>WPCK01044480.1_pt1 | contig 552458 bp, 490 predicted proteins | sample 5399851 | NCBI WGS metagenome assembly WPCK01 (sample SAMN12869471, study PRJNA574797) | sludge metagenome | isolation source: wastewater treatment of pH11 | place: China:Beijing | collected 2019-05-20
GTGGGCACCGATCTCGGCGGCCTTCTCGATCAGGCACACCGACAGCTCCTGGCCCTTGGCCGTGGCGAGCTGTTTCAAGCGGATCGCCGCCGCCAGCCCGGCCGGGCCGCCGCCGACGATCAGCACGTCGAATTCCATCGATTCTCTTTCCATCCTGTTCTCCTGTTCCCGTGTGGGAGGTGGCGCCCCTCTTGTGTGGCGATTGTATACCCTTGCGCTTATGCAGACGGCTGGCCCGCAGTCTGCACAACATACGGATGCGTATGTTACATTAGCTCGCTGCACATACAACAGCAAACTACAACAGGAGACTGCGGCATGAACGAACGTGCGAAGCTCATCCATACCAGCCGGATCCCCGTGCGCTGGGGCGACATGGACGCCTACGGTCACGTTAACAACACGGTATATTTCCGCTACTTCGAACAGACGCGCGTTGAATGGCTCGAGGCCATGGGATGTCGGGTCAGCGTCGAAGAGGCCGTCGGGCCGGTGATCATCAACGCCAGCTGCACGTTCCTGGCGCCGGTGAACTACCCGGCAACCGTCGTCATCAAGATGTATGCCGGTGAGCCAGGGCGCTCCAGCGTGATGACCTGGTACGAGTTGTTTGTCGAGGGCGAGGACAGGCTCTATGCCGAAGGGGCGGCAAAGACGGTGTGGATGGACACCCGCAGCGGCAAGTCGTCGCCGATGCCCGATTTCGTTCGTGCCGTGTTCGAATAGCGAACGCGCTGATTCAATCGTCACAAAAACAAACGGGCGCGCCGTCGGGCAGTCGGCGGAGCGTCGATTGATGGAGAGGAGACAACGTGAATTCTGCTGAACAGAGCCCGCTGTGGACACCGTCGCCCGAGCGCGTCGCTGCCGCCAACGTGACCGCTTTTCGCCTGGCCGCCGAGCAGCGCTGGGGCGTGAGCCTGCCTGACTATGAGGCCTTGTATGCCTGGTCGGTGGCGCACCCGGAGCAGTTCTGGGTGAGCGTCTGGGAGGGTGACGGCATCGGTGGTGGCGTCATCGGCAGCCGTGGCGAGCGCGTGCTCGTGGACGCCGAGCGCATGCCGGGTGCGAAGTGGTTCCCCGATGCGCGATTGAACTTCGCCCGCAACCTGCTGCGTTCGCGTGACGCGCATGACGCGATCGTGTTCTGGGGCGAAGACAGGGTGAAGAACCGCATGAGCCACGGCGAGCTGTATCGCGCTGTGGCCCACTTCGTCGCTGCGTTGCGCGAGATGGGTGTGGGCGAGGGCGATCGTGTTGCCGCCTACATGCCCAACATGCCGGAGACGGTGGTCGCGATGCTTGCCGCGGCGAGCATCGGTGCGATCTTCACCTCGGCCTCGCCGGACTTTGGCGTGCAGGGCGTGCTCGATCGTTTCGGCCAGACCGAGCCCAAGGTGCTCATTGCCTGCGACGGCTACTACTACGGCGGCAAGACGGTGGACGTGCTGGGCAAACTGGGCGAGATCGTTGGCCAGCTGCCTTCGATCAAGCGCGTGGTCGTCGTGCCTTATGTGCACGCCGAGCACGATCTCTCGCACGTGCCGCATGCGCGCATGTACGCCGATTTCATCGCGCCCTACCATTTCGTCGATGACATCGAGTTTGCCGAGCTGCCCTTCGACCACCCGCTCTACATCATGTACTCCTCGGGAACCACTGGCGTGCCCAAGTGCATCGTGCATTGCGCCGGCGGCGCGCTGCTGCAGCACCTGAAGGAGCATCGCCTGCACAGCGACGTGAAGCGCGGCGACCGCGTGTTCTACTTCACGACCTGCGGATGGATGATGTGGAACTGGCTCGTGTCGGCGCTGGCCGCCGAGGCCACGCTGCTGCTGTACGATGGCTCGCCCTTTGCCGGCGATAACCAGATTCTGTTCGATTACGCCGACGCCGAGCACATGACCCACTTCGGTACCTCGGCCAAGTTCATCGACGCCGCGGCGAAGTTTGGCTTGAAACCCAGGGAAACCCACCGGCTCGACACCGTGCGCGCCATGATGAGTACCGGCAGCCCGTTGGTCCCGGAAGGCTTCGAGTACGTCTATCGCGATATCAAGGCCGACCTGCAACTGTCCTCTATTTCGGGCGGAACCGACATCATCTCCTGCTTCGTGCTTGGTTCTCCCGTGCTTCCGGTGTGGCGCGGCGAGATCCAGTGCCGCGGCCTGGGCATGGCGGTGGATGTGTGGGACGACGATGGTAAGCCGGTGCGCGGCGAGAAGGGCGAGCTGGTGTGCAGCAAGCCGTTCCCGGTGATGCCGATCGGTTTCTGGAACGATGCGGACGGCAGCAAGTACCACGCCGCCTATTTCGATCGCTTCCCCAATGTGTGGTGCCATGGCGACTTCTGCGAAATCACCGCTCATGGCGGGCTGATCATCTACGGCAGGTCGGATGCCACGCTCAACCCGGGCGGGGTGCGCATCGGCACGGCCGAGATCTACCGCCAGGTCGAGAAGTTGCCTGAGGTGGTTGAGTCCCTGGTGATTGGCCAGGACTGGCCGCCGCAGAACCCGAACGACGTGCGCGTGGTGTTGTTCGTCAAGCTGCGCGAGGGGGTTGCGCTCGACGATGCGCTCGCCAGGCGCATCCGCCAGACGATCCGCGACAACACCACGCCGCGCCACGTCCCGGCCAAGGTGTTGCAGGTGGCGGATATTCCGCGCACCAAGAGCGGAAAGATCGTCGAACTGGCGGTGCGCAACGTGGTGCATGGGCGCCCGGTCAAGAACCAGGAGGCGCTCGCCAACCCCGAGGCGCTGGCGCATTTCCGCGACCGTGCCGAACTCGCAGACTGAATGGGCAAGCCATCATGCTGATGAACCGTGACAAGTCCGTGCTGTTGATCGTTGATGTGCAGGCCAGGTTGGCGCCCTCCATACATGACAGCGACAAGGTCGCGGCCAGCTGCATCTGGCTCGCCCGGGTTGCCGAGCGCGTTGGCGTGCCGGTGGTGGTCACCGAGCATTTCCCTGCCAAGATCGGAGGCACGCTCGATGCACTGCGGGCGGTTACGCCCGCTGCCGAATATGTCGAAAAGCAATGCTTCTCGGCGCAGGCGGACGGTTGCCTGAAAGGCACTGCGGTCGAGGCGCGTCGGCAGGTGATCGTGTGCGGCACCGAGGCGCATGTCTGCGTACAGCAGACCGCGCTCGATCTGCGCTGGGCGGGGAAGGAGGTCTTTGTCGTGGCTGAGGCCTCGGGGTCGCGCGATCCGGCCAATCGCGACCTGGCCTTTGCACGCATGCGCAGCCATGGTGTCGAGATCGTGTCATGCGAGATGGCGGCCTTCGAGTGGCTCCAGCGAGGTGGTACCGAGCTCTTCCGCGAGATCAACCGCGACTTCATCCGCTGACATTGAGCGGCAGCGCCGTTCGCGGCGCTGATCCACGCGCTGGAGCAGAATACGCGGGGGACGGCTCAGGCCGTCCCCCGCGCTCGTTTCAGGGCTCGATGGCCATCCCACGCAGGCGTTCGCCGCTGCCTACCGGGCCGAGCACACGCGCCGCACCGGTGCCGAGGTCGATGTGATGGAGCGTGGCTGCAGGCATGGTGGTGGTGGTCAGTACCGCGAGCGCGGTGTTGCTGACGTCAGAGATGTCGAAGTGCGCATCTTCGATGCCCTCCACGCCGAGTTGGCCCACGGTATGAAGCTGACCGCTGTTCGGCGAAACGACGGGCTGGGTACCTTCGATCGAACCCTGGCGAACCAAGCTCGCACGCCCCGCGTCAATGGCGAAGTTGGTGGTGAGCTTCTCATCCTGCTGATTGTAGGTATATGCCGCGGCGATCACGTATGCGGGCTTTTCTGCGGCAGGGTCGCCCGCAGCGTATGCGAGGCGGCCGTCGGCCTGGACGCCGTCCTGATCGGGAGAAAAATCGACCAAGGTGCCGGTTTCCGGATGCGCACGCAGGTTCTGACCGGCGTCGGAGACGATGCGAATGCGGTCGGCAGCCGGGTTGAAGTCGAAGCCGAAGCGTTTTCCTTCGAGGGCGAGCGCGAAGACTTGCGTGCCGACCGGGGTGAGGGTGCCGGTTTCCACGTCGACCGTGAATAGCCGACCCGATGAGCCCAGTGCGTACATCACGCCGTAGGCGACCCGGTAGTCGATGCCCAGGATGCTCTCATCGCTGCCGAGGCCGACCAGCTTCACGCTGCGGATGATTTTATGCGGTTCGGCCGCTGAAACCGCGATAAGCTCATGCGACTCCGTGACGGCATGGATCCTGATTCTCTCCAGTTCGGCGGCGGCGTCTGCAGGCGAGGCAAGGCCGACCGCTAGCGCGGCGGTAAGCAGCGCATTGAGCGGCAGGTGGCGTGGCAGCTTGGGCTGGGGCATGGGCATTCCTCTCGGGGCGGGCTGGGCTTCGTGGATGAGCAAAGATAGGACAGCATGCGGATTTCGTACGTGATCGATTTGGCAGCCAGACGCGGGATGATTCTCGCTGCGATTGGCTGCATCGTTCCGGCGCCGGCGGTGCTCGCGGACAGCCTCACCGTCAGGGTTGTCGATGAGCACGGTGCTGCGTTGCAGGACGTGGCGATGGCGCTCAAGCCCTTGGTGGGCGTACCAGCCATGCGGGCTGCAGAGTTCGAGATCGTGCAACGGGACAAGCGCTTCATCCCGCTGATGACCGCGGTGCCGACGGGTGCCTCGATACGGTTTCCCAACCACGACACGGTGCGCCATCACGTCTATTCGTTCTCGCCGGCGAAGACCTTCGAACTCAAGCTCTATCTCGGCACGCCTGCAGCGCCGGTTGTGTTCGACAAGCCTGGCGTGGTCGTGATGGGCTGCAATATTCATGATCACATGGTGGCCTACGTGGTGGTGTTCGATTCGCCGTGGGTCGGTGTCAGTGACGAAGCTGGCGAATTGCGCCTGCAGGGCGTGCCTGCTGGCGACTACAGGCTCGAGTACTGGCACCCGCGCTGGGTCGGTGCCGACAATTCGGTAGCCGGCACGCCGGTGCGTATCGATGGTGATGCGCGCTTTACCCTCGTCGTCGGGGCGCAACCCTGATGCGCTTCGGCTTCCGGCGCCTGCAATGGCGGATTGCCGCCTGGACGGCGATGATCCTGCTGTCGGTCCAGATTGGCGGCCTGTTCCTGTTCGAGCATGTTGGGCGCAGCAGTGCGCTGCAGGAGGTCAAGGTGCAACTCGACACCGGCGACCGCGTGCTCGATCGCCTGCTCGAACAGCGCAGCGCCCAGTTGGCACAGGCGGCGCGAGTGCTCGCGGCCGACTTCGGCTTCCGTGAGGCTGTGCTGACCGGTGACGCCGACACTGCAGCCTCTGCGCTCGAGAACCACGGCTCCAGGATCGGTGCCAGCCTGATGTTGCTCACTGGGCTGGATGGCCGCGCGCTCGCCGCTCATCCCGCTGGGGGCGACGCTTTTGCGCAGCGCCTTGCGCGCTTCATCGCCGATGCGCAGGCGCGTGGCGCGGCGACGGGTTTCCAGGTCGTGGGCGACAGCGTTTTCCAGTTGGTCGTGGTGCCGGTCATGGCGCCGGTGCCGGTCGCCTGGGTGGCGATCGGTTTCGTCGTAGACGAGGCGCTTGTGCACGACCTCAAGCGGGTAATCGGGCTAGACGTGAGTCTGGTGCGCGGTCGTGAGCTTGAGGCAGCGCTGGTGGCCAGTACCCTGCCGACAGACGTCGACGCTGCGCAACTGCTTGCCGATGCGGGGCATGGCATGCTTGTCGGCGGCTTCGAGTACGCCGGCCTGGTGCGCGACCTCGATCCACTTGCCAGCGAGCGTGTCTTCGCCGTGCTCCAGGTCTCGCTCGAGCGTGCGCTCGAACCCTGGGAGCGGCTCTATCGCGAGTGGTCCGGGCTGACGGTCGCAGCTACTGTCGCCATGCTGCTGGCCAGCATGTGGATGGGGCGCACGATCGCGTCGCCGGTGACCCGGCTTGCCGAGTTCGCCCGGCGCGTCCGTGTCGGCGAGTATGCCGCCCCGCCCATGGTGCGGCGCGAGGACGAGATTGGCCGACTCGCCACGGCCTTCGCCCTGATGACGGAGGCCATCGCCAGCCGCGAGGCGCGCATCTCCGAGCTGGCCTACCGTGACGTGCTGACGGGGCTGCCCAATAGGGTGCAGTTCGTCGAGTCGCTCGATCGCTTCGTGCGCAGCTTCGGGGAGCGTGGTGAGCGTCTCGCCGTGCTGACCCTGGATATCGACCGCTTCAAGCTCATCAACGATTCCCTGGGCCACGATCTGGGCGACCAGGTGCTGCAGGAGGTCGGTCGTCGCCTGCAGCATGCAGGCATGCGCCGGCGCGACCTCGCGCAAGGCCTGCAGGACGAGGCCAACGCATGCGCGCGGCTGGGCGGAGACGAATTTGCGGTTCTCGTGCCCGGGGCGGACGCCGTGGCTGCCAGGGTTGTGGCCGAGCGTATCGCTGCCTTGCTCGAAGCGCCGATGAACGTGCAGGGACAACTGGTCGATGTGCGCGCGAGCATCGGTATCGCCCTCTACCCCGATCATGGCAACGACGCCGGCGAGTTGATGCGGGGTGCGGATGTCGCCATGTACAAGGCCAAGCAGGCCCATGCCGGTCATGCCATATACGACCCGGCGCATCATGGCCGCAATGCCGCCCGCCTGTCCTTGCTCACCGAGTTGCGCCAGGCCGTCGAGGGCGATGAACTGGTGCTCTACTACCAGCCCAAGCACGCCTTCCGCTCATCAGCCATGCTCAGTGTGGAGGCGCTCGTGCGCTGGGTTCATCCCAAGCGTGGCTTCGTGCCGCCGATGGAGTTCATCCCGTTTGCCGAACAGACTGGCTATATCAGGGCGATCACGCTGTGGGTGCTCGAACGCGCAGTGCGCCAGTGCGCAGAGTGGCGGCGCGCGGGGAGGGCAGTGCATGTCGGCCTCAATCTCTCGGCTCGCGACTTGCTGCATCCTGAACTGCCGGATCAGTTCCGCGCCATGCTTGAGCATCACGGCTGCGAGGCGCGCTGGATAACGCTCGAGATCACCGAAAGCGCGGTGCTGGACGATCCGCGCAAGGCGCTGGCGACGCTCGAGCGCCTGCACGCCACCGGCTGCCAGCTTTCGATCGACGACTACGGTACGGGTTACTCATCACTCTCCTATCTGCGTCAGATGCCGGTCCAGGAGCTCAAGATCGACCGCAGTTTCGTCATGAATCTCACCACCCGGCCTGGCGATGAGCTGATCGTGCGCTCTACGATCGAGCTCGCGCACAGTCTGGGGCTGGTGGTGACGGCGGAGGGCGTGGAAACCGAGGAGATCCTCGTGCGTTTGGGCGAGCTCGGTTGTGATCTGGCGCAGGGCTATTTCGTCTCCAGACCGGTTGATGCCGCAGGGCTCGAGGCCTGGATGGACCATTCGCCTTGGGCGCGTGGCGACCATTCGTCCGGCACTGAGCCGACGAATTACGCGTGACCCGCAGGTCTCCCACCTAGGGAAAACGTGGCTTAACCTTTTGCTTCCGTTGGCATAGCCTCGGCCTTTGTCCTACGGCGCAGCGAAACGGAACACCGGCACGCCTGCCGTTGTACTCCGGCCATGGCCTTCGCTGCGTCCAGTCCAATGAGCGGGGGGATAGACATGGAAAAGCGCGAGCAGAGCAGGCTGGGCGGATTGATCGACGCGGTCGTCGAGCAGATCGATGCCCGCCTGCCAGCGGATCAGGCCGCGGCGGTAGGCACCTTTGCGGCGCGCTTCTTTGCGCAGGTGGATCCGGACGATCTCGAGGACCTGCCGCTCGCCGACCTCTACGGCGCGGTGCTCAGCCAGTGGCACTTCATTTCCCAGCGCACCGGGGGCAGCAGGGTGCGGGTATCGAACCCGCGACTCGATGAGCAGGGCTGGGAATGCCCGCACACGGTAATCGAGATTGTCGGTGAGGACATGCCCTTCCTGGTGGACTCGATCACCATGGAGGTGGCGCGCCAGGGGCTGACGCTGCATCTCATCATTCATCCGGTCATGAACATCCAGCGCGATGCGCAGGGGCGACTGCAGCACGTGCGCGAACGTGGTGAGCAGGGTGAGGGCGCATGTCTGGAATCGATCATGCACCTCGAGGTGGACCGGCGCAGCGACCCGGCGGACCTCAGTGCGCTGCAGCAGGGTTTGGAGCATGTCCTGGCCGACGTCCGCGCTGCAGTCGGCGACTGGCCGGCGATGCGTAGCCGCCTGGGCGAGATCATCGACGGGCTGGCCGCTTGCCCGGCAAGCGTGGACGCTGCCGAGGTCGATGAGGTGCGTGCATTCCTCGAGTGGCTCGCTGCGGACAACTTCGTGCTTCTCGGGTGCCGCGATTACAGCCTCGTAGGCGGTGACGACGGCCATGAACTGCATGTGGTGGCAGGTTCGGGGCTGGGGCTGCTCCATGGAGACGGCGAGGAAGGCGCCTCGCGCTCGTTTGCCGCACTGCCTCCACAGTTGCGCGCGCAGGCGCACCTGCCCAAGCTGCTTACACTGACCAAGTCCAACTCACGCTCGACCGTGCATCGACCGGGTTACCTCGACTTCATCGGCATCAAGGCCTTCGACGCCGAGGGGCGGGTGACGGGCGAGAGGCGGGTCATCGGCCTGCTGGCGTCCACCGCCTACAGCAGCAGCCCCCGGCAGATCCCGCTGCTGCGGCGCAAGATCGACGCGGTGTTCGAGCGTGCCGGCCTGCTACCCGGCGGCCATGCGGCCAAGGCATTGATGACCTTGCTCGAGCGCTACCCGCGCGACGAACTGTTCCAGATCTCGCCCGACGAGCTCTACAGCCACGCAATGGGCATCCTGCGCCTGGGAGAGCGCCTGCGCACCCGCCTGTTCGTGCGTTGCGACCCCTTCGCGCGCTATGTGTCCTGCCTGATCTACGTGCCGCGCGAGCACTACAACACCGACCAGCGCAAGCGCATGCAGGCGGTGCTCACCGAGGCCTTCAACGGCGTGTCGTCCGAGTTCGACGTGCAGTTCTCCGATTCGGCGCTGGCGCGCATCCTGATCACGGTGCGCACCCCCGACGGCATCATCCCGCCCTTTGACACCAGGGAGCTCGAGCAACGCCTGATCCGTGCCTCGAGGCGGTGGGAGGACGAGCTCCAGCAGGCGCTTGTCGAACAGTGCGGCGAGGAGCGCGGGCTGGCACTGATGCGCCGCTACGGTCCGGGCTTCCCGGCCGGATACCGCGAGGACTACTCGCCGCGCATGGCAGTGTTCGACATCGAGCAGGTCGAGGCCCTGGCCGACGGCGATGCACTCGGGCTCAACCTCTACGTTCCGCTCGAGGCGCCGGTAGGCCGCCTCAACCTGCGCCTGTACCGCCTGGACGGTCCGGTTCCGCTGTCACAGAGCCTGCCCATGCTCGAGCGCATGGGCGTCAAGGTGATGGACGAGCGCCCGTCCGAAATCGAACGCCAGGACGGGCGCACGGTCTGGCTGCACGATTTCGGCCTTAACTACGTTGGCGCCGAGCGCCTGGATATCCATGTCGTACGCCCGCTGTTCCAGGACGCTTTCCTGCGCGTCTGGCGGGGAGAGGTCGAGAACGACGACTTCAATCGCCTTGTCCTGCTCGCCGGGCTGTCGTGGCGTGAAGTTGCCGTGCTGAGGGCCTACGCCAAGTACATGCGACAGGCCGCATTCACTTTCAGTCTCGCTTACATGGAGCAGACGCTTGCCGCCTATCCGCAACTTGCACGCGCCCTGTTCGAGTTGTTCCGCATGCGCTTCGACCCGGTCGCGACAGCTGACCGGGATGAGCGCTGCGCTGCGCAGGTCGCCGCCATCGAGACCGGCCTGGCCAGTGTCGCCAACCTCGATGAGGACCGTATCCTGCGTCAGTTTCTGGCGATGATCCTGGCCACGCTGCGCACGAACTGGTTCCAGCGCGGCACGGATGGGCAGCCCAAGTCCTACACCGCGTTCAAGCTGTTGCCGGCCAGGATTCCCAACCTGCCGCAGCCGTTGCCGATGTTCGAGATCTTCGTGTACGCGCCCCGCTTCGAGGGCGTGCACCTGCGTGGCGGCAAGGTGGCGCGCGGCGGCCTGCGCTGGTCGGACCGCATGGAGGACTTCCGCACCGAGATCCTCGGTTTGGTCAAGGCGCAGATCGTCAAGAACGCGGTGATCGTGCCAGTGGGGTCCAAGGGTGGCTTCGTGGTCAAGTGCCCGCCGGCCGAGGGTGGGCGGGAGGCGCTGGTGGCCGAGGGGGTGGCCTGCTACCGCAACTTCCTGCGCGGGCTGCTCGATGTCACCGACAACCTGGTGCAGGGCCAGGTCGTACCGCCGGCCGAGGTGGTGCGCCACGATGAGGATGACCCTTACCTGGTGGTCGCGGCCGACAAGGGTACGGCCACGTTTTCCGACTACGCCAACGAGGTTGCGGCCGAATACGGCTTCTGGTTGGGCGATGCCTTCGCTTCCGGCGGCTCGGTGGGTTACGACCACAAGAAGATGGGCATCACCGCGCGCGGCGCCTGGGAGGCTGTCAAGCGCCACTTCCGCGAGATGGGGCGGAACATCCAGGAGGAGCCGTTCACGGTGGCCGGCATCGGCGACATGTCGGGCGACGTGTTCGGCAACGGCATGCTGCTGTCCCGGCAGATCCGCCTGGTCGCCGCCTTCGATCATCGCCACATCTTCATCGACCCCGATCCCGACCCCGCGCAGGGCTGGCAGGAGCGCGCACGCCTGTTTGCGCTGCCACGCTCGAGCTGGGACGACTACGACAGGGCGTTGATCTCGGCCGGTGGCGGTGTCTGGCCGCGCAGCGCGAAGTCGATCCGCCTCACCGAGCAGATGCGCACGGCGCTCGACGTGCAGGCCGAGAGCCTGACCCCGACCGAGCTCATCCGCGCCATCCTCTGCGCACCGCTCGACCTGCTCTACAACGGCGGGATTGGCACCTACATCAAGGCTGCCAGCGAGTCCGATGCGTCGGTCGGCGACCGCGCCAACGATGCGGTACGCGTCAACGGGGGCGATCTGCGCGTCAAGGTCTTCGGTGAGGGCGGTAACCTGGGGGCGACCCAGCTCGGCCGCATCGAGTTCGCCCTCGGTGGCGGGCGGGTCAATACCGACGCCATCGACAACTCGGGCGGGGTGGATTGCTCCGATCACGAGGTCAATATCAAGATCCTGCTCGGCGGCGTGGTTGCCGAGGGCGAACTCACCCTCAAGCAGCGTAACCAGTTGCTCGCCGACATGACCGAAGAGGTCGCCGCGCTGGTGCTGCGCGACAACTACGCGCAGACACAGATCCTGTCGGTGACGCGCAGCCGTGGCGCGGCGCTGGTCGACGAACAGGCGGACTTCATGCGCCGCCTGAGCCACGCCGGCAGGCTCAACCGCAAGCTCGAGTTCCTGCCCATGGATGAGGCGCTGCAGGAGCGCAAGGCCAACCGCATCGGCCTGGTCACGCCCGAGCTGGCGGTGCTGCTGGCTTACAGCAAGATCGAGCTCTACGACGAGGTGCTCGCCTCCGACGTGCCCGAGGATCCGTACATCCGTACCGCGCTCGAACGCTACTTCCCCGTGCCGCTGCGTGAGCGCTTCGGTGCGCAGATCCAGGCCCACCCGCTGCGGCGCGAGATCATCTCGACGCACGTCGTCAACAGCATGATCAATCGTGTCGGACCGACCTTCGTCAGCCGGCTCAAGGCCGAGCTGGGCGCTTGCGCGCCCGACATCGTGCGTGCCTACATGGCGACGCGGGAGGTGTTCGGCCTGGTCACGCTGTGGAGCGATATAGAGGCGCTGGACAATCGCATCCCCAACACGGTGCAGATCGAGCTGATCAACGAGTCCGAGCGCCTGGTTCAGCGCGGCACGCTCTGGTTCCTGCGCCATCGCCAGTGGCTGGTCGATCTGCAGGCGACGCTGGCGCACTTCTCGCCGGGCGTGGCGACGCTCGCCGGCGGGCTGGCCGGCTACGTCGGCAGCGCCTACCGCAGCGAGCTGGAGGCGTCGATCGAGCGCAAGCAGGAGCAGGGCGTTCCCATGGATCTCGCCTGCCGTGTCGCTGCGCTCGACGAACTCTACTCGGCACTGGACCTGGTCGAGGTCGCGGTCGAGAGTGGACGCGAGGAGGCGGTGGTGGCGCGGGTGTATTTCGGCCTGGGTGGAGCGCTGGATCTGCACTGGCTGGGGGGGCAGATCTCGGCCCTCAATGCCGATACACGCTGGCAGACCCTGGCGCGCGGGGCCTTGCGCGGTGATCTTTCCGCGCTCGCGCGTGCGCTGGCCAGCGACGCGCTGCGGCTCGCCCCCGATGAGCAGGAGGTTGCCACGATCATCGCCGCCTGGCAGGCCAAGAACGCAATCCCGCTCGAGCGCTACCGCCACCTGGTCGCCGAGGTGCACGCCGCACCCAGCATCGACATGGCCATGTTGTCGGTGTTGCTGCGCGAGTTGCGTGGCATGAGCTGATCGGAGGCCACCGGCCGCGCATGCGGCCGGTGGCGCGGTGCTGCTGCACGCCCCGACCTGCAAGCAGTGCTTCGTGCGATTGTCCCCTGTCGAGTGCGCCGCCTGCTGACGCGGTTCGGGTGCATCGGTTATCATCGCGCTTTCCCGCAGCACATCTCCCATGACCAAATACGTCTTCGTTACCGGCGGTGTCGTGTCCTCCCTGGGCAAAGGCATCGCGGCCGCCTCATTGGGGGCGATCCTCGAGTCCCGTGGCATCAAGGTCACGCACCTCAAGCTGGACCCCTACATCAACGTCGATCCGGGCACCATGAGCCCGTTCCAGCACGGCGAAGTCTTCGTCACCGAAGACGGCGCGGAAACCGACCTCGACCTCGGCCATTACGAGCGCTTCACCAGCGCCAAGATGAGCAAGCGCAACAACTTCACCACCGGCCAGATTTACGAGTCGGTGCTGAAGAAGGAGCGTCGCGGCGAGTACCTGGGCAAGACCGTGCAGGTCATCCCGCACATCACCGACGAGATCAAGGCCTACGTCAAGCGCGGTGCCGAGGGTGCCGACGTGGCGATCGTCGAGGTCGGCGGCACGGTGGGCGACATCGAGTCGCTGCCCTTCCTTGAGGCCATCCGCCAGATGGGCTTCGAGGAAGGCCGCCATGGCACCTGCTTCATCCACCTGACGCTGCTGCCCTACATCCCGACCGCCGGTGAGCTCAAGACCAAGCCGACCCAGCACTCGGTCAAGGAGCTGCGCGAAATCGGCATCCAGCCCGACATCCTGTTGTGCCGCGCCGACCGTTCGATCCCGGTCGATGAGCGGCGCAAGATCGCGCTGTTCTGCAACGTGATGCCGGAGGCGGTCATCGAGTGCCTGGATGCCGACTCGATCTACAAGATCCCCGGCATGCTGCACGACCAGATGCTCGACCAGATCGTCTGCCACAAGCTCGACATCCTCGCCCGTGCGGCCGACCTGTCGGTGTGGGAGAAGCTCATCCACGCACTCGAGAACCCGAAGCAGACTGTCAACGTCGGCTTCGTCGGCAAGTACGTCGATCTCACCGAGTCCTACAAATCGTTGATCGAGGCGCTCAATCACGCCGGCATGCACACCGAGTCGAAGGTGAAGATCCACTACATCGACTCCGAGGACATCGAGCGCGATGGCTGCAGCGTGCTCAAGGCCATGGACGCCATCCTGGTGCCGGGCGGCTTCGGCAAGCGGGGTACCGAGGGCAAGATCGCTGCGATCCGCTATGCGCGCGAGAACAAGGTGCCCTATCTGGGCATCTGCCTCGGCATGCAGCTCGCGGTGGTGGAATTCGCCCGCGACGTGGCGGGCCTGGAGGGTGCGCACTCGACCGAGTTCGAGCGCGACACCAAGCACCCTGTCATCGGCTTGATCACCGAGTGGAAGGATCGCAGCGGCAAGATCGAGAAGCGCAGCGAGGAATCCGACCTCGGCGGCACGATGCGCCTCGGTGGCCAGGTCTGCCAGCTCAAGGAAGGTACGCTGGCACGCGACATCTACGGCGCGGCGGAGATCATGGAGCGCCACCGCCACCGTTACGAAGTCAACAATACCTTGCTTGCCAAGCTCGAGGACAAGGGGCTGGTGGTGTCGGGCCGTGCTCCCGTCACCGATCTGTGCGAGATGGTCGAGTTGCCTGCCGACGTCCACCCCTGGTTCGTCGGCTGCCAGTTCCACCCCGAATTCACCTCCAACCCGCGCAAGGGCCATCCGCTGTTTACCGCCTACGTCAAGGCGGCAATCGCGCGCAAGCAGGCCGCGGCCTGAAGGAGCGAAGCATGAACCTCTGCGGTTTCGAAGTCGGGCTCGACAAGCCGGTGTTCCTGATCTCCGGCCCCTGCGTGGCCGAGTCCGAGCAGATGTGCCTGGACATCGCCGGCCAGATGAAGGAGATCTGTGGCGAGTTGGGCATTCCCTACATCTTCAAGGCGTCCTACGACAAGGCCAACCGCAGCTCGGGCAAGAGCTTCCGCGGCCACGGCATGGACGCCGGCCTGAAGATGCTCGAAGCGGTCAAGAAGCAGCTCGGCCTGCCGGTGTTGACCGACGTGCACACGATCGAGGAGATTCCGGTCGTTGCATCGGTGGTCGACGTCCTGCAGACGCCAGCCTTCCTGTGCCGCCAGACCGATTTCATCCACGCCGTGGCTGCCAGCGGCAAGCCGGTGAATATCAAGAAGGGCCAGTTTCTCGCCCCGGGCGACATGAAGAACGTCGCCGACAAGGCGCGCGAGGCCAATGGCGGTGCAGACACCATCATGGTGTGCGAGCGCGGCGCCTCCTTCGGTTACAACAACCTGGTCTCCGACATGCGCTCGCTGGCCATCATGCGCGACACCGGCTGCCCGGTCGTGTTCGACGCCACCCACTCGGTGCAACTGCCCGGCGGGCAGGGAACGGCTTCCGGTGGCCAGCGCGAGTTCGTGCCGGTGCTCGCGCGCGCCGCAGTGGCGGTGGGCGTGGCGGGTCTTTTCATGGAGACCCATCCGGACCCGGCCAAGGCCTTGTCCGATGGCCCCAACGCGTGGCCGCTGCCGAAGATGAAGGCACTGCTCAGCGTGCTGAAGGACATCGATTCCCTGGTCAAGCGCCAGGGTTTCCTGGAAACCGCTCTTTGAGAACAGGTCTGGAGGGCGTGCGGTATCGCACTTGCTGATGCGGGCTATCGCGCGGTGGTGCCCACGAGGCACCGTTTGCGCGGCAGCATGTTCAGCCCGTGATCAGCGCCCTCTGCCGATCGTACCGAGTATCCCCGTACTGCAACAGGACAAAACATGAGTGCAATCGTTGATGTGATCGCCCGCGAGATTCTGGACTCCCGCGGTAACCCTACGGTCGAAGCCGACGTGCTGCTGGAATCCGGCGTGATGGGCCGCGCTGCGGTGCCGTCGGGCGCCTCCACCGGTTCGCGCGAAGCGATCGAACTGCGTGATGGCGACAAGTCGCGCTTTCTCGGCAAGGGCGTGCTGCGCGCGGTCGAGAACGTGAACACCGAGATCGCCGAGGCGATCATCGGCCTCGACGCCGAGGAGCAGGCCTTCATCGACCGCACCCTGATCGAGCTCGACGGCACCGAGAACAAGTCGCGCCTGGGCGCCAACGCCATGCTGGCGGTGTCGATGGCGGTGGCCAAGGCCGCCGCCGAAGAGGCCGGCCTGCCGCTGTACCGCTACTTCGGCGGCTCGAGCCCGATGGTGATGCCGGTGCCGATGATGAACGTCATCAACGGCGGCGAGCACGCCAACAACAGTCTCGACATCCAGGAATGCATGATCATGCCGGTGAGCATGGGCAGCTTCCGCGAGGCGCTGCGCTGCGGTGCCGAGATCTTCCACCACCTCAAGAAGATCGTGGACGGCAAGGGCTACCCCACCACCGTTGGCGACGAGGGCGGCTTCGCCCCCAACGTGTCGGGCACCGAGGAGGCGCTCAACCTGATCCAGGAGGCCATCGTTGCCGCTGGCTACGTACCGGGCCAGGACGTGCTGCTGGCGCTCGACTGCGCAGCCAGCGAGTTCTACAAGGACGGCAAGTACGAGCTCAAGGGCGAAGGCCTGTCACTGAGCGCCGAGGGTTTCACCGACTACCTCGAGACCCTGTGCGACAAGTTCCCGATCGTGTCGATCGAGGACGCAATGGCCGAGGGCGACTGGAACGGCTGGAAGATCCTGACCGAGCGTCTTGGCAAGCGCGTGCAGCTGGTGGGCGACGATCTTTTCGTCACCAACACCAAGATCCTCGCCCAGGGCATCGAACAGGGCGTGGCCAACTCGATCCTGATCAAGATCAACCAGATCGGCACGCTGACCGAGACCTTCGCCGCCGTCGAGATGGCCAAGCTCGCCGGCTATACCGCGGTGATCTCGCACCGCTCGGGCGAGACTGACGACTCGACCATTGCCGACATCGCGGTCGGCCTGCGCGCGATGCAGATCAAGACCGGTTCGCTGAGCCGTTCGGACCGCATCTCGAAGTACAACCAGCTGCTGCGCATCGAGGAAGATCTCGGCGACACCGCCAGCTACCCGGGCAAGCGCGCCTTCTACAACCTGCGCTGAGCAGGTGGCTGACGATGCCGGCGGCGAGTCCGCCGGCTTTTTCATGCGCGCCAGCCGCGGCCGCCCGCATCCTGCGGCAGCGGCCGCGATGCGCCCGATGTTGCATCCATCCCGGTATTCGTTCCGGCCCCCGTTCTCGCAGCCCATCGTGCGTTCCTTCCCGACCTACCGACTCCTTTACCGATGCGCTGGCCGATCCTGATCCTGATCGCACTCGTGGTCCTGCTTCAGTATCCGCTGTGGCTGGGCAAAGGAGGGTGGCTGCAGGTCTGGGAGACCGATCGCCAGCTGCAAGCGCAGCGCGAGGAGAATCTGCGCCTCGAGCAGCGAAATGCCAGCCTCGAGGCCGAGGTCAATGACCTGAAGTCGGGCAACGAGGCGATCGAGGAGCGTGCGCGCTTCGAACTCGGTCTGACCAAGCCCGGCGAAATCTACGTGCACACGCCGCGGCGCTGATGCGCCCGGTGTAGCGGGTGTGCGTCAGCAGCCGGTCACAGCGCAAGCCGGCGCGTCGCTGCGGGCGAGGCGGTCGGGCCCTGAGACGAGTGTGCGCGCACCGTCCACCCGCGCGGCGAAGTAGCGGTTGTCCATTCTGTCCACCCGTACCCGGCCCCGGCTTGAGGGGGCATGGATGAAGCGCCCGTCACCGATGTAGACGCCCATGTGCGAATGGCGGCGCTGCATGGTGTTGAAGAAAACAAGGTCGCCCGGCTGCAATTGACCGAGTGCGATGGGGCGGGTGCTGTCGGCGATCTGCGCCGCGTTGTGGGGCAGGCGATGGCCGCTGATGTTCTCGACGATGTAGGCGACCATGCCGCTGCAATCCAGACCGGCTTCCGGATTGCGTCCGCCGAACTGGTAGCCGGTGTCGAGCAGGCCAAGGGCGAACAGAACCATTTCGCGCGCCTGTTCGTCGTCAGCGAGCGTGAAGAAGCGTGCGTCGGGTACGCTGGGCCGCTGTGGAGCCTGGGCTGCGGGCGGCGGCTTGGTGGCCGTGCCGCAGCCTGCAAGTGCGGCTGCGACAACGGTCATGACGGCTAGCGTCGCAGCGCGCAGGCGCGATGCAGGGCGGGACAAGGTGGCTTGCATGGCGCAAAGATACGCCACAGCCTTGCACCGGGTCCAGCCCAGTTCACGGAATGCCTCAGTCGAGGAGCTCGATCTTTCCGTTCACGTTGATCGAGACGAGGCTCTCGCCGCCCTCCATCGGTGCTGGCGCGGCGTCGGCGAGCATCGCGGCGGCGCGCATGCGTGGCATCACCGGAGGGTAGTGGCCGCTGTCGCCGATCGACAGGCTTGCAATCCGGTAGCGCTTGCCAAAGCTGTTGGCGATCAGTGCGGCGCGGCGCTCGAAGGCACGCAGGGCTGCCACCGTGGCCTCGTCGACCGCGGCCATGCGGGTGTCCGGTGCGGGCTGCATGCTCAGCTGCGAGAGCGCAAGACTGCCCTGAAGGGTGCCGACGAGTTCTGACATCGCCCCCAGATTACGGCTCTCGAGATGGATCTCCGAGCGCATCCGCCACGACTCGATACGGCCTTGTCCGTCCTTTGCGTAGACCGGCCAGGTCGACACGTTGCCCGACTTGCTGGTGACGTCGGCATGGGCGCTGGCGGTCTGCAGGGCCGCGGCAATGTGGCGATTGACCTCGCGTGCCACCGCGCCGGGGTTGGGGCCGTGGTGCTCGGCGTACAGCACTGCCACCGCAAGGTCGTTGGCCGCCGGCTGGCTGGCCTCAGCCGAGAATTCGATGATCTGCGCGCGCCCTGCGCCGTCCGCTTCACTTGCGAGGGCTGCTGTGCCTGCCAGCGTCAGGGTGGCTGCGAGCAGGCCGCCGAGAGCGAGGCGTGCGAGTTCGGGCAGGCTGGCAGGCCGAACGGCTACGGGGCGGGCAGGGGCGGCAATGTGCCCGCTGGGGGAGAGGGGGCTGGGGCGCATGAGGCAATCTCCTTCTGATGCATTGTCAGTCCGGCGTGCACGATGCCGGCCGGTTGCACGCATTCTGTCAGGATGCGCTGCAGCCTGCAGCCCCCAGGACGTTTCAGGGCGTTGCCGGGGCGATCACGCTGGCCGGGTCGATCGCGCACAGCGCTTGTCCGTAAAGACGCGCGTTATCGACATAGTGCTGGGCGTTCCAGGCGAGATGCTCGACTTCGGCGTCGGTCAGGGTACGGATCACGCGTCCGGGTGAGCCGACGACGAGCGAGCGGTCGGGAATGACCTTGCCTTCGGGGATGAGTGCATTGGCACCGATGATGCAATTGCGCCCGATCACCGCCTTGTTGAGGATGACGGCGTTGATGCCGATCAGGCTGCCGTCGCCGATGGTGCAGCCGTGCAGCATCGCCATGTGGCCAACGGTGACGCCGCTGCCGATGGTGAGCGGTACGCCCTCGTCGTTGTGCAGTACCGAGCCGTCCTGGATGTTGGTGTCGTCGCCGATGGTGATCGGGTCGTTGTCACCGCGCAGTACGACGTTGTACCAGATGTTGACGTTGCGGCCCGCGGTCACGGCGCCGATCACCGTGGCATTGTGGGCGATCCAGCTGCCGGCTCCGAAACGCGGCTTGCGATCGCCCAGGGCATAGATGCTCATGCTTGTTCTCGCTATGTATGTCTCCAGCCGGGTGATCACGGCTGTCGGGGGGCGCATCATAGCAAGGGCACTGCAGCATGCAAACCTCCTTATCTGCTCGATGTTGCTGATCCAGCGAGGATTTTGTCCGTTCTGCGGGGGGTGCTAGGATGCGTGCCGCAAACGGAAGACCTTCATGCTCAGTTATCGTCACGCCTTTCATGCGGGCAATCACGCCGATGTGCTCAAGCACACCGTGCTGCTCGAACTGCTCGCCTACTACAACCGCAAGGACAAGCCCTGGATCTACATCGACACCCATGCCGGCGGAGGTTGCTACGCGCTTGAAAGTGAGCAGGCTGGCAAGACTGCAGAATTCGGCGAGGGCATCGGCCGACTGTGGGCGCGAGATGACCTGCCGGCGCCGCTTGCCGCCTATGTGGCCGCGGTCGGGCAGTTCAATCCGCATGGACGCCTGCTGTTCTATCCCGGCTCTCCGGCCCTCGCCATGACGCAGGCGCGGGCACAGGATCGACTGCGACTGTTCGAGCTTCATCCCGCCGATTTCGAGTCCTTGCAGCGTACCTTCGATCGTGAGCAGGAGCGTGTGCAGGTGCGTCGCGCAGACGGATTCGGCGCACTCAAGGGGCTGTTGCCGCCGCCATCGCGGCGGGCAGTGGTGCTGATCGATCCCCCCTACGAGGTCAAGGACGACTACCGCCGGGTGGTCGATACCCTGCGCGATGCACTGCGTCGCTTCCCGACCGGCACCTTTGCGGTGTGGTACCCCATGCTCTCGCGGACCGAGGCGCGCATGCTGCCCGAGCGCTTGGCCGAGCTTGGTGCGGAGAGCTGGCTTGACGTACGGTTGGCCGTGCGCAGTCCAGCCCGTGATGGTTTCGGCATGTTCGGCAGTGGTCTCTACGTGGTGAATCCACCGTGGCTGCTGCCCGAACGCCTGGAGAAGACGCTGCCCTGGTTGGTCGAGCATCTTGGGCAGGACGAAGGTGCCGGATTCGACCTCGAGCACCACATCGAGTGAGTTGAAGATGGACGACACAGCTGTCCGGCCCGACTCACTGCTCGAGCTGCGCGAGGCCCTGCGCCGTTTTGCCGCTGACCGTGAATGGGAGCCGTTCCACACCCCAAAAAATCTCGCCATGGCGCTGGCGGGCGAGGCGGGTGAGGTGATCGAGCACTTCCAGTGGCTCACCGCCGAGCAGTCGAGCGCGCTGCCTGCTCCTGTGCGCGCGGAGGTGGCGCATGAACTCGCCGACGTACTGCTCTACCTGGTGAGGTTGGCCGACGTGCTCGATATCGATCTAGCCGATGCTGCGCGGGCCAAGATGGCGATCAATGCCGATCGCTATCCTGTGGCGCGTGCGCGCGGCAGCGCGAAGAAATACGACGAACTCTGAGCGCGGTTTGGCTCGTGGTCGCCGTGGTGGAGCCAGGGCGCTCATCGTCCCAGCAGAAGTTCCGATTGGGGCACTGCAAATTTTCTGAAACAATACGGCCTTTACAGTATTCGGGGTTGTCCGGTTGTGGACCTGAAGCACATCAGCGATATCGAGAAGGCAGCTTACCAAGGGCGGGGTGAGGTGTTCCGCCTTGGCATGGGCGTGCTGTTCATCGTCGGCGTCATGTTGTATTCCGCCATGCGCGGAGGCGGTGAAGGCAGCCTTACGCTGGTGGTGGCGGCGATGATTGGCGGCTACATGGCGATGAACATCGGCGCCAACGACGTTGCCAACAACGTCGGCCCGGCAGTGGGCTCGAAGGCGCTCACGCTCGCCGGCGCCCTTGTCATTGCCGCAATCTTCGAGGCGGCGGGCGCACTCATCGCCGGTGGCGAGGTGGTGAGCACCATCCGCGGCGGCATCATCAACCCCGACCTGATCGCCGATTCGGACACCTTCGTGTGGATCATGCTCGCAGCCCTGCTCGCGGGTGCCATGTGGCTCAATATCGCTACCGCGGTGGGGGCGCCGGTGTCGACCACTCACTCCATCGTCGGCGCGGTGCTGGGCGCAGGCATGGCAGCCGCAGGGCCCGGCATCGTGGCCTGGGGCACGATGGGCAACATCGCCGCAAGCTGGGTAGTGTCGCCGCTGCTGGGCGCGCTCTTTGCCGCCGGTTTCCTCTACTTGATCAAGCGCAGCATCACCTATCAGGCCGACATGGCCGCGGCGGCGCGGCGCATGGTGCCGCTGCTGGTAGGCTTCATGGCCTGGACGTTCTCGACCTATCTCATCCTCAAGGGGTTGAACAAGGTCTGGAAGGTTGGCTTCACCGGGGCCGTGATCTACGGACTGTTGGTGGGTATCGCCGTGTTCCTGCTGGTGCGTTACGTGTTGCGTGGTCGGCAGGGCATCGTCGCCAACACCAAGCAGAGCGTCAACAAGCTGTTTACGGTGCCACTCATTTTTGCAGCCGCGCTGTTGAGCTTTGCCCACGGCTCGAACGACGTCGCCAATGCCGTGGGGCCATTGGCTGCGATCGTCGATGTGGTCAGTTCGGGTGGTGAGTTCCACAAGGCGGCAGCCATTCCGACCTGGGTGATGATGGTCGGTGCGCTGGGGATCGCGCTTGGTCTGGCGCTGTTCGGGCCCAAGGTCATCCGCACCGTCGGCTCCGAGATCACCGAGCTCGACCAGATGCGGGCCTACTGCATTGCAATGGCGGCGACGATCACGGTCATCATCGCCAGCCAGTTCGGCCTGCCGGTGAGTTCGACGCATATCGCAGTGGGTGGCGTGTTCGGCGTTGGCTTCCTGCGCGAGTATCTCAAGAGCAACTACGACCGCATGCTCGCCGAGATCAAGGCTCACCATCCGGAGGGGGACCTGGCAGCGATCGAAGCATTCGTGCAGCGTTTCGAGAAGGCATCGGTCGAGGAGAAGGGCGCAATGCTGGCAGATCTCAAGGAGCGCTCGAAGGCCGCTCAGGATCCGGCCCATTTCTCCAAGGGTGAGCGCAAGGGACTCAAGAAGGTCTATCGCCGGGAGCTGGTCAAGCGTTCGCAGCTGTTGCGCATCGCCGCGGCCTGGGTCATCACGGTGCCAGCTTCGGGTCTGATGGCTGCGATCCTGTTCTTCACCATCCGCGGCATGATGCTGCAATGAGTCGCATGCTCAGCTTTGGTCTGCTGCGCGCTGCGCTCATCCTCTTCGTGCGCCCGTGACCTTCGCCGAGTTGAGTGCAGCCTTGGTGCTGGCCGGACTGGTCTGGTTCTGGTTCGATAGCCTCAAGGCGCGCGAAGCGGGGATCGAGGCGGCGCGGCGCGCATGTTTGCGCGAGGGCGTGCAGTTCCTCGACGAGACTGTGGTCGGCCGGGGGGTGCGCTTTGCGCGTAACGAGCAGGGGCATGCGGTGCTGCGTCGTGCGTTCGAGTTCGAGTACTCGCCGAGCGGCGATGATCGCTATCCGGGTGCGGTGGTACTCGAAGGGCGAGACGTGGTGCTGGTGGATGTCAGCGCCCACCGCCTCGCGCGCCGCGCCACGGTGATCGATCTGCGCTGAAGGCGCGCTTGGCGCTTCAGGTTCGCCCGCTGTCGATGGCGCGCAGGAATTCGCTGCGCGCCTGTGCCGAGCTCTCGAATGCACCGGCGAAAGCCTGCGTCACGACCCGCTCGTCGCCGCGGCGGTCTTCGCCCAGAAGCAGGCAGAGCTGCTCCGCCTCGATGACGCAGGCCGCACCGGCCGCCTTCCCATGGGTCATCAAGGCATCGGCAACGTCACGCGTCATCCACTCCTGGTAAGTGAAACGGTGGCCGATCGCGTCGACGAGGCGGGCGATGCGGCCGAAGCCGTGCAGCCGCCCGCCTGGCAGGTAGGCCACATGGGCGAGACCGCGGAAGGGGACGAGGTGGTGGGGGCAAACGCCGTGAACGGCAATGCCGCGTATGACCACCATGTCGCGTCGCGGATCCTCGAAGCCGTCGCCGAGCACTTCAGCCGGGTCCAGGTCATAGCCGCCGAGCAGCCGCTTTTGCCACAGTTCGCGCACGCGTGTTGCAGTACGCCCGGTGTGGGCCGTATCGGGCGCTACGCCGCAGGCCTGCAGCAAGGCCGTGACGGCGCGTTCGAAGGCGTCGGGGTCGAAGGTGCCGCTGCGCGCGATGCCGATGGAGGCCGGGCGCGGGGCGGGAGTGTGGTCGTGATCGTGGTCGTGCATGCGTGAGTCCGCTGCGATGCATCCTTGCATCGGAGACCCGATGATACGCGCAAGCGCGCGCGGCGGAGACCGTTCAGGCGATGAAGACCGGATCGGAGAAGACCAGCGTTCCGTCCTTGCGCATCATCAGGTTGTTGGTGTTGAGGATGTCCGGCAGTACCTGATACGCCTCGACGAAGTCGGACAGGGCTTTGAGCGCCTGCTGCATGCTGTCGCTCATGGCAAGCGGATTGACGGTCAGATGGTACAGGGCGATGCGCCCCATGTCGTTGCCCAGTCTGCTCCATTGTTCGCAAGCCGACCAGTAGAAATCGATCAGGCGCTTGGCGAGCTCCGCAGCGGGCGAGCCGTCGTCGAGCGGGTAGAGCTTCTCCATCTCGATCAGGTGCAGCGGATAACCTGAAGCGGCTCGGCCGATGATGCCGTGGTCCGCGTGGACGATGGGGAAGTGCTGACCGCTCGGGCGATCCTCCGCGGTGTAGAGGAAATAGTCCGCTGGAGAGCTGCAGACCTTGTACACGCGCTCGCCGTCACCCTTGTCCAGGACGATGGAGTACTCGCCACGACCGATCTCGCGCTTGCCGTCGAGCAGCGGATGCGCCGGCACCGGATCGGGCAGCAGGATCTGCTGCCGTCCCAGTCGGATCCTGGCCGCCTCGAGATCGATCATGGCCCCTCCAAGTGCTTACGCCATGATGTTATAGCCGGCGTCGACGAAATGCACGCCACCGGTTACCAGGCGACCGGCATCGGACACCAGGAAGGCCGTGAGCGCGCCGATGTCCTCGGGGGTGACGAGTGCATGCATGGGTGCGCGCTCGACGGCGGCGGCCATCAGCCCGTCGAAGCCGGCGATACCCGATGCGGCACGGGTCATCAGCGGTCCGGGCGACACCGCGTTGACCCGGATCCCCTTGGCGCCGAGTTCCGCAGCCATGTAGCGTGTAGCCGCTTCCAGTGCCGCCTTGCACAGACCCATCACACCGTAGTTGGGGATGACTTTCTCCGAGCCGAGGTAGGTCATCGTCACCAACGAGCCGCCGCCGGCTTTTTCGAGCAGGGGTTCGGCCTTCTTGGCGAGGCGGACGAAGGAGTGCGTGGATACGTCCATCGCCAGCGCAAAGCCGTCGGGCGAGGAGTCAACGACGCGCCCATGCAGATCGTCGCGCTTGGCGAAGGCCATGCTGTGGATGGCAAAGTCGAGCTTGCCGTGACGGGCGTCGATCTCGGCGAACACGGCGTCCATGGTGTCGGGGCGGGTGACGTCGAGCAGGAACACATCCTCGACACCGAGCCGGTGCACAATGGGCTCGATGAACGCGCGCGTCTTGTCGTTCTGGTAGGTGATGATGAGTTTGGCGCCGGCCTGGGCGCAGGCCTCCGCAACGCCGGTGGAAATCGACTTCTCGTTGGCGATGCCGGTGATCAGGCCGATCTTGCCTTCCAGGTTGATGAGTGGGGTCATGGTGAAGTCCTCGGTTCCGGTTTTGTGTTGTTGCACTGCAACAGTGCGCCACGTTGAGCATACTTTACACTGGAAATATGACTTTCCGTGACATTCGATACAGGCGCTTGCAGCATGCAATGAAGTATATTCCGCATTGCAGCATCCATGGATAGCGGACCCGGGCTCAGTCCCGCGGGGAGTGCAGAATGACACGCAGAGCTTATATTTTCACCGACTTCGACGGGGTTACCCACCCCTGGGGCGAAGTTGAGGATTTCCGCTGCCTGCCGCTGATCGAGGGGGTTGTGCGGGAGTATCCCGAGTCGCGCATCGTCATCGCGTCCGACTGGCGCATGCTGTTCTCGATGCAGAAGCTGCTGGCGCGCTTTTCGTCAGACGTTCATCCGCAGATCGCCGGCGCCACGCCGCACATGCTGCCCAAGAATGGCGCCGAACTGCACGGCTTGCGGGAACGTGAGGCGATGATCTGGTTGAGCCAGCATGAGCCGAACCTGCGTGATGTGGCCTGGTGTGCGATCGATGATGCGCCCGGCAATTGGTCTACGCGGTCGCGGCTGATCCTGACCGACTTCAAGCGCGGCTTTACCGCCGAGGATGCGGATGCTCTGCGCCGGATGCTCGAGGGCTTCCGCAGCGGCAACACGCAGCTGCGAGACACTGACCCTCCTTCGTTCTGGGAGCGCAGCATCGCGTGACTGCGCGTGTGCTGGTTCGGCGGAGGTTTGCCTCGCTTGCCCAGCGCCGTCACAATAGGCGCCCGCAAAATTCAACCGAGATATCCGATGCCCAGTTCGCAGACCCCGTTGCCGAGTGACCCGCTGGCGGCGCTTGTCGATGGAGAAGCCCAGCGCCGGGCAGCCCACCTGGCACAGGAGGCTTTTGCGCGCGTTTTTCGCCTGAGCGTGGCTGAGCCAGATGACGTGCGCCGCCGCGGTGTGGAACAACTTCGCGGCGAGCTGGCCGAGTGGGCGGGCCAGGCTGCGGACGACGAGGCGCGCGCGCTGCGTCTGGCCTTGCTGCTGGCAGGCATGGATCAGTGGGGGCTGGCGTGGACGCAGGCCTTCGAGTTGGTGGCGATACCCGGTCTGACGGAGCTCATCGGTGCCTTGCGCACCGGGCTCGATGCGCAGGCGGAGGCCCGCTTCCTGCGCCATTTCGAGTCGATAGGCGCCGCTGAGCAGAACGTCATCGACTTCAAGGTGGAATTGCGCCGTGCGCTGCATCTGGCGCTCTGGCACTCGTCGATTGCCACCGAGAGCCGTGAAGAGGCCTTGCGGCTCTCGTCACGCCTTGGCGGCATGCTGCTGGCGCTTGCGCGCGAGATGCCGATTGCCGGCTGGCGACTGGTGGCCGATGCCGTCGCCTTCATCCAGATTCGCTGCCTGGCCGACAGTCTGGCTGTCGAGGGCATTGGGCAGGAGGCCACACAGGCCCTGTTTGCCGCGCTGGCACGCGAACTGCCGAAGGACGTGAGCGATCTCGTCATGGCGCACGCTACGCGTGCGGTGATTGCATGGCAGCATGCGCAGCGCGGACCGGAGCAGGTGCACTGATGGCGCTCAAGGCAACCATCTTCAAGGCCGAGATCCAGATCGCCGACATGGACCGCGGCCATTACGCAGACTATGCGCTGACCCTGGCGCGCCACCCCTCCGAAACGGACGAGCGCATGATGGTGCGCCTGCTCGCTTTTGCGCTGCACGCGGACCCCGCTCTGGTTTTTGGCAAGGGCCTGTGTGTCGATGACGAGCCGGATCTGTGGCAGAAGGATCTGACCGGCGTCATCGAGCGCTGGATCGATGTCGGGCAACCGGATGAGCGTTGGGTGCGCAAGGCTTGCGGTCGCGCACGCGAGGTCGTCGTACTTGCCTATGGCCGGGCGCTGGAGGTGTGGTGGAGCGGCGTGCGCGCCAAGCTCGAGCGCCAGGCGGGACTGCATGTGATCGAACTGGGCCGCGAGCAGACGGCGGAGTTGGCGCGTATGGCCGAGCGCACGATGCGCCTGCAGTTCACGATCCAGGAGGGGCAGGTCCTGATCACCAACGGTCGTGACTCTGTCGTGGTCGAGCCGCGTCGGCTGCTCGGTGTCTGAAACGCCCCGGCAGCGTCTGCCCTAGGCTTCCACCGGCGTCGCGCCGTACCACGACACCCAGCCCATCACGTGCTCCGCAGGCATTGGGCGGGCAATGCCGAAACCCTGCCCGAGCCGACAGCCCAGTGCGGCCAGTGCAGCAGCATGGGCGGGGGTTTCGACGCCTTCCGCAATTGCTTCGCGACCGAACGCGCTGGCAAGCTGGATGACGCCCTCGACGATCGCTCGGTCCTCGGCGTCGTCGAGCATGTCGATCACGAAGCTGTGGTCGATCTTGAGCTGATCGACCGGCAATTGGCGGAAATGCTTGAGTGACGCGTAGCCCGTGCCGAAGTCGTCGAGCGCGAGGCGAACGCCCAGGCCGCGACAGGCGCGCAGGACTTCGAGTGCGGACGTCATGTCGTCGAGTGCGGCTGACTCCAGGATCTCGAGCTTGAGCATGGCCGCGGTCAGGCTGGGCTGGCAGGCAAGCGCTGCGCGTACCGAATCGACGAATCCAGCCTGCTGCAGCTGGTTGGCGCTGACGTTGATGCTGACCGATACGTCGAGCCCGGCCTCGCGCCAGCGCGCGAGCGCGGCCAGTGCCTGGTCCAGCACCCATCTGCCGATGTCGATCTCCAGTTCGCTTCCCTCCGCATCGGCCAGAAACTGAGCGGGCGATAGCATGCCACGCGTCGGATGGCGCCAGCGCAGCAAGGCTTCTGCGCCCACCATGCGTGCGCTTTGCATGTCGACCTGGGGCTGGAACAGGAGCAGGAGTTCGCTGTCGCGCAGCGCTTCGGCCAGGCGCGCATGGCGTGCCCGTCTTTCCGCGAGTCCTTGCTCGATCGAGGTGTCGAAGTGCTGGATACAGTTGCGGCCGCGCTGCTTGGCACGGTACATCGCCTGGTCGGCGTGGCGCAGGAGGGTGTCGGGGTCGGCGTCGTCCTCAGGGAAGAGGGTGACGCCGATACTTGCCGAGACGCAGACCCAGTCCTGTTCGATCTGTATCGGCTGGCGGATCGTATCGAGGATGCGCTTGAGCACGGCATCGCCATCCACATCCTCGAGAAGCAGTACGAACTCGTCGCCACCAAGGCGGGCAACCGTGTCGCTGGCGCGCAGCAGGCCATTGAGGCGGTCGACGATCTCGACCAGCAGGCGATCGCCCGCCTCGTGGCCGTAGCGGTCGTTGACCGGTTTGAAGCCGTCGAGGTCGATCACGCAGACGCCGAGCGTCTTGCCGGTGCGGTGCGCGTGGGCGATTGCCTGGCGGAGGCGGTCGTCCAGCAGGCGGCGGTTGGGCGCGCCGGTGAGCGGGTCGAAGTAGGCGATGCGGTTGAGCTCCTCCTCGTGGAGCTTGAGATGGCTGATGTCCGAGAACAGCCCGACGTGGTGCATGAGCTGCCCGTTCTCGTCACGTACGCGGCTGATCGACAGCATTTCGGCAAAGTCGCTGCCATCCTTGCGCAGGTTCCAGAGCTCTCCTTGCCAGTGGTCGTTCTCCTCCAGGGAGGCCCACATGTTGCGGTAGAACTCGCGCCCCTGGCGCCCGGAGCCGAGGACGGCGGGGTTGCGCCCCAGGACCTCCTCGCGGCTGTAGCCGGTGATGCGGGTAAAGGCCGGATTGATGTCGATGATGCAGTTGTTGGCGTCGGTGATCAGGATCGCTTCGTAGCAACTGGCGAACACACTGGCGGCGAGGCGCAGTCGCTCCTCGTCCTGCTTGCGTGCGCTGATGTCGAGCTGGGCTCCCGTCAGCAAGAGGGGGGCGCCGTGTACTGAGCGCTGCACGACATGGCCGCGGTCGTGCACCCAGATCCAGTGCCCTGCGCAGTGGCGCAAGCGCAGGTCCTGCTCATAGAAGGGCGACTCGCCACGGATATGCTGGTCGAGCGCTGCCTGGGCGCGAGCGAGGTCGTCCGGGTGCACCAGCTCGCGCCACTGGGCGCGATTCATCGTCGTGCGTCCTTCCTCGGCGAAGCCCATCATGCGGGTCCAGCGTGCGTCCATCACGTAGCGATCATGCCTGAGATCGAGCTCCCAGCTGGCCGCGCCGGTGGCTTCGACCACATTGCACAGGTGATGGTGTTCGAGGTCGATCTGTTCGGCGAGCGCGCTCGCCTTGCGATGGGCCCGTGAAAGCTGGGCATTGCGCTGCGTGAGCCTTGCCAGCAACAGCAGGATGGTGACCACGGCCAGGCTGAACACGAAGATCCAGACCTGAAAGCGCGCCCACACATCGCTCCAGGTGAAGCTTGGTACATGATCGAAGGGTGGCAGGCGAAGCTCGCGCAGCAGGGTCTCCACCCCCGAGTAATCGGCTGGGATCGTGAAGCCGTGTATCCCCGCGGCATGAGCTGCCGGGTGGTCGGGAGGCAGCAGCAGCGCATGTGACGCGATCAACCTGATAGCGGCCTCGTCGGCATGTGGCAGTGCAACCAGCGGCCACTCGGGGTAAAGGCGTGTCGAGGTGGCGAATGGAAAGCCCGGTAGCGATTCTGCCGGGATGCGGTTCAGGATCTTCAGTGTGTCGAGGCCCTTGTGGCCTTCACGTGCCAGCTCCTCGAGCAGTCCTGTGCGGACGAAGCCGGCATCTGCACGGCCCGCGATCACCGCATCGATCACGCTGTCCTGGAACTGGTCGAGCGTACGGATGTGCAGGGCGCTGGTCCGGATGCCCGCTGCCTTGAGTTCGGCGAGCTGGGCGGCATAGGTGCCGAGGAAATTCGCGCTGGTGGTGGCGATCCGGCGTCCTTCGAGGTCCTGGATGCCGGTCAGGTCGTCACGATCGGCGTGTGCGACGATGACGCCGCCGAAGCGATTGACCGCTTGCTCGCCGTGGCGACCAACGAGGGTGGCGATTGCGCCCGACAGCGCGTTGCCGCCGCGCAGTGCGACGAAGTGCGATGGGTTGGTGAGGACGAGGTCGAGTTCCCCACGCGCCAGGGCCTCGTGCATCTCGCCTTCGTCCAGTGCCCGCAGGCGTACGCTGTGGTCCGGCAGTCTCTCGTCGAGATACTGCGCGAAAGGCGTCCATGCGGCCTCGACGACGGGCTTCGGGCGTATCGCAAAGACGCCAATGGTGAGTTCCTGCGCGCCGAGTACGGGCCCGGATGCAGCGCATGCGGCAAGCATCAGGCTCCAGAGGCGGATCGACAGGCAACTCTTCATGGGTGTCCGAGGCGTCGCGCCCGGTCCGGCGCAGGAGGAGGGGGTAAAGGGGGCGAGCGGCGACACGGCCGTTCCGCCCGGGGCGTAGAGCTTACTGCGGTATAGCCCATTATGGGGAGTTCTAGCGCAATGGCCCGGGCTGTGCCCTCGGCAGTGGGGCGAGCACGGCTCCGTCTGCCATCAGGAAATTCCTTACCGCATGTGCGCTGCGCTCGGGGTCCTCCTGCATGAAGCAGTGACCACCGGGCAGCTCCGTGCGCTGGACGGCCGCGTTCGAAGATTCCCAGCGCAGGATGGCGCGTCGTGCAAACGGAAAGGTCGCCCGACCATGCACAACCAGCGTGGGTGTGTTGATGCGCGCGAGCGCAGGCCATAGCCGGCGCGGGTAGGAACTGAAGATCTCCGCTTCGCGCGCCGGTGTGCACTTGAGTTCGACTCCGCCGCCTGGCAGGTCGCGCAGCGCATGCTCGACGTAAGCCTGCAGTGCGTCCGCATGCCAGCCGCGAAACATGCCGCGACCATGAAGGTTGGCGCGTGCCGCGTCGCGGTCGGGCCAGTAATGGCGTCTTTTGCGCGCACGCTGGGCGAGTGCGTTGCGGCCATACAGGCCGACGACGTCGGACAGGGCCATCAGGCCGATCATTGCGGGGGGAAACAGGACGGGATCGAGCAGTACAGCGCGCGCGAACGCGTGCGGTGCGCGCGCGAGCATGAGGCAGCTGATGACGCTGCCGAAGCTGTGTCCGACGGCATATACCGGGACATCGCCGAACACGCTGCGTCGTGCGTTCCAGGCCTCCAGGCTGAGTTCTGCCGTCCTATTCCAGCCCAGGAAGCGTCCGCCATGATCGCTGTCGCCATGGCCCTGGACATCTGACAGGAACAGATCGAAATGCGCGGCCAGGCATTGCAGCATGGGCGCATACACCATGCCGCAATAGCCGTTGCCATGCACGAAATGAAGCACCGGCCGCCCGCTGGGCGGGCTGTGCAGTCCGCGCAGCGTGAAGCCCGACGAGGCGTGATGCGACCAGGGTAGGAGTTCCATGCTGCGGTGCGGATGGGCCGGCTCAGTCCGGACGTCGCTTCTTGCCGCCCGCTGCAGGGGTGTGCGGCCGACCGCCGGGGCGGTTGTCGTGCTGGGGGCGATCGCCGCGCGGCTTGCTCCAGGCCGGCTTGCCTTCGCCGTATGCGGGCTTTGCACGCGGGTTGCGCGGCGCGGCATCGTTTGGCCTGCGTTCGCCTTGCCAGCTGGTGTCCTCTCGCATGGGGCGGCGCCGTTCGGGCATGGTGGCGGCTTCGGCTGCACTCAAGGCACGGATGTTCAGTGCCATCTGGCGCACGCGGGTGCGCTTGAGCGTGCCGAGCAGATCATCCGGCAGGTTCGCGGGCAGCTCGACCGTAGAGAAGTCGTCGAAGAGGTGGATCTGGCCGATGTACTTGCCTTCGATGCCGCCTTCGTTGGCGATCGCACCGACGATCTCCTTGGGGCTGGCGCCGTGGGCGCGACCAACCTCGATGCGGTAGCGGACCAGCGCGCCATCTGCAAAGGCGCGGCGGCGGGCGAGGATCTCGTCGCGATTGGGGCGTTGGGTGCGTTCGCGTGGCGCACCGGTTGTGAAGTGCTCGGCTCTCGGGGCGCGGCCTTCGACGCTGGTGGGGGCGGTAGCGATTTCCCAGCCGCGTCCGGACTGCTCGAGCTGCAGCGGGCGGTCGCGCTGCGCGAGCAGCGTCAGTGCTGCGGCAACCTCGTGGATATCGAGCTCGTTCTCTTCGATCAGGTCGTTGACGATGCCCATGAAGAAGCCGAGGTCCTCGCCGCCGATGGCATCCACGACCTGGCGCTTGAACTGCGCCACGCGCAGGTTGGTCACTTCTTCGTTGCTGGGCAGTGCGATCGGTGTGATCGGCTGGCGCGTGGCCCGCTCGATCATCTTCAGCATGCGTGTTTCGCGCGGCGCAACGAACAGGATCGCTACCCCCTCGCGGCCGGCGCGGCCGGTACGGCCGATGCGGTGTACATAGGCCTCGGTGTCGTACGGGATGTCGTAGTTGATGACGTGCGAGACGCGCGGCACATCGATGCCGCGTGCGGCGACGTCGGTGGCAATGACGATGTCCAGCGCGCCATTCTTGAGCTGCTCGATGACCCGTTCGCGCAGGCCCTGGGTCATGTCGCCATTGAGCGCAGCGGCTGCGTAGCCGCGTGCGGCGAGCTTGTCGGCGAGCTCTTCCGTTGCGATCTTGGTGCGCACGAAGACGATCGCGGCGTCGAAGCTTTCCTCGGCATCGAGGATGCGGGTGAGGGCATCGAGCTTGTCGACGCCGCGCACCAGCCAGTAACGCTGGCTGATCTTGGAGACGGTCGCGGTCGCGGCGCGGATCTTGATCTCCTGCGGTTCGCGCAGGTGGCGGCGGGCGACGTCGCGGATGACGTTCGGCATGGTTGCCGAGAACAGCGCTGTCTGGCGCGCCTCCGGTGTGTGTTCGAGGATCCACTCGACGTCGTCGATGAAGCCCATGCGCAGCATCTCGTCGGCCTCGTCGAGGACGATGGCCTTGAGCGCATCGAGCTTGAGGCTCTCGCGCTCGAGATGGTCCATTACCCGCCCCGGCGTGCCGACGATGATGTGGGCGCCGCGCGACAGCTGGCGCAGCTGCACCACCATGCTCTGGCCGCCGTAGATCGGCAGCACGTGGAAGCCCTTGAGGTGATGGGCATACTTGGCGAAGGCTTCCGCCACCTGGATCGCCAGCTCGCGCGTGGGGGTGAGCACCAGTACCTGGGGACGGGCGTCGGCAAGGTCGAGCTTGGCGAGCATGGGCAGCGCGAAGGCGGCTGTCTTGCCAGTGCCGGTCTGGGCCTCGCCGAGGATGTCGCGGCCGGCCAGCAGTTGCGGGATGCAGGCGGCCTGGATGGGCGACGGCGTTTCATAGCCGACCTCGGCCAGCGCCGACAGAAGGGGCGCGGGCAGGTCGAGATCGGCGAAGCGCAGGGTCGCCTCGGGGCTGGCGGATTCGGGGAGGGCAGAGTCGGTCATGGCTGTCGGGCCGCGGAGGCGGCGGTGTGCAGCAGCGCTGCGAAGTCGCGATTATCGGCGATTCTGGCGCTGCGAACGAAAAAGCGGCTCGTGGCCGCAGTGGGGCGAACCGGGGAGGTCACGGTTGGCACCCGGCGCCGGAAAAGCAAAAACGCGGCGCAAGGCCGCGTTTCGGGTGCATCGAGTGACGTCGGCGACGTCGCTTCGATTACAGCGGGCGGATGTTGGCCGCCTGCAGGCCCTTCGGGCCGGTCTTGACTTCGAATTCGACGCGCTGGTTTTCGGCCAGGCTCTTGAAACCCTTGCTCTGGATTTCGGAGAAGTGGGCGAACAGGTCGTCGCCGCCGCCTTCAGGAGTGATGAAGCCGAAGCCCTTGGCGTCGTTGAACCATTTCACGGTACCGGTTTGAGTGCTCATTTTGCGTTCCATATGAAGAATTGCGGGCTTGCGCCCCGGAGATGCAGGAACGATCAAGAAACGTAATCAGGAGGCATCAAACCGACACGCGTTCTCTTGGAACTCGCTGGGCAACCACCAGAACAACCACTGCTTGAATCGACTGCGAACGGCACGATACACGGTTTTTCGCGGATGCGTGAATTTATTTTGAGTTGCGCCGAAAGTGGCCGATGTCTTGTTCGCGCCAGTGGGTGTGCGGTGGGATAATCGGTGCTTCTCCAGATCTACGGAACTCCCATGCCCATCCAGTGGTTCCCGGGGCACATGGCGTCGGCGCGCAAGAAGGCGGCCGAGGCAATGGCTGCCATCGATGTCGTCATCGAGGTGACCGACGCGCGCCTGCCGGAAGCGAGCAGCAACCCGATGATCGCCGAGCTGCGGCGGTTTCGTAATCGTCCCTGCCTGAAGTTGCTCAACAAGTCCGACCTTGCCGATCCGGAGGTGACGCGGGCGTGGATGGCGTTCTACAACCGCCAGCCCGGGGTCAGGGCCGTTGCGATTTCGGCCAAGAGTGCGGCGGATGTCGCACGCATTCCGACGCTCTGCCGTGAGCTTGCGCCCCATCGTGACGACGGCACCAAGCCCCTGCGCATGATGATCATGGGCATACCCAATGTGGGCAAGTCGACGCTGATGAACGCCCTGCTCAAGCGCAAGGTGGCCAAGGTCGGCGATGAGCCGGCCGTGACCAAGCACCAGCAGACGCTCGATCTGGGGCCGGGCATGACGCTGACCGACACACCGGGGATGATGTGGCCGAAGATCGATTACGACGCGGATGGCTACATGCTCGCGGCCAGCCATGCGATTGGCCGCAACGCCGTCATCGACGAGGAGGTGGCTGCCTTTCTCGGCGAGATCCTCTTGGCGCGCTATGCCGACAGGCTGGCCGCGCGCTACCGGCTCGAGCGCGCGGCGGTTGCCACACTCGATGGTCCGGCGCTGGTCGAGGCGGTCGGTCGCCGGCGCGGTTGTCTCGTCAAGGGCGGTGGGCTGGACCTTGAGAAGGCGGCGCAGATCCTGCTGCAGGACTATCGAGACGGGGCGCTGGGCCGCATCAGTCTGGAATCGCCCGACAGCAGGGAGGCCATGATTGCAGCGGCGATCGCCGCACGGGCGCTGGCCGAGGTGGGTGATGCGGCCGGCGGGGAGGCGGGCTAGATCCCGAAGTAACGGTCCGGGCGGTGATTGACTGCGATGACGAGATTGACCGCTGCGGCAGCCAGGATGGAGAGCGCAATCTTGTCGAGGCTCAGCGCGAGCAACCCGAGCGCCATGATCAGTATGTCGGCCACCATCTGCACCGAACCCGCGCGCCAGCCGCGGCGCTTCTGGAGGTAGAGGCCGAGAATGGTGACGCCTCCCAGGCTGGCGCCATGGCGGATGAGGATCAGGATCCCGGTGCCCGCGAGCAGCCCTGCCATGATGCTTGCAAAGACCGGGTTGAGCACGTCGAAACTCACCAGCAATGGGAGCGTCTCGGTATACAGGGCCAGTACGGCGACGGCGCAGAAGGTCTTGATCGTGAATGCCAGGCCGAGTGCGCGCAGCCCAAAGGCATAGAAGGGCAGGTTCAGGACCACGAGCGACACGCCCAGCGGCCAGTCGGCAAGGTAGTGCATGAGAAAGGACAGGCCGGTGGTGCCGCCAGTGAGCAGCGAGCTCTCGCGGAACATTACAAGGGCGAGGGCCACGAACAGGCAGCCTGTGAGCACCCCCTGCACGTCCTCGAAAAGCGTGTGGGTGGTGGGCTTTGGGCCAGGGGTGCGCGAGCTGTCAGGCGGGGACGACGGTAGGGGCTGTGGTGGCGTGGGAGGCGGGTTGATCATGGCGGCGGTCCTTCGTGCAGGCGACGATGATACGACCTGGTGCAGGGATCGTGCGCGGTCGAGCCCGAACCCCTGCGCTTTGCGACCTGCTTTGCGACCCTTTGGCGCGTCGTGACGATGGCGCTTTGCTATGATGCAGGGCCGACCGTTTCCTGCTTCCCCTTGATGACCCCTTCGCACCCAGCATCGCCACACGCCATCAACGCCGACCTGCATTGTCACTCGACGGTGTCGGACGGCTGGCTGGACCCGGAGGATGTGGTGCTGCGCGCGCTCGCAAATGGTGTGGACCTGCTTGCGCTGACCGATCACGACGAGCTTGGTGGCATTGACGCTGCGGCGCGGGTCGCTTCGGCGCACGGCTTGCGCTTTGTTGCCGGGGTGGAGATTTCCGTGTCGTTTGCGGGCGAGACCATTCACATCGTCGGCCTTGGCGTGGATCACCGTCATCCCGTGCTGGTCGATGGGCTCGCGCAGCTGCGGGCAGGTCGCGACGCAAGGGCGAAGCGCATTGGCGAGGCGCTCGAGCGCGTGGGTATTCGTGATGCGCTGGCGGGTGCCCACCGCTTTGCCCGCAATCCTGCCCTGGTCAGTCGCGCGCACTTCGCCCGTCATCTGGTGGCCGCCGGCGTCATGCCCGATGTAAAGACCGTGTTTGACCACTACCTGGTGCGGGGCAAGCCCGGCTTTGTCGACCATGCCTGGGCCAGGCTCGAGGATGCGGTGGGCTGGATTCGTGCTGCGGGTGGTATTGCGGTGGTCGCTCACCCGGCGCGCTACCGGCTGTCGGGCGCCGATCTCGAGCGCCTGTTCGATTGCTTCATCGCAGCCGGGGGCGAAGCGGTCGAGGTTGTTTCCGGGGCGCATACCGAGGACGAGATGCGGCGATTTGCCAGTCTTGCCCGTCGCCGTGGCTTGCTTGCATCCCGCGCCTCGGACTTTCATGGCGCAGCCGAGAGCGCTGTTGACCTGGGGTGCTGCAATCCTTTGCCGGCCGATCTGCAGCCGGTGTGGTCGCGGCTTATGTAGGCTCGTCAGTAGCGCGCCTCCAGCGCATTCAACCGGGAGGCGGTCCTGCCGACCCCCTGCCGATCCATATCGAGCACTCTACGACAAGCACATGGCACAGTTCTTCTCCCTTCATCCCGAGCAACCTCAGGCGCGCCTGATCCGCCAGGCGGCCGAGATCATCCGCCGCGGCGGGCTGGTCGTGCTGCCGACCGACTCGGCCTATGCCCTCGTCTGCCAGATGGGCGATGCGGGGCTGCTCGAACGCATCCGTCGTCTGCGTGGCGTCGACGAGCGTCATCACTTCACGCTTATGTGCCGCGACCTGTCGGAGATCGGCACCTATGCGCGCGTTGACAATGGCCAGTACCGCTTGCTCAAGGCCACCACGCCAGGCCCCTATACCTTCATTCTCGAAGGGACCAAGGAGTTGCCGCGGCGCGTTCTGCATCCGAAGCGCAAGACGATCGGTCTGCGCGTGCCCGAGCATGCCGTCGTGTCGGCCTTGCTTGCCGAGATCGACGGACCTCTGCTCACGTCGACCCTCATCCTGCCGGGCGAAACGCTGCCCATGAGCGATGCCGACGAGATTCGCGAGCGCCTCGAGAAGCAGGTGGAGCTCATCATCGAGGCTGGTTATTGTGGCCCTGAGGCGACGACGGTGATCGACCTCACCTCCGGGGCGCCCGAGCTTGTGCGTGCCGGGCGGGGTGCGCTCGAGCCATTCGGACTTTAGGCCGCCGCGAGGACGATCAAGCATTCCATGGATTCACTGATCCCCATCCTGGCCATCTGGGCACTGCCCGTGCTGCTGGCGATCACCTTGCACGAGGCCGCGCATGGCTACGTTGCGCGTCATTTCGGCGATCCGACCGCCGATCTGGCCGGCCGTATCACGCTCAACCCGCTCAAGCACATCGACCCGGTCGGCACCATTCTCGTGCCTGCGGGCATTCTTGCGCTGACGACGCTGTTCGGGGCGGGTGGCATCCTGTTTGGCTGGGCCAAGCCGGTGCCGGTCAATTTTGGTCGCCTGCGCAATCCCAAGGCCGACATGCTCTGGGTTGCCGCAGCGGGACCTTTCGTGAATCTCCTCATGGCTGTGGCCTGGGGGCTGCTGTTTCGCATTGCGGCAACTTCAGAGCCCGGCGCCTATACCCTGCCGATGCTCAAGATGGCCGACGCCGGCATCCAGATCAATGCCGTGCTGATGGTGCTCAATCTGCTGCCGATTCCGCCTCTCGACGGCGGACGCATTGCCGTCAGCCTGTTGCCGAATCGGCTTGCCTGGCGCTTTGCACGGCTGGAGCCCTATGGCTTCCCGATCCTGCTTGTGTTGTTGTTCACCGGCATCCTCGGCACCATCCTGTGGCCGCTGATCGCTGGTTTCCGCTACCTGCTCTCAACCGTCCTCGGTTTCTGACCCCCATGTACGCAGAACGCGTTCTTTCAGGCATGCGCCCCAGCGGCAGGCTTCACCTCGGGCACCATCACGGTGTGCTCAAGAACTGGGTGAAGCTGCAGGAGGAGTTTCCCTGCTTCTTCTTCGTCGCCGACTGGCATGCCCTCACCACCCACTACGACAGCCCCGAAGTCATTGCCGACAACGTGTGGACCATGCTTGTCGATTGGCTCGCCGCTGGCGTCGATCCGGCGCAGGCTACCCTCTTCATCCAGTCCCGGGTGCCCGAGCATGCCGAGCTCCACTTGCTGCTGTCGATGATGACGCCGCTCGGCTGGCTCGAGCGCGTTCCGGGCTGGAAGGAGCAGCAGGAGCGTGGCGAGGGTGCCGAGCTGTCGACCTACGGCTTTCTGGGCTATCCGCTGCTGCAGTCTGCGGACATCCTCATCTATCGCGCCGACAAGGTGCCGGTTGGCGAGGATCAGGTGCCGCATGTCGAGATCACCCGCGAGCTCGCCCGCCGGTTCAATCACCTGTACGGCCGCGAGCCCGGCTTCGAGGACAAGGCCAGAGAGGCCGTTCGCAAGCTCGGTGCCAAGCGCGCGCGGCTCTACCATGATCTGCGCACCCGCTTTCAGCAGGATGGCGACGACGAGGCGCTCGAGCAGGCGAAAGCCTTGCTCGACGAGACCCAGAACCTGAGCCTGGGCGATCGCGAGCGCCTTTACGGTTATCTGGAAGGCGGCGGCAAGATGATTCTGGTCGAGCCCGAGGCCTTGCTTGCGCCGGTCTCGCGCATGCCTGGCCTGGATGGGCAGAAGATGTCCAAGGCCTACGGCAATACCATCAACCTGCGCGAGGATGCCGACAGCGTCACGCGCAAGGTGCGCACGATGCAGACCGATCCGGCGCGCATGCGGCGTACCGATCCGGGCGAGCCCGAGCGCTGCCCGGTGTGGCAACTGCACATGATCTACTCGAACGAGGACACTCTGGCGTGGGCGCAGCGTGGTTGCCGTAGTGCCTCGATCGGCTGCCTCGAGTGCAAGCAACCCGTCCTTGAAGCGATCCTCGAGGAGCAGGAGGGGCTGCACGAGCGAGCTCAGCCCTATCTTGACGATCCTGGCCTCGTTCGCAGCATCGTTGCAGATGGTTGCGAGCGGGCGCGCAAGCTCGCGCAGGAAACCATGCGCGATGTGCGTGAGGCGATGGGCCTGGATTACGGCTGATGGCGGCGCCGGGTTCCCGCGAGCGTGAGTGGTCATGAACCTGGCGCTCGATCTCGCGCCTGTCGAGGCGCAGGACGTTCTCGATTCGGTGGCGCGCATTTATGGCGAGCCCCTGCTCGAACTGCCCAAAGACCTGTATATTCCGCCCGACGCATTGCAGGTGTTCCTGGATGCGTTCGAAGGGCCGCTGGATCTGCTGCTGTACCTGATCCGCAAAGCGAATCTCGATGTCCTCGATATTCCGATGGCGCCGCTCACCGCACAGTACCTCGAGTACGTCGAAGCCATGCGGCAGAGCAATCTCGAGCTCGCAGCCGAGTACCTGTTGATGGCGGCGGTGTTGCTCGAGATCAAGTCGCGCATGCTGCTGCCGAGGCCGACGCGAGAGGGGGCCGAGGAAGAGGATCCGCGCGCGGAACTGGTGCGCCGGCTGGTCGAGTACGAGCAGATGAAGATCGCCGCGCTGCGCCTCGATGCGATGCCTCGCGTGGAGCGCGATTTCGAGTGGGTCGGCGTGTTCGTCGCCGAGAAGCTTGTCGAGCGCCAACCCGAGGTCAGTCTGCATGATCTGCAGCTGGCCTGGCTGCGCATCATGAAGAAGGCGCGCCTGAACCAGCACCACCGAGTTGGGCGGGAGCAGCTTTCCGTGCGCGAGCACATGACGGCAATCCTGCGCAGGCTGGGCGATGGGGGCTTCGTGGTGTTCGATGCGCTGTTCGATACCGCACTCGGGGCGGCGGGGCTGGTGGTCAGCTTTCTCGCCGTGCTCGAGCTGGTCAAGGAGAGGTTGGTCGAAGTGACTCAGAATGAGGCGTTTGCGCCGATCTACGTGAAATTGGCCGATGGAACGCGAAGCGACGCCTGAGGCCTGGTTGCGAGTGGTCGAGGCAGCCTTGCTGGCCGCCACTGCACCGTTGTCCGTGGCCAGCCTGAGGCGCCTGTTCGACGACGATCCCGGCCCGGATCTCGTGCGCAGGCTGCTTGATGCGCTGCGCGAGGAATGGGTGGCGGCTGATCGCGGCGTGGAGTTGGTGCAGCTCGCCAGCGGCTGGCGCTTCCAGACGCGGCCGCAGTACCAGGTCTATCTCGACCGCCTGAAGGATGAAAAGCCGCCGCGCTACTCGCGGGCGGTGATGGAAACGCTGGCGATCATTGCATACCGGCAGCCCGTGACGCGTGGCGACATTGAAGACATACGCGGGGTGGCGGTGTCGCCGAACATACTGAAAACACTCGAGTCGCGCGGTTGGGTCGATATCGTCGGCCAGCGCGATACGCCCGGCCGGCCGGCCTTGTTCGCCACCACCCGGCGCTTCCTCGATGACATGGGGCTGCGCAGCCTGACCGAGCTGCCGGCGCTGGCCGAAATCGAGAAAATTATGGATCTAGTCGATGTCTCGCAAACCGAACAGGCCCCTGCGGCCGCCCACGAAGAAGAAGTCTGACGCCATCGAGATCCTCGATCGCGACCCGCGTGCCGATCGCCGCGCGGCGCGGGACGAGGAGGCGCAGCCGAGCGCGCCGGATGCGCACCTGAATGCGGACCCGCGCGGTGCGCGGCGCGCGCGTCCGGAGAGTGGGCGCGGCTCTCGTCGTCCGGACGATCCTGCGCGCAGGCCGGATGCGCACCAGACTGCCCTTGGTCAGACTCAGCGCGGCGAACGAGCGCCACGTGGTGGTGTGTCGGGGCGGGCGCGCAATGCGCCGACCACGCTGACCGAGCCCGAGCGGTTGCAGAAGGTTCTGGCTCAGGCGGGGGTCGCGTCGCGTCGCGAGATCGAGGACTGGGTGCTGGCCGGCCGGATTTCGGTCAACGGCTTGCCGGCAGCACTTGGGCAGAAGATCGGTCCCGGCGATCGCGTCAAGGTCAATGGCAAGCTGGTGCCGCTGCGCTTTTCCCAGCGTAGTCCGCGCGTGCTCATCTACCACAAGCCCGAGGGTGAAATCGTTTCGCGCGATGATCCAGAAGGCCGGCCGACCGTATTCGAGCGCCTGCCGTTGCTACGCAAGGGGCGCTGGCTGGCGGTGGGGCGGCTGGACTTCAATACTTCCGGCTTGTTGCTATTTACCAACGACGGCGATCTGGCCAACCGCCTGATGCATCCGCGCTACGAACTCGAGCGCGAGTACGCGGTGCGGGTGCTCGGTGAGCTGACAGAGGAGCAGGCGCAGTCGTTGTGCGAGGGCATTCAGCTCGAAGACGGGCTGGCTAAATTCAACCAGCTGCGCGCCGAGGGCGGCGAGGGTGCCAATCATTGGTATCGGGTGACGATCTCGGAGGGCCGCAATCGCGAGGTGCGTCGCATGTTCGAGGCGGTCGGCCTGACCGTGAGTCGCCTGATGCGGGTCCGCTACGGTAGCGTTGAGTTGCCGGCGCGTCTCAAGCGGGGTATGTGGATGGAGATGCCGGAGGCCGATGCCTGCCGTCTTGCCGGCGTCCCCGTGCCGCAGAGTCGCGAGAGTGACGAGCGTGCCAAACGCCCGGTGAAGCTCCATCGCACGCAGCCGCGTGGCGGGGCGAAGGAGCGTTGAGCGAAACGCCGGTCGCGTTACGCGCTTTCGCCCGGTGTTCGGAAGGGCGCTGCCCGGTGCAGACCTCGTTTCACGACGGTTTGCCCGCGCGGCGCTTTGGCGCTATACTCTCGCGGCTTTGATGGATAGGTTTCCGATTGTGCGCCAGTCGTTTGCTTTGGGCGTGTTGGTCGGATGGTGGCCGTCCGTCTTGCGGTTGTGGCCAGCGGTGTATTTCCTGCAGGAGCAATTGTTTGATGGGCGTTTCGCCCATTTTTTATTTGTGGCGCCGGTTATGGCGTCCATGAAGAATGAGTAGAAGGGGCTGGGAGGCGCAATGCGTACCGATGTCGAGCAACTGATCGAGCAGGTGGTGACGGGTCTTGGATACGAGCTCGTGGATGTCGAGTTCTCTCCCAAGGGGCGTCTGCTGCGCATCTTTCTCGATATCGAGCGCGGCATCACGGTCGATGACTGCGCGACCGTCAGCAACCAGCTCCAGCGCGTGTTCGAGGTCGAGAACGTTGACTATGACCGGCTCGAGGTGTCCTCGCCGGGTCTTGACCGCCCGCTCAAGAAGCTGGCCGATTTCGAACGTTTCGCCGGCGAGCAGGCGCAGGTGCGACTGACGCTGCCGATCGGCAATCAACGTAATTTCGTCGGCGTGATCGAGGGTGTGCGTGACGGTGCAGTGGCGCTGCGCACCGAGAAGGGCGAGGTCATGCTGCCCTTCGGCGACATCGAGAAAGCACGTCTGGTACCCCAATTTTGAGACTGTGGATGTGGAGGTTTTACTGAAATGAGCCGCGAGATCCTGCTGCTTGTGGATGCCCTGGCGCGCGAGAAGAATGTCGCCCGGGACATCGTTTTTTCCGCGCTCGAAACCGCCTTGGCCTCTGCGACCAAGAAACGCATCCACGATGATGCCGACGTGGTGGTGTCGATCGACCGCGACTCGGGTGACTACACCTCGACGCGTCGCTGGCTGGTGATGCTTGATGAGGAGGTCACCAACGATGAGGCCGAGATGGGCATCATCGATGCGCGCGAGCTGCGCGCCGATGTGCAGATCGGCGACTACATCGAAGAGGAGCTCGAGCCCATCGACTTCGGTCGTATTGGTGCGCAGGCTGCCAAGCAGGTCATCCTGCAGCGCATCCGCGATGCCGAGCGCGAGCAGGTGCTCAACGACTTCCTCGATCGCAAGGAATTCCTCGTTTCGGGTTCGATCAAGCGCATGGAGCGTGGTAGCGCGATTATCGAGGTCGGTCGCATGGAAGCCGTGCTGCCGCGCGACCAGCAGATTCCGCGCGAGAACCTGCGCGTGGGCGATCGCGTCAAGGCCTTCCTGCTGCGCATCGATCGCGGCGCCCGCGGTCCGCAACTGGTGTTGTCGCGCACCGCGCCCGAGTTCCTGATGAAGCTGTTCGAGCTCGAAGTGCCCGAGATCGAAGATGGTCTGCTCGAGCTCAAGGCCTGCGCCCGCGACCCCGGCCTGCGTGCCAAGATCGCGGTCAAGTCCAACGATCAGCGCATCGATCCGATCGGTACCTGCGTGGGCTTGCGCGGCTCGCGCGTCACCGCGGTGCGCAACGAGGTCGGCGGTGAGCAGGTCGACATCATCGTGTGGTCGTCCGATCCGGCGCAGTTCGTGGTCGCTGCGCTGCAGCCTGCCGAGGTCGTGTCGATCGTCGTAGATGAAGAGGCGCACGCCATGGATGTGGTGGTGGACGAGAACAACCTCGCCATCGCCATTGGCCGCAACGGCCAGAACGTGAAGCTGGCGTCCGAACTCACCGGGTGGACGATCAACCTGATGAGCGAGCAGGAGTCGGCCGAAAAGACGGCGCAGGAGCAGCAGGGGCTGCGCGCGCTGTTCATGGAGAAACTGGATGTGGACGAAGAACTCGCCGACATCCTGATCGAGGAGGGTTTCTCTTCGCTCGAGGAAGTGGCCTACGTGCCGCTGGCCGAGATGCTGGAGATCGAAGCCTTCGACGAGGATACGGTCAACGAGCTGCGCAATCGCGCACGTAACGTGCTGCTGACCGAGGCCATCGTCACCGAGGAGCAGCTCGAGAACGTAGCCGATGATCTGCTCAATCTGGACGGCATGGAGAAGTCCCTTGCCGCCAAACTTGCCCAGCAGGGCATTCGTACCCGCGACGACCTGGCCGACCTTGCGGTCGACGAGCTGGTCGAGATGGCTGGGATCGACGAAGAAAGAGCCAAGGCGCTGATATCCGTTGCGCGCGCCCATTGGTTCGAAGAATGATGGGAGGGCTGTAATGGAACAGATGAGCGTGACCCAGTTTGCCGGCGAACTGAAGATGCCGGCCGCGGTGCTGCTCGAGCAGTTGAAGCGCGCGGGCGTGGATAAGACCGGCCCGAGCGACCTGCTTACCGAACAGGACAAGGCGAAGCTTCTGGAGTACCTGCGCCGTTCGCATGGTGATACCCAGCCCAAGGGCAAGATCACCCTGACGCGCAAGCAGACGACCGAGATCCGCGCGACCGACTCCACCGGTCGTGCACGTACCGTTCAGGTCGAGGTGCGCAAGAAGCGCACCTTCGTCAAGCGTGACGAACTGGCTGGCGATCAGCTTGGAGAGGCGGCCGAACAGGCTGCTGCGGCCGAGGCGCTGCATGTCGAGGCGGTGGTCAGCGACGAACAGCCGGTGGTCGAGCCGATCGAGCCGGTTGCGGAAGCGGTGGTCGCCAGTGTCGAGGTCGAGGTTGAGGCTCCGGCGCCTGTCGCCGAGCCCGAGCCGGTCGTGGAAGCGGTCGCCGAGCAGGTTGAGGTGCAGGCTGTCGAGCAGCCTGCGGCACCGCCGCAGGCGGTTGAATCGCGTCCTGCTGCTGCTCCGGCGCGTGCGACCGCAGCGGCGGAGGTCAAGCCCGAGCCGGTCGCGCCGGCAGCACCGGTCGTGACTACAGTGTTGAGCAAGCCGTTGCCGTTGTCCGAGATTCTGAGCGAGGAAGAAATCGCCGCGCGCAAGCGCGACGAGGAGCGCCAGCGCGCCCTGAAAGAGCGCCAGGCTGCCGACCTGCGCGCCCGTCAGGAGCGCGAGGCCGCTGCGCGAGCGGCCGCCGATGCGCGCAAGGCCGAGGAAGAGGCGCGCTTGCGCGCAGAACAGCAGAAGAAGGAAGAGGCTGCCAAGCCTGCCAAGACGACCACGGGTACGCTGCACCGTCCCGCCAAGACCGAAGACAAGCCCGCTGCACGCGACGCTCGGCGCGGTGCGCCGGCGCCTGCTCGCGAGGCTGAAGGCGCAGGCAAACGCCGCGGTGGTCTCAAGACGCGCGGCGAGGTGGGGGCGACTGCAGGCAGCAACTGGCGTGGAGCTGGCAAGGGCGGTGGGCGTCATGGCCGCAACCAGCATGACGACCGTACCTCCTTCCAGGCGCCGGTCGAGCCGATCGTGCGCGAAGTCCACGTGCCCGAGACCATCACTGTTGCCGATCTCGCCCACAAGATGGCGATCAAGGCGACCGAGGTGATCAAGGCGCTGATGAAGATGGGTTCGATGGTCACCATCAACCAGGTGCTGGACCAGGAAACGGCGATGATCATCGTCGAGGAAATGGGCCACAAGGCGCTGGCGGCCAAGCTCGACGATCCGGATGCCTTCCTGGAGGACAGCGAGGACCACAAGGACGCTGAGATCCTGCCGCGCGCGCCGGTGGTCACCGTCATGGGTCACGTCGATCACGGCAAGACTTCGCTGCTCGACTACATTCGTACTGCCAAGGTCGCTGCCGGCGAGTTCGGCGGCATCACCCAGCATATCGGCGCGTATCACGTCGAGACGGCGCGTGGCATGGTCACCTTCCTGGATACTCCGGGTCACGAGGCCTTCACGGCGATGCGTGCGCGTGGTGCGAAGGCGACCGACATCGTCATCCTGGTGGTGGCGGCCGATGACGGCGTGATGCCGCAGACGCGCGAGGCGATCCATCACGCAAAGGCGGCGGGCGTGCCGCTGGTGGTGGCGATCAACAAGATCGACAAGCCCGATGCCAATCCCGAGCGCGTCACGCAGGAGTTGATTGCCGAAGAGGTCATCCCCGAGGCTTACGGTGGCGACACGATGTTCGTGCCGGTGTCGGCCAAGAAGGGTACTGGCATTGACGAGTTGCTCGAGGCCGTGCTGTTGCAGGCCGAGGTGCTTGAGCTGACTGCGGCGGTCGATGCGCCGGCCAAGGGCCTGATCATCGAAGCACGTCTGGACAAGGGCCGTGGCCCGGTGGCTTCGCTGCTGGTGCAGTCGGGTACGCTGCGCAAGGGTGACGTGCTGCTGGCCGGGGCGACCTTCGGCCGTATCCGCGCCATGCTCGACGAGAACGGCAAGCAGATCGATCAGGCAGGTCCGTCCATTCCGGTCGAGATCCTCGGTCTGTCCGACGTGCCCGCGGCGGGCGACGAGGCGATTGCGCTTGCCGACGAGAAGAAGGCGCGCGAGATCGCGCTCTTCCGCCAGGGCAAGTTCCGCGACGTCAAGCTTGCCAAGCAGCAGGCTGCCAAGCTCGAGAACATGTTCGAGCAGATGGCCGAAGGCGAGGTCAAGACCCTGCCGCTCATCATCAAGGCCGACGTCCAAGGCTCGCAGGAAGCGCTGGTGCAGTCGCTGCAGAAGCTGTCCACCGACGAGGTCCGCGTCAATGTCATTCATGCCGCCGTGGGTGCGATCAGCGAGTCCGACGTCAACCTGGCGCAGGCTTCCGGCGCCGTCATCATCGGCTTCAATACCCGTGCCGATGCCGGTGCGCGCAAGCTCGCCGAGAGCTTCGACGTCGACATCCGCTACTACAACATCATCTACGACGCAGTCGATGAAGTGAAGGCGGCGCTGTCGGGCATGCTGGCACCCGAGAAGCGCGAGGAGGTCACCGGCCTGGTCGAGATCCGCCAGGTGTTCACGATCTCCAAGGTCGGCTCCATCGCGGGTTGCTACGTGCTGGAAGGCGTGGTCAGGCGCGGCTCGCACGTTCGCCTGCTGCGCAACCACACGGTGCTGTGGACCGGCGAGCTCGAGTCGCTCAAGCGCTTCAAGGACGACGTCAAGGAAGTCAAGTTCGGGTACGAGTGCGGCCTGCAGCTGCGCAACTACAACGACATCAAGGAAGGCGACCAGCTCGAAGTGTTCGAGATCAAGGAAGTGGCGAGGACCCTGTAAGCGATGCCCAAGGAGTATTCCCGCAGCCAGCGCGTGGTGGAGCAGATCCGCCGCGAGCTGGCCGAGCTGATCAGGCTGGAGGTGAAGGATCCGCGCGTCGGCTTCATCACCCTCACCGATGTCGAAATCACCCCCGACTACGCCCACGCCAAGGTGTTCTTCACCAGCATGACCGGTGAAGGAGACGTGCCCGAGATCCAGCAGGGTTTGCGGCGTGCGAGCGGATTCCTGCGTCGCGAGCTGGGTCGCCGTATCCGCATTCACACCATTCCCGAGTTGCACTTCCACTATGACCGCTCGGTCGAGGAGGGCTCGCGCCTGTCCCAGCTGATCGATGCGGTGGTGAAGGAAGACGAATCGCGCCACCAGGACGAGCCCTCTGCCGACGAAACGGGCGGTGAGCGCGCTGCTGGCAAGGACGACGATGACAAATCCCGCGCCTGAGGCGGCGCGGGCGCAGTCGGCGAAGCGTTCGAGACCGCCGCAGCGCAAGATCATCCGCCGCGCGGTCGATGGCGTGCTGCTGCTCGACAAGCCGCAGGGCATGAGTTCGAACGGCGCGTTGCAGGCGGCGCGTCGCCTGCTCAACGCCGCCAAGGCAGGCCACACCGGCACGCTGGATCCGATGGCGAGCGGCTTGCTGCCGCTCACCTTTGGTGAGGCGACGAAGTTCTCGCAGATGCTGCTTGACGCCGACAAGACCTACGAAGCGGTGGTGCAACTCGGCGTCGAGACCGATAGTGGCGATGCCGAGGGCAAGGTGCTGGCCACCCATCCGGTTGCCATAGAGCGCGCCGCCCTTGAGGTGGTGCTCGAGCGCTTTCGCGGAGAGATCGAGCAGGTGCCACCGATGTATTCGGCCCTCAAGCGTGACGGCAAGGCGCTCTACGAGTACGCGCGACAGGGCATCGAGATCGAGCGCGAAGCGCGGCGGGTCACGATCCACGCGTTGGAGTTGCTCGACTTCGCCGGAGAGCGGTTTTCGATCCGAGTGCATTGCAGCAAGGGAACCTATATCCGTAGCCTGGCGATGGATATCGGCGCTGCGCTTGGTTGTGGCGCACATCTGGCCGGACTGCGGCGTACCGCAATTGGAGCTTTCCAGTTGGCGGCCGCGGTCTCGCTCGAGTGCCTCGAGGCGGCCGGGGAGGGTGGGCGCGATGCCTTGCTTGCACCGGTCGACACTCTCGTGGCCGATTTCCCGATGCTGCAACTCGACGCCGAGGCGGCACGCGGGCTGTTGCAGGGGCGCGTGCTGTCGCTGCCGGGCGCCGTGCCCGGGGCGAAGGTACGCGCCTACGGCCCGGGCGGTTTTCTCGGTCTGGCGCAATGGCAGGACGACGGACGCCTCGCGGCGCGCCGCCTGATTGCCACCGGCGGCCTGGCCGACGACGCATGCGCATGAATTTGATTGAGTTTATGGTGCCGCTGTGGGTATAATCCGCGGCTTCTGATTGGCAGAAAAACACGAGTAAAGACACACATGGCTCTTGACACCGCATCCAAGTCGCAGATCGTCTCCGACTTTCAGCGCGCCCAAGGCGACACCGGTTCTCCGGAAGTCCAGGTTGCGCTCCTGACCGCCCGCATCAACGGGCTTGCCCCCCACTTCAAGGCTCACGGCAAGGATCATCACTCCCGTCGTGGCCTGCTGAAGATGGTCAGCCAGCGTCGCAAGCTGCTGGACTACCTGAAGGGCCGTAACGCCGATAGCTATCGCAATCTGATCGAGCGTCTGGGCCTGCGCAAGTAATTGCCGTCCGTGACGAGCTACACAGCGCCGATCAGGGCGAAGTAAGCCAGCAAAGCCGGTGCGTGCCCCTGCGGCCGCGCCGGCTTTTTGCCATCTGGCCCCGCTGTGCCGGCTGCACGTCCGTGGCATCGAGTCCTCCTGTCCGGGCGGGCCGCCACAAGCAGTTGTAGTTCGCTGCATCAACCGAATAAAGGAAATCACCTTGCCTACCGCAATCAAGAAAACCTTCGCCTATGGCGCCCACACCGTCACCCTCGAGACCGGCGAAGTCGCACGCCAGGCTGGCGGTGCCGTCATTGTCAACATGGACGAGACCGTGGTTCTCGCCACCGTTGTCGGCGCCAAGGAAGCGCGTCCGGGCCAGGACTTCTTCCCGCTTACCGTCGATTACGTCGAGAAGTTCTACGCTGCCGGCCGAATCCCGGGTGGCTTCTTCAAGCGCGAAGGCCGTCCGAGCGAGAAGGAGATCCTCACCTCGCGCCTGATCGATCGTCCCATTCGTCCGCTCTTCCCCGACGGCTTCATGAATGAAGTCCAGGTCATTGTGACCGTGCTGTCGCTGAATCCCGAGATCGACTCCGACATCCCGGCGATGATCGGCGCCTCGGCCGCGCTCGCGATCTCCGGCCTGCCGTTCAATGGCCCGGTTGGCGCCGCCCGCGTGGGTTATCTGGATGGCCGCTACGTCCTCAACCCCACCGCATCCGAACTGCAGAGCAGCCAGATGAATCTGGTGGTTGCCGGCACGCAGACCGCGGTGCTGATGGTTGAGTCCGAGGCGCAGGAATTGCCCGAGGATGTGATGCTGGGCGCGGTGGTGTTCGGTCACGAGCAGATGCAGACCGCGATCAACGCGATCAACGAGCTCGTCGAAGTTGCCGGCAAGCCCGAGTGGGATTGGCAGGCGCCGCCCGCGAACGAGGCGCTGATCGCCAAGGTCGGCGAACTGGCGAAGGCTGAGATGGAGGAGGCCTTTCGCATTACCAGCAAGCAGGATCGTTCTGCCCGCCTGGCAGAGATCCGCAAGCGTGTGATCGCCCAGCTTACCGAGGGCGTGGAGGGTGCTCCTTCGGTCAACGAAATCAAGGATATCTTCTTCAATCTCGAGTCCGGGATCGTCCGTAGCCGCATCCTCAACGGCGAGCCGCGCATCGACGGTCGCGACACCCGCACGGTCCGCCCGATCGAGATCCGTACCGGCGTGCTGCCGCGTACTCACGGTTCGGCGCTGTTCACGCGTGGCGAGACGCAGGCCCTGGTGGTCGCCACCCTGGGTACCGGTCGTGACGAGCAGATCATCGACGCCATCGCTGGCGAGTACAAGGAGCGCTTCCTGCTCCACTACAACTTCCCGCCGTTCTGCACGGGCGAGACCGGCCGCTTCGGCGTGACCAAGCGCCGCGAAGTGGGCCATGGCCGCCTGGCAAAGCGCTCGCTGGTCGCCATGCTGCCCAAGGCGGAGGAGTTCTCGTACACCGTGCGTGTGGTTTCCGAGATCACCGAATCCAACGGCTCCTCCTCGATGGCTTCGGTGTGCGGCGGTTCGCTTGCCATGATGGACGCCGGTGTGCCGCTCAAGAATCACGTTGCCGGCATCGCAATGGGGCTGATCAAGGATGGCAATCGCTTTGCCGTGCTGACCGACATCCTGGGCGACGAGGATCACCTCGGCGACATGGACTTCAAGGTGGCCGGTACCGAGAACGGTATCACCGGCCTGCAGATGGACATCAAGATCCAGGGCATCACCAAAGAGATCATGCACGCCGCGCTGGAGCAGGCCAAGGAAGGCCGCCTGCACATCCTCGGCCTCATGCAGCAGGCGTTGGGCACCAGCCGTGGCGAGGTGTCCGAGTACGCGCCGCGCATGATCAACATGAAGATCAACCCCGAGAAGATCCGCGACGTGATCGGCAAGGGTGGCGCAGTGATCCGCGCGCTGCAGGAGGAGACCGGTACCGTGATCGAAATCGAGGACGACGGCTCGATCAAGATCTCGTCGGTGAGTGCCGAGGGTGCGCAGGTCGCAAAGGCCAAGATCGAGGCGATCACTGCCGAGGTCGAGGTTGGCAAGATCTACGAGGGGCCGGTCGTGCGCCTGCTCGACTTCGGCGCCATCGTGAACATCATGCCCGGTCGCGACGGCCTGCTGCATGTGTCGCAGATCGCCAATGAGCGCGTCAACAACGTCTCCGACTACGTCAAGGAAGGTCAGGTCGTACGCGTGAAGGTGCTCGAGACCGACGAGCGCGGCAAGATCCGCCTCAGCATGAAGGCGTTGCTGGGCGAGAACGCAGGCTGAGCCCGGGCGGCGACTTGATGTCGCCGTAATGCGGTCGCTTCGGAACGACAAAGGACGCCAAGGCGTCCTTTGTCGTTTGCGGGCCAAGTTCTCGGAACCGCTACTGACGATGCAAAAGGGCGCCATCGGCGCCCTTTTGCATCGTCGTCTGTCGTGAGACTGGCTTACTTGGCGACCTGGCGCTCGCGCATTTCTTCCAGGGTCTTGCAGTCGATGCACATCGTCGCGGTGGGGCGGGCCTCGAGGCGTTTGAGGCCGATCTCGACGCCACAGCTGTCGCAGTAGCCGTACTCGCCGTCCTCGATGCGTCCGAGCGCCTCGTCGATCTTCTTGATGAGCTTGCGTTCGCGATCACGGTTGCGCAGCTCCAGTGCAATGTCGGATTCCTGGCTTGCGCGGTCGTTCGGGTCGGCGAAGACGGTGGCCTCGTCCTGCATCGTGTGCACCGTGCGCTCGATATCCCCCATCAGCTCGCCCTTGAGCGAGCTCAGGATCTCGCGGAAGTGGCCCAGCTGCTTCTCGCTCATGTATTCCTCGCCGGCAGCGGGTACGTAAGGCGGGAATTGCTTGTGCAGTGTTTCTTCGGCCATGACTCAACTTCCGTGGATGATTGAAGGATAGGCCCGACTTAATAGCAGAATCGGCTTTCAGCAGCAAGCGTGCGGGCGTTGCCTGGGTGGCATCCTTTGCTAGGTTGTCGTGCGCGGCGGGGGCTTGATGCCCTGCGGTGCGGGGTGCCAGTGGGCTAGGGCGGCGCCGTCCCTGCCCGATGAGTCACGAGCGTGCGCAAGTCCTTGGCGGTGTGCATTTGCGGCGGACCTCTGGGCCGTCCTATAATCCTACGGTTTAGCTAACTGGATTTCTCTGTCCCATGATCCGACTCGTCGCCGGCAACTGGAAGATGAATGGCAGCCTGGCCGCCAATCGCGAATTGCTGGACGGTATCCGCAGTGTCGAAGGGGTCGAGCTTGCTGTATGCGTGCCCTATCCTTACCTTGCTCAGCTTGCGCAGCGGCCGGCAGGGCTTGAACTGGGGGCGCAGGATGTCAGCGAGCATGCCGAAGGGGCGTTCACCGGTGAGGTCAGTGCGTCGATGCTGGCCGAATTTGGTTGCCGCTATGTGATCGTTGGTCATTCCGAGCGCAGGGCTTTTTTTGGCGAGGATGATCTCGTTGTTGGCCGCAAGGCGCTTGCGGCGCTGGGGGCTGGTCTGGTCCCCATCGTTTGCGTTGGTGAGACGCTCGCCGAGCGCGACGCCGGCGCTGCCCTGGCGGTCGTGGGGCGGCAGCTTGCGGCCGTGCGCGATGTGGTCGGTCCCGAGGCCATGGCCGGGGTCGTCATCGCCTACGAGCCGGTGTGGGCGATTGGTACCGGGCGCTCGGCGACGTCCGCGCAGGTGGGGGAAGTGCATGGGGCGATCCGTCGCTGGCTCGAGGACGGAGGTGTGGCTGCCGCAGGTGTGCGCATACTCTATGGGGGGAGCGTCAAGCCGGCGAATGCGGCTGAGATCTTCGCCGTTCCGGATGTCGATGGTGGTTTGATCGGTGGCGCTTCGCTCGCCGCCGCTGATTTCATGGCGATCTGTCGTGCCGCCGCTGCGGTCTGCTGATCATTTGTTCTTGTTCAAGTTTTTGTCTTTTCAGGGTTCGTGATGGGTAATTATCTATTCTCCGTGGTGCTCACGGTTCATGTGCTGGTCGGGCTTGGCGTGATCGGTCTCGTTCTTGTGCAGCACGGCAAAGGGGCTGACATGGGGGCGGCGTTCGGTAGTGGTTCGTCCGGTAGTCTGTTCGGATCGTCGGGGTCGGCGAACTTCCTCAGTCGTACGACTGCGATGCTCGCCACGGTGTTCTTTCTCACCAGTCTGGGCTTGAGCTACCTCGCCAGCAACAAGCCTGCTGCGCCTTCCAGCGTGATGGAGGGGGTGCAGGTCGCGCCGGCTGTGGATCCGGTTCCGAGCGTGCCGACCGACACCTCGCCCGCGCAGTCGATCCCGAAATAAAAGTAGGGTGGGCTCTTTGCGCAGTGCGTAAAAACCCTTATAATTTTTTGGCTGTCTGAACAGCGCGCCGACGTGGTGAAATTGGTAGACACGCTATCTTGAGGGGGTAGTGGCGAAAGCCGTATGAGTTCGAGTCTCATCGTCGGCACCATATTCAGGTAACGCCCGCAGTTGCGGGCGTTTCCATGCAGAGCAGCCAAAACAATAACGACGACGCGGTCTTGCAGTCGTCCAACGCAATGGGGGTTTCTGAACATGCTGGAAAGCTATTTTCCCGTATTGATGTTCATGCTCGTTGGGCTTGGTTTCGGGCTTGCTCCTGTCATTCTCGGGCGACTTCTCGCTCCCTATCGTCCTGATAGCGAAAAAAACTCCCCGTACGAATGCGGCTTCGAGGCGTTTGAAGACGCCCGCATGAAGTTCGACGTTCGCTACTACCTGATCGCCATTCTTTTCATCCTGTTCGATCTCGAGATCGCCTTCCTGTTTCCGTGGGCGACCGTTTTCCAGGAGTTCATCGCCGCTGGTGAGATCGCCTGGTTCGTTTTCGGTTCGGTGATGGTCTTTCTCGCGGTTTTGGTCATCGGTTATATCGTCGAGTGGAAGAACGGCGCACTCGACTGGGAGTAATGCATGAGCATTGAGGGCGTCTTTCGCGAAGGGTTTGTAACCACTTCGCTCGATGCGGTCATCAACTGGACGCGTACCGGTTCGCTTTGGCCCATGACTTTCGGTCTGGCCTGTTGCGCGGTGGAGATGATCCACGCCGGCTGTTCCCGTTACGATCTTGACCGCTTCGGGGTGGTGTTCAGGCCCAGTCCGCGCCAGTCCGATCTGATGATCGTGGCGGGTACCTTGTGCAACAAGATGGCGCCGGCGCTGCGCAAGGTCTACGACCAGATGTCCGAGCCGCGCTGGGTCATCTCGATGGGCTCCTGTGCCAATGGTGGTGGCTATTACCACTACTCCTATTCGGTAGTCCGTGGCTGTGATCGCATCGTTCCGGTCGATGTGTATGTGCCGGGCTGTCCGCCCACCGCCGAGGCGCTGATCTACGGCATTCTTCAGCTTCAAAACAAGATCAAGCGCACGAATACGATCGCGCGCTGACGGGTGTCATAGACATGAGTGCCAAGCTTGAACGCCTGAGCCAGACCTTGCGCGATGTATTCGGCGACTCCCTCAAGTCGCTGCTCGTCGATCGCGCAGAGCTCACCATCGAGGTCGCCGCTGGCGACTACCTGCGCATTGCGCGCACCTTGCGTGATCATCCCGATCTGCACTTCGAGCAGTTGATCGATATTTCCGGTGTCGATTACTCGACCTTCGGCAATGGGGCATGGGTGGGCGCGCGTTTTGCCTCAGTGGCGCATCTCACCTCGATCCGCCACAACTGGCGACTGCGTCTGCGTGTCTTTGCGGAAGACGAGAGTTTTCCGGTGGTCGATTCGGTGGCCGATGTCTGGGCGAGTGCTAACTGGTATGAGCGCGAGTCCTTCGATCTCTACGGCATCCTGTATGCCGGTCACCCCGATCTGCGCCGCATCCTCACCGATTACGGTTTTGTCGGACATCCCTTCCGCAAGGATTTCCCGGTTTCGGGGTACGTCGAGATGCGCTACGACCCGGAGCAGGGCAGGGTCGTCTATCAGCCGGTGACCATCGAGCCGCGCGAGAACACGCCGCGCATCGTGCGCGAAGAGAACTACGGGGACGTCGGCCATGGCTGAGATCCGCAACTACACAATCAACTTTGGCCCTCAGCATCCGTCCGCGCACGGTGTGCTTCGTCTGGTGCTCGAACTCGACGGTGAAGTCGTAGAGCGTGCCGACCCGCATATCGGGCTGCTGCATCGCGGCACGGAGAAGTTGGCCGAAACCCGGACTTGGGTGCAGTCGGTTCCGTACATGGATCGTCTCGACTATGTGTCGATGATGTGCAACGAGCACGCCTACTGCATGGCCATCGAGAAGCTGCTCGGTGTGCAGGTTCCGGAGCGTGCCCAGTACATCCGTGTGATGTTCGACGAGATTACGCGCATCCTGAATCACCTGCTCAATATCGGCACGCACGCGCTCGATATCGGCGCGATGACGATGGTGCTGTACACCTTCCGCGAGCGCGAAGACCTGATGGACGCCTACGAGGCGGTGTCGGGCGCGCGCATGCATGCAGCGTACTATCGTCCGGGCGGCGTCTATCGTGACCTGCCCGACCGCATGCCGAAGTACGAGGTGAACAAATTCAAGAACGAGAAGACGGTCAAGGAACTCAACGCCGCTCGCGAAGGCTCCTTGCTGGACTTCCTCGAGGACTTCACCAATCGTTTCCCGACCTATTGCGACGAGTACGAGACCCTGCTGACCGACAACCGGATCTGGAAGCAGCGTACCGTGGGCATCGGCGTGGTGTCGCCCGAACAGGCCTTGACCTGGGGTTTCACCGGTCCGATGTTGCGCGGGTCGGGAATCGCCTGGGACTTGCGCAAGAAGCAGCCCTACGAAGTCTACGACCGCATGGATTTCGACATTCCCGTCGGCAAGAACGGCGACTGCTACGACCGTTACCTTTGCCGCATGGAAGAGATGCGCCAGTCGAATCGCATCATCAAGCAGTGCATCGATTGGCTGCGCAAGAACCCCGGCCCGGTCATCACCGACAACCACAAGGTTGCGCCGCCCTCGCGCGAAAGCATGAAGTCGAACATGGAGGAGTTGATCCATCACTTCAAGCTCTTCACTGAAGGCATGCATGTACCCAAGGGCGAGGTCTACGCCGCGGTCGAGCACCCCAAGGGCGAGTTCGGCGTGTATGCGGTGTCCGACGGCGCCAACAAGCCCTACCGCCTGAAGCTGCGTGCGCCGGGTTTTGCGCATCTCGCTGCGATGGATGAGCTTGCGCGGGGCCACATGATTGCCGACGTCGTGGCCATCATCGGCACCATGGATGTGGTGTTCGGCGAGATCGATCGCTGACCGAGTCGGCGCACGCAGGAAATTGACCGATGCCGAAAGGCATCGCAGGACCAAACAAGAATCGGCAGGCTATCCGGAAGATCAAGACGACATGCTGAGCCAGGAATCGCTGCAACAGATCGATCGAGAGATCGCCAAGTATCCGCCCGAACAGAAGCAATCGGCCGTGATGGCCGCGCTGCGGATCGCTCAGGTCGAGAAGGGCTGGCTGCCCAAGGAGCTGATCGAGTTCGTCGCCCGTTATCTCGAGATGCCGCCGATCGCCGCCTACGAGGTGGCGAGCTTCTACAACATGTATGACCTTGAGCCGGTCGGTCGCCACAAGATCACCGTGTGCACGAACCTGCCCTGTGCGCTGTCGGGCGGCGTTCATGCGGCTGACTACATAAAGCACAAGCTGGGCATCGGCTTCAATGAGACCACGCCTGACGGCAAGTTCACGCTCAAGGAAGGCGAGTGCATGGGCGCCTGTGGTGACGCCCCGGTGCTGCTGGTGAATAACCATCACATGTGCAGCTGGATGACCACCGACAAGATCGACCAGATGCTGGCCGAGCTGGACAAGAAATGAGCACGCAAGGAATGATCCTCGCCGGCTGTGACGGCGACCGCACCTGGCGGCTCCAGGACTATGTCGCGCGCGGCGGTTATGCCGCACTCAGGAAGATCATCGCGGAGAAGGTCTCGCAGGACGCCATCATCGGCGAGCTCAAGGCCTCGGTGCTCCGCGGTCGCGGCGGTGCGGGTTTTCCGACCGGTCTGAAGTGGAGCTTCATGCCGCGCTCTTTCCCAGGTGACAAGTACCTCGCCTGCAATTCCGACGAGGGCGAGCCCGGGACCTTCAAGGACCGCGACATCCTGCGCTACAACCCGCATTCGGTCATCGAAGGCATGGCAATCGCCGCCTATGCGATGGGTGCGGCGCGCGGCTACAACTATATCCACGGCGAGATCTTCGAGGTCTATTCGCGCTTCGAGGAGGCGCTCGAGGAAGCGCGTGCGGCCGGCTTCATCGGCCAGAACATCCTCGGCAGCGATTTCTCGTTCGAGCTCTTCGCGCATCACGGCTACGGCGCTTACATCTGTGGTGAGGAAACCGCGCTGCTCGAATCGATCGAGGGCAAGAAGGGGCAGCCGCGCTTCAAGCCGCCGTTCCCGGCGAGCTATGGCCTCTATGGCAAACCGACCACGATCAACAACACTGAAACCTTCGCCTCCGTGCCGTTCATCATGAACATGGGCGGCGAGGCTTTCCTCGGTCTGGGCAAGCCCAACAACGGCGGCATGAAGCTGTTCTCGGTGTCCGGTCACGTCAATCGTCCCGGTAACTACGAGATTCCTCTCGGTACGCCGTTCTCCGAGCTGCTCGAGATGGCCGGTGGCATGCGCGGCGGGCGCAAGATCAAGGCGGTGATCCCTGGCGGCTCCTCGGCGCCGGTGGTGCCGGGCAGCGTCATGATGGACTGCACGATGGACTATGACTCCATCTCGAAGGCGGGCTCGATGCTGGGTTCCGGTGCCGTGATCGTCATGGACGAGACCACCTGCATGGTGAAGGCGCTCGAGCGTCTGTCCTACTTCTACTTCGAGGAATCCTGCGGGCAATGCACACCCTGTCGTGAAGGCACGGGCTGGCTTTATCGCGTGGTGCATCGCATCGAGAACGGTCTTGGCCGTCCGGATGACCTCGATTTGCTCAATTCCGTCACCGCCAACATCATGGGCCGCACCATCTGCGCCCTTGGCGATGCCGCCTCGATGCCGGTGCAGAGCTTCGTCAAGCACTTCGGCAGCGAGTTCGAGTACCACATCGAAAACAAGAAGTGCCTCGTGGCGCCCGAAGTCCAGCGCGCAGGCAGTCAAATTTACGTGAGCCCGTCATGCTAGAGATCGAAATCGACGGCAAGCAGGTACAGGTCAATGATGGCAGCACGGTGATCGAGGCCGCAGCCGTCGCCGGGGCCTATATCCCGCACTTCTGCTATCACAAGAAGCTGTCCATTGCGGCCAACTGCCGCATGTGTCTCGTCCAGGTCGAGAAGGCACCCAAGCCGCTGCCCGCTTGCGCCACGCCCGTGACCAACGGCATGAAGGTATGGACCCACTCCGAGCTGGCCGTCAAGGCACAGAAGGGAGTGATGGAGTTCCTCTTGATCAACCACCCGCTCGATTGCCCGATCTGCGATCAGGGCGGCGAGTGCCAGTTGCAGGATCTGGCGGTGGGTTACGGTTCGTCCGCTTCGCGCTACCAGGAAGAAAAGCGCGTGGTGTTCAACAAGAATCTGGGCTCGCTCGTGTCGACTGACATGACGCGCTGCATCAACTGTACGCGCTGCGTTCGATTTACCGCTGAGATCGCAGGTGAGATGGAGCTTGGTCAGGCCTTCCGCGGCGAGCATGCAGAGATCATGCCGTTCATCGAGAAGACGATCGACTCCGAGCTGTCGGGCAACATCATCGATCTTTGCCCGGTCGGCGCGCTGACCTCGAAGCCGTTCCGCTTTGCCGCCCGTACCTGGGAGTTGTCGCGGCGCAAGTCGGTCAGCCCGCACGACGCCCTCGGCGCGAACCTGATCGTCCAGACCAAGCACGACGTGGTCAAGCGCGTGCTTCCGCTCGAGAACGAAGACGTCAATGAGTGCTGGCTGTCGGACAAGGATCGCTTCTCGTACGAGGCCTTGTCTGCTCCGGAACGCCTGAGCACACCGCTGATCCGCCAGGGCGGGCAATGGAAGCAGGTCGATTGGCAGGCCGCGCTCGAGTTCGCTGCGAGTGGCCTGCGTGGCATTGCCCAGGATCACGGCGCGTCGGCGATCGGCGCGCTGGCCTCGCCGCACGCGACGCTGGAAGAACTCTTCCTGCTGCGGAAGCTTGTGCGCGGACTCGGCTCGAACAACGTTGATTTCCGCCTGCGCCAAGCCGATTTCCGTGCCGATGGCAAGCGAGACGGTGCGCCTTGGCTGGGCATGAAGATCGCGGAGGTCAAGGATCTCACCCGCCTGCTCGTGGTGGGCAGCTTCCTGCGCAAGGATGCGCCGCTGCTCGCGCAGCGTGTGCGCCAGGCGGCCAAGAAGGGACTGCAGGTGAGCGCGATCGGACCCAACGCCGAGGATTGGTTGCTGCCTGTGCGCAACCGCGCGCTGGTGGCGCCGTCGGCAATGGTTGCCATGCTTGGGCAAGTGGTCGTCGCGCTGGCGCAGGAGAAGGGCACCGACGTCAGTGTTAGCTTGCTCGGCAAGCTGCCGGCAGAGGTATCGGGCGAGGCGCGCGCCATTGCCCAGAGCCTCGCTTCGGGGCGCAAGGTTGCGGTGTGGCTGGGTAGCCTCGCAGCCCAGCATGCGCGAGCCAGCGAGATCCAGACGCTGGCCCAGGAAATTGCGCGACTCTCGGCGGGCTGCTTCGGCTTCATCGGTGAGGCTGCGAACAGTGTTGGCGGCTACCTCGCCGGGGCGGTCCCGGGGGCCGACGGCCTCAACGCTGCTGCAATGATCGCGCAGCCACGCAAGGCATACATGGTCTTCGGCGCCGAGCCGGAACTTGATTTCGCCAATCCGTCCGCGACAGTCGCGGCGCTGCGTTCTGCCCAACTGGTGATCGGCTTCTCGGCCTTCGACTCAGCCTCGTTGCGCGACCTGTGCGACGTCATCCTTCCGGTTGCGCCTTTTACCGAGACCTCCGGCACCTTCGTCAACTGCGAAGGCCGGGCGCAGAGCTTCGTCGCCGTCAGCAAGCCGCTCGGTGAGACGCGTCCGGGCTGGAAAGTCCTGCGAGTGCTCGGCAACCTGCTGGCGCTCGAAGGTTTCGGCTACAACGATTCCGAAGCCGTGCGCAGCGAGGCTTTGCCTGCTGACATCGGCAATGCGCTTGGTAACGGCGTCGAAGGCGTTGTCGTGTCGTGCGCTGCTGCGAGTGCTGGCGCGCTTGAGCGTGTTGCCGACGTACCCATTCACTTTGCCGATCCGATCGTGCGCCGCGCACCGTCGCTGCAGAAGACGCGTGACGCTGCCGCGCCGGTGGCGCGAATTTCGCCGGCCACGCTTGCAGCGCTTGGCCTGAGTGCAGGCGACAAGGTCAGGGTCGTGCAGGGGGGCGGTGCCGCCGTGCTGGTCGCGCAGCCCGACGAGGCGCTTGCTGCTGGTTGTGTGCGCGTCGCCAGCGCTCATCCCTCGACCGCCTCGCTCGGTGCCATGAGCGGTGAACTCAGCGTGGAGCGTGCCTGATGGAAGCGATGCTGCAACCCATTGCCGATTTTTTCGGTCCGAGCTGGATCGCGATCTGGACCCTGGTGAAGATCATTGCGATCATCGCGCCGCTGATGATCTGCGTGGCATACCTGACGCTGGCCGAACGCAAGGTCATCGGCTACATGCAGGTTCGCATCGGCCCCAACCGGGTCGGCCCCAAGGGCCTGCTGCAGCCGCTCGCCGACGGCGTCAAGCTGCTGTTCAAGGAGATCATCGTTCCGAGCGGCTCCAACAAGGGCCTTTTCATCCTCGGGCCGATCCTCGCCCTTGCGCCGTCGCTGGCAGCGTGGGCGGTCATTCCCTTCGATGACGGCCTTGTGCTCGCCAACGTCAATGCGGGCCTGCTGTTCATCCTCGCAATTACCTCCCTGGAGGTCTACGGGGTGATCGTGGCAGGCTGGGCCTCGAACTCGAAGTACCCCTTCCTTGGGGCGATGCGGGCATCTGCGCAGATGGTGTCGTACGAGGTGTCGATGGGCTTTGCGCTGATCTGCGTGCTGCTCATTTCGGCCAGCCTCAACCTGAGCGACATCGTAACCTCGCAAGGTGCTGGCCGTTTCGCTGACATGGGGCTGGGCTTCCTGTCTTGGAACTGGCTGCCGCTGTTCCCGATGTTCGTGGTGTACCTGATCTCCGGCATCGCGGAGACCAACCGTGCGCCCTTCGACGTGGTCGAAGGCGAGGCGGAAGTCGTGGCCGGCCACATGGTCGAGTACTCGGGCATGACCTTCGCGCTGTTCTTCCTCGCCGAATACGCCAACATGATCCTGGTCTCGATCCTGACCTCGATCCTGTTCCTCGGCGGCTGGCTGTCGCCGGTCGGCTTCCTGCCCGACGGCTTCCACTGGCTGGCGCTGAAGACGGCTGCAATCCTGTTCATCTTCCTGTGGGCGCGTGCCACCTTCCCGCGTTTCCGCTACGACCACATCATGCGTCTGGGTTGGAAGGTGTTCATCCCGGTCACCCTGGTGTGGGTGTTTGTGGTGGCGGTGTGGATGATGTCGCCGCTGTCGATCTGGAGTTGAGAAGACCATGGGTGCCAAGGATTTCATCGGCAGTCTGTTCCTGAAGGAACTCGTTAAGGGCATGGCCCTGACCGGCCGCCACTTCTTCCAGCGCAAGATCACCGTCCAGTTCCCGGAGGAGAAGACGCCGCAGAGCAACCGCTTCCGCGGACTGCACGCGCTGCGTCGCTATCCGAACGGTGAAGAGCGCTGCATCGCATGCAAGCTGTGCGAGGCGATTTGCCCGGCGATGGCGATCACCATCGAGTCCGATCAGCGTGACGACGGTTCGCGCCGCACGACGCGCTACGACATCGACCTCACGAAGTGCATCTTCTGCGGCTTCTGCGAAGAAGCCTGTCCGGTCGATGCGATCGTCGAGACGCGTGTTCTGGAGTATCACGGCGAGAAGCGCGGCGATCTCTACTACACCAAGCAGATGCTGTTGGCGGTGGGGGATCGACACGAGTCCCAGATCGCAGCCGACCGCGAACAGGACGCCAAGTACCGCTAAGGGGAGGGCGCTCAGGCGCCACGAGTCAAGAACATGGAATTCAAGACCTTCGTCTTCTACTTTCTCGCCGTGATCATGGTGCTCGCGGCGCTGAGGGTGATCACCGCCCGCAACCCGGTGCATGCCGCGTTGTTCCTGGTGCTGACCTTCTTCAACGCGGGCGGGATCTGGTTGCTGCTGCAGGCCGAGTTCCTCGCCATCGTGCTGGTCATGGTCTACGTCGGGGCCGTCATGGTGCTGTTCCTGTTCGTGGTGATGATGCTCGACATCAACCTCGACCGCATCCGCGAAGGGTTCTGGAGCTATCTCCCGGTGGGCGCCCTTGTCGGCATCCTGATGCTGGTCGAGATGGTGATGGTGCTGGGCGGTTCGTACTTTGGCCTCGAAGCCATGCCTGCGCCGGCAGCGGCCGCGGAGTCGTACAGCAATACGCGCGAACTCGGCCGGGTGCTCTACACCGACTACGTCTATCCGTTCGAGCTTGCATCGCTGGTGCTGCTGGTGGCCATGGTTGCAGCAGTGGCATTGACGTTGCGCAAACGCAAGGGCCTCAAGTCCATCCCGCCGTCCGAGCAGGTCGCCGTCAAGCGCGAGGGCCGTGTCGAGCTGGTGAAGATGCAGGCCGAGAAAGAAGACTGAACCAGCACGCGAACAAGAAACGCGCCGGTATGGAGCCGGCGCGATCAGGGAGTCACAGATGCTTTCGCTTTCCCATTTCCTCATCCTGGGCGCGATCCTGTTCGCGATCAGCGTGGTCGGGATCTTCCTCAACCGGAAGAACCTGATCGTGCTGCTGATGGCCATCGAGCTCATGCTGCTCTCGGTCAACATGAACTTCGTCGCCTTCTCTCACTACCTGGGAGACATCGCCGGCCAGGTCTTCGTTTTCTTCATCCTCACCGTGGCAGCGGCCGAGTCCGCGATCGGCCTGGCGATCCTGATCGTCATGTTCCGCAGCATGCGCACGATCCATGTGGATGACCTCGACAGCCTCAAGGGTTAAGGAAGCGTCACGATGACGGACATGCAGACTCTCTATCTCCTCGTGCCGCTGGCGCCGCTGGCCGGTGCCATCCTCGCCGGCCTGTTCGGCAAGCAGATCGGTCGCGCGGGCTCACACATCGTCACCATCCTCGGTGTGGCGGTCGCCTTCGTCGCCTCGGTGGTGATCTACCAGGACGTTGCGGCGGGCAATACCTTCAACGGCACGGTCTACACCTGGATGGTGTCGGGCGGGATCAGCTTCGAAGTCGGATTCCTGATCGATTCGCTGACCGTGATGATGATGCTGGTGGTCACCTTCGTCTCGCTGATGGTGCACATCTACACCATCGGCTACATGTCGGAAGACCCCGGCTACCAGCGCTTCTTCAGCTACATCTCGCTGTTCACCTTCTCGATGCTGATGCTGGTGATGTCCAACAACTTCCTGCAGCTGTTCTTCGGCTGGGAAGCGGTCGGCCTCGTCTCCTATCTGCTCATCGGCTTCTGGTACGAGCGGCCGACGGCCATCTACGCCAACATGAAGGCCTTCCTGGTGAACCGTGTCGGCGACTTCGGCTTCCTGCTCGGCATCGGCCTCATCGCCGCCTATACCGGCAGCCTCAACTACGCCGAAGTGTTCGCCCAGGCCGACCAGCTTGCCGCCACCGAGATGGCCGGCACCGGCTGGCCGCTGATCACCGCGATCTGCATCTGTCTTTTCATTGGCGCGATGGGCAAGTCGGCCCAGGTGCCGCTGCATGTCTGGCTGCCCGACTCGATGGAAGGCCCGACCCCGATCTCGGCGCTGATCCACGCGGCAACCATGGTTACCGCCGGCATCTTCATGGTGGCGCGCATGTCGCCGCTGTTCGAACTGTCCGATGGCGCGCTGTCCTTCGTCCTCGTCATCGGCGCAACCACCGCACTGTTCATGGGCTTCCTCGGTATCGTCCAGAACGACATCAAGCGCGTGGTGGCGTACTCGACGCTGTCGCAGCTCGGCTACATGACGGTGGCGCTCGGCGTTTCTGCCTATTCGGCGGCGGTGTTCCACCTGATGACGCACGCCTTCTTCAAGGCGCTGCTGTTCCTTGGCGCCGGCTCGGTCATCATCGGCATGCACCACGACCAGGACATGCGCAACATGGGCGGCCTGCGCAAGTACATGCCGATCACCTGGATCACGTCCTTGCTGGGTTCGCTGGCGCTGATCGGCTTCCCGCTGTTCTCGGGCTTCTACTCCAAGGACTCGATCATCGAGGCGGTCCATGCCTCGACCATCCCGGGTGCGGGCTACGCCCTGTTCTGCGTGCTGCTGGGCGTGTTCGTGACCGCGTTCTACTCCTTCCGCATGTACTTCCTGGTCTTCCACGGCGAGGAGCGTTTCGGCAAGGCGCATCACGCGCATGACGCTCACCACGGTGACGCGCACGGCGACGACCACGCTCATGACGACCACGGCGACCACCACCACGGTCTGGCGCCGGGCCAGAAACCGCACGAGTCGCCCTGGGTGGTGACCTTGCCGCTGGTGCTGCTGGCGATCCCCTCGGTGCTGATCGGCTTCTTCACCATCGAGCCGATGCTGTTCGGTGAGTGGTTCAAGGGCGTGATCTTCGTCGGTGACAACCACGTTGGCCTGAAGGAGCTCGAAGCGTCCTTCCATGGTCCGGTGGCGATGGCGATCCACGGTCTGCAGACGGCGCCGTTCTGGCTCGCGATCGGTGGGGTGGCGCTGTCGTGGTTCTTCTATATGAAGCGTCCGGATATTCCGGCTGCCATCCAGCGTACCTTCAAGCCGATCCACAGCCTGCTCGAGAACAAGTACTTCTTCGACCGCTTCAACGAGATCTTCTTTGCCGGTGGCGCGCGTGCGCTCGGCAAGGGCTTGTGGAAGGCGGGCGACCAGGGGCTGATCGACGGTGTGGCGGTGAATGGCTCGGCCAGGCTGGTGGGCTGGATCGCGCAGATGTCGCGCCTGTTCCAGACCGGTCACCTGTACCAGTACGCCTTCATGATGATCATCGGCGTGTTCATCCTGCTCACCTACTGGATCAACCGCGGCTGATGCCCGGTGCAGATCAAGCACGCCCACTTTGATACACATAACAAGATCGAACGCGTCGTTCGCGACGCACTGAACGGAAAGCAACGATGACGGACATTCCTCTCCTCAGTCTGGCGATCTGGATCCCGATTATCGGGGGCCTGCTGGTGCTGGCGACCGGCTCGGATCGCAATGCCCCGCTGGCGCGCATGCTCGCCTTCGCGGTCGCGGTGGCTGGCTTCGTCGTCACCATTCCGCTCTATACCGGCTTTGATGCGACCACGAGCGCCATGCAGTTCGTCGAGATGACGTCCTGGGTGCCGCGCTTCAACATCAACTACCACCTCGGGGTCGATGGCCTGTCGGTGTTGTTCGTGATCCTCAACGCCTTCATCACCATCCTGGTGGTGATGGCGGGCTGGCAGGTGATCCAGGACAAGGTTGCGCAGTACATGGCCGCCTTCCTGATCATGTCGGGCCTCATGAACGGTATCTTCTCGGCGCTCGACGGCGTGCTGTTCTACGTGTTCTTCGAGGCTTCGCTGATCCCCCTCTATCTCGTCATCGGCATCTGGGGCGGCGCCAACCGCGTCTATGCGGCAATCAAGTTCTTCCTCTACACGCTGCTCGGCTCGCTGCTGATGCTGATCGCGCTGCTCTACCTGTTCATGCAGTCCGGTGGCAGCTTCAGCATCCTCGACTGGCACCAACTGCCGCTGCCGATCGAGCCGCAGATCCTGATCTTCCTCGCCTTCCTCGTCGCCTTCGGGGTCAAGGTGCCGATGTGGCCGGTGCACACCTGGCTACCCGACGCTCACGTCGAGGCGCCCACCGGTGGCTCGGTGGTGCTGGCGGCGATCGGCCTCAAGCTCGGTGCCTATGGCTTCCTGCGTTTCTCGCTGCCGATCGTGCCCGATGCGGCGCAGCAGTTGGCGCCGCTGATGATCACGCTGTCGCTGATCGCCGTGGTGTATATCGGCTTCGTCGCCCTGGTTCAGGCTGACATGAAGAAGCTTGTGGCTTACTCGTCGATTTCGCACATGGGTTTCGTCACCCTGGGCTTCTTCATCTTCAACCCGCTCGGCGTCGAAGGTGCCCTCGTGCAGATGATCTCCCACGGCTTCGTCTCGGGTGCGATGTTCCTTTGCATCGGCGTGCTCTACGACCGCATGCACTCGCGCCAGATCGCCGACTACGGCGGTGTGGTCAACACGATGCCCAAGTTTGCGGCCTTCTTCATGCTGTTCGCGATGGCCAACTCCGGCCTGCCGGCCACCTCCGGTTTTGTCGGTGAGTTCATGGTCGTGCTGGGTGCGGTGCAGTTCAACTTCTGGATCGGCTTCGTGGCGGCCACCACGCTGATCCTCGGCGCCGCGTATTCGCTGTGGATGTACAAGCGCGTCGTGTTCGGCAAGGTGGCAAACAAGCACGTGGCCGAGCTCGAGGACATCAACGGGCGCGAGTTTGCCTTCCTCGCGATCCTGGCGTTCTGCGTGCTTGCGATGGGCCTGTACCCGTTCCCCTTCACCGAAGTGATGCATGCCTCGGTCAACGAACTCCTGCGGCATGTTGCCGTGAGCAAGCTCTGAGCGCCGTTCAGCGCAAGCGCCCGAGAGACTCTTAACGGACTGGTCAGAAGATGAATTTCGTCGTCCCCGACTTCTACCCCGCAGCGGCCGAGATCTTCGTTGCCGTGATGGCCCTGGTGATCATGCTCGCGAGCACGTTCGCGCGCAGCATTGCCCGTGGGCTGAGCTACCACCTCACACAGGCGACGCTGATCGCGGCGGCCTTCATCACCATCTTCACGATGGAAGGCGAGGTGGTCTACACCTTCAGCAACCTGTTCATCAGCGACCTGATGGGCGACTTCCTGAAGCTGATGATCTACTTCTCGACCGCAGTTGCGTTGCTCTACGGCCGCGCCTATCTCGGTGACCGCAAGATCGACAAGCCCGAGTTCTACCTGCTCGCCTTGCTGATGACGCTCGGCATGATGGTGATGGTGACCGCCAACCACATGCTGCCGATGTATATCGGCCTCGAGATGATGTCGCTGGCGCTGTACACCATGGTTGCCTTTGATCGCGACTCGCCGCGTGCGACCGAGGCGGCAATGAAGTACTTCGTCCTCGGCGCGCTGGCCTCCGGTCTGCTGCTGTACGGCATGTCGATGGTGTACGGCGCGACCGGATCGCTCGAGTTCTCCGCCATCGCGCAGGCGATCTACAACCAGTCGGCCAACCAGACGGTGCTGATGTTTGGCCTGGTGTTCCTGGTTGCCGGCATCTGCTTCAAGCTCGGCGTGGTGCCTTTCCACATGTGGGTGCCGGACGTCTATCAGGGTGCGCCGACCGCCGTGACCCTGATCATCGCCAGCGCGCCCAAGCTCGCCGCGTTCGCGATGGCGGTTCGCCTGCTGATCTGGGCGCTGTTCGACATCGCCCACGAGTGGCAACTGATGCTGATGATGGTGGCGGCGGCGTCGATCGTGCTCGGCAACCTGGCGGCGATCGCGCAGCAGAACATCAAGCGCATGCTGGCGTACTCCGGTATCTCGCACATGGGCTTCGTGCTGCTCGGCCTGCTCGCCGGCGTGGTGGATGGCGACCGTCACTTCGCCCTCAACGCCTACAGCTCGGCGATGTTCTATGCTGTGTCGTACGTGATCATGAGCCTCGCTTCCTTCGGCATGATCATCCTGCTGTCGCGTGCCGGCTTCGAGGCCGAGAACATCGACGATTTCAAGGGTCTCAACAGACGCAGCCCATGGTATGCGCTGATGATGTTGTTCGTCATGTTCTCGATGGCGGGCGTGCCATTCTTCATTGGCTTCTTCGCCAAGTTGTCGGTGTTGCAGGCAGTGGTGGCAGCAGGCTACTTCTGGCTGGCCGTGCTGGCTGTCGTCATGTCGGTGATCGGTGCCTTCTACTACCTGCGCGTGGTCAAGCTGATGTACTTCGACGAACCGGTCGATGTGTCGCCGATCCATGCTCCGGCAGAGGTTCGCGTCATGTTGTCGGTCAATGGCCTTGCCATTGCTGCGCTGGGGCTCGCGCCGCAGATGTTGATGTCGCTGTGCGCATATGCGCTGCTCGGTTCGCTCTGAATCGAGCATGGTTGACGGGGCCGGGCGCAGACCGCTGTTCTTGCGCCCAGGCGCGTATGCTCGTGAATCTGCCTCGGCATGCGGCGTTGCTCAGGGGAGCGGGGTGAGACGATGAGCGACCCCAACCACGATCCGCTGGCGGAGCGTACGGCGGCCAGCGAGCAGGTTTTCGATGGCGTCATGCTCAAGGTCTGGCGCGACGCGGTAGTTCTGCCCGATGGCTCGAAAGGGGTGCGCGAGTACATTCGCCACCCGGGCGCGGTGGTGGTGGTCGCCTTGCTTGACGATGACCGCTTGATTTTCGAGCGCCAGTTCCGCTATCCGCTCGGGCGCGCATTCCTGGAGCTACCGGCGGGCAAGATTGATGCGGGCGAGGATATCCGCGCCTGCGCGATCCGGGAGTTGCGGGAAGAAACGGGATTCGAGGCCCGCACTTGGCAACATGTGGGCGTGATGCATCCGTGCATCGGCTATTCCGACGAGCGCATCGAGATCTTCCTCGCCTCCGGGCTGACGCACGTCGGCCATGCCTTGGACGATGGCGAGTTTCTCGAGGTGCTCGAGCTTCCCGTTCGCGAGGTCGAGGCCTTGATCCGAAGTGGCGAGATTACGGACGCCAAGACCATCACCGCGTTCTATCGTGCCTTGCCTCTCATCGGGGCTGCAGCGCGTACCTGAAGCTGCAAGGTGATCAGTCCGTGGCCTCGCGGCGAAAGGGCAGGCGCTCGTTCAGTTCATCCACGTATGCGTTCATGCCCTCGCGCTCGCGAGTCAGGTAGTCGTCGACCGCCCTGCTGAAACGCGTATCCGCAAGCCAGTGCGCAGATCTCGTGCGCACGGGAAGCAGGCCCCGGGACAGCTTGTGCTCGCCTTGCGCGCCGCCCTCGAAACGCTCCAGACCCTTCTGTATGCAGTACTCGATGGCCTGGTAGTAGCACAGTTCGAAATGCAGGAAGGGCAGGTGCTCGAGCGCGCCCCAGTAGCGACCGTACAGCGCACGCTGGTCGCACAGGAAGAAGCTGGCGGCAATATCCTGGCCATCACGCGTTGCGATCAGCAGGCGTACGGAGTCGGGCATGCGTCGGGCAAGCTCGCGGAAGAAGGGCGCGCCGAGGTAGGGTGTTGACCGATGCAAGGCATAGGTGATGCTGTAGCAACGGTGAAAGAAGTCCCACTCCGCCGGACTCGCCTGGTGTCCGTCAAGCCAGCGCAGTTCGAGGCCATGGGCCGCCGCTCGCCGCCGCTCCTGGCGAATCTTCTTGCGTTTGTCGTGGTTGAGACTGGCGAGGAAGTCATCGAAGTCTCTCCAGCGTGATTGCGTGGTGGCGGTGGCGGCCGTTCTTGCCTCAGCCTCGTTGCGCCAGTGGAACTGCACGCCGTCCCGGATCATGAGTCCCGCGTTTTCGAGCAGTGGCAGTTCGTCTTCGGCGGGGAACAGAAGGTGGAACGAGGACATCGGGCTCGAGCGTACGGCTTCGAGGACGGACTCGAGCAGCGCCGCGCGGTCGGTGGTCGTGAGACCGAGCAGGCGGGGCCCGGAGATGGGCGTGAAAGGCAATGCCGCTAGCCATTTCGGGTAGTACTCGAGACCGTGGCGCTGGTAGGCCTCCGCCCATGCCCAGTCGAAGACGTACTCGCCATAGGAGTGCGACTTCAGGTAAAGGGGCATGGCCGCGACCAGTTGTCCGCTGCGCCAGAGTGTGGCGTGTGCGGGCGCCCAGCCGCTACGTCCACCCACGCAGCCGGTGTGCTCGAGTGCGTCCAGGAAGGCATGGCGCAGGCAGGGTGGTGCGCTTGGCGAGCTGGCTTGAACCAAGGCGTCCCAGCGCCCGGCTTCGATTTCGCCGATGGTGGTGACGAAATGCAGCCCGTCCGTATGTTCGGCAAGCTGTGTGCAGGCCTTGTTCATCGTGCTTGGGTTCCTCGCTTGCCTCATTCTTGTGCAGTGCGGCGATTCGCTTGCGCGTCATCGACTTGCGCACTTCACCCAGGATTTATCCACAGGCTTTCCAACACGAACTGTGGGTGATCGGACTCGGTTGCGGCAGGCTGAGAAGGCATTACTTCGCCTCTCCGCAGCATCGCCGAAGCGGTATAGTTCCGCCCATGAATGCTACCGTCCGAACCTCAGTCTCGATCGCCGTCGCACAGTTCAATCCGACCGTCGGCGATTTGATCGGCAACGCCGAACTTATCATCGATGCCATTGCGCGCGCGCGCGCGCAAGGTGCCGATATCCTTCTGACGCCCGAGCTGGCGCTCTCGGGCTATCCGCCCGAGGACCTGCTGCTGCGGCCCGACTTCTATCGCGCCTGCGAACGCGAGACGCAACGTATCGCTGACGCCGCGGGGGAACTCGTCGTCGTCCTCGGCCATCCCGTCGAGGAGGGGGTGCAGCGCTACAATGCCGCGTCCGTACTGAGTGGCGGCAGGGTGCAGGCGCGCTATTACAAGAGCCTTCTGCCCAATTACGAGGTATTCGACGAGGAACGCTACTTCGAGGCGGGCGGTGCGCCCTGCCTGTTCGAATGCAAGGGGGTGCGTTTCGGTGTGAATATCTGCGCAGATGTGTGGGAAAGCGGTCCTGCCGAGGCTGCGCAGGCAGCGGGTGCCGAGGTCTTGCTGGCTCTCAATGCCTCGCCCTATCACATGAACAAGCAGGTTCAGCGCATCGAGGTTCTGCGCGACCGTGTGCGCGAGACCGGGCTCCCCGTACTGTATTGCAACATGGTGGGCGGGCAGGACGAGCTGGTGTTTGACGGTGCGTCCTTCGCGCTCGATGGTGACGGCACCCTGGGCTACCAGGCGGGCAGCTTCGTGGATCACCTCGATGTCGTGCGGTTTGAGCAGGGCCGTTGGCACAGTGACGTCCGGGTGCCGCCACGCGTCCTCGAAGCCGAAGTGTACGAAGCACTCAAGGTGGGCGTGCGCGATTACCTCGGCAAGAACCGCTTCCCATCGGCAGTGATCGGGCTTTCGGGCGGTATCGACTCGGCACTGACGCTCGCGATTGCAGTCGATGCGCTCGGCGCCGATCGTGTGCGTGCGGTGATGATGCCCTCACCCTATACAGCACAGATGAGCCTGGACGACTCGCGCGAGATGGTGCGCCGGCTTGGCGTGCGTTACGACGAGATTGCGATCGAACCGGCAATGAAGGTGTTTGCCGACCTGCTCGAGCCTCAGTTTGCCGGCCTTGCTGCGGATACCACCGAGGAGAACCTTCAGAGCCGCATCCGCGGCATGATCCTGATGGCGCTGTCGAACAAGACCGGGGCGATCGTGCTTACCACGGGCAACAAGAGCGAGATGGCCACCGGTTATGCGACGCTCTATGGCGACATGGCGGGTGGCTTCGCCGTGCTCAAGGATCTCTACAAGACCTTCGTGTTCAGGCTTTCGAACTGGCGCAACACGCTTGGCGAGGTGATCCCGCAGAACATCATCGACCGTCCGCCCTCAGCCGAGCTCAAGCCCGATCAGAAGGATCAGGATAGCCTGCCCCCCTACGAGGTACTCGACGCCATCATCGAGGCCTATATGGAGCGCGATGAGTCGCCGCGCCAGATTATCGCCGCTGGCCTTCCCGAGGCCGAGGTGCGGCGCACGGTGGCGATGCTCAAGCGTAACGAGTACAAGCGCCGCCAGGCCCCGGTAGGCATCCGTGTCACCCCGCGCGGCTTCGGCAGGGACTGGCGTTATCCGATAACATCGCGCTACCAGGACGAGTTCTAGAACAAGGAGTGCAGTGGATGAAGAAGATCGAGGCGATCATCAAGCCGTTCAAGCTGGATGAAGTGCGCGAAGGGCTGTCCGAGGTCGGCATCACCGGCCTGACCGTGACCGAGGTGAAGGGTTTCGGCCGTCAGAAGGGGCATACCGAGCTGTACCGCGGGGCAGAATACGTGGTCGATTTCCTCCCCAAGATCAAGGTCGAGGTCGTGCTTGCCGACGATATCGTCGAGCAGGCCGTCGAGGCCATCGTCAAGGCTGCGCACACGGGGAAGATCGGCGACGGCAAGATTTTCGTCACCCCGGTCGAACAGGTTGTCCGCATCCGCACCGGCGAGATCAACGAGGCGGCAATCTGAACGTTCAGCGCGGGTTGGCGTTCTGCGCGCGCAGCAGCACGAGCAGCGCGCCACCCCCGCCGTCATGCGGCCCCGCCTGACAGAAGGCCAGGATCTCCTCGCGCTGGGCGAGCAAGCCGCGCGACAGCTGCTTGAGAATCGACACCTTTCCGGGTGAGCCGTGGCCCTTGCCGTGGATCACGCGGATGCAGCGCAGTCCCTGATTCAGGCTGTCATGGAGGAAGTGCGCGAGTGCGCTACGCGCCTCGTCCCGCGTCAGCCCATGCAGGTCGATCTGAGCCTGCAGGACCCACCGCCCACGCCTAAGGTCGGTCAGTACCCGGCGTGGCAGGCCGCTGCGCAGGAAAGCGGCCTCGTCGTCCATGTCCAGGCGGTCCTCGAAGCTGAGGGGGGCCGCCAACGATTCATCGAGCGCGGCGCGTTCGTCCGCTTCACGCTTGACGGGGGCGGGCGGCGGAGCGGGGCGCTGGAGCTCGACGCGGTTGCGCGTGTCGATGGGTCGTGCGTGTCCGACCACAGTGCGGAACAGGCTGGCCGGATCGCGCAGGTCGGCGTCGGCCGGCAGCACGATTGCGTCTGGGCGTTGCACCGCCGTGGCTGTTTCCGTGCCTGGGTTGCGGGCTTGCCGTCGGGGCGCATCGATCTCTGCACGTCCGCTGTCGCGCAGCGGCACGACGCCTGCGTAGGCCGCCAGTAGTGGATCCTGGTCTGCTCGCGGACGGGCGGGTACAGGCGCCTCGTCCTCGGCCTGCAGCATACGCCGCACTGGGGCTGGACGCGGCGGATCGAGTTCGGCGCGGTTGTCCCTGCGTATCGGCCTGGTTGAGCCCACCGTACGGCGAAACAGCGCGAGCTCGTCCGCATCGGGTGTGGCGGCAAGGTCGGCGCGGTCTTCGGCCTTTTGGGCGGGCGCCACGGTGAGCCGGATGCGCTTGCCGGGCTGGACCGGTGGTGCATCCGGGGTGCTGGCGTCGGCCGCGCGAAGCAGGCGGCGCAACTCGCCAAGATCGCCCGCTGACCCGCCGCGCGCGTCCTTGCCGTTTTCCGGTGCTGTGGATCGTTGGCGAGTGCGGGCCATGCGGGTCAGCGGCTGCGCTCAGGCGCCGAGCGTATCGAGGTAGCGTTCGGCATCCAGGGCGGCCATGCAGCCGGTGCCGGCGGAGGTGACGGCCTGGCGGTAGATGTGATCCTGTACGTCGCCAGCCGCGAACACCCCGGGGATGCTGGTCTGTGTGGCGTTGCCATTGCGGCCTCCCTGGGTGACGAGGTAGCCACCTTCCATTTCGAGCTGGCCCGCGAAGATGTCGGTGTTCGGCTTGTGGCCGATCGCGATGAATACCCCCTGCAAGGCCACCTCGCGCGCCGAGCCGGTATTGACGTCCTTGATGCGCATGCCGGTGACGCCGCTGTTGTCGCCAAGGATCTCGTCGAGCGTGGCGTTGAGGGCGAGTTCGATCTTGCCGGCAGCGACCTTTTCCATGAGCTTGTCGATCATGATCTTCTCGGCGCGGAACTTCTCACGACGATGGACCAGCGTCACCTTGCGCGCGATGTTGGCCAGGTAGAGCGCCTCCTCGACCGCGGTGTTGCCGCCGCCGACGACTGCGACATCCTGGTTGCGGTAGAAGAAACCGTCGCAGGTTGCGCACGCCGACACCCCACGGCCGGCGAACTTCTCTTCCGAGGGCAGGCCGAGGTACTTTGCCGTCGCACCGGTCGCGATGATGAGCGCGTCGCAGGTGTATTCGCCAGCGTCACCAATCAGGCGGAAGGGCTTTTCGCCGAGCTTAACGGTATGGATGTGATCGAAGATCATCTCGGTGTTGAAGCGTTCCGCATGCTTCTGGAAGCGCGCCATGAGGTCGGGGCCGAGCACGCCGTCGGCGTCTGCAGGCCAGTTGTCGACCTCCGTCGTGGTCATCAGCTGGCCGCCCTGGGCAATGCCGGTGATCAGCACCGGGCTGAGGTTGGCGCGGGCTGCATAGACGGCCGCGGTATAGCCGGCGGGGCCGGAGCCAAGAATGAGCAGGCGGGCGTGTTTCGTGGTCATGAGGGACATTCCAGCGGGTTGCAGATGAGGGCGCGATTATAGCCGACCCCCCGGCATGCCGCGGCGATGGGGCCGATAGCAAGCGTGAATCGGCGCCTGCGTCACGCTGCGGACAGCGGGTGCGCTGTGACAGATTTCACGATGCGCGGATTTGGCTGCCGACAATCGTATAAACTCATGAGAAATGTCGTTGACTGGACGACCTTCCCCGTGTTTACCGGAGCCAGCATGTCCCAGCCCACCGCCGTGTCCGTCGTTGCCCTGAAGACTTTCTCGCTTTTCCAGGGTTTGTCCGATGAGGTCCTGAGCAGCGTTGCGCGCGTCTCGATGATGCGCCGGTTTCCGCGCGGGCAGGCCGTGGTGTGTGCCGGCGACCGCTCCGACTACGTGTACCTGGTGCTGACCGGCAGCCTGAAAGTCGTGGTGAGCGACGAGGATGGCCGTGAGGTCATCCTGTCGATTCTCGGCCAAGGCGAGTTGTTCGGCGAAATGGGGATGTTCGAGGAGCGTCCGCGCTCGGCCTCGGTGATCGCCGTGGTGCCCTCCGATCTTGTGCTCATCGCCAAGCAGGATTTCCGTCGCCTGATGCAGGACAGCTTCGACGTCTCGTGGCGCATCATGTGCAACCTGGCCGAACGCCTGCGCAATGCCGACCGCAAGATCGAGAGCCTGGCGCTGATGGACGTCTATGGTCGTGTCGCACGCCTGCTGCTCGAGATGTCCGAGGACGTCGGGGGGCGCGCCGTGGTCGTGCGCAAGGTCTCCAAGCAGGACATTGCGAAGATGATTGGCGCGTCGCGCGAGATGGTCAGCCGCGTCATGAAGGATCTCGGGCAGCAAGGGCTCATCGAGGAAAGCGCCGAGGGTATCGTGCTCAAGGAGCGCCTCGGCGACGTCTGATCCCGTGCGCCGTCCTTTGTGAGCAGCCGCAACATCGGGAACGAGCTGCGAGACCTTCCCGTATAATCCGGGCGTCGTACCACTATGGCCGTCCGGCGCTCCCGATCGGCCCTCATTCCAATGCTGTCGCGCTCCTCGCCTCGTTCCCAGCCGCTGCCCGAAAAGATCTCGCTCCTGCTCCAGGAGGCGCGCTGGCTCATCCTGGGCGTCATGTCGCTGTATGTCGGGCTGATCCTGGTCGGATACAGCGAGTCCGACCCGGGCTGGTCGCATGCCGCCGAGGTGACCCGGGTTGCGAACCCGGGTGGCCGTTTCGGTGCCTGGCTCGCCGACCTTCTGCTGTATCTGTTCGGCGTGTCGTCCTGGTGGTGGGTGGTCTTCCTTGGATACAGCTTGCTGTGGGGTTTCCGGCGGCTGAGGAATCGTCTCGAGCTCGATCACCGCTCCTTCATCTTCGTCATGATGGGCTTCTTCGTCGTGCTGTTGACCAGCAGCGCGCTGGAGTTCCTGCGCTTTCACTCCCACGGAGCGGCGGTGCCGCTGGAGCCTGGCGGGCTGATCGGCATGGAGCTCGGCTCGCTCATGCAGCGCTACTTCGGCTTCACAGGCGGCACGCTGATGCTGCTCACCCTGCTAGCCTGCGGCCTGTCGCTGTTTACCGGCGTGTCTTGGTTGACCGTCGTCGAGCGGGTAGGCCTGTGGCTTGAGCATGCTGTCGTCTCGAGCCAGGCGGCGTGGCAGCGCTGGCAGGATCGGAAGGTCGGCCGTGAGATCGCCCAGAAGCGCGAAGCAGTGGTCGAGACCCGCCGCCGCAAGACCGAGAAGGTCGCGGCGCCGCCGCTGCGTATCGAGCCAGCCGTCGTGGCGGTGCAGAAATCGGAACGTGTCGAGAAAGAGCGCCAGCAGACGCTCTTTGCCGACAGCGGCGAAGGCGGTATTCCGCCGGTTGCGCTGCTCGATCCGGCAAGTGGCGGTGTCGAGCCGCCGTCGCCGGAGTCGCTCGAGTTCACCTCGCGCGTGATCGAGAACAAGCTCGCCGATTTCGGTGTGGAAGTGAAGGTGCTGGCGGCCTATCCGGGGCCGGTGATTACCCGTTACGAGATCGAACCCGCAACCGGCGTCAAGGGTAGCCAGGTGGTCAACCTCGCCAAGGATCTCGCGCGCGCGCTGTCGCTGGTGTCGATCCGAGTTGTCGAGACCGTGCCGGGCAAGTCCTGCATGGCACTCGAGTTGCCCAATCCCAAGCGCCAGACGGTGCGGCTGTCCGAGATCATTGGCTCCAAGGTGTATCAGGACGCTCATTCGCCACTCACCGTCGTGCTTGGCAAGGATATCGGCGGCCAGCCCGTGGTGGCCGACCTCGCCAAGATGCCCCACCTGCTGGTGGCCGGCACCACCGGGTCGGGCAAGTCGGTCGGTATCAACGCGATGATCCTGTCGCTGCTCTACAAGAGTGAGCCCGAGCGCGTGCGCCTGATCATGGTCGACCCGAAGATGCTCGAGTTGTCGATCTACGAGGGCATCCCGCATCTGCTCGCGCCGGTGGTGACCGACATGAAGCATGCAGCCAACGCGCTCAACTGGTGCGTGACCGAGATGGACAAGCGCTACAAGCTGATGGCAGCGGTGGGTGTGCGCAACCTTGCGGGATTCAACAAGGCCGTGCAGGAAGCACGCAAGGCGGAGAAGCCGCTCACCAACCCGTTCTCGATCAGCCCGGAGAACCCAGAGCCGCTCGAGCCGCTGCCCTACATCGTGGTCGTGGTCGACGAACTGGCCGACCTGATGATGGTGGTGGGCAAGAAGGTGGAGGAGCTCATTGCGCGCCTGGCGCAAAAGGCGCGTGCGGCGGGCATTCACCTGATCCTGGCTACCCAGCGCCCGTCGGTGGATGTGATCACCGGCCTGATCAAGGCCAACGTGCCTACCCGTATCGCTTTCCAGGTGTCGAGCAAGATCGACTCGCGCACCATCCTGGACCAGATGGGCGCCGAGACGCTGCTCGGCATGGGTGACATGCTCTACCTGGCGCCGGGCACCGGCCTGCCTGTGCGCGTGCATGGCGCCTTCGTCGCGGACGACGAGGTGCATAAGGTCGTCGACCACCTCAAGAAGAGTGGGCCGCCGGATTACGTCGAAGGCATCCTGGCGGCTGCCGAAGACGACCTTGAGGCGGCGCTCGGTGGTGGTGACGGCGGCGATGACGAGGCGGACCCGCTCTACGACCAGGCCGTGGAAGTGGTCATCAAGACCCGCAGGCCATCGATTTCACTCGTGCAGCGTCACCTGCGCATCGGTTACAACCGCGCTGCGCGCCTGATCGAGCAGATGGAGCGTGCCGGCCTCGTGTCGGCGATGGGCAGCAATGGCAACCGGGAAGTGATCGTCCCGGCCAAGGAGGGCGAATGAGATTTTCCGGACTGCGCATTGGCGCATTGGGGCGCGGGGCGAGCATGATCGTGTTGCTGACCACGGCAGCACTTGCACAGGCCGCGGACGGTGTTGCTCAACTGCGCAGTTTCGTTGCCGAGGTGCGCAGCGCCGAGGGCGAGTTCGAGCAGGTGGTGAGCGCACGCTCCGGGCGTCGGCCGCAGCAGGCGGCGGGCAGCTTCGCCTACGCGCGGCCGGGGAAGTTCCACTGGGAGTATGTCCAGCCCTACCGGCAAGTGCTGGTTGGCGATGGCAGCGCCTTGTGGACCTGGGATCCCGATCTCAATCAGGTCACTGTGCGCGCGATCGGCGACGCGCTGGGGGCGACGCCTGCCGCCATCCTGTTCGGTAGCGGCGAGCTCGACGACAGTTTCGAGCTGGGCGACGGCGGTGTGCATGATGGGGTCGCCTGGGTCGATGCACGCCCCTTGCGCAGCGACAGTGGTTTCGAGGCCTTGCGCATCGGCATGGCCGACGGCCAACTGCGTGAGATGGAAATGCGCGACAACTTTGGCCAGACTACCTCGATCCGTTTCACTCGGCTGCGTACGAATCCTGTGCTTGCCGACGACCGTTTCCGCTTCAGCGTGCCCGCTGGTGCCGACCTGATCGGCGAGGCACCCGCGGAGGCAGCCGGCAGGCAGGGGGCGGCACTGCGTTGATCACCCATCGAGCGTGCACACTGGGGATGCACGCCACCCCGGTGGCGCTACCTATTCGCTGAGGATGCCGATGGCCGACCTGTTCGACACCATTGAGCCGCCACGCGTGCCACTCGCTGAGCGCATGCGCCCGCGCAGCCTGGACGAAGTGGCAGGCCAGGCTCACCTGCTGGGGCCGGGCAAGCCGCTGCGGCTTGCTTTCGAGTCCGGTCGTCCGCACTCGATGATCCTGTGGGGGCCACCGGGGGTGGGCAAGACGACGCTTGCGCGCTTGATGGCGCTGGGCTTCGATGCCGAGTTCATTGCCTTGTCGGCGGTGTTCTCCGGGGTCAAGGAGATCCGTGAAGCGATCCAGCAGGCGCAGGCTGCCAAGGCCCGTGGCCGCCACACCCTGCTGTTCGTCGATGAGGTGCATCGTTTCAACAAGGGTCAGCAGGACGCCTTCCTGCCATACGTCGAGCAAGGTCTGGTCACCTTCATCGGCGCCACGACCGAGAACCCGTCCTTCGAGGTCAATTCGGCACTGCTGTCGCGAGCAGCCGTCTATGTGCTCGAGGCTCTCGATGCGGAGGCAATGGAGAGGCTGTTCGAGCGCGCGCGTACCTTGGCCTGCCCGGAACTCGATTTCGAGCCTGCAGCGCGCGAACGCCTGATCGGCTTTGCCGATGGTGACGCGCGGCGGTTGATGAACCTGATCGAGCAGTTGCAGGTCGCCGCCGAGACGGCGGGCCTGGGCGCGGTGACGCCTGCGTTTGTCGACCAGGCGCTGGCACGCAACCTGCGCCGGTTCGACAAGGGTGGCGAGGCCTTCTATGACCAGATCTCGGCCCTGCACAAGTCCGTGCGCGGCTCGGATCCGGACGCATCGCTCTACTGGTTGTGTCGGATGCTGGACGGCGGTGCCGATCCGCTCTACCTGGGGCGCAGGTTGATCCGCATGGCGGTCGAAGACATTGGCCTGGCTGACCCGCGCGCGCTGGAGATGGCGCTCAGTGCGGTAGCTACCTATGAGCGTCTGGGCTCGCCGGAGGGGGAGCTCGCGCTCGCACAGGCAACGATCTTCCTCGCCTGTGCGGCAAAGTCGAATGCGGCGTACAAGGCCTATAATGCTGCGCGCGCCTTTGTAGCCAAGGATGCATCCCGGCCTGTACCCCTGCACCTGCGCAATGCACCCACCAAGCTCATGAAGTCGCTCGACTACGGCAAGGCCTATCGCTATGCCCATGACGAGCCCGATGCCTACGCTGCCGGCGAACGATATCTCCCCGATGGGATGGATCCGCCCGGCTGGTACCAGCCCACGCCGCGTGGCATGGAAGGCCGGATAGCCGAGAAGCTTGCACGCCTGCGCGATCTCGACGCCGCTGCGCAATCGGCCGTCGGCACACGCCCGGAACATGGCGTGAAACGGGCTGATGCAGCGATGTCCGTTTCACGCCACGGCCCGCATGGACCAGGCGATGCGGGCGATCAGGGCGATGAGGGGCTCAGTGAGGCAGGGGGTGGTCGGCCATGAAGCGCTCGCAGACCTTGGCTGCGCGGCGCGCCTTTTCGACATCGCCGCGCGCGTTTGCGCGCTCGATCAGTTCGACCATGAACTGGGTCAGCACCATCACACCTTCCGGGGTCTGCACGAGGCCACATACCACCTGGGCCGCTGCGACGTCGGGTATGTCCTCGTGTTCGGCGATCAGGGCGACCTCGTCATCGGTTACGTCGCAATAGTCAAGGCAGTCACGAATCGATAGCATGCCGTACTCCTCCAAGGTTGTGCCGTCTGGCGCGGCTTGGTTTCTCCTACAAGGTTAATTGACCGGCTGCGTTTTGCAAGTTCAATTTACGTAGCGTCAACTTCTCAAGTTATTGATTGGAAAAACTAATTTTTGCACTGCGACATCAGTTCAGTGCGTCGTGAAAAGTCTTCATTAGCTTGGTGTTAAAGCGCTTTCCGTGTGATGGAACGTGAGCTTTCGTCGCCATGCAGCTGATTACAGAAACAAACAGGAATTGCCCGATGCTCGATATCCAGCTTCTCCGCAACCAGATCGACAGTGTTGCCGCCCGCCTTGCCACACGCGGCCTGGTCCTTGACGTAGCCGGCTTCCAGGCCCTTGAGGACGAACGCAAGGCCCTGCAGACCCGTACGCAGGAACTACAGGCCCGGCGCAACGCGCTCTCCAAACAGATCGGCATGCTCAAGGGCAAGGGCGAGGACGCGACGGCGGTCATGGCCGAGGTCGGTCAGCTCGGCGAGGAGCTCAAAGCCTGCGAGCAGGCGCTTCCCGGACTGCTCGAACGCATCAACGACTTCGCCTCGCGCCTGCCGAACCTGCCTCAGGCCGATGTGCCGGTGGGAGAGGACGAGTCCGGCAACGTCGAAGTCCGGCGCTGGGGCAATCCGCGCCAGTTCGACTTTGAGCTGCGCGACCATGTAGACCTCGGTGCGCCGCTCGGCCTCGAGTTCGACACCGGCGCCAGGCTGTCGGGGTCGCGCTTTGCCTTCCTGCGCGGTCCGATCGCGCGTCTGCATCGCGCCCTCGCACAGTTCATGCTGGATACGCACACGCTCGAGCACGGCTACACCGAGTGCTACACGCCCTACATCGTCAATCGCGAGGCGCTGTACGGTACCGGCCAGTTGCCCAAGTTCAAGGAAGATCTGTTCTGGGTGCTGCGCGGAGGTGACGAGGAGGGGCTGGAGCAGTACCTGATCCCAACCGCCGAGATCACGCTCACAAACAGCGTGCGCGAGGAGGTGTTGACGCTCGACCAATTGCCCATCCGCCTGACTGCGCACAGCCCCTGCTTCCGTTCCGAGGCGGGCAGCGGCGGGCGCGACGTGCGCGGCATGATCCGCCAGCACCAGTTCGACAAGGTGGAAATGGTGCAGATCGTCGAGCCGGGCAAGAGCGACGAGGCGCTCGAGCAGATGGTCGGTCATGCCGAAGCCATCCTGAAGAAGCTCGAACTGCCCTACCGTGTCATCACTCTGTGCACCGGCGACATGGGCTTCTCGGCAGCAAGGACCTACGACCTCGAGGTCTGGCTACCGGCCCAGAATACCTATCGCGAGATCTCGAGCTGCTCGAACTGCGAGGCCTTCCAGGCGCGGCGCATGCAGGCGCGCTTCAAGAACGCTCAGGGCAAGAACGAACTGGTGCATACGCTCAATGGTTCGGGCTTGGCTGTGGGTCGCACCCTGGTGGCGGTGCTCGAGAACCACCAGCAGGCTGATGGCTCGATCCTTATCCCGGCCGCGCTGCGCCCCTACATGGGCGGTGTCGAGCGCATCGAAGCGCCGCTCTGACAGCGATCCGCACTACAGCCCGCGCCAGCGCCCATTCAGGCGGCTGCCGCGGGGCGCACGTTGCGGCGCGCGCTCCAGTCGTGGAAGCTCTCCAGCAGCGACAGCAGCGCCGGCACGAAGAACAGCACCAGCAGGGCGGAGAAGCCTAGCCCGAAGGCAATCGAGGTCGCCATCGGGATCAGGAACTGGGCCTGCAGCGAGCGCTCGAAGAGCAGCGGCGTCAGCCCGCCGATGGTGGTGAGCGAGGTCAGCAGTACGGCGCGTAGACGGCCACAGGACGCGCCGACCAGGGCATCCTGCAGGGCGGCTCCCTTGTGGTGCAATTCCTTGAACAGCGTCACCAGGATGATCGAGTTGTTCACCACGATGCCGGCCAGGCCGAACAAGCCGAACATCGACAGGATGGTGAGATCGATGTCGAGCAGCCAGTGGCCGAAGATGGCGCCGGCGAGTCCGAGCGGGATGGCGGACATCACTACCAGCGGCCAGCTCCAGGACGAGAACGACCACACCAGCACCAGGTAGATCAAGCCGAGCCCGATTACCAGCCCGGTCTGCATATCCGCTATGGTTTCGCGCTGGTCGGCCGAGCGCCCTTCGAAGCTGTACTCGATGCCATGGCGGGCAGCCAGGCCCGGAAGGGCGTCGCGGGCCAGTTCGGCCTGAATCGCATTCGCGTTGTTCACCTCGCTATCGACTGCCCCCGACACCTCCACCGCGAGCCGCCCCTGGGCATGGCGCAGGGCCTCGAAGCCCCGCCTTGACTCCCAGCTCGCTACCGTCCCGAGCGGGGCGAAGCGGCCGTCAGGCAGGCTGACGGTGATGCGATCGAAGACGTCGAGCCGGCTGCGTTCGTCACGCGGGAGCATGACGCGGACCTCGAGTTCGTCGCGGCCGACCTGAACGAGTTGGGCGAGCGCACCATCGAAGGCGGCGCGCAGCTGGCGACCCAGGCTCTCGGTGGTGAGGCCGAGCGCTTCGCCTGCCGGGGTGAGTCGATAGACCAACTGCTCGCGGCCGAAGGGCATGTCGTCCTCGGTCTCGCTCACCCCCGGCAGGCTCTTGAGGGTTTCCGCAAGCTCCAGTGCCGCGCGCTTGAGCGCATCGGCATCGTCGCCGGTGAGGCGGATGTTCAGGTCGCGGCCGGGAGGTCCGGACTGGCGGGCCGTGAAAGTAAGCAGTTCGAGGCCGGCAACCGGGGGCAGCTTGGCGCGCCAGGCGGCGAGGAAGCGCTCGTTGCGAACTTCCCGTGTGTCGGGTGGGGTGAGCTCGACCATGATGCCGGCGAGCTGATCGCCGCGTGCGCTCGAGCCCGCACCGCTGCTGATCGTGCCGCCCAGGCGCGCGACGGCCGTCTGCACCAGACCGCCGCCCAATTCCGCCTCGGCCTCGAACAGTGCGCGCTCGAGTTCGTTCAGGAAGGCTTCGGTGTGCTGGCGCGGCGTCCCGGCGACGAAGGTGGCGTTGGCGAACACCACTTGGCCCTCGGGGGAGGGGAAGAACACGAAGCCGATCCGTCCGCCGGCGATCATGCCGACAGCCATCACCATCAAGCCGATACTGAGCGCGACCGTGGTGCCGCGCCAGGCCAGGCTGAGTTCGACCAGGCGGCGGAAGCGGCAGTCGCGAAAGCCGGCGAAGGCGCGGTCGAGCCGCTCGCGCAGATGGGAGTGGTGCAGCCCGGCCTCGCCGGCGAGCGCCATGCGCAGGTGGGCCGGCAGGATCAGGAAGCTCTCCAGCAGCGAGGCGATGATGACCATGATCATCACGAACGGAATGTCGCCAAGGATGTTGCCGATGATGCCGCCCACCATCATCAGGGGCAGGAAGGCGGCTACCGTGGTCAGCGACGCCGCCACCACCGGCCACAACATCCGCCGTGCTCCGCCCAGCGCGGCCTGCGTCGGACCTTCTCCCATCTGGCGGTGAGTGTCGGCGTCCTCGCTGACCACGATGGCGTCGTCGACGATGATGCCCAGCGCCATGATGAGCGCGAACAGGCTCATCATGTTGATCGTGCCACCGAACGCGAACATCAGCCCGAGCGTGGCGAGGAAGGCGGTCGGAATGCCGATCATCACCCACAGCGCCACGCGTGCGGGGAGGAAGAAATAGAGCACCGCGACCACGAGCAGCAGCCCGGAAAGGCCGTTGCTCACGAGCAGGCCGATGCGGTCGCTGATCAGCTGCCATTGCGCATCGAACACTTCGAGCTGCACGCTCGGTGGCAGGGTGGGGCGGGTCTTCTCCAGCCAGTCGTCGAGCACGCGTGCAGCCTTGAGCGAATGTCCGCTCTCGCTGCGCTGCAATTGCAACTCGACCACGCTGTCGCCGCGCTCGAACAGCGCGAGTTCGTTGCCGCGGGGCTCGCGAGTGAGGGTAGCAATCTCGCCCAGGCGGACCACACCGTCCTGATCGCTCAGCACCGGCAGGTTGGCGAAGGCCTCGGCGCTTCGGCGCTGCTCCAGGCCGCGTATCTCTCGTGCGCCGTCGATCTCGCCGGCTATGCCCGCTGGCACGTCGCGTGCGAGCTGACCGATCCGCTCACCGACCTCGACAAGGGACAGTCCCAGACTCTCGAGTGCCGCCGAGGGCACCTCGATTGCAATGCGTTCTTCCGGCAGGCCGGTGATGGTGACGCGGTCTATGCCGGCGGCCAGCAGCTCGCTCTCGAACCGCCGCACCCAGGGCCGCAGCTCGTCTACGCTGTTGCCTCGTACCAGCAGGCGGGCGATCGGCTCATAACGCGAGATGCGGCTGACCTCGGGGGTCTCGGCGTCGCGCGGCAGGTTGCGGAATTCATCTACGCGCTGGCGCACCTGGTCCAGCGCGAGCAGCGCGTCCGTCCCCTCGTTGAGCTCCAGTGTGATGCTCGAGATGCCTTGGGCAGACGTGGAGCTCATGCGCTTGAGGCCGTCGACCGTCTTCAGGCGCTCCTCCAGCGGCGTGGTGATCCCTGTTTCGACATCCTCGGCCGAGGCACCGGTCCAGATCACCCGCACCGAGATCACATCGAGCTCGAAACTGGGGAAGAACTGCACGTTCATGCGTGTCAGGCCGATAGCGCCCAGTACGAAGGCGAGCAACATCAGCACATTGGCCGCCACCTTGTGGCCAGCCAGCATCTGCAGGACGCTGCTGTGCTTCATTGTGCCGTCCGTTCGACCACAGCCACGGCGAGGCCGTCGATGGCATGGGGCAGGTGGGTACTCAGAACCTGCATGCCGTTCGCGAGCGCGTCCCCACGCACGAGCAGCTGAACCTGATCACCGCTTCGACGCTCGCCCGCACGCGTGATGTTCAGCCCCCGCAGTCGCCCATTCTCGATCAGGTAGAGGCGGTCCCCACCATGCAAAGCGGTGGGTGGGATCGCGAAGATGTCGTTGGCCAGCGGGCGATCGAGGACCGCATTGACGAAGGCGCCCACCGGTACCCGGTCGGCATCCTCGATGCGCAGCAGCACATCCACGCCGCGCGCGTCGGCCTCACCGCTGATGCGTTCAAGGTGGGCGCGCAACGGGGTGGCACCGAAATCGGCACGGGCATGCAGGTGCTCGCCGCGGGTGAGCGCTGCGCGCAGTTCCTCGGCGTAGAGCGCCGGTACGCGGGCGCGCAGGTAGAGTGCATCGGACGAATACAGGCTGAGCAGGGTCTGGCCGGCCTGCACCTGATCGCCCGCAGCGACTTCCACCGTACCGATCCGCGCTGCGAAGGGCGCCACAAGTTCACCGCGCTCGGCGTCGCGCATGGCCTCGGCGAGCTGCGTCTGCAGCTGTGCAAGGCGGGCAGGGTGCTCCGCGATCGCCTGTTGGCGCTGCGTCAGGGCGAGTTGTGCGCGGGCGCGTTCCTCGCGCGCCTGATCCACCGCGCTCTCCGCTCCCAGTCGTGCGTCCTTGAGGCGTTCGAGGCGGGTAAGCCTTGCGTCCGCCAATTGCACAAGGGTGCGCTCCTGTTCGAGGGCCTGCTGGTCGCTGCGATGGCGGATGCGTTCGCGCTCCAGGTCTGCCTTCGCACGTTCGAGGCGCGGGGCGAGGTCACGCGGGTCGAGCCGGGCGAGCACTGCGCCGGCTTCTACGCGGTCGCCGTCACGCACCCGCAGTTCGAGGATGCGGGCACTGACTGGCGCCGCTGCGCGCAAACGGTCGGGCGCCTCGACGCGGCCGTAGAGCACGAGCGTGGGATGCAGCGCCGCGGCCTGCAGCGTGTGGGTCTCGACCTGCCAGACTCTCTCGCGGGTTTCGACGGCAGGTGCGCTTGGACGGGTAGCGCGCAGACCGATGAAACCGGCAACGGCAAGCGCGATGATCAGCAACGGAAGCAAACGGCGCATTCGACAAGGCCCTGGGTGCAGCGGGGCTGCATGTTTATCAGTTTTTGCTAATTATACGGCCGATGGGGCCTGCCGCCGCAGTGCCGCGTCTGTTTGCGCCAGCGTCAGTCGGTCAGCCAGTCGGCTTCCCAGCGCGCAAGCTCGGGCAGGTGGCGCTCCGCACTGGCGCCGAGTTCGTTGTCGAGCTGCTCGATCAAGGCGCGCACACGCGCGTCGAGTGCTTCGGGCAGCATCGGTATGAACTCGACGATCAGGTCGCCGGCAGCGCGCCCCGCACGTGCGGGGAAGCCCGCCCCTTCGACGCGCAACTGGCGGCAATGAGCGAGGCCCGCATCGAGCGTCACGCTACGCATGCCCGCGGGGTGCGGGATGCGCAGGCTGCCGCCAACCAGCATGCGAAGTGCACTGACCGGGCGCTGCACGACGAGGTTCCTGCCTTCGCGGCGGAAGATGCGGTGTGGGCTGAGCCTGACTCTCAGGCGCAGATCTCCACGCGGGTGGCCGGGGTCGGCATGCGGCTCGCCCTCGCCGGCAAGGCGCAGAGTATCGTCGTCAACCAGCCCGGGTGGCAGTGTGACTTCCAGCCAGCGTTCGCCGACCTGCTCGCCACTGCCGCCACAAGCTCTGCACGCGCGCGTGCGTGTATAACCGCGCCCGTCACAGGCGTCGCAGTGCACGAGCCCCTGCGCAGTGCGCAGGCGCCCCGAGCCATGGCAGAGGGCGCACACCTGGCTGACGCTGACCTCTTCGGTGCCGCTGCCATTGCAATGCGCGCAGGGCAGGGGGCTGCGAACGCATATCGCCCTCGCGCCGCCGGCGAAGGCTTCCTCGAAGCTGATCTCGAGCGTTTCCCAGCGGTCGGCGCCGCGCTCCGTTGCCCGTTGCTGCGCGTGCTCGGCCGCCTCGGTCGCGGCCGTTTCGACATCGGCGTCCGTGTCCTCGAGCAAGGCTTCGAGCAGGGCGTCATGCGCACGCCGAAGCGCCTTGAAGTGCTCGACGGCATCCGGAGCGGGATTGCGGTCCGGGTGCCATTGCATCGCCAACTGGCGGAAGGCGCGCTTGATCTGGGCGCGCGAGGCGCCAGGCTGCAGGCCGAGCAGGTGATGGGCGTCGGGCATTTCGGGGTGTATGGGATAAAGGCGACAGCTTAACCGAGCGCCCTTCAGCGCGCAGGAATGAAAAAGGCCCGGTCGATTGACCGGGCCTTTTTCGGCTGTCTGGCGCGCCCGGAAGGATTCGAACCTCCTACCCCCTGGTTCGTAGCCAGGTACTCTATCCAGATGAGCTACGGGCGCGTTGCCGATATCGTTTAGAGCCCGAAGTCGGAAGGCTTGTTTGGCGCGCCCGGAAGGATTCGAACCTCCTACCCCCTGGTTCGTAGCCAGGTACTCTATCCAGATGAGCTACGGGCGCTTTGTGCTGCACTGCGAAGGAGCGGCATTATATCTTTTGCTGCCGCAACTTCAACTGTTTTTTGGCGGAGAGGGTGGGATTCGAACCCACGGTAGGCTCGCACCTACGCCTGATTTCGAGTCAGGTACATTCGACCACTCTGCCACCTCTCCGCTCGAAGGTCGGCATTATAGTGAATCCGCAGAAAAAGTGAACGCTTTTTTTCGCGGACCGCTTCAGGCCGTGCGTGGCAGCATTTCCTCATACGCGCGGACGGCTTCGGCGGCGTACATGAGGGCAGGGCCGCCGCCCATGTAGGTGCATACCCCCAGCGTCTCCATGAACTGCTCGCGGCTCACACCGAGCCGGATCAGCGCCTTGACATGGAAGCCGACGCAGGCGTCGCAGCGCTGGGTGACGGCGATCGCAAGCGCAATCAGTTCCTTCTGCAGCTCGCTCAGCGCGCCGTCCTGCAAGGCGCCCTTGGCCATCGTGCCGAAGCCCTGCATCGTCTCGGGCGTTTCCTTTCGCAGCGTGGCGAGGGCTTTGGACACGTCGGTGGTGATCTGGACAAAGGACTTGGACATTACATGCATTCCAGTAGTTAATGGAATGCTTATATTAACGTCTTGCGCTTGGGCGTGTCATTGCCCTTGCCGATTGGCCGATCAGGTGTCTTGATCGGCACTACCCGCAGGCGGCAATGCGTTTGTCGCGCTCGATCAGGGCGTAGGCCGAATGGTTGTGGATCGACTCGAAATTCTCCGACTCGACGACGTAGGCGTCGATGCGGGGTTCGCGCTGGAGTTGGGCGGCGACGTCGCGCACCATGTCCTCGACGAATTTCGGGTTGTCGTAGGCACGTTCGGTGACCCACTTCTCGTCAGGCCGCTTGAGCAGGCCGAACAACTCGCACGATGCCTGGGACTCGACCAACTGGACCATTTCCTCGATCCACAGGTGGTCGTTGAGGACCGCGTTCACGGTGACGTGAGAGCGCTGGTTGTGGGCGCCGTACTCCGAGATCTTCTTCGAACAGGGGCACAGGCTGGTGACAGGTACCACCACCTTCATCGAGAACTCGTAATGGCCACCCTCGCGGATCGAGCCGATGAAGCACACTTCGTAGTCCATCAGGCTCTTCACACCGGACACCGGCGCGGTCTTGTTGATGAAGTACGGGAAGCTCATCTCGACGTGGCCGGTCTCGGCCTCGAGACGCTCGACCATCGCACGCAGCATGGGCTCGAAGGACTCCACCGAGATCTCGCGCTCGTTGTCGTTGAGGATCTCGACGAAGCGCGACATGTGGGTGCCCTTGAAGTTGTGGGGCAGGCCGACGTACATGTTGAAGCTCGCCACCGTGTGCTGCACGCCGCCCGCCTTGTCGGCGACTTTCACCGGGTGGCGGATCGACTTGATCCCGACCTTGTTGATCGCGATCTGGCGGCTGTCCGCGCTGCTCTGGACGTCGGGCATGGCGAGATCGATGGGGTCGTTCATTGGCGTTTCTCTCGTTTCATGGTGATCGGGCCAGGTGCAAACGAGTTGCACCTGGCCCGAATCTTAGCTTTCCCGACAAAAATGCTCAACTTTTGGTGGTGGCGTCGATGTCCAGGCTGTGCTGGATGCGAGCGAGGATGCCATCGCGGTCGAGTCCGACCGAGGCCAGCAGTTGGGCCTGGTCGCCGTGGTCGATGAAGCGGTCGGGGAGGCCCAGGCGCAGCATGCGTGGCCGCGCTGCCAGGCCGTCGACGACGCGAGCCACTTCGCTGCCGGCGCCGCCGATGAGCGCGTTCTCCTCGAGCGTGACGAGCAGATCGTGGTCGGCGGCCAGGCGCGCAACGAGCGCTTCGTCCAGGGGCTTGATGAAGCGCATGTTGGCGACCGTGGCATCGATCTGCGCGCCCACGTCGAGCGCAACGCCGACCATGCTGCCGAACGCGATCAGGGCGACGCGCCGGCCTTCGCGCACGACCTCGCCCTTGCCGATCGGGAGCGCCTGCATGCGCGCCTGAGGTGCGACGCCGGTGCCGCCGCCGCGCGGGTAGCGCACCGCCGACGGCCCCGGGTGGCTGACGGCGGTGTACAGCATCTGCCTGCATTCATCCTCGTTGGAGGGCGCCATCACGACCATATTCGGGATGCAGGTGAGATAGGAGAGGTCGAATGCGCCGTGGTGGGTGGCTCCATCGGCACCGACCAGGCCTCCGCGGTCGATCGCGAACACCACTTGCAGGTTCTGCAGGGCGACATCGTGGATCAATTGGTCGTAGGCGCGCTGCAGGAAGGTCGAGTAGATCGCCACCACGGGTACGAAGCCCTCGCAGGCCAGCCCGGCGGCGAAGGTGACGGCATGCTGCTCCGCGATACCGACGTCGAAGTAGCGGTCCGGGTGCTCCTGGGCAAAGCGCACCAGGCCCGAGCCTTCGCGCATCGCCGGGGTGATGCCGACGATGCGCGGGTCGGCCTTTGCCATGTCGCACAGCCAGTCGCCGAATACCTGGGTGTAGGTCAGCTTGCCGCCGCCCTTGCCGGTCTCGATGCCCGCCGTGTGGTCGAACTTGGAGACGCCGTGGTAGAGGATGGGGTCGGCTTCGGCGAGCTTGTAGCCCTGGCCCTTGCGCGTGATCACGTGCAGGAACTGCGGGCCCTTGAGCTTTCTCAGGTTCTGCAGTGTGGGGATGAGGGCATCGAGGTCGTGGCCGTCGATCGGCCCGTAATAGTGAAAGCCAAACTCTTCGAACAGGGTGCCCGGGCTGATCATGCCCTTGGCGTACTCTTCGACCTTGCGTGCAAGCTCGGCGACCGGCGGTGCGATGCCCAGCACCTTTTCGCCGACTCTGCGCGCGGTGTTGTAGGTCGAGCCCGACAGCATGCGTGCGAGGATCTTGGTCAGCGCGCCAACGGGAGGAGAGATCGACATCTCGTTGTCGTTGAGGATGACCAGCAGGTTCAGGTCGTCCATGTCGCCGGCATTGTTGAGGGCCTCGAAGGCCATCCCGGCGGACATCGCGCCATCGCCGATCACGGCGATCGCGTGGCGGTCCTCCTTGCGTGCCCGTGCTGCGACCGCCATGCCGAGCGCGGCCGAGATCGAGGTCGACGAATGCGCCGTGCCGAAGGTGTCGTACTCGCTTTCGCAGCGGCGCGGGAAGCCGGAGATGCCACCCCAGTGGCGCAGCCCGCCCATCGCCTCGCGGCGGCCGGTAAGCACCTTGTGGCCGTAGGTCTGGTGGCCGACGTCCCAGACGATGCGGTCATGAGGCGTGTTGAACACGTGATGGAGCGCGATCGTCAGCTCGACAGTGCCGAGATTGGACGACAGGTGGCCGCCCGTGCGCGATACCGACTCGATCAGGAAGGCGCGCAGTTCGTCGGCGAGGGTCGTCAGCTCCCTGCGCTCGAGTGCGCGCACGTCGGCGGGGGAGGAGATGCGTTCCAGGTGGGGGTAGGTGGCCATGGGATCCGGCGTTCCTTGCATGTTGTTTCGGGCTTCGCAGCGACTTCAGAAGGCGCGATGCACGATGTAGTCGGCGAGCTGGGACAGGCGGCCGGCGCCCGTGCCAAAAGGGGCCAGCGTGCGCTGCGCGTCGGCGAGCATGTCCTCGGCGAGGCGGCGGGCCTCGGTACGGCCGAGCAGGCTCACATAGGTCGGCTTGTCGTTGTCGGCGTCCTTGCCGGCCGTCTTGCCCAGCGTGGCAGTGTCAGCTTCGGCGTCGAGGATGTCGTCGACGACCTGGAACAGCAGCCCGATCACTTTGCCATAGTGGTCCAGGCGGCCAAGGTCTGCCGCCGACAGGCGGCCTCCTGCGCGAGCGCCCAGCAGCACGGCGGCGCGGATCAGCGCGCCGGTCTTGTGTACATGCATGAACTCGAGCTCCTCGCGCGTCAGCTGCACGCCGACCGAGGCAAGGTCGATGGCCTGGCCGCCTGCCATGCCGCGCGAACCCGAGGCGAGCGCGAGCTGGGCGAGCATCTCCACCCGCACCGCTGGCTCGAGCCCGGGAATGTTGTCGGCGAGCGTCTGGAAGGCGAGCGTCTGCAGGGCGTCGCCAGCAAGCAGCGCCGTCGCTTCGTCGTACTCGACGTGCACCGTGGGCTTGCCACGGCGCAGCACATCGTCGTCCATGCACGGCAAGTCGTCATGAACGAGCGAGTAGGCATGGATGAGTTCGACTGCACAGGCGACGCGATCCAGGTGGCGGGCGTCTGCGCCGGCGAGTTCGCCTGCCGCATGTGCAAGCAGGGGGCGTACCCGCTTGCCGCCGCCGAGCACCGCGTAGCGCATGGCGGAATGCAGGCGCGCCGGGGCGATCGTGGCCTCGGGCAACACCTCGGCCAGGGCCGTCTCCGTGCGTGCCTGGATGCCTGCCATCCAGTCGCGGAAGTCTCCACCCTTGTGCGTATCGATCATTGTTCGCCCCCGACGGCCTTGGTGCCAGGCGCCCCGGTGTCGAAATCGACCAGGGCATCACCTTCGAGCTGCCGCACGCGCTGTTCGGCGTCGGCAAGCGTGCCCTGACAATAACGCAGCAGGCTTACGCCACGCTGATAGCGCACGAGGGATTCCTCCAGTGGAAGCTTGCCCGCTTCCATCTCCTGGACGATGGCTTCGAGTTCCGAAACCGCGGCTTCGAAGGACTTGGGGGCGGGTGCCGACTTTGGCATGGATGAATATCTGCGCGGCAAAAGCCGGAAAATAACCGATCGCAGGTCTGGCGGTCAAACAACGGCTGGCTTACACTAACTCGTTTATTTTTCCGGATTTCTTGTCCGCAAGAGGAGGTTCGGGGATGTCCGACATCGCTTCCAAGGCTCAATTGGCCCAGGCTGCCTCCCAACTGCCTGTTTCCTGGTACTTCGACGAGAAGGTTTTCGAACTGGAGAAGAAGCTCCTCTTCGATGCCGGTCCGGGGTACGTCGGCCATGAGCTGATGGTTCCCGAGGTCGGCAACTACCGTTCGCTGGAGTGGCTTGACCACGCCAAGCTGCTGTTCCGCACCGAGCACGGCGTGCACCAGATGTCCAACATCTGCCGCCACCGCCAGGCCATCATGCTGCAGGGCAGTGGCACGACCGAGCACGTCGTCTGCCCGGTTCATCGGTGGACCTACAACCAGCAGGGCGAACTCATCGGCGCTCCACACTTCGCGCAAAAGCCCTGCCTGGGTCTCAAGCGCGACGGTCTGGAGAGTTGGCACGGGCTGCTCTTCAAGGGGCCGCGCTCGGCCAATGAAGACCTGGCCGGCATGAAGGTCGCGCCCCAGCTCGACTTTTCCGGCTACAAGCTCGATCGGGTCGAGATTCATCAGTGCAACTACAACTGGAAGACCTTCATCGAGGTCTATCTCGAGGACTACCACGTCGTGCCCTTCCATCCCGGCCTGGGCAACTTCGTGACCTGCGACGACCTCAGCTGGCAGTTCGGTGACTGGTATTCGGTGCAGCAGGTCGGCATCACCTCCCTCGCCAAGCCGGGCTCGGCCACCTATGCCAAGTGGCACAAGGCGGTGCTCGAGTACTACGGCGAGAAGAAGCCTGAGCACGGCGCGATCTGGCTGACCTACTACCCCAACATCATGGTGGAGTGGTATCCGCATGTGCTCGTGGTCAGTACCCTGATCCCGACCGACGTGGACAAGACCACCAACGTCGTGGAGTTCTACTACCCCGAGGATATCGTCGAGTTCGAGCGCGAGTTCGTGGAGGCGGAGCAGGCGGCCTACATGGAAACCGCGATCGAGGACGATGACATCGCCGAGCGTATGGATCGTGGTCGGCTGGCACTGCTCAAGGAAGGCCGCAACGAAGTCGGGCCGTACCAATCGCCCTTCGAGGACGGCATGCAGCACTTCCACGAGTTCTACCGCCGCATCATGGCGGAACACATCGGCGCCTAGGCGCGACCGGGCCCGATGGCCTCATGAAGAAAGCAGAAACCCTCGCTTTGCGGCGAGGGTTTCTGCTTAATGCCTGCCCGCTTTCAGCGTGCGTCCTGCAATTCCTTGGGCAGCGGGAAGGTCACCTTCTCGGGGACGCCGTCGAGATTGCGCACGGCGCCGCCGCTGAGCGCCTCGAGGCGTGCGATGACTTCCTCGACCAGCACCTCCGGCGCCGAGGCGCCTGCCGTAACGCCGATACGACGCTTGCCTTCGATCCAGGCCGGATCGATGCCGGCCGCGTTGTCCACCAGGTAGGCGGGTACGCCGCGAAGCTCGGCCACTTCACGCAGGCGGTTGGAGTTGGAGCTGTTCTTCGAGCCCACCACGAACACCACGTCCGCATACGGAGTCATGAACTTCACCGCATCCTGGCGGTTCTGGGTGGCGTAGCAGATGTCGTCCTTCTTCGGGCCGGCGATGTTCGGAAAGCGCGCACGCAGGGCGTTGACGATGGTTGCCGCATCATCGACCGACAGCGTGGTCTGGGTGACATAAGCCAGCAGCTCCGGATTCGCCACCTGCAGCGCGGCGACGTCCTCGGGTGTTTCGACAAGGTGGATGCCGGTCGCGACCTGACCCATCGTGCCTTCGACCTCGGGGTGGCCCTTGTGGCCGATCATGATGATCTCGCGGCCCTGCTCACGCATGCGGGTGACCTCGATGTGCACCTTGGTGACCAGCGGGCAGGTGGCATCGAATACGCGCAAGCCGCGCTTCTCCGCCTCTTCGCGCACCGCCAGCGACACCCCATGTGCGGAAAAGATCACCGTATTGCCGCTCGGTACCTCATCGAGCTCATCGACGAACACTGCACCCTTGTTGCGCAGATCGTCGACCACGAACTTGTTATGCACGACCTCATGGCGGACATAGATGGGGGCACCGAAGCGCGCGAGCGCACGCTCTACGATCTCGATCGCGCGTTCCACGCCGGCGCAGAAGCCGCGCGGGTTGGCCAGCAGGATTTCCTTGTCGCTCATTGTTGTCTCTGTGTGGGGCAGGGTGGGGCTTGGTGTGGTCAGAGAATACCGATGACCTCGACCTCGAAGTGGATGTGCTTGCCCGCGAGCGGATGGTTGAAGTCGATGAGCGCCGACTGGTCGTCGATTTCGCGCACCAGGCCGGAGTAGCGCGAGCCGTCGGGCGCGGTGAACTCCATGATGCTCATGGCTTCGATGTCCTCGTCGGGCATGTGCTCACGCTTGACGCGCTCGATCAGCTCGGCGCGGTGGGGGCCGAAGGCGTTCTCCGGCTCCAGCTCGAAGATGTGGCGGCTACCGGGCACCAGGCCGACGAGCAGCTTCTCCATGGCCGGCAGCATCTCGCCTGCGCCCAACTGCAGCGTCGCCGGCGTGGCGTTGAAGGTGCTGATCAGCGGTTGGCCGTTGGGCAGCGAGATGCGGTAGTGCAGGGTGACGAGGCTGTTGGCGTCGATGGTCTGGCTCAAGATCGGGCTCCGGGGCTTATTCAAGGCTGCTGCGCATGAGGGCTGCGGAGTTGTCCCCACAGCATCAGCACGACACCGACGGTGATCGCGGAGTCAGCCAGGTTGAACGCCGGCCAGCTCCAGCCGGCGTAATGAAAATGCAGGAAGTCGACGACCGCGCCATGGACGAGGCGGTCGTAAACGTTGCCCAGCGCACCGCCGATGATCAGGGCGAAGGCAGCGGGCAGGATCTTCTCGTGGCGGTGCTGGTACATCATCACCAGCAGCCAGGCGCTGATCACCAGGGCCAGGATGGTGAAAAACCAGCGCTGCCAGCCCCCGTGGTCGGCCAGGAAGCTGAACGCGGCGCCGGGATTGAATACCAGCACCAGGTCGAAGAAGCCCGTGATCGGGATGACCTGACCGTAATGCAGGTTTGCGAGCACGAGCTGCTTGGTGACCTGGTCGAGCACGCCGACCGCGGCTGCAAGCAGCAGCCACGGCAGCATCAGGAGGAGGGCGCTGCGTGCGCGGGGCGTGGTCATTGTGGCTGAGAGCTCAGGCATGGCTGCGGATTTCGCCTTCGCCGAACAGGTTGCTCACGCAGCGGCCGCACAGGCTCGGATGCTCGGCGTCGCTGCCGACGGAGTCGACGTAGTGCCAGCAGCGCTCGCACTTCTGCGCCCCGCTCGGCGTGGCGACGATGCGCTCGTCGTCGACGCTGGCCACCTCAGACAGGTGTGCGCCCGAGGTCATGGTGACGAAGCGCAGGTCTTCACCCAGACTGGCCAGCGCGGCGAACTTGTCGGCGGTGAGCGCGAGCTCGAGTTCGGCTTGCAGCGAGGCGCCCACCTTGCCTTCGGTGCGCAGGGCTTCGATCACCTTGAGGCCTTCGCTGCGGACGCTCCGAATGATCTCCCAGCGTGCGATGAGCCCGGCCTCGCCCTCTTGCGCGGGCAGGGCGTGGAAGCTGTGCAGCATCACGCTGTCGGCCTCCTCGCCCGCCCGGGCGGGGTTGAGGATGGCCCAGGCTTCCTCGGCAGTGAAGGAAAGGATCGGCGCCATCAGCTTGAGCAGCGTCTGGGTGACGTGCCACAGCGCTGTCTGCGCGGCACGGCGTGGCAGGCTGCCGGCCGCGGTGGTGTACAGGCGGTCCTTGAGGATGTCGAGGTAGAAGGCGCCGAGGTCCTCGGCACAGAACACCTGCAGGGCCTGCACCACGCGGTGGAACTCCATCTTCGCGTAGTCGGCCTCGGCCTGCTGTGCGAGCTGGCGGGTAAAGGCCAGCGCATAGCGGTCGATGTCCATCCACTGCTCGACCGGCACCGCATCGCTGGCAATGTCGAAGTCGGCAGTGTTGGCGAGCAGGAAGCGCAGCGTATTGCGGATGCGGCGATAGACCTCGATCACGCGGTCAAGGATCTCCTTGGAGATCGACAGCTCGCCCGAGTAGTCGGTGGAGGCGACCCACAGGCGCAGGATCTCTGCGCCGAGCTTGCCGGTGACCTCTTGCGGAACGACCACGTTGCCGAGCGACTTGCTCATCTTGCGCCCGGCGCCATCCACCGCAAAGCCGTGCGTCAGCAGGCTGCGGTACGGTGCATGGCCGTCAATGGCGCAGCCGGTGAGCAGCGATGAATGGAACCAGCCGCGGTGCTGGTCCGAGCCTTCCAGGTACATGTCGGCACGCGGGCCTTCGGGGTGGCCGTCGTTGTGCGAGCCGCGTAGCACGTGCTTGTGCGTGGTGCCGGAGTCGAACCAGACGTCGAGGGTGTCGCTGATCTTGTCGTACTGTGCGGCCTCGGCGCCGAGCAGCTCTGCAGCGTCGAGCTTGAACCAGGCCTCGATGCCTTCCTGCTCCACACGCTTGGCAACCTCTTCCATCAGGTCGACCGTGCGCGGATGCAGCTCGCCGGTCTCCTTGTGCAGGAAGAAGGGGATCGGCACGCCCCAGTTACGCTGGCGCGAGATGCACCAGTCGGGTCGGTTGGCGATCATCGCGTGCAGGCGTGCCTGGCCCCAGCCGGGGTAGAACTTGGTGGCCTCCACGGCGCGTAGTGCGCGCTCGCGCAGCGTCGACCCGTCGGCGGCAGTCCGATCCATGCCGACGAACCACTGCGCGGTCGCGCGATAGACCAGCGGGGTCTTGTGGCGCCAGCAGTGCATGTAGCTATGGGTGATCTTGCCGTTCGACAGCAGCGCGCCGACTTCGGCGAGCTTGTCGACGATGGCGGCGTTGGCCTTCCAGATGTTCATGCCGCCGAAGAAGGGCAGGTCGGGCACGTACTCGCCGCCACCCATCACCAGCGACAGGATCTCCTCGTTGCTGCGGCCATAGGCGCGCCACGAGTTGAAGTCGTCCACGCCGTGAGCGGGGGCCGAATGCACGATGCCGGTGCCGGCGTCCACGCCCACGTAGTCGGCCAGGTACACCGGCGATGCGCGGTCGTAGAAGGGGTGGCGGAACTCGATGCGGTCGAGCGCGGCGCCCTTCGCGGTAGCGACGATGCTGCCCTCGAGCTGATAGCGCTGCAGGGCGGACTCGACCAGTTCCTTGGCGAGCACCAGCAGACGATCACCCACGTCTACCAGCGCGTAGTCGAACTCGGGATGAGCATTGAGTGCCTGGTTGGCGGGGATGGTCCACGGGGTGGTGGTCCAGATCACTGCGGCGGCGGGCTTGTCGAGCTTGGCCAGGCCGAAGGCGGCGGCAAGCTTGCCAGCCTCGGCCGCCGGGAAGGCGACGTCGATCGTCGGTGACTGCTTGTCGGCGTACTCGACCTCCGCCTCGGCCAGCGCCGAGCCGCAGTCGAAGCACCAGTTCACCGGCTTCAAGCCCTTGAAGACGTAGCCGTTCTTCGTCATCTCGGCGAGCGCGCGGATCTCGTTGGCTTCGTTGGCGAAATCCATCGTGCGGTAGGGATTGTCCCAGTCGCCGAGTACGCCCAGACGGATGAAGTCGGCCTTCTGGATCTCGATCTGTTCGGCGGCGTAAGCGCGGCACAGCTCGCGCACCTTGTCCGCAGGCAGGTTCTTGCCGTGAGTGACCTCGACCTTGTGCTCGATCGGCAGGCCGTGGCAGTCCCAGCCCGGAACATAGTTGCTGTCGAAGCCCATCATCTGCATGGAGCGGGTGACGATGTCCTTCAGCGTCTTGTTCAGCGCGTGGCCGATGTGGATGTTGCCGTTGGCATAGGGAGGGCCATCATGCAGCAGGAACTTGCGGCGGCCGGCAGAGGCGGCGCGCAGGCGCTTGTAGAGGTTCATCGCCTTCCAGCGCGCGATGATTTCCGGCTCCTTCTGCGGCAGGCCGGCGCGCATCGGGAAATCGGTCTCGGGCAGGTTCAGCGTCGTGGAATAGTCACGGGCAGTCGTTTCGGTCATTGCATGCAATCCGCAAAAATCAGGAAGGGCAAGGCGGGCGCCTTGCCAACTGTCAGGGGAGGCGGGCCATGCCGCGTCCCGCCACGAAGGGATCCCGGTCCCTCGGCGCGCCATCGCGTCAGCCGAAGGCCGGGCAGCTAATTCGTGAAATCGCGGGGCCGGAAAGGCATCCGGCAGGAAGAATGACTGTCATGGCCGCTCTAGTACCAGCCAAAAGCCTCTGAATAAAGCGGCAAATGCTGGAATCACAGCCGGGTCAAATTCACTCGAACAATAGGCAAGCAGGCCCATCGGATGACGGGCCTGCTCCGGTCGTAAGGATCAGCGGTCTGGACGCGGCGGCTTGTCAAGCAGGCTTCCCCGAATGATGCGGGCCAGTTCCCGCTTGTCATTGATCCAGTCTCGCGGATCGGATGCGCCGGCAGCCAGCTCCTCCCGCGGACTGATCCAGCCGTCTCCACCGCAAAATCCACAGCGTTCCGAGTATGGCATGGCCATCTCCTGCATTTTGCTCCGCTCATAGAAGTCCTTGAGCGGATGCGCGCCGGATCTGTGCGGAAAGACCATCACGATACCCGTCCCATGGCATTCCGGACATTCATGTCCTGGGCCCTGATGCCTGGTGTCAGGATGGCGCGGGTCGTTACGGCCCATGGCTCAGCCTCCCCGTTCCACCTCCTCCCGGATCTCCTGGACGCTACGGTCTGGATTGCGGCGCTTTTCCTCAACCACGCGCTGCTGGAGTTCAGCTTCACGTTCGGCGTTGGCCTGTTGTGCCTGAGCCTCCCGCATCCCGTGGTAGGCCTCCACGGCTTCATTGATCTTTTCACCGATCTTCTCGCCTGCCTGGAGAGCGCCTTCCATCGCGCCGCCGACAAGTCCTTTTGCAGCTTCACCAGTTGCCTTGCTGATATTGCTCATGTTTATCTCCCATGTTTGCTTGCAGGTTCTTCGTTTTTTTAAAAGTAACCCTGCGGAAGCTATTGATGGGAAAATTTCACAAAAGTGAATTGATCTGGATCAAATTACCAGAACAATTCTCGGTTGAGATGTTTGAAAATGCCGCTTCAGGGCGGAGGCCTCAGCCCTGTGCCGCCCTGCGCCGTTCCCGGTGGGCAATGTAGATGCCACTGGCAACGATCAGCGCGATGCCGGCCCAGGTCATCAGGTCGGGAAAATCGCCGAAGACCAGAAAACCGAACAGGGTGGCGCTGACGATTTCCAGATAGTTGAACGGAGCAATGACCGACGCTGGCGCCAGGGCCAGAGCCTTCACGATCAACCCGTGCGAGACGAAGGAAATGGCTCCGATGGCAAAGAGCAGCGACATTTCGATGCTGTTGGGCATGGCCACGATAATGCCCGTCGTCTCCACGCCAAAAGCGGCAATCACCACAATGACGATGGCCAGCGTCAGGCCGCCCCCCAGCGAAGTCGTGAACTGCATGGACAGCATGCTGTCCTCACCCGCCAGAATGCGGGTCGTCAGCAGGTAAAGCGCAAACAGGCAGGCGGTGACCATCGGCAGCAGTGCGGCCGCGCCAAAGGCATCAAAGCCCGGCCGGATGATCATGATCGCCCCGATCAGCCCCACCACCACGGCCGCCCAGCGGCGCGGGCCGACTTGCTCCTTCAGGAAAATGGCGGAAAGAGCGGTCAGCACCATCGGCTGGATGAAGAAGATGGCAATCGCATCGGCAACCGGCATCACCTTCAAGGCAGTAAAGAAGGCGAAGGTGGCGCCGGCCAGAAAAATGCCGCGCAGCATGTTGATGCCCCAGCGCTTCGGCATCAGGGTGCGCAGGCCGCCGGTCATCATCAATGCGCCAAGCAGAGTAAAGACAGCCTGGAAGAAGAAGCGCCCGAAGCCGATGAGCAGCGGCGCGACCGTGGCAGACAGGTATTTCGCCACCGTGTCCATGCCCGGCACGATGATCATCGCCAGCGTCATCAGCAGGATGCCCTGCAGAATATCGGCCTTGCTTGAAATCCGGCTGGTAGGCGAGGGTGCGCCCGTCATGACAGGGGCACGGCGCCAAGCGCCAGATCGAGGGCCGACAGGGGTTGTATGCTGGCAAGGGCCGCGCGGGCTTCGGCGCTGTCCCGGTCCATCTGCGCAATCAGTGCCGCGCTGCTGTCAAAACGCTCTTCGGCCCGCAGGTAGGAGACGAATCGCACCCGCAGCGTCTTGCCATAGAGGTCGCCGGAAAAATCGAACAGGAACACTTCCAGCAGCGGCGCCCCATTGTCGAAGGTCGGGCGGCGGCCGAAACTGGCAACACCATCATGGCGCTGACCGTCCACTTCCACCCGCACCGCATAGATGCCGTGCTTCAGCGTGCAGTCATCGGCAAGGCGCAGGTTGGCGGTGGGATAGCCGAGATCGCGGCCGCGCTTTTCGCCATGGCGCACCTCGGCCTCGGCAAACCAGCGGTAGCCAAGCAGGCCGTTGGCCAGTGCCAGATCCCCTTCTGCAAGGGCTGCGCGGATGCGGGAAGAGGAAATGACTTCGCCGCTCTCGTCATTTTCCGCCGTAACGATTGTGACGCCAAAGCCGTGCTTTTCGCCGGAGGCACGCAGGAAGTCCGGCGTACCGGCCCGGCCCTTGCCGAAGTGGAAATCATAGCCGGTGACCGCGTGGCGGATGCCGAGGGCGCCGATCAGGATTTCCTCTACGAAACGCTCTGCCTCAAGGCTGGCGAAATCGCGGGTGAAGGGCAGCACGATCAGCCCGTCGAGGCCAAGCGCTTCCATGACTTCTGCCTTCACATGGGCGGGCGTCAGACGGAAGAGCGGCACATGCGGGGCAAAGACCGAACGGGGATGCGGCTCGAACGTCATGGCAATGACAGGCCGTCCGTGACCGTGTGCTTCATCAATCGCCGCCTGCAGCACGGCCCTGTGGCCCCGGTGCACACCATCAAAGTTGCCAATGGCAACGGCGCTGCCCTTGAGGTGCGCCGGTAACGAGGCCAGATCCTCGACAACTGAGAAAGGCGTAACGGTCATCAGAGATGAGAACCTGCGGGCTGGACTGCAGGCTGATCTGCAGCAGACATGAAACATGCGGCCTGACGCGTGGAAAATGCCTGCGTCAGGATTTGCCGGACCCTGCCGTTTTCACGGCCTTTCGTCAAGCGCACTTTGGCCGCCGTCCGTGCTGTCTGCACCCTCAGCTCTGGTGGCCGGGAAAGTCCCGCTCGGTCCCCCGGGCGGGGACCTTGACCATGGCTTCGCCTTCCAGAACCACCGTCTCCCCGACCCGGCAGATGCAGGAAAGCCGGGCCCGGTTGCCCTTGGGCAGAAGCTCCGCGACCTTCACCTCCACCGTCACGTCATCACCGATCCGCACCGGTGCCTTGAAATTCAGGGTCTGCGAAAGATAAATCGCGCCGGGGCCTGGAAGGCGTGTGCCAAGCAAGGCTGAGATAAGGCTCGCAGTATAAAGCCCATGGGCGATGCGCGTCCGGAAGGGCGTGCGTGCGGCAAAATGCTCAGACAAGTGAATAGGATTGCGGTCACCGGACACCTCGGCAAAGCCGACAATATCAGATGCGCTCACGTGCTTCGTCAGAGTCTCGCTCATGCCCTCGCTCAGGTCCTCGTAGCAAAGCTGACGCAGCTCAAGCATTTTTGCCTCCCAATACCAGAAACGTGCCCTTAAATACCGGTACGCACGCTATGGGGCAGAGTGCTCGGACACAATACGCCTTTGGGGGAAGAAAATGCCTTGCGCTATTAACGGTCTTTTCAGGGGAACCGCTTAGATTGCCCAAGTATGGGGAGGTGGGAACACGATCATCGTGTCTTCCTCCTGAAACGTCAGATCTCGTCATTTCCGGCCCAGAGGGTGGGCCCTGTAATTGACAGTATGGAGTAGACAATGGCCCTTGACCTTTCGATGCCGGTCCTGGTGGTCGATGATTACAAGACCATGATCCGGATTATCCGGAACCTGCTGAAGCAGCTTGGTTTTGAAGATATCGACGATGCAGCCGATGGTACGGAAGCCTTGGAGAAGATGAAGCAGCGCAAGTATGGCCTGGTCATCTCCGACTGGAACATGGAACCGATGACCGGTTACGAGCTGCTCAAGCAGGTTCGCGCTGACGCAAGTCTCTCCAAGACGCCGTTCATCATGGTGACTGCCGAGTCCAAGACCGAAAACGTGATCGCCGCCAAGAAGGCCGGCGTGAACAACTATATCGTGAAGCCGTTCAACGCGCAGACGCTGAAGGGCAAGATCGAAGCGGTCTTCGCAGACTGACAGATTTCGCTCACCCCGGCGGACTGCGCTGCTCCTCTCGCAGCCACGTCCGCCTGAGTGACGGGTCAGACCGATTTTCTCACGTCTGTCATTGCCCGGATGGCACTCCGGAAAATGGTGCAGAGGGAGGTCCCGTTCCAGGCAGCAGAACGGGCCAACGGTGCTGGCTACCCAACTGGAGGGCAGAACAATGGCCACAATGACAAAAGAGAACGTGGTCCGCGTCATCGAGTTTTTGGAAAAAAACAAAAGCCGTGACGGGGAAGTTGGCCTGAATGATGTCATGCAGCTTGCCGAAGTCATGAGCGGCTCCATGCATGATTTTCTGCTGGCGGTGCAGCCGGCAGTGACTGGCGAGCTGAAGGCAATCGCTGGCGAAATCACGCGGATGAAGGAAGAAATCACCGCGCTGCGTGCCAATGACATGAAGCAGCAGAAGATTCCCGATGCCGGGCGCGAACTCGATGCCATCGTCGAGGCGACCGAATCGGCGACGCACACGATCATGACGGCTGCCGAGGAAATCATGGGCGCCGACACGTCGGATGGCTTGGCCTATCAGGAACTCGTCAACAACAAGATGATCGAGATCTTCGAGGCCTGCGCCTTCCAGGATATCACCGGGCAGCGCATTTCCAAGGTCGTGGGCACCCTCAACTACATCGACCAGCGCGTCTCCGCCTTCGTTGAAAAGCTGCGCATCGTGGAAACGATGGAACCGGCGGCCGAAGAAACCGAAGCCGACCGCCGCAAGCGCGAGCTGATCCTGCATGGACCGCAGATGGCCGGTGAAGGCGTGTCGCAGGACGATATTGACGCCATGATGAGCGGTGGCGGTTCTCAGGACGACATCGACAAGCTGTTCGGCTGAAGTCTGACTGACTTTCGAATCAAAAAGGGCCGTAGCGGTGACGCTGCGGCCCTTTGCTTTGGATCGGTTACCAGCTGAGGCGCGGCAGGGCGGCGCGGGCGGAGAAGCCCTCTTCCGCGAGGCGCCGGCGGATCAGCGCCTCATCCGGCGTATCGACCGGGCCGAAATCCGAGGCATGGATGCCGCCGGTGATGAACAGCACGTCCAGATTCTGTGCGTCCGCGCCGCGAATGTCCGTCGGCAGGCCGTCACCGATGGCCAGCACCTTGGAACGGTCGAAGTCCGCGCCCTGGATCTGCTGCAGCCGGGCAAGTGCCGCATCATAAATCGGCTTGTGCGGCTTGCCCGGCAGGGTGACGCGGCCGCCCAGATCCTCATAGAGACGGGCAAGGGCACCGGCGCACCAGATCAGCTTGTCGCCGCGCTCCACCACGATATCCGGATTGGCACAGACCATCAGCAGACCGCGTGCAGCGAGAGCCTCCAGCTGATCCCGGTAGTCGTCCGGGGTCTCGGTCTCGTCATCAAAGAGGCCGGTGCAGCTGATCAGATCGGCATCTGCCTCGCTCACAATCTCAAGCCCTGTGCCGTCATAGAGGCTGAGGTCACGGTCCGGGCCGATGTGGAAGCACTTGCGCTCCGTGCTGCTGATCAGCAGGTGGCGGGTGACGTCGCCGGATGTCACGATATCATCATAGGCATGGCGCGGCACGCCGAGCATGGCCAGCTGCTCGTGGATCGGCTCGGCCGGGCGGGGGGCGTTGGTGATGAGCACCACCGTGCCGCGCTGCTCCTGGCGGAAGCGGGTCAGGGCCTCATGCGCGGCAGGAAAGGCGGCGACACCATTGTGCAGCACGCCCCAGACATCGCTGAGAATGCCCCTGTAATCAGGCGCAATGGCACCGAGGCCGGGGATGAGCAGGGGGGCTGTTGCGTTCATGGGGGCCTCTTCCGGGCTGATCTGGTAACATTGGCGGGAATCGGGAGGTTGTCCCGCGCAGGCTGGCGGACAATATACGAAGCCGCGCGCGGGAGAAACCGGGCACGACAGCTGCCCGGACACAGATAGCATCAGACAGAGACAGCAGCAGACTGGCGCCATAAGACAGGCGCCGCAGGACAGGCAGATGGCAGTCAGACAACTGGGCGAGGCGGTGATCAACCGCATCGCGGCAGGCGAGGTGATCGAACGGCCCGCCAGCGTGATCAAGGAGCTGGTGGAGAATGCGGTCGATGCGGGCGCCTCCAGCATCGACATCGTGACGGCTGCAGGCGGCAAGACCCTGATGCGCGTCTCCGACGACGGCCTTGGCATGACGGCCGCCGATCTGGCGCTGGCCGTGCGCCGCCATTGCACGTCGAAGCTGCATGAGGAAGACCTCTTCGACATCCGCACCCTCGGCTTCCGGGGCGAGGCGCTGCCCTCCATCGGCTCCATCGCAAGGCTTGGCATCACCACCCGCCATGCGCAGGAACCCCATGCCTGGCGCATCGAGGTGGAGGGTGGAACGGAGAGCGATGTGCATCCGGCTGCCCGCCACAAGGGCACCCAGGTGGAAGTGCGCGATCTCTTCTTTGCAACGCCCGCCCGCCTGAAATTCCTCAAGACAGACAAGGCGGAAGCCGCCGCCGTGACGGATGTGGTCCGCCGCATTGCGCTGGCCTATCCGGAGGTTGGGTTCCAGCTGTCCGGCTCGGACAGGACCGCGCAAAGCTGGCCCGCAGCGCGCGGCGAGGATCCGCGCATGGCGCGGCTGGCACAGGTGCTGGGCAAGGAGTTTCTCGACAACGCCATGGAGATCACGGCAGAGCGGGAGGGCGTGCGCCTGACCGGTTTTGCCGGCCTTCCGACCTATAACAAGGGCACGGCGCAGCAGCAGTTCTTCTATGTCAACGGCCGCCCGGTGCGCGACAAGCTGCTGCTGTCCGGTCTGCGCGGCGCCTATGCGGATGTGCTGGCCCGGGACCGGCATCCGGTCGTGGTGCTCTATATCGATCTGGACCCGGCCCTGGTGGATGTGAATGTGCATCCGGCCAAGGCAGATGTGCGCTTCCGCGACGGGCAACTGGTGCGCGGACTGCTCGTCGGGTCGATCAAGCAGTCTCTGGTGATGGCAGGCCACAGGTCGTCCACCTCCAATGCTGCCGCAGCCATGGAGGCGCTGCGGACCGGCATGGCGCCGGGCATGGGTGAGGCGCCAGGAAGCGGCCCGCAGCGCTCCGCCGCCTATCAGGCCAGTTATGGTGGAGGGGGCTGGCGTCCCGCCCCAAGGCCTGCGCAGCCGCAGGGGGGCTGGGACTGGCGCAGTTCCGCCTACCGGCCCTCGGAGGACGATGCGGCTCCGGCGGGAGCGCAGGGCTTTGCCGAAGCTGCTCAGGCCGCCCTGGCGGATATCGTGCTGCCCTCGGCGGATGCGCGGGCGCATAGCGAGCCGGCGGGCCAGGAGAACATGCACCGGCCGCTGGGGGCAGCCCGGGCGCAGGTGCACGAGACCTACATCATCTCCCAGACCATGGACGGGGTTGTCATCGTCGACCAGCATGCCGCGCATGAGCGGCTGGTCTATGAGCGGCTGAAGGAAATGCTGGCCGCCCGTGACGTGCCACGGCAGATGCTGCTGATCCCGGAAATCGTCGAGCTGCCGGAGGAGGACGTGCACCGGCTGGCCGAACATGCGGATGAACTGGAGGCTGCCGGGCTGGTGCTGGAGCCCTTCGGTCCTGGTGCCATTGCCGTGCGGGAAACGCCCGCCATGCTGAAATCGCTCAACATCCGGGCGCTGGTGCAGGATCTGGCCGACGAATTGACCGAGTGGGAAACCGCCTCAGGCCTCAAGGAAAAGCTCGATCACGTGGCCGCGACGATGGCCTGCCACGGCTCCATCCGCGCCGGCCGCCGCATGCGTCCGGAAGAGATGGACGCGCTGCTGCGCGAGATGGAGGCAACGCCGCTTTCCGGCCAGTGCAACCATGGCCGGCCGACCTGGATCGAGCTGAAGCTCTCCGATATCGAAAAGCTGTTCGGCCGGAAGTAGCGATCCGGTTCGGGGGCAGGACCTGCTCCAAAAAGAAGAGGGCCGCACGGTGGCGGCCCTCTGGTCTCGTCCTGGGAGGGACTGTGTCAGGACGGGGCATGGCGCAGGCGCACCATGCCACCCCGTTTCATCATCAGAACACGCGCTCGACGCGGATCGTGGTGTAGAACTCGTCGCGGTCACGGCGGCCCGAGTTGCGGTTGTAATCGAAGCTGCGGTAGGCGAACTCGGTGCCGATGGAAAAGTCGGAAACCGGCTTCCAGTTGACGTTGAAGTTGGCGCCCCACTGCTTGAAGTCATTGGCAGAGCCAGCCGCATCGGCCGAGTAGTAACCGCCTTCAATGTTGGCGTCCCACTGCTCATTGAAGTTATGCAGGTAGCCCGCACCAATGCCCCAGGCCTTGGTGGTCTTGGTCTTGGTGCCATCCAGCGTCGCATCGGTGATGGCATCGTCCCAGCTGTCGAGAACGTAGCCGGATGCGCCATTGCCATACATGGCCTGCAGAGCGACGGCATCGCCTGCCCCCAGGAAGGGCACATTGATCTGCACACCCGCGCCAATGGCATAACCAGCCTTGGTCTTCGCGTCGGTGTCTTCAAAGCGGGTTTCATGCAGGGCGCCCATGATCTGGGCGGAACCCCAGGCCTGATCGATGCGCAGGTTGGCAACCAGATCCGGCAGGCGGTGGCCGGCATAGGTGGCGGAACCGCCCTCAAGGTTCCAGCGGCGGGTGGTGCCGTCTTCGATCGAAACCGTGGTGGTCAGACCGTTGCCGAGGTCGGCCGTATAGGCGGCAACCCAGTTGCGCACATCCGTATACTGGGTCTGGAAGTTGCCGTAGGAATAGCCGGTCCAGAAGTCATACATGGACGCGGTGCGGCCGAAGGTGAAGTTGCCGAACTGCACAAAGGCATGTTCCAGCGTGGTGCCGGTACCGGTCCCGTCGTTCGAATTGTTCTCGAAGTAGGTGTCGATGTAGGCGCGGACGAGCCCGTATTCGCTGTTCGTACGCGCATCGAGGCGGATGGTGCCGCGGGCGCGGGTGTAGGTGCCGAAGTCCGCGCGGTCGTCCCAGGCATTGTCGCGGTTACCGAAATTGTCGAAACGGTATTCGGCGCGGACACGGCCTTCCACGCGCAGGCAGGTCTCGGTGCCCGGGATGTAGAAGAAACCGGTTCCATAGGCATCACAGACACGGACGTAATCAACCGGCTCGGGAGCGGCCGGAAGATCGGCAGCAAGAGTGCCTGCAGACGAGGCTGCCAAGAGTGTCATTGCAGAAATCAGGCGTACACTGCGCATTCAGAGATCCTTCCCAATGAGCCAGCTGTCCGTGCCGGGGCCGCTGGGACGCGTGAGTCGACATTCAATAGGAAGATGATACGCCGGCTCCTGAAAAAGAAAATCGGGCAAAACAGGCCGTTTACTTATTTGGCCGCGTAGATGCAAAAAAGACACGAAACAGCTTTTCCGGGGTTGTTTCGGCTATAAAAGATGCAGCAAGCCGAAAGCGCTGGCAGCCAAGTAAGGTGCTGCGTGCCTCTGTTTTAGCCGTATGATGAAGAGATGGGCGCGGCTGGCCGTGGTGGATTCCGGCGGGAGGAATTTTCCGTCATCTGCCTGTCTTGCATGCGTGGCATGGAAGCGCCGCAAGGAGGCCGTGCGGCACGGCAGGCGGTGCGGCATTGTCCGCAGGCGGCTGACGCCACCCGGCTGGGAGACTTCAGGTTCAAATGAAAAGCATTGTCTGGCTGGCCGCGCTTCCGCTCCTGCTTGCAGGAGGGCTCACTCTACCTTTGCCCTTGCCAACCGGATTGCCCTTGCTGGTCCTCGGCCTGGTGATGATCCTTGCCGCCAGCCCCTGGGCTGTGCGCCTTTTGCGGCGGCTGCGGCGGCGCTTTCTGCGGCTGAATGGCCTGTTTCACACATTGGAAGACCGGGCCCCGGTGCGGCTGGGCCGGATCCTGCGGCGCACCCGGCCGCGGCAGAAGCTTCCTGTGCCGCCAGACGGCCCTGACGGCGGGAAGGCGCCCCTATGACGGCATGCAGCGCGCGAAGAGCACCTGACTGTCGCCGCTTGTGCGCTGATCGAGAAGCTCGAAACCGGCCGGAAGCGTAACCGTGTTGCCAGCCCGCTCTTCCAGAACGCAGATGGCGCCACCGGCCAGCCAGCCGCCCTCACGGGCAGAGGCCAGGGCCAGTTCGCCGAGGCCCTTGTCATAGGGCGGGTCGGCGAAGAGCAGGTCAAACGGCTCGATTGTTCCGGCAGCCCCCAGTTTCGTGGCATCCCGGCGCAGGATCTTGGCGGCGCCGTTGAGGCCGAAGGCTTCCATGTTGCGGCGGATCACGCCGCGCGCATCCGCGCCTTCCTCAACGAAGGTGGCGTGTTTTGCGCCGCGGCTGATGGCTTCGAAGCCGAGGGCGCCGGTGCCGGCAAAGAGGTCCAGCACCCGTGCGCCCTCAAGATCCGCGCCAACGCCATGCAGCAGGATGTTGAAGATGGTTTCGCGCAGCCGGTCGGAAGTCGGGCGCGTGGCGTCCGACTTCGGCGTGGCAAGGCTTGCGCCCTTGAACCGTCCGGCAACGATGCGCATCACCGGTCCTCTTAGCCGCGCGAACGGGGCTTGAAGCCACCGCCACCGCCACCACCGCTGCCGCCGCCGCGCTTCGGCCCGCCGGGGCCGCTGCGAACGGGACGGTTTCCACGGTCAGGCCGGTTGCCGCGGTCCGGACGGGGACCGCGATCCTCACGCGGGCCGCGCTCAGGCCGGTCATTGCGCTCGAAGCGGCTACCGCCTGCAGGGCGTTCGAAACGGCTGCCGCCGTCGGGGCGCTCGCGCCGCTCCGGACGGTCAGGGCGCTCGGAACGCTCGCGGGGACGGATCGGCCGGTCATCCGGGTCACGGAAGGCGGGCTTGCGGTCACGGCCGGTGCGCTGTTCCTGCTGCTTGTCCTCAACGAGGCCCTCTGCCCCCCAGATGCGGCGGGGGCGGGCGGTGCGCTGCGGACGCTCGTCTTCAGCCTTGCGGACGGAAGGCTCACGCGTCAGGCGGAAGCGGCTGCGCGGGGAGATCTTCTGCGGACGCTGGCTCTCGCCACCTTCACGCTTGCCACCCTCCCGGTTGCCATCACGTCCACCGTCACGGCCACCGTCTCTGGCACCAAAGCTGCGCTCGCCGCCTTCAGGGCGCGGCTTGCGCGGGCCCTTGGGGCGGTTCACGGCTTGTGCGCCGTCACGGGCGGTCATCCATTCGCCACGGGTCTTTGGACCCTGCTGCTGCGGTTTCTTCTTTTTCGGCTCTTCCTTCGGAGCGGCCTGGGTCAGCACCGGAGCTTCGAAATCAGCCCCTGCGGCTTCCGCCAGCTTGTCGCCCAGCTGGTCGCGCAGCACGCGGCCCTTGATCTCGCGGGCCTCGCCCTCGGGCAGATCGAGAAGCTGGAACGGGCCGAAGGACAGGCGGATCAGCCGGTTGACCGACAGGCCCAGATGCTCCAGCACGCGCTTGACTTCGCGGTTCTTGCCCTCGCGCAGGCCCAGCGTCAGCCAGACGTTGTCGCCCTGCGTCTTGTCGAGCACAGCTTCGATGCCGCCGTAAAGCACGCCGTCAATGGCAACGCCATCGGCCAGCGCGTTCAGCTGGTCCTGCGTGATCTCGCCAAAGGCACGCACGCGGTAGCGGCGCAGCCAGCCGGTGGCGGGCAGTTCCAGCACACGGGCAAGGCCGCCGTCATTGGTCAGCAGCAACAGGCCTTCGGTGTTGATGTCGAGGCGGCCAACGGACACCACGCGCGGCAGGTCCTCGGGTAGTTTCTCGAAGACGGTCGGACGGCCTTCCGGGTCGAAGTTGGTCGTCACCAGGCCGCGCGGCTTGTGATAGAGCCACAGGCGGGTGCGCTCCTTCTGCGGCAGCGGCTCGCCATCCACCAGAATGAGGTCGTCTTCCGTCACGGTGATGGCCGGAGTGGTCAGCACGGTGCCGTTGACGCTGACGCGGCCGTTCGTGATCCACACTTCCGCATCGCGGCGCGAGCACAGCCCGGCGCGGGCCATCACCTTGGCGATACGCTCGCCGTCGTGGGACGACACTTCGGGCGCAACGCGCACGGCCTGCGGCTTGGGAGCCGCCTGACGCTTGGGCGCAGGCTTGCTGTCTGCGCGCTTGGGCCGGTCGTTGCGCATCGGGCGGTCATCACGATAGGGGCGGTCGCCACCACGCGGGGCCCAGCCCTCACGCTGCTGCGGACGGTCACCGCCACGGCGAGCCCAGCCCTCACGCTGCGGACGTTCACCGCGCGGGGCGCCGTCATTGCGGTCGCCGCGCTGGCCATAGCCGCGCTCGCCGAAGCCGCCTTCGCGGCCCTGACGGTTATCTTGGCGGTTATCTTGACGGTTGCCTTGGCGGTCACCCTGACGGTCGCCTTGGGGGCCACTCTTGCCACCGAAACGGGGGCCGGAAGAGCGGGGGCCAGAAAAGCCTTTGCCGGGCGCGCGGTTGCCGCTGCGTCCGGAAGAGGAAGAGCCTGCGCCATCGTTACGGCGCGACGGGCCGCCGGGGCGATTGCCGCGGGGCCGGGAAGGAGTTTTATTGCCGGTCATGGCCGCCTCATAGCAGAGCTTGCACGGTTTAGGAATCAAGCAAATGCGGCTGCCGCACAAAATTCGCAGCTCATGGCAAATATTGCCGCCGCGAGACAGGCTGACGTTCCGCACAGTTTGGTCTAAAAGCAGCGGAGAGACAGTGAGATAGCGGCGCTACCGGACATGAAACCGCCGAGGATGGCAGAGCAGAAGGCCCCCGTGCCGTCCTTCATGGACATGGCACTGGAAGAGGCGCGTCTGGCCGCTTCACGCGGTGAGGTGCCGGTGGGGGCCGTGCTGGTGCGTCAGGGGGAGGTTCTGGCAAGGGCGGGCAACCGCACGCTGGAACTCAATGATCCCACGGCCCATGCCGAGGTGCTGGTCATCCGCATGGCCTGCGAGGCACTTGCCTCCCAGCGCCTGCCCGAGTGCGATCTCTATGTCACGCTGGAGCCTTGCCCGATGTGTGCAGGCGCCATTTCCTTCGCCCGCATCCGCAGGCTCTACTATGGGGCGGGGGATGAAAAAGGTGGCGCCGTGGATCATGGCGTGCGCTTCTACGCCAGCCCCACCTGCCATCACGCACCTGAGGTCTATTCGGGCTTTGCCGAAGCCGAGGCCTCGCAGCTGCTGAAGGACTTCTTCCGCAGCAGGCGGGAAGAGTAAGGGTGTCTATCCGCCGCCCGGCATCATCACCATGACCGTGCGCTCGCCAGGCAGCACCTTGCGGGAGAGGACGGCGGCAGAGGTGGGATAGGGCGTCACGGCCCAGCCCTCGCTTGCCGCACGGACGAGAAAGCGCTCCAGCGCACCGGCGAAGTGGAAATGCATCGGCACCACGACGCTGGGCTTGATGCCGTCCAGCACCGCCATCAGGCTGTCGAGGCGCAGGGTGGCGGCATTGTCCACCGGCGCCAGCACCACGTCGATCCGGCCGAGCGTGGCCAGATCATCCGGCGTCAGCTGGTGATGCAGGTGGCCGAGATGGGCAATGCACAGGTCCGCCAGTTCGAAGATGAAGATGGAATTGCCGAAGGCGCGCGTTTCCCCATCCCAGCCGCGGGCGTTGGTCGGCAGGTTGCGGATGCGCACGTCTTCGACGCGGATGTCGTGATGGATGGGGCCACCTTCCGGGTTCCAGCCCGTCAGCACATGCTCGATGGACGGATCCGGGTTGAGGGTGAAGTGGGTGGAATGGGCGTTGTTCATGGTCGCAACGCGCGGCGGCACAGCCGGCTTTTCGTAGTCGTTGTAATCCGTTGCGATGCGCACGCCCTTGGGGCTGGTGATTTCGAAAGTCGCGTGTCCGATGTAGCGCAGACCCACCTCGTCCAGCGCCAGCGAGGGCGCCTGCGCCAGCTGCAGGACGAGATCCGGCGACGCGCTGGCGACCTTGATGCCGGAGGGCAGCACCCAGCCGCTGGTCTGAGGCGCCTGCGGGCCGGAAGCGATCAACTGGCAGCTTGCGGCAGCCGGAGTGGCAAGGCTCAGGCCCGCCAGAAGCAGCGCGGCAGACCAGACATGGGCGATCGGCTTGCGCCAGGTGGCTTCGTTCTTGCCGCGGAGCCCTTCAAAACGGGCTGACCTGCTGCGGCTTGTGGAGGTTTTCCGGACCATGGCGCACCCCGTCCTGATGCGTTGACACAGGAAAGCCTAGGCCAGTTTCTCTCGCAGACAAGCTCACAATTGCGTCAGAGCCGGGCGGGAAGGCAAAGAAAAAGCGCCGCTCCGGATGTCTGGCTGGGGGGAAGACGGAGCGGCGCGAGGCGGGGGCAGGCGGGAGGAAAGACCTTACCCCTTGATTACACAGAGAGTTACCGGCGGCCTTGTGCCGCGCTGAGGCTGGAACTTGTCGCAGGGCAGGCTGGCCTGCATCTCGCGGGACTGGCGGTAAAGAATTTCACCGGCATGACCGGCCTCGTCGAGCAGCGCGCGCAGGCTGCAGCCTGCTGCGATCATCAGCCCGATGGGCCGCAGATGCGCCTTGCGGTAGCAGAACACGGCAAGCCGGGCTTTCTGCTCTTCCGGCAGGTCTCCCGCGGCGCTTGCGGCCGAGGCTGCATTCAGGTGCATCAGGTGCTGGAAGGTCTCTTCCGAGACCGGGCAGGTGTCCTCATCCAAGGACCGGGGTGCAACGCGGGTCATGCGGTTTCTCCTTCTGGATACAGGAGAAATTCTCATCTTGCGTATTAAACAATGGTTAATTTGGCATTCCGCGTCAAATAATGGCAGGAAAAGATATCAAAACACTCTGCGAATACACGGGATCCGCGAATTCTGGCGGGTTACGCCGCTTTTTCGAGCAGTTCGGAGAGCTGTTTCTTCACAAGCTCACGCAGCGGAGCTGCGGATTCAAGCACCGTCCGGGTCTTCATGAAGTCGAGAACGCGGATGTCGTCGACGGCTGGCCGCACAAGTATATCCGGCCGTTTTTGCTTGAGCTTTTCTGCAGTAATTGTACGCATGAGGATCTGTGAGGATCCGAACAGGGAGTCCAGTGTGGCCGGTGCATTCTTGTGGGTGCGCCGCGGCACGGGCACGCCCACCACGTCCACCGCAACTGTCAGCCCGCAATCGGCCGGGAGAATGTCGAAGGGCAGGGGATTGGCGATGCCGCCATCCACCAGCACCCTGCCGCCCATCTCGACCGCCCGGAACACGGCCGGAATGGCGATGGAGGCGGCGATGGCGGGGCGCAGCGGGCCCGTGGTAATGTCAATCTCGCAGCAGCCGTAAAAGTCGGTGGCCAGCACCGTGAGCGGGATCTTCAGGTCCGCGAAATGATCGGGGATCAGATCTGCGGCAAACAGATTGACCACCTTCAGCGGGTCAAACTGGGCGATGCCGCCGGCGAACATGTCGGTAAAGCGCTTGGGCCGCAGCTGCCACAGGCGCGCAATCAGCGCATTGCGATGGCGGAAGGTTTCAAGCGCATAGTCATAGAGCTCCTGGCCGGACAGGCCCGCCGCATAGCCCGCCCCCAGCAGGGCGCCGATGGATGAACCAGTGATATGGCAGGGCTTCAGGCCCAGATCGTCAAAGGCCTGAAACACCGGAATATGGGACATGCCGCGCGCTCCGCCGCCGCCAAGGGCAAGGCCGATCCGGGGGTAGGTCATCTTGAAACTCGCTTCCTGCATCTGCGCGGGGAGATATTCCTGTATCAGGGTTGTGCCTGTCTTGCGTGATTTATCCGGCAGGAAGATGACAGGACCGCCCGCCGCTTATCCTCCCTGCAGAAACGGCAGAAGGGCCGCCAGCGTTCCATCCGGGTTCTCCTCGGCGAGAAAATGCCCGCCGGTCACGCCCTGACCTTCCGCCTGCGGTGCCCAGCGGCGCCACACATCGAGCGGCGTGCCTGCGCCCGGCGCAATGCCTGACGAGCCCCACAGGGCGAGCAGCGGGCAGGCGATCTGCCGTCCTGCGGCGATGTCGGCGGCGTCATGCTCCAGATCCGTTGTGGCGCCTGCCCGGTAGTCCTGACACATGGCGTGGATGCGGGCTGGCTGGCGGAAGGCGTCCCGGTAGGCCTTCATGGCGGCGGGGGCGAAGGCGGTAAGGCTCCGCTCCGCCGTCCAGCTCGCCATGGTGTGGTCGATGTAATAGTCCGGGCTGCCGCCGATCAGCGTTTCGGGCAGGGGCGCAGGCTGGGCGAGGAAGGCCCAGTGATAGACCTTGAGTGCGAACTGCCGGTCCATGCGGGCCCAGTAGTCATGGGTGGGCAGAATATCCAGCACGGCCGCGCGGCTGACGGCTTCCGGATGATCCAGCGCCAGCCGGTAGGTGACACGGGCGCCCCGGTCATGGCCGCAGACCATGAAGCGCTCGTGGCCAAGGTTGCGCATCAGTTGAGCCACGTCCTGTGCCATCTGCCGCTTGGAATAAAGACTCGCATCCACCTCGGGCGCGTCGCTGGTGCCATAGCCGCGCAGGTCCGCGATCACCAGTGTGAAGTGCCGTGCAAGCTCCGGCGCGATGCGGTGCCACATCACATGGCTTTGCGGAAAGCCGTGCAGCAGCAGCAGGGCAGGCCCCGATCCGCCGAGACGGCAGAACAGCCGGACACCGCCAGCCTCAATCATTCTGGCGTCAAATCCGGGAAAAAGATCTGCCTCGGGTGCTGTCATCATCCGGCTCCTTCCTGTGCTGAAGACAGGATGGCCGGAGGGCGGGGCAGGCGCAAGGGAGATGCCTATTCACGAAAACAAGAAGCCCGGCACAGCGGATGCCGTGCCGGGCTTCTTCAGTCCGGTGCTGAGCCATCTGCCCTCAGAGGGCGCGCCAGGCGATGTCGCGGCGGCAGAAGCCTTCGGGCCAGTCGATCAGGTCCACGGCCTTGTAGGCGCGCTCACGGGCTTCGGCGACGGTCCTGCCGGTGGCGGTGACGTTGAGCACGCGCCCGCCCGTTGCCAGAATGCGCCCGCCGTCGGCCTTGGTGCCGGCGTGGAAGACTTTGACGCCTTCGACCTTGCCCGCAGCTTCAAGACCGCGGATCTCCGTGTTCTTCTCGTAAGCGCCCGGATAGCCCTTGGCGGCCATGACGACGGTGAGGGCCACGTCATCGCTCCAGGTGGCGCTGTGCTGGTTCAGCGTGCCGTCTGCGGTGGCGATCAGCAGCGGCAGCAGATCCTCCTTGAGGCGCAAGGTGATGACCTGGCATTCCGGGTCGCCGAAGCGGGTGTTGTACTCGATCAGCTTCGGGCCGTTTTCACCGATCATCAGGCCTGCGAAAAGCACGCCCTTGAACGGGGTGCCGCGCTTTGCCAGCGTTTCGATGGTCGGGAGGATGATCTCCTCCATGGTGCGGGCGATGACGGCATCACTGGCGACGGGAGCGGGCGTGTAGGCGCCCATGCCGCCGGTGTTGGGGCCTTCGTCGCCGTCAAAGACGCGCTTGTGGTCCTGCGCAGCCACGAGGGGCAGGGCGGTCCTGCCGTCGGACAGCACGAAGAAGCTGGCTTCCTCGCCGGTGAGGAATTCCTCGATCACCACTTCCGCCCCGGCTGCGCCGAAGCTGCCGTCGAAACAGGCGTTCACTGCCGCCTCGGCCTCGTCCAGCGTCATGGCCACGACCACGCCTTTGCCGGCGGCAAGGCCATCTGCCTTCACAACAATCGGAGCACCCTGCTGGCGCAGATAGGCCAGCGCCTTGTCCTTGTCCGCAAAGCGGCCATAGGCAGCGGTCGGAATATTGGCTTCGGCGCACAGATCCTTGGTGAAGCCCTTGGAGCCTTCCAACTGGGCTGCGGCCTTCGAGGGGCCGAAGGCCTTGATGCCGGCCGCCGCCAGATCATCGACGATGCCTTCCACCAGCGGGCCTTCCGGACCGACGACGACGAAATCGATGGCCTTTTCCTTGCAGAAGGCAATCACGGCAGCGTGGTCTGCAACGTCCAGAGCAACGAGTTCCGCCTCTTCGGCAATGCCGGCGTTGCCCGGCGCGGCGTAGAGCCGGGAGGTGAGCGGCGACTTGGCAATGGCATAGGCGAGGGCGTGTTCACGGCCACCGGAACCGATGAGGAGAATATTCATGGGCAAGCTCTCACGTCTGCGCGGCATCGCCGCTGGGCCTTCCAGAGTTGCGGCGCGCATTAGCACGGCAGGCCGGGGGCGGCAATCCGCTGAGACGCCGGAGAGCGCCCGATGATACGGCCCGGCGGTTTTTCGCTGCTGCTTGGAACGGCTGTCACGGCACCGCGCATTGTCGAACTCGCCGGCCGCATGCGCGGTGAAACGGGGCTGCCGATGACACGGGCGCAGGAAAGTGCGCTGCGCATGCTGATGGTGGATGCAAATCTTGGCCGGGCGTGGCTTGCCAATTTCCGGGATCAGCCTGCGGGCTATGCCGTGGCGTTCTTCCGTCACTCGGTGGAAATGGCCGGCCGTCTGGCGCTCTTCGGCGAGTTCTACATCGCTCCGGAAGCCCGCGGGCGCGGGCTGGGCCGCCGCCTGCTGCGCGGGGCCTGTGCCGATCTTGCCGATTTCGGCATCCGCCATTTCCAGGCTGCTGCGCCGCAGAACTCTGTGGCCGCCGGATTGATCCTGTCCGAAGGCTTTAGCCGCAGCCCGCTTGCGGTCTATGAGCGCGAGATCGGCGAGGAAGACGATCTGGGGCCATGACTGCCCATGCTTGATGAGGCTGGCAGCCGGGAACGGGATTGGAAGATCCGGTTACATGGCGGACTAAGGCTTCAGGCCGCCGCCAAGGGCTCGCCAGAGGCGGCAGGGTCGTGGTAACGAAGGGGCATGAGTCTCAAGATCTTCGGCACCCGCGACACGGGCCCGGTTTCCGATGCTGTGAAGCGTCACTGGGTCGACACCAAACTGCCCGCCTGGGCCCGGCCTTATGCGCGCCTTGCGCGCTGGGAGCGGCCCATCGGCTGGCAATTGCTGCTGTGGCCGTGCCTGTGGTCCTCCGCGCTGGCGGCGGTCGCGGCCGGAAATGCCTATCCCAACCCCTGGCACATCCTGCTGTTCCTCATCGGGGCGGTGGCCATGCGCGGGGCGGGCTGCACCTATAACGACCTTGTGGACGAGAAGATCGACGCGCAGGTGGAACGCACCCGCTCGCGGCCGATCCCCGCCGGGCAGGTGACCCGCGCACAGGCCAAGCTCTTCATGGCGCTGCAGGCGCTCGTGGGCGGACTGGTGCTGATCCAGTTCAACCTGTTCACGATCGTGCTCGGCCTCGCCTCGCTGCTCGTCGTGGCCATCTATCCCTTCATGAAGCGCTTCACCAACTGGCCGCAGCTGTTCCTCGGCTTTGCCTTCTCCTGGGGTGCGCTGATGGGCTGGGCAGCCCTGTTCGGCAAGCTCGATACGGCGCCTTTCCTGCTTTATGCCGGCGGCATTCTCTGGACGATCGGCTATGACACGATCTACGCCCATCAGGACAAGGAAGACGATGCGCTGGTGGGCGTTCGCTCCACCGCAAGGCTGTTCGGATCCTGGACGAAAGCGGCGCTGGTGGTGCTTTATTCCGGTGCAACGGTGCTTTTCGCCCTTGCTGCGGCCTTTGCGGACGCGGGGCCCTTTGCCTTTGCCGGCATTGCGCTGGGCGCGCTGCATCTGTTCTGGCAGATCGTGGTGCTGGATATCGATGATGGCGATCAGTGCCTGAAGCTCTTTCGCTCCAACGACCGCTATGGCTGGATTGTCTTTGCAGGCTTCTGCCTGGAGGCGTTGGTCAGCCGTCTGTAACGGCTACTGGGCAGCGGATGCCACGGGAAGATGCAGCACCTGGAGGACGGAGGAGGCTCCGGTCTCATTCTGCTCCTGGAGATCCGCGCCGCACTTGTCATGTCCGTTGCGAACCCGGTTTCGGCCCGCGCGCTTTGCAGCGTAGAGGCCATGGTCGGCGGTTGCCAGCGTCTGCTCCAGGCCATTGACGCCGCTTCTGCCCGCCGCGATCCCGGCACTGACGGTGACATGCAGGACGCCGCCTGATTTCCGCACGGTCTTTTCGGCAAAGTCGGCGCGCAGCCGGTCTGCAACCGTTTCAAGCGTGCGTATGTCCGTATCCGGCAGGAAGATGGCAAATTCCTCGCCGCCGAGCCGGGCCACATAGTCACCCTTGCGGGTGTTCTCGCGCAGAACATCGGCAAAGATCGTCAGCATCTCGTCGCCGGCGGCATGGCCATGCAGGTCATTCACCTGCTTGAAGTGGTCCAGGTCGAACAGGGCAACGGCAAATGGCCTGTCGGCAAATGCGTGCTTCTCCAGCCAGCGGTCCGCATCATTAAAGAAGGCGCGCCGGTTGGACAGCTCCGTCAGCGGATCTCGCAGAGCCTGCTCCCGCAGCAGCCTCTCCTCCCGTTCGATGATCATCGCAAAGGCGGAGATGATGGTGGCGAGCGTGGAGATGATGAGCGTGAGAAGGTAGATCGCGGTCAGGTTGGATTTGACCGCAGCTTCAAAGCTATCCAGCCCGATGAAGGTGAAGCCGAGAACCATGGTCATCTTCGACATTATCTCGAAGATCATGCTGTCGCGGAGCCAGTTTGCTGATTTCAGCTGGTCATGATTGCACTTGCGCGTGACCTGGATCGACACGACCAGGAGCAAGAGGACCAATGCGTTGACCAAGACCACACGCGGCAGGAAGTTGTTGTAGAACGCGGGCACGAGGCACAGGGACATCCAAAGGGTGGCAGGCGCTGCCGTGACCATCCAGCTCTCATGCCGGTTCCAGAACATCTTGATGGCCTTGAGGCGCAAGCTCATCGCCAGCAGAATGATGCCATTGCCAAACGCAATGCTTGGGAAGTCCGGGATGTGTCCGCGCAGGCTGACGAGAAAAACTCCAACGCCCATGAGGCCGAGAGCAACAGACCAGTAGCGGACGCTGTCGGCGTGGGCGCTTGGTCTGCGGATCGAGAACCGGAACACAAGCATCAGCATGCCAGCGCCCATCAGAAGCATGAGCGTGACTGCAGTTGAAAGCGTAACGGCATCAAGATGCATATGACTTTGTTCCTGCCCGGAAGGTGACAGATCTAGCGCAGAAAATGCTAAAATATCCGTTAGGTCAAACCCGTAGAAATTGAAAAAAATGCCTTTCGCGGCGATAAGAAATTCCGGAATTTTCAAATAAATAAATAAAAACAGAAGAGGCGGCCCAGGGCCGCCTGCCAGTTTCTAAGCTGAATGCCGTTCGGCGGCCATTCAGTGCCGGGCGATGATCTCGCGCTCGCCGCGGTGCACCGGCTGCAGGGCAAGGCCACGGCCCGTCTTGCGGCGGTTCAGAAAGCGGGGGCGGTGGCCGGTGAGGGCGTAGACCTTGCGCCGCAGGCAGGGCCTTGCGGGAAAATGCGGCTGCGCGGCATCCTGAATGGTCGAGACGCTGCCGTCCGGCTCCACGATCTGAAGCGGCAGGTTGAGCGCTTCGGCCCAGCCGGCCCAGTCTTCGGCCAGATCCTCGGCATTGTCCGCCTCGCGCAGCGTGAGGCACAGGGCCGGATCAGGATGGCGCAGGAAGAGCCGCGCAACCAGCGTGCCGAGAAGCCCGGCGGGGCGGATCTCCACGGCAATGCCTTCAAAGACATTCAGCGGCACCACCAGCGTCAGCGGCAGTCCGGCCAGCGGGCGCTTGATGATGGCGGTGTCACGGTCCAGATAGACCCTGGCATCGACGCGGGCGCTGCCGGCAGCAGGCGGCGCGCTCATGGTGGTGTCGAACCTGACGGGGAGGGTTGCCGGGTCGAGCCGCTCTGCGCGGCCCGCCCCGGCCTCCAATGCTCCGTCGATAGCTGTCTGACGTCTCAATTGCCTCTCCATCGGACCCTTGTTTTTGCGGTGGGCCTCGTGAATGACATCAATCTACGCAGCAGCCGGTGGGCATTGCCTTAACAGGCGTGGTTAAGAAAAGATGATCTGATTCAGGGTTATCAAAGACTAACCAGTTACTTAAGAAAAAAATTACTTTGCTTGTCCGTCCCCGCTGGCACGCCGGTCTTGCCGCCTGTGCGCCCGCGCCTTAAACAGGGGCATGACAAGGAGAAAAGACCAGCCATGAGCGATCTCGTCGACAAGCGGGTACTGGAAGAGCGGGCAGCGCGCCTTGTGGAGGCTGCGCGCCGTGCGGGCGCCGATGCCTGTGATGCGGTGGCCATCACGGGTGTTTCCCTGGGCGTCGAGGTGCGGGAAGGCAAGGTCGAGGAAACCGAGCGCGCCGAGGGCGATGACGTTACCCTGCGCGTCTTCGTGGGCCGGCGCACCGTCTCTGTCTCTGCCAATACGCTGCAGGACCTGGACGGCCTTGCTGCCCGCGCCGTCGCCATGGCCCGTGTTGCGCCGGAGGACCCTTATGCCGGTCTTGCGGAGGAGGACCGCCTTCTGAAGACGCTGCCGGAGCTGGAACTGCTGGACACGCATCAGCCGTCTGCCGATGAACTGAAAGAGATGGCGCTGGCCGCTGAGGCCGCAGGCCTGTCGGTTGCCGGTGTCAGCCGGTCCGGCGGGGCGAGCGCCTCCTGGCGGCTGGGCGGCATGGTGCTGGCGACGAGCCACGGCTTCACCGGCTCCTACACCAGCTCCCGCTTTGGCCTGTCCATGACGGCGGTGGCCGGTGAGGGCACGGCCATGGAGCGGGATTTCGACTTCGATTCCCGCACATTTTTCGCCGATATGGACGCCCCGGCGCTGATCGGCCAGCGCGCGGGCGAGAGGGCGGTGCGGCGGCTCAATCCGAGGAAGCTCTCCACCCGCAAGGGGCATGTGATTTACGAGGCGCGTGCAGCGCGCAGTTTGCTGGGGCATCTGGCCGGGGCCATCAATGGCGCGGCCATTGCCCGTGGCACCAGTTTCCTCAAGGACCGGATGAACGAACGCGTCTTCGCGCCGGGCATCCGCATCAGCGACAATCCGCACAAGCCGCGCGGCGCGGCCACCCGCCCCTTTGACGGGGAGGGCACCGGTGCGCTGCCGCTCGACATGATCGAGGATGGTGTCCTGCGGCACTGGTTCCTGGATGGAGCAACCGCGCGCGAGCTGGGCCTTGCCGCCAATGGCCGCGCCCACCGGGGCGGTTCCGGCACTTCGCCCGGGGCCACGAACCTGACGCTGCATCCGGGCACGGAAAGCCCGGAGGAGATGATGCGTGCCCTCGGCTCCGGCCTGCTGGTGACGGATCTGATCGGCCACGGCGCCAATGGCGTGACGGGCGACTATTCACGCGGGGCCTCCGGCTTCTGGTTCGAAAACGGCGAACTCGTCGAAGCGGTCAGCGAGATCACCATTGCGGGCAACCTCAAGGACATGTTCGCCCGGATGCGCCCGGCCAATGACCTGGATGCGCGCTATTCCACCGCCACGCCTTCTGTCGTCATCGAGGATCTGACCATTGCCGGAAACTGATGCTGGCCTGCTGGCGGATCTTGCGCTTCTGGAAGCGGCTGCCCGCAAGGCCGGGGAAATCACCCTCGGCTTCTTCGGGCGCGATCCGCAGACCTGGATGAAGGCGGGGAGCTCGCCCGTCTCCGAAGCCGATATGGCCGCCGATGCCTATCTGCGCGAGACGCTGCTCGCCGCCCGGCCGGATTATGGCTGGCTGTCGGAGGAAACGGCGGATACGCCCGACCGGCTCGGCAAGGCGCGTGTCTTCGTGGTGGACCCGATCGACGGCACGCGGGCCTTTCTCGCGGGCAAGGACGAATGGACCATTTCTCTGGCGGTTGTTGAAGACGGCCGTCCCGTGGTGGCGGTGCTGCTCAATCCGGTGCGGGGCGAGCTGTTCAGCGCCGTCACGGGCTGCGGCACCCGCCTCAACGGGCGGCTGGTGACGGCGAGCGTCCGGGAGAACCTGACGGGGGCAACGCTGCTGGGGCCGCAGGGCCTGCTCAACCGGGCTGCCGAAGGAAGCGGCATCGTGCCTTCCGGCACCATCGGCTCGCTGGCCTACCGCATCGCCAAGGTGGCCGCCGGAGATGTGGACCTCGCGGCTGCGGGAGGCAATGCCCATGATTGGGATCTTGCGGCTGCCGATCTTTTGGTGCAGGAAGCGGGTGGACGGTTGACGGACTGGTCCGGCGCTGCATGCCTTTATAACCGTAAGACACTGCAGCACCCGGAACTGGTGGCCGCCGGTGAAGCGCTGTCGGCAAAGGCCTCGGCCTTTCTGCGCGGATTGAAGCTGCGCTGAAGCCGTCCGCCGCTGAACTGCCGCCAGACTGCTGGAAGACAAGACGCAAGGAGCACATCGTGACGAACAGCACCGGAAACGAGCCCAAGCAGCTGCTTCATCTGGTTTTCGGCGGCGAGCTGGAAAGCCCGGAGGGCCTGACCTTCCGTGATCTCGAAAAGCTCGACATCGTCGGCATCTACCCGAATTATGCGACGGCCTACACCGCCTGGAAGAGCAAGGCGCAGGCCACCGTCGACAATGCGCACATGCGCTATTTCATCGTCCACATGCACCGCCTGCTGGACCCGGAAACCGCCGCCTGAGAGCCTCTTGATCCCTCGGGCGCGACGTCAGGAACAGAATGCTTAAGAAACTCGGCCGGAATCCCGCGCTGTTGAAGGCCGCTGGCTTGCTGCTGGCGGCTTACCTGCGTCTTGTGCGCAAGACGAACAGCATGGTCATTGATCCGCCGGATGCCTATGAGCGGCTGCAGCCGCACCGGCCCTTCATCTGCGCCATGTGGCATGGCCAGCATTTCATGATGCCCTTCACCCGGCCTGACGACTGGGACGTGCATGTGATGATCTCCCGCTCAGCGGATGGCGAGATCAACGCCACGGCGGCAGAGAAGCTGGGCCTGAAGCTGATCCGCGCCTCGGGCAGCCAGAAGTCCTACCAGATCACCAAGCGCGGCGGCATGCGCGGCTTCATTGAGGGCCTGCGCGTGCTGAAGGAGGGCGGCATCATGGCCCTGACGGCCGATGTGCCGAAGGGCCCGGCCCGTGTTGCCGGGCAGGGCATCGTGCAGATGGCCCGCTACTCCGGCCGCCCCATCGTGCCCTTCGCCATTGCTACCAGCCGCTTTATCTCCTTCAACAGTTGGGATAAGGCGAGCCTGAACCTGCCGTTCGGCCGCGCCGCCATCGCCATCGGCGAGCCCATCTATGTGGCCAATGATGCCGATGACGCGGCGCTGGAAGAGGCCCGCCTTGCCGTCGAGGCCGGTCTCAACGAAGTGACGGCCCGCGCCTATGCCCTGACCGGGAAACGCCATGGCTGACGCGCGCGCCGCTGCCGCCGCCTCTTTCCCCTTGCGCGCTTATGGAGCCGTGGCAGGGCTGGCCCTGCCGGTCCTCAAGCTGCTGCATGCCTCCCGCGTGCGGGCGGGCAAGGAAGATCCGGCACGGCGCGGCGAGCGTTTCGGCATTGCCTCCCTACCGCGCCCGCAAGGCCGGCTGGTCTGGCTGCATGCGGCCAGTGTTGGCGAAACCAACTCCGTGCTGCCGCTGATCGAACGGCTGACGGGTGAGGGCGCCAGCGTGCTCCTGACCACGGTAACGCGCACCTCCGCCGAAATTGCCGCGCAGCGTCTGCCGCAGGGGGCCTTCCATCAATATGCCCCCTTTGATGCGCCGCAGCTTGTCCGCCGGTTCCTGAAACATTGGCAGCCGGATCTGGCGCTGGTGGTGGAATCGGAGATCTGGCCCGGCACCTTCGCCCGGCTGGCGCGGATGGGCGTTCCGCTTGCCATCATCAACGGGCGCATGTCGGCCCGCTCCGGCGCCAAGTGGGAGAAAAGCCGTGCCTTCGGCCGTGCCGTCTTCGGCTGCGTCAGCCTGTGCCTGGCCCAGAGTGAGTCCGATGCCGCACGCTACCGCAAGCTGGGCGTTGCCGATGTGCGTTCCCCCGGCAACCTGAAATTCGACGCCGCCCCGCCGCTGGCCGATCCTGCTGCCGTTGCCGCCCTTTCGGCGCAGATAGCAGGCCGGCCGCTGTGGCTCGCCGCTTCCACCCATCCGGGTGAGGATGAGATTGTCCTCGCCGCCCACAAGCACCTGGCGGAGCGCTTTCCCGGCCTGCTGACGCTGCTGATGCCGCGCCATCCGGTGCGCGGCGGTGATATCGCAGCGCTTGCCGCAGGCGCGGGCCTCAAGGCGGGGCAGCGCTCCTGCGGGGCGTTTCCGGCGTCGGATCTTGATGTCTATATCGCCGACACGCTGGGCGAGATGGGCCTCTTCCTGCGGCTGGCACCGGCTGTCTTCCTCGGCGGCTCTTTTGCGCCCGTGGGCGGTCACAATCCGGTGGAGCCGGCGCAGCTTGGCGTGCCGCTGGTCACGGGGCCGCTCGTTGCCAATGCGCGGGCCGTCTACCGCGACCTGTGGGATGCGCAGGCGGCCGTGCGCGTCGATGATCCGGCAGAGCTGGGGTCCGTCATCGCCCGGCTTCTGGCTGATGAGCCGGGGCGCAAGGCGATGGCAGCGCGTGCCTTTGCCGTTGCGGAGGCGGGTGCAGGCGCGCTGGATCGCACGCTGGAACATCTGCGGCCTTTGCTCTACGCTGACAGCGGTGCAAGGGACGGGATTTCCGGGGAATGAGAACGGCTCCAGCCTTCTGGTGGCATGACAGGATCAGCCTGAAGGCCGCACTGCTTTCGCCTCTCTCCTTCATTTACGGCGCGGTCTCGGGCCGCCGCATGCATCAGGCGCCTTCCGCCCATGCCAGCCTGCCGGTCATCTGCATCGGCAATTTCGTCGTCGGCGGGGCGGGCAAGACGCCCTTTGCCCTGAAACTCTGCGCCCTGCTGCAGGCTGAAGGGCACAAGCCGGTGTTCCTGCTGCGCGGCTATGGCGGGCGGCTGAAAGGCCCGGTGCTGGTGGACCCGGAAAAGCACAGCGGCGCCGATGTGGGCGACGAGGCCTTTCTGCTGGCCGCCGCCGCCCCCACGGTCGTTGCCGCCAACAGGCCGGAGGGCGCGGCCTTCGCCGCCACGCTGGAGGCAAGCCTCATTCTCATGGATGACGGCTTCCAGAACCCGGCGCTGGCCAAGGATCTGACGCTGGCTCTGGTGGATGCTGAAGTCGGCACCGGCAACGGGTTGTGCCTGCCCGCTGGTCCCTTGCGCGCGCCGCTTGCCACACAGATCCGCAAGGCCGATGCGCTGGTGGTGGTGGGCGAGGGTACCCGCGCCGCCAAGGCCGTGCATCTTGCCGCCCGGCGCGGCCTGCCGATCATCGAGGCGAAGATCACCCCCACCAATGGCGCGGAGTTCGAGGGGCAGAAGGTGCTGGCCTATGCGGGCATCGGACGGCCGCAGAAATTCTTCGCAAGCCTTGCCGCTGCCGGGGCCGAAGTGGTGGAGGCCCGCGCCTTTGGCGATCATCACCCTTATTCGGAAGCCGAAGCGCAGAGCCTGCTCACCCGCGCCGAAACGGACAACCTGCAACTGGTGACCACCGCCAAGGACATGGCCCGCATCGAAAGCGCAGAAGGCGAGATCTACCGCTGGCTTGCCAAACGCTCCGCCGTGCTGGAGGTGGACATGCGCATCGAGCCGCAATCCCGCCTCATGGACCTCATCTCCGAAACCCTCCGCCGCCGCCCCTTCCGCAGCCGGTGAGGGGAGGGGCTGGCTTCCCGGAGAGACGCAGCGGAGATCCGGGACCGGTGAGCCAGGGTGTCAATTGGGGGACGTCAGGGTGATAGCTCGAACTCTACGGCACAGCCTTTCAGCCCCCCTCCCCCTCGTGGGGAGGGGTTAGGGGTGGGGGGCAAGCCTTTCCGTCAGGCGAAGTGTTCATTGATTTCAGACGGCCGCCTTCTTGATACGATTTCAGGAAAACCTCTATCTTTTCAGATCCTTGCAGGCTCAGAGCCCCCCACCCCTTACCCCTCCCCACGAGGGGGAGGGGGGCTGAAGCGCCTCTCCTGAATTCGGACACCTTGCTTCCGGCTGCGCCTGTCCAGTTCCTGTCAAAGCAGCAAAAACCTCAGAGGTCCTTGCCCTCGAACTGCACGAAGCGGGTGTGGGCGGCGGCGGGGTCCACATAGGCCTCCTGACGCTCCACGTTCCAGTATTTCAGCTCGTCCAGCGGAATGGCCTGCCCGGTCACGGCACAGCGCACGAAGGTGCCGGGAGACTCGATCTGGAAATCACCATCCAGATAGCGCAGACGCGCCTCACCCGGCATGCGCGGGGTTTCCATACGGTTCATCACATCTCTCTCCTGCATCCGGCCCACCCCTGAGGCAAGCCCCAACTCTTGCGCCGGTTATGGCCGGAAGCCGGGGGATGGTCAATGCAGCAGCATTCATGTGCCTGCCCCAGGGCGGTGTACAAAGCGCATCATATCCGGCATTGTACGCCAGCGTTTTGCAATATCTCGGATGTCAATACCCAGATCCAAATATGTAAGAAACATCAGTATTCCAACAGAAACGCAAACATCTTCGTAGAAAAGCCTTGCTTCATCATCCGATATCGATGGCACTGAATGGAATGCTTTTCCGCGTCTGTCTGATATGGATCTTGCGGAACTAGGTGGGAAGTTGAAGCCATTTTGGCTCAACTCGGAAATCGCGCGACCGATTAAGGTTGTTAGACTTGGTTTTTTACTTTTCTTTATCGAGATATGTTTTTTCACAAAATTTTGAATTTCGATATCATCTTGGCTATCTATTAGCTCGAAGAAAGCTCTTTCTTTTGCAAGATAAGATATTTCGTCGGGTTCAGTGTATCTAATTCTGAGATATTCCTCTAAAGCTGGCATTATAAATGCAAACTTGTCGTTTATATTTCTAGAAAAATGGCGGCAATAATCAATCGCATGCATTCTCGTAATAAGGCTAAATCTATCTTTAAGGAAATTTTGTACAATTTTGCCAAGATGTACTCCGCCAATGCCATTGACGTGAATACAGTCGTCTTGCTCTGGCTTTGTGTCTTTGAGCCAGTTCCTGCCACTTATGTCTAAAGTTCCAGATTTTTTGTCTTTCCATACATTTATTAATGGCGGTTTAGTTCGGTGGCCAATTAGAAATCCAAACAAATACTCGAGACCTATAGAAATTTCATAAATTTTATCAAGACTTGCCTTTCCATCAAAAATTAATCTGAAGTTACTCGCGGTTTTAATGCTTAAAGTGTTGCTGTCGCGAGATAGTTCTGTTCCGAATAATATGTTTACGCGACCGAGATCCGGTATGTAAATATCTTCCTCAATGTTCGTCTTGAATTCTATTGACGGTTGGTTTTTATCATGGTCATATTTTCTTTCAAACATTTCCGTTTGGTACCAAGCATTGAAAGCTGGTGAGTCGAATGAAATTTCATCGAATATATTTTCTGTGGGGTCGTTTATAGAGAAATTAATTAAAAGTGCGTCAAAAGATCCTTTAACTATAGTTCTTAAATATAGATTTTTCCCAAAAGATCCGGGATTTTGTTTAAATATACGAGGGCGATAAAGCGTGCATTGTCTTTGATAGTCAAGTAAACCGCAGACCACTGTTTTTCCGTCAAAGGGACTCACGCTGAATAGTTCTCGAGGTTCAACGTGCCGAATTAATTCAAATTTCCAATCATCTTTCGGATTTATAGGCTCTTCAATAGAGCCAGTCCATGCATTCTGGCTGGAGGATGAGTTGCTATCTGGGTATATGTAAATCCAGTTCATTATTTTTCAATTTAATTGAATTTATTGCGCGCGTTTGGGTCGTTTCTTGCCATTGGGAACGTCTAGGAAGGAGCTGGCCTCAAGGTATCAACTGATTGAGCATACTTCCCGCCTAACTAATTGCCACCCCCCACAGGGGATGAATTCCCCCATCCAACCCGCTATGTTACCTCAAAACCGGTGCCGCCTGTGCGCCGGTTCCCTGCTCCGCCGTTCAGCTGAAAGACACCGATGAGCCAGTCCCCTTCTGCCGCCGCAATTCCGGATCTGATTGAAGCCTCGGGGCTTGGGATGGAGGCGGCGCGGCGGATTGTGGGGGAGGCGCTGGCGGGGGCGGATGATGGGGAGCTGTTTGTGGAATACCGGCAGTCGGAAGGGCTGGTGTTCGACAATGGCCGCCTCAAGGGCGCCAATTACGATACGTCGCAGGGCTTTGGCCTGCGGGCTGTCTGCGGCGAGGCGGCTGGTTATGCCCATTCGGGCGATATTTCGGAGGCGGCGCTGAAGCGGGCGGCGGATGCGGTGTCTGCAGTGCGCTCCGGCCATGCGGGCAGCTATGCCGCCGCGCCCGCCCGCACCAATGTGCAGCTTTACCCGGATCTCAACCCGCTGGCGGGGCCGAGCTTTGAGGAAAAGGTGAAGCTGCTGCAGGAGATCGACGCCTTTGCGCGGGCGCGCGATCCGCGCGTGCGGCAGGTGACGGTCTCCATTGGCGGTTCCTGGCAGGTGGTGGACATTCTGCGCGCCGATGGGCACCGGGTGCGTGATGTGCGGCCCATGGTCAGCCTGTCCATCTCCGTGGTGGCGGCCTCGGGCGAGCGCATGGAAACCGGCTCCTTTGGCTGCGGCGGACGTGAGGGCTTTGCCCGTTTCATCACGCCGGAGGCCTGGCAGGCGGGTGTGGATGAGGCGCTGCGCCGGGCGCTGGTCAATCTCGAGGCGGTGCCTGCGCCCGCCGGTACGTTTGACGTGGTGATGGGCCCCGGCTGGCCGGGCATTCTGCTGCATGAGGCGGTGGGCCACGGGCTGGAAGGGGATTTCAACCGCAAGAAGACGTCCGCCTTCGCCGGGCTGATGGGCCAGCGCGTGGCGGCCCCCGGCGTGACCATTGTGGATGACGGCACGATTGCCGGCCGGCGTGGCTCCATCACGGTGGATGACGAGGGCACGCCCTCGGCCTTAACGCCGCTGATCGAGGACGGCATTCTTGTGGGCTACATGCAGGACCGGCAGAACGCCCGGCTGATGGGCATGAAGCCCACCGGCAATGGCCGCCGCCAGTCCTTTGCGCATATTCCCATGCCGCGCATGACCAACACCATCATGATGGGCGGCGACAAGGACCCGCAGGAAATCCTCGCCTCGGTGAAGAACGGCATTTATGCCGTGTCCTTCGGCGGCGGGCAGGTGGATATCACCAGCGGCAAGTTCGTCTTCTCCTGCACGGAAGCCTACCGCATCGAGAACGGCAAGGTCGGCGCGCCGCTCAAGGGGGCGATGCTGATCGGCAACGGCCCGGATGCGCTGACCCGCGTCAGCATGATCGGCAATGACATGGCGCTGGACCCGGGCATGGGCACCTGCGGCAAGCAGGGCCAGGGCGTGCCGGTGGGCGTCGGCCAGCCGTCGCTCAGGCTCGACGGGCTGACTGTCGGCGGCACGGCGGTCTGATATCCGTTCCGGGGAGCCTGGCTCATCCGGCAGTGGCACGATGGCTCTCTGAAGGCCTTGCGGCGCTTGAGCATTTTTCAAGGCGTGATGCGTCAGCATCGAAAGCCTTGGTACAACGCCTTGAAGCTGCCCTGCGCGGCTTCGGCTTCGAGGTGTGAAAACGGCATGAAAAGACCCGCCAGCTGCAGCAGCAGGCGGGTCCTGAAGGCGCGGAGTTCCGCCAGGGCGTTACGGCAGGGCGTCGAAGCCGGCCGAGAAGCCGGCGAGCGAGATCGGGATGCCGATGCCTTCTTCCGGGGTCTGGAAGATGATGAAGGTGGCTTGCTTGCCGCCGCGCAGCTTGCCCACCACGTCATCCTGCAGGATCACTTCGGCAATGCAGCCATTGGGCAGGCAGCGGACGAAGGCGGCGCGGCCGATATCGGCTTCATCAACACGCAGGCCAAGGCCGGAGGGCAGCAGCACGCCGAGCGGCGCCAGCACGCGCAGGATGCGCGCCTGCTTGTCGGCGGTCTTCAGCACGATGACGGAAAGGCCCACATTGTCCCGGTCTTCCGCCGTCACGTTCTGGATAAGGGCGCATTGTTCGCTTTCGGCACCCGGAGGGGTGTCGCAGCGCATCTGCCAGTCGCCGTGAACAGCCTTCACCTCGCCCTGGGCAAGGGCGGGGCTGGTGATGGCCTGTGCTCCCAGGCCCAACAGGAGGCCAAAAACCGGGGCGGCAAAAGCGGCAAGGCGCGGGATACGGGTCAGCAAGGACTTTTCTCCGACTGGGTCATTCAACGCCGCAAGGGCGAATCAGGTTCTTAAAACTCAACGCACAATGCCGCAAGCGGGCAGCGTGATCCACATTTCAATAGGCTCCATGGCAGAAGCAAGGCGGAAACGCTGCAAGAGGCGGGAAAAATGCCAGCCTGCCGCTGGCTGCGTTGATTCTGATCAACCTGTGCATGGAGCTGGCCGCTGGCCGGAGGTTTCAGCCAAGCTGTAAAATATTGACAAGGATCAAGGCGGGGAAATGGACAAGCTCTGGCGAAATCACGACAAACCCATTGCTAAGGCCGTTCTCTTGTGGTTTTTGTGCCCGAAGAGGGAGAAGTGAAAAGGCTGCGGCAGAACGTCGCTCCTCCCTTGGCCGCATCGTGCAGCATGCGGTTATATGCGTATTATCATACGCGAAACGGACGCGAGACACTCCGGTCTGATGCAGGGCGCCAAAAGGGCGCCGGCCTCGGGCGGGAGGTTTGGCTGTCCCGCAAGAGTTTGAAGGTTCTGCCTTGACGACGAGGCAGCAGGGCACCCGCCGGAAACCGGCCGATGACCGGATTGTCTCCGGACGGGGCGTGCTGCAGGCGGAACCGGAAGCTGTCCCAACCCGCAAGGTGGGGATGGGGCATCTCCGCCGCAAGGGCAGGCCGCGCAGGCCGCCCCGGGGCGGACACAAGGAAAACCGCCGCAAGGCGGGCGAATTGAGCATGATCCGCCCGGGGGGCGGGCAAGGGAAGGGAGCGCGGACGTGAAGGCAAACTTCAAGCGTCTCATTGCGGCAGGTGCAGCGGCTGTCTTGCTGGCGGGAACCGCCGGTGCGGCAATGGCCGAAGTCTCAGGCGGTATGTCCAGCTGGCAGCTTGGCCTGCAGAACTCTGTCACCGAGGTGATGGACGACATTCACTGGTTCAAGAACTTCACGCTTGGCATCATCACCATCATCACGCTGTTCGTGCTGGCGCTGCTGATCTACGTGATGGTGCGGTTCCGCCGTCAGGCCAACCCGTCGCCCTCGCGCACCTCGCACAACACGATGATCGAAGTGGCCTGGACGGTTGTGCCGATCCTCATTCTGGTCGTCATCGCCGTGCCGTCTTTCCGCCTGCTGTACAAGCAGGTCGAGATCCCGGCCTATGACATGACCATCAAGGCCACCGGTTTTCAGTGGTACTGGGGCTACGAATATACGGACGAGGCGCTGGAAGGCATCGCCTTTGAAGCGATCATGCTCAAGGACGACGAGCGCCAGCAGGCGGCGCAGGAACGCGGCGTTCCCCTGAGCGACGTGCCGCGCCTCCTCGCCACCGACTATGATGTGGTCGTGCCGGTCAACAAGACCGTCCGCGTCCAGGTGACGGCGGGTGACGTGATCCATGCCTTCGCCATGCCGGCCTTCGGCATCAAGATCGATGCGATCCCGGGCCGCCTGAACGAGACCTGGTTCAACGCCCGCGAGACCGGCATCTATTACGGCCAGTGCTCCGAGCTTTGCGGCAAGGACCACGCCTTCATGCCGATCGCCATCCGGGTGGTCACGCAGGAGCAGTTCGACGCCTGGGCCGAGACTGCCAAGACCGACATCGACGGCGCACACAAGCAGCTGATGGCGGCCATCGCAGCTGAGCGCAACACGGCTGTCGCCGCTCGCTGAGGCGGAAAAATCCGGGGCGGCGGCACGGCCACCGCACCTGCTCAAGCTGAAACGGGTGCGGCGGGGTTCTCGCCGCTTCCGCTCAATCCAGAGGGGCGCGGAGGGCAAGAGGAGCCGCCCGCCCTGTCGTGAAATTCAAGAGGGAGCTCGATCATGGCTGCGGCTGCTGCGCATGGCGCTCATGACCATCCGACTGGTTTCCGCCGGTGGGTCTATTCGACCAACCACAAGGACATCGGCATTCTCTATCTCATTTTCGCAATCATCGCCGGCATCATCGGCGGCGCGCTCTCGGTCGGCATCCGCATGGAGCTGCAGGAGCCGGGGATGCAGATCTTCTCCAACCCGGACATGTTCAACGTCTTCACGACGGCCCATGGCCTGATCATGATCTTCTTCATGGTCATGCCGGCGCTGATCGGCGGCTATGCCAACTACTTCGTGCCGATCATGATCGGTGCGCCGGACATGGCCTTCCCGCGCATGAACAACATTTCCTTCTGGCTGCTGCCGCCGTCCTTCGCGCTGCTGCTGCTGTCGCTGTTCGTGGAAGGGGCTCCGGGCTCCACCGGCGTGAGCGGCGGCTGGACCATGTATCCGCCTTACTCCTCCTCCGGCCAGCCCGGCCCGGCGGTGGATCTGGCGATCCTGGCGCTGCACATCTCCGGCGCCTCGTCGATCCTGGGTGCGATCAACTTCATCACCACCATCTTCAACATGCGCGCGCCGGGCATGACCCTGCACAAGATGCCGCTGTTTGCCTGGTCGGTGCTGATCACGGCCTTCCTGCTGCTGCTGTCGCTGCCGGTTCTGGCCGGTGCCATCACCATGCTGCTGACGGACCGCAACTTCGACACGGCCTTCTTCAACCCGGCCGGCGGCGGTGACCCGATCCTGTTCCAGCACCTGTTCTGGTTCTTCGGCCACCCGGAAGTGTACATCCTGATCCTGCCGGCCTTCGGCATCATCAGCCACATCGTCTCCACCTTCTCCCGCAAGCCGATCTTTGGCTACCTCGGCATGGCCTATGCCATGGTCGCCATCGGTGTCGTCGGCTTCATCGTGTGGGCGCACCACATGTACACCGTCGGCATGTCGGTCGAGACGCAGGCTTACTTCGTCGCCGCCACCATGGTGATTGCGGTGCCGACGGGTGTGAAGATCTTCTCCTGGATCGCCACCATGTGGGGCGGCTCCATCGAGTTCCGCACCCCGATGGTCTGGGCCATCGGCTTCATCTTCCTGTTCACCGTTGGCGGTGTGACGGGTGTGCAGCTGGCCAACGCCGGTCTCGATCGCGCGCTGCATGACACCTATTACGTGGTGGCGCACTTCCACTACGTGCTGTCGCTCGGCGCCGTGTTCGGTATCTTCGCAGCCTGGTACTACTGGTTCCCGAAGATCTCCGGCTACATGTACAATGAAACCATCGGCAAGGCACACTTCTGGATCACCTTCATCGGCGTGAACCTGGTGTTCTTCCCGCAGCACTTCCTCGGCCTCAACGGCATGCCGCGCCGCTATGCCGATTACCCGGATGCGCTGGCCGGCTGGAACTTTGTGTCCTCCATCGGGTCTTACATCTCGGCCTTTGCAGTGTTCGTCTTCCTGTTCGGCATTCTGGAAGCCTTCATGAAGAAGCGCGTTGCGGGCAACAACCCCTGGGGTGAAGGCGCGACCACGCTGGAGTGGACCCTGTCCTCGCCCCCGCCGTTCCACCAGTTCGAGACGCTGCCGCGCATCAAGTAAGCAGCGCTCCTGCAGGAAACAGAAATGCCGCGCCGCATGGGCGCGGCATTTCGCCCGGATCCTTCATACGGAAAAAGCCGTATTCTTGGCGGATCCAGCGGACAGGTCAGCTGTCTGCGCCCTGCTGCGGCAGGGCACCCGAAGAGAAAGGGCAGCGCCTGGCCGCAGGGCCGCGGGTGCAAAGCCCTCATCTCCGCGCCCGCCGCGGAGCCCAGGACGCACAGGTACGAGGAAGAGCCGATGTCTCTCGCAGAGAGCAATGACAGGATGACTGCCGGCCCCGCCGTCTGGAACGGTGGCATGGGTTCGGTTGGCGACTACATCGCCCTGCTGAAACCGCGGGTCATGTCGCTCGTGATCTTCACCGCCTTTGTCGGCATGATGCTGGCGCCCGGCTCGATCCATCCGCTTTTCGCCGGGGTTGCCCTTCTGTGCATTGCCGTCGGCGCTGGCGCCTCCGGTGCCCTGAACATGTGGTACGACGCGGACATCGACGCCGTGATGAGCCGCACCGCAAAGCGGCCGATCCCGGCCGGCAAGATCACGCCGGATGAGGCCCTGGCCTTCGGCATGGTGCTGTCGATCGGCTCCGTGCTCGTGCTCGGGCTTCTGGTCAACTGGTTTGCCGGGGCCTTCCTCGCCTTCACGATCTTCTTCTACGCGGTTGTCTATACCATGTGGCTGAAGCGCTCGACGCCGCAGAACATCGTCATCGGTGGCGCGGCCGGCGCCTTCCCTCCGATGATCGGCTGGGCCTCCGTCACGGGCAGCATCAGCCTCGAGAGCGTCGTGCTGTTCCTGATCATCTTCATGTGGACGCCGCCGCATTTCTGGGCCCTGGCCCTGTTCAAGAGCGGTGATTACCGCGCGGCCGGAATCCCGATGCTGCCGGTCGTCGCCGGTGAAACGGCAACGCGCCGCCAGATCCTGATCTATTCCATCATTCTGGCGCCGCTGGCGGTGGCCCCCTATGCGCTCGGCTTTGCCGGTGTGGTCTATGGTGTGGCCGCCACCGTGCTGGGCGCCGTGTTCCTGGGGCTGGCGGTTGCCGTCTACCGCAAGCGCGAGGGTGAAGCGGCCCGCAAGGCGGCCGTGCGGCTGTTCAGCTTCTCCATCCTCTATCTTTTCCTGCTCTATGCCCTGATGCTGGGTGAGAGCCTTGCCGGGCGGATGCTTTGAGCCATGACGGAAGACGGTATCAAGCTCACCGATGAACAGCTGAAGCGGCGCAAGGCCCGCTCGCTCGCGATCGGCCTGTCCCTCGCCGGTCTCGTGGTTCTGTTCTATCTCGTCACGTGGTTGAAGCTGGGCGCTGCCGTTCTGCAGCGCCCTTTGTGAGGCCCTCATGAACAGCGAAACGAACGGAATGGATCTTCGCCGCCGTGATGCCAGCAATCGAAAGGTGGCTTTCGTCTGTGCGGCCATCTTCTTTGCGATGGTCGGCGCCTCCTTCGCTGCCGTGCCGCTGTATGAACTGTTCTGCCAGGTCACCGGTTTCGGCGGTACGACACAGCGTGCCGAAAGCGAGAGCGGCACCATCATCGACCGCAAGATCACCGTCCGTTTTGATGGCAACATCAATGGCGCGCTGCCCTGGAGCTTCAAGCCGCAGCAGCGCAGCGTGACCCTGCGCATGGGCGAGACCATGCAGGTGGCCTATGAGGCCCATAACACCAGCTCTGACGTGACCACGGGCACATCCGTGTTCAACGTCACGCCGTTCGAGGCAGGGGCCTATTTCAACAAGATGCAGTGCTTCTGCTTCACCGAACAGGCGCTGGCCGCCGGTGAGGGCGTTGAAATGCCGGTGGTGTTCTTTGTCGACCCGGCGATGGACGAAGATCCTGACCTGAAGCACGTCAAGGAAATCACCCTGTCTTATACTTTCTACCCGGTGCAACATCCGGTCAAACCAGTCGCTGCCAGACCTGCGGATCCGGCAGCGGAGAGCAATTTGTGATGGGTCAGGCCGCTGAACGGCCGGTCCGTCCGGAACGCATTTGGAACTTCGGGGAGCATGCCCATGGCTGAGGCACATACCAAGAACCACGACTACCACCTTGTGGACCCAAGCCCCTGGCCGTTCCTGGCCTCGATGGGCGCCTTCATTCTCGCCCTGGGCGGGATCGGCCTGATGCGCTCTGCCAAGGGCGCCGATTTCACCATCTTCGGTGCCGATCTCACCGGCTGGGGCCTGTTCGCCGTTGGCCTCGTGATCGTGCTCTACGTCATGTACGCTTGGTGGCGCGACACCGTGCGCGAATCGCTGGAAGGCCATCACACCCGCGTGGTCAGCCTGCACCTGCGCTACGGCATGATCCTGTTCATCGCCTCGGAAGTGATGTTCTTCGTCGCCTGGTTCTGGGCCTTCTTCGATGCCTCGCTCTTCACCAGCGAAGCCATCCAGTATGCCCGTGTCGAGGCAACCGGCGGTGTCTGGCCGCCGGAGGGCATCACCCCGTTTGATCCCTGGCACCTGCCGCTGCTGAACACGCTGATCCTGCTCACCTCCGGCACCACCGTGACCTGGGCACATCATGCGCTGCTCGAGAACGACCGTCAGGGCCTGAAGTGGGGTCTGACCCTCACTGTGATCCTGGGCGTCGTCTTCTCGATCTGCCAGGCCTATGAATATGCCCACGCCAGCTTTGCCTTCTCGGGCAACATCTATGGCGCCACCTTCTACATGGCCACTGGCTTCCACGGCTTCCACGTGATCGTCGGCACCATCTTCCTGGCGGTCTGCCTCATCCGTGCTTCGGCCGGCCAGTTCACCCCGCAGAAGCATTTCGGCTTCGAGGCGGCGGCTTGGTACTGGCACTTCGTCGACGTGGTGTGGCTGTTCCTCTTCGCCACCATCTACATCTGGGGCGCATGGGGCGTGCCGACGCACTGACGCGGCGCTGAAACCGGTGTAAACAGAACGGGCCCGGACGGGTGGCATGCATGCCATCTGGCCGGGCCTTTCGCTTTCAGGCGGGGCAGGAGAGGTTTCGATGCAGAACAGCTTGCAGGACAGCTTGCAGGACAGGGCGCTTTATCCGCCGCAGAATCCGGTGTCCGCCGGTCTGAGATGCCGCTGCCCGCGCTGCGGGGAAGGGCGGCTGTTCCGCGGCTTCCTGACGCCCCGCCCGGCCTGCACGGCCTGCGGCCTCGACCTTGCCTTTGCCGCGGAAAGCGGCGATGGTCCGGCCGTTTTCGTCATCATGATCGTTGGCTTCATCGTTGTGGGGCTGGTGCTGGCGGTGGAACTGGCCTATGCGCCGCCCATATGGCTGCATCTGCTGCTCTGGCTGCCGCTGACCGTCATCCTCGGCCTTGGCGTGCTGCGCCCGTTGAAGGGGCTGATGATCGCCATGCAATACCGCAATGATGCGGCCGAAGGCAGGCTTGACGCGGGTGGCCAGGACGAGGCCTGAACCGGCCGTCTCATGCCAAGGCTTTCGATGCTGACGCATCACGCCTTGAAAATGCTCAAGCGCCGCAGGGGCTGATCCGGCGCTCGATGAGTCAAGCTCATTGAGCAATGGTCTCAGCCAATCCGCAAGCCGAACAGGATCGAAACACGTGTCCGCCCCAAACCATCCCTCCCGTTCCTCCGGCCAATCTGCTGTCCGCCGCCTGCTTGTTCCGGGAGTGGCGGCAGCCATCGGCCTTGCCATTCTCCTCAATCTCGGCCTGTGGCAGATGCAGCGGCTGGCCTGGAAAGAGGCGCTGATCGAACGGGTCACCGCAGATGTGGCGCGGCCGGCTGTTCCGGCGCCCGGGCCGCAGGACTGGCCGCAGGTGACCGCCGATCCCCTGACCGACTACCGCCATGTGGCCGTCAGCGGCCGCTATCTGCCGGGCGCGGCCTATTACTACACATCCCTGCCGGTCAAGTCCGGCGCACCGTCCGGCCCGGGCTACATGATCTACAGCCCGCTCGTCACGGAGGAAGGCTGGCTGGTCATGATCAACCGGGGCTTCGTGCCGCAAGGGCTGGCAGCGGATCTGATGGCGGCACTGGAAACCCCGCCGCTGGGCGAGCAGCAGCTGACGGGCCTTTTGCGCCGCCGGGAGGAGCCGAACTGGACAACCCCCGCGGTTGACGCCGGAAAGCGCATCTGGTTTGCCCGCGATACGGATCACATGGCCAGAATTCTGGGCGCCACCGGCAGCCTCGCGCCCTACAGCATCGATCTTGATGCCGCCTTCACCGGGGCGGACGGATTGCCCAGGGCGGGCGAAACGGTGGTGAAGTTCAAGAACGATCACCTCGGCTATGCCCTGACGTGGTTCGGCCTTGCCGCCACGCTCGCCGGGGTTTTCATTGCCTATGCGGTGCAGATCTTCCGCCGGAAAGCCTGAACAGCTCAAGGCGCAATGCCTCCGGCCTCTGTAGATATGTGAGCCTGCAGGTATGGGTTTCTACAGGTATGGGCTTCTGTGCGCCCGGACAGACGGCAGCCGCCCAGCTCCATCTTCAGCCTGGCTTGCCTTTCGGCGGCTTGCTGAGGCTGGTCTGGCGCAGACGGAGACGGCTTGCGCTGCTCCTGGGCTCGCCCAGCCGGACAGCCCCGAGAAGCTGCCGCGGGGACAGGATGATGCGGCTGCGGCTGTCGGGCCCCGGCATGCCGAAGGGCGGCTGCGGCTGCATCTGCAGGGGCGCAAGCGTACGCACCACGGGACCGCCTATGGCAGATGGCTGGACGGAAGGTGTGGAACTGGCAGAGGTGGAAACGGAAGCGGCTGAGCCAGGCTCTGCATCCCGCCCACCGGCTTGGCCGGAGGGCTTCGGATGCGGCGGCGCTTCGCTGTGTGCCCCGCGGCTGGCCGTGTCCCGTTCAACCAGCGCAATCGCGGGCTTGCCTGAGACAGGCCTTTCCGGCTCTTCGCGGCCGCCGGAGGGCATGCGCGCCGTATTGGCCTGCCGCCGCCGCCGGGCACGCCGGACGGCATGGATCGCGGCAGCCGAAGCAACCACAAGAGAGACTGGCCACAGAAGGGCACCCGCCAGAGCGAGGAAAAGCTCCAGGCGGCTTGTGCGCCCGCGTTCCGCCAGTTCCAGCATGGCGGCAGTCAGAAAAACAAAAGCAATCAGGCCGTAGATGCCAATAGCCACGGCACCGGCAAGGCCGCCAACAAAGCCAAGCGCGGACATATCCCGCTCCTTATGTTGCTTGCCACCCCCACGCAGCATGCAATCGCAATGCGGCAAAAGTCCAGATCACCACTTAAAAAACCGCGTGAAAAAAGTCAGAAAAGAACGGAGGCCGCAATACCGGCCGCTGTCAGAACCAGGGCCATCGAGCCCCAGAACAGCATATTCTTGAACAGGAGGAAAGAGGTGGTCATGCCATCTCCCTCTGCGCGGGCCGATCGCCCTGCGTCTTCCCAGGCCTCATCCTGCAGATCTTCCGCCCAGGCCGCATCGGCAGGCGCGGATGGGCCGGAGGGCCTGTGCTCCGGTGTGCCGGATGACTTGCGGGTTTCGCCTGCTGCCGGTCGCATCAACTCTAAACTCCTGACTAGCCGTATGCCACCTGAGTAGGCCCGTCAATCGTTAACAACTGTTAAACATTGAGGTTGCAATTTGAAGGAAACGCCGGTTTCCGGGGGGAGTTCTGCACAGGGAAGATGGCCGCAGTAGGGAGCCCGTTCCGGCACGGCTTCTCAGCCCCCTCGCGGGGCATGTTTACAGCAGGCACAAGGCGGAGGAATGCACTCTCCTTCTGCCGCAGCGCCCCTTTCCCCCTGGTACCCACCGCATGCACACATCGTGCCTGAAGCCGGAGACGGTTTGGGGAAAGGCTGCAGTCTGGTCACTCTGCACGGCGTTTCAGCCCCCCTCCTCCTCGTGGGGAGGGGTGAGGGGTGAGGGGTGGGGGGAAGGCCTTTCTGTCCGGCAGAGTATCGATTGATGACAGACAACTTCTCCTCCTGATGCCTATTCAGGAAAATCTCTATCTTTCAGACGGTTGCGGACTCAGAGCCCCCCACCCCTTACCCCTCCCCACGAGGGGGAGGGGGGCGGAGGGGCCCTGCCATCATGCCGGTGCATTCTTCTTCCGTGCGTCCAATGTAAACACTGCCCCACCAGGGGGAGGGGGGCGGCGGGCGTCCTCCCGAAAAGCAAACGCCTTACTGCGGGTGATGTCCGAACCTGATGTGTGAATCCGGCAGCCCTTGAGGGGGAGGGGGCTGAAAGGCCGTGCCGGGGTGGCCGGACCGCAGGCTTGCCCTAAGCCGCGGCTGTCTTTCCGCACGATGCGTGAAGGTGGCAGCTCAAGGGGCAGAAGTGTTGGTGCCTGACCCTCTTCCGTTTCAGGCCCGCCAGAAGGGCTTGGACACTTCGAGGAGAACGGAGGAGCGCTCGAGGCCGGCGTCGGCCAGAACGCTGTCGGGCTGCGGCAGCAGCTCTTTGCGCAGCATGCGCCGGTAGCTGATCCGCTCCAGCCAGATGCGGGTCCACACGCCTGCAATGCGGTGCAAGCCGTGGTCTCCGGCGCGGGCGCGGTCCTGCACATGGAGGGATGGGTTTGGGAAAAGGTAGATGACGCTGGGCATGATCTTGCTTTCTGTTCTTTTTTCTTGATGTAGCCGAGGTGACATGCCCCAAAAAATTGAATATTTTTCGGGGTAATGTAACCGGAAGGAACAAAGATGCGCCGTCTCCCTCCGCTGACAGCCCTGCCGGCCTTTGAGGCGGCGGCGCGGCTCGGCTCCGTCACGGCCGCCGCAGGGGAGCTTGGGCGCACCCACAGCGCCATAAGCAAGCAGATTGCCCATTTGTCGGAAGACCTTGGCGGCAGCCTGTTCGAGAAGGCCGGCACGGGGCTGAAGCTGACACCGCGCGGCGAACGGCTGCGGGTGGCGGTCACGGCCGTTCTGGACCAGTTGGACGGGGTGTCGCGCGGCCTCAGGGGAGAGGTGGACGGGAACCATATCACCCTGCTGCTCAGCGCCACCCTGGCCACCCGCTGGCTGACCCCCAGATTGCCGCGCCTCTACCGGACCCATCCGGAAATCGAGATCCGCCTGCTGATGGCCGGGCCCAGCCGGGTGCCCGATCACGAATTTGATCTGATGCTGAGCTATGACCGGCTTCGCAGCCCCGCGGCTGAACCCGGTGTCACGCCGATCGGGGACACCTCCTACGGGCCGGTCTGTTCACCGGACTATCCCTTCCGCGCGCAGGAGGGCATATGGACCGCACCGGTGAGCCTGACGCATATGGAGGCGGCCGGAAGCTGGCAGGAATGGGCGCGCCGCGCCGGCGTCACGTTCCAGGCGGGGCAGGATCTGGAGCACCCCCATCATATGCTGGCCATTGAGGCGGCTGCCGCCGGGCTGGGTGTGGCCCTTTCGGAGCGGCGGCTGGTCGAGCGGGATCTGGCCACGGGACGGCTTGCCGCCCCCCTGGGCTTCGTGGCTGTTCCCGGCGGGTTTCACGCCAAGATCACGGCCAAGGCCGCCCCCCGCAAAGCCGTGCGCCATCTGCTCGGCTGGCTGTCAGCCGAGCTGGAACGGGATTTCCCGTAATACCTGCGCTCGATGAGCTTGACTCATCGGGAGCTGGTCAAGCCCGTGCGGCGCTTGAGCATTTTCAGGGCGTGATGCGCCGGCACCGGCAGCTCTGGTCTCAGCCCTTGGCGCCTTGTCCGCGGGAATAGATGTCGTCGTAGCGGATGATGTCGTCTTCGCCGAGATAGGCCCCGGTCTGCACCTCGATCAGCACCATCGGCACCTTGCCGGGGTTTTCCAGCCGGTGGGTGGCGCCAAGGGGAATGTAGACGGACTGGTTCTCGGTGAGCAGCTGCACATCCTCATTCACCGTCACCCGCGCGGTGCCCGACACCACGATCCAGTGTTCGGAGCGGTGCAGGTGGCTCTGCAGCGACAGGGCAGCGCCCGGATGCACGACGATGCGCTTGACCTGGAACCGGCCGGCCAGCGCCAGCGTCTCGAACCAGCCCCACGGCCGGTGATCGCGCGGGAAGGTTTCGGCCTGGCGTGCGCTCTTCTGCTTCAGCGCCTCGACGGCAAGCTTCACATCCTGGGCGCGGGACTTGTCGGCCACCAGCACCGCGTCATTCATCGCCACCACAATGATATCCTTGAGGCCGATGCCGACGAGTTGCAGCCCGTCGCTGTCCGAGCGCAGCAGCGTGCCGTCGCAGTCGATGGCCGTGGCTTCGCCGCCGAGGCTGTTGCCGCGGCCGTCCGGCCCCATTTCCTTGGCCACCATGTCCCAGCCGCCAAGGTCCGACCAGCCGGCGCCAAAGGGCACGGCCGTGAGGTTGGTGGCGCGCTCCATCACCGCATAGTCGATGGAGATGGACGGCGCCCGGCCAAAGGCCGCCGGATCAAGCCGCAGGAAGCCGAGATCGGACTTTGCATCGTCAACCGCGCGGGCGACGGGCTCCATCAGCTCCGGTGCCAGCGCCTGGAAGGCATCGAGAATGGTGGAGACCTTGAACAGGAAGATGCCGGCATTCCACAGATAGGACCCGGCGGCGAGCATCGCCTCGGCCTTCTCCCGGTCCGGCTTCTCGACAAAGCGCTTCAGCGCCACCGGCTCGCCCTCGGCGGCGGCGGCGGAAAGCTCCAGCCAGCCATAGCCGGTCTCGGCATGGGTCGGGCGGATGCCGAAGGTGACGATCTGCCCGGCCTCTGCCGCCGGCACGCCGGCAGCCACGGCCGCGCGGAAGGCGGCCGGGTTGGGCACCACATGGTCGGAAGGGGCAACCAGCATCAGCCCGTCCGGATCGGATTTTGCGATGTAGAGCGCTGCGGCCAGCACGGCCGGGGCCGTGTTGCGCGCCTCCGGCTCGATCAGGACCGCGCCGGGATCAATGCCCGCGGCGGCCAGCTGCTCGGTGACGATGAAGCGGTAATCCGACCCGGTGATGACGACAGGCGCGGCAAAACCCTCCGCCGAAAGCCGCCTGGCCGAGCCCTGGAACAGGCTTTCCCCGCCGATCAGCGGCGCAAACTGCTTCGGATAGCTCTTGCGTGACAAGGGCCAGAGCCGGGTGCCCGAACCGCCGACGAGGAGAAGGGGAGTGATCATGAAAGCCTCACGCTGCAAACTGCGAACAGTCTCTAAAGGAGAAGACGGGTCCCGTAAATCAGCCGCTTGGAGGGAAGGGGGCATGGGAAGGGGCATGGAGGATCAGGTGCCCCGCAACTGGCAGGCCGGGGCCGCAGGCTGTCAGCCCCAGGGGGGGGGCGAAAATGAATGCGTGCTTGCATCATGTTTGGAAAGTAACCTGAATTCCTGATATGTTTAGCACGGATATGTTTGGCACGAATATATTCGGCAGTGGCCGGACAGAATGGATTATACCTGAGCCCCAGAGCCTGGCTCGCCGGGATGTGGCCGGGCCCGTGCGGCGTCCGGGCAAATTCAAGGCGTGATGCGTGCGCATCACAAGCCGTGGCATTGAGGAATGCGGCTGCCGCACTACGGCAGCCCGAAATGCGCATGCGGCAGATGTCTGCCTGCGGGCAAGGAGCGTGGCGGGGGATTATTGCAGAGCCCCTCTGCCTCCTGCCTGAGGGGTGGGGCTGCCGCCCCGGACCGGTCCGCCAGGGGCTGAAGGGTGCCCGGAGAGGGGGCCCGGACCGTGACTGGAACAGGAATTTTGGATCTGGCAGCGCGGGCTGCCCAATTTGAGGCGGGACTGCCGGGACAGGCGGCAAGGTCTGGCCAAAGGACTTTATGAACGGGGCCTTCCGGACTCCTCTGCAATTGAGGCGTCCGCGTCCGGCCCGAAGAGTGTTGTTTTAAGTGTTGATGGATGAGATTGCATGAGCTGGAGCCTTGAGACTGTCCGCATAGGCGGCTTCGACACCGTAACCGCAGACCGCACCGAACTCGCCAGCTGGATGGCGGCCGTGTGCGCGGAAACCCGGGAAGGACGGCGGCAAGGACCTCCTGCGCTGCTCTTTTCGTCCAATGGGCAGGGGATCGCCCTTTCGGGAAAAAACGCGGCCTTTGACGAGGCCATGGCTGCGGCGGACGTAATCCATGCCGACGGCATGCCAGTGGTCTTTGCCTCGCGCCTGCTGACGCGCACGCCCATCCGTCAGCGCTCGGCCACGACGGATCTGTTCCATGATGTGGCCAAGGTGGCGCTGCGCGATGGCCTGCGCTTCTATGTGCTGGGCTCCACGGAGAAGCAGAACGCGGATGCCGTGGCCGCGATGCAAAGGCTTTATCCCGGCCTGCAGATCGCCGGCCGCCGCCACGGCTACTTTTCCGATGAGGAGGACGAGGAAATCTGCCGGGAGATCGTCGCTGCGGGAACGGATGTGCTGTGGGTCGCGCTCGGCAAGCCGAAGCAGGAGATCTGGAGCCTGCGCAACCGCGGCAGGCTGACCGGCGTCGGCTGCATCAAGACCTGCGGCGGGCTCTATGCCTTTCTCACGGGGGATGCCCCCCGCGCGCCCGGCTGGATGCAGAACCTCGGCCTCGAATGGTTCTACCGCTTCGCCCAGGAGCCCCGCCGCCTCTTTGCCCGCTACTTCATCACCAACGCCCAGAGCGCCTGGCGTCTGATGACGAAGACGGGGTGAGGGGAATGATGAAGAAAATTCAAGCTCTTTTGTTCCGAACGGGACCGATTTTGTCAGCCCGCATAATACAGCTCGTTTTTGGTTTTCTTGTCACTTTCATCGTCGCAAGCTGGTTGCCGCCAACTGAGTTGGGGGTCTATTACATGGCAACGGCAATATCGATCGGTTGTCATTTTATTCTCTTGAACTCACTTCATTTTCCCATTCAGAGGTTGATGCCAGATGAACGCTCTAGGCGAAGAGAGTATTTGTCTACGGTGTTCCTCGTTTCTTTTTTCTTTTTGATTGCAACGCTCGCTTTGTTTTCGATCTTGAAGTTAGAGGGCGCGGGTGGCGATTTTGTTATTTTGTTTTTAATCTGCATTTCATTTGCATTCTCCGAGACAATATTTAGTCAGGTGACGAATGTTACCTCCGCAAAAAGGCAGGTTATCCTATATTTCTTTGTTGTTTTAATGAGATCTTCAGTAATATTTAGCCTCTTCCTTGTATTTAGACCGGACGGGCCATCTGCTGATACGGCAATCTTGTTTTTTGTTCTGGGAAATCTTGCTGCATCGTGTTGCTTGCTCGTAGTCAATCATGATGATTTTTCCGTGAAGCTATTTTCGTGGAGCGTCATCAAGGAAAATTTTGTCTTCTCACGGGCTTATTCTGTATCCAATATATTCGTTCAAGTTATTTCTCGCGGCGATAGGTTGTTGATTGGCATGATGCTTGGGCCTATAGCCTCGGGAATTTACAGCGTTGCATCAGATCTTTCTCGTAGAACCTTGCAGGGCATCTGCGTAAACTCAAGGCTTGCTTTTGTGCGAGATGCTGTCGAGGCCTATGTCGAGAAGGATGAAAAGGCTACTGAAGCGAGCATTTATAATATACTATCATCTGTCTTGGTGGTTGGGGTTCCTGCCGCATCTGTTCTTTCTGTGTTTTCAGCTGATATTTTTCAGAAGATTCTACCTGAGCAAATTATAGATGGATCAGGTCTGCTCTGGAGAATCGCGCCGTTTGTCTTCCTTTGCGAAGCACTGAGATCTTATAGCTATTCGTTACCCTTTGAACTTTCAAAAAGAACAAGCCTTGAGACATTAGTGACCGCAACTGGTTGCGTAATATTTCTTCTTCTTATTTTGCCTTTCGTTCGATTTTGGGGGCTGGAGGGGGCCGCTTTGGCGCTGGCTGTGACTTTCAACGTTATGATTGTTCAGAGTATTATTCTTGCAAGGGTGAAGGTTGGGATTAGGGTGCCTGTTGTCGTCTCGTATCTGTCACTTACTTTTGCTTGTGCAAGCGCTTTTGTGCTGGGTGAGGGGGCATGGTGGTGGAGCGGTATGCCACTGGTAAAGCTTATTGGTTTGGCTGCGCTCTATGGTATCTTCATGTTGATGTGTCAGGCTTCCATTTGCTATTTGCTGCGTCCAAAGGGTAGGATCTGAGATGTCGGAGGCCTCTTCTAAAGTTCAATCTTCTGATAATTTTTCAAACAAAATTCTTATTGCTGCACTAGCCTTTCTTTCTGTTGGTAGGTTTGATCCCAGCTTTGTGCCTTTGAGCGCTGGCGGATTGACAGCAAATCAGATTGGATTTTATTTAATTACGATTACTCTTTCCTGTTTAAGTCTTAGATATATACGTGTTTGGCCATTCAGTACATATTTTGGCGCGGCTATACTTGCTATGAGTATTTGGGCGCTTCTATCTCCATCTTGGTCGGCGGCGCCCAGTGCGGCCTTTGCGAAGGCCATTTCATACACCTTCACTATGATGACAGCGGTGTATATCTCAAGACGCATGACAATAAACGAGATCGTATCTGGTGCATTGTACGGCTTGTTTGCCGTTGTGCTGATCTCTGCTCTGCTTGCAATTGCATTGCCCAGCACTGCGGGTTCAACAATGTTCCATCCTGGGGCGTGGCGTGGCTTGTTTATGCAGAAAAATGTACTTGGTCGAGCTGCTCTTTTATTGGCTGTGTTTTCCTATGTAGTCATTTATAGTCCAGATCTGTATCGAGTTAAGAAATTTGCGAAGGTGTCTTTAATTATTTCTATATTGGTATTGTTGGAGACGAAATCGGTAACTGCAATAGCTGTATTTGTTGTTTTTTCATTTGCTCTGCCTATTTTTATATATCTACGCTCTAGGGGGCCGATTTATAGATCCTTGCTGCTTTTGGCAGTTCTGGTACTTGCTCCCACAATGGTGCTCGTTATTGAGCCCTTCATATCGTGGTTTGCGGAGTTGACCGGAAAATCGATGACGTTAAGTGGCCGCGTACCACTCTGGGATTTCGCTATCCGTAAGCTGCAAGCTTCACCTTACACAGGGTTCGGCATCGAGGGGTTCTTTGGTACGCACTTCGATTATGAATTTTTTGCAGAGCAAAAGTGGATTGCCGAACATGCGCACAATGGCTTCCTTGATTTAGCACTTGAGCTTGGACTAGTCGGTCTCGGCATCATGTTGATTGCCGTTTTTAGATTTGCGTCTGTGATCCCTTCCCCTGAGAATAGTATGAGAACTCTGAGCGTTTCGATGATTTCAATTCTATCCTTGATTGTTTTTCTTAATGTAACTGAGAGTAATCTCTTCAGATCATCAAATTTTATCTGGCTTTTATTTTTGGTGTTTGGGTTTTACAGGCAAAAGCTCGCAACCAAGGCAATTCGGCAGAATTAGAAAATTCACTATCAAGATAGATTGGGTGTTATAATGAAGATAGCGTTTTTATTTACTCAGTTGGAAGTTGGCGGCGCTCAAACGCGCGTCATGCAAACGGCAAATGAACTTCGGGCACGAGGCCATTCTGTCGATGTTTTTTCGATCTATCAGGCTCGCCCCTGTTTTGAGGACGAGGAAAAAACAATCTTGTCCGCCTCAAAGAGGCCGCAGCATGTGCTGATGGGGATATTCAGACTTTGGCGCAAGTTGCGCGCGGAGAAATATGACGCGTTTATTACAAATACTGCGCCAGCTAATATAATAGGAAATGCAGTTGCTTTTTTTGCTGGACAAAGGCGGCGGATCAGCTGGCAAACACAGCCGCCCGAAAGGATTAATAAGCTCTTCCAGACGATAGATCACCTCTGGGGTTCGCTGGGCATCTATAATGCGACAGTCGCTAACTCTGCTTGGACGAGGTCATGCTTCAACGGACGCCGTGCATCCTATCTTCGGAGGATGCGGACGATCATGAATGGCATTACACCGCGAGTGGATATGCGCTCAAAGAGCGAAGCCCGTGATGCACTCGGTATTCAAGCAAGTGAGCGGGTTATTGTAACTGTCGGACGACTTTCAAAACAAAAGGGGCAGGATACGCTTATCAGGGCGATGGCGCTCATCCAGGATGCCAGGCTCTACGTCGTTGGCGACGGAGAGTTACGTCAAGAGTTGCAGCACTTGGCGGTTGAGGTAGGCGTTGCTGACCGCGTGATGTTTGTTGGTGAAATTCCAGGTGAGATGGTCGCGACCTATCTGAGAGCGGCTGATATTTTCGCATTTCCGTCACGCTGGGAGACTTTCGGCCTTGCGGTCATTGAAGCCGCAGGTTCAGGAATTCCAATCATTTCCTCAGATCTAGATGTGTTGAAAGAGGTCTTATCTCTTGAGGATGGAAAAATATGCGCGGCATTTTTTCCGGTTGATGATGCTGTAGAGCTCTCTGAGAAAGTTAATTTTGTTCTAAGCTCTCAAGAGGAGGCTGTAAGACTGGGAGGGCTCAGTCTTCAAGTCAGTGGCCGTCATACTCTTGAGCGGCATGTCGATAAGATTCTTGATCTGATCTCAGATCTGCCTGCTGGACGAAAAGACGCTGGCAAGACTATCGAATACGACGATCTGAAAGCCGTGCATCCCGATATGGGGCAGAATCCGGCGTCCTTCCGGCGGGCGCTGGTTGACCTGGCGGCACGGCGGTCGCCTGCGGGTGTTGCCTTCTGGCTTGAGGGCAGGGGAGAGGCCGGCGCCATTCCGCTGCAGGATCATGCGGATATCGTCTACACCTTTGCCATGCTGGACATGGCAGACCAGATCCCTGCGGACGCGGCAGAAAAATATGCCGCCCATCTTGCGGACCTGCGTTTGTTTGCGCGTGCGGAGGGCAAGCTGCCCGCCAGCGGCAAGCCGGTGAATGCGCATCTGACGGCCTATCTTCTGGCCGCCGTCCGGCTTCTTGAGCAGCATGGCAAGCTGGTTCCGCCTCCGGCGCTTTACACCGGGTGGCAGCTGGATCAGTTGATCGACAAGCGCAAGGTGCCGCTGTGGCCCTGGCCATGGACGCATCATATCTGGCGCGTCAGCCACTGGATCGGGGGTATTCCGTCCATCCTGCTGCATCTGGCGCATTCGGGGCATGTCAGCTGGGCGACGGAGGATCTCGTTCAGGAGGTTCTGTCTGCGTCAGAGAAGCATATCATTGATGCCCGTACCGGCCTCCTCAGGCCCTACCGGGTGCAACTGATCCAGAACATCTTCCGCGCCCTCTACAGGCTGCGGCATGATCCTGACCTCGGCGATCTCGGCGGCGTCGTCCATATCCTGTGGGTTTATCATGCTCTCGGCCGCCCCTATGCCGGTGCCGATGCGCTGAGGCTGGCTGCCGAGCGGGAGCTGGCACGCAACAGGCCCTTCATGGAAGATGTCCCCTATTGCCTCGACTTTGATGTGATCCAGCTGGAGCGGACCGTTGTTGATGAGGCTCCGGCGGAGGTGAAGGCCCGTGCGGCCGAGTTCATCGATGACACGGTGGCCTTCTTCTGCAAGCCTGTGGCCAGTACCTACAGCCTGCACAAGATTCCCGGCGCTCTTGCCTCCATCCATGAATGCGCCTGGTTGACAGGTGAAGCGCGCGTGCGGGGCATTGATGTGCCGCGCATCGACATCATCAAGCGAGCCTACTGGCTGTGACAGGCAATCCTTCCCCTCGTTAACGGAGCGCGGCCGTGGAGGCCGCGCCGCCCGCCTGTCCCGGTGCATGTCTTTGGTGTTTTCGGGGGTGTTTTCGGGAAGGTGAAGATGGCTTGAGCTGCTCCCGATGCGGTGAGGCGCATCGGGAGCAGGTATCAGGCGCCGGCGGCGAGGCGGACGGCGATGAGCCGGGCGGCGTCTCCGGTCAGCGGCCCCTGGCGGCAGCGCTCGCCGGAAGGGCCTGCATCACACAGCGCGCTGATGGCGCGGATGGTGTCCCGGGTGAGCAGGCCGTTGAGCGGCCCCTTGTACAGCCCGCGCGCCTGCATCTCATCCTGCACGAGATAGACAAAGGCATTGGCATTGGACCAGCGCAAGGTGGTGAGCAGGTTGAGGCGCGTCTGCTGCGGGGCCTGCCTGAAAGCCTCGGCCAGGGCGGCAAAATCGGCGCGGGAACTGGCCGAAGCGCCGCGGATCATCAGTTCCTCGCGCGCCACAAAATCCGGTCTCAGAAGGGCGGCATGGGCGGCGAGTGCGGCCCGCGCCTTGGCCGGATTCGGCTTCAGCTGCTTGCCGGCGCCGCTGCGGTGGAGGCTGACGAGCCGCCGCGCCGCATCCGCGTTGCCGGAAGCTGCCGCTTTTTCCAGCCTGGCCAGCGCACCGGCAGGATTGGCCCTGGTGCCCTTGCCGCGCAGCATCCACTCGGCGGACAGCACGGCGGCGGCCGGAATGTTCCGCGCCTCCGCTTCCTTCAGATAGGCCGCGGCCTTTGCCTGGCTCGACTGGCGGCCGAACTGGCCGTCCATATGCCCCCGGGCAAGATCAAGCAGTGCGGTGCTGTTGCCTTCTGCTGCTGCGCGCTCCAGGTGGGAGAGAGCCTTGCCCGGGTTCTGCCCGGCCAACTGGCCGGTCCGGTAGGCATTGCCAAGGCGCAGCAGGGCCGTGGCATTGCCCTGTGCTGCGGCCTCTTCAAGCAGCCGGATCCCTTCACCTCGGTCTGCCGCAACGAGTTCGCCGCGCAGCAGCACATCCGCAAGGGTCAGCATCGCCGTGGCATTTCCCGCCTCGGTCTGCTCCCGCAACAGGCTGATGCCCTTCTCCGTGTCCTGCGGCTCGCCCTGGCCCCAAAGCGCGGCCTCGGCCAGCCGGAGTGCTGCGTTTGATGCACCGGCCGACTGGGCCGCCTCGAAGGCGGCCAGCGCCTTCGCCGCATCGGGCGGCACGCCGATGCCATCGCGGTAGATTTCCCCAAGGCGGAGAGAGCTGGCGGCGTTTCCGGCCTCTGCGGCCTGGGTCAGGTAGTCAACGGCCCTGGCGCCATCCACCGGAATGGGGCCGCCGCGCGAATAAAGATCGCCCAGGGTGTGAAGCGCCCCGCGGTCGCCGGTCTCTGCCACTTCGGTGAGCAGGGCAAGGCCCTCTTCCGGATTGGCTGCAACGCCCTCGCCGTTGATGAGGGCACGGGCATAGGCCCGCTTGCCGCTGGCATTGCCGTTGTCTGCTGCGGATTTGAAGAAGGCGGCTGCCTTGACCTGATCCTTGTCCACGCCAATGCCGTCCCGGTAAATTTCGCCCAGGCGGGTATAGCTGTAGGCATTTCCGGCTTCTGCAGCGCGGGTCAGATAGTCAACGGCCCTGGCGCCATCCACCGGAATGGGGCCGCCGCGCGAATAAAGGTCACCCAGATTGTGAAGCGCCCCGCGGTCGCCGGTCTCCGCCACTTCGGTGAGCAGGGCAAGGCCCTCTTCCGGATTGGCTGCAACGCCCTCACCACTGATGAGGGCACGGGCATAGGCGCGCCTGCCGGCGGCATTGCCATTGTCTGCTGCCGATTTGAAGAAGGCGGCTGCCTTTGACTGATCCTTGTCAACGTCAATGCCGTCCCGGTAGATTTCCCCCAGGCGCACCTTACTCCAGTCGTTCCCGGCTTCGGCGGCACGGGTCAGGTAGTCAACGGCCCTGGCGCCATCCACCGGCACCAGGCCGCCACGCGAATAGAGATCACCAAGGGCGTGGAGGGCATCCTTGTCGTCCGCCGAGGCCGCGTCTTCCAGGTGCTGCAATGCGGTCTGCGACGCGGCTTCGTCCGTGCCCTGCCGCACGATCTCGCGCAGGTCCTGTATGCTCGGCGTCTCCGGCGCGGTCTGTGCGTAACTGTCAGAGGCTCCCGGCAGGACTATTGCTGACGAGAGCAGAAGACATGCGGCGGCCATCCTGCCGAAACGGGGCAGAGCGGCGCGGCGCCAAAAAGAACTGGTCTTTCCACTCTTTAGGTCAAGATTTAGATCAATGTTCAGGTATGGTATTGGCATGGCAAATTGCCTCCGGAATGCAGGTGAAAATCAAGTATGAGAATGATCGTGATCATTAAAATTTTAAACAGGCATGTCAACCTTTGTCATTTGATTTGACGGCTGTTTATGTATTTCTGTGCGTTTCCTGAATATAGTGGGTGCACTTTATTTGGCGGGATTTTTTACCGCGTCAATGTTCGTGCCGGGTGATAAATAAAACAGCAAGTCTTACGGTTTGTTGCCAGGGCGGGCAGGTGATGCCAGCTCCCGATAAGCTTGACGCATCGGGATCCGGTACAGCCTGAGCGGCATCGGCGTATTTTCAGGGCGTCATGCGGCAGCATTGCGGCGCCTTGATATTGAACGGCGTCATACCCGTCCTGACCGGATGCCACGGGCACATGCCCCCGCGGACCGGGAGCGGATTTCCAGAAGACGGGGCATCGTCAGACGGGGCACTGTCCGCTGGCTGCGGCCTCCGCCGCCCGGAGGGCGTTGAAACCGGTCACGCGAATACGAGCGAGCAATGTGCCTGCCGCAGCCTGATGTCTGCGGGGCTGTTTTCCCGAAGAAAAACATGCGCTTGCCGGAAATGAGATCGGCCGGTGGGCTGGTCTGTGTGTTGGCCGGTGAGCTGGCCTGTGTGTTGGTCTGTGTGTTGGCCGGTGGGCTGGATGGATCTGCTGAAGCGGTGCTTGCAGTCTGCCGCCGCATGGGGCAAAGCTGCCATGTTTGCGGTGGCGGGCTGCCGCCGGTGCAGGCTTCGTTTCGAAGGAAAGGCATTTGCCATGACGACACTCATCACCGGCGGCGCCGGCTATATCGGCAGCCACATGGCCCATTGCCTGGTGCGGGCGGGGGAGAAGGTTGTTGTGCTCGACAATCTCACCACCGGCTTCGGCTGGGCGCTGCCTGCTGAGGCACAGCTGGTGGTGGGGGATGTGGCCGATGCCGCGCTGGTGGGCCGCCTGCTGGCGGATCATGACATCGAGGCGGTGATCCATTTCGCCGGATCCGTCATCGTGCCGGAATCGGTTTCCGATCCGCTGAAATATTACCGCAACAACACCTCCGCCTCGCGCAGCCTGATCGAGGCCTGCGTCACGGCCGGGGTGGACAAATTCATCTTTTCCTCTACGGCCGCCGTCTATGGCGATCCGCTCAGCGTGCCGGTGCCGGAGGATGCGCCGCTGGTGCCGCTGTCGCCCTATGGCATGTCCAAGCTGATGACGGAGCTGATGCTGAAGGATGTCAGCGCTGCGCATGACTTCCGCTACACGGCGCTGCGCTATTTCAATGTGGCCGGGGCTGATCCGGAGGGCGCGACGGGGCAGAGCACGCCGCAGGCAACCCATCTCATCAAGGTGGCCTGCGAGACGGCACTTGGCCAGCGGCTGCAGATGAGCCTGTTCGGCAGCGATTATGACACGGTGGATGGCACGGCGGTGCGCGACTATATCCATGTGAGCGACCTTGTGGAGGCGCACCGGCTGGCGCTTTTGCGCCTGCGCGAAGGCGGGGCCAGCGCGGTGATGAACTGCGGCTATGGCGAGGGCTATTCCGTGCGCCAGGTCATTGAAACGGTGAAGGCCGTTTCGGGCATAGATTTCAAGGTGGAGGAAGCCCCGCGCCGGGCGGGCGATTCGCCAAAGGTGGTGGCGGACAGCGCCCGCGCCCGGCAGGAACTGGGCTGGCAGCCGAAATACAATGATCTCGAGCTGATCGTCCGCCATGCTTTCGCCTGGGAGGAGACGCTGAAGGCCCGCCGGGTCAATTCGGTACAAGAGGGGTGACGGGAGGCGGCGGGAACGCATCAGGCTTCCGGTGCTGGTGCATTATGCCAAGGCTTTGGATGCTGAGGCATCACGCTTGAAATGGCTCATGCGCCGCACGGGCTTGAGCACCTCCCGGTGAGCCAGACTCACCGGGAGGTGGTATAAACGGGCCGCTGCCGCCACAGGCCGGGTCACCGCCAGCCCACAGCCGTCACCAGAGGCGCTGCGCCAAACGGGCTTTCCGGCACGGACAGGCCGGCCGGGCCTGCGGCCGTGGCGGCGCTTGTGTCCAGTGTCAGCGTTGCAGCGGTTGCGGCAGTCAGCGTCACACTGCGGGTGCCTTGCGGCAGATGCAGGGTGAGCGTATCCGCCGGCCGCAGGACAGGGCTGCCGCGCGTCGGCACTGGCGCGGCCAGCCCCCGCGCGGACAGGCTCGCAGCGGGCGAAAGCTCCAGATGCGCACCGGCGATCCGCAAGGTCAGGTCGAAAGCGCCGGAAAGGGTCAGTTCCAGCCCGGATCTGAGGCGCGACGTCCCGCTGTTCTGGACCGTCCAGTTCTTGCTGAAGTGCGCAAGCTCCAGGGCGGCGGCGGACGGGACGACGGTTTCGAGTTGCTTTGTGAGATAGACGTTGCCTGCGGCCAGTTCTGTCAGACGCAAGCGGCAGGTGACGTTGCCGAGGCTGCCGGCCGCAAGCACCAGGTTCAGGTTGCTGAGAACTGCCGCGCTGCTCCCCGCTGTGATGCCGAGGTGCTGGTCTTCGGCATTGGAAAAGTAAAGCTGCAGGTCCGTGGCAGTGGAATTGCCCCAGAAGCGGACATCCACGTAAGGCAGGCCGCCAAAGCTGCCTTTGGCGGTGATCCGGGCCCGGATGGTGGAGCCATCCACCCGGGATTGTCCCCAGCTGCCGGGCAGTCCGTTCAATGTGTCGGTGGTGGAAAGGCTTGCCCCGGTTCCGGTGCTGTCCGCAATGGCATTGCTGACGGCCGGAGAGAGAAACAGGCCAAGGTCCGTGCGGGCAGGCACATGGGCGGCAAAACCCTGATAGCTGCCGGTACTGTCAGGGGCGAGGGCTTCGCCGCCGCGCGTCAGGCTGAAGGCGGCGGCCGGTGTGATGCTGCGCCCGCCTGTCATATAGCGGTGCTTGCGGAAGTCGGCGGCATAAAGGGCCCCGCGCGGCCACCAGCCGCCGCCCTGCATCGGGGCCGCAAGGCCAAGACCCAGCATCGGCCCCAGACAGAGGCTGGGTGCCGCGAGCGAGGGAACGGCGGCGCTCACAGCAGGCCAACCAGGCCGGAGGCGGTGGTGCCGGTGGCCTTCACCGCCGTGGTGCGCAGCGGCAGCAGGCAGCCATCGGGCACATTGGTGAGGGTGATCGCCGCGCCGCTGCGCAGGGTCAGGGCGAGTGACCCGCCGGTGCCCACATAGATTGCGCGCACCACTTCGCTCAAGGCGGTGCTGTCGCTGGGGGTGATGGAAAAGCCGTGGCTGGCGGGGGCTGTCAGGCCGGCGCCATGGCTGTCGAAGCGGTCCGTCATCGTATCTGTCTCCTTGCAGCAGGCCGCGCCTGCGAGGAGGACAGAATAGGGCCGCCGGAGGAGGCGGGGATAAGCCGCCGGCAGCGTGACGCTGGCAGGCGCTTGAGCGCAAACAGGCAGGCGGTGGGGCGGACCCGGGGCAGGGATTTGAGTCTGGCCGGAACAGTGTGACCAGGATTTGCGATGATTTTCAGGTGCTTGTAGACGCCGTCTTTCGGCGGGGCTTCGGCAAAATTAGCGAAGACGGATGGCTGGGGCGGGAGGATTCGAACCTCCGAATGTCGGTACCAAAAACCGATGCCTTACCACTTGGCGACGCCCCAGAATGAGGAACAAGCGGTGTGTCACCGCGCCTCAGGCGCGCTGTATGCCTCAAGCCCGGCGCGGGCGCAAGTCTTCCGGTCAAACACCTTCCACACATCCACATGATGCGCAGGGCCGCATTTCGTGAAACAGGAGAGGCGGTGCAGGGACTTATCCACTGCCGGAGGGCTGATTGTGGAGCACTGGCAAACTTTCTTTGCCGATGTGCGAGAGGGGGCTTGCGGGGTCAAAAAAGCGGTGCTAATACCCGCCACATCGACGGGGCAGCGCCCCGGCGGTTCCCGGCCCGGGTTTCCCGGTGCTCGACTGGATCGGAGTGTAGCGCAGCCTGGTAGCGCACCTCGTTCGGGACGAGGGGGTCGAGTGTTCGAATCACTCCACTCCGACCATCCAGTTTTCTTCCGCAAAATCAGATAGATAGCCGCCCTTGGGCGGAGCCGTCATGCCGTTTGCGCCGCAATTCCGGATAAAGCCGCACATTCTGCGCCGCCCCGGGGACCGGTCTGCGCTCAGGGGAAACTGACTCACCCACAAAGAAAAAGCCGGAGACATGCGCCTCCGGCCTTATGTGTTCCCGTTCCGGTTTCCCGAACTGGATCAGAGTGCTTCCAGCATCGCAGCGGCGCCGGAAACGGTGGCCTGGCCGGGGGCGTCTTCCACGTTGAGGGCGGTGACAACGCCGTCCTTGGCGATGAGGGCGAAGCGCTTGGAGCGGATGCCCATGCCGAAGCCGGAGGCGTCCAGCTCAAGGCCCAGGTCCTTCACGTAGGACGCGCTGCCATCGGCGAGGAAGAGGATCTTGTCGCCGGCGCTGGTGGCCTTCTTCCAGGCATCCATGACGAACATGTCATTCACGGAAACCACGGCGATGGTGTCCACGCCCTTGGCCTTGAAGGCGTCGAAATGCTCGACGAAGCCCGGCAGGTGATTCATGTGGCAGGTCGGGGTGAAGGCGCCCGGCACACCGAACAGGACAACGGTCTTGCCGTTGAAGATGTCGCTGGCCTTCATCTCCACCGGGCCGTCGCCGCCGATGACCTTGAATACGCCGTCCGGCAGACGGTCGCCAATCTTGATGCTCATCCGGATCTCTCCACGTCCAAAGAAAAACGCTCGAGGACTGCCGCAGGCGTTGCACGCAAAGGCGGTCCGCCCTTCGACATAGGGTCATATGGCGGCGGCGTCGAGCCCTATTCAGCGGAAGGGGGCGTGCCGCCGGGCCGGATGCTACTGCGCCGGGCCGTCCGTCCGCCGGATGCTGCGGGTCCTGCTGTCGATCGTATAGGAGGCCTCGACTGCGCGCCCGTCCGTCACCAGCACGAGGCGCAGGGGCAGGGCCTCTTCCGGCCCGCTCAAGCCCTTGAGGGACAGGCTCCAGCGGACTTTGCTGCCGTCCCGCGCGCCCGGCTTGGGCAGGCCGGTGGTGGCTTCTGCTGCGCCTTCGGCAAAGAGATCGGCCGAAGTGGCGTCTCCCACATCCGCGGTGATGTCGAGTTTCAGCGCGCTCTTGCCTTCCCGGAAACTGAAGCCGACAAGGCGCGGGCCTTCGGTCTCCTGCATGGCAACGGGCAGGGCTGCCTGGGCCGTGCTGATGAGCCGTGCGGCAATGCGGTCCGGCTGCGGATCGGCGGCCAGGTCCAGCGTGAAACGCGCTTCAGCGGGCACACAGATCTTGTTGCAGACGCCGAAGAAGGCATTGGCCTCCAGCTTGAGCGGCCTGTCTGCCGCTTCGGGCGTCAGGCGGAGGGGCAGAAGAACGCTGTCCGTATAGACAATGGACTGGCTGAAGCCGTCGTCATAACGCTCCGGGGCGGGGAAGGAGAGACTTCCATGCGCCAGATTCGCGCTTCCCTCGAAGCTGAGTTCCGGCGGAATGCCGGTTTCGCCCGGATAGCGCCAGTAAGTGTGCCATTCCGGGTCCAGGGCGATTTCAAGGCCTGCCTCGTAGCTGCCGTCGGGCGCCTTGCCGGCCACCACCAGCCGCACGGCGCCGCCCTCAATCATTTGCCACTCGGTAATGACGGCGCTGGCGGGGGCCGTTCCGGCCAGCAGCAGGGCGGAGCAGGCCGCTGCAAGGCGCTGTGCTGCAGAGCGAAGGGGCGTTGCCGTCTGATCGTGGGGCTGACGTGAAGACATGCGATAGGTGATAGCGCAAAGCCTGCGCGGCGTCCTCCCCTTCTGTGGCCGGGGAATGCTCATAACTCTGTGAACGCTGCAAAAATTGCAGCCCGCCACGGCGTGAAGCAAGTTAACAAATCACCTGGCAGCAGGTAATCTCTACAGGGGTGCAATGCAAAAGGGAGGCTGCATGACACAAGGTTCGGACACAGGCTGGCTCGACGGGCAGTTTCTGATTGCCATGCCGAACATGCCTGACAGCCGGTTCGCCCATACTGTCATCTATCTCTGTGCTCACTCTTCCGAAGGGGCGATGGGGCTGATCATCAATCAGCCATCCAACAGCCTGTCCGTGGCCGATCTTCTGGTGCAGCTCAACATCGTGCCGGAAGGCCAGTCGATCCGCCTGCCCAACGCGCTGCGCGGCATGAGCGTCTATCGCGGCGGCCCGGTGGAAACCGAGCGCGGCTTTGTGCTTCATTCCGATGACTTCCAGCTGGAAAGCTCCACCTTGCCCATTCAGGACGGCATCTGCCTGACGGCAACGATGGACATTCTGAAGGCTCTGGCCGAGGGGCGCGGACCGTCGCAGGCCATGCTGGCGCTTGGCTACGCCGGCTGGGCGCCCGGCCAGCTGGAACAGGAGATCCAGTCCAACGGCTGGCTGACCGGCCCGGCTGATCCGTCGATCCTGTTCGATACCGAAATCGGCACCAAGTGGCAGAGGGCGATGTGGCAGATCGGCGTTGATCCTTCCATGCTCTCCGGCGATGCCGGTCATGCCTGATGCGGGGCAGGGCATCCGCCAGCCATGCTGAGCCGGGCGGGCAGATGTTCTCAAATGCAGTTTGCGCGCCTTGGCAAACTGTCTTATGGGTCATGGTCCCGGGACGCCCGTCCCGCCGAAGATCAAACGCCTGTTGACTGCGCCCGCCGCAAATTGGCCAGGGCGCAGGACTGTAGCCAGACATAAAGGGATCCGGCGCGGTGAGATATGTCAGTACGCGTGGTGACGCACCTGTTCTCGATTTTGCAGATGTTCTTCTTCAGGGCCTTGCCCGTGACGGCGGGCTTTACCTGCCCGAGACCTGGCCGCAGTTTGACGCCAAAACCATCGCAGGCTTTGCCGGCAAGTCCTATCAGGATGTCGCCTTCGAGGTGATCCGCCCCTTCACCGGCGGCACCATCAAGGATGCCGATCTCAAGCGCATGATCGATGAGGCCTATGCCGCGTTCCGCCATCCGGCGGTGACGCCGCTGGTACAGATCGCGCCGAACCGCTTCGTGCTGGAGCTGTTCCACGGCCCGACGCTGGCCTTCAAGGATGTGGCCATGCAGCTGCTGGGCCGCCTGATGGACCATGTGCTGGCCGAGCGCAACCAGCGCGCCACCATCGTTGGCGCCACCTCCGGCGACACGGGCGGTGCGGCCATCGAGGCCTTCCGCGGCCGCGAGCGCACGGATGTGTTCATCCTCTTCCCCGAAGGGCGCGTGTCCGACGTGCAGCGCCGCCAGATGACGACGCCCACGGAAGCCAATGTTCATGCACTGGCGGTGGAAGGCAATTTCGATGATTGCCAGGCCATCGTGAAGGGCATGTTCAACCACTTCGATTTCCGCGACCGTGTGGGCCTGTCGGGTGTGAACTCGATCAACTGGGCGCGCATTCTGGCGCAGATCGTCTATTACTTCGTGGCAGGCGTTGCCGTAGGCGCGCCGCACCGTGCCGTATCCTTCACCGTGCCGACCGGCAATTTCGGCGATATCTTTGCAGGCTATGCCGCCATGCGCATGGGCCTGCCGGTCGACAAGCTGGTGATTGCCACCAACCGCAATGACATTCTGGTGCGCACGCTGGAAACGGGCCGCTACGAGATGCGCGGCGTCTCGGCAACCATCTCCCCGTCCATGGACATCCAGATCTCGTCGAACTTCGAGCGGCTTCTGGCGGAAATGCATGGCCGCGATGGCGCCGCCGTGAAGGCCATGATGGGCAGCCTTTCCCAGTCCGGCAGCTTCACCATCGCTGATGGCCCGCTCGGCGAGATGCGCAAGCTCTTCGCCGCCGGGCGCTGCGGCGAGGATCAGACGGCTGCCGCCATTGCCCGCACCCATGCGGAAACCGGCTACCTGCTCGACCCGCACACCGCCATCGGCGTGCATGTGGCCGAGGAGCTGGGGGAGAGCGAAGCGCCGATGGTTGTGCTGGGCACGGCCCATCCGGCCAAGTTCCCCGCCGCCGTCAAGGCTGCCAGCGGTGTCTATCCGGCTCTGCCTGAACAGCTGGAGCCGATGATGACCGCACCGGAGCGCCAGAGCGTGCTGCCGGCGGATCTGGGCGCCATCGAGCGCCATGTCGAGGCAAATGCCCGCGCCGTGAAAGGCGCGGCCTGAAATTGACGCGGGGAGGGGCGCAAGGCTGCTTGCGCCCCTTTCTGCTTGAGCTGCCATCTGGCCGTGCCCTAGGGTATGTGTCACAACAATGACAAGGGCTGGCAAAGGCCCGCAAGCCGTGAAACAGTATTGCCGCAGCCGGAGCGCCGGAATGCCTGAGGGCAGGAAGGCTGAAACGAGGGCAGGCGTGACACGCCGCCCGCTCCCCTGTGAGCCCGGGAGGACCGCATGGAAGTAAGGACGACCCGGTTGGCCAATGGGCTGACCGTCATCACGGACCGGATGCCGAGCCTCAGGACTGCGGCGCTCGGGGTGTGGGTGAGGACCGGGTCACGGGCGGAGGCACCAGAGCAGAATGGCATCACCCATCTGCTGGAGCACATGGCCTTCAAGGGCACCGCCACCCGCAGCGCCCGCCAGATCGCAGAGGAAATCGAGGCTGTTGGCGGTGAGCTGAATGCCTCCACCAGCGTCGAACACACCAATTACTATGCCCGCGTGCTGGCCGAGGACGTGCCGCTGGCGGCAAATCTTCTGGCCGACATCCTCAAGAACTCCGTTTTCGATGCGGAAGAGCTGGCGCGCGAGCAGCATGTGATCCTGCAGGAAATCGGCGCCTCGCTCGACAGCCCGGACGATCAGGCCTTCGACCTGTTCCAGTCCACCGCCTGGCCGGGTCAGCCGCTGGGCCGGCCGATCCTTGGCACGCCCGAAACCCTGATGAGCTTCGACCGGGATTCGCTGACCCAGTATCTGGCCAACCGCTACCGGGGGCCGGACATGGTTCTTTCGGCGGCGGGCGCCGTGGATCACGACGAACTGGTGCGCATTGCGGAGGATCAGTTCTCCAGCTTCAGCGGCGAACAGGCAGCGCCTGTGGGCGAGGCCACCTATGCCGGTGGCGAGGGCCGTCTGGAAAAAGAGCTGATGGAGGCGCAGATCCTGCTGGGCTTCAAGGGCCAGTCCTATGCCTCGCCGGATTATTATGCCTCGCAGATCCTGGCCTCGGTGCTGGGCGGCGGCATGTCCTCGCGGCTCTTCCAGGAAGTGCGGGAAACGCGCGGCCTGTGCTACGCGATCTATGCCTTCCACTGGGCCTTCAACGACACGGGCCTTTTCGGCCTGCATGCGGCAACGGGCGAGGAAAACCTCGAAGAGCTGATGCCGGTGATCCTGGGCGAACTGGAGCGCGCAGGCAGCGACATTTCCGAGGAGGAGGTTGCCCGTGCCCGTGCGCAGATCCGCGCCGGACTGATGATGGCACTGGAAAGCCCGGCCGCCCGTGCCGGCCAGATCGCCCGGCAGATGCTGATCCATGGCCGCACGCTGAGCCTTGAGGAAGTGTCGCAGCGCATCAATGCGGTGACGGCCGAAAGTGTGCGCCGTGTGGCATCGGACATCTTCACCTCCAGCCAGCCGACGCTGACGGGCCTTGGCCCCATCGGCAAGATGATGACACTGGACGAGATGCAGCAGCGCCTCAGCGGCCCTGTGCCGCGGCGTGCCTTCGCCTGAACCGGGCCGGGATAAGGGGGGCATCAGGTGGCCTTGCTTCTGTCCTTCGGAGCGTCGGAGACAGAGCCCACATTGCGGGGGCAGGGCTTCTATCTGCGCCCGCCCCTGATGGCGGACTTCCCGCAGTGGTCTGTGCTGCGGGAAGAAAGCCGCAGCTTCCTGACCCCGTGGGAGCCGCTCTGGCCGGTGGATGATCTGACCAAGCCCGCCTTCCGCCGCCGCCTTCGCCGTTATGCCAATGACCGCAAGGAAGGGCGCAGCTATCCCTTCTTCCTCTTTTCACAGGAAGGAACGCTTCTGGGCGGGGCGACCTTGTCGAACATCCGGCGCGGTGTCGCCCAATGCTGCTCGCTCGGCTACTGGATGGGCGCAAGGCACGCTGGAAAAGGTTACATGTCCAGCGCGGTCGCCTTGATCGCGCCATTCTGTTTCGATGTGTTGCGCCTGCACCGGATCGAGGCGGCCTGCCTTCCCAGCAACGGGCCGTCGATCCAGCTTCTACGCAAGAACGGGTTCACACGCGAAGGTTATGCGCGCCGCTACCTCAATATCAACGGTCAGTGGCAGGACCATATCCTCTTCGCGCGCCTTGCTGATGATCCGGTGCCGGCCGTTGCGGCCGCCTCTCCACAATGGACCAGTGGCGCCTCGAAAGAAATCTTGTGACATGGCCGACAACCCTTTAACTGTTCGAGCCATGCTCGCCACTCCGCTTCAACTGCCGGTGACATTTCTCCGGTTCCTGGCTGCCGTATTGCTGTTGCTGACTGCGACCCTGTTCGCAGGCCGCGCCCTTGCGCTTGAGCCGATCCCGGTGCCGCTGGATGTGGAGGCGCTGGAACTCACCGGCGCAATCGATCTTTACCGCGACGCCGGACCGCGCCTGCAGGTCTCCACCGCGCCCGGTGCCGATGGCATCGTCCGGCGCATCGAGGTGGCCTCGCGTGACGGGCAGAACACCAACTGGGCGGTTTTCTCGCTGACCAACACCTCCGATGAGCAGGTCGACCGGCTCATCGTCGCGCCTTTCTATCAGCTGGCCGGGTCACGCATGATCTGGCCGGATCTGGGCACATCCCGTGTGGCTTCGATCACGCCCAGCCAGGGCATTGCCCCGGAGCGGCAGAAAAGCCTTGAGGCCGATGTCTTTCTGATCACGCTCGATCCGGGCGCCATCGTCACCTATGTGGCCGAACTGCGCACGCCCGAACTGCCGCAGATCCGCCTGTGGGAGCCCGATGCCTACAAGGAAACCGTCAACGCCTACACGCTGTACCGCGGTATCATTCTCGGCATTTCCGGTTTGCTGGCGCTGTTCCTGACCATTCTGTTCGTGGTCAAGGGCACGGTGATGTTCCCGGCAACGGCCTCGCTGGCCTGGGCGGTTCTGGCCTATCTGTGCATTGATTTCGGCTTCTGGAGCCGGGTGTTCAACCTCACGCAGGGCGAGGATCAGCTCTACCGGGCCAGCGCCGAAGTGATGCTGGCGGCCAGCCTCATCATCTTTCTCTATGCCTATCTCAACCTGAACCGCTGGCACATCCGCTACAGTCATCTGGCGCTGGGCACGCTCACCCTGCTGCTCGGGCTTCTGGGTGTCGCGGTGTGGGACCCCTCGATTGCGGCCGGCATCGCGCGTCTGTCACTCGGCTTCATCGGCTTTGCCGGCTTTGCCACGGTTCTGGTTCTGGCGCTTCAGGGCTATGACCGGGCGATCATGCTGATCCCCACCTGGTTCCTGCTGATCGTCTGGCTCATTGGCTCGGCGATGACCGTTCTGGGCGTGCTCAACAACGACATCGCCCAGCCGGCGCTGGGCGGCGGTCTGGTCCTGATCGTCCTGCTGATCGGCTTCACGGTGATGCAGCACGCCTTTGCAGGCGGTGCCATCGTCCAAGGCCTGATTTCGGATGTGGAGCGGCGCGCTCTGGCCCTGACCGGCGCAGGAGATATCATTTGGGACTGGGACATCGACCGTGACCGCATCTACACCGGCCACGAAGTCGAGGATCTGCTGAACCTTCGCCATGGCACGCTGGACGGCCCGGCGCGTGACTGGCTGGACGTGCTGCACCCGCAGGACCGCGACCGCTTCCGCGCCACGCTGGATGCAGTGGTGGATCAGCGGCGCGGCAAGGTGCAGCAGGATTTCCGCCTGCGTTCCGAGGATGGCCATTTCCGCTGGTTCCGCCTGCGCGCCCGCCCCATTCTGGGCTCGGATGCCGAAGTCATCCGCTGCGTTGGCACGCTGCTGGACATCACCGAGCAGAAGACGGCCGAAGAGCGGCTGCTGCATGATGCGGTGCATGACAACCTGACGGGCCTTGCCAACCGCGAACTGTTCATGGACCGGCTGGAGGCAGCTCTTGCCCGCTGCAAGGCGGACAGCAGCATCGCCAAGCCGACGGTGCTTCTGCTCAATCTCGACCGGTTCAAGCAGGTGAATGACGGCATCGGCCTGTCGGCCGGCGACTCCATCCTGCTGACCATTGCCCGCCGTCTCGACCGCATGCTGCAGCCGCAGGATTCCCTCGCCCGGCTCAACGGCGACCAGTATGGCATGATCCTTCTGTCGGAGCAGGAGGCCGGACGCATTGCCCAGGTGGCCGACGCCTTCCGCAAGGCCGTGCGCGCGCCGGTGACCTATGGCGACCGCGAGGTCTTCCTCACCTGCTCCATCGGTTTTGCCCTGTTCGAGGGCGGGCGCCAGACGGCGGAAGAGCTGGTGACGGATGCGGAAATCGCGCTGAACCATGCCAAACGCCTCGGCGGCGACCGCCAGGAAGTCTTCCGCCCGATCCTGCGCCCGCTGGGCCGCAATGTCATCGATCTGGAAGGCGACCTGCGCAAGGCGATCAAGGACGGCGAACTCGCCGTCCATTTCCAGCCCATCGTGCGCCTTTCCGATCAATCCGTCGCCGGGTTCGAGGTTCTCTCCCGCTGGAAACATGCCAAGCGCGGGCCGATTGCGCCCAGCGAATTCATTCCGATTGCCGAGCAGTCCGGCCTCATCAACGAACTGGGCGTCTATGTGCTCGACAAGGGCGCGCGCCAGCTGGCCGAATGGCAGGACAAGATCCGCACGCCGGTGCCGCTGTTCCTCTCGGTCAACATCTCCTCCCGCCAGCTGCTGCGTCATGACCTCATCAACGAAGTGAAGGCCATCCTGTCGCGCTCGCGCATTGTTCCGGGCACGCTGAAGCTGGAGCTGACCGAATCCATGGTCATGTCCAACCCGGAATATGCCGCCAAGGTGCTGGAGCGCCTGCGCGGTCTGGGGGCAGGGCTGTCGCTGGATGATTTCGGCACGGGCTATTCCTCGCTGGCCTATCTGCAGCGCTTCCCCTTCGACACGATCAAGATCGACCAGTCCTTCGTGCGGCACAACGGCCAGTCGGCCCGCCCGGTCATCCTGCGCTCCATCATCGCCCTCGGCCATGATCTGGGCATGTCCATCGTCGCGGAAGGGGCGGAAAGCGAGTCCGATGCGCTCGAGCTGTTCCAGCTCGGCTGCGAATATGCGCAGGGCTATTTCTTCGGCGAAGCCATGACCGCAGATGAGGCCACCGTGTATCTGCGTGAGCACCACGAGGCTTGAGGCGGCAGAAACGGCCGTTTTTCGCGCCCGGGTGCAGGCAACGCTCCGATCTCTCCATCGTCATCCCGGACGCGCCCCGCGCGATCCGGGACCGGAGAGCCGGGGTGCAGCTTAATCACATGAAATCCAAAGCATAAGCCGTGACTCACCGGTCCCGGATCTCCGCTTCGCTGCGTCCGGGACGACGCCGGAGAGGTTTAACCTGGAGTTTGTGCTGAACTGGCTGGCCAGGCTCGGAACGCTCTTCCAGTAAGCGTCACCCCACCAGCAGGGCCAGCGGACGGTTGCCGTCCGTCAGGGTCAGCGGTGTGACGCCGAAGGGATCGCCGTCGATCTGGGCGGGCACGGCGCGGCGGCTGGTGAGGGTGAGGCTGTTCACCGGCACCAGCGTGACACCCTTCGTCTTGTGCAGGCGGCCTGTCAGCAGCGCGAGGCCGAAGCGCAGGGCGGCCAGCGGCGTGTCCTTTTCCAGCGCCAGAAGATGCAGGCCGGGCCGTGTCACGCCGCCATCCGGGCAGATGACGAAAGGGCCGCCATAGTGGCGAGCCTTGGTGACGACGGCAAGGCGGCAGGTCAGCGTCCGGCCGGCATGGTCGCCGTTCTCCGGCTCATCACCGATCCGCACGAAGAGGTCTTCCCCATGGCGCGAGAAGGCGATGTCGAGCGCGGTGAGCACATAGGCGAGCTTGCCGAGGCGGCGCTTCAGCGCCAGCGGCACCGCATGCACCACTTCCGCATCAAACCCGGCAGAGGCCATCAGCACGAAGGGCCGGCCATTGGCGAGGCCGTAATGAAGCGGCACGCTGCGCCGTTGCAGCATCATGCGGGCGATGCCTTCGGCGCTGCGCGGAAGCTTCAACTCGGCGGCCAGAACATTGGCGGTACCGCAGGGAATGACCGCCAGCTCCGGAGCGGCCGCTGCCGTGTTCTGCTGAAAGCCGCGGATTGCCTCATTGACCGATCCATCGCCGCCGGCCACCGCCAGAATGCCGGTCCGCAGGGCCGGATCGGCACAGATCTCACCGATTTCTCCGGCCCGGCGCGTCAGGCGGATGGTCACCGTGCAGCCCCTGGCTTCCAGCCTTGCGGCAATGTCCTGCAGAAGGCGCGGGCGGTAGCCGCCGGAAGCCGGATTGGCGAGGATCAACACGCTGCGGGCAAGGGCGGCGGCACTGTCATGCGCGCCGGATCCGCCTTCCTGGGAATGAGCGGCGGCCCGAGCCTCTTCCGGCCTGGAGCTGTCATCTCCCGCCATGAAATCTGCCTTGCGCAGGGGCTTCATCCGTTGCTGTCTCCAGCTGCCTTGCGGCCTTTCTGATAGGGCTTCATGCCGAGCCGGGCCAGCTCGTCGGCCCGTTCATTCTCCGGGTGTCCGGCGTGGCCTTTCACCCAGTGCCAGGAAATCTGGTGCTGGCGCTGCGCGGCGTCGAGAGCCTGCCACAGGTCGGCATTCTTCACCGGCTTCTTGTCCGCCGTGCGCCAGTCGTTGCGCTTCCAGTTGAACATCCACTTGGTGATGCCATCACGCACATAAACGCTGTCTGTGTAAAGATCGATGGAGCAGGGGCGCTTGAGGGCGCTCAAGGCCTCGATGGCCGCCGTCAGCTCCATGCGGTTGTTGGTGGTGTCCGCCTCGCCGCCGTTCAGCTCCTTCTCGTGCGGGCCGAAACGCAGGATCGCGCCCCAGCCGCCCGGACCCGGATTTCCCGAGCAGGCACCGTCCGTGTAGATGACGACCTTTGCGTCCTCGCTCATGCGTCCAGTCCGTAATCATGAGCGGAGATGGCGCCCCGGTGGAAGCGCAGCTTGCGCAGATATTCGGTGGGGTCCTTCGGCGTCACCAGTGCGCCGGGGGGCACGTTGAGCCAGTCGTAGAGCCGCGTCAGCAGGAAGCGGATGGAGGCGCCACGTGCCAGCAGGGGCAGGGCCGCGAACTCTTGCGGCGTGAAGGGGCGGATCTTGCGGTAACCGTTGAGGAAGGCGCGGGCCTTGGTGACGTTGAAGGCGCCATCTGCCTCGAAGCACCAGGCGTTGATGCAGATGACCGCGTCATAGGCGAAGCTGTCGGTGCAGGCGAAGTAGAAGTCGATCAGGCCGGACAGTTCGCTGCCGAGGAAGAACACGTTGTCTGGGAAGAGATCCGCATGGATCACGCCGCCCGGCAGGTCCTTCGGCCAGTTGGCTTCCAGATAGTCGAGTTCGCTTGAAAGCTCTTCGGCAAGGCCGGGCACCACCGTATCGGCGCGCTCGGCGGAACGGTTGAAGAGGGGGCGCCAGCCGCTGACATCCAGCGCATTGTGCCGCGTCATCGGGAAGTCGGCACCGGCCAGATGCAGCCGGGCAAGCGCTTCGCCAAGGGCGGCGCAATGCTCAAGGCGCGGGCGGCGCACCCACATGCCTTCCAGGAAGGTCACCATGGCAGCGGGGCGGCCCGACAGCGTGCCCAGCATGGTGCCGTCTTCGGCCACCAGCGGCTGCGGGCAGTTGATGCCCTTCTTCGCCAGATGCTGCATCAGGTTGAGGAAGAAGGGCAGATCATCCGGGTTCACCCGCTTTTCATAGAGGGTGAGAATGAAATTGGCCTGATCCGTGCGCACCAGAAAGTTGGAGTTCTCCACGCCCTCGGCAATGCCCTTGTAGGACAGGAGACGGCCAACGCCGTATCGGGCGACAAAGGCGGCAAGGTCTTCGTCGGCAACTTCGGTATAAACGGCCATTGGGGGCTACTCGGCTGCGCTGGGAACGTCTGCCATGGTGCGAAGCTCGCGCGGCAGGTTGAAGGCGATGGTTTCTTCCGCGGTGCGCACCTCGTTCACCGTCACGGTGAAGCGCTCGGCAAAGGCGGCGATGATTTCCTCGACCAGCGTTTCGGGCGCAGAGGCACCAGCCGTCAGGCCAAGGCTGGAAATGCCCTCGAAATCGGCCCAGTCGATGTCCGAGGCCCGCTGCACCAGAACGGCCTTGCGGCATCCGGCCCGTTCGGCCACTTCGCGCAGGCGCTGGGAGTTGGAGGAATTGGGGGCGCCCACCACGATCATCGCATCCACCTGCGGCGCCACCACCTTCACCGCATCCTGACGGTTGGTCGTGGCGTAGCAGATGTCTTCCTTGTGCGGGGCGACGATATCGGGGAAGCGCTGCTTCAGCACCTCGACAATGCCCTTGGTGTCGTCCACCGAAAGCGTCGTCTGGGTGATGAAGGCAAGCTGACGGCCGGTGCGCGGCTGATAGTTGCGCGCATCCTCTTCCGTCTCGATCAGGAACACCGTGCCTTCCGGCAGCTGGCCCATGGTGCCGATCACTTCCGGGTGGCCGGCGTGGCCGATCAGCAGGATCTCGCGGTCGCGCCGGTCGTGGATCTCGGCTTCCTTGTGCACCTTGGAGACGAGCGGGCAGGTGGCGTCGAGGAAGAACATGTTCCGCCCGCGCGCATCTTCCGGCACGGATTTCGGCACGCCATGGGCGGAGAAGATCACCGGGCGGTCGCGCTGGTCTGCCGGGATCTCGTCAAGCTCCTCGACGAAAACGGCGCCCTTGGCCTTCAGCCCGTCAACCACAAACCGGTTATGCACGATCTCGTGGCGCACATAGACCGGGCGGCCGAACTTCTCCAGCGCCAGTTCGACGATCTGGATGGCACGGTCCACCCCTGCGCAGAAGCCGCGCGGTGCACACAATTTCACGTCCAGCGCCGGAAGAGCGCCATGATTGCCGGTCATGTCAGGTCCTTGAGCGTGGCTCATGGGGGCAATAGAGTGATCACCCCATGGCCTGTCAAGGGGAAGCATGCGCATTGCTGCCGGGCAAGCCCCGCATTCTGCGCCGTGCATCCATAGAGGCAGGCTGCGTCTCGCCAAAACGGATATGGCCTGTTATAGACCGGCGAACAGGTTTCGAGTGAAGTGGAACTTCTGAATGCTGCAAGTCGAACGCATTTCCGCCCGTTCTGCCGCAGGCCGCGTGGCCACCTTTGCCGCGCTGGCGGGGCTCCTTTCCGGCTGCATGTCATTCGGCGGCGGTGATTCCGCTGATACGGGCGGTGCGCCGGCAGGCCCCAGCCTGACGCAGAAGATCGTCAGCGGCGGACAGGGGCCGATCCAGGTGGACCCGCAGGCCTTCGAAAAGCAGCCTTATTGCCCACCGATCGAGTTGCAGTCGGACACGTTCCTCATCACCAAATATGAGCGCGGCAAGGAGCATGACGCCCGCGCACTGCTCTATCAGGCCAATCTTGAAGACTGGGCCCGCGAATGCCGCCGCGAAGGCGACCAGACCCGCATCAAGGTCGGTCTTGCAGGCCGCGTGACGCCGGGTCCCGCCTGGCCGGGCGGTGAAATCAAGCTGCCGGTGCGTGTTGCCATCATCCCGCAGGGCGTTTCGGATGCCACCCCGGTGGTTTCTCAGCTTCTATCCGTGCCCGTGACGGCGGCGACAGGGGCTCCGGCCATAACCTGGTCGCTGGTCGAAGATTCCTTCGTGGTGCCGCGCGATGCCTCGCTCAAGATCGTCTTCGGCTTTGACGAAGGCGCACCGCAGCGGACGAAGCGCCGCTGAAGCATGTGCAGACGTTCTTAACCCTTGCCGTCAAACGGGACGGGAATACCTATCCGTCTCAGGATGGCGGATATTGACAAGGGCAGGACGGGAATAGACAATCACGCCGCTCATCTGGGTCGTGACAGGTGGGCGGAACGGCGGCGCTGGCATTGTTCAAGGCAGGTGCCGCCGGTTCAAAAAGGCGACAGCGGGAGAGGCTGGAGAGGTGCCCTGCAGCAATGCGGGTAACCTGAGACAGCGCCGAAGGAGCAACCGCCCCGGAAACTCTCAGGCAAAAGGACCGCTTCGCTTTGACGCTCTGGAAAGCAGGCCTCGCATGCTGATGCGTGAGGTCTCACCGAAGGAGTAACCTTCCGGCTGCCTCCGTGCGCCGGGCGGGAAATCTCTCAGGTACTCGGACAGAGGGGGTGCGGATGGGCCGTTACAGGTCTGTCCTTGCGCCACTGACGACGAGGACCCTTGATGGCCACGACTGATTCTGCGGCCGCCCCTGAGGCGGACCTGAAGCGTACCTCCCTTCATGACCTGCATGTGGCGCTTGGCGCCCGCATGGTGCCTTTCGCGGGCTATGAGATGCCCGTGCAATATCCCGCCGGCATTCTGACCGAACATCTCCACACACGCGCCGCTGCCGGACTGTTCGACGTGTCGCATATGGGCCAGGCCTGGCTCATCGGCCCGGACCACGCCACCACCGCCCGTGCGCTGGAGGCTCTTGTGCCCTCCAACATGGTGGAACTGGGCCGCGGCAAGCAGCGCTACACGGTTCTGCTCAACGCAGAAGGCGGCATTGTTGATGACCTGATGGTCACCCGCCCGGTGGCTGAGGAAGACGATGGCCGCCTGTTCCTGGTGGTTAATGCCTCGCGCAAGGATGTGGACTATCCGCTGATCGAAGCCGCGCTCCCCGAAGGTGTCCGCCTTGAGATCATCGAGGACCGCGCGCTGATCGCGGTGCAGGGGCCGCAGGCTGTTGCCGCTGTTGCCCAGCATGCGCCGGAAGCGGCGGACCTTGCCTTCATGAGTGCGGCCTGGATGGACTTCGACGGCATCCGCTGCCACGTGTCGCGCTCCGGTTATACGGGCGAAGACGGGGTGGAAATGTCCGTCCCCGCAGACGCAGCGGAAGCCATCGTCAAGGCGCTGCTGGCGGATGAGCGGGTGAAGCCGATTGGTCTTGGCGCGCGCGACAGCCTGCGCCTTGAAGCCGGGCTCTGCCTTTATGGCCATGATCTTGACGAGAGCACCTCGCCGGTCGAGGGCGACATCACCTTCATCCTGCAGAAGCGCCGCCGCGAGGAAGGCGGCTTCCCCGGCGCCGCCCGTGTTCAGGGCGAACTCGCCGCAGGCCCGGCCCGCAAGCGCGTCGGCCTGAAGCTGGAAGGCCGTGCGCCAGCGCGTGAGGGCGCGGAAATCCGAGTGCCCGGCGGCAGCGGGGCCATTGGCACCGTCACCTCCGGCGGCTTTGCCCCGACCCTCGGCCAGCCCATCGCCATGGGCTATGTCGCCGCTGCCCATTCTGCCCCCGGCACGAAGCTCGCGCTCATCGTGCGCGGCAAGGAGCTGGAAGCCACCGTCACCACGATGCCTTTCGTGGAGCACCGTTACGTGCGCGCCGCCAAGGCGTGAGCCGTTCAGAAACAGAAGATCATCCAGTCTGGAGACCAGAGAATGACGACCTATTATTCCAAGGATCATGAATGGGTTGCCGTGTCCGGTGGCGTTGCCACCGTCGGCATCACCACCTATGCCCAGAGCCAGCTTGGCGATGTGGTCTATGTGGAGCTGCCGGATGTCGGCCGCAGCGTGTCGCGGGGCGATGACGCCGCCGTGGTGGAATCGGTGAAGGCCGCCAGCGAGGTCTATGCTCCGGTCAGCGGTGAGGTGACCGAGGTCAACAGCGCCCTGACGGACAGCCCGGCCATGGTGAACGAGGATCCGGAAGGGGCGGCCTGGTTCATGAAGCTGCGCATCTCCAACGAGGGCGAGCTGGCAGAGCTGATGGACGAGGCGGCCTACAAGGCCTACGTGGACACGCTCTGACCCATGCCCGGCCATCTCTACACCGCCGAAGTGATCTGGCGCCGCGAGGGCGAGTTCCGCAATGGACGCTACTCCCGCGGCCACACCTGGCGCTTTGACGGCGGTGTGGAGGTGCCAGCCTCTGCCTCGCCCACCGTCGTGCCGCTGCCCCATTCGGTGCCCGAAGCCGTGGACCCGGAAGAGGCCTTCGCTGCCGCCATCTCCTCCTGCCACATGATGACCTTCCTCGATTTCGCCCGCCGCGACGGGTTTCTGATCGAGGCCTATGAGGACCGGGTAGAGGCGGAAATGCACCGCATCGCGCCGGGGCGCATGGGCATAACCCGTGTCACCCTGCGCCCCGTGATGACCATCATCGCGGACAGCCAGCCAGACCCGGCCCGGCTCGCCGAACTGCACGAGAAGGCGCATGAGATGTGCTTCATCGCCAACTCGGTGAAATGTGAAATCGTCGTGGCGCCCGGTCCGGTGCGCCTCGTTGCTCCGCAACCGCATGAAGGGACGTAAACCCGATGCGTTATCTGCCGCTTTCCGACACTGACCGCGCCGACATGCTGGCGCGCGTCGGCGTGTCTTCGATTGATGATCTGTTTGCCGATATCCCGGAAGCCGCCCGCCTCAAAGGCCTTGTTGACCTGCCCAAGCGCAAGTCCGAGATCGAGGTGGAGCGCCATCTGAACCGCATGGCCGGCAAGAATGTCGCTGCTGGTTCCGTGCCCTTCTTTGTGGGTGCAGGCGCTTACCGCCATCATGTTCCGGCGACGGTGGATCACCTGATCCAGCGCTCCGAATTCCTCACCTCCTACACGCCCTATCAGCCGGAAATCACGCAAGGCACCCTGCAGTATCTGTTCGAGTTCCAGACGCAGGTCGCGCGCCTGACCGGCATGGAAGTGGCCAACGCCTCCATGTATGACGGCTCCACCGGCACCGGCGAAGCCGTGCTGATGGCCCACCGCGTCACCCGCCGCAACAAGGCAGTGCTCTCCGGCGGCCTGCATCCGCAGTACCGCGCCGTGGTCGAGGGTCTGTCGAACCTCTCCGGCGACAAGGTGGAAGCGCTTCCCGCCGATCCGATGGGCACCGAGGACATTCTGGCAGCCATCGACGGCGAGACGTCCTGTGTCGTCGTGCAGTCGCCGTCCTTCTACGGCCAGATCATCGACCTGAAGCCGATTGCCGAGAAGGCCCATGCCCATGGGGCGCTGCTGATCGCCGTCTTCACCGAAGTGGTGTCGCTGGGTCTGATCGAACCGGCCGGTACGCAGGGCGCCGATATCGTCGTCGGCGAAGGCCAGTCCATCGGCAATGGCCTCACCTTTGGCGGCCCTTACGTTGGCCTCTTTGCCACGAAGCAGAAATACATGCGCCAGATGCCGGGGCGTCTGTGCGGCGAGACCGTGGATGCGGAAGGCAAGCGCGGCTTCGTGCTGACGCTTTCCACCCGCGAGCAGCACATCCGCCGCGAAAAGGCGACGTCGAACATCTGCACCAACTCCGGCCTCTGCGCGCTGGCCTTCACCATCCACATGACGCTGCTGGGCGAAGCCGGGCTGACGCGCCTTGCCCGGATCAACCACGCCAATGCGGTGAAGCTGAAGAAGCTGCTGGCCGCCGTGCCGGGCGTTGAAGTGCTGAACAAGGCCTATTTCAACGAGTTCACCATCGCCCTGCCGAAGGTGGCCGATCAGGTTGTCGAGGCGCTCGCCGAACGCGGCATCCTCGCCGGCGTGCCGGTGTCGCGGCTGGAGCCGCGCAACAAGGACCTTGCGAACCTTCTCGTTGTCGCCTCGACCGAAATCAACACCGATGAAGACCGCGCTGCCTTCGCAGCCGCGCTCAAGGAGGTGCTGGCATGAAGAGGGATTTTGATCTGATTAGGCGGATCCTCCTAGAGGTTGAAGATAAATATACCCCGGAAAGAAACATTTCTCTTAAGCCAGATGACGTTTCTTGGTTTTCTGAATATGAATGGGGGAATGTGGTTGGTCATTTCGTCTTATTGGAAGAGGGCGGGTATCTGCATCGTGGGTCCAGCTCTTGTGATCGATTTCAGGGAATGATTGTTTTAAATGGAATTAGTTGGAAAGGGTATGAATTACTTGATGAAATTCGCGATGAAATACTATGGAGAAAAACGAAACAAGGTGCCAGCCAAATCGGAAGCTTCTCGGTTGATACGATTAAAGATGTAGCAAAGGCGCTTGTCAGAAAGAAAATCAAAGACTTGACGGACGGTGAATTTACGCTTGGAGGCGACGAGGCATGAGCATGAACACTCAGGGACGCCCGACCGCTGCGGGCGATGCGGGCGCGGCTTTCCGGCCCAAGACCTTCACCGGCAACCGTGCGCTCGACATGGAAGAGCCGCTGCTGTTCGAGATCGGCCGCCTCGATGTGACGGGCGTTGATCTGGACGAGCCGGAGGCTTTCGAGGCGGAGCTGGGCACCCACGCCCGCATGGCGAAGATCGGCCTGCCGGGCCTTTCCGAGCCGGAGACGATGCGCCATTACGTGCGTCTGTCGCGCAACAATTACGCCATCGACAGCGGGCTTTATCCGCTGGGCTCCTGCACCATGAAGCACAACCCGCGCCTCAACGAGAAGATGGCGCGCGTGCCGGGCTTTGGCGACATTCACCCGCTGCAGCCGCTGTCCACCGTCAAGGGCGCCGTGGAACTCATCTCCGAGCTGGGCGACTGGCTGATGGAGCTGACCGGCACCACAGCCGTGGCCATGAGCCCGAAGGCGGGCGCCCATGGCGAGCAATGCGGCATGATGGCGATCAAGGCCGCGCATATCGCTGCGGGGCGTGATCCGAAGATCGTGCTGGTGCCGGAAAGTGCCCATGGCACCAATCCGGCCACCGCTGCGCTCCTCGGCTTCAAGGTCGTCGCCATCGACGCCAAGGAAGATGGCACGGTAGATCTGGCCTCGGTGAAGAAGGCGATTGCGGACAATGACGGCAACATCGCCGCCATCATGCTGACCAACCCGAACACCTGCGGGCTGTTCGAGCGCGACATCATGGAGATTGCCGCCGCCATCCACGCCGCAAATGCCTATTTCTACTGCGACGGCGCCAACTTCAACGCCATCGTCGGCAAGGCGCGGCCGGGAGATCTGGGCATCGATGCGATGCACATCAACCTGCACAAGACCTTCTCCACCCCGCATGGCGGCGGCGGACCGGGCTCCGGCCCGGTGGTTCTGTCGAGCCGTCTTGCCCCGTTCGCGCCGCTGCCCTTCGTCCGCAAGTCGGAAGGCGGGCTGGAACTGGTGGAAACGGAAGCCGGCCTCAAGGATGGCGAGAAGCCGTTCGGCCGCATGACCGCCTTCCACGGCCAGATGGGCATGTTCGTCCGGGCGCTGACCTACATGCTGAGCCACGGCTCGGACGGGCTGCGTCTGGCGTCCGAAGATGCGGTGCTGAACGCGAACTATGTGCGCGTTGGCCTGCAGGACCTGATGAGCCTGCCCTTCGGCGAGCGCCCCTGCATGCACGAGGTGCTGTTCGATGACAGCTTCCTCAAGGACACGGGCGTGACCACACTCGACTTCGCCAAGGCGATGATCGACGAGGGCTATCACCCGATGACCATGTATTTCCCGCTGGTCGTCCATGGGGCAATGCTGATCGAGCCGACCGAGTCCGAAAGCCGGGCCTCGCTCGACCTGTTCGTCGCCACGCTGCGGGATCTGGTTCTCTCGGCCAAGCGCGGCGAAACGGAACGCTTCACCGGCGCGCCGTATCTTGCCCCGCGCCGCCGCCTTGATGAAACCCGCGCTGCCCGCAGCCCGGTTCTCACCTGGAGCGAACCGGCCCCGGCCAGCGTCACCCCGGCTGCGGCGGAGTAAGCGGAAACGCAAAGCGCCCGGAGCCGGAAGGCTCCGGCCAGCGTCACTCCGGTTGCGGCGGAGTGAGCGGAAACACAAAGCCCCCGGAGCCGGAAGGCTCCGGCCAGCGTCACTCCGGCTGAGGCGGAGTGAGCGGAAACGCAAAGCGCCCGGAGCCGGAAGGCTCCGGGCGGCATTCAGGCCTGCAGGAACGCAAGCCTTTCATCCAGCCGCGAAGGCTGGATCTCGTGAATCTCGGCGCTGACAATCTTCTCCCGGACAAAGGGATCTCCGGCGATACGTGCCTCCAGATCTGTCCGGCTGATCTGATGCGCGAGAACCATTCCGCCTTTTCCGGGGACAAGGCTGCCGGTCATCAGAAAGACCCCATCCTCGAAACCCTTGCGGATCCAGTCGTTATGGGCGGCCATGTGGGCCGGTGCGGCGCTCCGGTTGGGGCCGAATGCAAGAAATACGGCATACATCTTTCAGTCCTCTTTCTGCTGCTCAAGGGGGGAAAGGGGGGAGGTTGCTGGCGGCAGCACCGCGATCTGCTGATCAAGCCAGAGCGACATGGCTTCCGCTTCCCGCCGGACGAATTCGGCATCCTTATAGGCGTTGGCCAGCGCGGCCACGCCCTGACTGCGCATGAGAAGATGCATGGCCAGGGCGTCTGACTGACCTGCAAAACCAAGAGCCTCGAATTGCTGCCTGAGCCAGGTGCGGAAGACCGTGAACAGCTCATTGGCCTGATCGAGTGCCGGATGGTTCAGCTTCGCCAGTTCTGCAGACAGGGTTCCGACCGGACAGCCGAAGGTCATGATCTTGCTCTGGTTGGTGATCAGTATCCCGATGAAGCAGCGGATCCTGTCCTCTGGCGGGAAGGCCTCCGCCCAGCCTTGCAGCAAGGCCTCCCGGTCTGCGATCCGCTTGGCGATGACGGCTTCCAGGATCTCGTTCTTCGTCTTGAAATGGTAATAGAAGTTCCCGCGCGAAATCTTCACCTCAGATGCGATGCTGGCAAAGGAGGCCGCCTCAAAGCCGCGCTCATAGAAAAGCTGGTCGGCTACGGCCGTTATGATTTCTCTGGTGGATCTGGAACTCATCACATTCACGAATTAGGACATTTGACCTAATAATCATTAGGTCAAATGTCCTAATTCCGCAAGCTCCCATTCATTCCGCTTTTGGAAAGTATTTATATCATTGATTCAAAATGATAATTTTAAGGCTTGCAGCGTGGGCCGGCGCGGTGAGGCGCAGCGGGAGAAGCCTCCATGCCGGGACCGCCGGAATTCTGCTTTTCATGCCCGCTTGACAGACGGGATGGTTCCGGGGCATCTATCCTGCCATGATCAAGACCGCCGCCACCTTTGTGTATTTTTATTACGTCACCTCCATACCGGCGGCTGCGTAGGATCTTGCTCATTTGATCAAACCCGAAAAAGCCGCCGCGTCAGGCGGCTTTTTGGTTTTCAAAGGCTCTCCTGACAGGGGCAAACTCCCGAAGGAAGCCGCAAGTGACCCAGCATATGATCGAGGCCGGAAAACCGGCCAGCCCGCTCAAATCCGAAGCTCTGCAGGTGCTGTTCGAGCGCGGGCTCGTCAACCAGACCACGGAACTGGAGGCGCTGGATGCGCGCCTCGCGGAAGGGCCTGTCACGGTCTATGCCGGTTTTGATGCCACAGCCGCGAGCCTGCATGTCGGCCACCTGATGCCGCTGATGACCATGCGCTGGCTGCAGAAACTCGGCCACCGGCCCATCATCGTTCTGGGCGGCGGCACCAGCCAGGTGGGTGATCCCAGCTTCCGCAACGAGGCGCGTCCTATCCTCGAAAAGCAGCAGATTGCCGCCAACATCGCCGGTATCCGCCGCTCGGTGGAGACGCTGATCGACTTCTCCGGCGCGGAAGGCGCCCTGCTGGTGGACAATGCCGACTGGCTGACGGAAGTGAAGTTCCTCGAATTCCTGCGCGATTACGGCAGCCATTTCACCGTCAACCGCATGATGACCTTCGACAGCGTCAAGTCCCGGCTTGAGGCGCAGATGCCGCTGACCGTGCTGGAATTCTGCTACATGATGCTGCAGGCGGTGGATTTTCTGGAACTCTCCCGCCGCCATGGCTGCAGCTTGCAGGTCGGCGGCTCGGACCAGTGGGGCAACATCATCAACGGCGTCGAGCTTGGCCGCCGCGACGGGCGCAAGCTGCACGGGCTGACCGTGCCGCTGGTGACCACGGCGAGCGGGGCCAAGATGGGCAAGACGGCGGCCGGTGCCGTGTGGCTGCATCCGGAGCATCTGTCGCCCTTCGGCTTCTGGCAGTTCTGGCGCAACACGGCAGATGCGGACGTGCCGCGCTTCCTGCGGCTTTTCACCGAGCTGCCCTTGAGCGAGGTGGAGCGCCTGTCCGATCTGCAAGGCGCCGAACTCAACGAGGTGAAGAAGCTGCTGGCGACCCACGTCACCGGCATGGTCCACGGTGCCGATGCCGCCCGCCATGCGCTGGAGCAGGGCGATGCGCTGTTCTCCGGTGACGAGATGAGCGCCGAGCCGACCCATACCCTGCCGCTCGCCATGCTGGCGCAGGATCTGGGCTTGCTGGAGCTGCTGGTCGCCACCGGCTTTGCCGCCTCAAACAGCGACGCCCGGCGTCTGGTTGAGGGCGGCGGCGTGCGCCTCAACGGCAATGTCGCCGACGATCCGCGCCGCCGCATTTCCAGCGGCGATCTGGGCGCCAACGACCGCCTGACCCTTGCCGCCGGCAAACGCCGCAAGGCGCTGGTGGCGTTTGGGTGAGGATATACCAACTCCCGATAAGCTTGACTTATCGGGAGTTGGTCAAGCCCGTGCGGCGCTTGAGCCGTTTCAAGGCGTGATGCGTCAGCATCTCAGCGCCTTGGCATTGGCGGCGAGGCGGCGGGCAACAACCCGCCGCCTGCCAATCCGTCAGGAGAAGCTGCGGATCATTGTCATCAGGAAGGATTGCTGCTCCGCGCTGGAATCGAACATAGTGCGCGGGAAATACTGCACATTGCTGCGGATCGGGATCGACAGGCTGCGGCCGGTGGAGGGCAGGGGAATGGTCAGTTCCTGCTTGCTCTGGCCTGCTTGCAGCAGGGCGGTCATCAGCCCGGGGAAACGGCTCTCATAGAAGCTTGTGATTGACTGGGGCATGGCAACCGAATGCCCCCAGTGAGCGCCAGTGGTGGTGTTGATGTTTGCCAGATCCAGATCCAGCATGTTGAGGGGCTGATACTTATTATTTGTCGCGGTTGCGCTGCCACCGAAGAACAAACCCTGCAAGGGACCTGCGTTGATATAGACCGTGTTCTGTCCCATCGGTATCGGATTGTTGGCCGCGTTGAATGTGTTGAGCTGCTGGGTGCTCATCTGATTTGCTTGCGAAGCCAGCAGGTTGGCATTGATCGTTGTCTTGTTGTTGCCAAGCTGGACCGAGTAGATCGTGTTGGCGGCAAGGTTTGCCTGAATCGTCAGGGCATCGTTCCACTGGCCTGCATACATGTAGACTTCGCGGCCCGCCTTCTCGGAGATAAGAAAGCCATCCCGGTGCAAGGGGCGGTAACGGATGAAGTTCACGACATTGTCGATGAAGTAGAGGCTCGGAAACTGGCCGTCTTCGATGCTGTACTGACCGGCATTGTTGGCAAGGCGCAAGGTGCCAAGCAGGAAGTTGCCCGGAATGACGGGCCGGATCGGTGTGGGATTTGCAGGCATGTCAGTGGTCCTTTCGGCAGGAAGGCTTGGGGAAGGTGGCAAGCTGTCCTGGGGAAGGGCCGGCAGAAGCGAGGCCAGCATGGCAGCAGCCGCTTCCCCGGGAGAAAGAGGCTGTGTCTGCTGGCGGTTCTGCCTGAAAAAGCGGTAGGCCAAAGCGGCCAGCATCAAGTCCATCTGGGTCACCGTTCCGGGCAGGACATGCCCACACGTGCAAGGACGCCTGATGCTCATTCATGTGAAAAAGACCCGGAGTGGGTTCTCCGGGCCTTGAAAGCTGCTTGCAGGAGCGCGCTCAGCTGATCCGCTTGCCGTCCGCGTCCAGAACCTTTTCGCCGTCTTCCTTGGTGAAGGCGCCCTTGTGGGTGTCCGGAAGGATCTCCAGCACCACTTCCGAGGGGCGGCAGAGGCGGGTGCCGAGCGGGGTGATGACGAAGGGGCGGTTGATGAGGATGGGCTCGCGCATCATCGCGTCGAGCAATGCCGCATCATCGAGATCCGGATTGCCAAGGCCCATCTCCTCGAAGGGCGTGCCTTTCTCGCGCAGGGCGCCGCGCACGGTGAGGCCTGCGGCGGCGATCATCGCGGCCAGGTCCTCGCGGGCGGGCGGGGTCTTCAGATATTCGATGACCGTGGGCTCGATCCCGGCGTTGCGGATCATCTCCAGCGTGTTGCGCGAGGTGCCGCAGGCGGGGTTGTGATAGATCGTGGCATCCATGGTTCAGGCCTGTCCTTCTGTGATGCTGCGGGCAGAAACGGCGCGGGAGGCCTCGTACCAGCCCTTGCTGCGGTTGACGACGGCAACGAGCGCCAGCATCACCGGCACCTCGATGAGCACGCCCACGACCGTAGCGAGCGCTGCGCCGGAATTGAAGCCGAAGAGGCTGATGGCGGTGGCAACGGCCAGCTCGAAGAAGTTCGACGCGCCGATCAGGGCGGAAGGGCCTGCGATGCAATGGGCTTCGCCGGTCACCCGGTTGAGGATATAGGCAAAGCCGAAGATGAACACGGTCTGCAGCAGGATCGGCACCGCCAGCAGGGCGATCACCAGCGGCTGGGCAAGGATCTGGCTGCCCTGGAAGGCGAAGAGCAGCACGACGGTCAGCAGCAGCGCACCGATGGATAGCGGCTGGATCTGCTCCTGAAAGCGCGCCAGCGCCCGGCCATCACCTGTGCCCAGCACCTTGCGCAGCATCTGCGCGGCAATCACCGGCACGACGATGAACAGGGCAACCGAGATCAGCAGCGTATCCCAGGGCACGATGATGGAGGAGACACCCAGCAGCAGCGCGACGATGGGGGCAAAGGCCAGCACCATCACCGCGTCATTGAGGGCAACCTGCGTCAGGGTGAAAGGCGCGTCGCCCCGGGTCAGGTTCGACCAGACGAAGACCATGGCCGTGCAGGGCGCGGCCCCCAGGAGGATCAGCCCGGCGATGTAGCTGTCGATCTGGTCCTGCGGCAGCAGCGGGGCAAACAGCCAGCCGATGAAGATCCAGCCGAGAACAGCCATGGAGAAGGGCTTCACCGCCCAGTTCGAGAACAGCGTGATGCTCATGCCGCGCCAGTGCTGGCCGACCTGCCGGATGGCGGCAAAGTCGATCTTCATCAGCATGGGGATGATCATCAGCCAGATCAGCGCGGCGACAGGCAGGTTGACCTTGGCGATTTCCAGCGTGCCGATCACCTCGAACACCTGCGGCAGCAGGTGGCCGAGGGCGATGCCGGCGATGATCGCCAGCCCCACCCACAGCGTCAGGTAGCGTTCAAACAGGGACATGGATCACTTCACCTTTTCAGCAAGGTTGGTGGCACCTTCAAGGGTGCCGATGTCGGTAAGCTTCTTCTTCAGGGCCATGGCATCGATGGAGGACAGCGGCAGATTGAGGAAGGCGCTGATACGGTTCTTGAGATAGCGGGCGGCCTGGCTGAAAGCCTGCTCCTTCTCGAATGCTGCGCCTTCAAAGGCGGCAGGATCCTCGATGCCCCAATGGGCTGTCATCGGCTGACCCGGCCACACGGGGCAGGCTTCGCCAGCGGCGTTGTCGCAGACCGTGAAGACGAAATCGAACTGCGGTGCGCCGGGCACGGCGAATTCGTCCCAGCTCTTGGAACGGAACCCTTCTGCCGGATAACCAAGGGCATCCAGCGTCTTGAGGGCAAGCGGATGGACCGCGCCCTTCGGCTGGCTGCCCGCAGAAAAGGCGCGGAACCGGCCGCCGCCTGTCGCGTTCAGGATGCCTTCGGCGAGGATGGAGCGGGCGGAATTGCCGGTGCAGAGGAACAGCACATTGTAGGTCTTCTCGGTCATGGCAGGCTCCTTATGGCATCCGGCTGTCAGGCAATGGGGCACAGGCCGGAGAACAGGTATCCGTGTAGCTTCCGGTCAGTTCGGCGATCAGCGGCTCGCACAGGCTGGCCTTGCCGCCGCAGCAATCTTTCAGGAGGTAGAGCATCATCTGCCTGAGCTGCTCGGGATTCGCGTGATAGACGATAGAGCGTCCTTGCCGCAGTCCTGTGACAAGTCCTGCTTGTGAAAGAACCGTCAGATGCGCGGAAAGCGTGTTCTGCGGCACGCCGAGGCGCTGGGCGAGGTCACCGGCGGCAATGCCATCGGGTTCTGCCTGCACGAGTGCGCGGAAGGCCTGAAGGCGGGTCGCCTGAGCAAGGGCTGCAAGGGCAGCGATGGTTTCTAGTTCATCCATATATCCGGAATTATGGATATATAAGGGGCGAGTCAATCCCCCTGCGCCGGGCTGGCGCACAAAAAAACACCCCCGGCCTCGGGGAGCCGGGGGTGTTCCGGGAATTCGCGGGGACGCGAATGTCCGGCCTTTCGCCTATGGATCAGGCGAAGAGGCGGGATCTGAGTTCCTTGCGCAGGTCATCCACCGGGTTGAAGCTGCCCCGGTCCTTCAGGTGCCAGAAGGTCCAGCCATTGCAGCTTTCCGCGCCCTGAACGAGCGCACCCACCTTGTGAATGGAGCCGGAGTGCTGGCCGCTGACCAGCGAACCGTCAGCGCGCACAATGGCCAGATGCTTGCCCTTCGGGCAGATGAGTTCGGTGCCCGGTTCCAGCAGGCCAGCCTCCAGCAGCGAGCCGAAGGGAATGCGCGGTTCGGCGCGCTTGCCCTTCTGCATGTCGAGGGACACGCCCTCGGCCGGCACGATGGCATTGATGCGGGCAGTGGCCGCATCAATGTAGCTCTGCTCACGCTCGATGCCGATGTAGTTGCGGCCAAGGCGCTTGGCGACGGCGCCGGTGGTGCCGGTGCCGAAGAAGGGATCAAGCACCACATCGCCCGGACGGGACGAGGCCGTCAGCACCCGGTAGAGCAGGGACTCCGGCTTCTGGGTCGGATGGACCTTCTGCCCGTCCTCATCCTTCAGCCGTTCCGCACCCGTGCACAGCGGCAGGTGCCAGTCGGAGCGCATCTGAAGGTCTTCGTTGAAGGTCTTCAGCGCATCGTAGTTGAACACCGGCTTGGAGGCCTTCGACTTCGACGCCCAGATGATCGTCTCATGGGCATTGGTGAAGCGCTTGCCGCGGAAATTCGGCATCGGATTGGACTTGATCCAGACGATGTCGTTCTGGATCCAGAAGCCCAGATCCTGCAGGATCGCGCCGACGCGGAAGATGTTGTGGTAGGAGCCGATGACATAGAGCGAGGCATCGTCCTTCATCACACGGAGCACGGCCAGCAGCCATGCGCGGGTGAAGGCATCATAGGCCTCGAAGCTCTCGAACTGGTCCCAGTGATCGTCGCAGGCATCCACCTTCGACTGATCGGGACGGTGAAGATCACCGCCGAGCTGAAGATTGTAGGGCGGATCGGCAAACACCAGATCCACCGACTTCGAGGGCAGCTTGCTGAGGGCGGCAACGCAGTCGCCCTTCAGGATCGTGTTCAGCCAGGCCGGAGTGGCGGCATTGTCTTGGGTTTCAAGGGGTGCCACAGAGGACACCCCAGTACGCAGAACTTTCATTGCGACGCAGCACCTCACGCAATTTCGAGGCTCATGGTTACCGGATCTGGTAAATCGCGGGTTAAGGCGCGCTATAATTTTTCTTTTTGATTTCAATGCTTTCTTTAGGTTTGTGAAACCCGTACGGCAGGTTAACTTTTGGCCTTGGAAAAACTGGCGGAAATAGCGTGCTTTTCCGGCAGGCAGGGCCGGGAAGGGCCTGTCCGCATTAACCATGATCCCGGGCAGCGGAGGCGGGAAGAAAGCGGAGCCGGGGTCCTGATGGGTTCGCGCGGATTCACCATGCTGGCTCTGTCATGCCCCTGCAATGCGATCCCATCAAGCTGCAAAATCATTCGCGCGATGAAAAATATTTCAAAAAATGACGTCTTTGGCTTGACGAAAGCGGGCCTCTGTTAGAGCCTGTCCGGTTAAGAACAATAAGGAGAACGCATTTGAAAAACCGGCCCTACCGAAATCCCCTTACGGATCCCCGCCCGTTCGTGCTGGCGCCCGCTGCGCCGCTGGAACCCTTCACCGATGCGGCCGTTGCCGTCGCCCGGCTGATGGAGCTGTTCGAGCGCAACACCGCCTTCATCCGGGACGCTTTCCGCGATCTCGTGGCAGGGACGGCGCCCGAGGGCCGGGTGAGGGCCTATTATCCGCAGATCCGTCTGATCACGGAGAGCCATTCGCGCCTCGACAGCCGCCTGCCGTTCGGGTTTGTCTCCGGCCCCGGCATCCATGGCACCACGATCACCCGGCCGGATCTGTTCCAGCAGTATCTGACGCAGCAGATTGCCCTGCTGATCCGCAATCATGGGGTGCCGGTGCTGGTGGGGGACAGCACGACGCCAATTCCGCTGCACTTCGCCTTCTATGATGGCACCCATGTGGAAGGGGCAGGGGATCTGGCCGGAGAGCGGCCGCTGGCGGACATGTTCGACCTGCCGGACCTGACACTGATGGACGACGCCATCGCCAACGGCACCTATGAGCCGGTGGACGGCATCATGCCGCTGGCGCCTTTCACCGGTCCGCGCATCGACTATTCCCTGCACCGCCTGCAGCATTACACCGCGACGGCGGCAGAGCATTTCCAGAATTACGTGCTTTTCACGAACTACCAGTTCTACATCGACGAGTTTTGCCGCATGGCGGAAGCGGCCATTGCCGATCCGGCCAGCGGCTACACCGCCTTTGTCGAGCCCGGCAACCTGCTGACGCTGGCGGGTTCGAAGACACCATCCTCCGGCACGGCGCCGGCCAAGCTGCCGCAGATGCCGGCCTATCACCTGAAGCGGGCCGACAGTTCCGGCATCACAATGGTCAACATCGGCGTCGGCCCTTCCAACGCCAAGACCATCACCGACCATATCGCCGTGCTGCGGCCCCATGCCTGGCTGATGCTGGGCCACTGTGCGGGCCTGCGCAACAGCCAGACGCTGGGCGACTATGTGCTCGCGCACGGCTATGTGCGCGATGACCATGTGCTGGATCAGGACCTGCCGCTGTGGGTGCCGATCCCGCCTCTGGCCGAGGTGCAGGTGGCGCTGGAAAGCGCGGTGGCCGAGATCACCGGTTTCTCCGGCTATGAGTTGAAGAAGGTGATGCGCACCGGCACGGTGGCCTCCATCGACAACCGGAACTGGGAATTGTGGGACCAGCGCGGCCTCGTGCAGCGCTTCTCCCAGTCCCGCGCCATTGCGCTGGACATGGAATCGGCCACCATCGCCGCCAACGGCTTCCGCTTCCGTGTGCCTTACGGCACGCTGCTCTGTGTCTCCGACAAGCCGCTTCACGGCGAGTTGAAGCTGCCGGGCATGGCGACGGATTTCTACAAGCGGCAGGTGGCACAGCATCTGGAAATCGGCATGCGGGCCATGGAGCTGTTGCGGTCGATGCCGCCGGAACGCCTGCATTCGCGCAAGCTGCGCAGCTTTGCGGAGACGGCTTTCCAGTAAGGTCCGGATATGACGGCAGGCGGGCGGTGCCTGCCGTCTTTGCCCTGTAAAAAAGGACAGGCACTCTTGCCACTGTCCGTCCGGCGTCACATTTGACCTGAGGCGGAGGCATGGAGGCGAAGGCATGAACTGGACGGAACCGCTGAACAATTACTGCGAGCGGCTGGACGCCAGTTTTTGGTCCGAGCCGGTCAATGCCATCACCAATGCCTCCTTCATTCTGGCGGCGCTGGTGGCCTTCCTGATGTGGCGCAAGCGGGCACCGGGCGACTGGCTGGCTCTGGCGCTGATCCTGATCACACTGGCAACAGGTATCGGTTCCTTCCTGTTCCACACCTTCGCCAACCGCTGGTCGCTGCTGGCGGATGTCATCCCGATTGCCCTTTTCATCCATGTCTATCTCTTCGCGGCGCTGAACCGCTTCCTGGGGCTGCGCTGGTACTGGGCGGTGGGCGTCACGCTTGTCTTCTTTGCCGCATCGCCCTTTGCCGGCCGGCTGTTTGCGCCGCTGGTGGGGTCTTCGGCCGGTTATGTTCCGGCGCTTGCCGCTATCTTCGTTGTCGCGGCGCTGGCATGGCGCTCCAGCGCCCGGCTGGCGAAGGGCCTTGCCGCTGCGGGAGTGGTTTTTGCTGCCTCGCTGACCTTCCGCATGCTGGACATGCCGGTGTGCGACAGCCTCGCGCTGGGCACCCATTTCATGTGGCATATCCTCAACGGGTTGGTTCTCTTCCTGCTTTTGCGGCTGCTTTTGCCTGCAACCGGTGGAGCAGGTGCGAAATAAGGTTGAACCGCACGCGCGGATGGGCCATGCCTCCTTGAGGGAAAGGCGGCTGAGACCGCTGTTGAGACGAGAGGCGACATGAGCGACAAGAAACCGGCTGGAAGCGATCTCACAGAATCCGCACTGTTCTTCCACATGCATCCGCGCCCGGGCAAACTCGAGATCAAGGCCACCAAGCCGCTCGGCAACCAGCGCGATCTGGCTCTGGCCTACTCCCCCGGTGTTGCCGCTCCCTGCCTTGAAATTGCCCGTGACCCGTCCACGGCCGCGCTCTACACCTCCCGCGCCAATCTTGTGGCCGTGATTTCCAACGGCACCGCCGTGCTGGGCCTCGGCAACATCGGCCCGCTCGCCTCCAAGCCGGTGATGGAAGGCAAGGCCGTCCTGTTCAAGAAATTCGCCGGCATCGACGTCTTCGACATCGAGGTGGACGAGCTCGACGTCGACCGGTTCGTCGATGCGGTTGCCGTTCTGGAGCCGACTTTCGGCGGCATCAACCTTGAGGACATCAAGGCGCCAGAGTGCTTCCAGATCGAGGCCAAGTTGCGCGAGCGGATGAACATCCCGGTGTTCCACGACGACCAGCACGGCACGGCGATCATCGTCGGTGCGGCGGTCAAGAATGCGCTGGAGCTGGCCGGCAAGCCGATCGATCAGGTGAAGATCGTCGCCTCCGGCGCCGGTGCCGCCGCGCTCGCCTGCCTCAATCTCATCGTCTCCCTCGGCGCCAAGCGCGAGAACATCTGGGTCTCGGACATCGAGGGCGTGGTCTATGAAGGCCGCGAAGCCCTGATGGACCCGTGGAAGGGCATCTTCGCCCAGAAGACGGACAAGCGCACGCTGGGCGAGATCATCGAGGGCGCCGACGTGTTCCTCGGCCTGTCTGCCGCCGGTGTGCTGAAGCCGGAGATGGTCGCCAAGATGGCGCCGAATCCGCTGATCCTGGCGCTCGCCAACCCCAATCCGGAAATCATGCCGGAAGCCGCGCTGGCCGTGCGCGACGACGTGATGATGTGCACCGGCCGTTCGGACTTCCCGAACCAGGTGAACAACGTCCTGTGCTTCCCCTACATCTTCCGCGGCGCGCTGGATGTGGGCGCGACGGCGATCAACGAAGAGATGAAGCATGCAGCGGTGAAGGCCATCGCCGATCTTGCCAAGGAAGAGCCGTCAGACGTTGCCGCCCGCGCCTATGGCGGCGTGACCGAGACCTTCGGGCCGAAGTACCTGATCCCGTCGCCGTTCGATCAGCGCCTGATCCTGCGCATTGCACCGGCAGTCGCCCGTGCGGCCATGGAAACCGGTGTCGCCACGCGCCCGATCGAGGACTTTGACGCCTATCTCGACACTCTGAACCGTTTCGTCTTCCGCTCCGGCCTCGTGATGAAGCCGATCATCCAGGCCGCCACCCGCGAGCCGAAGCGCATCATCTATGCGGAAGGTGAGGACGAGCGCGTGCTGCGCGCGGCGCAGGTGCTGATCGAGGACAAGGTCGCCGTGCCGGTCCTCGTCGGCCGTCCGGACGTGCTGAAGGCCCGTTGCGAGCGTTTTGGCCTGAAGATCCGCCCCGGTGTGGACTTTGAGTTCGTCAACCCGCAGGACGATCCGCGCTACCGCGATTATGTGGAGGAGTATTTCTCCTGCGTTGGCCGCAAGGGCGTGCCGCATGATGCGGCGCGAACCATCGTGCGCACCAACTCCACCGTCATTTCGGCGCTGGCCGTGCGGCGCGGGGAAGCCGATGCGGTGATCTGCGGTCTTGAAGGCCGTTTCATCCGCCATCTGCGCGATATCCGCCAGATCATCGGCCTCAAGGCCGGTGTGCGCGACCTCTCGGCCCTGTCGCTGCTGATCAACGACCGTGGCGCGATCTTCCTCACCGACACCTTCGTCTCCGAGGATCCGGACGCGGAAGAGCTGGCCGAGATGGCACGGCTTGCTGCTGAGGAAATCCGCCGCTTCGGCATCGAGCCGAAGGTGGCGCTGCTGTCGGCCTCCAACTTCGGCTCGCGCGAGCTGGCCTCTGCCGACAAGATGCGCAAGGCGCTGGACATCCTCTGGAAGGAATGCCCGGAGCTGGAAGTGGACGGCGACATGCACGGCGATTCGGCCCTGTCCGAACTGCTGCGCCAGCGCGTCATGCCGGACAGCCGCCTGAAGGGCGAAGCGAACCTGCTGCTCTTCCCGAATCTGGACGCGGCCAATATCGCGCTGAACCTGCTGAAGGTGGCGACGGAGGCCCTGCATGTCGGCCCGATCCTGCTCGGCACGGCCAAGCCCGCGCATATCCTCACCGGCTCGGTGACCTCGCGCGGCGTGGTCAACATGTCGGCTCTGGCCTGCGTCGAGGCACAGAAGAAGGCGGAAGCCTGAGCCATCCATCCCGTCCGCCTGCCGGAGCCAGCAGCACCGGCAGGCGCTACGGCGTTCATCCTCTCCGGCTTGGACAGGCAAAGGGCCTTTTGGAATGAAACCTGCGAAGGACTGCGTCACCAAGGGGGACATCCGGACCGAAATCGACCGGATCGACCAGCTTCTTCTGAAGCTTTTCGCCGAGCGGCAGACCTATGTGCGCCAGATGGCGCAGATCAAGCAGCACCCGGACGAAGCCTTTGATGCGGAGCGGATCGAAACCATGATCGAACGCCTGCGCGGGCGGGCGGAAGACCTCGGACTGGAAGCCGGTCAGGCCGAAGCCGTCTGGCGTGTGCTGATCGACTGGAATGTCGATTATGAACGCCGCACCATTGCCGCCCGGCTGGGGCTCGCGCCGCAGGGCGCCGTTTTATCTTGACTTTCTGGCTTCAGGCGCCGATACAGGCGCCAAGATACGGCTTGGCCGCCGCGTGAGCGGCCTGCGTCCTCTCCACGCGCCTGCCCCTCACATGTTGTTGCGGGGCACCCGCAGATCCTGCGGTCTGGCAGATCCGGCCCTTCCCGAAAGGTGATCCGCGACGGAGACAGACAGGATGCGTGAGCCGTTCCGCGTCGCGCCAGAGGCTGCGATGCCTTTTCCCAGGTTCCCATTTCACGCGGGGTTCTGACGGTCCGGATTGCCATTTGGCCCGTGCCGTAACCGCCACGAAAGGCTGGTCCATCATGGGCCGGTCCACCTTGTGCGCGTGCCCTTTGATGCGGCAGGCGCGACAGTTGAAGGTTTTCATTTGACTCAGTTTGAAGCTCTCGGGCTTTCCCAGTCGATCCTCAAGGCCATCGCCGCTATCGGCTACGACCAGCCGACCCCGATCCAGCGCGAAGCCATCCCCCTCATTCTCGCCGGCAATGACCTGATGGGCCTTGCCCAGACCGGCACCGGCAAGACCGCCGCTTTCGGCCTGCCGCTGGTCGAGCGCATGCTCGCCAACCCCAAGCCGGCTCCGGCCCGCGCCACCCGCGCCCTGATCCTGGCGCCGACCCGCGAACTGGTGAACCAGATCGCGCAGAACCTCATCGGCTTCATCAAGTCGACGCCGCTGCAGGTTGCCACCATCATGGGCGGTGTTTCCATCGGCCCGCAGGTCAAGCGCATGTCCCGTGGCTGCGACATTCTCGTCGCCACGCCGGGCCGTCTGCTCGACCTGATCGACCGCAACGCCCTGCGTCTTGACCAGGTGGAATATCTGGTGCTGGACGAAGCCGACCAGATGCTGGACCTCGGTTTCATCCACGCCCTGCGCAAGATCGCCAATCTGGTGCCGAAGAAGCGCCAGACCCTGCTGTTCTCGGCCACCATGCCGAAGCAGATCGAGGAACTGTCCCGCTCCTACCTGACCGATCCGGTCCGCGTGGAAGTGGCTCCGGCTGGCCGCACGGCAGACAAGGTGACCCAGTGCGTTCACTTTGTCTCGAACGGCGACAAGATCAGCCTGCTGATCAACTGCCTGTCCGAGCGCCCCGACGATCTGTCGCTGGTCTTTGCCCGCACCAAGCATGGCGCGGACAAGGTGGTGCGCCGTCTGGAAGCTGCCGGTTTCAAGGCGAATGCCATCCATGGCAACAAGAGCCAGAACCAGCGTGACCGCGCCATCAAGGAACTGAAGTCCGGCGAGACCCGCATTCTCGTGGCCACCGATGTGGCCGCGCGCGGCATCGACATTCCGGGCGTCAGCCACGTCTACAACCTCGACCTGCCGGATGTGCCGGAAAGCTACGTGCACCGTATCGGCCGTACCGCCCGTGCAGGCGCCGATGGCGATGCCATCGCCTTCTGCGCACCGGACGAAATCGGCCTGCTGCGTGACATCGAGCGCCTGACCGGCCTCCGCATCCCCGTCGCCAGCGGTGAGGCCCCGGCCGAAGGGCGTGGTGCTGCCAAGCGCCCGGCACGCGGCGGTGGCCAGCAGGGCCGTGGCCAGGGCCAGGGACGCGAACAGGGCCGTGGTGAACAGGGCCGTGGCTACGGTGCCCGTTCCGAAGGCGGCCGTGGCCGTGGTGAAGGCGGCAAGGGTGGTTTTGGCAATGGTCATGGCAAGCCGCATGGCAGCCAGGCCCGCAAGCCCGGCAGCGGCGGCCAGCGCCGCCCGCAGAACGGCGGCCCGGCCCAGATTGCCGCGCAGGTCCAGTCCCGCAGCGACCGCCGCGACGCCCGCCCGTAAGGGTAAGGCTGCTTCCGGTGTGAAAGTTTCAGGGCCCGGCGGGAAACCGCCGGGCCCTGTTGGTTGAAAGCCCTCTCCATCGTCTTCCCGGACGCGCTTGCGCGATCCGGGACCGGAGAGCCGAGGTGCAAGTTGTTTGTGCCTCATACCAAGGCTTTCGATGCTGGCGTATCACTCCTTGAAAATGCTTAGGCGCCGTATGGACTTGGTCTCAGCCGATGGACCTTGACTCACCGGTCCCGGATCTCCGCTACGCTGCGTCCGGGAAGACGATGGAGAAGCTGCACATTCTTCAAACAAAAAAGCCCGCAGCGGTGGTGTTCCGCTGCGGGCTTTCTGTTTCAGGTGGCTGAACTCAGCCGGCGACTTTCGAGAAGTCGGCGACGAGGCCGGCGATGTCGCGGATTTCGGCGAGGAGCTTCAGGCGGTTGGCACGCAGGGTGGCTTCATCGGCGTTGACGAGGATGTCGGCAAAGAAGCGGTCGACCGGCGCGCGCAGGGCAGCGAGGGCCTCCATCGCGGCGGCGAAGTCTTCGCCCGAAAGCGCCTCGCTGACCGCAGCGCGAGCCGTGTCGATGGCGCTGGCCAGTGCAATCTCGGCCTCTTCGCGGAAGTGGCTTGCGACCGGGCGTCCGGAAACGGCGGCGCCGTCCTTCTTTTCCTCGGCCTTGAGGATGTTGACCGCACGCTTGTAGCCCGCCAGCAGGTTGACGCCGTCCTCGGTGGCTAGGAACGCCCCCAGAGCCTCGACGCGGCGCACGACCATCAGCAGGTCATCCTGTCCGCCAAGGGCAAAGACGGCATCAATCAGATCATGCCGCGCGCCTTCTTCCTTCAGATGGACCTTGAGACGGTCGGCGAAGAAGGAGAGGAGACTACCTTCATAGCTCAAGATATTATGTAACTTGTTGGACTTTTCTCCACCATCACCGAGACGACGGACAATATGCACAAGCTGTTCCATATCAGTTGCGCCATTGAACAAGTAACCGCGCTCTGTCTCGGTTATTGGACGGTCAAGAATCTGATGCGCGATAACGTCAAGTAGCCGCAGGCGCAGCTTGTTTTCCAGAATGATGCGGATGACGCCAAGGGCGGCGCGGCGCAGGGCGAAGGGGTCCTTGGAGCCGGTCGGCTTCTCGTCGATGGCCCAGAAGCCAGTGAGAAGATCCAGCTTGTCGGCCAGCGCAACGGCGATGGCCACCGCATCGGTGGGCACGCGGTCGGACGGGCCCTGCGGGCGGTAATGGTCCTCGATGGCCGTCGCGACGGCGGCGCTTTCGCCCTGGTGTGTGGCGTAGTAGCGGCCCATCAGGCCCTGCAGCTCGGGGAACTCGCCAACCATGCCGGAGACGAGATCGGCCTTGGCCAGACGGGCAGCGCGGCGGGCCTCGTCAGCATCAGCACCGCATGAAGGGGCCAGTTCTGCGGCCAGCGCCTCAAGGCGCTTCACGCGCTCGCCCTGCGAGCCCAGCTTCTCGTGGAAGACGATGCTGTCCAGCTTCGGCAGGTTGTCTTCCAGCCGGGTCTTGAGGTCCGTTTCCCAGAAGAAGCGCGCATCGGACAGGCGGGCGCGGATTACCTTTTCGTTGCCTGCGATGATCGTCTTGCCGCCATCGGCCGCAATGAGGTTCGAGGTCAGCACGAAGCGGTTGGCAAGGCGGCCCGTTGCCGGGTTGCGCAGCACGAAGCATTTCTGGTTGGCGCGAATGGTCAGGCGGATGCACTCGTCCGGGATCGACAGGAACGCCTCGTCGAAGGAGCCCGTCAGCACCACCGGCCATTCCACCAGTCCGGCGACTTCCTCCAGCAGGCCTTCGTCTTCCACCAGCTCCAGCCCCAGCGCCATGGCCTGATCGCGTGCATCATGCACGATCACGTCCTTGCGCCGGTCGGCATCGAGGATGACCTTCTGCTTTTCCAGCTTGGTCATGTAGTCGTCGAAGCGGCGGACGGTGAAGGTCTCGTTGCCGTGGAAGCGGTGGCCGCGCGTCGTGTTGCCCGCGGTGATGCCGTCGATATCGAAGGCGATCACTTCCGGCTCTTCCGTTTCCGGGCCGAAGGTGGCGACGATGGACTTCAGCGGGCGCACCCAGCGCAGGGTGCCGGAGCCCCAGCGCATGGATTTGGGCCAGGGGAAGTTGCGGATGATGCCGGGCATCACGTCCGCAATGATTTCCTCTGCCGGACGGCCCGGCTTCTCGATGACGGCGATATAGAACTCGCCCTTCTTCGGGTCGCTCTGGATCGTGGCTTCCTCGATGGAAGAAAGGCCTGCGCCGCGCAGGAAGCCTTCCAGCGCCTGCGCCGGGGAGCCGACGCGCGGGCCCTTGCGCTCTTCGCGGGTGGCCTTCGAGGCAACGGGCAGGCCGGCAATATGCAGGGCAAGGCGGCGGGGCGTGGCAAAGGCCTTTGCGCCCTCATAGGTCAGACCGGCTTCCACCAGCGCATTGGTGACCAGTGACTTTAGGTCATCGGCAGCACGGCGCTGCATGCGGGCAGGGATTTCCTCGCTGAACAGTTCAAGCAGGAGATCGGGCATGGGTCTGAACCTTCGATAGAAAACATCAGGGCAGGGCGCGGGCAAGCACTCGCACACCGCAGCGCGTGTGCCTACCAAGCCCGGCCAAAAATGTCACCCCCAACCTTGCGGCAGCGCCGCGAAATGGCGCCTTTTCCGCCTTCAGCGCAAATTCCGTTGGGGCATGTTTCGGGGCGTGTGCAGTTTTAAGAGGTTCGTTTCATGCTTTTTCAATGGGCTTCAAGAGATAATCTATCGAGAGCAGTTTGGAGTTCGCCCTAACTTGGCAAAAATACCAGTAACAAAAAGTCTGTCTGAAATAATACTTTTGATATCAAGTAGCAAGTTCTGCTTACCTGTAATTGTGTCTGCTGTTCTGTTTATTATATTTTTGGTTGCAGCTTCTGCTTTAGCCACTGAACAGGGTGATTGGCCATATGCCACTGTGATCGTTCTCTCCTTTCTGTCCAGCGCTGCTGCCGGGGCGTGGGTTGGCTCTGTCCGCAAGACACATGAACTGTCCGATGCCTTGGAAGAAGCAGAGGCCTCGCTGACGGAGGCGCAGGCGCAGGCCCAGCATGATCCGCTGACCGGCCTGCCGAACCGGCGTCATATCGAGATGGTGTTTCCTTCCATGGTGCACATGATGGAGCCGGACGAGTTCCGCGCCGTCATCATGATGGACATCGACGGCTTCAAGCCGGTCAACGATGTCTATGGCCACAGCTTCGGCGATCTTCTGCTCAAGGAGTTCGCCGGCCGCCTGATCGAGGCCGTGGGCGAGGGCGGGCTTGTCGCCCGGCTGGGCGGGGATGAGTTTGCCATCGTCACCGGGGTTCTGGCCAACAAGGACGCGGCTGCGGGCGTCGCACGGCGGGTGCTGAACCGGGTGCAGGAGCCCTTCCTCATCGGCGCCCGGCAGGTCACGGTGGGCTCCGGCGTCGGCATCGCCGTTTTTCCGGACAATGGCTATTCCATCGTCGAGCTGCTGCGCCGGGCCGATGTGGCGCTGTACCGGGCCAAGACGTCCGGCCGTTCCACGTTCCGCTTCTTCGAGACGGAAATGGATGCGGCGATCCTGCACCGCACGCTGCTGGAGCAGCGGCTGCGCGGGGCGATTGCCAGCAACCAGATCAGCCCCCACTTCCAGCCGATCTGGAACCTGCGCAGCGAGAAGATTGCCGGCTTCGAGGCTCTGGCCCGCTGGACAGACCGGGACTTCGGCAAGGTGCCTCCCTCGCATTTCGTTCCCATCGCGGAAGACTGCGGCCTGATGCCGGAGCTGACCGACCACCTTCTGACGAAATCCTGCGAGGCGGCACTGCGCTGGCCTGACGATGTCTATCTGTCTTTCAACCTGTCGCCGGTGCAACTGCACGACCGGATGCTGCCGCTGCGCATCCTGACCATTCTGGGCAACACCGGCTTTCCGCCGGAGCGGCTGGAAATCGAGATCACGGAGAATGCCCTCATCAAGGACCCCAAGACGGCGCGGGAGATCCTCGGCCAGCTTTCGGATGCGGGCATCCGCATTGCGCTGGATGATTTCGGCACCGGACATTCCAGTCTCAGGTATCTCAGGGACTTCCGTGTCGACCGCATCAAGATCGACCGGTCTTTCATCGCGGGCATGGGAGAGGGGGGCGAGAACGCCGCCATCGTCCGCGCCATTCTGGGGCTTGCGGCGGGCCTTGGTATCGAGGCCATTGCCGAGGGGATCGAATTGCAGGAGCAGCGAGCGCAGCTGCGCCACGAAGGCTGCAACTACGGGCAGGGTTTCCTGTTTTCCCATGCGGTCAGCGCGGAAGATGCTTATGCCCTGCTCTGCGCCAACATTGCGCGCCAGCAGAGCCTGGACACGTCGCAGCCAGCCTGAGGAACGAAAAGGGCACCCGCCGTGCGGATGCCCCCCTCTGTCATGTCTGGCCGGATTTTGACGGTGAAAGGCGGTCTCAGCCCGAATAGCCGACGCCGCCCGCTGCCGTCTGCAGGAAGGCGCCGCCGCAGGCCTTGGCCAGCTCGCGCACCCGCAGGATGTAGCTCTGGCGTTCGGTCACCGAAATGACGCCACGTGCATCCAGCAGATTGAAGGCGTGGCTGGCCTTGATGCACTGGTCATAGGCGGGAAGCACCATCTGATGCACATCGGCGCCGGCCGCTTCCTTAGCCGCTTCGCCAGCGGCGAGCAGGCGGCGGCATTCTTCTTCCGCATCGCGGAAGTGGCGGAACAGCATTTCTGTGTCCGCATGCTCGAAATTATGCCGCGAGTACTCCTGCTCGGCCTGCAGGAACACATCGCCATAGGTGATCTTGTCCGCGCCTTCGCGGCCGTTGTAATTCAGGTCATAGACGTTATCGACGCCCTGAATATACATGGCCAGGCGCTCCAGCCCGTAGGTCAGCTCACCGGAAACGGGCGAACACTCGAAACCGGCCACCTGCTGGAAATAGGTGAACTGCGACACTTCCATGCCGTCGCACCAGCATTCCCAGCCAAGGCCCCAGGCTCCGAGGGTGGGGCTCTCCCAGTCGTCCTCCACGAAACGCACGTCATGCACCGACGGGTCGAGGCCGATGGCGTAGAGGCTGTTGAGGTAGAGTTCCTGCAGGTTCTCCGGCGAGGGCTTCAGGATCACCTGAAACTGGTAATAGTGCTGCAGGCGGTTCGGGTTCTCGCCGTAACGGCCGTCGGAGGGGCGGCGCGAGGGCTGCACATAGGCTGCCTTCCACGGGCGCGGCCCAAGCGAGCGCAGCGTCGTCGCCGGATGGAACGTGCCTGCTCCCACTTCCATGTCATAGGGCTGCAGCACGACGCAGCCCTGATCCGCCCAGTAGCGCTGCAGGGTCAGGATCAGCGCCTGAAAGGAATTTTCAGGGCGCATGTGGTCCGGAAGGGTTTCATTCGGCATCTGGCATTTCCCGGTCGTTCGAGACGGAGAGGGCACGGCGCAGCTGGCCGCCGCCCTGATTGGCCGGAGAGGTGCCACGGAGGCGGGACAAGGTCAAGCCGCACCCGCACGCAGGCGCGTGATTTGGGTGCCTGTCAGCCTGAGGATCAGTCCTGCGGCCGGTAACGGCCCAGTCAGTCTTGCGGCCGGTAACGGCCGGTGCTGGGGTCGAGCTTCAGCGTTACCGGAATGGGCGTGCCCGGCGCGGGACGAACCTTCGACAGGCGCTGGTCCACCTTAGCCATCTCACGGCGCATGACGCGGGCAAGAAGGAGACCGGCGGTTCCGGCAAGGGCGAGGATGGCGAGAGGATGCATGAGGAATATCTCCAGATGATGTGCAATCCTCCCGCCCGATCGTGGCGGAGACAAGGCAAAAGGGGCCTCAAGCTGTGGCGTCCCGGTCAAAAAATGTCACAGACCGTAACGGGCCCACAGGCTGCGGCTTTCGAGGGCGCCCAGCACGTCCTCCGTCAGGGCGCCTGCGTTCAGCGTGGCCCCGATGCCGCCGCCAACGCCGCCTGAGGATCTGCGGCCGAACAGCCCGCGCGGCTGGCTGATCAGCACCGGCTGCGCCTTCTCGCCGAACCGTTCCTTCAGCACGGAGACAAGATCTCCCTCCCTGTCGGCAAGGCCGAGACTGCAGGCGGTGCGTCCGGTCCAGAACAGGCCGCTGAACAGATCCGGATCCTGTGAGAGCAGCTCCCCGCGCCGGTCCTTGACCATGGAGATGAACACGTCGTGGATTTCGGCCTGCAGCGACTTCAGATGCGCCACGTCTTCCGGGTTCTCCGGGCTGAAGGCGTCCAGCGACACCTTGCGCGTGCCTGCGGTATAGACGCGCCGTTCCACGCCGATCTTGCTGATGAGTTCGGTAAAGCCGAAGCCAGCGGAAACGACGCCGATGGAGCCGACCACGGAGGACGGATCGACGATGATTTCATCGCCTGCGATGGCGATCATATAGCCGCCGGATGCCGCCACATCCTCCACGAACACAAGCACCTGCTTGCCATGTTCTTCGGCAAGGGCACGGATGCGGGTGTAGATGAGGCGGGACTGCACGGGTGAGCCGCCGGGCGAGTTGATGATCAGCGCCACGGCCGGAGCCTTCTTCATCGAGAAGGCCCGTTCGAGCGGTTTGGCCACCGACGCGAGCGTGAGGCCGCTGCGCAAAGGGCCGGTACTGCCAATGACGCCCTGCAGGCGGACCACAGGAATGGCGGCGCCGCCACGCCCGAGGAGCTTCTTCAGTCTGGTTTTGATTGCTGTCAGCATGAAATCCCGTTCCGGCTTGCCAGGGCAGGCGGTGATGCCTGCCAGTGAGCATTAGATAGTGCCGCGCGCGAGAAAATCAGCCTTTGTCTTGGCCGCCAGCTGACTGACAGCTTCCCAGTTGAGGCGCAGGCCCGCCCCCTCATCGTCGCACCACATGACTTCCGCGACGATAGCGCGGGGCATGCCCAGCACGCGCAGATGGATGGTCTTGCCCAGATGCTTGACGCCGGCCGCCTGTACGCGGCATCCGGAACGGGCGGCATCAACGATGCGCCCCGTGACGCGGCGTGTGCGTTCAGGGTCCGTCAGCACCACCTGGATCGAGACGGCGCGGCGCGCTTCCTTGCGCTGGCTTTCGGCATCGCCCGCCACCCCTGCAAAGACAATCGTTGCGTCATTGCCGTTGATCGACGTCACCGTCGCTGCGCGGAGGCTTTTTTCGTCGCTGAAGCGCAGGGCGATGTTCTTCTGCAGCAGCGTGATATCGGGAGAGGTGAGAAGGCACCCCCACTGTGTGAGGTTGCTGATGGACGCCGGAATGCAGGTCAGGCGCTCGATGTCGATGGCCAGAACAGTCTGAGCCGCTTGCGTATCAGGTGCAGGCTTGGCCCTGCGGGGGGCTGCGAAACCGGATGGGATCCCGGCCGCTGCAGGCTTGACCACGGCCACAATTCCGCCGTCCGGCACGGATGGTTTTTCCGGCGCCTTTTCCGCTGTCTGGTCCGGCCTTTGCCGCCTTGTCGAGAATGCCGTATCTGTCATCGCCCACGATGCCCCGCCCAACATAATAGAGCTAGCTGATACAACTTTAACAATGGGTATACTTAAGGGCTCGCCCGGTCATCCAATTGCGTCACTTGCGCTGGAAAGTGCTTGTCTCAACGCAAGGAAGTCCCGCCAGGCAAGCCGTTTTTCCAGCGGGCTGCGCAGGAGATAGGCCGGGTGATAGGTCGCGATGGCGCGGATCTTGCGGCCGCCCGCATCATAATCCATCCAGCGCCCGCGCATGCGGCGGATGCCATCCGTGTTGCCTGTCAGCGCCTTGGCGGACGCAGCGCCCAGGAAGACCAGAAAATCCGGGTTGGCCAGTTCGATCTGCCGGGCGATGAAAGGACGGCAGATTTCCGTTTCCTGCGGTGTCGGCGTGCGGTTGCCCGGCGGGCGCCAGGGCACGACATTGGCGATATAGACGGAAGATCTGTCGAGCCCGATGGCCGCCAGCATCCGGTCCAGCAACTGTCCGGAGCGGCCGATGAAGGGCACGCCGGACAGATCCTCGTCCCGGCCCGGCGCTTCGCCCACCAGCATCACCCGGGCGGACGGGTTGCCATCGGCAAAGACCAGCGACTTGGCGGTGAGGCGCAGATTGCAGCCGTTGAAGGCGGCAAGGCAGGCCTTCAGGTCTTCCAGCGTTGCGGCTGACTTTGCCGCTTCGCGGGCAGACTTCACCGCCTGTTCGCCGGGGATGACCGCCGGATCCGTGGAGGCAGAAACAGGTGCCTGCGCCTGCGGTTCGGGCGCGGCATTGCGGTTGAGTGACGGCAGATTGAGAGGCGGCGGGGCGGCTTGACCGGCAATGCGTGACTGAACCGGACCCTGACCGTAATCTTGCGGGCTGAAACCGCCGCCGCGCGGGTCGGCCATGCCAGGGCCTGCATCAAAGCTGCGGCCCGGAGCTGCCGGCATGCCCTGCGGCCCCGGCGCTCCGCGCGACTGGCGCGCCATCGCAGCCTGCTCTGCCTCCAGCGCCGACTGGGCAAAACGGTCGATGACGTCATCTTCCACCCAGCCATCCACACCGGCGCCCTGAAGAAAGTCCAGAAGCGCTTCGATGTGCCGGGCCGTCAGGCCAGATGCTGAGAAAGACGTGATCATGCCGCCAATGTAACGGGAGATGGCGCAAACACAACATGCCTTGCCCCGCTCTCCCGTGGTATCGGTTCCATTCCTGCGGCAAGCTGACGGGTTGACTAACGCTTACGTTAACGTAAAGTCTCAACCAGCCGAAACGGAGGAATTGCAGGTCCACTTGAGCTGCTCTAAAGAGGACGCGACGCTTAGACAGTCAAGCGGGCAGGGTGGGGCCGCCTGCTGCAATTGCGCCAGTCTGTTCGCAGTCTGGCGTGCTTGAGAGGGAGAGTGCGATGACGGAAGAGCTTGAGCTGCCCGAGCGCGAAAGCATGGATTTTGACGTGGTGATTGTCGGTGCGGGCCCCGCAGGCCTTTCCGCCGCCATTCGCCTCAAGCAGATTGCCAATGAGAAGGGCGAAGAGCTGTCCGTCGTGGTCCTGGAAAAGGGCTCGGAAGTGGGCGCGCACATTCTCTCTGGCGCAGTCATTGACCCGATTGCCCTGGACCGCCTGCTGCCGGACTGGCGCAGCGAGGACACGCCCATCAAGACGGCGGTGACGGCTGACCATTTCCTCGTGCTGGGGCCTGCCGGTTCCATGCGCCTGCCGAATGTTCTGATGCCCAAGCTGATGAACAACCACGGCAATTACATCGTTTCGCTGGGCAATGTCTGCCGCTGGCTGGCCACCAAGGCCGAAGAGCTGGGCGTGGAGATCTACCCCGGCTTTGCCGCCGCCGAAGTGCTCTATGACGATGAGGGCAAGGTTGTCGGCGTTGCCACCGGTGACATGGGCATTGGCCGTGATGGCAAGCCCAACCACAGCTACACCCGCGGCATGGAGCTGCGCGGCAAATATGTGCTGATCGCCGAAGGCGTGCGCGGTTCGCTGGCCAAGCAGCTCATCTCCCGCTTCGAGCTGGACAAGGATGCGGATGTGCCGAAATTCGGCATCGGCATCAAGGAACTGTGGCAGATCGATCCGGCAAAGCATCAGCTGGGTCTGGTGCAGCATTCCTTCGGCTGGCCGCTGGACAACCGCACGGGCGGCGGCTCCTTCCTCTACCATCTGGAGGACAATCAGGTCGCCGTCGGCTTCGTGGTGCATCTCAACTACCAGAACCCGCACCTGTCGCCCTTCGACGAGTTCCAGCGCTTCAAGACCCATCCGGCGATCCGTGACACCTTCGAGGGCGGCAAGCGCCTTGCCTATGGTGCTCGCGCCATCACCGAGGGTGGCTACCAGTCGGTGCCGAAGCTCTCTTTCCCCGGTGGCCTGCTGATCGGCTGCTCCGCCGGTTTCGTCAACGTGCCGCGCATCAAGGGCTCGCACAACGCTATGCTCTCCGGCATGATCGCGGCCGAGCATGTGATGGAGGCGCTGGGCCGGGGTGAGGCGAATGCCGAACTGACGGCCTTCGACACCGCCTGGCGCGAAAGCGACATCGGCAAGGATCTGAAGAAGGTGCGCAACGTCAAGCCGCTGTGGTCGCGCTTCGGTGCGGTCATGGGCGTCATGCTGGGAGGCCTCGACATGTGGACGAACGAACTGTTCGGCTTCTCCTTCTTCGGCACCATGAAGCACGGCAAGACCGACGCGCAGAGCCTGAAGCCTGCCGCAGAGTGCAAGCCGATCGCCTATCCCAAGCCCGATGGGGTCGTCTCCTTCGACAAGCTGTCTTCGGTGTTCCTGTCCAACACCAACCATGAGGAGGATCAGCCGGTCCACCTGAAGGTGAAGGACATGGCGCTGCAGAAGGCCTCCGAGCACGACGTCTACGGCGGCCCGTCCAACCGCTATTGCCCGGCCGGTGTCTATGAATGGGTCGAGGAAGGCGAGGGCGCGCCCCGCTTCCAGATCAACGCGCAGAACTGCGTCCACTGCAAGACCTGCGACATCAAGGACCCCAACGGCAACATCACCTGGACGGTGCCGGAAGGCTCCGGCGGTCCGAACTACCCGAACATGTGATCCTTCTTCAGCCCCCGGCGAGCCCAGCTTTCCGGGGGCTGTTTTTGGGGGGAGGGGCACACAGGAGCACTCCCACGCCGTCCCGCAGATTCTGCGTCGTCCCGGACGAAGCGAAGCGGAGATCCGGGAACCACTCGCTTCCAGAGCGATGAGAGGTGTTGACGCCGGAACGGCTTGCATCGGGCGAGAGCCTGCCGCCAGGCTCTGGGCAATCGCCCTTCTCTGCAAACGAGTAGTCCCCGGCTCGCACTTCGCTTGGCCGGGGTGACTCAGTGCTGGTTATAGCGCCGATGCATGGGCGTATGGCGGCAGGTGGGGGCTTTGCTGTGCAAATCATTCAACGCCTTAACCATGTGCAGCGTCCGCAAGAAAAAATAACGCAGGGGCAGGCTGGAAATTTCGCGGCATTAACTCCTTCTCAAGGTTAACAGGACAAACTCAAGGTCAAGTCTTGATGGGATGTCCCCTGTTGCGTTCGCGGCCCTGTAAAGGCGCGGAAGGTTGGAGTTGCGTTGCGTATGTTCGGCCCCGTTTATCTCTGCGGCAAGCCCATCCGTCCGCGCCGGCGCTTCAAGCTCCGTCACGCGCTGGCCGCCGCCCCCCTCGCGTTCATCGGTCTCACCGGCTCCATCGGCCAGCAGGATATCAGTGCACTGATGTCAGCAGGCGGCATGCCGTCCTGGATGCAGGCGCTGGAGACCGTCGATTTCAGCTCGCAGCTGCCTCCCACTTTGACACTGGCACAGGCAACGCCCCTGCCGGCGCCGGAGCTGACGCTGGAAGGCGTCACTGTATCGGCACCGCAGGGCATGCAGAACACCGTGATCAAGGGGCTTGAGCCTCTGGTGCGCGAGACGCTGCCGACGGAAGTGCCGGATGAGATCCGGATCAACCGCACCGGCAAGGGCGACCGTTTCATGTCCATGGCGCCGGACCGGGAGATGCTGGAGCAGGCTTCCGGCTCGGTCTATGCCATGGCCAGCCTCATTGGAAACGGCGGTCAGGCCGACATGCCGCGCGTTGCCTTCGTCAAGCCCGAGCCGCTGACGGCGGATCAGCGCAATCAGTTTGCCAGCGCCGCCAAGCAGCCGAAGGGCAGCCGCAGCAAGGGCACGGAGGAAGCGGGCGAGCCGATGGATCTGCAGCGCATGATGATGGCGCGCAACGCGGCTGCAGCCGGCTTCTCGCTGGTGTCAGCCTATGCGCCGGAAGCGGCCGATACGTCCCGCGATCCGTTCACGGCTCTGTTCGGTCCACAGTATGAAGTGGACCTGCCGCCGCCGGAAGATCCGCAGAACCCGCATTGGTGGGCGCAGAAGCCGTTGCCGTTGTCTGTTGTGGAACCCAAGGAACAGCGCTGCATGGCCGAGGCGATCTACTTCGAGGCACGGGGCGAATCCGAGGAGGGGCAGGTCGCGGTGGCTCAGGTGGTGCTGAACCGGGTGAAGAACCCGGCCTATCCGAACTCCATCTGCGAAGTGGTCTATCAGAACCAGAACAGGCGCAACCAGTGCCAGTTCTCCTTCGCCTGTGACGGCATTCCGGACCGGATCACCTCGCAGGCCGCATGGACCAAGGCGCAGCGCCTTGCCAAGGAAGTGGTCTCGGGCCAGCAATATCTGAAGATGGTGGATGCCTCCACGCACTATCACGCCACCTACGTGAAGCCGCGCTGGGCCGGTGAAATGAACAAGCGCGGCCAGATCGGCCTGCACATCTTCTACAAGACCAAGGCTGGCGGCTGGAACTGAGGTTGATCAGGAAAGGCTGAGGGGCGGGAGAACTGCCCCTCCGTCGTCGTCCCGGACGCAGCGAAGCGGAGATCCGGGACCGGTGAGCCGAGGTTTACCTGTTCTATAACGTCCTGAACCAATTGACACTCTGGCTCACCGGTCCCGGCTCGCGCGGGGCGCGTCCGGGATGACGATGGAGAGGTCAAGGCACTGGTTCTGCCCAATCACCCGATGCCGATATCGAGCCCCAGATCCAGAACCGGGGCGGAGTGGGTGATCCAGCCGGAGGAGATGAGGTCGACGCCAGCCTCGGCCACGGCGCGCACGGTGGTCTCGTCGATGCCGCCCGAAGCTTCCAGCAGCACCTTGCCGCCGGCGATGGCGACGGCCTCGCACAGGCGGTCCGGGCCCATGTTGTCCAGCATGATGACGTCGGGCTTTGCCTCCAGCGCCTCGCGCAGTTGGTCCAGCGTGTCCACTTCCACTTCGATCTTCACCAGATGGCCGGCAAAGGCCTTGGCCGAGTGGATGGCTTTGGCGACGCCCCCCGCAACGGCGATGTGATTGTCCTTGATCAGGATCGCATCATCGAGGCCGAAGCGATGGTTGGAGCCGCCACCGCAGCGCACGGCATATTTTTCGAAGGCGCGCAGGCCCGGCGTTGTCTTGCGGGTGCAGACGATCTTCGCCTTCGTATGCGCAATGGCATCGGCAAAGCGGGCGGTTGCCGTGGCGATGCCGGAGAGGCGGCCCAGATAATTCAGCGCCACGCGTTCCGCCGCCAGCAGCGCCCGTGCCGGGCCATCGATACGGGCGACGATGGCGCCCGGCGTCAGCCTTGCGCCGTCGCGGACCAGCACGTCCACTTTGAGCTTTGGCGAGGTGAGGGCAAAGGCGGTGATGGCAAGGTCGATGCCCGCCAGCACGCCGTTCTTGCGCGCGGCGATGACGGCGCTGGCGCTCACATCCGGGCCGATGGTGGCCTGTGAGGTGATGTCCCCGGCGCGGCCCCAGTCTTCCAGCAGGGCAGCGCGCACGGCGTCTTCCACCATCAGATGCGGCAGTTCGGGCAGGAAGGCGGTCATGCGCCTTCTCCGGCCATGTTGGCGAGGTCAAAGGCAGACAGCGGGTCCTTCACCGCCTCGCTGGCGCCTGCTGCGGCCGCGTTGACCTGATCCAGCGTCAGGAAGCTGCGCTTGGCCTGTGCCGGATCGGCCTGCGGGAAGTCGGAGCGGTAATGTGCTCCCCGGCTTTCCTTGCGCAGGAAAGCGGCTGCGGCCACGATCTTGCCCGCGATCATCATGTTGCGGATGGAGGTGCGCTGCACCCGCGCTTCGGCCGCCGCAATGCGGGCGAGGGCGGTCTGCAGCCCGTCCGCATCCCGCTCCACGCCCACCAGATCATTCATGGTCTGGCGCAGGATGGAGATGGCGGTGCGTTCATCATGGTTGCGCTGGCTGGGCAGGCCCGGCTCGTCGTCCAGCTCTTCCCAATAGGCAGTGCGCGGTGTCGGCATCAGGCCCTGAATGTCCTCGGCGATGCGTGCGGCAAAGACCACGGCTTCCAGCAGCGAGTTGGAGGCCAGCCGGTTGGCGCCATGGGCACCGGTGGAGGCCACTTCGCCCGCAGCCCACAGGCCGTCCAGCGAGGTGCGCCCGTTCGCGTCCGTCAGCACGCCGCCCATGTGATAGTGCTCGGCCGGGGCAATCGGGATCGGCTGCGTCACCGGGTCGATGCCCGCAGCAATGCAGGTGGCGTAAACGGTGGGGAAGTGTTCGGCAAAGCCTGCGCCGATTGCCTCGCGGCAATCAAGGAACACGCCGCGCCCGGCGGCCCGCTCGCGGAAGACGGCGCGGGCCACGATGTCACGCGGGGCCAGTTCGGCCAGCGGATGCACCTTTTGCATGAAGCGTTCACCGGCGGCGTTCACGAGGATCGCGCCTTCGCCGCGCAGGGCTTCGGTGGCCAGCGGTGCCGGATCGCGGCCAAGATCCAGAGCGGTGGGGTGGAACTGCACGAATTCCGCATCCGCCAGCACGGCCCCGGCGCGGGCTGCCATGCCGAGGCCGTGGCCGTTGGCCTCGCCCGGATTGGTGGTGACGGAATAGAGATGGCCGATGCCGCCGGAAGCCAGAACAACGGCCGGCGCCTGGAAGGCGAGCCGCTCCAGCCCGCCGCGGCGGCGCGCCATCACGCCCGTGACATAGCGGCCTTCGGTGATCAGGCTTTCGCCGAGATACCCTTCGATGACGCGGATGGACGGCGTGTTGCGCACGGCCGTCACCAGCGCATCCATGATGGCGCGTCCGGCCATGTCCCCGCGCACGCGCACCACGCGGCTCTGGGAATGGGCTGCCTCGCGCGAGACCTGCAGGCGGCCTTCCAGATCCTTGTCGAAGGGCACGCCATAGCTCAGCAGGTCATGCACCCGGCGCGGCGCTTCCGCCGTCATCATGGCAACGATCTTGTCCTGGCAGATGCCGCCGCCCACGGCCAGCGTATCGGCGAGATGGCTTTCGGATGTGTCCCCGTCGGAAACGGCAGCGGCAATGCCGCCCTGCGCCCAGGCCGAGGAAGCCCCTTCACCGATCGGCGCATTGCTGATGATGGTGACGGGGCGCGGGCTGAGTTTCAGCGCGCAGAACAGGCCCGCAAGACCACCTCCGAGGATCACCACATCGTCCACGCCGCGCGCAGACAGGGAGGGGGCCAGGATTTCGCTACGTATTGCCATCGCAGGGGCTTTCCAAACGGCGCCGGAAGGCAGCTCCGCCTCCGGCCGCAAGGCCGCACCCGGACAGATGGGGGAGGGAAGGTCCGGGCGGGTCAGAAAACAGGACAGGCCGGCGCGCCAGGGTGACGCGCCGGCTTGCCGGTCAGCTCTTCAGGTTGATCATACGTTCCACCGCCCGGCGCGCAAGGCCGGCAACGGCGGGATCAACCGTGACTTCTTCCTTCATCTCGATCAGGGCATCGAGGATCTTGGACAGGGTGATGCGCTTCATGTGCGGGCACAGGTTGCAGGGGCGGATATAGTCCACGCCCGGCGTTTCGCTCGCCACATTGTCCGCCATGGAGCATTCGGTGATCATCATCACCTTAGCGGGCTTCTTTTCCTTTACCCAGTCGATCATGTGCTTGGTGGAGCCGGCAAAGTCGGCTTCGTCCACCACTTCCGGCGGGCATTCCGGATGGGCAATGATCTTCACGTCCGGATCGATCTTGCGGTAGTCGCGCAGCTCCTGCGCGGTGAAGCGCTCATGCACCTCGCAGGCGCCATCCCAGACCAGCACTTCCACGTTGGTCTTGCGGGCGACGTTGGCGGCCAGATACTTGTCCGGGATCAGGAACACCCGGTCCACGCCAAGGCTCTCCACCACCTGCACGGCGTTGGACGAGGTGCAGCAGATGTCGCACTCGGCCTTCACGGCGGCAGAGGTGTTCACATAGGTGATGATCGGCACGCCGGGATTGCGCTCGCGCAGGGCACGCACATCTTCAGCAGTGATGGACTCGGCCAGCGAGCAGCCGGCGCGGCTGTCGGGGATCAGCACCGTCTTGGACGGATTGAGGATCTTGGAGGTCTCGGCCATGAAATGCACGCCGCACTGGACAATCACGTCCGCGCTGGTGCGCGTTGCCTCGATGGCCAGCTGCAGGCTGTCGCCCACCACATCCGCCACGCCGTGATAGATGTCCGGCGTCATGTAGTTATGCGCCAGAATGACGGCGTTGCGCTCCTTCTTGAGCTTGTTGATCGCATGGATCGTCGGCGCAAGGGCGGGCCATTCGATGGCGGGGATGATGTGCTTGACCTTTTCGTAGATGGGCGCCGTCTCGCGTGCCACCTCTTCCGTATAGGCCAGGTCCGGACGGTTCACCGCACCATGACGGTCAATCGCCAGCTCCGCTGCAGGCCTGACCTCGCAGGCGGAACGTGAGGAAATCAGCGTGGTAGCCATAGGGCCGTACTCCCTTTGGAGCTCAGATCTATTATGCTCAGTTTGAGCATATGGCCGGTAAAAGAAAACGGGACTGACCGCCCCTTGCCTGCCACCGTCTTTTGCTCTTCCTGAGCTTATATAGTCCTGCCCGCAGACCAAATCCACACTTTCTGCAGAAAAGTGTCATATTTTTGAAAAGATGATATTTTCCAGAGGCTTGTTTGTGTGCTGGCAATGGGTTGCGGATTGGAAGCGAGGCCGTTCCAAAACAAAGCCCCGTTCAGACGGCCCATAAGAAGCTCTCATCTCTGCATCACAAACATTCACTTGAGTGACAAAGGCGCAGGCGCATAGTAGCGGGCGAGGGGCTCATCACACGGCCCGGAGTGTGTGAAACAGGGAAACCGGGTCATGTCCGCCGCATCTGCGCCCGCAAGGGCCAATATTCCGCTGATCATCATCTGCGGCTGTGCCATTGCGCTTCTGTCCTTCGGGCCGCGCTCGACCATGGGCATGTTCTTCCAGCCGATGACGGAAGCGCGCGACTGGTCGCGGGAGATCTTCTCGCTGGCCATCGCCATCCAGAACCTGATGTGGGGCATCGGCCAGCCGGTGGCGGGCATGTTTGCCGACCGGTTCGGCACCTGGAAGACGATTGCGCTCGGCGCGGTGTTCTATGGCTCGGGCCTGTGGCTGATGGCGGACGCCACTTCGCCGGTGGCGCTGCACATGACCGGCGGCGTGCTGATCGGCCTTGGCATTGCCTTTTCCAGCTTCTCCATGGTGCTCGCCGCCTTTGCCCGCACGGTGACGCCGGAAAAGCGCTCCCTCGCCTTTGGTGTCGGCACGGCCTCCGGTTCGCTGGGCCAGTTTCTGTTTGCGCCGCTGGGGGCCGGGCTGATTGCGGAGATCGGCTGGCACAACACGCTGCTGGCCTTCTCCGGCCTGATGGCGCTTCTCCCGCTGCTCGCCATCGCCCTGCGCGGCAAGCCGGATGCAGCCGCCTATGCCGGCACCAGCGCCGACCAGAACCTCGGCCAGGCCATCGCGGAGGCCTTCAAGACACGCGGCTATCTGCTGCTGACGCTGGGCTTCTTCGTCTGCGGCTTCCACGTGGCTTTCATCACCGTGCATCTGCCGCCCTACATCTCCGACCTCGGACTGGATGCACGCTGGGGCGGCTATGCCATCGCCCTCATCGGCCTGTGCAACATCGTGGGGTCGCTGGCGTCGGGCTATATCGGCACACGCCATTCCAAGCCGCATTTCCTGTCTCTGATCTATTTTGCCCGCGCGGTCGCCATCACCCTGTTCCTCATGGCCCCGGCCTCACCGGCCTCGGTGCTGATCTTCTCGGCGGCCATGGGCTTTCTGTGGCTGTCCACCGTGCCGCCCACGTCCGGCCTTGTGGCGGTCATGTTCGGCCCGCGCTACATGGCAACGCTTTTCGGTTTCGTCTTCCTGTCCCATCAGCTCGGCTCGTTCCTCGGTGTCTGGCTGGGCGGCAAGCTCTATGACGAGCTGGGTTCCTATGATGCGGTCTGGTGGCTCGGCATCGCCCTCGGCCTTCTCGCGGCCATCGTCCACTGGCCGATCCGCGAACAACCCGTCGCCCGCCTCGCTGCGGCGGAGTGAGTGATCTGCACCTCTACCTCTCCATCGTCATCCCGGGCGCGCCTGCGCGATCCGGGATGACGATGGAGAGGATGTGCCTTTGTCTCTCTTCCCTCACCGCCCGCCAACCCTGAGCCCCGGGGCGGGACGTTCCTTCAGGATTTCGCGGCGGAAGCGGAAGAGGGCGGCGGGGCGGCCGCCGGTGGCGGTGGAGGTGGCGCCGGTGGGCTCCACCAGCTCGGCGTTTTCCACGAGGCGGCGGAAGTTCTGCTTGTGCAGGTGCCGCCCGAAGATTGCTTCCACCGTCTGCTGCAATTCGGTGAGGGTGAAGGTGTCGGGCATCAGCTCGAAGATCACCGGGCGGTATTTCAGCTTGCCGCGCAGGCGCGAGAGGGCGGTGGCCAGCACCCGGCGGTGATCAAAACGCATGGGCCGGCCGAATTTCGGCAGATCCGGGCAGGCCAGCGCCTCGGGGCGCCCGTCGCGCAGGGCCTCCTGCACAAGCCCGGCGCCATAGATCAGCTCATAGCGGTCAAGCGCCCGCTCCTCGTCCCAGCTGCCTTCATCCTCGCCAAAGGCAAGGCGGATGCGCTCGGCCCGGCCAAGGCCGCTGTGTGGCGGCTCCGGCGGCATGCGGCCGGAGGCGGCGTGAAGCGCGGGCAGAAGATCCCGGTCCAGCATCGCAGGGCGCCCGTCGCGCCAGTCTTCCCAGGGGAAGTAGTCATACCAGGACCGCCAGGACGAATGATGCTGCGACAGCACATCCTCGCTGTCCGCGCTCTTGCGGGTGAGGGCGAGATAGCCGACGGACACCACATGCGGGCCGCTGTCGCCGCTGGTCATGTGGCGGCCCCGGTCGCCGAAGGTGTAAAGCTGCTCCACATAGCCGATGGTGAGGGCGGTCTGTTCCTCCACCCAGGTGCGCAACCCGCTTTCAAAGGTGCGGTGATGCAGCGGATCGAAAGGGCCGAAGGGCAGGCCCTCGGCCTCGTCCTCTCCGCCACCGGCAAAGGTGACGACCTGCGGCACGCCCTCGCGCACGGCCACGATCACGGCGTTCAGGCCGATCTCGATGGTTGCCGTGGTCTGGTTCATCCGCCCCTGCTCCTTCAGGCCAGAGGCATTTCGAAGGGCGTGCCCTCGAAGGCATCTGCCCCGCGGCCGATGGCCCGGATCGCCTCGATCATGCGCCCGTCGCGGGCAAGCATGCGGTCGGCAATCGCCACCAGCCTGGCATTGGGCGTGGCGGAGGGCGCACGGGCACGCAGAACCGAGGCAAGCTCCGCCTCATCCGCATCCGGCGTCAGCGCACAGGCGGTGATGAAGGCGCCCGCCGTGGACCGGCTGATTCCGGCCCAGCAATGGATGACCAGCGGGGCGGATTTGTCCCAGTCCTGCACGAAGTCCAGAAGCGAGCTCACATGCGCTTCGCCGGGGGGGACAAGGCCTTCCACCGGGTCCACGATGTCGTTGAAGCCAAGGAACAGGTGATTGTCTGCCGCAATGGCCTGAGGCCGTTCCACCGGCGTGCCGGCATTGATCAGGCTGACCATGCGGGTGGCGCCCGTCCGCTCCACCGTTTCCTTGAGGCGGGAAAGAGAAGACACGTAAAGCATCAATCGGTCATCCTGAAACTGTGTCTTTGGAGAGTAACCTTTTTACACCCCTGCGTCACCGCCCGCGCGCGGCCTTCTGCGGCGTGTTTGCGGCAAGGGCGGCTATGGCCTCGAAGCGTTCGGTGAAGGCAATCTGGGCGGCAGCTGCGGGCATCGGTTCAAGGCCAAGGCGTGGAGCACTGGCTGGACCGGTGCCGAAGCCCTTGGGCCGTCCGAAGATCTTGCCTGCCTCCTCATCGCCGAATCCTGCCAGTTCCACCGCCTCGAAGTAAGCGCAGATGATATCGGCCTTCTTCGCCAGTTTCTTGACAGCCTCCGGCAGTTTGCCCGGCAGGCCAAAACGCCTGTGGATGGCTTCCTGAAGACGGCCTTCCACCAGCTTGTAGTCGCCGCCCATCACCGCCTTGAAGGGGGAGATCATGTCGCCGATCACATACTCCGGTGCATCGTGCAGCAGCACCGCAAGGCGCCATTGCGGGGTCAGGTCCGGCTTCAGCTGCAAGGCGATGTCTTCCACGACGAGGCTGTGCTGGGCGACGGAAAAGGCGTGGTCGCCGTGGGTCTGGCCGTTCCAGCGCGCAACACGGGCAAGGCCGTGGGCAATGTCGGACAGTTCCACATCCAGCGGAGAAGGGTCCAGCAGGTCGAGCCTGCGGCCGGAAAGCATGCGCTGCCAGGCGCGGGGCGGAAGTTCGGGGCGGTCGGCAGCCATGGATGCTCCGTCAGTCTTGGGCCAGTGCGGCGAAAAGGTTGAAGGGCTGGTCAGGCGCTGTCCGTGCCTGCGCCGCTGCCGCTTTCGGGCCAGGTGAAACGCGCCCAGCCGGGCAGCGTGACATCAAGCGCCGTTCCGGCAGCGGTCAGCTGGACGCCCTTGTCGAGGGCCGCCTTCACCTTGTCAAGCCGCAGCAGCGCCAGTCCCCGGCCGCCTGAGGAGGAGCCAAGCGTGCCCACCTCCTGCTCCCCGGCCAGAACCGGGCTGCCCATGGCGGGCAGGGCCTCTGCCGCTTCCACCATGACGAAGCGCTTGCGGGCCGTGGAGCGGTGCTCCATGCGCGAGACGATCTCCTGCCCCACGTAGCAGCCCTTGCGGAAGGAGACGCCGTTCAGCTGGTCCATGTCCGCGTCATGGGGGAAGATCTCGCCATAGGCAAAGTCGCTTTCCGCCTCCGGCACGCCAAGGCCGATGCGGTGGGCATGCCAGTCTGCGGGCTCTGCCGCCTGCAAGCCGAGGCCTTCCAGAATGCCTGCCAGCCCCTTTGGCCCGGCCACACGCAGCCCCAGTTCAGCAAGGCGGGGGTCAGTTGCTGCCAGAACATCCGGCGCCAGCGGCGCTGCGGGCAGGGCATCGCCGAAGACCACCGCCACCTCATGGGTGGCGGTGCAATCCTCCAGCGTCACCTTGGCGCGAAGCCGGTAGAAGCCGAGCCGCTTCACAAGCGCTGCCACCTGCGAGGCCGGCGTATCGAGCAGGAAGCCGTCCGCATCCTTCAGCACCAGAAAATCGAACAGGATCTTGCCCTGCGGTGTCAGCAAGGCGGCAAAGGCTGCTTCGCCCGTGGTCAGGCCTTCCACGTCGCGGGTCAGCAGATTCTGCAGGAAATGCGTGGCTTCCGGCCCGCTCACCCGCACCAGGCCACGGTCAGGCAAAAGGGCAAAACGGGCAGCGGACATGAAGGTCTCCAGTGAAACTGCGTATATCTCTCCCGTTGAGATAGCCCCGCGCCTGCCCGGCGGCAAGGCGCGGTGTTGCCGGGCAGGCTCTTTCCCGAAAAGCCTGTGGACCCGTGCGCCCTGCCAATCGTATAAGCGCGCCAGAAAAAGCCGTGCGCCAAGGCCCGCGCCGAAGATGGAAGAGGAGTCATCAATGTCTGCTGCCCATGATCTCATTCTCACCGGCGCCACGGTCGTCAATCAGGACGGCACGGCCATCCGCGATGTGGCCGTGCGCGGCGGGCGCGTTTCCGCCATCGGTGATCTGCGCAGCGAGACAGCGGCGGAAGTCATCGACTGCAAGGGCCTGACCATTCTGCCAGGCGTCATCGACACGCAGGTGCATTTCCGCGAGCCGGGCCTCACCCACAAGGAAGACCTTGAAACCGGCTCCCGCGCCGCCGTCATGGGCGGTGTGACGGCGGTGTTCGAGATGCCGAACACCAATCCGAACACCACCACGGCCGAAACGCTGGCGGCAAAGGTCTCGGCCGGCCATCACCGCATGCACTGCGACTTTGCCTTCTTCGTCGGTGGCACGGCGGAAAACATCGAAGAAATTCCGATGCTGGAAAAGCTGCCGGGGGCAGCGGGCATCAAGGTGTTCATCGGCTCGTCCACCGGCAACCTGCTGGTGGAGGATGACGAGAACCTGGCGAAGATCCTGAAGAAGATCACCCGCCGCGCCTCGTTCCACTGCGAGGACGAAATGCGCCTGCGCGACCGGATGAACCTGCGCGTGCCGGGTGATCCTCGCTCGCACCCGGTCTGGCGCGATGAAACGGCAGCACTGCTTGCCACCCAGCGCCTCGTGACGCTCGCCCGCCGCCTCGGCAAGCGGGTGCATGTGCTGCATATTTCCACCGGCGACGAGATGGAATATCTGGCGGACCACCGCGATGTGGCCAGCACGGAAGTCACGCCGCATCACCTGACGCTGTTTGCCCCGGACTGCTACGAGCGGCTGGGTACCTATACCCAGATGAACCCGCCGGTGCGTGATCTATCGCATCAGAAGCGCCTGTGGTGGGGCGTCAATCAGGGTGTCGCCGATATTCTCGGCTCCGACCATGCCCCGCACACCCGCGAGGAAAAGGACCACGCCTATCCGGGCTCTCATTCCGGCATGACTGGCGTGCAGACGCTGGTGCCGACCATGCTCGATCACGTCAATGCCGGGCGTCTGACGCTGGAGCGCTTCGTCGACATGACCAGCGCCGGTCCCGCCCGCCTGTTCAACATGGCACGCAAGGGCCGCATTGCGGTTGGCTATGACGCCGATTTCACCATCGTCGACATGAAGCGCAAGGAAACCATCCGCAACGAGTGGATCGCCTCCCGCGTGGGCTGGACGCCCTATGACGGCGTGGAAGTCACCGGCTGGCCCGTTGGCACCTTCGTGCGCGGCCACAAGGTGATGTGGCAGGGCGAACTGACCAACCCCTCGCAGGGCGAAACCGTCCACTTCCAGGACGCCCTCCAGCCGCAGGGCTGAGGGAAGTAGCCCGAGCTGTCAGGCTGGCAGGGCGGGGTGGCGGTCTGGCCTTTACGGCACGGCGTTTCAGCCCCCCTCCCCCTGGTGGGGAGGGGTTAGGGGTGGGGGGAAGGGCCTTTCCGGCTGGCAGAGTATTCATAAATTTCACACAGCTGCTCCTCCTGATGCTTTTTCAGGTATCTGACTGTTTTTCATGTCGTTTTCGGCTCAGAGCCCCCCACCCCTTACCCCTCCCCACGAGGGGGAGGGGGGCGGAGACGTTCAGCCGCGAACCAGGTGCATCACTTCGGGCGGTTGATGCATAGAAGCCTGCGGCCGCGCCGTTCGCGCGCCCCTGCCTCCTTCAAATCCGGCGAAAATGTGACGGGCGCCACAGCGGGTTCAGGGTTAAGCTTCTATGACCGGAACCGGTCAAATTCGCACACTTCGGTAACCCTGTTCCCTAACCCTAAGTACACGGAGCGTGGGTAAGGTGAGTGCGGGCTGACGGGTATGGCGTAGATGAGGCTCGCATGGTGATGGAGACGGCAACAGGATTGGTGGACGGCGGAGCGATGCGCGAGCGCATCTGGCGCGTGGCGCTGATGACGGGCTGTGCTCTTGCCATGATGCATTTCGCAGTTCCGCAGGCGAGAGCCGAAGGCCCGGCCGGGCTGAAGCAGATCGCGGGGCTGGCGAAGCCTGCCGAAGCCAGCATGACCGCCGGTGCAGTGGAAACGCTGCAAGGGGCCGTTGAGATCAGCGATCCCGAGCATCCGATGCAGATCGTCGTGTCCTTGCGCGAGCAAAACCTCAAGGTCTACCGCGGGCTGGAGCTTGTCACCTCCACGCCGGTCTCCTCCGGCAAGACCGGGCACAGCACGCCGACGGGTGTGTTCTCCATTCTCGAAAAGCGCCGCAAGCACTTTTCCAATCTCTATGACAACGCGCCGATGCCCTATATGCAGCGGCTGACCTGGTCCGGCATCGCCCTGCATGAGGGCAAGCTGCCCGGCTATCCGGCCTCGCACGGCTGTGTGCGCATGCCCATGCGCTTTGCGCAGGACCTCTTCACCATGACCCGGCACGGCATGCATGTGGTGATCACCGATGGTGAAGCCTTGCCCGCCGCGATTGCCCATTCCGCGCTGCCGCAGCCCTATCAGCCGGGTACGGCGGTGGCGAGCCTGGATGAGGCCATCCTGCCGGAAGGGCAGGGGCTGCGCGGTTCCATCATGACGGACAGCGGCACGGGATCGATCGTCACCGGCTCCATCGAGCCTCAGACACCGGCGCAGGGCGCTGCTGCGGCCGATTTCGGCACGCCGCTGCGCATGATCATCCTGCCCCGCCCCTCGGGCCGGGAAATCCACTACCTGCAGGCCATGCTGAACCGGCTCGGTTTCGAGGCGGGCCCCGTCGATGGGGTCATGGGCCGCAAGACGCGGGACGCAATCCGTCTGTTCCAGCAAGGCTACGAGCTGCCCGTCACCGGCAACTACAGCCTCAGCCTGTTGAAGCGGGTCTACCGCGAGGCGGGCGAAGATCTGCCGCTGAACGCGGAACTGCGCATCCGGGCGAAGTTCAAGGACATCTATCAGGCAGGAGTCACCCTCAAGGATCCGAAGGCGCCCATCGGCACCGTCATCTTCACCGCGCTGGGCTTCAAGCCCGGAGACAGCGAAACCGGCTGGATGGCCGTGGTGGCGGAAGAGGCCGAAGGCATGACGCCGGCGCGCATCCTGGACCGGGTCGATATGCCCGCCAAGGTGCGCAAGGAAGTCGGTGCCATGCTGACGCCGGGCTCCTCGCTCATCGTCACAGACCGGTCTTTCCTGCGCAACACCGGCCTCGGCACCGACTTCGTGGTGACGACAACGAACTGACCTGCCGGGGCGGCCGGCTGGCCCCTTATTCCTGTCCCGGCCGTCATGTCTCTGTCGCGTGTCTGCAGTATCGCTCCCCCTCAGGTTCTTATCCGGCGGAAGAATCGCCGGTGGGCAGTCCCTGAGGGAGCGAACAATGCCGGTGAGCACGCTTGAAGCATCGAAAGCCAGACTGAAGAAGGCCGTCCACCGGTCCAGCGCCACGTCCCGCGAGGGCTTTCTGGAGCGCATGTTCACCTTCGCCTTCAAGGGGCTGGTCTATCCGCAGATCTGGGAAGATCCGGATGTGGATCTGGAGGCGCTGCAGCTCAAGCCGCATTCGCGCATGGTCACCATCGCCTCGGGCGGCTGCAACGTCATGTCCTATCTGACGGCCGATCCGGCGGCGATCACGGCGGTGGATCTCAACCGCGCCCATGTGGCGCTGGGGCGGCTGAAGCTCGCTGCCGCGCAGCACCTGCCGAACCATGACAGCTTTTACCGCTTCTTCGGTGAGGCGGACGAAAAGGCCAATATCGCCGCCTACGAGCGCTTCCTGCGTGACAAGCTGGATGCGGAAACCCGCAGCTATTGGGAAGGGCGTGGCATCAGCGGGCTTGGCCGCCGCCGCATCACCCTGTTCTCGCGGGATCTCTATCACCACGGTCTGCTGGGCTATTTCATCGGCGTGGGCCATTTCGTCGCCCGCCTCTACGGCATCGACCCGAAGCATTTCGTCCGCGCCCGCACGCTGGATGAGCAGCGCAGCTATTTCGAGACGGCGCTGGCGCCTCTCTTTGACAAGCGGCTGGTGCGCTGGGCAACCTCCAAGAAGATGTCGCTCTATGGCCTCGGCATTCCGCCCGCCCAGTATGAGGCGCTGGTTTCCGCCAGCCCCACGGGCGACATGTCCGATGTGCTGAAGCAGCGGCTGCAGAAGCTCGCCTGTGATTTCTCGCTCTCGGACAACTATTTCGCCTGGCAGGCCTTCAACCGGGGCTATGCGCCGCAGGGCGGGGATGAGAGCACGGGTGCCTCCGGTTCGCTGCCACCCTATCTGAAGCGCGAGCATTTCGATGCCATCCGCGAGCGGGCCTCCCGCGTCGAGGTGGTCAACCGCAGCTTCACCGAACATCTGGAAGGCGAAGTTCCGGCCACACTCGACGCCTATGTCCTGCTCGATGCGCAGGACTGGATGACCGACGAGCAGCTGAACGCTCTGTGGACCCAGATCACCCGGACCGCCCGCCCCGGCGCCCGCGTCATCTTCCGCACCGCCGCAGAGCCGACGCTCCTGCCGGGCCGCGTGCACGATGCCATTCTGGACCGCTGGACCTACGAGGCGGAGAAGAGCCTTGAGCTGGGCCGCCGCGACCGTTCCTCCATCTATGGCGGGTTCCATCTCTATGTCTTCAATGGATGAACCCCGCAGCCAGAGCGGCGCTTCCGCTGCGCTGATGGACAGCGTGTACCGCAACCAGCGGCACATCTATGACCTGACGCGCAAATATTACCTTCTGGGCCGCGACCGGCTGATCGCCCGGCTGGCGCCGCCTGCAGGTGGTTCCGTACTGGAACTGGGCTGCGGCACGTGCCGGAACCTGATCGAGGCGGCGCGGCTCTATCCCGATGCCCGCTTCTATGGTCTCGACATTTCGCGCGAGATGCTGGCAACGGCAGAAGCGAACATCCGCCGAGCCGGACTTGAGGGGCGTATCCGGCTCGCCTGCGGCGATGCTTCGGCCTTTGATGCAGAAGTCCTGTTTGGCCGGGACAGCTTCGACCGGGTGTTCATGTCCTACACCCTGTCGATGATCCCGCCCTGGCGCGAGGCGATGGCAGCAGGCTTTGCGACGCTGGCGCCGGGCGGGCAGCTGTCGGTGGTGGATTTCGGCCAGCAGGAGCGTCTGCCGGGCCTCTTCCGCCGCCTGCTGCATGCCTGGCTGGCGAAGTTCCACGTCACGCCACGGGCGGATCTGTCCGGCGCCGTGGAAGCTCTTGCCGGGCAGCACAAGGCGCGCTTTGAGGCCGGTTCGCTCTATCGCGGTTATGCGGTCTGGGCGGAAGTCACCCGCGTTTGAACGGCCGCCGTGGCTTGTCCAACTCCCGATACTTGGAACTCACCGGGAGCTGGTTTCATTCGCCTGCGACGAAATAATGCAGCGTGCCGTCCGGACCAATGCCGACACGGTAGAACAGCCAGGCGCCGTAAGCGTCCATTTCCGCGAAATCGGCGGCGGTGACAATACGGTACATCTCCACCTTCTGCTCCGGTGTCAGCTTGTCGAAGGGGTAGCGGGCAAAATAGGGCCAGATGTACATTTCCTGCGGGGTTCCGGCGTCCACATGCACCCAGCCCGCTTCCATCACGTCCAGAAGGATCGCGAGGATTTCCTGGCCCTGCCCATCGCCGGAACTGTGCTTCAGGAACTCGATCGGGTCACCGATTTCCGCGAGGGACAGGGTCGGCATCATCTCGTTGCCTTCGAGCACCATGCGCATGCGCTCGACGTCGCCGCTGCGGGCCGCTTCCATCAACTGGTCCCGCATGCGGGCGACAGGCGCCGGCAGGCCCTCCGGTCCGTAATGCACCTCGGGGACAGGGAGCAGGTTCTGCGGAGAGACTTCAGAAGACTGGCCTTCTTCCGTGCTCTCGATGCCCTCGGCCGGATCAGCCTCATCCATGAGGCCGCCCGCATCATCCGCGCCGGCCTCATCGGGGATTGGGGGCAAGAGATCTTCCGGCGGAATGGCCGGGTTGCCGGAGGCATTCTGCTCCGGCGGGGTGACCAGGATCGTCTCGGTTCTCACGGTCGCAGCTTCCGCAGCCGGAAGCAGCAGGAGTGCAAAACAGAGGGTGGCAATGCAGTTGCGCAGCATGGTCAGACTCAGCCGGGAAGATTTTCAACGACTATACGCAGCCGCAGCGGAAAGGCCATTCAAAAGAGCCTGCACGCTTGGCATCCTGTCCTCCTTTCGTTAAACCGCAGGCACATGTGCCATTTTTGCCAGAGTTTTCCTGCATGACGCCATCGCTTTCATATGCACTGCTTGGACTGGCAATTGGCGTGATGACCAGCGCTCCCGTCGGGCCCGTGAACATCATGGCGCTGCGAAGGGCCCTTCACCGGGGCTTCCGGTCGGGCTTTCTCGTCGGTCTTGGGGCCGTTGCGGCAGACACGCTGTTCGCCGCCGCCGCACTTTTCGGCATTTCGGTTGTGGCAGAGTTCGTCGAACTGCACGAGACGGCCATCAAGCTGGTGGGGGCGAGCGTTCTGGTCGTGTTCGGCATTGCGGTGCTGCGCAGCCATCCGCACATGGATACGCAAAAGAGCAAATTCGATCACACCCTGCTGCGTGATGCGCTGGCTGCCTTTGTCATGACAATCACCAATCCGGGTGCGATCCTGGGGTTTCTGGCGATCTTCGGCAGTCTTGGCGACTGGGCTCCGCAGCCGGGCAGGCATCTGGATGCACTGAGCATGATCTGCGGTGTGGCGGCGGGGGCTTGCCTGTGGTGGGCCGTCGTGGCCGGAGGGGCAAGCGCGCTGCGTGATCGCTTTACAGACCGCTGGCTTGAAATGGTGAACCGGGCCGCCGGTGCCGTGCTGATTCTCTTTGCGGCCGGAATCCTTGTCAGCCTGCTGGGCGTATTCTGAGCGTAACGGGCTGGAAAAGGCTGATCAGAGGATCAAAAAAGATCATTGGGGGAGCGCAGGGGCCGTGTCTCGCGCTCCGCCGTTCGCCGGCGTCACTGAAGGACGCGATTGACCGAATAGTCACCGCGCAGAATACGCTCCGGCAGGCCTTCTGCCAGCTTGGCAACTGCATCTTCGCCGTAAGTGGAAACAAGATCGGCAAGCGCAGTAAACATGGCTGCGTGGGCAACAGCATCCGTATCAACGCCGCAGGCAATCGCCTCGGACCATGCATCCTGAATGAAACCAAGCGCAGCACGGCGAATATCGTCGTCTTCAAGGTATTGGACGTCCGCAGACATCTCGCTGAATTCGTCGTTGGTCATGCTGTCCCTTAGGTCTTTGCCGCTTTCGCTTCGGATGAGTCGGTGCCGTTCCCCGAATCTGCGAAGACCTTACCATGGGAAGACTACGCGGGAAGCGAGTGTGAAGGCCTTCTTAACGTCCACCCACAAATTATACGTGGAGGGTTAAGCCTTTGGTAACGGAGCGCGGCTAGCGCGCATAACGGGCCGCAACATCGCGGCTCAGCTTCTCGCCTTCCTGGACATAGGCGTTCATGGCAGCCCGTGCAGCGGGCGTACAGCTTTGATACACCGAAGAAAATCCGCGATAACCGAGGTTGAAGCGCTCGATGTGGCGGCGCTTGCGCACTTCCCCCTGCATTTCGGCTGCCAGCAGGTCTTCCATCCGTTCCCGCCAGCTTGGCGCATCATCGCGTCCGCACAGGGGGCGCAGGAAATGCAGAGCGCCGAGGATTTCCGACAGGCGGAGCAACTGGCGTTCATAAGGGGCTTCGGACAGCGGATCCTGCGCGCGAACCGGCAAAGCCGTGAGCATCAGGACAGCCGCTGCAAGGCCGGCAAGGGCTCTTATGGTCATGCGGCGCCGGGCGCTGGTGTGTGTGCTGGAGTCCATTGGGTCCCTGCCTGTCCGGCAGGATAATGGGCTGCAAGGACCGGCGGTGCAAGGCCGCGGTTGCCCCGTCAACAGGCCATCAGTTTCCGGATGCGTTCGGCAGTGCCGGGCGTCATTTCAAGGCTGCCGAGCGCGGAGAGCGGCTTGAAACAGGCCTCTGCCGCATCATCGCCCGCGATGGGTTCGCCTGAGACATGTGCGCCCATGAAGATGGTCAGATGAAACCGGGCCCGAATCGCCCCGCTTTCGTCCCGGCTGTCGATGGTGAGCGTTCCGGCCGGCTCTCCCAGCTCTGCGGTGACGCCGGTTTCCTCCAGAAGTTCGCGCTGTGCCGCCTGCAGAGGAGTCTCACCAGCCTCCAGCTTGCCGCCCGGCAGGCTCCAGTATCCTGCATAGGGCGCCTTGCCCCGCCGGATGATCAGAACGTCCCCGTTCCTGTGGCAGAGGATGCTGACACCGGGAACAAGTGGAGGAGGAGGGAGCGTCCCGGACATGGTTCAGGCAAACCGGCTTCAGGCAAACAGGGCGTCGATTTCCGCCTGCGCTTCCGAGCCTTCGTGGGCGGGGACATCCTGCGCGCTGATATGGCCGTGGATCACGCCGCTGGCCATGGCGATCAGCGGCTTGATCTCGTTTGTCGCCTTCTCCGCCAGCTCAAAGGCGACCTCCGACGGTGACACAGCGCTGCGAATCATGTCCTGCGAATTCAGCACCGCCGAATTGATTCCGGAAACGAGCGTTTCCAGATGCGCGCGCAGACGCACGGGGGCGGCATGATAGGCCTCAATGGCAAGCTGGCGTTCGGAGAAACTGGAGTTCTCGAAATGGGTCTCGTAGTCCGCCGGGCTCCAGGCGAGCACGTCCTCGGCGCATTCCGGCATGGCCGGGAGCATTTCGAGCAGCATCACCACTTCGTTGAAGTGGTTCAGATAGTCGGTTGCAAGGCCAGTCGCCGGGTTGATATTGGCTTTGACAAGCCGCTCGGCGGACAGATCGCCGGTGCCCAGCACTGGATCCTCCTGCGTCATGCCATCCCCCCGGTTGAACTCTACTTCTCCCGAACCTAACCTGCCTTTGTTGCCAAAGAACTAATCAGATCACTGCAAGGATTTTCATGTGCGGACGCTTCACCCTGACGTCATCCCCGCAAGCGCTGGAGCAGCTGTTTGACTACCGGGACCGGCCAGACTTTCCGCCGCGCTACAATATTGCCCCCACCCAGCCGGTTGCCACCGTCCGGCATGAGCATGGCCAGCGGCGGTTCGCGCTGGTGCGCTGGGGATTGATTCCCGGCTGGGTGAAAGATCCGGCCAGCTTTACTCTCCTGGTCAACGCCAGGGCGGAGACGGCAGCGGAAAAGCCTTCGTTCCGTGCGGCCATGCGCCATCACCGCTGCCTCGTGCCGATGGACGGCTTTTACGAATGGCGGCGGACAGGCGGGCAGAAGCAGCCCTTCTTCATCCGGCCTGCGGGCGGCGGGTTGATGGCGGTGGCCGGGCTGTGGGACACATGGTCCGATCCGTCGGGCGGCGAGATCGACACCGGCGCCCTGCTGACCGTGCCTGCCAACCGCGCCATGCAGGCCGTGCACGACCGCATGCCGGCCATTCTTTTCGAACAGGATTTCGACGCCTGGCTGGATACGGGGCAGGTGAGGGCCGAGGAAGCGCGCCGCCTGCTGCGGCCGGTGGCGGATGACTATCTGGAGTTCATCCCCGTATCGTCCCGCGTCAACAGTGCCGCGCAGGATGATCCGGGGCTGACCGAGCGGGCCGCCGGGGTGGCGCCCGATGCTGTCTCTGAAAAAGCTCCGAAAACCCGTCCCGCCCGCAGAAAGGCGCAAGAAGACGGTGGCAATTCCGGTCAGCTTGATCTTTTCTAGGAAGATTGCCGTTTTCTGCGGCGGCCTAAACGGAAATGTAAATGCCTTCGCGTTAGCTTTGCTCTACCAGACATGGAAGGGAGCCAGATGCGGGCCGCGTTGAATGATCACCTGGCTGAAGTGCCGGAGCCCATGGCTGCCCGCCTGGTGCGCCCGATGCGTCGGGATGATCTTCCGGTCGTCGCTGGGCTCTTTGGCCGTGTGTTCCGGCCCTCCGGGGTCAGGGATGCGGCCGCGCTCGAAGCCTATCTCGGCGAATTGCTGTTCGGCAGCCCATCCTACAGCGAGGCATCCGGCAGCCTCGTGCATGACCATCCCTGTTCCGGCATCAAGGCGGCGGTGCTCGCAATTCCCATGGCCTTCAGCGTTGAGGGGCGGCCTGTCACGGCGCGGCTTTTGTGCTCCTTCATGTCGGAAGGGCGGGAGGGGCAGTCGGGCGCCGCGCGGATTGCGCGCTGCTTGAGGGCCAGCACACAGGATCTCCTTCTGTCCGACAGCGCCTCGCCGCTCAGCGCCAGCCACTGGATTGCCGGTGGCGGTCAGGTGCTGACGACGCAGAGCCTGGCATGGCGGCGGGTGATGCGGCCTGCCTCGGCAGCCCGGTTGATCGCGGGTCAGAGCCTGCCGCGTCTGCGTCCCTTGCTGGGGTTGCTGCCTTGTGGTGCGGTTGATGCTCTTGCCCGGCGGCTGAAGCCTGCGCTTATCCCGGAAGAGCGGACAGGGCTCGGCGTGGAAGAAACGGATGCTGCCGGTTTCCTGCAGGCCGCAAGACCGCTGCTTGCCCGCTTCCCGGTTCATCCTCTGTGGCCGGATGAAGAGTTTGCCTGGCTGACCGGCCTTGCCGCCCGGAACCTTGCGCTCGGAACCTTGCGCTTTGCCCTGGCCAAAGATGGCAAGGGCAGCTTTGCGGCTCTGGCTTGGTACAGCGATGGGCGCAAGGCAACGGTTCTGCATCTGCTGACAGAAGAGGGCCGGGAGCTCGACGCCGCGGCCGCCATGCTGGCCGCCTTCGAGGCTGAGGGTCTGACAATGGCCGAGGGCATGGCAAAACCCAGCCTGATGCGTGCGCTTCTTTCCCAGCGCTGGATCAGCTTTTCCCCGCGCGGCCTGTTCTGCATTGGCAGCCGGTTTGCCGGTGTCAATGACGCCGCGCGCCGCGGGGATCTTTATGCGGGCGGCTTTGCCTCGGAAAGCTGGAGCCGGCTGTTGACGGATCTTTGATCCGCTCCCCAGCATGGTGATTGCGCCTGTCCTTTTCGGGCGGAGAGCGGTAAGAGGCGATCAGAAATACCGCACGCAGGAAAGGGCTGACCATGGCCGAAGAAGAAGAGACCGCATCCTTCGACGAGGAAGCGCTGGCCGGGGTCTATAACCGGGGCCTCGAGCTCGAAAAGGCCGGGGATCTGGATGGTGCGGAAGCCGCCTACCGGGAAGCCCTGACCATTGACCCAGCGGACCATTGCGGCGCCAGCGTGCGCCTGGCCGCCATGGGCCGGGACACGGCGCCCGATGCCATGCCGGAAGCCTATGTGGCGACGCTGTTCGATCAGCATGCAGATGTGTTCGAGGCCATTCTCGTCGATCAGCTCGGCTACTGCGTACCGCTCCTGCTGCGCGAGCAGCTGCGCAGCCATGCGCCGGGGCCTTACAACACCGGGCTGGATCTGGGCTGTGGCACGGGGCTCACCGGTGAGGCGCTGGGCGATATCTGCGAAGAGATGACCGGCGTCGATCTGTCCGAAAAGATTGTCGAGATCGCCTTCGACCGGGAGGTCTATACCGACCTTTACGTCGGCGAGGCGGTCGCCTTTCTGGAGGAGTTCGAGGACGACGACGGCCAGCGCCCGGTCTATGACCTGATCGCGGCAACGGACGTCTTTCCCTATCTCGGCAAGGTCGAGCGGATCGTGGCAGCGGCGGCAGACCGGCTGAACCCGGGCGGCGTTTTCGGCTTCTCGACCGAAACCCTGCCGGACGAAGCGCTGGGCGGGAAGGACTATCTCGTCGGCCCGAAGCGGCGCTATGCCCATTCCCAGGGATATCTGACCCGCGTGCTCGAAGCGCATGGCTTCACCATTCTGGCCATGGACCCGATCACCGTGCGCCTGGAAGAAGGCGAGCCGGTGCCCGGCCATCTGGTGCTTGCCCGCCGGGGCTAAGAAAAGCCGGGCCGCATGGATCTGTTGCTAGCCCAGTTCGAGGGTCGTGATCCCGAACACGCCATCCAGCCGGATGGCAGGGGCTGGGCCGCGGTACATGCGGCTTGTCTCGAAGCCGGGGGCAAATCCGGCGTCTTCCAGAAAGCGGATGAAGTCTCCGGCCGTCTCCGGGACGTCGATATGGATGCCGCCCTCGCATCCTTCTGCGAGCGCTGCGAACAGGGATCCGGCAACGGCGGTATCTTCGGCGAAGAGCGGGCCGATCTTCCAGCCCTCGCGGCAGGGGCGCGCCACCCCATACCCACGCAAGGTGCTGCCCTCGAACGCGGCAAGCGCCCGGCGCGGCCGCGTCAGCCACTGCCTCAGAAACCCGGTTCTTGGCGCAGGGAAATATGCGCGGTCGAAGGCTTCAACGGCCGGCATGTCTGCGCTTTCCAGCGGGCGGATGCCGCCAGCTTTGTCCGTGCGGGCAGAGTGTCCGCTGTAGCGGATGGTCCTGTACTGTGAGACGAAGCCCATTGAGCGGTAATTCGCCTGCTGTTCCGGTACGCCATCAAGCCCGATGGTTCGGCCTTCAAGGTGCTTGAGGCCAGCGTTCCAGACGGTTTTGCCATAGCCTTGCCCGCGAAAGTCCGGATGGCAGATGTAAAGCCCGATGAAGCCGAAGTCCTCGCCATAGCGGACGGCCGAGATCCCGGCAGCCATTTCCCCTTCGGCGAAGGCGCCCAGGAAGCCGCCGGCATCGGCGGCCTGAAACACCGCGGCATCGTCAAGGCCGGGGTTCCAGCCTTCGGCCGCAGCCCAGCCGATGAGCTGTTCCACTTCCGCCATGGTGAGCTGGCGGATCACGGGGCCGGTCATTGTGCAGGCTCCGCTTCGTGGGCAAAACCGGACAGAAGACCGGTAAAGGGCTTGCGGGCCGGCGTCGAATAGGCACCGCGCTTGCCGGTCGACAGCCCCAGAGCCAGCAGCGCCTCGGCCTGCTTTACGGCAGCCCCCACGCCATCGATGACGGGGACTTTGAACTCGCGCTGCAGGGAAGCAGCCAGATCCGCCATGCCGGCGCAGCCCAGAACAATGGCTTCTGCGTGGTCTTCCCCAAGCGCGCTTGAAATCTCGCTGCGCAGCCGGTCCACCGCATTGGAGGCGGGGTTTTCCAGCTCCAGCACGGGCACACCCGCAGCGCGCACGCGCACCCGCGAACTCATCCCGTAGCGATGCACAAGCTCCTCCACCGGAACGATGGACAGATGCGACATCGTCACCACGGTGATGCGCCGGGCGACAAAGGAGGCAAGGCTGAGCGCTGCCTCGCAGATGCCGATCACCGGAATGGTGGCCAGAGCACGAGCGGCATCAAGGCCCGTATCATCGAAACAGGCAATCACGGCGGCAGCAGCGCCCTCACGTTCGCCCTCGCGGATCGCCGTCAGGACGCCGGGAATGGCCAGCACCTCGTCATAATAGCCTTCGATTGAGGCCGGTCCCATGGCGGAGGTGACCGCGCAGATGTCGCTGGATGGTGCGGCCGCCCCCCGGGCGGCTTTGGCAATGGTCTGTGTCATCGATGCCGTGGTGTTGGGATTGATGACAAGAATACGCTGGTTGCTGATGGCCGTCATCCCTTGGTCCTGCGCCGGTTGAGCCAGACGATGACACCGAGCGCCGTGCCGATGACCGTCAGCGAGAACAGGGTGGTCACGGTGCCAAGGGCATAGAGTACAGGCGTCGTTACATTGGTGGTCATGGCATAGATTTCGAGCGGCAGCGTGTTGTAGGTGCCTGCCGTCATCAGGGTTCTTGCGAATTCGTCATAGGACAGCGTGAAGCCGAAGAGCCCGACGCCGGTGAGCATCGGCGCGATCATCGGCAGGACAACATGGCGGAACGTCTGCCAGGACGAGGCGCCAAGGTCGCGCGCCGCTTCTTCGTAGGAGGGGGAAAAGCGGTTGAAGACGGCGAACATGATCAGCACACCGAAGGGCAATGTCCAGGTCAGGTGCGCCCCGAAGGCCGAGCCGTACCAGGAGGGGCGCAGGCCAAGCTGCTGGAACATGACCCCGATCCCGAGCGAGACGACGATGGACGGAACGACGAGGCTGGCGACCGAGAGATAGAACAATGGCGTTGCGCCGGAAAACCTGCGCCGGAAGGCAAGTCCGGCCAGCAGGGAGACAAGCACCGTCACGCTCATCACCATCAGCCCGAGCGAGAAGGAGCGGCGGAACGAGCCGCCGAAATCACCGACGGCCTGCTGCTGGGTGAGGTTGTGGAACCAGTGCAGCGAGACGCCGTTCATGGGGAAGGTCAGCCCGCCGTTCGGCCCCTGAAACGACAGCATGACGATGGCCGACAGCGGGCCGTAGAGGAAGACGACGAACAGGGCGAAAAAGACCGCGAGCACCCAGAAGCTGCGTCCGCGTTTTTCGGAGATCATGTCAAAGCTCCTTGCGGATATCGACGGCGCGCAGGATTGCGGCGACCATCAGCAGCACGACAACCAGCAGCACCACCGCATTGGCGGCGGCCGCCGGATATTGCAGCAGGGACATCTGGTTGCGCATCATCAGCGCCACCGAGGCGCTCTGTCCGCCACCCATCACCAGAACGGTGACGAAATCGGCCATCACCAACGTGACGACAAAGATCGTGCCGATGGCCATGCCGGGCTTGGCAAGCGGCAGGATGACGTTCCACAGGATCTGGAAGCTGCTGGCGCCCGCATCCCGTGCGGCCTCGATGAGCGAACGGTCGATGCGCATCAGCGTGTTGAAGACCGGCGTCACCATGAACAGCGTGTAGAGATGCACCATGGCCAGCACGATGGCGAAGTCCGAATAGAGCAGCCATTCGATGGGCTCGGATATGATGCCGGCCTGCATCAGCCCGGAGTTCACCAGCCCGTTGCGCCCCAGCACAGGGATCCAGGAGATCATGCGGATGATGTTCGACGTGAGAAAGGGCACGGTGCAGACGAGGAACAGCACCATCTGCATGGCGGCCGTGCGGATGTGGAAGGCGAGGAAATAGGCCACCCAGAACCCGAGGACCAGCGTGATGGCCCAGACCATGGCCGCATATTTCAGCGTGTTGAGATAGATCCGCCAGGTCACCCGGGAACCGAGGGTTTCGGCATAGTTGGTCATGACGAAATCCGGGTAGAGCCGGGCAAAGTCATAATCCCAGAAGCTCACCACCGCGATCATCAGGACGGGAGCCAGCAGAAAGAACCCGAGAATGGCCGCAAGGGGAAAGGCCTGGAGATAGGCGGAGAACCGGTCAAAAAACGCGGTCACCATACCGGCGGCCGGTGTGCCCGTGACCGGAACCGCTGACGGCTTTGCGGCTTGCGATGCCATATGGCTGTCTCCCAGGGAATATCCGCTGACTGTGACCGGTCCTCCTCCCCGCGGCAGCAGGGAGGAGGGGGATGCGATGATCAGGAGGCGATGAACTCGTTCCAGCGGCGGACCATGTAGCGGTCTTCGTCCATGACCGAGTTCCAGCAGGCAACCTTGCCCATGCGCTCTTCGAAGGAGCCGCCGTCGCGGACGGCACCGGCCGTTTCCATGACCGTGCCATCGGGAGCAAGAATGTCGCCCTGCGCAGGCTTGCCCTCGATCCAGTAGCCCCATTCATCCGCCGACATGTAGTCCTTGGCCGTTTCCATGCAGGCCGAGTAATAGCCCTGGCGGTTGAGATAGCCGCCGACCCAGCCGGAGGTGTACCAGTTGATGTACTCATAGGCCGCGTCGAGCTTGGCACCCGACAGGTGGGCGGCCAGGCCAAGACCGCCGCCCCAGGTGCGGTAGCCTTCCTTGAGGGGTTGGTATTTGCAGGCAATGCCGCGCGAACGGACGGCGGCGACGGCGGGTGACCACATGGACTGGATGATCACTTCGCCCGATGCCATCAGGTTGACGCTCTCGTCGAAGCTCTTCCAGAAGGCGCGGAACTGGCCGTTGCGCTTGGCTTCGATGAGGAAGTCGATGGTGGCATCGATCTCCTGCACCGTCATGTTGCCCTTGTCGGCATAGGTGATGTTGCCCATCGCCTCCATGATCATCGCAGCGTCCATGATGCCGATCGAGGGGATGTTGAGGATCGAGGTCTTGCCGCGGAAGGCCGGGTCCATGATATCGGCCCAGGTCGTGATTTCGCGGCCCACCAGATCCGGGCGGATGCCCAGGGTGTCGGCGTTGTAGATGGTCGGGACCATGGTGAACCAGCCGGTTTCGCCCTTGGCAAAGGTGCGGCTGTCCGGCCCTTCGACGAAGCCCACCGTGTGGGGCGCCGTGCCTTGCGCAATCACGCTGTCCGGCAGCAGCTTGCCGGTTTTGAACAGCGGCACGATCTTGTCGTAATAGGTGAGGCGCGAGGTATCCATCGGCTGGATGACGCCGGACGGGAACACCTTCTTCAGGATCCAGTATTCGATGTCGGCAATGTCGTAGCTGTCCGGCTGGGTGACGGCGCGCTGGGCGGCAGCATCGGAATCGCTCGCCGTCATCTCCAGCGTGATGCCGAGGTCTTCCTTGCATTTTTCGGCGATGGCATTGAGGTTGGAAACGCCGGTGCCGAACTGGCGCAGGGTGATCGGGTTCTGCGCCCAGATGGTCGGGAAGCCGGTGATGGCACCCGAACCGGCGGCAAGACCGGCGGCCGCAGCCCCGGCCTTGAGAAGCGAACGCCGGGAAATATCAGTCTTGCTGCTGGTCTTGTCTGTCATGGCATGTCCCCTTGTTTTTGATGCTGCGAGATCTGGTCAAATCCGGCCAAGAACGATGGCGTCTTCGGCATCCCACGCGAATGGAACGGCCTCGCCGCGCTTGACGGGATTCGTGTAGAAAGCGCCGTCGCTGACGATTGCAGTGAACTCTTCCACACCTGGCCCCTCCGCCGTCAGCTTCACGGTCGGGCCCAGATATTCGATGTTGGTGATGATGCCGGTGAAGCCGAGGCCCGGACTTGCCGGTTGCGCCAGCCTGACCTTGTGAGTGCGCACGGCGATATCGGCTGTGCCGCCGGTTTCCGCGGCGCCCCCGGATGCTGCGAAACTGCCGCCGCCGGACGTCTCGATGAGGACGCTGTCCCCGGTGGTGCTGGCAACGCGCCCCGTGATGACATTGTGGTCGCCCATGAAGCGGGCAACAAAGGCCGTCGCCGGACGCTCGAAGATGGTGCGGGGGCTTGCGGCCTGTTCGATCCGGCCATCGTTCATGACCACGATCAGATCAGCCAGAGCCATCGCCTCTTCCTGGCTGTGGGTGACGTGAACGAAGGTGATGCCGAGCTGGTGCTGCAGACGCTTGAGTTCGGCGCGGACCTTGATCTTCAGGAACGGATCCAGCGCCGACAGCGGCTCATCCAGCAGCAGCACTTCCGGATCGGTGATCAGGGCGCGGGCGAGGGCAACGCGCTGCTGCTGCCCGCCCGAAAGCTGCGCTGGGCGGCGCTCCGCATAGGGCTCCATCTGCACCAGGCGGAGCATTTCCAGCGCCTTGGCCCGGCGTTCGGGCTTGGCCATGCCCTTCATCTTCAGGCTGAAGGCAACGTTGTCGGTGACGTCGAGGTGAGGAAACAGCGCATAGGACTGGAACATCATCGCCGTGCCGCGCTTTGCGGGCGGCAGATCGTTGATCATCGTGTTCCCAAGCAGGATATCGCCCGACGAAATGGCCTCATGGCCGGCAATCATGCGCAAGGTCGTCGACTTGCCGCAGCCGGACGGCCCCAGCAGGCAGCAGTAGCTTCCGGCCGGAATCTTGAGACTGATCGAGCGGACGGCCGTAGCCGTGCCATAGACCTTGGAAACGGAGGCGATTTCGATGGTGGCTGCTTTGCTCATGCGGCGTTCCTTGCTGGACCATCGCTTCGCATCATTCGTGCCAGTTTGCGGCCGGCCGCCTAACCTGTTGTTTTGAAAAGGAATGCTGGTTGAGCCTGTGATTTGTGCCGATGCCCGGCCCACGCGCTGCTTAAAAAATACCCGATTGCGTTCAATGAGCTGAATAAATTGTATGCAATATTTTCCGTCAGATGTATGCAAGAAGGGATTTCATCCTGCGCGTTTCGGAGTAAGAAATGGTGGGCAGAACAGGGGAGCCATGGGCACCATCGATTCGACATCACAGGACGGACCGCAGGCCGGGGATGACCGCACCCAGGCCATCCGCGATCATTTGCGCGATGCCATCGTTGACCGCCGCCTGGCGCCCGGCGCCAAGCTCACCGAAAGCGAAGTTGGTGCGCTGTTCGATGTGAGCCGCACCGTCGCCCGCGCCGCCTTGCAGATGCTGTCGTTTGAGGGGCTGGTGCGGTTCGAGCGCAACCGTGGGGCCTTCGTGGCAAATCCGACGCCTGCGGAAGCCCGGCAGCTTTTCGCTGCACGGCGGCTCGTCGAACCGGGGATTGTGGCTTCCGTGATCGAGAACGCGACGCCCGCCGACTTTGCCCGCTTGCGCGAGCATCTGATCGAAGAGCAGGGCCACATGAATGCGCGCGGGCCGAACGCGCGCCGCGCCGAGATCAAGGCTTCAGGTGAATTTCACCTGCTGCTGGCAGCCATCGGCGGCAACCAGATCCTGCAGCGCTTTATCGAGGAACTGATCGCCCGGTCCTCGCTGGTGATTGCGCTTTACGGACGGACAGGCTCGTCCAGTTGCGGCCTGGACGAGCACCGCCAGATTGTCGATGCACTTGAAGCTGGGGATGCGAAAGGCGCCGAGGCCCTGATCGTCCATCACATCGATCACATCGAAATGGATCTGGACCTCGACACCCGCTCCGGTCTGGCACTGCGGGAGGCCCTGCAGCTTTAGAGCAATTCCAGCAAAAGTGGGAACCGGTTTTGCGTCCGGAATTGCGTGAAAACAAAGAAATAGAGCACTCTCGGCGGCCCGTTTTCCAACGAAAGTGCTCCAGGTTCCGCGCCTATCCCAGATGTTGCTTGAAGAAGGCGATGGTGCGCTCTTCGGCAAGCTTTGCGGCTGCCTCGTCGTAGCGCGGCGTGGTGTCGTTGTGGAAGCCGTGGTTCACGCCGGGATAGATATAGGCCGTGTAGGTCTTGCCATTGGCCTTCAGCGCTTCCTCGTAAGCGGGCCAGCCCGCGTTGATGCGCTCATCCAGCTCCGCATATTGCAGCAGCAGCGGTGCCTGAATGGCCGGAACGCCGTCCAGCGGCGCCTGGCGGCCATAGAATGGCACGCCCGCCGCAAGCTCCGGATAGGCAACGGCAATGGCATTGACCACGCCGCCGCCGTAGCAGAAGCCGACGGCTCCCACCTTGCCGGTGCCGTCCTCGCGGGCCAGCAGATGCTCGAAACCGGCGAAGAAGTCATTCATCAGCTTTTCCGGATCAACCGTCTGCTGCAGCTCGCGGCCCTTGTCGTCATTGCCCGGATAGCCGCCAACGGAGGTGAGTCCATCCGGCGCCAGCGCCATGAAACCGGCCTTGGCCATGCGCCGCGCCACATCCTCGATATAGGGGTTGAGACCCCGGTTCTCATGGATCACCAGCACGGCCGGCAGCTTCTCCGCCGCGCCTGCGGGCTTCACCAGATAGCCGTTCACCTCGCCGTTGCCATTGGGGGAGGCATAGGTGATGCGTTCCGCCACGATCCCGGCATCATCGGGCGCCACCTGCTGGGCGAGGGCATAGTTGGGAGCCAGCTGATCCAGCAGCATGGCCGCGGTGAGGCCCGCTACCGTAAACTTGGCGGCCCTTTCGAGGAAGTCACGCTTGGTGATCTTGCCGTGGGCATAGAAGTCGTAAAGGTCGAGGAGTTCCTGCGGGAAGTCCCGTGCGGTCTTGCGCTGCATGGGCGTCATGTCATTCATGATGTGCTCCCTGTCGATGATGGCCCGCCCCCGGGCGGTGCCATTCGCCAACTGGTACACTAATGCGCCTTTATGCCAGTTCGAGGCTGATGAGCCTCGAGCACGCAAACGTGAACGTCCTGTCTTGCCGTTACGCCCGTTCCAGCGCAGCCACCACTTCCACATGCGGGGAGTAGAGGAACTGGTCCACCGGCGTCACGCGGGTGACCTTGAAGCCGCCGTCGATCAGGATGCGCAGATCGCGGGCGAGGGTGGCCGGATTGCAGGAGACGGCAGCAATGCGCTTCACCCTGGAAAGGGCCAGCTGCTCGGCCTGGGCCTGCGCGCCCGTGCGCGGCGGATCAAAGGTGACGGCATCAAAGCCTGCCAGCTCTGCTGCCATCAGCGGCCGGCGGAACAGGTCGCGCCGCTCGAAGGTGATCTGCCTGAGGCCTGCCGGCTGGCGCGAGGCCCGGTCGAGAGCGGCCACGGCTGCGGCCTCGCCTTCCACCGCATGCACGGACATGGTTTCGGCCATGCGGAAGGTGAAGGTGCCGATGCCCGCGAAAAGGTCGGCCGCCTTCTTCGATTTGCCAAGGGCTGCCAGAACCAGAGTGGCCAGATGGGCTTCGGCCTCGGCAGTAGCCTGCGTGAAGCCGCCCGGCGCCGGAACGGCTGCCACCTTGCCCATCGGCAGGGCCGGGGCACGGGCTTCCAGAATGATCTCGCCATCGACGGAAAGGCGCGCAAGACCGAGATCCGCCGTCAGGCCGGAGAGCTGCACGAGCTTCTTCTCGATGCCGGGCGCCACATTGGCCAGCGCCACATCAAGTCCCGCCTGTGTTGCCAGAACGGTAAGCCTCAGCTCGCCCTTGCGCGGCATCAGCACTTCGGCAAGGCGCTTGAGGCCCGGGACGGCGGCCACGATTTTCGGATCAAGAACGGGGCATTCGGTGATGTCCACCAGCCGGTTGCTGGCGCGCTCGTGATAGCCGAGCAGCAGCTTGTGGCCAGCGCGCACAGCTGTCAGCACGGCGCGGCGGCGGGAGCCCGGCGCACTTGGGATGACTTCATCCACCGGCACCTCGATACCCCGGTCCTCCAGCGCGCGCACCACCTGATCCCGCTTGAAGGCGAGGTATTCGGGCTCGGCCATATGCTGCAGCGAGCAGCCGCCGCAAGCCTCGAAATGGCGGCAGGTGGGCTCCACGCGAGCCGGGCTGCGGGTGAGGATTTCGAGGATGGAAGCCCGGTCCCCTTGCGCCTTCACGCGCAGCACGTCGCCCGGCAGGCCGCCGGGAACGAAAAGGGAGCCTCTCGGGCCAGAAGCCAGCCCGTCGCCCAGGTGGCCGAGGGCGGTGATGGTGATGTCGATTGTCGCGTCCGTCATCGCCGTGCGATACCCCGCCCCGCCACCAACCGCAAGCGCGGAATTGCGGGGGAGATATTGTGACAGAAGCCCTTCTTCTTGCGCAGCCGAATTCTTCAATCAATTAAAGACGTATAGCCGTAGTGATGCATTTGTTTCCTGGCGGGACTTTTGCCGCCCCCCTCCCCCTGGTGGGGAGGGGTAAGGGGTGGGGGGCTCTGAGCCCGCAACTTACTGAAAGATAGATATTTTTCTAAATTGGCAGTCATCACGAACTGCAACTCGGGATCAATTGGTTTTCTCTGCCGGACGGAGAGGCGTTCCCCCCACCCCTACCCCCTCCCCACCAGGGGGAGGGGGGCTGAAACACCGTGCCGAAGTTACCAAACTGCTGCCTTTTTCTAAGGTATGAAGTGCTTCGATTGCGCTGTGCTTTACCAACGGTGAGAGAAGGACGGCGGCCTAATGCTTATCCTCAGCCGTCCTTGCGGCCATAGAGCAGAAACTCGCGGTTGCCGTCGCCGCCGGTGACGGGGGAGGGGATGAGGCCGTGAGACTTCCAGCCGGGCAGGGCATCGAGCCAGAGGCGCAGATCTTCGGCGCAAGGCTCCACCAGATCCGGCTGCACCAGACCGCCCTTGCCGATGCCCTGACGGCCCACCTCGAACTGCGGCTTGACCAGAAGAATGGCTTCGGCGCCGGCGGCTGCAAGCTCCAGCGCCGGAGGCAGGGCGAGTTTCAGGGAAATGAAGCTGACGTCAGAGACGATCAGCTGCGGCGCCTCGCCCTCAAGGTCCGCCAGCGTCAGGTCACGGGCGTTGAGCCCGTCACGGCGGTTGACCTTCGAGTTGGAAGCAATGCGCTCATGCAGCTGGCCGTGGCCTACATCGATGGCGTGGACACGGGCCGCACCACGCTCCAGCAGCACCTGCGTGAAGCCGCCGGTGGACGCGCCGACATCCAGACAGGTCTTGCCGGCAGGATCAACGGGAAAGGCCTCCAGCGCTGCCAGCAGCTTTAGCGCGGCGCGGGAGACGTAGTTTTGTGCAGGGTCGGCCAGCGTGATCTTCTGGGTGGAAGCAACAAGCTGACCCGGCTTGGTGATGACCACGCCATCGACACTGACCGTGCCGCGCAGAATGGCATCGCGGGCGCGGGCGCGGCTGGGGGCAAGGCCGAGGTCGGCAAGGCACTGGTCAAGGCGCTGGCGGCTGGACATGCGGGCGGGGTTCCGGAGGGGTGAGGCTGGTGTTCAGAGGCAGCCGGCGAGGCCGGCCACCAGAACATCGAAATAGAGCTGTTCGCCATAGCGCAGCCAGCCGAAACCGGCCAGCGCAATCAGCGCTCCGCCCGTCAGCCCGCCTGCCGCGATCCAGCGTCCGGATACCACGTCCAAGTCTCCCGTTGTCCTGGCTCCCCTGCCTCTGCAGGGGCCAGCTGTCAGGCGCCGTTGCGGGCGATCAGGTTCTTCAGCTTCTGCAGGGCAGTTGCCTGATCTTCCTCATAGGCGATGGTGCCGACGAAGCGGTTGCTGCCATCCATGAGGTAGATCATCGCCGAATGATCCATCGTATAGCCGCCGCCGTCCAGCGGAACTTTCTTGGCATAGACGCGGTAGGCCTTGATCACCTCGTCGATCTGCTCGCGCGAGCCGGTCAGCGGCGTGATGCGCGGGTCGAAGGCCGCCACATAGTCGCCGATCACCTGCGGGGTGTCGCGCTCCGGATCAACCGACACGAAGGCATAGCTCATCTTGTCCGCATCCGGCCCGAGCTGCTCGATCCAGCCCTGCAGGTCCGACAGGGTGGTAGGGCAGACATCCGGACAGAAGGTGAAGCCGAAGAAGATGGCCAGCGGCTTGCCGGCAAAATCCTTGTCGGTCACCGTGGTGCCGTCGCCGCGCACGAGCGTGAAGGGGCCGCCGATGCTGGCAACGGACGCAACCTGCGCCCCGCCGCCGCCGTTCTGCATCTGCGAGACGGTGACATATCCTGCGCCGATGGCGAGGGCGGCAACTGCCGCCCAAGCGCCGTAGCGGATGAATTTCAGAGAAGACATGTTCCCTCTCAGTGGCTGTGGGCTGCCCCGTTGTGGCTGCCGTGGTCATTGCCCTTGGCACCCATCTTTTCGACTTTCAGCGTCACGTCGATGGGGCCTGCCTTTTCGAAGGTCAGGGTCATGGGAATGCTTTCGCCTTCCACCAGCGGTCCCTTCAGCTCCATGAGCATGATGTGGAGGCCGCCTGGCTTCAGCTCGGTGTCCTGACCGGCCGGCAGCGCGATGCCGCCTTCGACTTCCCGCATCTTCATGATGCTGTCGACAACCGCCATTTCATGCAGCTCGACGCGGCCTGCAGCCGGGGACGTTGCGGAAATCAGCTTGTCATCGGCTGCACCGCCGTTGTGCACCTTCAGGAAGCCGCCTGCGGCCGGAGCATTCGGCGGGGTGGCACGGGTCCAGGGGTGGTTGATGACGAGATCGCCGAGCTTGAACTCATGTGCCATGGCAGAGGAGGCGAGCAGGGCGAGTGCAGCGGCAGCGCCGGCAAGGGTCTTCAGAATGGTCATGTGTCTTCCAGTCATAGAGGGCGGCAGCATCAGGCATGCCGCAGATCATCAGGGGTGAATGCGTGCGGGATGTCAGACCGCAGGCGGTGCCCTGATGGCCTTGCCGGTGAGCAAGGCCTCGGTGACGGGAAGGGATTGGTTGCGCGAAAGCGGAAGGGCCGCCAGTTCAGGAATGCGCAGGCTTGAATCGCTCAAGGGCGCGGCAAACAGCGGGCCGGTGATGGCAATGTGACAGCCCGTGGCACAGACGCAGGCTGCCGGATCATGCGGTGCCCTGGGTGCTTCAGCAGGTGTATCGCCGGGCAGGGTAGCTTCGACACTCTGGCTCATGCCGAGACAGATGCTGCCGAAGTCCACATCCCCGGCCAGCGCCGCCGCATGGGCAGGCGAAGCCAGCAGGAAGAGCCTGAAGACAAGGGCAATCACCGCCATCAGTGCGAATGGCGTGCGTTCCGTGCGCAGGATTGCAAACAGGCTCGAAGGCGTCTTCATGGGCGCACTATGACTATTTCCTGTGCAGTGTGCGAGCGCAAATTTGCCGCACCTTGCCCCTCACGCGGTGCCATCCGTCTTTTCCGTGTCCTGTCCGGCGCCGGGGACATTTTCCTCCGTGACACCGGGCTCGGCCGGATCGAAGGCCTGTGTGTCATAGGCCGGAAATTCTTCCGGCGGAATGATGAGCGGATCGGTGGTGTCCAGCGGATCGGGGGCGATGACCGAGCCGACCTGCGCGGTTGCGGCATATTCGAAGTCGGTCTTGTCGGCGCGCGAGGGGGTCTTGCGGGCCAGCAGACGGCCGGAGACGAACAGGATCGTCACCACCTGCACCAGGGCCACCTGCGCATAGAGCCCCTCCGAGCCCATGACATACATCAGCAGCGAGGCGGACATGGGGCCGAGGATCGAGCCGATGCCATAGGCCAGCAGCAGGCCGGAAGAGGTCTCCACATATTCGGCCGGATCCGCATGGTCATAAGCATGGGCGACAGCGACGGAATAGGCGGGCTGCAGGAAGGCGCCGACGCTCATGGTCATCAAGGTGGCGATGAGGGGGCTTGATGGTTTGAACACGACGATGAGGCAGGCCATCGTCAGGGTGGCGAGGGCGAGGCCGACGAGCACGATACGCCGGTCGATACGGTCCGACAGGCGGCCAAAGGGCCACTGGGCAAGCACGCCGCCGCCGATGAAGGCTGCGGCATAGAACGCGGCCTGATCATTGCTGAGGCCGATCTGCGAGCCATAGAGCGGCGTCAACGTCCACATGGCGCTGCTGGCGACACCGACAAGGAAGCAGCCGACAAGGGCGGCGGGCGAGGTGATATAGAGTTTCACCGGGCGGAAGCGCACCAGCGTGATCGGCGCGGGCTGATTGGCGTTGGTCAGCGACACCGGGATGACCGCGAGGCTGACCATGACGGAGGCCACGGCAAAGGGCAGGAAGCTGGTGATGCCGGTGGCGGTGATCGACACCTGACCGGCCATCATCGCTGCATAGAGCACGACGATGTAGACCGACATGATGGTGCCGCGGTTGCGGTTGTCGGCGGCCTCGTTCAGCCAGCTTTCGACGATCATGTAAAAGCCGGCGAGACAGAAGCCCGAGATGGCGCGGATGAGGCTCCACGAGATCGGGTCCATCAGCACCGGGTGCAGGATGACGGCAGCGGACATCAGCGAAACCAGCGCCGCGAAGGCCCGGATATGACCGGCGCGCATGATCACGTAGGGCGAGCCAAGGCAGCCGAGCACCATGCCGACAAAGTAGAACGACGACATGAAGCCGATTTCGAGATCGGAAAAGGACGCCTGCTGGGCAGCAAGCGGCAGCAGCGTGCCCTGCAACCCGTGGCCGACGAGCAGCAGCGCCACCGAGGCAAGCAGGGCGGAGATGGAGGCCAGAGCCTTGATCATGATGTCATCCTCAACGCACGCGCGGCAGCAGTCTACCCGGTGGTTGTGAAAATTTTCGTTCTGCTGTGCCGGTGCACTCAGGCGCGCAGGGCAAGACCGGCGGCGTCCTTGCCCAGCACCTCGAAGACCTTGCGCATGATGCCTTCGGCGTTGAGGCCTGCGTCGCGGTACATCACGTCCGGCTTGTCATGGTCCTGATAGCGGTCCGGCAGGGTCATGGTGCGCACCTTGAGGCCTTTGTCCAGCGCGCCAAGCTCGGCCAGCGCGCTCAGCACGTGGCTGCCGAAGCCGCCGACGGAGCCTTCCTCGACGGTGATCAGCACCTCGTGCTCGCGGGCGAGCCGCGTCAGCAGGTCCAGATCCAGCGGCTTGGCGAAGCGGGCGTCGGCCACCGTGGTCGAAAGACCGGCTGCATCCAGTTCATGCGCCGCCGTCATGCACTCCGCCAGACGGGTGCCGAAGGACAGCAGCGCCACCTTGGTGCCTTCCTTGCGGATGATGCCCTTGCCGATCGGCAGCACCTGCCCGCGTTCCGGCAATTCGATGCCAAGGCCTTCACCGCGCGGATAGCGGAAGGAGATGGGGCCTTCGTCATGGGCTGCAGCGGTTGCCACCATGTGCTTCAACTCGGCCTCGTCGGCGGCCGCCATCACCACGAAGCCGGGCAGGCAGGCGAGGAAGGCCGTGTCGAAGGCACCCGCATGGGTGGGGCCATCGGCGCCCACCAGCCCCGCACGGTCGATGGGAAAGCGCACGGGCAGGCCCTGGATGGCGACGTCATGCACGACCTGATCGTAGCCGCGCTGCAGGAAGGTGGAATAGATGGCGACGAAAGGCTTGTAGCCTTCGCTGGCAAGGCCCGCACCAAACGTGACGGCATGCTGTTCGGCAATGCCGACGTCGAAGACGCGGGTGGGGAACACCTGCTGCATCAGGTCAAGGCCCGTGCCGTCGGGCATGGCTGCGGTGACGCCGACGATCTTCTCGTCACGCTCGGCCTCTTCCACCAGCGCACGGGCAAAGACGCTGGTGTAGCTCGGCGCGTTGGCCTTGGGCTTGTCCTGCTTGCCGGTGATCACATCGAAGCGCGCGACGCCGTGATACTTGTCCTTGGCGCCTTCTGCCGGGGCGTAGCCCTTGCCCTTCTGTGTGACCACGTGAATGAGCACCGGCCCCTGATGGGTGTCGCGCACATTCTTCAGGACGGGCAGCAGATGGTCCATGTTGTGGCCATCGACCGGGCCGACGTAATAGAAGCCCAGTTCCTCGAACAGGGTGCCGCCGGTCCAGAAGCCCCGGGCATATTCCTCGGCCCGCGCCGCCTTTTCCTGCAGCGGGCGCGGCAGGGTGTGGGCAATCTTCTTGGCCGCATCGCGCAGCGACTTGTAGGTCGGGCCCGAAACGAGCCGTGCCAGATAGGCGGACATGGCGCCTACCGGCGGGGCGATGGACATGTCGTTGTCGTTGAGGATGACGATCAGCCGCGAGTTGAGCGCCCCGGCATTGTTCATGGCCTCATAGGCCATGCCGGCGGAGATCGACCCGTCGCCGATGACGGCGATGACATTGTTGCTGCGCCCGTCCAGATCCCGCGCCACGGACATGCCGAGGCCGGCGGAGATGGACGTGGAGGAATGGGCCGCACCGAAGGGATCAAACGGGCTTTCGCTGCGCTTGGTGAAGCCCGAAAGGCCGCCCGGCTGGCGCAGGGTGCGGATGCGGTCGCGCCGTCCGGTCAGGATCTTGTGCGGGTAGCACTGGTGACCCACGTCCCAGATCAGCCGGTCATCGGGCGTGTTGAAGACATAGTGCAGCGCCACCGTCAGTTCGACGACGCCAAGGCCCGCGCCAAGGTGCCCGCCGGTCTGGGAGACTGCATCAATTGTTTCCGTGCGCAGTTCTTCGGCCAGCTGGCGCAGGTCGCTCTCGGGCAGGGCGCGCAGGGCGTCCATGCCGGTGATCCCGTCAAGCAAAGGGGTATGCGGCTTAGAAGACACGCTTTGGGTCACTCCATGACACGGCAATGATGCGGCGCAAACAAGGTTCGAGCCTTACACCAACCATCTGGGCGGCGCAAACCGTTCGGCAAGGCCCGTCAGGTTCCGGAGCGGGAGTCGTGAAGCGAATGGCAATCCAGGCGCTGAAAAATCGTACCATAAGCCCCTGATTGTCACCCGAAAGGGTGATGCAGCAAGGTTTGAAATGTCCTAAGGGTTACGCGTGGTCGATGGGGCCACGTGCACAGTGATAACTTGGACCGTGTTTCGGCACGGTCCTTTTTTTTAAGCCATGGATGACCTTACGTCAGGCATGGTGAGCTTATCCAGCGGAAACCGCCTGGGGATTTGAGGGGACTGGTCAGGTTACGGATAGAGGCTCGCGAGCCTGAAGATCACCTGAGCCAGTTCCAGCTGGGACCGCGTGCCGGTCTTTTCATAAATCCTGCGCAGATGGGTCTTGGCAGTGTTGCGCGTGACGGACAGCGAATCCAGCGTGTCTGTCAGGGAGCCGCTGACAACGAGAAAAAAGGCAAGCCGCGCCTCACTTTTCGACAGGCCATATATCGCTTGCAGCGCAGTGCCGATTTCTTCGGGCAGATTGCGCGGCAGATGAATGCGGATCAGCACATGGGAAGCGCCTTCCTGTCCCTCCTGCCCGGTCACTGTCATCACGATGCGGCACGGGGTCCCGCTTTGCGTGATGAGAACAAGCTCCTGCGGCCGGGACAGATCCGTTTCCCGCTTTGCCGAGCGGCCGGATCCGAACAGGAGGCCCGGCGTCAGCCGGTCGAGCAGCGGATCCAGCTTCTCTTCCAGTTCCTTGGCAAGAATGTTCAGCCTGCCCGCCCGCACTTCCACAAGGTCGTTCAGGCCAAGTTCGTCGAGCGTGGTGCCGCAAGACGTGACAATCCGCCGCGTGCTGTCGATCAGAAGGGACAAGTGGCTGCCGGATTGCAGCATCAGCCGCATCTGTCCCGCTTGCTGCCGGGCCTCTCCAATGCGGGCAGCACAGTCCAGCGCCAAATTGAGGCGCCTGGACAGCAACTCGATCAGACAAAGCTCCTGCGTGCCGAAGGGCGGCTGCGGGGCCTCACGGAACGCGGCGAGCAGAGCCTTCTGCCCGTTCCTGTCATAGATACGGGACATCAGCGCCTTTTTAGAACGCAGGTCATCCTGCGCTTCAGGGGGAGCCGGCGCCGGGCTCTGAGCGGGGCTGCTGATCTTGCGCTTGCAATGGAAAGTCAGCTGATCCGCATCATGCAGCATATAGGCTATGATGGATTTGCCGCTTTCCACCTGGCTGCGGGCCAGATGAACGAGAACCGGCTCGGCCACGGCCCTGTCGCAAAAGCGTGCATCATGGCGTCCGTCCGGTCCGAACGTCAGCAAGACAAGCCTTGCGTCAAGTATCTGGTTCAGTGCGATGCAGATGCGTGGCCAGCCGGCGGGTTCCAGAATGGCATCCAGAAGCCCCTCAAGCTCCCTGTTGAGAGCGGCAACAGGATCGTCAGGCCTGCCGCACCCGGGTGTCCGGCTGTTCCCGTCCGCCTCCATCGGCTTATGAACCTCTGTGACGGGCCGTTCAGGCCTCGGGGTCAAGCGGCACGGTCTTAGCGGCGCGGCCGTCAGCGCCAAGCTGGATCTTCTCCACCTTTTCTTCCGCAGCTTTCAGAAGCTGGTCGCAACGGGCACGCAGGCGGTCGCCGCGCTCATACATCTCGATGCTCTTTTCCAGCGGCACATTGCCCTGTTCCAGAGCCCTGACGATGCTTTCCAGCTGGCTCAGCGCCTCTTCAAAGGACAGGGCAGCCAGAGCCGCAGCTTCGTCGTGGGAAAGCGTTCCGTTCGCCATGGTGTCATCCTCGCCGGTTGGTCAGGCTGGCGACCCTTGCCGGAACGTTGCCGGGCGTCAAGCCTGACAATCCTGTTTTGCCGAAGTTTCCTACCCTGTCATCAGGGTCATGACATGGGCGGCCGTAGAGCGGGCCAGCCCTTCAAGGTCATAGCCGCCTTCCAGCAGGGAGACCACACGTCCACCGGCATGCTGGTCCGCTACATCCATCAGCACGCGGGTGATCCAGCCGAAATCGGCCTCCACCAGATTGAGCCCGCCGAGCGGATCGCGCGCATGGGCATCGAAACCGGCGGAGATGATGATGAGTTCAGGCCGGAAGGCTTCCAGCCGCGGCAGGATGCCGGTTTCCACAGCTTCGCGGAAGATGGCGCCGTCATCGCCTGCGGCCAAAGGCACGTTGACGATCGTATCCGCTTCGCCGCGCTCGCTGGCGGCACCCGAGCCGGGGTAAAGCGGCATCTGATGGGTGGAGCAATACATGACGGACGGATCGGCCCAGAAAATGTCCTGCGTGCCATTGCCGTGATGCACGTCGAAATCGACGATGGCGACGCGGCCAATGCCGTGGACGGCCTGCGCGTGGCGGGCGGCAATCGCGGCGTTGTTGAACAGGCAGAAGCCCATGGCCCGCTCATGTTCCGCGTGATGGCCGGGCGGACGCGATGCCACGAAGGCATTGCTGACCTTGCGGGTCACCACTTCATCGACTGCCTGACAGGCGGCGCCTGCGCCGCGCAGGGCCGCCTCCCAGCTGCCGGGGGAGAGTGTCGTGTCTGCGTCGAGCCGTACCAGCCCTTCTTCCGGCGCAGCCTTGTAGAGCCGGTCCACATGCGCCATGGGATGGGCCCGGGCGATGGCCTCCACCGTGCCCATTGCGGCCGTTTCCCGCTCCAGCGCCTGAAACCGCTCGTGCTCCAATACCCTGTCGATGGCCCGCAGCCGGTCCGGCCGTTCCGGATGGCCGATGGGCGTCAGGTGATCGAGAAAGCAGGGATGGGAAATCAGAAGGGTGGACAAGGATCTGCGCTCCTCCGCAAGAACAGGGGTGCCAGTGAGCGGCATTTCATCCCGGCCTGTCAATCCGTGAGGTCACGCTTGCGCTGATTGCTGAGGAGAAGGGAACTTGAGGGGGCGGCAGACAAAAGAAAGGACTTGGCCACAAGGTCAAGTCCTTCTGAAGGTGCGAGCATCGCTATGCTCGGGGGAGGTCCGCTGCATCTCCTATCCTCAAGACTATTGGTAGCTGATTCTGTGCCGCCTCACGCAGGTGATTACAGTAACAATTGTCAGACAGGCTGTGCATAAGCCAGCTCATCAACGGGGTTCAACGGGTTTGGTATTGGCGAAATATTCAGGCAGGTAAAATGCTTACGCGGATCAGCCTAGGAAATTTCAGCAGGATGATGTCCCGGCCGGTCAGAGGCGCGCTCACCTTGGGGCAGCGGCGCGGCGCAGCCTGTCGTTGATTGCTTCGCCGAGTCCTTCGCCGGGGATCGCTTGCACCGCGATGACGGCGGCCCCGCTCGCATCCAGCTGGCGCAGGGCGGAGAAGAGATTGGCGGCCGCTTCCACCAGATCGCCGGTCGGGGAGAGGTTGAGGCTGGCCCTTGCCTGATCTGCACCGGGCAATCCATTCGGGCCAAACAGCAGCGCGGCTTCACCGGCGGCGATGCTGTTCGCCTCAAGCCGCACGGCGGCGGCGGGGGCGTAATGGGAGGTCAGCATGCCGGGGGCCTGCGGCGCCTGATCATCGGCGGCGGCGCGGATCAGGCGGCAGCCCAGCACCGCTTCGATCTCTTCCGCCGGAACGCCGCCGGGCCGCAGCAGCGCCGGAGTTTCGCCCGTCAGGCTGACGATGGTGGATTCGATGCCGATGGGGCAGGGGCCTGCGTCGATGACATGGGCCACCTTGTCTCCCAGATCCGCAATCACCGCATCCGCATCTGTTGTTGAAATGCGGCCCGAGAGATTGGCGCTGGGCGCCGCCAGCGGGCGGCCAAGCCGGCTGGCGAGCCAGCGCATGACGGGCGCGGCAGGCACGCGCAGCGCAACGCTGTCGAGGCCTGCAGTCGTCAGGCTGGCGATGGGGGATGCCGGATTGCGCGGCACCACCATGGTCAGCGGCCCCGGCCAGAAGGCTGCGGCCAGCGCCTTTGCCCTGTCATCAAACAGGCCGTGTTGCTCCGCCGCTTCGAGGCTCTCCACATGCGAGATCAGCGGATTGAAGCTCGGCCGTCCCTTGGCTTCATAGATACCGGCACAGGCGCGCCCGTTCGTGGCGTCGGCGGCAAGGCCGTAGACGGTTTCCGTCGGCACGGCCACCAGCTTGCCCCCGGCCAGCGCCTCCACCACCGGCTGAAGCAGGCCGGACATCATCCAGTCGGTGGACTTCAAATCGATGGGCCAGCGCTGCATTCTGGGGCTCCGGAAGCCGGGGCGGCTGCGCTGTGCCAACAGAAAACGGCGCGGCCTGCCTCTGGGTAACGTATTGACGTTTACGTAAACTGCGGTACGTTCGCAGGAGACACATGAGATGCGCGGCTTTTGCGGACTTCAGCGGTCCACGTCAAGCACCAAGCGCGTCCGCATCAGGGAGAAACAGGATGTATCGCGCGCCGCTCGCCGAAATTGCCTTCACGCTCAAGCATGTGGCCGGACTGCCGCAAGTCCGGGACGCCTATGGCGCGGAAGAGCTTGGCGAGGATCTGGTCGAGGCCATTCTGACCGAGGCCGGGCGTTTCGCCGCCGAGGAAATCGCCCCGCTCAACAAGATCGCCGACAGGCAGGGCACCCCCTTCGCCAACGGCACGGTGACGACGCCGGAAGGCTGGCGCGATTGCTATCATCACTGGATCGATGGCGGCTGGAACGCGCTGGCCGCCACCACGGACTTCGGCGGGCAGGGCCTGCCGGTGATGCTGAACATCGCCGCGCTGGAAATGTGGAACTCCGCCTCCATGGCCTTCGCCCTTGGCCCGACGCTGACCATGGGCGCCGTCGAGGCACTGGAGAAGCATGCGGCGCCGGAGCTGCAGGAGAAGTACCTCGCCAAGCTCGTCTCCGGCGAGTGGATGGGGACCATGAACCTGACCGAGCCGCAGGCAGGCTCCGACCTCAATGCGCTGAAGGCAAGGGCGGAACGCAACGCCGATGGCAGCTACCGCATCTTCGGGCAGAAGATCTACATCACCTATGGCGAGCATGATCTGACGGACAACATCATCCATCTGGTGCTGGCCCGCCTGCCGGATGCGCCTGCAGGCACGCGCGGCATTTCGCTCTTTCTGGTGCCGAAGTTCTTCGTCAATGACGATGGCTCGCTCGGCGCGCGCAATGATGTGCGCTGCGCGGGCATCGAGCACAAGCTCGGCATCCACGGCTCGCCGACCTGCACCATGATCTATGGGGACGAGGGCGGCGCCACCGGCTGGCTGATCGGCGAGGAGAACCGGGGTCTCGCCTGCATGTTCACCATGATGAACAACGCCCGCCTCGCGGTGGGCGTGCAGGGGCTGGGCGTTTCCGAGCGCGCCTTCCAGCAGGCGCTGGCCTATGCGCTGGACCGCCGTCAGGGCCGGGCGCCCGGCGACAAGGGCGAGGGCATGAGCCCCATTGCCCTGCATCCCGACATCAAGCGCACCCTGCTCGCCATGCAGGCGCGCACGCAGGTCGCCCGTGCCATCTGCTATTCCTGCGCCCATGCCATCGACATGGCGCATCTGGCCGCAACGCCGGAAGAGCGGGCGCATTGGGCAAGCCGCGCCGGGCTGCTGACGCCCATCGCCAAGGCGCTCTCCACCGACTTCGGCGTGGAATCGGCCTCGCTCGGCGTGCAGGTTCACGGCGGCATGGGCTTCATCGAGGAAACGGGGGCCGCCCAGCACCTGCGCGATGCCCGCATTGCCCCGATCTATGAGGGCACCAACGGCATTCAGGCGATTGACCTCGTACAGCGCAAGCTGCCGCTGGAGGGCGGGGCGCATGTGGACGGGTTCATCGCCGAACTGAAGGCGATTGCGGAGACCGCCGCTGCCCATTCGGATGCAGACATCAAGGCCGCTGCCGCCCATCTTCTGCCCGCCCTCGACGGCCTGTCCTCCGCCACAGACTGGCTGAAGCAGGCGCAGGCCGATGGCCGGGTGGCGGAAGCGCTGGCGGGTGCAACGCCCTATCTGCGGCTGGCCGGTCTGGCGCTGGGTGGTGCCCTGCTGGTCAAGGGCGCGATGGCGGCTGACGGGCAGAACCCGGCAGCTGAGGCCCACCGCCGCCTGCTGGCACGGCACTTTGCCGAAACGCTGCTGGGCGAGACAGCGGGCCTTGCCCGCGATGTCACCGGAGCGGCGGGCGCAATCCTGGCCTTCGATCCGGCGGCCCTTTCGGCTCGCATCGGCTGATGGCTGACCTTCTGACCAAACATGAAGCGGGGAGGGCGGCATGATCCGTCATGAAAGCAGGGATGGCGTCAACCTTGTCAGGTTCGACCGGCCGGACAAGAAAAATGCCATCACCGGCGAAATGTATCTCGCCCTCGTGGACGGGTTGATGGCGGGTGAGGCGGACGTAGGTATCGGCTGCCACCTCATCAGCGGCTCGCCCGGCGCCTTCACCGCAGGCAATGATATTGCCGACTTCATGCGCTACGCCTCGCAGGGCGACCTGTCGGACACGCCGGTGCTGAAGTTCCTGTCCGTCCTTGCCCGGCTGGAAAAGCCGCTGGTTGCGGCGGTGGACGGGCTGGCCATCGGCGTCGGCACCACGCTGCTGTTCCATTGCGACATGGTCTATGCAACGCCCCGTACGGTGCTGCGCACGCCGTTTGTCGATCTGGGCCTGGTGCCGGAAGCCGGTTCCAGCCTGCTGGCACCGCGCATCATGGGCCACCAGCGCGCCTTTGCGCTTCTGTGCCTTGGTGATCCCTTCACGGCGGAAGCGGCGCGCGAGGCGGGCATCGTCAACCATGTGGTCAGCGAGGCCGATCTTGAAACGGCGGCTTTCGATTGCGCCAGCCGCATTGCCGCCCGTCCGCGCGAGGCCATGGCCCTCTCCCGCCGCCTGCTGCGCGGGGACCGGACGGAGGTTCTGGCACGGATGGACGAGGAAGCCCTCATCTTCGGCCAGCGCCTCTCCTCCCCGGAAGCCGCCACCGCCTTTGCGGCCTTCATGGGCAAGGGGAAGGGGTGATCTGGGACGGCGGTGAGCGTTGAGAGTCTGTGGGCACCTGACCACCCAAAGCTGGCAGATTCAAACAAAACAGCCCGCCGGACCTCTCCGGCGGGCTGCTTCATTTCCGTTTGTCCAAATGGCCCCGGTCAGTCGAACTCGGGGCCGCGGGCCGGGTAAGGGGTGACTTCCCGCCAGGCCTTCATCAGCGTCTCCAGCTCTTCGTCGGCATGCGGTGGCAGCACGATTTCGAGGCGGACCAGAAGGTCGCCATGGCCGCCGTTTTTCGTCGGCAGGCCCTTGCCCTTGAGCCGCATGGTCTTGCCGCTGCTGGAGCCGGGCGGAATGGTGAGATAGGCCGCGCCGTCGAGCAGCGGCGTGCGCACCTTCGCGCCCAGAACCGCCTCATAGAGCGCCAGCGGCAGATCGAGATGCAGGTCGTTGCCCCGCACCACGAACAGCTTGTGCGGCTTCAGGCGGATCTCGATCACCGCATCGCCCGCAGGCCCGCCGTTGACGCCGGGCTGGCCCTGACCGCGCAGGCGGATCTTGTCGCCCTCCACGGTGCCGGCCGGGATTTTCATGTCGATGGTCTTGCCATTGGGCAGGGTGACGCGGGTCTTGCCGTCGCGGCCAAGCTCTTCGACCGTCACAAGTGCGATCATCTCGACCGTCTGTCCGGCACGGGGGGCGCCGCCGCGCGCTGCGCCCGGATCCCCGGCAAAGCCGCGCGCCCCGGCACCTGCGCCGGGCCCTGCGCCCGCGCCGCCACGGCGTGCACCGAAGCCGCCGAGAATGTCGTTCAGGATGTCGTCAAAGGCACCGCCCGTGAAGCCGCCGCCGGCACCGCCACGCGCGGAGCCTTCGCGGAAGCCGTCGAAGCCTTCAAAGCCATGCGCCTGGAAGCGCGGCTTGCCGTCGGCGCCGATCTCGCCCCGGTCGAATTTCTGGCGCTTCTCCTTGTCACCCACGATCTCATAGGCCTGGTTGATCTCGGAAAAGCGTGCCTGTGCATTCGGATCATTGGCGTTCTGATCCGGGTGATACTGCTTTGCAAGCTTGCGGAAGGCCCGTTTGATGTCCGCTTCGCTTGCCGTTTTGGTTACGCCAAGAACGGAGTAAGGGTCTTTCATTGTCAGTCCGCTATGTGGTGAAGGCGCCCGGAGCATCCGGACGCCTGATAAGTCTAGTCACGTCTCATATGGGAAGCGACAGGAAATGATGCCAGTACAAGCTTGCACGTAGCTCATGCAACGCCGGAATATCTTCTTTCAAACCCCAAGTGCGGCAAGACTGATGACGGCAAGGTTCTGGCGCGCATCCCGGCAGGCGCTTCCCTCATAGGCCTTCACCCCCTGAAACGTGTTGGCTGTGGTGCGGAAGCTCATGCAGCCGGGCACCTGCGCGCCTTCACCGGACACCTTGGTGATGGTGCCGGAGTTCCCGCTTTCGGGGTTGAGCCAGGGAATTTCGACCTCGCCGCCCCCGGCGGGCGCGGTTTCGGCAAGCGCCAGAGCGATGGCCTTGCGGTCTGCCGGTTCAACGCCCGCACTGGCATCCGTGGGCATGCCATTGATGGAATTGGTCAGATCCAGCGGCGCGATCATGTCGTTGGTGGCGAGCGTGGCTGACATCTGCGAACAGCCAGCCGCAATCCAGCCCAGTGACAAAATCACACCAAGCGGAACCAGCCGCTTGGAAAGCGGCCGGGGATATGAAAGGTTACGCATCACAAAAGCCCTTCTTTCCCCGGGTCGGACCTTCCCGCCTGGAGGCAAAGCGCCCATCAGAACCAGTCGTGAAAGCCGATGACCCATACAGTAAACACTCCCCCGGAAGCGTTAACAAAAGGTGACTTCACGGAAGTAGCGGAACCGTTTCAGCTTTTTGCTGAATGGCTTGCGGACGCCACGGAGAAAGAGATCAACGACCCCAACGCGGTCGCGGTTGCGACGGTCGATGACAGTGGATTGCCGAATGTGCGTATGGTGCTGCTGAAGGATTTCGATGAGCGCGGCTTCGTGTTCTATACGAATCTGGAAAGCGCCAAGGGGCGCGAGCTTCTGTCGGCCGGCAAGGCCGCCATGTGCTTCCACTGGAAGTCGCTGCGCCGCCAGGTGCGGGTGCGCGGGCTGGTCACGCAGGTCAGCCCGGAAGAGGCAGACGAGTATTACAAGTCCCGTCCGCGCGGCAGCCGCATCGGGGCCTGGGCCTCGAAACAGTCCCGCCCGCTGGAAAGCCGTTTTGCACTGGAAAAGGAAGTGGCGCGCTACACGGCCAAGTTCGGCATCGGCGACATTCCCCGCCCGGACCACTGGTCAGGCCTGCGCATCGTGCCGGTGGAAATCGAGTTCTGGCACGACCGCCCGTTCCGCCTGCATGACCGGGTGAAATTCACCCGGGCATCGGAAGGCGAAGCATGGACGAAGGCCCGTCTCTATCCGTGAGCTACTGGAAGCTGCCCTGACATACCGGCTCCCGGTGAGCTTGACTCATCGGGAGCCGGTATAAGCCCGTGCGGCGCATGAGCAATTTCAAGGCGTGATGCCTCAGCATCGAAAGCCCTGGTATCAGAGCAGCTTCTTCCAGCGGAAATAGAGGAAGTTCACCAGAACCGCGAGAAGCATCAGGCCGAGCGAAAACGGGTAACCCCAGTCCCATTCCAGCTCCGGCATCTTGGCGAAGTTCATGCCGTAGATCGAGGCAATCAGCGTCGGCGGCAGGAACACGACAGCAAGAACCGAGAAGATCTTGATGATCTGGTTCTGCTCCAGATTGACCAGGCCGACTGTTGCGTCGAGCAGGAAGCTCAGCTTGGCATCCAGCGCATCGGCATGCTGCTTGATCGAGTTGATGTCACGCCCCAGCATCTTGCAGGCCGCCACCTGCTCGTCCGTCAGGTTCACCCGTGTTGAGCGGGCGGAGAGGAACAGGAACAGCCGCGTCAGGCTGGCGCAGACATCATGCATGCGTGCGACCTGCAGACCGATGCGCCCCTGCGTGCGGATGGCGGAACGGTAGGTCTCGGCCTTGCGCGAACTCAAGCCCTCCTCGAACACCTGCATCGATATCCGGTCGAAAGCATCCGACGCTTCTTCCATCACATCGGCGCAGCGGTCGCAGATGATATCCAGCAGCACGAACAGCACACCGGGGCCATTGCGCGGGATGGTGCCATCCTGCTGGACGCGGCGGGCGCAGGTCTGGATCGACTGGGGTTCGCCATAGCGGACGGTCACAAGCCGCCGGGAACTGAGGACAAAGGTGACGGATGAGGTGCGCGGATCAGGCATCCGTGCGGCCATGGGCAGCACCGCCGTCATGACGATGGCGCCGGGTTCTTCATAGAGCCGCTCCGACGTTTCGATCGAGGAGATTTCCTCCCGCGTCGGGATCTCTGCGCCCATCAGTTTTTCCGCCAGCCGCTGTTCTTCGAAGGTGGGATTGAACAGGTCAATCCACACTGCAGACGGCGGTATCTGTTCGCCACCTTTCACTTCAACCCTAACCATGGCGGCGGCTGATGGTGTGTATGCAATGATCATGAAGGAACTCCCGCCCGATGCGCCGGGGTGACGATGCCACGCCGCATACGATTCCACCATGACAGAAAGACGACAGGCACTGGCGCATGTGAAAGAGCGCCCTGCGCGGAAGGGGGCAGAAAAAGCAAGAGCCGGGCACCCTCCTCAGATGCCCGGCTCAGAAATCAGCGGTCATGCGCATTACTTGCGGTTGGAGCCGGCCTTGGCGGCCTTGCTCTGCTTGAAGCACATGGCGGCAGCCGTCACGGCCTGAATGCCCAGCGGCTTGTAGAGATCTGCAAGGTTCGGGGCGGCGGCGGCTTTCGGGGTCTGCTTTGCAAGGGTCGACATTGTTTCTGGTCCGTTGGGCGTTGAATGGCGCGCTCAGTGATGCCCGATTGCGGCATCTATGTGGCTTTCGCGCGGGTTTTTTCTTGCCTTTCCCTGAAAAACACAGAGGAAAGACACTGACTAAAGCGTAAACTTCGACAGTTTACGTCTGGTAAAAACTTAATCCTTGGGTAAGGCGAGTTGAAGGCAAATGCCGGTCAAATAAAATGTCGTCTTGTTACAATCCGCTCACGCCTTGAAAAGGCTGATGCCCCGTATGGCCGTTCCAGAGGCGGCAAAGGCAAATTGACGGATGCGGCGGGATAAAATCCAAGGAAACCGCTTTCCCCTTTCAGACGGGTCTTGCATGGGCGGGCAAGTCATGTCTGTCTGCGCAAAAGGGCGGAATCAGCCCGCAACAGAGTTTGGTCCCGTCTCCGGCCTTTCATGTCCGGCCCCGGGCATCGGAGATGCAAGGCATGAGCACACGGCCGCAAACCCCGGTCAAGGCAATCCTGTTCGACAAGGACGGCACGCTGATCGACTTCCAGCAGACCTGGTCGCCCGCCTTTGCCCGGCTGCTCGACACGATGGCCGCCGGAAATGCGTTGGTGAAGACCGAGCTGGCGCGGATCACCGCCTTCAATCTGGAAACCGGCCTGTTTGAGCCGCATTCTCCCTTCGTGGCGGGGGCCAATGATGCGGTCATCGGCGAATGGGCCCAGGTGATGGGCATTGCCGATACCACGGCACTCCTGCGCGAGATCGAAGCGCATCTGAAGGCCTATGGCCTTGAAAGCCTTGCGCCGTTCCCGGCACTGGAGCCGACGATCCGGACGCTGCATGAGGCTGGCTACATCCTCGGTATCGCCACCAACGACACGGAAAGCTCCGCCCGCGCCCAGATGCGCGCACTGGGCATCGAGCAGTGCTTTGCCCAGATCTATGGCTATGACAGCGGCTTCGGGGCAAAGCCTGCGCCCGGCATGGTCATGGCCTTCCAGGAGCAGAACGGCCTGCACCCGCAGGAGGTTGCCATGGTGGGGGACAGCCTGCATGACATGCATGCAGGGCGCCAGGCCGGTGCCGTTGCCGTGGCCGTTGCCACCGGGACAATTGGTGCAGACATTCTGGCCCCGCATGCGGATCACGTTCTCACCGGTCTTGATGATCTTCTGGACTGGCTGGATGCAATGATGCCGGCGCACTGAACACCGTCTCTTTGCCGGGGACGGCGTTTCTGCTCTTGCTTTTGACGGCGGCAGACGGCACCCAGATAGGGATGCCGCCTTCCGGCGGCCATTCCGGCAACGGGCCCAACTGGGCCGGGCAGGGGAGCAGGTGGTGAGAAAGCGGTATCCCGTTCCGCGTTCTGAACTTGGGCGCGCCTCACGCTTCATGGCGGCAATGGGCGTTCCGACGCTGTTTGCCGCTGCCGTGGCCTATCGAAGCGGGGTCATCGCAGCCAACCAGCTTGAACTCAGCCTGCTGCTCGGCGCCGCTCTTGGGCTGTCCGGCCTTGGTCTGGCCATCACGGCCATCTTCCTGTGGTGGCAGCGCGGCGGGACCGGCGTCGGCGATGCTGTGCGCGCGGTGTTCTACGGCCTTGTCCTGCTCGTGCCGCTGACGCTGCTGGCTGCGGGCTGGAACATGTTTCCCCAGCTCAATGATATCAGCACCGACCCATCCGATCCGCCTCCGGCTGTTGAAGCACTGTCTGCCCGTGATGCTCTCGCGCCGCCGCGCTTCGATGCTGCCTTGCAGACGCAGGCCTATCCGGAAATCGTCTCGCGCCGCTTCCGGCTGGAGCCGGTCGATCTGCATGCGGCTGTGCGCAAGGTGATGGAAAAGAACGGTTGGGAAATCGTCACCGAACTGCCACCGGACATGCGCGATTCTCCCAGCCTGCTGCAGGCGATCGCCCGGGTTCCGCTCATCGGCCTTCCGGCCGGCATATCCGTGCGCGTGGAGCCTGACGTGACCGGATCCATCCTCGATGTGCGGGCCAGCTCGCGTTTCGCCGCACATGATCTGGGTTTCAATGCCCAGCAGATCCGCAGCTTCTACCGGGATCTTGATGCGGCATTGACCGAGGCCTACGGGAGCATCGGCCGCCTCAACGTCACTGAGGAAGAAGCCGAGGAGGCCCGTGCACAGGCCGAAGAACTGCCGCTCCTGACCGAGCGGCCGGAAGAGGACGCGGGCAGGCCAGTGCCTTTGCCAGGCTTCAAACCCTATCAGGCACCGGAGCCTGCCGCTGCAGAGCCGGAGTTCGACGAGATTTATCAGGGGGATGAGGTGCAGGGTCATATCGCCCCTCGATGAGCTTGACTCATTGAGGGGTGGTCGAGCCCGTGCGGCGTCTGAGCAATTTCAAGGCGTGATGCGTCAGCATCTCAGAGCCTTGATATCAAGGCGCGAGCTTTCAGGGCGCCGCCCGGTAGAGCCCTTCGAGCCGTGCTTCTCCGTCGCACTGCGCCGCTCCTGTCTCCACCAGGCGCTCCAGTTGCGCAAAGACGGAGAGGGCCGCCGCCCCCTTCAGGCGCGGATCAAGACCTGCATAGACCGCATCAACGATCTGCGGAATGTTCGACTGTCCAAGGCGCTGCAGCACGCCGAGGATGGCTGCCTCCCGCTGCATCCGGTGTGCCTTCAGGGCAGCCATGTAGTCCTGTGCCGCGTGAAGCAGGTTGCCGTGGCCGGGCAGATAAAGGCTCTCGCTGCGCTCCATCATCCTGTCGAGTGAGGCGAGATAGGCCTGCATCGATCCGTCCGGAGGAGCGACGATGGAGGTGGACCAGGCCATGACGTGATCGGCGGAGAACATCAACCCGTCATCCGGCAGGGCGAAGGCGAGATGATTGGCCGTGTGGCCGGGGGTTTCCACCGCCTCGAACAGCCGTCCGCCGGCGGTGAAGCGCTCTCCGTCAGCCAGCTGCCGATCCGGCCGGTAGTCCATGTCGGCGCTGGCATCCAGCGGATTGACCTCGTTGCCATGCAGTGCCCGGGCTGGCCGGTGGGGCGCGCAGCCGAGTATCTGAGCACCGGTGAGCGCGGCAAGCCGCGCGGCGGCGGGCGAGTGATCCTTGTGGGTGTGGCTGACGAGAATGGCCGTGACGCTCTGGCCGCGGGTGGCCGCCAGAATGGCCTGCAGATGCGCCTCATCCTCCGGGCCCGGGTCCAGCACGGCCACCTCGCCCTCGCCGATCAGATAGGTGTTGGTGCCGTGAAACGTGAAAGGGCCGGGATTGTTCACCGTCAGCCGCCGGATGCCGGGGGCTACTTCCACCGGCTCGCCATGACGCGGATCGAAGGAAAGATCGTGCTGCAGTTTCGTCATCACCGGTCTCTTTGGAGGGGGCAAGCCGTGCGGCGCCTGAGCAATTTCAAGGCGTGATGCGTCAGCATCTCAAAGCCTTGCTATCGCCTGTTCCTGTGCATCTGTTCAGCGCAGGACAAGTCAAGTCAAGCAATTGTCAGGTCCGGCACACAACCGTTTCCCGTTTTGATTGACCGGTCGCATTGGCGCCACTGGCATGAAGCGGTAATGTGGACGGGTTAGAAAGCGATGGGCGGCGCTGTCTTTCCCCGAAGGAGAGGTGCGCGCGGCCGCTCACACGACCAGCCAGATGAGGACAGGCAAGGCCCCATGCCCGAACATGCTCTTTCCCTGGAAGCCGTTCTTCCCCTCAAGCGCGAGGCGGCCTTTGCCCTGACTGTGGACAGGATTGCCTCCTGGTGGCCAAGGCATGATCCCTTCTTCGGCCAGTCCGCGCAGGACGTCCTCATTGATCCGCATCTGGGCGGGGCCTGTTCGCGGGTGGGCGAGGATGGCCGGCGGATCATCTGGGGCACGGTCCTGTCCATTGAAGCGCCGCTCTATCTGCGGCTCGCCTGGCAAATCGGCCCGGACGGAAAGCCGGTTGCCGATCCTTCCGCAGCAAGCCGGGTGGTGCTGTCCTTCCGCGATGCCGGGGAGGCAACGCGCCTTGAAGTCAGCCACGGGGATTTCATCCGCCATGGCGCGGCAGGCGAGGATTACCGAGCCTTCATGGCCTCCGGGGCTGGCTGGCCGCGTTTGCTGGAAGCCCTGACGAAGGCCGCCTCTTCACGCTACATCACCTCAGGATGAGTTCCGTTCGCCCGGCAGCACCGGCCGCTCCCCGCATCAGCCTTCCGGGGCCAGGGGGCGCCTGCCGTTTCGCACAGTGACAGAACATGTGAAATGCCGTCAAAATGACACGGGACATTCATCTGGGCGTTGGTTCGATACGCTAATCTGGTTTTTGTCGTGTGAGTGACATAGAGCCGGGTTATTTCACCGGCTCATGATATTCCGTGGGAGCGGCGGGGCGGAAGCAGGCGCAGGTTCGCGATGACCAATACACAGATTGAAGACGAGAAGCTGCCTCCGCGCGAGCTGCAGGCAAGGCCGTCGCAGCGCCTGAAGGATGCGCGCTGGGTGCTGTTCACGGCCGGCGCCGTGCTGATTCTGCTCTGGGCCGTCTTCCGTATTCCGCTTCTGGCCGTGCTTTGCGGTTTCTTCGCCGTGTTTCTGGCCGCAGCCCTCGGTCCCCGCCGCAGCGATGCCGTTCGTGCCCTGCAGCTTGAGAACAAGCGCGACCTGCGCCGCATGTGGCCCGGAACCGGCATCAAGGTTACGGCCGACGCGCTGCCCATGCCCTGTTTCATTGCCGACGGGCGGGGTATCACCCGTTATGTGAACACGCTGGCCCGCGAGCACTATCCGGCCGTCCGCCCGGGGGACCCGATTTCCTTCGGCCTGCGCACGCCATCCCTGCTGGAGGCCTTCGACCGCGCCCGCTCGCAAGGCACGGTGGAACGGATCGAATGGGCGGAGAAAGTGCCGACCGAATCCTGGTTTGAAGCCAGTATCGCGCCGATCTATCTGCCCTCGCTGAAGCCGGGGCAGGACGAACCCGCCATGCCCGACTTTCTGCTGGTGGCCCTGCGGGATCTGACCGAGCAGCGCCGGCTGGAGCGCATGCGCACCGACTTTGTCGCCAACGCCAGCCATGAGCTGCGCACGCCTCTGGCATCCCTCACCGGCTTCATCGAAACCCTGCAGGGGCCGGCCAAGGACGATGAGCGGGCGCGGGAGCGGTTCCTTGCCATCATGCTGGAACAGGCGAACCGGATGCGCCGCCTGATCGATGACATCCTGTCCCTGTCCCGCATCGAGCTGAAAGCCCATGTGCGTCCGGACAAGCTGGTGGATCTGCGCGAGGCCGTGCGCCACACCAATGACGCCCTGTCTCCGCTGGCGCGCGAGCTTGGCATGGAGGTGCACGTGGATGTGCCCGAGCAGGAGGCCGTTGTCCGGGGTGACCGTGACGAGTTGATCCAGGTGACCGAGAACCTCGTGGAAAATGCGTTGAAATACGGCAGCACCGGCAAGCGTGTCGATGTTTCGGTTCGTCCGCAGGGAAGCGGGCAGGGCTGGGTACTGACCGTCCGGGACTATGGCGAGGGCATTTCGTCGGAGCATCTGCCGCGGCTCACCGAACGGTTCTACCGCGTCGATGTCGCCTCCAGCCGCGCCATGAAGGGCACCGGCCTCGGGCTTGCCATCGTGAAGCACATCCTCACCCGGCACCGGGCCCGCCTGGATATCGAAAGCCAGCCGGGGCAGGGGGCGGCATTCTCGATCACCTTCCCCGCAGATGGACAGACCGGGGCTGCAGCCTCACGTTGATCCGTCAAAATCTGCAAGGCGTCATGCAACTCTCACATCGTCTCATTAGGACATGTGCTATAGGCAGTCCTGCCGAAGCGGCCGTCCCCGTGACGGATCCCGCGCTTGAGTTGCACGCCGGAGATCATCAGCATGACAAGACATTATCTTGGAGCTGCGTTGCTTCTGCCCGCCCTCGTGGGGGCTGGCCTGCCTGCACAGGCGCGTGACAAGGTGCAGATTGTCGGCTCCTCGACGGTCTATCCTTTCGCGGCAGCGGTCGCCGAACGGGTTTCCCTTCAGAACGGCGGAAAATTTCCGGTCATCGAATCCACCGGCACCGGAGGCGGCATCAAGCTGTTCTGTGCCGGAGCGGGGGACGCGACACCCGACGTCACCAACGCTTCAAGGCCGATGAAGCCGGCCGAACTGGAGGAGTGCCGCGCAAATGGCGTCACGCCGGTCGAGATCCGGTTTGGCTTTGATGGCATCGTGCTTGCCGGAGCCGCAAGCGGGGAAGACATGGATCTTTCCCTTGAACAGCTCTTTCTGGGCCTCGCCCGCAAGGTGCCTGTGGAAGGCCGTTTGCTGGACAATCCCTTTCAATCCTGGCGTCAGATCAGCGCAGAGCTGCCGGACAAGCGCATCGAGATTCTTGGTCCGCCGCCGACCTCCGGCACACGCGATACATTCGTCGAAATTGCCATGGAGCAGGGCTGTTCCGCACTTGCCGATGCAGGAAGCCTCGGGCTGAAGGGCGCAACCTGTCATGAATTGCGGCAGGACGGGGCCTTTCTGGAGACGGGCGAGAACGATGACCTCGTTGTGGCCATGCTGGAGCAGAACCCGCGGGCCCTCGGCATCTTCGGCTATTCCTTCCTGGACCAGAACCGCGGCGGGCTGAAAGCCGTGAAGATCTCCGGTGTCGAGCCATCCGCCGTCACGATTGCGGCTGGCACCTATCCCCTGTCCCGGCCGCTTTATTTCTACGTGAAGGAGGAGCATCTGGGAAAGATCCCGGGGCTTGAAGAATATCTCCTTGAATTTGCGTCTGAAAAGGCGCTGGGACCGGGCGGTTATCTGGCCGGGAAGGGCCTCATTCCGCTGCCGAAGCACCAGCGGCTCGAAAACGAGAAGCTGGCTGAGGAACTGGCGGCGGCCCATTGACCGCAGCTTTTCAAGAGGGGATGGGAGGCATTGCCGCTCTCCGCTGCTGCGGGCGCTGCCGGCAGGGTTCCTGGCGCGCTGCCGGCTAACAAGATGCTCCCGGTCTGACAGGCTGTTCCAGCCGGAGCGGCCCTACTCGCCCGCCAATGTCACAAAACGGCATTTATTGGGGTGACTTCAGAAAAATTATTCAATTTTATCAATAACTTAAATTGTCACAAAAGTGATATGGAACTGACATAGAAGTCTCATCTGCGGCCGTTAGGTTCCGCTCGTCGCCAGGGCCTCAGGGGAGGCTGGGTGGCGCGCCCAAAAACCTTGACATTCAAAGGGAGTGGTCAAGTGAAGTTCAAAACCCTCGTAAGCACGGTTGCCCTCGCGGTTGCCGCCACCGCAGTCGCCGGCGCCGCTCAGGCTCGTGATCAGATCCAGATCGCCGGTTCCTCGACGGTTCTGCCCTATGCTTCCATCGTTGCTGAAGCTTTCGGCGAAAACACCGACTTCCCGACCCCCGTCGTGGAATCCGGCGGTTCGGGCGCTGGCCGCAAGAAGCTCTGCGAAGGCGTTGGTGTGAACACCATCGACATCGCGAACTCCTCCAGCCGCATCACGCAGTCGGACATCGACACCTGCAACGCCAACGGTGTCACCGAGCTCATGGAAGTGCGCATCGGCTATGACGGCATCGTGTTTGCTTCCGACATCAACGGAAACAAGTTCGAGTTCACCCCGGCTGACTGGCACTCCGCTCTGGCCGCCCAGGTCGTGAAGGATGGCCAGCTCGTTGCCAACCCGAACAAGAAGTGGAGCGATGTGCGCGCTGACCTGCCGGAGCAGGACATCCTCGCCTTCATTCCGGGCACCAAGCATGGCACCCGCGAAGTGTTCGACGAGAAGGTTCTGCACGCTGGCTGCAAGGCCAACGGCATCGAAGAAGCTCTGAAGGCTGCCAACGGTGGTGACGCCAAGGCTGCTGCCAAGGCTTGCATGGCGCTGCGCACCGATGGCGTGTCCATCGACATCGACGGCGACTACACCGAGACCCTGGCTCGCGTTGCTGCCAACCCGCATGGTATCGGCGTGTTCGGTCTGTCCTTCTACCAGAACAACACCGACAAGCTCCAGGTTGCGACCATGGGCGGCATCGTTCCGACGGTCGAGAGCATTGCCAAGGGTGAGTACCCGGTTTCCCGTCCGCTGTTCTTCTACGTGAAGAAGGCTCACATCGGCGTGATCCCGGGCCTGAAGGAATACGTCGAGTTCTTCGTCTCCGACGATATCGCAGGTCCGGATGGCCCGCTCGCTCAGTACGGCCTCGTTTCCGATCCGGAACTGGCTGCGACCCAGAAGGCCGTTGCTGACGAAGTCGTCATGGGTCCGCTCAAGTAAGCGGTTCGAGCCTATGGAAGACCAGGGTGGCGCAATAGCGCCACCCTTTGCTCTGTGGATTGGATAGCTCATGAGCCTCGGTGCCCTTCTCCTTATAATTGTTGCTCTTGCCTTTGTTGGGGCGTTCGCTGGCAGAAGCCGGGCGGTGGCTCTCGTTGGCGGAGATAGACGGAAACTGCATTCGCTGCCGGGCCACTATGGCACGGTTGTGTTTCTGTTCACGGCCGTTCCGGCGCTCGTGCTGATGGCTGCCTGGCTGTTTTTGTCGCCGGTGATTATTGAAGGAGCGGCGTCGCGGAGTCTTCCGGAGGCGTCATCCGACAGCTCGACCGCCATGACACTGGTGATGACCGACGTTCGCCGTATTGCCGGCGGGCTGCAGGTTCTTGCCCGCCGTGGTGATCTGTCTGAGGAAAGCATCGCGGAAATGCGCGGTGATCTCAGCCTCATTCGCGGCCGCATGGCGCAGGCAGGGGTTGCCCTCGGTGCCGATGTGCGCAGCGAAGTCTTTGAGGCTGCCAAGTCATACCGCGCGATGACCAATTCCTCCCGGTTCATGATGGCCATTGCGGTGATTGCGGTTGCGGCCGCCGGGCTTGTCTGGTCGTTTTTCCGGATTAATCCGGACTTCCGCGCCAGAAATGTCTCCGAGCAGTTTACGCGTTCAATGCTTCTTGCTGCATCGCTCGTCGCCGTGCTGACGACCTTCGGCATTGTGTCGTCCTTGCTGTTTGAGACCTATAATTTCTTCAACATGTACCCTGCGACCGAGTTCTTCTTCGGTACGGTCTGGAATCCGCAGTTCCGCGGCGGCTCCGAACTGGGCATCCTGCCGTTGCTCTGGGGTACCTTGTATGTCTCGACTGTCGCGCTCCTGTTTGCCGTGCCGGTTGGCCTTTATGCGGCAATCTACATGTCGGAATATGCGTCCAAGCCGGTTCGAAGCATCGCCAAGCCGCTGCTTGAGCTGCTGGCGGGTATCCCGACCATCGTCTACGGCCTTTTCGCCCTGATTACGGTTGGCCCTTTCCTGCGCGACTACTTCGCCCAGCCCATGGGCCTGGGCAATTCGTCGTCGTCGGTGCTGACTGCCGGTCTCGTGATGGGCATCATGCTCATTCCCTTCGTGTCATCACTTTCGGATGACATCATCAATGCGGTTCCCCAGTCTCTGCGTGACGGCGCCTATGGCCTTGGGGCCACCAGATCCGAGGCGATCCGGCAAGTTGTCTTTCCTGCGGCCTTGCCGGGCATTGTCGGCGCCGTCCTTCTGGCAGCAAGCCGCGCCATTGGCGAGACCATGATTGTGGTGATGGGCGCCGGAGCTGCAGCCAAGCTGGGGCTCAATCCGTTCGATGCCATGACCACCGTTACAGTGAAGATCGTCAGCCAGCTGACAGGTGACACGGAGTTCGCCTCACCGGAGACACTGGTCGCCTTCGCGCTTGGCATGACGCTCTTTGTCTTCACTCTGGGACTGAATGTCGCCGCTCTTTACATCGTCCGTAAATACCGGGAGCAATACGAATGACCAGCGTCGATACTGTTCCGTTCAAATCGATCTATAACCCGGATGCACGGACCAAGCGGAGAAATGCGGCAGAGCGCCGGTTCCGCTTCTATGGAATGACGGCCATTTTCATTGGCTTGATGTCCCTCGTCATCCTTCTGTCTTCAGTGCTTTCCAGTGGCCTTGCTGCATTCAACCAGGCCTTTGTTGAGTTCGATGTGCAGCTGACGGAATCCGCCCTCGACAAGTCGGGTCAGCGGGATCTTGAGGAGATGAAGAAGGTCAGCACGGTCGGCTACGGGAATGTAATCCAGAAGGCGCTTCTGGAGGCTCTGAACCGTGCGGGCATTGAGACCGGCGGTTTGTCCGACAGGGAAATTTTTGATCTCGTCTCCAAGGAAGCACCGGCGACACTGCGCAACATGGTGCTGGCGGATCCGAACCTTGTCGGCCAGACAATCAAGTTCAAGACCTACGCCAATGGCCGTGTCGATGGCTACTTCAAGGGCCGCGTCACGATGGACAGCGCGAAGCTGGATAGCAATATCTCGCCTGAGCAGCTGGAACTCGCCGATAGAATGCGCGCAGCCGGCATGATGTATGAAGGCTTCAACTGGGGCTTCTTCTTCGGGCCGGATGCCTCCGACTTGCGCCCTGAAGCGGCAGGTCTGGGTATCGCCTTCCTCGGCTCCATGTACATGATGATGATTGTTCTTGTCCTGGCGGTTCCGATCGGCGTGGCGGCGTCCATCTACCTTGAGGAATTTGCCCCCAAGAACTGGTTTACTGACCTGATTGAAGTCAACATCTCGAACCTGGCAGCCGTTCCGTCAATCGTGTTCGGTATCCTTGGCCTGGCTGTTTTCATCAATTTTGCCGGTCTTCCCCAGTCGGCCTCGCTGGTTGGCGGTCTTGTCCTGACGCTGATGACGATCCCGACAATCATCATTGCCACCCGTGCTGCGCTGCGCGCGGTGCCGCCGAGCATCCGGGATGCGGCGCTTGGGGTCGGTGCGTCGAAGATGCAGTCGATCTTTCATCACGTGCTGCCGCTTGCCGCTCCCGGCATCCTGACTGGAACGATCATTGGCTTGGCTCAGGCCCTTGGTGAAACCGCGCCCCTGCTGCTGATCGGCATGGTTTCATTTGTTCGCAGTTTCCCGTCTGCTCCGCCGGAAGGCTTCTTCGAGCCGGCAGCTGCCCTGCCTGTTCAGGTCTTCAACTGGACGCAGCGCGGTGACCCGGCTTTCGTCGAGCGCGCATCCGGAGCCATTATCGTGCTGCTGGTGTTCCTGATCGTAATGAACCTGGTTGCCATCATCCTGCGCCGCCGCTTTGAGCGCCGCTGGTAAGAAAGGGATTACCGATGAATGTCAGCGCAAAAGTGGAGAACGGCGTGACCCACGCAGAACCCAAGATCGTCGCCCAGAAGGTTCAGGTCTATTACGGCGACAAGCACGCCATCAAGGACGTGGACATCAAGATTCAGCCCCGTTCCGTGACCGCCTTTATCGGTCCGTCGGGCTGCGGCAAGTCCACCTTCCTGCGCACCCTCAACCGGATGAACGACACTATCGACATCTGCCGCGTTGAAGGTGACATCCTGATCGACGGCGAGAACATCTACGATCCGAAGGTCGATCCGGTGCAGCTGCGCGCCAAGGTCGGCATGGTGTTCCAGAAGCCGAACCCGTTCCCCAAGTCGATCTACGAGAACGTCGCCTATGGTCCGCGCATCCACGGTCTGACCCGCAACAAGGCGGAACTCGATGAAGTGGTTTCTGCCTCGCTGCAGAAGGCCGGCCTGTGGAACGAAGTGAAGGACCGTCTTGATGGTCCGGGCACGGGCCTGTCCGGTGGCCAGCAGCAGCGTCTCTGCATTGCCCGCGCCATCGCCGTCAGCCCCGAAGTGATCCTCATGGACGAGCCGTGCTCGGCCCTTGATCCGATCGCGACCGCCAAGGTCGAAGAGCTGATCGACGAGCTGCGCACCAACTTCACCATCGTGATCGTGACGCACTCCATGCAGCAGGCTGCCCGCGTGTCCCAGCGCACCGCTTTCTTCCATCTCGGCAATCTGGTCGAGGAAGGGGCAACGCAGGACATCTTCACCAATCCGCAGGACAAGCGCACGCAGGATTACATCACCGGCCGTTTCGGCTGATACTGGATCTTGCGCTCGAGAATTTGAGAGGAACACGACATGTCCGAGCATACCGTTAGCTCGTATGACGAGGAACTGCGCGCCCTGGCCGGCCGGGTCGCCGAAATGGGCGGTCTGGCGGAGAAGCTGGTGAATGATGCCGTCACCGCTCTGCTGACCCACGATCTGCCCAAGGCACAGGCCACCGTTCAGGCCGATGCCAAGCTGGACGAGATGCAGCAGGAAATCGAGGCGAAGTTCATCCGCATCGTCGCCCTGCGCCAGCCGATGGGCCAGGATCTGCGCGAGATCATGGCCGCTGGCCGCATCGCCAACGATCTGGAGCGTGTCGGCGACCTTGCCAAGAACATCGCCAAGCGCGTGATTGCCATCGACGGCGTCTTCAATTCCAAAAAGGCCGCCTTCGGCGTCGAGCACATGTCCGATCTGGCGCTGAACCAGCTCAAGTCGGTGCTGGACGCCTATACGGGCCGTGATGCCGAAGCCGCCAAGGCCGTGCGCGAGCGCGATGATGAGGTGGATGCCATCTACACCTCGCTGTTCCGCGAGCTGCTGACCTACATGATGGAAGATCCGCGCAAGATCACCCAGTGTGCCCACCTGCTGTTCTGTGCCAAGAACATCGAGCGCATTGGTGACCATGCCACCAACATCGCCGAAAACGTCTATTTCATGGTGACCGGTGACCAGCTGCTGGAAGCCCGCCGCAAGATCGACGAGATGGGCATTGCCGAAAACGAAGGCGCCTGATCTGCCTGCCTGTAAGTGACGTCCGGAGCATATTGCCATGCCCAAGGTTCTTATCGTTGAAGACGAAGAGCCCCTGAGCCTTCTGCTGCGCTACAATCTGGAAGCGGAAGGCTATGACGTGGACTCCTGCGACCGGGGAGATGACGCCGAAATCCGGCTGCGGGAGACGCAGCCGGACCTCTTGCTGCTGGACTGGATGCTGCCAGGCCTTTCCGGCATCGAGCTGTGCCGCCGCGTCCGGGCCCGGTCCGAAACCGAACGCCTGCCGATCATCATGCTGACGGCACGCGGCGAGGAGGCCGAGCGCATCCGGGGCCTGGCCACCGGCGCCGATGACTATGTGGTGAAACCCTTCTCGATCCCCGAGCTGATGGCCCGCGTGCGCGCCATCCTGCGCCGGGCCCGCCCGGAAGTGGTGTCCACCATGCTGAAGTCCGGCGATCTGGAACTGGACAAGGAAACCCACCGCGTCCGCCGCAACGGCAAGGAAATTCACCTGGGTCCGACCGAGTTCCGCCTGCTGGAGTTCCTGATGACCTCGCCCGGCCGCGTCTTCTCCCGCGAGCAGCTGCTCGATGGCGTGTGGGGCCACGATGTCTATGTGGATGAGCGCACCGTCGACGTTCACGTCGGCCGCCTGCGCAAGGCCATCAACAAGGGCAAGGTGAAGGACCCGATCCGCACGGTCCGCGGCGCGGGTTATGCCTTCAACGATCAGTTCGCCGTCGCCAGCTGATCCGCTCTGCTGCAATTATTCTGGAAAGGCCCGCCATCCGTGCGGGCCTTTTGGCTTTTGGAGGCTCGCTGCGCTGCCCCTATACCAAGGCTTTCGATGCTGACGCATCACGCCTTGAATTTGCTCAGGCGCCGCACGGCTTGACCAACTCTCCGTTGTCATCCCCGCGCATGCGGGGATCCAGTGCGCTCTGAAACTAAGGCTCTGAGATGCTGACCATCATGCTCAATCGCCCAAGGGCTTGAGCAGCTCACGGCGAGCCAGGCTCGTCGCGAGTTGGTCTGAGTTTGAAATTTGAAGACTGGGGGTACTGGTTCCCCGCATGCGCGGGGATGACAACGGAGAGGTTTGGGTGGTGGCTCTCGTCCCTTCTGACGGAGCCTTTTGCGCCGGTTTCAATGCCGTCCCCCACCTCCAGCCAACAAAAAAGCCTGCCGCAGCGGGCAGGCTTGATTGGGTGAGGGAGCCGCTTGGGGTGCTGGTTGGCCCCCTCTGAAGCATCAGCCGCGAAGGGCTTTCTTGTCCGGAGCGGCGCGGCGGCGGTCGTTGACCGGCTGGTAGGCGATCCGGCAGTGCTGCGGGCAATAGGGAACGCCGGGCTCCGAATGGCGGCCGCAGAAATAGAAATCCGCAGAGGACGGGTCACCGATCGGCCACTTGCAGGTGCGCTCGGTGAGGGTGAGGATCGTGGCGCGCTCGGTGAAGGGCACCAGCTCGGCGAGCGGTGCTGCTTCCACGTCGATGGCCACATCTTCCTGCGGTGCCATCTTCAGCGCCGTGGCGCCGCGCAGCTGGGGCGTTCCTGCCGAAGGCGTGCGGATGGTGGAGGTGGCCTGCACCGTGGTCTGCTGCGGCACTGCGGCTGCCGTCACCGGCGCCGTTGCGCTGCGCGGGCGGCGCTGCTTGGTGACAGGGGCCGCCGTCTTGGCGCGGCCCGACAGGCCAAGGCGGTGAACCTTGCCGATGACAGCGTTGCGCGTGATGCCGCCAAGCTCGGCAGCAATCTGGCTCGCGCTCAGACCGTCCGTCCAAAGCTTCTTCAAGAGATCTACGCGTTCGTCAGTCCAGCTCATCTGTCGCACCCCGTCGTTTGCGGCTGTAGAATTTTACGCATTAACCATGAATTAAGGCACGCGTGGTCCGCGCCTTAGTGGCCATATCCAGTATGATTTGGTGAACTACAGCACGACATGTCGTATCCGACTGGTTGGACACTACAATGGGCGGTGAAGGCGAGGCAAGTTGGGGGCAAACATGAACCGGGGACGAAACGACTTTTCCCCAGATAACCGGGGTTGACTTTTACCTTCTGCGGCAATGGCGGAAATGCGCCATTTGCATTGACACCCATAGGCAGGACCGTTGTATAAACGGTCCTTGTTCGGTGTGCCGCCTGCGAGGGCGGCACAGTTCGTTTTGAGAACCCGTTGATGGTAGACGCCCTGGCATGAACCCCATGCGGAAGGCGCGCTTAACTACCTGAAGGAGCAAGGGAAATGACTGCGTCGGCACTTTTCGGCACATACGCACGGGCGGACCTGGATTTCGTCCGCGGAGAAGGCGTCTGGCTGGAGACCGCTGACGGGCGACGCTTTCTCGACTGCGGGTCGGGAATCGCGGTGAATGCGCTGGGTCATTCCCACCCCCATCTCGTCAATGCGCTGAAGGCGCAGGCCGAGAAGCTGTGGCACATCTCCAATCTCTACAAGGTTGCAGGGCAGGAAGAGCTCGGCCAGCGGCTGGCGGATGCCACCTTTGCGGACCGGGTGTTCTTTTCCAACTCCGGCGCCGAGGCGATGGAAGCCTGCATCAAGACGGCGCGGCGCTATCATTATGTCAATGGCCGCCCGGAACGGATCGGCATCATCACCTTTGAAGGCGCCTTCCATGGCCGGACCATTGCCACCATCGCGGCGGGTGGTCAGGCCAAATATATGGAAGGCTTCGGCCCCAAGGCGCCAGGCTTTGATCAGGTGAAGACCGGTGACCTGGATGCGCTGAAGGCGGCCATCGGCCCCACCACCGCAGCGCTCTGCATCGAGCCCATTCAGGGCGAGGGCGGCGTGCGCGAGGTGGATGCGGAATTTCTGCGCAAGCTGCGCGAGATCTGCGATGCCGAAGGCCTGCTGCTGATCTTCGACGAGATCCAGACCGGCGTTGGCCGCACGGGCAAGCTCTTTGCCCATGAATGGGCGGGTGTGACGCCGGACCTGATGGCCGTTGCCAAGGGCATCGGCGGTGGCTTCCCCATGGGCGCCTGCCTTGCCACGGAAGCGGCTGCCGCCGGCATGGTTCCCGGCACGCATGGCACCACCTTCGGCGGCAACCCGCTGGCCATGGCCGTGGGCAATGCGGTGCTGGATGTCATTCTGGCTCCGGGCTTCCTGGAAGAAGTGCAGCGCAAGGGCCTGTTGCTGAAGCAGCGGCTGGCTGCGGTGATCGACGCCCATCCCAAGGTATTCGAGGATGTGCGCGGGCGCGGGCTGATGCTCGGCATCAAATGTGTCCGCCCGAATGCGGAAGTTCTGGCCAAGGTGCGTGCCAATGGCCTGCTGGTGGTTCCCGCCGGCGACAATGTGCTGCGCATCCTGCCGCCGCTGACGATCACGGATGAGGAAATCGGCGAGGCTGTGGCCCGCATCGAGGCGGCCGCAGCGGCCGTGGAGGCCGATCTGGCCAAGGAAGGGGATGGGGTGTGAACATGTCTGCGAATGGGCGTCATTTCCTCGATCTGACGCAGTTTGACGGTGAGGAACTGCGCGGAATTCTGGCCCTCGGGCGCAAGCTGAAGACTGAGCGCAACGGTGTCCGCCGCGGTGAAGGCCCGCTGGCCGGCAAGGTGCTGGCGATGATCTTCGAGCAGCCCTCCACCCGCACCCGCATTTCCTTCGACGTGGGCATGCGCGAACTTGGCGGTGAAACGCTGATGCTGACCGGCGCGGAAATGCAGCTGGGCCGGGGCGAGACCATCGCCGATACGGCCCGGGTGCTGTCCCGCTTCGTTGATGCCATCATGATCCGCATTCTCGACCATGATGACCTCAACGAGCTGGCGGCAAACGCCACCGTTCCGGTCATCAATGGCCTGACCAAGCGCTCGCATCCGTGCCAGATCATGGCCGATCTGATGACCTTTGAGGAGCATCGCGGCTCCATCAAGGGCAAGTCCGTGGCCTGGACCGGCGACAGCAACAACGTGCTGGCCTCCTGGGTGCATGCCGCGCCGCGTATGGATTTCGAGCTGCGCATCGCCACGCCGCCGGAACTGGCACCGCCGCCTGCGCTCATTGAAGCCGCGCGTGCGGAAGGCGCCTCGATCATCGTCACCGATGATCCCTTCGCCGCCGTGAAGGGCACCGATTGCGTCATCACCGACTGCTGGGTGTCCATGGGCGACGACGACGAGGCAACCCGTCACAACCTGCTGAGCCCCTATCAGGTGAACAAGCGGCTGATGGCGGAAGCCCATGCGGATGCCCTGTTCATGCACTGCCTGCCGGCCCATCGCGGCGAGGAAGTGACTTCGGACGTGATGGACGGACCCAATTCTGTGGTCTTTGACGAGGCCGAAAACCGGCTGCATGCCCAGAAGGGCATTCTGGCCTGGTGTTTCAACGGCCTTTGAGGACGTAAAACGTGGCACTTGATCTTGCATCCTATGGCGTGACGCCTGCGGGCACCGATGCCGTCCGGCCCTTCTCCGTGGAAGGGCTGGATGTGCGCGGCCGCGCCGTGGCGCTTGGCCCCATCCTGAACCAGATCCTTGACCGGCATGACTATCCGGCCCCCGTGGCCCGCCTGCTGGGCGAAGCCATTGCGCTGACGGCGCTGCTCGGCACCTCGCTGAAGTTCGAGGGACGTTTCACGCTGCAGACCCAGACCGACGGCCCGGTGAACATGCTGGTGGTGGATTTCTCCTCACCCGATGCCATCCGCGCCTATGCCCGTTTCGAACCGGAAGCCTTTGCGCCGGGCGGGGCAGGGGAACATGGCGATGCGGCCGCGCTGCTGGGCCGTGGTCACCTGGCGATGACCATCGACCAGGGCAAGCACATGCAGCGCTATCAGGGGCTGGTGGAGCTGGACGGCATTTCGCTGGAGGAGGTGGCCCGCCGCTACTTCGCCCGCTCCGAACAGATCCCGACCGAAGTGCGCCTTGCCGTCGGCCGTCTCTTCACCCGCCGCGAAGGCGAAGCTCCGAGCCAGCAGTGGACTGCCGGCGGCATTCTCGTGCAGTTCCTGCCCGAAGCGCCGGAGCGCATGCGTCAGGCCGATCTCCACCCCGGAGACATGCCGGAAGGCGTGGAAGAGCACAGCATCGACGAGGACGATGCCTGGACCGAGGCCCGCAGCCTCACCGGCACCGTGCGCGATGACGAGCTGACCGATCCGGACATCCCGGTGGAGGAGCTGCTGTTCCGCCTGTTCCATGAGCGCGGCGTGCGCCTCTATGACGCCCAGCCCATCGCCGACCGCTGCCGCTGCTCGCGCGAGAAGATCGAGGGCATCTTCCAGAGCTTCTCCGAAGAGGAGAAGGCGGAGATGGTTGTGGACGGCAAGGTGGTAGTGACCTGCGAATTCTGCAGCGCCGTCTACGAGTTCAAGGCCGAGGCCGTCTGAAAGTCATGGAGGCTGCCCGCCCTGTGGAGGGCGGGCGCTTTTTCAGGCTGCCTCCGGCCCGGCAATGACGGCGCCTTCCGTCCTGTTGCTCTCCAGAAGCTTCGCGATCAGGCCGGAACTGCGGGAGCGGGCAAGAAAGGCGTTGAGCGCCCCGATCAGGCGGGGATCCCGGCCTGCGGGCACGCCGAGGGCCTGCTTGATCACCATGAAACGCTCGGGCAGCAGACGCAATCCCGGCACGCGCCGCTGATCTGCTTCCAGCTGCTGGCGGACACCGGCCGCGACTTCCAGGTTCTCACGCATGAAGAAGTCCACGACCTCCTGTGACGTCGTGACCTTTTCCAGGGTGGCTGATTGGATGGCGCGGCTGAGATAAAGGTCATAGGCGCTGCCACGGCCCACGGCGATCCGGATGCCCGGACGGTCCACCTGCTCCAGCGCCGTGATGGGCGAGCTCTCCCGCACCAGATACCAGCCCTCGATCAGGAGCCAGGGGTTGGTGAAGGCAACCACCTCTGCCCGTGTCGGATCGACCGCGAAAAAGCCGATGTCGGCGCGCTCCTCAGCCACCAGAGCCACGGAAGCTGCGGCATTCGTGACCGGCAGGAGTTCCAGCTCCAGCCCGCGTTCGGCGGCAAAGGCCCGGGCAAGATCCACTGAAACACCGGCGGGAAGCTGCCCTTCGCCTGGCCTTGTCAGGATGGCGTTTCCGGTGTTGATCACCACCCGCAGCACCCCTGTTGGAGCGAAAAGAGCGTTCAGTCCGTCATTTGTCATTCGGCGTCTCCTCAGATGCTGCTGCTCTCAATAGCCTCAACAAGACGCGCAGTGAAGGCTGCAGTTCCGAGCGGACCTCCCATGTCGCCGGTTCTCCATTCCGGCACGGCGATGACGCGGGTCACCGCGGCTTCGATCAATCCGGCTGCTTCATCCAGCCGCGCGTCCTGCCGCCGTTCCGCCAGCCACCGCAGAAGCATGGCCGCAGAATTGATCAAAGACGCCGGATTGGCCCGGTCCTGTCCCGCGATCGAGGGGGCTGAACCGTGCTGGGCCTGTGCCATTGCATGATCCGTCCCCGCATTCAGCGAGGCGGCCAGGCCGATGCTCCCCGCGATCTCGGTTGCCTGATCCGAAAGAATGTCGCCGAACATGTTCGTCGTCACGATCGTGTCAAAGGCCGAAGCATCCCGCACCAGCAATGCCGCCATCGCGTCGACGAGCACTTCCTCCACCTGAACATCGGGATAGGCCTTGGCAGTCTCGCGTGTACAGAACAGGAACAGCCCGTCGCTGAGACGCAGGACATTTGCCTTGTGCACCACGGTCAGCTTGCCGCCGCGCTGACGGGCCATCCGGAAGCCGGCCTCGGCAATGCGCAGGGAGCCTTGCCGCGTGACCTTGCGCATGGCGATGGCCACATCCTCGGTGGGCATGAACTCTCCGGTCCCGGCAAACATGGTGCGGTCGGCGTAAAAGCCCTCGGTGTTTTCCCGAACGATGACCAGATCCACCGGCACGCCGCAGCGCGCGGGGAAGTCGGGATGCGACTTCGCGGGACGGATATTGGCAAACAAATCCAGATGCTTGCGCAGATGCCCCGACGGATTGATGCCACCTTCCGAGGCGGGCGGATAGTCGTTGTGGGACACCGGGCCCAGGATCACGCCATCGGCCGCCCGGGCCTGCTCCAGCAGGCCAGCGGGAAAGGTGGTGCCTTGTGCGGCGAGCGGGCGCAGCCCGACCTCGGCACGGCTCACCTGCAACCGCAGGCCAAGCCGGTGCTGCACTGCATCCAGCACCTTCAGCGTGGCCCCGATGATCTCGGGGCTGATGCCATCGCCGTCGAGGACGAGCAGGGAAACGGGGGTGGATAGCTGGGCGGTCATGTGCGGCTCCAGTGTTGCGTTCGATCCTGCATATATCCATTTTTAGATTTAAAAATGCAATATCAAAACAAGGTGCCGCCGTGATAGGGTGCAAGCCTGTCTTCCCATTCATAGCCAAAGCACTGCCATTGACCGCTTCGTCCACCCCGCGCAGTAGCATAAGTTCCCATCTGGCGGCCGATATCGCGGCCTTCATCGAAGCCGAGTCGCTGCCTGCAGGAGCGCATCTGCGCACCGGTGAGCTGGCGCGCCGTTTCGCGGTGTCCCGCTGGCCGGTTGAGCAGGCGCTGAAACAGCTGGCCGAGGCAGGACGTGTCAGGCACGAGCCCAATCGCGGCTTCTTCGTTCACGGCACCCATGCCGCCGCGCCCCCTGCGGCGCAGGATCCGATTCACGCCGCCTATCTGAAGCTGGCAGGATTGCTGGCCAGCCGGACCATCGGGCCGCGGGTGACGGAGCAGGAACTGCGCGACCGGTTTGCGCTGACAAAGAGGCAAACGGCGGATCTGATGGGCCGCATGATCCGCGAAGGCATTGCCGAAAAGCGGGCAGGCTATGGCTGGGACATCAACACCGAACTGACGGCGCCGGATGCTCTTGCCCACACGACACAGTTGCGGCTGATCCTTGAGCCGGGTGCCCTGCGGCTGCCGGGCTACCGTTTGCCCCCGGAGGACATTGCCCGGTTGCGCCGCGTGGAGCACGATCTGCTGGAGGGCGGCATCGACCGTGTTCCGCCCGACATGCTCTACCTGCGGGGCGCACAGTTCCACGAGACGCTGATGACGGGTGCGGGAAATCCCTTCATGCTGCAGACCCTCGTGCGCGTGAACCGTCTGCGCCGGCTGCTGACCTATCAGGCGATGGAGGACCGGGAGCGCTACTACCGGCAGGCCCGGCAGCACTTGCGCATTCTGGACCTGCTTGAGACGGGCGACTGCGAAGGCGCGGCACGGGAGATGGAGAGCCATCTCCGCCAGGTGCGTGACAGCTTGTCGGCACTTGGCTTCATTGTGCCGCCGGACGGTCCGGAGCGGTCCTGAAAGACGGTTGGCCTGCTCTGGAAACAGGCTGAGGCAGATCTATAATGGCTGGCATGAATCTCATCCTGCCCGCCGCCCCGCCTCTTCCTCCTGTTGTCCATCATCCGGCCTATTGCGCCGAGCTGTCGGAAGAGCACCGCTTTCCCATGAACAAGTTCCGCCGTGTGGCGGAGCTGGCGCTGGCCGAAGGGCTGGTGCCGGGCGGCAAGTTCCTGAAGCCGCGGGCCGCTCCGGCGGAATGGGTGGCGCTGGCCCATGATCCGGCCTATGTGGAGCAAGTCTTTAGCACCAATGTTCCGCCCGCGATTGCCCGCGAGATCGGCTTTCCGATGACGCAGAGCATCGCCTTGCGCGGGCGCTGCGCCACCGGCGGCTCTGTGCTGACTGGCTATCTGGCGCTGGAACACGGCCTTGCCTGCAACACGGCAGGCGGCAGCCATCATGCCCGCAAGGCGCATGGGGCGGGTTTCTGCGTCTTCAACGATGTGGCCGTGGCCATTCGGGTGATGCAGGCCGATGGCGTCATCCGCCGGGCGCTGGTGGTGGATCTGGACGTGCATCAGGGCGATGGCACGGCGGATATATTTGCAGGCGATCCGTCCGTCTTCACCTTCTCCATGCATGCGCAGAAGAACTATCCGGTGCGCAAGGTGCCTTCGGATCTGGATCTGGGGCTGGAGGACGGGCTGACGGACGCGCCTTATCTGGACCTTTTGGCGGAGCATCTGCCGCAGGTGATAGACCGGGCCGAACCGGACATCGTGTTCTACAATGCCGGGGTTGATCCCTTCGCAGGCGACAAGCTGGGGCGGCTGGCGCTCAGCCATGAAGGCCTGCGGCTGAGGGACGAGCATGTCATCCGCACCGTGCGCCGTCTCGGCCTGCCGCTGGCCGGCGTGCTGGGCGGCGGCTATTCCACGGACATTGATGAACTGGCGGGCCGGCATCTCACCCTGTTGCGGGCGGCAGCCACGGTCGCCCGTGAAACGCCCGTTCTGTCAGCTTGAACGGCTCGCCATCAGCCGCATGACCAGCCACACCGGCACCACCACGACGGCCCCCAGCACCAGATAGTGCCAGACCTGCTCGATGGCGGAAAAGCCCATGTTCCAGAGGCGCTGGACGAAGGAGATCAGCAGGTCGAAGAGACCCAGCGGGTCAAGGTTCAGCGCCGACAGGATGACGCCGACCACAAGCGACAGGAACACGAGGCGCAGGAGCACCCGTGCCGGACTGTCACCCAGAAACTTGTTGAGGCCACCGGACATGCCGAACTCCCTTGAAGCAGCGTCTGCGCCACAACATAGGGATTCGCCAGCCGTTCCGCATCCCCCCTGTGCGATCAGTCGGCAGCTTGCCAGCTGAGCGGGGCCGGAGTTTCCCCATGCAGCCGCACAGCCTTGGGCGGCACGCCGTACCAGGTCTTGACCGCGCGGGAAAAGGCCGAGAGCTCCGAGAAGCCAAGAAGGAAAGCGATTTCCTTCAGCGGCAGCGACGTGTCGCGCAGATAGCGTGCGGCCATGTTGCGGCGGATCGTTTCCGTCAGCTTGCGGAACGAAGTCCCCTCCGCCTCCAGCAGCCGCTGCAGCGAGCGCTGGGACATGCCCAGTTCGCTGGCGACACGCTCCAGACTGACGGCGCCTGCCTTGAGGCTTTCGTTGATGGTATCGGCAACGCGCACCAGCGGATCGCTCTGGACCCGGAACTCCTCCATCTCCCGGATCGCGGCCTGTTCAACGATGCTGTAGAGGTTTTGCTCGCTGTTGGGGGTCGGCCGGTCGAGATATTTCGCGGGGATGAGGATACGGTCAAGCGGCTGGCCGAAGCGCAGCCTGCTGCCGTAGCGCTCCTGAAAGGCGGACCGGCATCGGGGCGCAGGCTGGCTGATGTCGATGCGCAGCTGCACCTGCGGGTCCTGCGTCGCATATTCGACCCGGCTGGCCGCCCAGGCAACGCGTTCGAAGGTATGCTGGGCACGGGGCATGTTCCGGTCGGGCACGACCCACTCGATGATGCCCCAATCCTCATCCTCACGGAAATTCAGTCCGTAACTGTTGGAGCGCAGCGGCAGGAAACGGACCCAGTTGCGTATGCCCGCACGCAGGTTGGGGGCGCACAGGCCCACGTAGTCGAAGGTTGAAAACACGCCTGTCGGCATACTGGAGGCCACATCCAGAATGATGGCGTCGTCCCGTGTTTCAGCCGCCACGAATTCGCAGACGGAAAGAGCGATGCGGTAGGGAATTGTCGCACCCGTTTGATGGACCGTCTCGGGAGAAATGCCAAACCGCCGGGCAATGCGGGGCCAGTCGAGGCCTTTTTCCTCGCAGATAATTTCGAGGGATTGCAGCGTGTCGGCCCGGCACCATTCCTCCACCATGCGGCGAGGCAACGACTTATCCATCAGATCTTCCCCGGCTTCATCCTGTGATTGCATAGGATGATACAACTCCCGCGTTGGCGCAACATGTCAATTTTCCGTCAGATTCAATCAAAAACGGTTTGCGCCAGTGCAGGTGCCAATGCCAATGCCAATGCCTGTACAGGTGCAGGCATGGTGCTTCCTCCTTCGCGCCCACAGGATTCTGCCATCATGCCTCAGTCTTTACGGCTGGAAAGCGGGGAAGAATGCCTAGCGATTTCTGCCGTTGGGCTCAGGGCTGGGGGAGAGAATGAAGCGCAGGGGCAGAAGCCGTCTCCGCGCCGGTATCCTGTACGTCAAATGGGTTTTCCCATGCCGGGATGAGCGGCGTTTCAGCGCGGGTGCTGGCTTGATCCGGCGCACCTTCATCTTGGAGTATCTCGATGGACGCGGGTCTTTGCGGTGCCGTGTCACCGGTCATGCCGATGAGCGGCATGTCCGGTATGGGGGTGCCTTGCGGCAGGGGTTGGAAGTCTGCCTGTTGCCATTGGCCGAGCCCCGCCTCTCGGGCTGCGGCCTCAGCCGTTGTGTAGTCTTCCGGCGCATCCTCGGAAGCCCTTGCCCAGCCTTGCTGCACCAGCCAGTAGCCAAGGTCCACCGGTCCCTTGCGGCAGATGGCGGACATGTGATGCGGGCCCAGGGAGGCGGCCGGTTCGCAGTCCACTCTGTGGCTGCGGACAAGCGCGCGCAGGGCCGTCAACGCCCTTGTGCCGCAGGGCCAGACCTGGCCACTTGCGGTTTCACAGGTCCCGGCAGCAGGCAGGCCGGTGACATGGGCGAGTTCAACCGTCAACTTCCCCGACTTGAGGGCGGCTCTTTCCAGGACGAGCGGGCGAATGATGTGGAAACTGCGTTCAGGCAGGGCGGCGGCTTCGCTCTGGCGGGCAGCCTGCGGCCGGACGCGCTCAATCCGCTGCAGGGGGGCCGTGATGTGAGGTACGGCGACACCCGGTGGCGAGACATTGCGCACGGCGGATTGACTGAAGGCTGGGCCTGCAAGAAAGACGAGGCTGCAAGCCCATGTGAAGCGAATGATTCCGCGGCATGAGACCGGGTGTCTGATCTCTTGTCCGGCCATGCAGTTCCGCCTCGTACCGTCCCGGTCTACTGACTGGCCCAGACGATCCGCGCCATCCAGGCGATGCTGTCGAGGTCCATCGCAGTGATGGTGCCCGAACTGCCCAGCGTATGCAACTCCAGCCGCCGCGCGGTGCGCATCACGAAGCTGCCGACCAGCATCCCGCCAGTGGTCTGGCGGAGCACGATCCGGTCGCCCCGGCGTATGGGAATGCCCGGCGCGATGACGATAATGTCTCCGTCCCGGTAAAGCGGCAGATAGTCATCGCCTCCCACACCCAGTGCATAGACCTGACTGCCCAGATCATCGGGAAAGGAGATCTCGTCCCAGCCGGCGCCTGCCGGATTGCCTGTTGCGTCGAAGAGGCCAGCGCCGTCTCCGGCCTCGCAGAGACGGGCAAATGGCATGGTTATGCCGTTTGCTGTCTTGGCGGGTGCGAGGATTGTGTCACCTTCCACAAGTTGTGCAAAGTCGGACAGCTGCGCACCTGTTGCCTCAAGTATCTTGGCAAGAGACTCCGTCGAGGGCCAGCGGGGGCGGCCGTCGCCGGCGACCCGCTTTGACGGATTGAAGGTGGTAGGATCCAGCCCGGCACGGCGCGCGAGGGCCGAGGGCGAAAGACGCTTGCGTGTGGCCAGGGCGTCTATCGCTGCCCAGACGCGCTCGTGCGAGAGCATGGTTCTTTCCTCCACGTGCTGCCTCATCAGGAATAAATCCCTTTGAATTCCATTGATATTGGCAAATATTCCTGATGCAAATGAATAGGCGGTTGATCCTGTGGTGCGTGCTGGTTGTCCAATGCAAAATCCCGGACTAGGGTCCGCCTCAACCAACGCACGGGAGCCAGTTCCGAGGCTCCCCAAAAGCACATGGGCAGACCGGCATGACGGTGATTTTCAAGATACTGACGCGCAACCTCTGGGATGATGCCGTGAGCCGTGGCAGGTTCGATGGTGCGCCGGTCGACCTTGCCGATGGCTACATCCACTTCTCGACGGCGGAGCAGGTGCGCGAAACGGCGGCCAAACATTTTGCCGGGCAGGACGGCCTCTTGCTGGCCGCCTTCGACAGCGAGGCTTTCGGGCAGCCGGTCAAGTGGGAGCCCTCGCGCGGTGGCGCGCTGTTCCCGCATCTTTACGCCAGCTTCGATCCGGCCTGCGCCCTGTGGGTCGAGGCGCTGCCGCTCGGCCCGGATGGGCAGCATGTGTTTCCTGACCTGACGAAGTGATCTCACGCCCATGTTCCAGTCCCTTGCCAATCGCCTGACCCTCCGGGCTCTCCATTGTGTCGACGCCGAAACGGCCCATGGCGTGACGATCCGCGCGCTCGCCAGCGGGGTTTATCCGCGCTTTTCCAACGCCAGCCTGCCCTCCCTGCGGCAGGAGGTGCTGGGTTTGAGCTTCCCGAACCCGCTCGGCATGGCCGCCGGCTTTGACAAGAACGGCGAAGTGCCGGATGCGATCCTCGGGATGGGCTTCGGTTTTGCCGAGGCGGGAACCGTGACGCCGCGCCCGCAGGAGGGCAATCCGCGTCCGCGCCTGTTCCGCCTGCCGGCCGATCAGGGAGTGATCAACCGCTTCGGCTTCAACAACGAGGGGCATGCGGCGCTGCTGGCCCGGCTGGAAGCGCGCAAGGGCAGGGGCGGCATCGTTGGCGTCAACGTGGGGGCCAACAAGGATGCGGCGGACCGGGTGGCCGACTATGTGGGTGGTATCCGCACCTTCGCGCATCTGGCGTCCTATTTCACCGTCAACATTTCCTCACCCAACACGCCGGGCCTGCGCGATCTGCAGGCCAAGACGGCGCTGGATGAACTGCTGTCTGCCGTGATGGCCGAGCGCGATGCGCAGAGCCTGCAGGTGGGACGCAAGGTGCCGGTGCTCTTGAAGATTGCGCCGGATGTCTCAGCCGAAGGGCTGGAGGACATTGCCGAAGCGGTGCTGACCCACAAGGTGGACGGGCTGATCGTCTCCAACACCACGCTGTCCCGCGCCGGCCTTCGCGATACGCAGACCGCGCAGGAAGCGGGCGGCCTTTCCGGGCACCCCCTGTTCCGCCGTGCCACGGTCATTCTGGCCCGCGCGCGCAAGCTGGTGGGGCCGGATCTTCCGATTGTCGGCGTTGGCGGCATCGACAGCCCCGAAACGGCTCTGGTCAAGATCACCGCCGGGGCAACGCTGCTGCAGATCTATTCGTCACTGGTCTACAAGGGGCCGGGGCTGGTTCCTGCCATCCTCAAGCATCTGGATGGGGAACTGAAACGCGGCGGCTTCTCCAGCCTAGCCGGGCTGCGCTCAGCCAATGTGGATGCCTGGGCGAGCGAAAATCTGGACTGAGACCAAATCCCGACGAGCTTGACTCATCGGGATTTGGTCAAGCCCGTGCGGCGCTTGAGCAATTTCAAGGCATGATGCGTCAGCATCGAAAGCCTTGGTATGGAAACTGCGAAGAGGCCGGAGTTGTTGAACTCCGGCCTCCCTGTCTGGATCACGGTCAGTCAAGCCTCAGCGGCCCGCCGTCTGCTGCCGCAGCGCCTCGATCTCCCGGCGCAGGGCGCGGACTTCTTCGAGAATGATCCCCGTTTCGTCGTGGATCGCCTGCCGGTCAGCTTCGGCAATCGTCTCCGTTTCGGACTGCATGGCCGAAACGATGATACCGATGAAGAGGTTGAGCACGGTGAAGGCGGTGCAGACCAGGAAGGGCAGGAAGAAGGCCCAGGCATAGGGGTGAACTTCCATCACCGGCCGCACGATGCCCATGGACCAGCTTTCCAGCGTCATCACCTGGAACAGGGTGTAGAGCGAACGGCCAAGATCTCCGAACCAGTCGGGGAATGTCTCGCCATAGAGCTTCGTGGCCATGACGGCGAAGACATAGAAGACGAGGCTCATCAGCACCATGATGGAGCCCATGCCGGGCAGGGCGGTGATCAGTCCGCCGATAACCCGCCGCAGGGACGGAACCACCGAGATGAGGCGCAGCACGCGCAGGATGCGCAGCGCACGCAGCACCGAGAAGGGGCCGCTGGCCGGAACAAGGGCAATCGCCACGATCACGAAGTCGAAGATGCTCCAGGGATCGCGGAAGAAGGACAGCCGGTGCACATAAAGGCGCAACGTCAGCTCGATCACGAAAATGCCGAGGATGATCTTGTCGAGCGTGTGCAGCAGCGGGCCGATGGCAGAAACGACAGTGGGGCTGGTCTCAAGCCCGAGGGTGAAGGCATTGACAACAATGATCGCAATGATGGCCGCTTCCCAGCGGCTTGACGTGATGAGGGCCTTTAAAGTCTGGCGCATACTGAAAAATGTCCATCTGGAAACACGGCCGGACGCCGCCCGCGCAAACTGGCAATTCCGCTCTTGATACGCAATAGCCCGCAGGACATTGAAACGCAAAATCCCTCAGCTTTGCAGGTCAGGTTCCTGCGCCGGCCTCTGGAAGCACTCCGCGGAAGCCGCCCTGCATCCGGCTCCCGTTGAAAAGCGTCCCTGCGCCGCTTGACAGAACCGCCGCCGCAGGCGATCTAATGCGCCAAGGCCACGGCATCCGGAGACACCTTGTCCCCTTTTGATGCCGTCATGCTCCGGCGGGTATGATGTAATGGTAGCCTGTCAGCTTCCCAAGCTGAACGCGCGGGTTCGATTCCCGCTACCCGCTCCAATTTCTCTGCTGACAAGCATTTTACGCACAGTCCAAGTCCCTGATAGTCGTCTCAGTGTATAGACGAGGCATGAGCAGGACATATGTGTAGTAGGTAAAGAAGTTCCAAATTTCGAGGATTCGTCATTCGATGTGGAGCTGAATCAGCATAATTGAATTAGATTTCAATCTGGGTTAAGTCAATCTTGAATGTCGAAAAGTAAGCAGAGCGCAACCACTCCTCTGAAATGCATTAATTAACATCGAACATGGGGTCTGTCATCATTACTTCGATTATGCAGAATGGTCCGGCTTCTTTTCTGTAATTCTCCGCTGTTGTTTCCGGATCAGTTTTGCTCGGATAGTGTTCAATCCTGGTAACGTCATAGGCAGCCAGCCCGCCGATCTTGTTCCCCAGCACAATTCTATTTCCTGCCAGTGGCATGGAAACGAAGGTGTGGCGCCCCAGAGGAGAACGATTTCCGTCTCGCGTAATTTCGACGATAATTATTCCAGTAATCATTCTAGGTCCCCACCTTTGCCGATCTTTCGCGGATCAATAGCCACGCCACGTAATCCACCGGTGTAGAGTTTTGCTCCTTCACTGATGAACACGACACCTGCCCCCTCAAGAGCAGCGGTCAGAGCTTGCAGCGTCGTTTGATTGGGCTTGCGCGCGCCTCCCTCAAACTCCTGTAGTGCCCGTAAAGACACTCCGGAGGCTACCGACAAATCTAACTGCGTCCAACCAACTATCGCACGTCCAGCTTTGCACTGGTCAGATTCTATCATGGCTCGTTATCCCTTTGCATATTTTGTGCAATATTGCACATTTTGCGCAGTCCGTCAATTTGACCGGCATAAAGGGAAGATTGTCGTTGGTATATTCTGATCGCAATCACTCACATTTAGAGTCCCCCCTTGGGATGGGCGGGTGAAGTCATCTGAAGATGAAGAATCAAAATTCAGATTGACAAAATTATACGTTCCTTTGTTTTATCTGCTGATCTCTGTGAGATTTTGCCATTCGTGCAATATTTCGGAATAATGTTCGCCAAAAATCCGGAATTTGTCTTGTGCTGCTTGTGATCTCGTTGGCATTTGGTAATCTGGTTGAACTGAGGCATTTGTGGCATCAAATGGTGTTATTCTTGTGCCGTGTAATGGAGGCCAGATCATGCAATTGACAATCAATATTGATGACGAGCTTCTTGAGGCGGCCCGAGACCTGACTGGCACAATGGAGACCACTGCCATCGTGCATCAGGCGCTGGAGACGCTGGTGCGGGTCGAGACGGGTAGGCGCTTGATAGCGCTGGGTGGCACAATGCAGGATGCTGAGGCTGTTTCCGATACCTATGAGCGCCGGATCGAGGAACGGATTGAAATGGCATTGGCCGATCGCCGGCCCTCCGTTTCAGGGAGCGATGCTGACCTTCAGATCGAAGCGGTTCTTGCGCTCAAGAAGTGAGCTCCATGGCAGGCCGCGTCGGAAGTCTATCATGAGAAATTGCGGCCCAGCTTCAGCGTTTGAGGTTCGGCAGCCCTCTACCCGCTCCCGTCTTCCCCCTTCTTCCCGAAATCCGGTGTCTTGCGCTTGCGGGCGGTGCCGTGGGTGGTCTTGTGCCAGTGGTGGGGGCGGATGAAGAAGTCCCAGACGGCGCGGTAGAAGGCGAAACTGGCGCAGAGCCAGTAGGCGGGGATGAGGGCGAGATCGCTGAAATGCGGGTCGAAGCCGCGGGCGCGGGCGGCGCTGCGTCCGGTAATGACGGCGGCGCCATAGCCGGAAATGGCGGCCAGCGCGCTGAGGCAGACGGTGATGTCGGACATGAGCCCATCGGGCACGGGCATGTTCCACAGGCCGATCAGGTAACCCATCAGGATCATGCAGAATATGGGATGCAGGCCGAGCGTCAGCAGGCTGCCGCCGATGAGGAAGGCGATGGGCACCGCGCGGCGCGGGCTCATGTCGTGCCACAGCATGGACGGATCGCGCAGGTGGACGAGCACTGTCTGCAGCCAGCCCTTGTACCAGCGTGCCCGCTGCGCATACCAGACCTTCCACGTCACCGGCGCTTCTTCATATGTGGCGCTGTCGAGGGCGGCACTGGAAAAGCCGAAGCGGGCAAGGCGCAGGCCAAGGTCGGCATCTTCCGTCACATTGTAGGGGTCCCACCCGCCTGCGGTAACGAGGGCCGCGCGGCGGAAATGGTTTGAGGTGCCACCCAGCGGAAAGGGCCATTCCTCGCCGGAAAACCACGGAATGACCTGATCGAACAGGCTGGCATATTCCATGGCAAACTGGCGGGTGAAAAAGCTCTCCTCCGCATTGTCGATGACAAGGCTCGCCTGCAGGCAGGCAAGGCTTTCCGGGCTCTCCCGGAACTTGCGCACCGCCTTTTTCAGCTGGCCGGGCTCGGGCCGGTCTTCCGCGTCATAGATGGTGACGAACTCGCCCATGGAGGAGTCAAGCCCATAGGCCAGAGCCCTTGGCTTGGTGCGCGGATGCCCCGGCGGCACCACCACCACTTCCATGCCTTCGCGCAGCAGGCCCCTGAAGGCCACGCGGGTTTCCCGGTCGTCCTGCTCCACCAGAAAACGGATGTCGAGCCTGTCCGCCGGATAGTCGAGCCTTGCAAGGCCATCCACCAGCGACGGCACGACCGCCGCCTCCTTGTAGAGCGGGACCAGCACCGTATAGAGCGGCCACTCTTCTTGAAATGGCCGCGCATGGGGTTGCGCTGCTGCCCGCTGGGACTGAAAAAAGGCTTCCTGTGCGGCGAGACGCGCCCGTTCCTGGGCCTGCCTTGCGCTTGAAAGCCGGGCGATTGCGGTGAGAATGCAGGTGAGGCCCACAACAAGGCTCAGCAGCAGCATCTGCACATCAAAGGGCAGAACCATGCCGGCGAAAAAGCTTGCGGCCATGGCGCCCGCGCCGATTTGCTGGCGGGGCGTCACGCGGGTGCGGGCCGACATGTGGGGAAAGCGGGCTTCCAACTCGCCGGCGGGCGCATTCAGCACCGTCAGGGCGTGGCGCAGGGCCGAAGGCGTGGCGATGCGCACGGCCGCACTCCAGTCCGGATGGCGCAGAAAGAAGGCGCGCAGTTCGGCGACGTGCTCAGGTTCGGGCGCAACCACATAGACCGGCCCCTCCCGGCCGAGGCCGATCATCATCGGCCCGGCTTCACCCGGGCCGCATTGCAGCACGTGGCCATTGACCAGCAGCGGGCGGAAGCTGCCGACTGGCAGAAAGGGGACGCCGCAGACTTCCGCCACTGCGCTGTAATAGGCCTCTTCCGTGAGGATGGCATTGCGCATCATGTAGTGCACGGGATGGACACCGTGATAGGATGCCAGCTGACAGGCAGACCGCAGCGCAGAGGCAGAAAGACCCCGTGACACAAGGACATGCATCTCCTCTTGCAGCAATTGCTGCGGCGCGGCTCTTTCATTTTTCGGGACTGGTCCGTTTTCGGAAGAGGCCTGATGGGCCGCTGCCTGCGGGCGGGGCGAAGGAGATTCACACTGCAGGAAAGCTTCGCCGGCGTCTGCTGCCATTCTTGGCAGCTTCACAGTGTCTGACGCAGTCTCCTCTGCCACAACAGACATCGCCCGCCCCTTCCGAGGCCGCCGGACACACACTCTTCCGGCTCCCGCAAGGAGTACGGCAGAAGATATTCCCACAATCAACAGTTTTATATTTTTTAGTCTCAATTGCGATTGGTTTTATACCAGCCCAGGCACCAGCTCAGGAAACTGCGGATCCTTCGCCGCTGAACGGAGCGGGCATGACCATTGTCATTCCCAACTTCCGCGATCCGCGCGCGCTGGCCGAACGTCCCGCGCAGCCGCCGGAGAAGATTGAATTCCTCGCCTCGGATGATTTTCCTCCCTTTTCCTTCCGTGACCCGCAAGGACGCCTGACCGGCTTCAATGTGGATCTGGCGCGGGCGGTCTGCGAGGAGCTTGGGGCCTCCTGCAGCTTGCGGGTGAAGGCCTTCGAGGCTCTGCCGGACGCACTGATGGTGGGGGAGGGCGATGCCATTCTCTCCGGCCTCGCCAAGACGGAAGCCCTGCGGCGGGAGATGGCCTTCTCCGACACCTACATGCGCCTGCCCGCCCGGTTCGTGCTGGGGCAGGGCACGGACAGCTTTGATCCCAACATGCCATCTGCAAAGCGCATCAGCGTCGAAGCCGGCAGCCGCCACGAGGCCTTCCTGAAGGCCGCCTTCCCGGGCCTTGCCGTCGAGCCGTTCCCCACAGCAGGGGAGGCAAGGGCTGCGCTGAAGGAGGGCAAGGCCGACGTGCATTTCGGCGACGGCATGGCGCTGTCCTTCTGGCTGGCCAGCAAGGAGGCGGATGGCTGCTGCCGCTTTGCCCCCGGCCCCTGGCTGGAGCCGCGCTACTTTGGCGACGGGCTTTCCATTGCATTGCGCCGTGACGACCAGGCGCTGCTGGACGCGCTGAACTATGCCCTGCGCCAGGTGCAGGACAAGGGCATCTATGGCGAGCTTTACCTGCGCTATTTCCCGGTGGGGTTCTACTGAGGCTTCAGACCGCCAGCAAAGCCATTGCCAGACCGGCCGGTTCTGGCTAAGCCGGGTCACTCTTTGCGCGCGGAGCCCATCCGCCGCCACAACAGGACAGCCTGATGACCGAATTTCTCTGGACCCGCCCGGAAGGCACGCCGGATGCAACCCTGCTTCTGGCCCATGGCGCCGGTGCGCCGATGGACTCCGCCATCATGAACCGACTTGCCACAGCCCTCGCGGCCGAAGGCATTGCCGTGGCGCGGTTCGAGTTTCCCTATATGGCCGCGCGCCGCACCACGGCCAAGAAGGCTCCGCCGCCGAAGGCCGAACTGCTGGTCGGGGCCTATCAGAAGGCGATGCAGGCGCTGATGGGTGAGGTGGAAGGCCCGTTTCTCATTGGCGGCAAGTCCATGGGCGGGCGTGTGGCCGCCATGCTGACGGCCGGCGCTTCGCTGCCGGGGCGTGTGAAGGGCGTTGTCTGCATCGGCTATCCGTTCCACCCGCAGGGCAAGTCCGATGTCTGGCGCCTTGAGCCGCTGGAACAGGCCCGCCGCCCCATCTTCATTGCGCAGGGCGAGCGTGACCCCTTCGGCAGTCAGGCCGAGCTGGAAGACGTGACCCTGCCGGGCACCTGCGAGATCCTGTTCCTGGAAGACGGCAACCACGACCTCGGGCCCCGCGGCCAGTCGCCCGCCACCTGGGACAGCAACATCACGGCCACCGCCAAGGCCGTTGCGGAGTTCGCCCGCAAGGTTCTGGCCGCCTGAGATTGCAGGCCCGGTGCACCTGCCGCACCGGGCTTGAGCAATTCCCGATGAGCCAGGCTCATCGGGAGTTCATATCAGCTGAGCGCGCGGAAGTGTTTGGAGAGCTTCAGCTCCTGGCCCTGATAGTTGGAGCCGATGCCCTCGCCATAGAGCTGATGCGGGCGCTCGGCCATGTGTTCATAGACAAGCCGCCCGACCGTCTGGCCATGCTCCAGAATGAAGGGCACGTCGTGCGAGCGCACTTCCAGCACGGCGCGTGAGCCTGTGCCGTCTGCAGTGCTGTGGCCAAAGCCGGGGTCGAAGAAACCGGCGTAATGCACGCGGAATTCTCCCACCAGCGGATCGAAGGGCACCATCTCGGCAGCGAAATCCGGCGGCACATGCACCGCCTCCTGGCTGACGAGGATATAGAACTCATTCGGGTCGAGCACCAGTTCGGCCGCCCCGCGCCGGTGGATCGGGTCCCAGAAGTCGAGCGGGTGATGCGCATCCTTCAGGTCCACGTCGATGACGCCCGTGTGGTGCTTGGCGCGGTAGCCGACGAGGCTGCCATCGCCGGAGCCTTCCAGATCGATGGACAGCTGCACGCCGCCGCCGATGCGCTCCATGCCGCCGGAAACAAGGCGCAGGCGCGCATGCACGTCTTCCAGCTCGCTGTCCGGGATCAGCGGCTCACCGGCACGGAAACGGATCTGCGACAGGCGGGAGCCGCTGCGCACCAGAATGGGGAAGGTGAGCGGCGAGATTTCCGCATAGAGCGGCCCGTTGTAGCCGGCCGGCACCGTGTCAAAGGCGCGCCCGCCATCGGTGATGACGCGGGTGAAGACATCAAGCCGCCCGGTGGAGCTTTTCGGGTTGGCGGTCGCCGAGATGGCATCGGGCAGCGTCAGGCTTTCCTGCAAGGGCACGATATAGACGCAGCCCGTTTCCAGCACGGCGCCGCGCGTCAGGTCGATGGTATGCAGCGCGAAGGCATCCAGCTTGTCGGCGACGGCGACGCCATTGCCCGGCAGGAAGCTGGCGCGCACCCGGTAGGCTAGCCCCCCGAGGCGCAGGTCAAGGCTGGCCGGCTGAATCTGGCCGTCGACAGGCGCCAGCTCGCTGCGGATCGTTCCGGCGCGGAACATGTCCTCGATCATGTGGGCGGGCAGAATGCCGTCTGGGCGCATGGCAAGCCTTTCATGGAGCCGGGGGGAGCCGGGGAGGGGCGTTATCTTCCTCTGCGCTGTCATTAGCCGATGGCAGGGTCTTGGCCAACCCTTTCATGGCGGGTCCATGGCTGGCAAAGATTGACCACTGGCCATGAAAGGCGTATTTGCAGACAGGATCCGTGGTGATTTGAGCCGGCCGGCTTGCAGCCACGTTAAAGAAGTTGCTAAAGAGGCCGGGGAGAAACACCCGGCCTTTATGGCCGGTTTTTTGTTTCTGGAGCGAAGACCGATGAGCGCATCCGATACCCCGTCCTCCCGCCCCCTGCGTCCGGCCACCCGTCTTGTGCATGGTGGCACTGTCCGCTCACAGCATGGCGAGACCTCCGAAGCCATCTTCCTGACGCAGGGCTTCGTCTACGCCAATGCGGAAGCAGCAGAAGCGCGCTTCAACGGCGAGGACCCGGGCTATGTCTATTCGCGCTATTCCAACCCCACCGTTGCCATGTTCGAGCAGCGCATGTGCGAGCTGGAAGAGGCGGAAGCGGCCATCGGCACCGCCAGCGGCATGGCCGCCGTCAATCTGGCGCTGATGGCCTCGGTCAAGGCCGGTGATCATGTGGTTGCCGCCAAGGCGCTCTTCGGCTCCTGCCGTTACATCGTTGAAACCCTGCTGCCGCGTTTTGGCGTCACCAGCACGCTGGTGGATGGCACGGACCTGGACCAGTGGCGCGCTGCGGTGAAGCCGAACACCAAGGCTGTCTTCCTGGAGAGCCCGACCAACCCGACGCTGGATGTGATCGATATCGCCGCCGTCGCGGAGATCGCTCATGCCGTTGGCGCCCGCGTCATCATCGATAACGTCTTTGCCACCCCCATCTTCCAGTCGCCGCTGAAGCTGGGCGCCGATGTTGTGGTCTATTCGGCCACCAAGCACATTGACGGTCAGGGCCGCTGCCTGGGTGGTGTTGTGCTGTCCGATGCCAAGTGGATCGAGGAAGAAGTGCTGCCGCTGGTCAAGCACACCGGCCCGGCCATGAGCCCGTTCAATGCCTGGGTGTTGCTGAAGGGGCTGGAGACGCTGCCGCTGCGTGTGGCCCAGCAGTCTTCCAGCGCGGCCCGCATTGCCGGCCGGCTGGCGGGCGACCCTGCCATTGCCCGCCTGATCTATCCGGGCCGTGACGACCATCCGCAGGCCGCCGTCGCCCGCAAGCAGATGCGCGGCGGCTCCACCATGCTGGCCTTCGAGCTGAAGGGCGGCAAGGCGGCAGCCTTCGCCTTCACCAATGCGCTGGAAGTGATCAAGCTGTCCAACAATCTGGGCGATGCCAAGAGCCTGATCACCCATCCATCCACCACCACGCACAAGAGCGTTGCCGAAGAGGCGCGGCTGGAACTGGGCATCACCGAAGGCATGCTGCGCCTGTCCGTGGGCCTTGAAGATCCGCTGGACCTTCTCGAGGACATCGAGCGGGCACTGGCGGCAGCCCGCTGAGCACGGGACGATATCAGGACGGGGTGGAGTGCTTGAAAGCACTCCACCCCGTCAGTCATTTTCACGCTTGCACTTTTCGTGTGCGTTGCGGCGCTCTATATCTTGAAAATGACACGCGGAGCCGGCAACAGCCTGATCCGCTTCACGAATTGTTGAGGAGCCGGAAGGCCATGTACCGGGCCGTTACCAACGGGATACAGGTCACAGTCGAACCCTTCTATCTGGCGGACCAGTCCTCGCCGGAAGAGGGGAGCTATGTCTGGGGCTATACCGTCGAGATCGTCAATCTCGGGGATGTGCCGGTCCAGTTGCGCCGCCGCCACTGGCTGATTACGGACGGGAACGGTCAGATGCAGGAAGTGGAAGGGCCGGGTGTGGTCGGGGAAGAGCCGGTCATCAAGCCGGGCGAGGCCTTCGAATATTCCTCCGGCTGCCCGCTGACCACGCCCTCCGGCATCATGGAAGGCGCATATCTGATGGAGCTGCCGGACGGGCGCATGATGAATGTCTCCATCCCGCCCTTCTCGCTGGACACTCCGAACCGGCGCGGGTTTCTGAACTGAAACCCACTCCGCTCAAATACGCTCTGCCGGAGGCCTCTCAGGCGAGCCGGTAGCGGGCGATGGCGCCGCGCTCGATGGCGGCGCAGGTCAGCTTGTCGAGGCGGAACCTGTCGCGCAGGAGCTGCAGGATGCGCAGCTCTTCCTTCGAGACCGCAATGTCGGAGGCAGCCACCTCCACAGCCAGCGCATAGGCCGTGTCATAGAGCAGGTGCGGCAGGGTCTCGGCGATGATGGTCAGCACGTCATTCATGCCATCCTCGGCCTGCAGCAGCTGGGTGCAGCGCTGGGCCGCCGGCAGCACGTTGGCCGGGTCGAAACCGTCGAAAACCGGCAGCATGCGGGTCACGTCGCCGATGGTGGCAAGCTCATTGTCGGTCATCAGCCCATCAGAGGCCGATGTGATGACCATGACATAGATCAGGGCTTCCTGGATGCTGAACGGCTTGCTCATTGTGGCGGCACGGTCCTGTTGAACAGTTTCAAGGCTCAATGGGTAATGCTTCGGCAGGCCGCCTTCAAGAAGGGCCGCAAATATTTGTGCCTGCGCGGCCGTCCGGCGGGCAGAGTTTGATTGACGCAAGCCCGCGGCTTTTCTAGTGTCCGCGCTCCGGCCGCCCGCAGGATCTCGCGGGCAACGGAACCGGATTCCCGAAAACATCACGGACCATCTGAGATTATGAGTGAACGTTCCCTCCCTTCGCTTGACCTGTCGCCCGCTTTTGTCGAGGCGGCCCGGACCTCCAAGGCCTGGCCGTTCGAGGAAGCCCGCAAACTGGTGAAGCGCATCGAGAAACGTGATCCCTCGATCCCGGTCCTGTTCGAAACGGGCTACGGCCCCTCGGGCCTGCCCCACATCGGCACCTTCGGCGAGGTGGCGCGCACGACCATGGTGCGCACGGCCTTCCGCATCCTCACAGAAGACAAGATCCCGACCCGTCTGCTGTGCTTCTCCGACGATATGGACGGCATGCGCAAGATCCCGGAAAACGTGCCGGATCAGGAAGCGCTGAAGCCCTATCTGCAGATGCCGCTGACGGTGGTGCCGAACCCCTTCGGCGGGGACTACAAGAGCTTTGGCGACCACAACAACGCCATGCTGCGCCGCTTCCTCGACACTTTCGGCTTTGAATACGAGTTCGCCAGCGCGACCGAGTACTACAAGTCCGGCAAACTGGATGGCATCCTGCTGAAGGCCGTCGAGAAGTATCAGGAACTGATGAACGTGATGCTGCCGACGCTCGGCGAAGAGCGCCGCGCCACCTACAGCCCGTTCCTGCCGATTTCGCCCCTCTCCGGCCGCGTGCTCTACGTGCCGATGAAGGACGTGAACGCCCGCGAAGGCACCATCACGTTTGAGGATGAGGACGGCACCGACGTGACCCTGCCGGTCACCGGCGGCAAGGTGAAGCTGCAGTGGAAGCCTGACTTCGGCGCCCGCTGGGCCGCGCTCAACGTTGACTTCGAGATGTTCGGCAAGGACCATGGCCCGAACATGCCGGTCTATGACCGCATCTGCGAAGTGCTGGGCGGCACCCCGCCGGAGCATTTCGTCTACGAACTGTTCCTCGCCGATGACGGTTCGAAGATCTCCAAGTCCAAGGGCAACGGCCTGACCATCGACGAGTGGCTGACCTATGCCTCGCCGGAGAGCCTTGCGCTCTACATGTTCCAGAAGCCGAAGACCGCGAAGAAGCTCTATTTCGACGTGATCCCGCGTGCCGTGGACGAATATCTCGCCTTCGCAGGCAAGTTCGCGGAGATGACGCCGGAACAGAAGCTGATGAACCCGGCCTGGCACATCCATTCCGGCAACGTGCCTGCGACCAGCTCGCCGGTGCCTTTCGCCATGCTGCTGAACCTCGTCTCGGCCTCCAACGCCGAGAACAAGGACGTGCTGTGGGCCTTCATCACCCGCTATGCGCCGGGCGTGACCAAGGACACCCATCCGAAGCTGGACGAACTCGTCACCTATGCGATCCGCTACTTCGACGACTTCGTGAAGCCGTCCAAGCAGTTCCGCGCGCCGGACGATGTGGAGAGGGCCGCTCTCGAAGCGCTCGATACCGCGCTTGCTGCCCTGCCGGCCGGTGCCGATGGCAACACCATTCAGGATGCCGTGCTGGATGTGGCGCGCAAGATCGAGCGCTATCAGGACCAGACGAAGAAGAGCCCGGACGGCGGCCCCGGCGTGTCGGTGGCCTGGTTCCAGGCGCTCTACAAGGTGCTGCTGGGCCTCGAACAGGGCCCGCGCTTCGGCTCCTTCGTGGCGCTCTACGGCATCGCCGAGACCCGCGCCCTGATCGCCAAGGCCCTCAGCGGCGAACTGGCTGCCTGATATCTTGCCGTTCTGACATTCTCAGCCGCCGCAGTCTGCTAAGTCTGCGGCGGTTTTGTTTTTTTGGGGGGCTCAACGTTTTGGTCCGGCGATGGCAGGACGGAGGAAAGAGATGATACCGCGGCAATCCCTCTCTATCGTCATCCCGGACGCAGCGAAGCGGAGATCCGGGACCGGTGAGCCAAGGTCCATCGGCTATGGCTCTGGGGGCAACCAATTGGCACCCCGACTCACCGGTCCCGGCTCGCGCTGCGCTTGGCCGGGATGACGATGGAGGGGGTACAGGTTTGCCAGCAGCCTGAACGCCCGGCACATGGCCGGGCGTCGGAGTGTGTGAAACCTGTCAGGCTGCATCCGCCGTGACGGCGGCTTCGGCCTTGGGCGGGAACTTGCCGTAGAAGCTCTCGTTGGTCTTGGCCATTTCGCGCAGCAGGCGGTTGGGCTTGAAGCGCGGGCCCCACTTCTTGGTGAACTTCTTGCAAAGCTCCACGAAGGCATGGGTGCCCATCATGTCGATGTAGCTCAGCGTGCCGCCGGTATAGGGGGCAAAGCCGAAGCCCAGGATCGAGCCGACGTCGGCCTCGCGCACGTCCGTCAGGCATTTTTCCTCGAAGATGCGGGCGGTTTCCAGCGCCTGCATGACCAGCAGCCGCTGTTTCAGTTCCTCGATGTTGAAGTGATCGGCTGCCTTGGGCTTGCCCACGACTTCCGGAATGCCGGGCCACAGGCTCTTTTCCTTGCCTGCATAGTCATAGAAGCCCTTGCCGTTCTTGCGGCCGAAACGCTCGCGCTTGACCACCATCTCCTCAAGGATGTTGTCGAGCGGGCCTTCCACATAGTTGACGCCAAGGTCCTTGCGGGTGGCCGAGACGATCTTCCAGGCAAGGTCCAGCGCCACTTCATCACCCAGCGACAGCGGGCCGACCGGCATGCCGGCCATCTTGCCTGCATTCTCGATCATGGCTGCCGGAACGCCATCGGCCAGCATCATCAGGCCTTCGCGGACATAGGTCATGACCACGCGCGAGGTGTAGAAGCCGCGGCTGTCGTTGACGACGATCGGCGTCTTCTTGATCGCCTTGATGTAGTCCAGCGCCATGGCCAGCGCCTTGTCCGAGGTCTTCTTGCCGAGGATCACTTCCACCAGCATCATCTTGTCGACGGGCGAGAAGAAGTGGATGCCGATGAAGTTCTTCGGGCGGGAAGAGGCTTCCGCCAGCGAGGTGATCGGCAGGGTGGAGGTGTTGGAGGCGTAGATGGCGCGGGCCTTCATCGCCGCCTCGGCCTTTTCCGTCACCACGCGCTTGACCTCACGGTCCTCGAACACGGCCTCGATCACCAGATCGCAGTCGGCGAGAAGGTCATAGTTGTCTGTCGGGGTGATGCGGGCGAGGAGCTTTTCCTTTTCCTCCGCCGTGGCATGGCCGCGCGAGACGGCCTTGCTCATCAGCTCGTCCGAATGGGCCTTGCCCTTGTCGGCGGCGGCCTGATCGCGGTCGATCAGCACCACGTCGATCCCGGCCTTGGCCGTGACATAGGAAATGCCCGCGCCCATGAAGCCGGCGCCGAGCACGCCGATCTTCTTGATCTTGTTGGGTTTCACATCCTGCGGACGGCGGGCGCCCTTGTTCAGCTCCTGCATGGAGACGAAGAGCGAGCGGATCATGTTTGCCGCTTCGGGGCTTTGCAGAACGTTGGCGAAATAGCGGCTTTCCACCTGCAGGGCGAGATCCATCGGCAGCTGCAGCCCTTCAAAGACGGACTTCAGCAGGGCGCGGGCGCCGGGGTAGTTGTCGTGGGTCTCACGCCGGTAGATGGCATTGGCGGCAGGCCAGAACTGGAAACCGGCGGGGGAATAGACCGGGCCGTTCGGCAGCTTGAAGCCCTTTTCGTCCCAGGGCTTCACCGGCTTGACGCCAGCCTGCAGCATCTTGCGGGCGGTCTCCACCAGCTTCTTCGGCGCTGCCGTCTCGTCCACCAGCTTCATCTGCTTGGCCTTGGCGGCGCGCAGGGTCTGGCCCTGCAGCAGGAACTGAAGGCCGGCCTGCGCATCGGTCATGCGCATGACGCGCTGGGTGCCGCCTGCACCGGGGAAGAGGCCAACCTTCACTTCCGGCAGGCCCATCTTGAAGCTGTCATCCTCCGCGGCAACCCGGGCATGACAGGCGAGCGCCAGCTCGGTGCCGCCGCCCATACAGGTGCCGTTGATGGCGGCCACGAAGGGTTTGCCGCAGGTCTCCAGCTTCCGGTAGATCAGCGAGAGGCGGCGGGAACCCTCGAACAGCGCCTTTGCAGCCGCTTCCTGATCCTTGGCACGCTCGGCATGGAAGCCCTTCAGCAGGCCTTCCAGCATGGTCAGGTCCGCACCGCCCGAGAAGGCGGCCTTGCCGGATGTGATGATGGCCCCCTTGATGGTTTCCGTGGTCGCTACATGGGCAACGATCGCTTCCAGATCGTCCATGACGGAGATGTCGATGACATTCATCGACTTGTCCTTCATGTCCCAGGTGATCAGGGCGATGCCGTCTGCGCCGGTTTCAAGAGTGAAGTTCTTGTAGGTCATGGCTTGTCTCCTCCGGTCTCTTGTCACACGCGCTCGATGATCGTCGCCGTGCCCATGCCGGCGCCGATGCAGAGGGTGACAAGGGCAGTGTTCAGGTCGCGGCGTTCCAGTTCATCGAGAACCGTGCCGAGGATCATGGCGCCGGTTGCCCCCAGCGGGTGGCCGAGCGCGATGGCTCCGCCATTGACGTTGACCACGGACGGGTCAAGGTCGAAGGCCTGCCGGTAGCGCAGCACCACGGAGGCGAAGGCCTCGTTGATCTCGAAGAGGTCGATGTCCTTCAGCTTCATGCCGGAATTGGCGAGCAGCTTTTCCGTCACATCCACCGGGCCGGTCAGCATCAGCGCGGGCTCCGAGCCGATGTTGGCGAAGGCGCGGATGCGGGCGCGAGGCTTGAGGCCAGCCGACTTGCCGGCCTTGCGCGAGCCGATCAGCACGGCTGCGGCGCCGTCAACGATGCCGGAGGAATTGCCCGCGTGGTGCACGTGGCGCAGCTTTTCCAGTTCCGGATGGGCGGCAATGGCCACCGCATCAAAGCCGCCCATGGCGCCCATCATCTCGAAGGAGGCGTTGAGCGAGGCCAGCGACTGCATGTCCGTGCCGGGGCGCATGTGTTCGTCACGGGCAAGGATGGTGATGCCGTTGACATCCTTCACCGGCACCACCGACTTGTTAAAATGGCCCTTGTCCCAGGCATTGGCCGCCCGCTTCTGGCTTTCCACCGCATAGGCGTCGCAGTCGTCGCGGGTGAAGCCGTATTTGGTGGCGATGAGATCCGCCGAAACGCCCTGCGGCATGAAATAGGAGGGCAGGGCCACCTGCGGATCGACCGGCCAGGCACCGCCGGATGCGCCGATGCCGATGCGGCTCATGCTTTCCACGCCGCCCGCCACGACCAGCTGGTGCTGGCCGGACATGACCTGCGCTGCGGCCATGTTCACCGCATCAAGGCCGGAGGCACAGAAGCGGTTGATCTGCATGCCCGGGACCGAGTTGTCGTATCCGGCCGCAAACACCGCCGCACGGGCAATGTCACCGCCAGCCTCACCGATGGGATCGACGCAGCCCAGCACCAGATCGTCCACCTGACGGGTGTCCAGCTTGTTGCGGTCGCGCAGTGCCTCCAGCGCGGTGGCGGCAAGGCGGACGGCGGTCACCTCGTGCAGGCTGCCGTCCTTCTTGCCGCGCCCGCGCGGGGTGCGCACATGGTCGAATACATAGGCCTCGGGCATGGTTTCCTCCTGATGTGGTTCTTGTCAGGCCTTGGCGGGCAGCGGGTGCCCCGGCATGAGTTCATAAGGGTGCACCCAGCCGGGCAGCGCGCGGATCGCATCCAGCCAGCGGGCGATGTTGGAATAGGGGGCAAAGTCGATGCCGATCTCTTCGGGCCAGAAGAGATAGCCGCAGAGGGACAGATCCGCCGTGGTCGGCCGTTCCGCCGCCACGAAACGGCGCCCCTCCAGATGCTTGTCGAGAATGGCAAGGGCGGACTTGGCCCGCGCCTCGAAGAAGGCCGTCACCGGCGTCTCGCCGGTCTTGGCGAACTGGCGCAGGAAGCGGAGCGTTGCGGTGTAGCTGGTGAGCTTGTGGTTGTCGAACAGCACCCAGCGCAGGATCTCGCGGGCCTCGTCTTCCGTGTGGGCGCCGAACTCGCCCAGTTCCTCGGCGAGGTAATCAAGGATGACGCCGGACTGGCTGAGCTTCAGGCCCTTGTGCTCCAGCACCGGAATCTCGCCCATTTCGTTCACTTCGGCGCGGAACTCCTGCGTGCGGGTGGCGCCGTTGAAGAAGTCGCAGAAACGGGCTTCCCACTCCGCTCCGGCAAGCTGGAGCATGAGGGCAACCTTGTAGGCGTTGCCGGACTGGGCGAAACAATGCAGGACATACTCGGCCATGAAACCTCCAGCCCGCAGCGGCGGGCTCTTCTTTGGCGGGGCTGCCCCGGGCATGGCGCCCGGGGCTATGGCGTATCAAAGGCTTAGAATGCGTCCGCCGCAAGGCTCATCATGGTGGCGGAACCGCTGGTGATGCGGGCCAGATGCGCGCCCGTTTCCGGCATGGTCCGTTCCATGAAGTAGCGTCCGAAGGTCAGTTTGGCCTCGAAACGCTCCGTCTCTTCGCCGCTGGCAATCTTGGCCTGCGCTGCCTTGGCCATCTGCGCCCACATGTAGCCAAGGGCAACCAGCCCGAAGAGATGCATGTAGTCGGTGGAGCCAGCGCCTGCGTTGTCCGGGTTGCTCATGGCATTCTGCATGAACCACATGGTCGCGGCCTGCAGATGATCGAGCCCCTGCTTCAGCGGCTTGGTGTAGGGCGCCAGCGCCTCGTCTTCCTTGTGGGCTTTCAGGAAGGCGCCGACCTCTTCGAAGAAGGCCATGACGGCCCGCCCGCCATTGGCCGGAAGCTTGCGGCCGACGAGATCCAGCGCCTGAATGCCGTTGGCACCTTCGTAGATCATGGCGATGCGGGCATCACGGACGAACTGCTCCATGCCCCATTCGGCGATGTAGCCGTGGCCGCCGAACATCTGCTGCGCATTCACCGCATTGGCAAAGCCAGTGTCGGTGAGCACGCCCTTCAGAACGGGGGTCATCAGCCCCATCATGTCATCGGCCTTGACGCGCTCGGCCTCGTCATCGGAGCGGTGCGACACATCGCCCTTGAGGGCCGTCCACAGCACCAGAGCACGGGCGGCCTCGTTGAAGGAGCGGATCGACATCAGCACGCGGCGCACGTCCGGATGCACGATGATCGGATCAGCTGCCTTGTCGGCAGCCTTCGGCCCGGTCAGGGCGCGGCCCTGGATGCGGTCCTTGGCGTAGATGACGGCATTCTGATAGGCGACTTCGGACTGGGCCAGACCCTGCACCGCGACGCCGAGGCGGGCCTCGTTCATCATGGTGAACATCGCACGCAGGCCCTTGTGCTCCTCGCCAACCAGCCAGCCGCGGGCGCCGTCATAGTTCATGACGCAGGTGGCGTTGCCGTGGATGCCCATCTTGTGCTCGATGGAGCCGCAGGAAACGCCGTTACGCTCGCCCGGCGTGCCGTCGGCGGCAGGAACGAATTTCGGCACCACGAAGAGCGAGATGCCCTTCACGCCGTCCGGTGCGCCTTCGATGCGGGCCAGCACCAGATGGATGATGTTTTCCGCCATGTCGTGCTCGCCGGCGGAAATGAAGATCTTGGTGCCGGAGATGGCATAGCTGCCGTCGCCCTGCGGCACCGCCTTGGTGCGGATGAGGCCCAGATCCGTGCCGCAATGGGGCTCGGTCAGGTTCATGGTGCCGGTCCAGGTGCCCGCCACCATCTTCGGCAGATAGATTTCCTTCTGCGCATCCGTGCCATGCAGGGTGAGGGCGGCGATGGCGCCAGCCGTCAGGCCCGGATACATGGCAAAGGCCATGTTGGCGGAGGACATGTACTCGGCCATGATCATCGCCAGCGTATGCGGCAGGCCCTGGCCGCCGAAGTCCGGGCTGACGGACAGTCCGCCCCAGCCGCCTTCGCAATAGGCGTCATAGGCAGCCTGGAAGCCCTTGGGCGCGCTCACCCGCCCATCTTCATGGCGGACGCAGCCTTCCCGGTCACCGGTCTGGTTCAGGGGCTGGACGATTTCCTCGCAGAACTTGGCGCCTTCGCGCAGGATGGCTTCCACCAGATCCGGCGTCGCATCAGCGAAGCCCGGCAGATTGCTGTAGCGTTCGTAGCCGAACACATCATTGAGCAGGAAGAGGGTGTCCTCGACGGGAGCACGGTAAGCCGGCATCAATTCCTCCCAGAACGTAACCGTTGGCAGTTGACGTTTCCGTAAACGTCACCTCCCCCGATATATACGTCTCAATTTTCGGGCGGGCAAGCCATGTCCTTGGGGAAGGTACGCCTGTTTTTGCGTGAAATGAATGAAAACTGTGTCATGAAACGCGAAAAATCGGAGCGAAGGCCCCGGTTTTGATGGTCAGGCGCGCTGTTTTGCCGCCTCCAAGAGAAAATGGCGGCCGGACCGGGATCACTCCCCGCCTTCGTTTTCCTTGTGCTTCAGCATGCCGGAGACGATGGCGACGGTGCGTGACAGCTCTTCAATCGCCTGATCAATGTCCTTGCGCTGGGTTTCCAGCACGGCAATCTGCTCGTTGAAGCGGGAGAGGGCGACGCGCAGTTGGGTCACCTGGCCGTCGCGCAGGTCATAAAGATCCAGCATGTCGCGGATCTCGGACAGGGAAAAGCCGACGCGCTTGCCCATGACGACGAGCTTCAGGCGGGCGCGGTCGCGGCGGGTGTAGACGCGGTTGAGGCCGTCACGTTTGGGGTTCAGCAGGCCCCGGTCTTCATAGAAGCGCAGGGTGCGCAGGGTGACGCCGAATTCCTTGGCAAGGTCACCGATGGTGAACTGGGTCTTCTTGGTGCTGTCGTCGGCTGCGGCAACGACATCGGCAATCTCGTTGCCGTCCTGAATGGAAAGTGCTTCGCTCATTGCCTTGTCCTGTCCGTCCGCATGTGGCCGAACCTGCTGTACTGCGGAAAATCTGACGTGCATGCGGGCGGATGCCCCCGGCGTCACGGCCCTTGAGGAGGGAGGGCCCGAGACTGCCTGCTTGTCTCTGCCTTACCTTACGCATACGGAATGGTCCAGTGACCTTACGCAATTTTTTGACAAACAGCCCCGCCAGAGCGCGTTTCCGGGGGCCTGCTGTTGCAACATGCAGTGCCAGTTAACGCGGTGTTTACCCTAACACGACAAAGATTCATCAATTGCTTCGTTGCCAAGTCAGTATCGCGTTCCGGGCTTCTGCAGCATCTCTTGTGTTCAATGGTCAGTACGACCGCAAGGCCAGGTCCAGTCAATGTCCTCTTGGAAAACCCGCAAGCCTGAAAGCGGCAGCGTACGTCATGACGCGGGATATGCCCGGCGTAGCCATGACGGCTGGGATGGTCCGGGATATGACGAAGAGGATGACGGCTTTGACGAGGGCTATGGCTTGCGCACAGAGCGTCCGCAGGAGCGTGTCGAGCGTCTGACGCGCACATCCACCGCTGCCGGCAACTTTGGCCGGGCCAGCCACGCCTCTGAAACCGCGCAGGAACTGGAAGAGGTGGCGAGCGAGCTCGACCGCCTGATGAACAGCCGCCAGCGCGCCCGCCGCAAGCCCGAAGAAAGCCGCCGCCGTCCGGCCCATGACACCGCAGAGCATGGTGAGCGCTCCGCGCGTGCGCGCCGTGAAGCTGCTCCCGCCCGACCTGCCGCGTCCGGCCGGATCGACGCCGTTCTCGAGGCGCTGGAGCGTCTGGACCGCCGTGTGGAAACCCTGTCCTCGCCCGTCCGGCCCCATGAAGCGCCGGACGATGAGGCAGACTTCGGCAGCGGGGCTTACGGTTCTCAGTTCGAGGATGAGGACTACGAGGACGAGGCGCCCGCCCGTGCTTCTGCACGTGCTCCGGCCCGCCGCCCCCAGCCCCAGCCCCAGCGTGCCGCGACGCCGAAGAAGGGCCGTGGTGTGCCCGGTTATGACTTCGACGAACTGGCAGCTGGTGCGGAACTGGATGACGAAGACGATTTTGCCGCCCGCACCCCGCGCCGTGCCCCGGCTCAGCCACGCCGCCGCGGCAGCCCGCTGGAACGGCTGATCGAGGAAGATTTCGAGGCGCAGGACACCAGCTCCCGCCCCGCCCCGCGCCGCGCTGCGGCTGAGCAGGCCGCCCGTGAGGGGGAAGAGCAGTCCCGCCATCTCTATCAGGATCTGGCCCGCCGCATCGACGCCTTGCGCCATCCGCAGGAAGAGGCGCTGGATGTGGTGCGGCAGGAAATCGGCTCCCTGCGCGAAGCCATCGGCAACATGCCCGCCGCCCGGCGCGATGACAGCGACCGGCGCGAAATGCGGCGTCTGGCGGAAATGGTCGAGGGCCTGCGTGCCGGTGGTGGCAACGACCGTCTGGCGAAGGAACTGCGCGGCGAAATTTCCAGCCTGAAGACGCTGATCGGCCAGACCAATGTGGATGGCACGCTGAAGTCGCTGGAAATGGGCTATGCCCATGTGGTGCAGCGGCTGGACGAGCTGACCCGTTCTGCCGTTGATCCGCGCGTGGTGCGCAATCTCAGTGCCCGTCTGGTCGAGATCGAGGACGGCCTTGCCTCGCTGCCGCGCGCCGAGCATCTGATGGTGCTGGAAGGCCGGGTGGGCGATATCTCCGACCGGGTGGAAAGCCTGCTGCGTTCCCATGCCCGGCCCGACATCGAGCCGCTGCGGCAGGAATTGCGCGACATGCGCAAGCTGGTGGAGCAGGTTGATTTTACCGGTCTCATCGGATCGGTGGACGACCGCATCCGCTTTGTCGCCAGCCGTCTGGACGAGCTGGAAATCCTGGCGCGCGAGCAGCGCGGCCTCGATGACCGGCTGTCCGCGATGGAAGACCGCATGCCGGATGCCGAGGCTCTTGACCGCCTCAACGGGCGGCTGGAGGAGATCTTCGGCATGCTGTCGCGCGAGAACGGCCGCGCGGGGCGTGACGATGCCCGCTTCGGCCAGGTGGACAACCGTCTCGACGAAATCATGGACCGGCTCTCCGGCATCGAGCAGGGCGGCACGGCGCAGCCCGTCTATGATCGCGCCTTTGCCGAGCTGGAAAACCGTCTCGACGGCATCCACAGCCAGATTGCCCGGATCGAGGAACGCTCCAGCCAGCCGGTGAACCAGCCGTCGTTCGGCGAAGGCAGCGCGTTTGAGGCGCAGATGCTGGCCCAGCTTGAGCGGCAGATTTCGGACTTGTCCGGCCGTCTGTCCGCGCCGCGTGACAGCGTCACGGCCGAGGACATGGCCGCGCTGCGCAGCGAGATCGCCGGGATCCGCCGTTCGGTCGAGCAGCCCGCGCCTTCCGTTGCTGCGCTTGAGGCACGCATCAGCGAACTGGCGGACGCCGTCTCCCGGGGCGGCGACAGCTTCGATGACCGGCGCCTTGACCAGATCACCGGCAAGATCAGTGCGCTGGCGGATCAGCTGCAGGCAACGGAAGGGCGCCTGTCCAGCGTTGCCGGCATTGAGAAGGTGCTGTCGCGCATCGAGAGCAATCTGCGCGCCACCCGCGAGGAAGTGATTGAGGTGGCCGAAAAGGCCGCCCGCCGTGCCGTGATCGAAAAGGCTCCGGCCACGGACGAATATGACGGTGCCATCGGTGCGCTGCGCGACGATCTGCGCCGTCTCATGGATGCTGCGCAGGGCTCCGAGACGCGCACGCGCAATACCTTTGATGGCGTCCAGTCCATTTTGACCGGCATCACCGACCGGCTCGATTCGCTGGAACGCAACACGCTGGACCGTGGTACCGCCTCCCGCCCGGCCGGTGAGAGCAGCAGCGCCCGCCGGGCTCCGCTGCCCGGCCTGCCGCAGAGTGCCGCAGCCGCAGGCGAACAAGAGCGCCCGCGCGACCGCACCCGCGACCGCAAGGCCGATTTCATTGCAGCCGCCCGCCGCGCAGCCCATGCAGCATCCGCCGAAGTTCAGCAGCAGGCCAAGCTTGAGCAGGACGAAGGCGAGGACGCTGCCAGCGATAGCCGCGCCAGCTGGTTCCGCCGCGCCCTGCGCCGGGATACGGCCAAGACTGTGGCAAGGGCTGCCGCGAAGGACGATGCCCGCAAGCCGGAGAAAGCGGCTGCCGAAGGCCAGGGCCGTGCCAAGATCGAACCTATGGTCGGCAAGCCGCAGAAGGCCCCCGCAGATGAGGGCAAGGCTGCAGGTGATCTCGATCTGGCGGACCTTGCTGCCGATATCCGCGACGAAGCCGCAGCGGGCAGCGGCAGCAGCCTGTTCGGCACCGGCCGCAAGCGCGCGATCCTGCTGGCGGCGGCTGCGGTCGTTCTGGCAATCGGCACGCTGCAGGTCTTCCGTCTGTCGACCGGAGGCGGCGATACGGCTTCGGCTCCGGATGCTCAGGACGAAGGCAAGCAGCTGGCGGAAGCTTCCGATGGCACCGGCACGCAGCCCGTTCTGGAGCTGACCGAGCAGGACATTGCCGAGGCTCTCGACGCGGCCACGGCACAGCCCGGTTCAACGGCCGGGCAGACGCAGATGGCAGAAGCGCCCGCCCGCAATGTGACCCCGCCATCCAGTGGGGCCATGCCGCTGGAGCAGGTGCCTGCCGCCCAGGTGTCGCCGGCAGTCTCTGCCCAGCCTTCTGTTCACGCCCCGGAAATGGCACCTGATCTCGCCTTTGCTCCGCCTGCGATCAGCGGCAAGTTCGGCGATACACCTTTTGTCACCGGGCCGCAGCAGCCGTCCGCCAGCCTCGCCGCCGCCGATCCGCAGTCCGGTGCCGACGCCGGTGCCCTGCCGCCGGAAACGGCGGGTCCGATGGCCCTGCGCAGCGCCGCTGCCGCCGGCAACGCCGCAGCGGAGTTCCAGATCGGGGTCCATTACACCGAAGGCAAGGGTGTCACGCCGGATCTGGCGGAAGCCGCCCGCTGGTATGAGCGCGCAGCGGCCAAGGGGCTTGCTCCCGCGCAGTACCGCCTTGCCAGCCTGTATGAAAAGGGCCGTGGTGTGCCGCGCGACATCACCAAGGCACGCGACCTCTATCTGAAGGCTGCGGAAGCCGGTAACGCCAAGGCCATGCACAATCTCGCCGTCATCTATGCCGAGGGCGCCGAAGCCCAGCCGGACATGGCAGCGGCTGCCAAGTGGTTCAAGTCGGCAGCTGAACACGGTGTTGCTGACAGCCTCTACAATCTGGGCATCCTCTATGCCCGGGGCATTGGCGTCGATAAGGATCTGGTCGAAAGCTACAAGTGGTTCGCCATTGCCGCGCGCGGCGGCGACGCGGAAGCTGCCCGCAAGCGTGACGATGTGGCCAACATGCTCGACGCCAGCGGCCTTGCCGCTGCCCGCCTTGCGGTGGAGACGTTCAGGCTCAAGGACCTTAACCCGGCCGCCAACACGGTTCTGCTGGATCCGGCCTGGGATGAGGCGGCGCTGGCCATGCCGGTCAATGCAGCTGCGGGCGGGGAAGTGAACGAAGTCATCCAGGTTCAGGCTCTGCTGCAGAAGCTCGGTTTCGATCCTGGCGTGGCTGATGGCTCCATGGGCCCGAAGACCCGTTCTGCGATTGAAGCTTTTCAGCGCAGCGCCAACCTTCCGGTAACCGGAAACGTGGATGCTGGTCTGATCAGGGCTCTGCTCGGACGTTCAATCTGAATGTGAGCAGATTGCTGAAATTCCAAGGTTGACAGGGCTGCAAAAGCAGCCCTTTTAACACGTGTCTTTCCGTTCAGGCGCCGCGCCCCGCGCGGCTGCCGCAAGCCGGTATTGAGCCCGTGCAACTGTATCTGCCCATCGCCGAGATTTCGGTGAACATGTTCATGATCTTCGGCATGGGTGGCGCCGTGGGCTTTCTGTCCGGGCTCTTCGGCATTGGCGGGGGCTTTCTGCTGACGCCGCTTCTCATCTTCTCCGGCATCCCCCCCGCCGTGGCGGTTGCCACCGTCACCACGCAAACCGTGGCCTCGTCGGCCTCCGGCGTGCTGACTTACTGGCGGCGCGGGGCCATCGACATGAAGATGGCCGGCATCCTGCTTACGGCGGGTATTGCCGGTTCGGCTGCCGGCGCCTGGCTTTTCGGCAAGCTGCAGGCCATCGGCCAGCTCGATGTGGTCATTGCCCTGTCCTACGTGACGTTCCTCAGCACCGTTGGCGGCCTGATGCTGGTGGAATCCCTGCGGGCGATCCGCCAGCGCCGGGCAGGCACGGCCCGCGCGGCCCGCAAGCCCGGCCAGCACAACTGGATCCATGGCCTGCCGCTGAAGGTGCGCTTCCGCAAGTCGAAGCTTTATCTCAGCGTCATCCCGATCATCGTGCTTGGTGCCGGCATCGGCTTCATCGGCACGGTTCTGGGCATCGGCGGCGGCTTCCTCATGGTTCCCGCCATGATCTATCTGCTGCGCATGCCGACCAGCATCGTCATCGGCACCTCGCTGATGCAAATTCTCTTCACGATGGCTTTTGCCACGCTGTTCCTGTCCATCAGCACCCAGACGATCGACATCGTGCTGGCCTTGACGCTGATGATTGGCGGCGTCATCGGCGCGCAGTTCGGCGCCCGCATGGGCCAGAAGCTGCGCGGCGACCAGTTGCGCCTTCTCCTGGCGCTGCTGGTGCTGGCGGTTGGCGTGCGCTTCGCCGTGGATCTTGTCGTCATGCCGGACGAGTTCTACTCAGTCGCCGTGCGCAAGGGGGAGGGCCTGTGATGCATTCGCTGTCCCGTCATCTTGTGGCTGTGTTTGTGCTGGCAGGGGCCTTGCTGCCGTCTGCAGCGCGGGCTGAAGGGCTGGTAACGGCCCTGTCCGCGGACACGGTCAGCATTGCCTCGAATTTCACCGGCGCGAAGATCGTCGTCTTCGGCCAGGTGGAATTGCCGCCCGGCGTCTCTGCGCCCGATGCCGGTTACGACCTCGCGGTGGTGCTGAAAGGTCCGCCTGAAAACGTCACGACACGCCGCAAGGGCCGTTTTCTCGGTGTGCTGTGGGTCAACCGGGAAGCCGAGACGTTTTACGGCGTGCCCTCATTCTACGTCATGTCCTCGACCGATCCGGCGAGCGAACTGGGCCCGCGGCAGATGCTGGAGGAGAACAGCATCGGGGCAAGCTACGTCAATCTGCCCATGAGGGCCGATTCCGAGATGCCGCTTGCCGAGAGAGCCCATTTCCGCCACGCTTTTCTACGGCTGCGCAAGGAGCACGGCACCTACGTGGACCAGCCGGGCAAGGTGGAGTTTCTGACCCCGACCATGTTCCGCACGACCATTTCACTGCCTGCGACGACGCCGGTCGGTGTCTATACGGTGGACACATTTCTTCTGCGGGGCGGAGAAATGCTGGCGCAGGATCAGAAGGGACTGACGGTGGCCAAGACCGGCTTCGAGCAGATGACCTTCGACATGGCGCATGAGCAGCCTGCGCTTTACGGGCTTGCGGCGATTGCGCTGGCGGTCTTCACCGGCTGGCTTGCCGGTGTCGTCTTCCGCAGGGATTGAGCGTAAGCTGCTGGCGGGATCAGTCTGCGATCAGCTTGGCGGCTGTGAAGGGGTAGAGCCTGTCCGCTCCCAGAAGGAAAGCCGAGAAACGGCGGGGCGGGAAAACGGCCGCAAAGGCCGGATCCATCACATTCAGACCGCCCGTCAGCGCGCCGAAGGCCGGCAGGACCAGCCGTGTGCCATCGGTGGCAAAGCAGGGGCGGCGGATGGAGCGGCCATAGCGGCGCACCTTGGCCGCCGGATGCAGATGGCCGCAGACTTCACCCTTTGCAGCGCCGTTGCCTTCTGAGGGCTCATGCCGGAAGGTGAGGCCGCCCAGGCTCAGATCGTCAACGCATTCCCCGCAGAGCCGCACGGGCGCCACAGGATCATGATTGCCGGTGACCCAGATCCATTCGCGGTTGAGCTGCAGCGTGGCAAGGAAGGCGCGGTAAGGTGCGGGCAGCCGGTCCGAGCCTTCCGCATCATGGAAACTGTCCCCCAGGGCAATGATGCGGGACGGGTCGAACGCCTCGATCACCAGTGCCAGGCGTTCCAGCGTGGCCGCCGTATCATAGGGCGGCAGCAGAACGCCGCGGCGGGCGAGAGAGGAGGCTTTTTCCAGATGCAGGTCGGCGACGATGAGGGTGGCTTCTTCGGCCCACCAAGCGACGCCGCTGTCATGCAGACCGAGCTGGGTTCCGGCAACGGCAATATCGTGACACACGGGCGTGGTGCGCCGCATTGGTCCCGGCTGTCTGAGCGCCGTCATGCCATGGCCTCCCCGATCAAATCATCCGCTGCTTCTGCAAGGATGCTTTCCTGAGCCTCGCCATAAATGGGTTCTCTTCCGATTTCCAGCAGAACAGGAACCGCAAGGGGCGAAACTCTTGCGAGATGAGTATGCGTGATTCGACCCTTGATCCTTAAAAGAAGTTCACCAAGCCGGGAGATATCCAGAAGTCCTTCTGCTGCATCGTTCCATGTTGCACGCAGAAGGATATGGTCCGGCTCGTGCTGGCGCAGCACATCATAGATGAGATCGGATGAAACCGTGACCTGGCGGCCGGATTTCTCCTGCCCCGGATGGCGCCGCTCGATCAACCCGGAAATGACGGCGCAGTAGCGGAAGGTGCGCTTCAAAAGGCTGGACTCCGCCAGCCAGGCATCCAGGTCATCGCCCAGAAGATCCTCCTCGAACAGGGTATCGAGAGACAGGCGGCCGGTGCGGATGAGAAGATCCGGATCCCCCAGCCCCCAGATCGCCAGCGCATAGTCATTGGCGACAAAGCCCAGCGGCTTGGCGCCCAGCCGCTCCAGCCGCCGGGTCAGCAGCATGCCGAGTGTCTGGTGGGCGAGGCGGCCCTCGAAGGGATAGCAGACGAGGTAGTGCTTGCCGGCACGCGGGAAGGTTTCCACCAGCAGGCCGCTGCGGCTGGGCAGGAGGGACTTGGCCCGCTGCAGTTCCAGCCAGTCGCGCACCTGATCCGGTAAGGCCGGCCAGTGGTCCGGCTCGGACAAAAGCCGCCGCACGCCATCGGCCAGATAGGTGGAGAGCGGAAACTTGCCGCCCTGATAGGAGGGCACCATCGGCTTTTCGGCCTTTGCCCGCGAGACATAGGCCTCGCTTTCGATGATGCTTTCAAACCGCAGGATCTCGCCTGCAAAGAGGAAGGTATCGCCGGGGGCAAGCTGCTCCAGAAACCATTCCTCGATCTCGCCCAGCACCCGGCCGCCGCGCCCCAGCGGTGTGCGGCGTCCCTGTTCCTTGCCGCGCACCAGCCGCACCTTCAGCATGGGGGCTTCGACAATGGTGCCCACATTCAGCCGGTATTGCTGGGCAATGCGCGGATGGGTGATGCGCCACTGCCCGTCCGGGCCCTGTTTCAGCTTGGCGTAACGGTCGTAGCTTTTCAGCGCATAGCCGCCGGTGGCCACGAAATCGAGCACGCGGGTAAAGGTTTCCCGGTCGAGATGGCGGTAGGTCTGCGTCTCGCGGATTTCGGCGTAGAGCTCATCCGCATCAAAGGGCCCGGCGCAGCCCATGCCGAGAATATGCTGGGCCAGCACATCCAGCGCGCCGCGCCGCAGCGGCGGGGTGTCCTGTCCGCCGCTGGTGGAGGCTTCGAGCGCGGCCCGGCATTCCAGCACTTCGAAACGGTTGGCAGGGACGAGAACGGCGCGGGATGGCTCGTCCATGCGGTGATTGGCGCGGCCGATGCGTTGGGCAAGGCGGCTCGCCCCCTTCGGCGCGCCCACATTGATGACGAGATCGATATCGCCCCAGTCGATGCCCATGTCGAGGGACGAGGTGGCAACCACGGCGCGGAGCTGACCCGAGGCCATCGCCGCCTCCACCTTGCGCCGCTGGCCCACATCCAGCGAGCCATGGTGCAGGGCGATGGGCAGGGTGTCCTCGTTGATCTTCCAGAGGTCCTGAAACAGGCTTTCGGCCTGCGAGCGGGTGTTGACGAACAGCAGCGTCACCCGGTGCGCCTTGAGAAGCCGGTAAATATCATCCAGCGCATAGCGCGCCGAATGCCCGGACCATGGCACGCGCTCGGACGTATCGAGAATGGTGATATCCGGCGCTGCGCCGCCAGTGACGGTGACCAGTTCGCTGAGGCAGCGGCGCTCCGGGTCCGTCTGGGCCACCAGATAGGCGCGCAGGTCATCCGGCTCTGCCACCGTTGCCGACAGGCCGACGAGCCGGACATCCGGGGCAATGCGGCGCAGTCGGGCAAGCCCAAGCGCCAGCAGATCGCCGCGCTTGGAGGTGACCAGCGCATGGAGCTCATCCAGAACGATGGTCTTCAGGCCCTTGAACATGCCGGATGCTGCAGGGTCGGACAGCAGCAGGGCGATCTGTTCCGGCGTTGTCAGCAGGATATCGGGCGGTGCCTGCTTCTGCCGCTGGCGCTTGTGGGTGGGGGTGTCGCCGGTGCGCGTCTCGATCCGCACCGGCAGGTCCATCTCCGCCACCGGCGTTTCCAGATTGCGGGCAATATCGACGGCGAGCGCCTTGAGCGGGGAAATGTAGAGCGTATGCACGCCCTGCCGCATCGCCTGAACCGTGCCCGGCTTCGGCCGTCCCCGTTCCGTCAGCTCGACGAGGCTCGGCAGGAAACCCGCCAGCGTCTTGCCCGCACCGGTCGGGGCAATGAGCAGCGCGGATTGTCCGCGGCCCAGCACATCCAGCAAGGCCAGCTGATGCTCACGCGGGCTCCAGCCGCGCGCGGCAAACCAGGCACGGAACTGTTCGGGCAGAAGCTGATCCTGAGAGGAGGCGGTCATGTGCAAGGGCTGCGCCGGGCCTGAGGCTGTGAGAGAGGAAAGGCCTGGGGCCATGGCTTCTGATTATAGGTCAGCCGGTTGCCGCTCCAAGCTCTTTCGAGACAGGAATAATCCGCATGTTGACCGCCTCTGGCAAATGGCCGCGAAGGCCCTATGCTTCCCTCCCATGTCCATTGCCGCATCCAGCCTTCTGCATCTGACGCCGGAAGGGCTCTTCTGCCCTGAGGCGAACGCCCATGTCGATCCGGTGCGCCCGGTGGCGCGGGCCATCATCACCCATGCCCATGCCGACCATGCGCGGGCCGGACATGGGGCAGTGCTGGCGACACAGGAAACGCTCGATATCATGGCCCTGCGCTATGGCGAGGGCTTTTGCGGCCAGCGGCAGACATTGGCCTATGGTCAGAGGCTTGATCTGGGCGGCGTGACTTTGACGCTGAAGCCTGCGGGGCACGTGCTTGGATCGGCGCAGGTGGTGCTGGAGGCGGGGGGAGCGCAGGCCGTCATCTCCGGCGACTACAAGCGGCAGGCTGATCCGACATGTGCGCCGTTCGAGCTGGTGCCCTGCGATGTCTTCGTGACGGAGGCAACCTTCGGCCTGCCGGTCTTCCGTCATCCCGATGCCGGTGCGGAAATGGCCAAGCTGCTGGCTTCGCAGGCGTTGTTTCCGGAGCGCACGCATCTTGTTGGGGCCTACGCACTGGGCAAGGCGCAGCGGGTCATCGCGGAGTTGCGCCGCGCCGGATATGACCGGACCATCTATCTCCACGGCGCGCTGGAAAAGATCACCGCCTATTACCAGAGCCGGGGCATTGCACTGGGGCCGGTGGAGCCGGTGGGAGGGCTCGGCAAGGAGCTGGCCGGGGAAATCGTGCTGTGCCCGCCGGGAGAACTAGCGGGACGCTGGGCGCGGCGCTTCGGCGATCCGGTGACGGCGGTGGCCTCCGGCTGGATGCGCGTGCGTGCCAGAGCCCGCCAGCGCGGGGCCGAACTGCCGCTGGTCATTTCCGACCACGTGGACTGGCCCGATCTCACCCGCACGGTGCTGGAAACCGGGGCGGCGGAAACATGGGTCACCCACGGCGCCGAGGAGGCTCTGGTGCACTGGTGTGAAACCGTTGGACGCAAGGCCCGGCCTCTCCATATGATCGGCTACGGGGAAGATGAAACCGAAACCGATTCTGCCCCGGCTGACACTGACACTTAAGCTTGAGGCGCGCTGCAGACCTGCCGCGCCCTTTCAGGAAGACGGCCATGGCGGACAAGAACGAGATCGAAGACACCGCAGAACCTGCCGAGCAGGAGCTGGAAGCAGCCATTGCGGAACTTTTCGAGGATTATCTCGCCGGTTTCAACGATGCCGATGCAGAGGCGCTCATCGATTGCTTTTCCTTGCCTGCCACCATCTGGCAGATGGAAAAGGGCTATGTCTTTGATGACGAGGAAGAGCTGGCGGAGAACATCGACGCCCTGCTGGATGCGCTCGACAAGGAGAATATCTCCTATTCCGAATTTGACGTGGTCTCTGCCCACATCTCAGGCCCGACGGCGCTGGTCACGCTCGACTGGCGTCAGGAAAGCGCTGATGGCGAGAGCGTCTTCGAATTCACCTGCCACTATCACCTCGTCTCCGATGGCGAGGTCTGGCGCATTGCCATGATCGTCAACGAGCAATAAGCGGCAGCTGATTTTACGTCTTTCCCACCTTGCTCTGAGTCACCCCGGCCAAGCGTAGCGCGAGCCGGGGTCTACTCGTTCGCAGAAAGGCAGGTTTGGGCAGGAGCGCTGCGCCAGACCTGCCCGGTCTTATGTCCCGCTGCGAGGGCAAATCTGATTGCTCTGCAAGCGAGTGGTCCCCGGATCTGCGCTGCGCTTCGTCCGGGGCGACCTTAGTGTGTGGCGCGGCCTATACCAGCTCCCGATGAGGTGAGTTCACCGGGCGCCTGCCTCAGCCGTCCTGCTTCTTCGACTTCTTCTTCACGCCGTCGCCCTTGCGGTGGGCCGCCTTTTTCGGGCCGCCGTCCTTGAAGGCCGGCTTGCCCTTGCGCGGGGCGAAGCCTTCACCGGCTGGTGCGCCGCCGAAGCCGCCGCCGTCAGGGCCGCGCTTGCCGCGCTTCGGGCCACGGTCGAGCGGGGCCTCGTCCATCGGGGCAAAGGCCGGATGCGTCGGGCGCGGTTCATCATCCTCGAAACGCCTGCGGCGCGGAGCCGGGCCGCCACGGCCAGCGGGGGCACCGCCACCGAAGCCACGGCCTGTGTTGCGTTCACGGGCGCGCTCGTAACGGCTCGGGCCGTCCTCGTCATTGCCACGGAAGGACGGGGCAAAGCCGCCGCGCACGTCGGCGGGTTCGATCACCACACCGCGCTCGCCGGAGCCATCGCGGCGGATCACATCGGCATATTTCTCCGCATGGCCGCCCATGATCTCGAAGAGGGTTTCGGTGTTGCCGATCTTGATGGCACCCACTTCCTTCTTCGTCACATGGCCGGCGCGGCAGATCATCGGCAGCAGCCAGCGCGGGTCGGCGCGGTGCTTGTGGCCGAGGGACAGGCGGAACCAGACGCCATCTTCGAACTTGTTGCGGACCTCGAAGCTCTTGCCGCCACCGAAGTCATCACGCGGGCCCCTGTCTCCTCTGTCACCACGCTCACGCGGGCCGCGGGCTTCAAAGCTGTCTTCCGTCAGCTCTTCCGGCGGCGGCAGGCGCAGCTGGTACAGGCGCACGAAGGCCGCCGCGATACGCTCGGCATCATGCACGGCCAGAAGCTCGCGGGCCGTCTCCAGATCTTCTTCTTCTGCCGGTTCGTTCAGAACCGGGTCGGCAAGAAGACGGGCCTTGTCCTGGGCGCGGATGGCATTGGCGGAGGGGGCTTCACGCCATTCGGCCTTCACACCGGCCAGCTGCAGCAGGCGCTCTGCGGCGCGGCGGCGCGGGAAGGGCACGACGACAACGCTCGATCCCTTGCGGCCGGCGCGGCCCGTACGGCCAGAGCGGTGCAGCAGGGCGGCCTTGCCGGTCGGCAGGTCGGCGTGAATGACGAGATCAAGGTTGGGCAGATCGATGCCGCGTGCGGCCACATCGGTGGCGACGCAGACGCGGGCACGGCCATCGCGCATGGCCTGCAGCGCATGGCTGCGCTCGGCCTGGCTCAACTCGCCCGACAGCGCCACGACCGAGAAGCCCCGGTTGGCAAGGCGCGACGTCAGCCGGTTCACCGCCTCGCGGGTGGCGCAGAACACGATCGCCTTCTGGGCCTCATGGAAGCGCAGGATGTTGATGATGGCGTTCTCGCGCTCGTTCGGCACGACCGGCATGGCGATATAGTCGATGTCGACATGCTGCTCGCGGCCGCTGATCGTGGTCAGGCGCACGGCGTTGCGCTGGAAGCGCTGGGCGAGATCGGCAATCGGTTTCGGCACGGTGGCCGAGAACATCAGCGTGCGGCGGTCTTCCGGAGCAGCGTCCAGAATGAACTCCAGATCCTCACGGAAGCCGAGGTCCAGCATTTCGTCGGCTTCGTCCAGAACCACGGCGCGGATGCCGGAAAGGTCGAGGGCGCCGCGTTCGATGTGGTCGCGCAGGCGGCCCGGCGTGCCGACGACGATGTGGGCGCCGCGTTCGAGAGCCCGGCGCTCGGCGCGCGGGTCCATGCCGCCAACGCAGGACGCGGTCTGGGCGCCGGCCTGCTCATAAAGCCAGGTCAGCTCAGCCTTGACCTGCAGGGCCAGCTCGCGGGTCGGGGCGATGGCAAGGGCCACCGGCGCACCGGCGGGGCCGAGGTGTTCATCGTCTCCAAGCAGCGTCGGAGCAAGGGCGAGGCCGAAGGCAACAGTCTTGCCGGAGCCCGTCTGGGCGGAAACCAGAAGGTCGGCGTCTGCGGGGGCGTCGGCCAGGATGGTTTCCTGAACCGGAGTAAGGCTGGAATAGCCCCGTTTTGCCAAAGCGGCGGCCAGCGCCGGTGCAACGGCGTGCGTCTCGATCATGTGTGTCTTTCGTGAAAAAGGGGGCGGAGCAGCCTTCATATGTCCGGCGTGCCCGTCATGTTGGAACCCCCTATACGGCAAAATAGCCCTGCCGTCCACTGGCTGCGGCAAACCTCTGGCACACGGCTGCTTGCCGGGAGCTGCATGCGTGCGGTCCGGATAGGTCCAAACACCTAATATGCCAGAAATCACGCTTTGGAGTTGTCTGGTTAGTCTGGCGTTAACTCAGAGTACCTACCGAAGCATATTCAGGTTGTAGGTCCGGACTGATGGATGGTGGGCTTCGATGCGCAATATACGTCTGCAAATCGCTTTCATGGCGGTAGTACCGCTTCTGGCAGTTGTTGTTTATGCCAGTAATTTTCTTCTGAGCGAATTCACATACCTGCGCAAGATGCAAGACATGAAACCGCTCGTTGAGGTTTCGGGCCTTGTCGAGGCTGTCGTGGACGAATTGCAGAAGGAACGCGGCCAGACGGCGGTGCTCATTGCCTCCGGCTATGACCAGGCAGCGGCAGCGGCTGTCACCAAACAGAGGGGCGCAACGGATGCAGATCTGCAGGCTCTGCAAGTCTTCCTGTCGCAGGCTGCTGTGGCGGATGCCTCTGCCGAGCTCAAGGAGATGGCCAGCCTCCCGCGCGTCATTGCCAGCCACCGGTCCGCGGTCGATGCCCGTTCGGTCAATGGCGCTGACAACCTGAAGGTTTACACAGATCTGATCTCCGGCCTCATGGGCACGGTTTCTGCGATCGCGCTTGATACGGGCGAGCCGCGCCTGGCCGCGGAATTGCTGCCGTTCACGGCGCTTATTCAGGCCAAGGAAGCCGGCGGGCTGGAGCGCGCCATCGGTGCGCGCCTGTTTACGGCGGCCAGCAAGGGGGAGGTGACCGACTATGCGGTGTTCCTGTCTTTTGTCGACCGGGTGGCTGCCGGCGAGGCCTATCTTCAGAGCTTCCACATGCTGGCGACGCCTGACCAGGCCGCAGCGCTTGACCGGATGATGACCGGCAGCGCCGTTCAACAGGTCAGGGACTGGCGCAAGGTGCTTCTCACCCTGCCGCAGACAGACAATGGGCAGGGGGTGACGGGACCGCAGTGGTTCGATGCGGCAACGGCCCGGCTCGACATCATCCGCAAGGAGACACTGGACCTGCTCAAGGCCGCCGGTGAGACCGTCGCGGTCATGGAGGGCGAAGCCTATTCCCGCGCGCTGGTTGCCGGGCTCATGTCTGCCGCGGCCATCGCGGTGACGGTGATCATCAGCCTTCTCAATCTGCGTGCGATCCTCGCCAACCTGCGCCAGATCCGCGCAGCGCTGGGCCGGGTGGCGCAGGACGAGACCGACTTCACCATGCCGCTGCTGGAGCGGGGCGACGAAATCGGCGATCTGGCCCGCGCAGGCACCGTGTTCCAGGACAATGCCCGCCGCCGTCAGGCGCTGGAAAAGGAAATGGAGCAGGAGCGTTCGCTCGAAGGCGGCCGCCAGTCGCAGGTCGAGGCCATCATCGACCGTTTCCGCAGCATGATCGATGCCAGCATGCAGGCCGTGGCCGAAAAGACGGAAGCGATGGCCGGCAGCGCCCAGCGGGTGACGGAAGTGTCGGGTCAGGCCTTTGCCGCTGCCGATCAGGCAAGAGCAGCCTCCGCAAGCTCCTCGCGCAGTGTCCAGACCGTGGCCGCAGCAGCCGAAGAACTGTCCAGCGCCATCTCCGAGATCCTCAACCAGTCCGACCGGTCCTCTGTTGCCATCACAGCTGCAACCGAAGTGGCGCACGAGACGGATGTGCATGTGTCGAGCCTGGCGGAAGCGACGGACAAGATCGGCGTTGTCGTCGAGATGATCCGCGCCATCGCCGAGCAGACGAACCTTCTCGCCCTCAACGCCACCATCGAGGCAGCACGTGCCGGAGAAGCGGGCAAGGGCTTTGCCGTTGTGGCGGCCGAAGTGAAGGAACTGTCCAACCAGACGGCCCGGGCGACGGAGGAAATCGCCGCCCAGATCACTTCGGTGCAGGGCATGACCAGCAAGGCGGTGACCTCGATCCAGCGCATCACCGGATCGATCGAATCCGTGATGGAAATGACGACGGCCATCAAGAACGCGGTCGGCGAACAGAGCGCAGCAACACGCGAGATCACCCAGAGCATCACCATCGCGGCCGATGGCTCGGATCAGGTTGCGGCCAGCGTCGCCAATGTGACCCGGACCGCACAGGACACGCGCACCGAGGCGGAGATGGTCGACAGCCTGTCGCGTGATGTGAAGTCCGTCTCCGAGAACCTGTCCAAGGCGGTCGATGCCTTCCTTGCGGATATGGTTCAGGATGTGGAAGCCCGCCGCGCGGCCCTGCGCCGCCAGATGGCGAGCTGATACGCGCAGCAGAGACATGTTGATGAAGGACGCCGGTGGCAGCCCCGCCGGCGTCCTTTTGCTGTTCCACGAGCCAACTTCGTGGACTTGGGGCCCCGGCGCGTTATCATCCGGGTATGCGTGCCTTTTCCCGCCTTCTGGACCGTCTTGCCTTTGAAAGTTCCCGCAATGCCAAGGAGGCGCTGCTGGTGGATTATTTCCGCCGCACACCGGACCCGGACCGGGGCTATGCCCTTGCGGCGCTGACGGGCACGCTGGAGTTCCGCCACGCCAAGCCTGCGGTGCTGCGGGCGCTGGCAGGCGAGCGGACGGATCCGGTGCTTTTCGCGCTGTCCTATGATTTCGTCGGCGATCTGTCAGAGACGGTGGCGCTGATGTGGCCCGCGCCCGACCGGACCGGCGAAGCCGATGGCGAGGGGCCGGGACTTTCCGCCGTGGTGCTGCGGCTCTCTGGCGCTGGCCGCAGCGAGGTGCCGCAGCTGATTGCCGGATGGCTGGACCTTCTGGATGAGACGAGCCGCTGGGCGCTTTTGAAGCTTGTCACCGGCGGCTTGCGGGTGGGTGTGTCCGCCCGCCTCGCCAAGACAGCGCTGGCGCGGCTTGGAACAGTCAGCGTGGATGAGATCGAGGAGGTCTGGAACGCGCAAAAGCCGCCCTATACGGCGCTGCTGTCTTGGGTGGAGGGGCAGGGCGGCAAGCCGGAAGCCTCGGACCCGGCACCTTTCCGGCCGCCAATGCTGGCACACCCGCTGGACGAGGCGCGGGACATGGAGGCGCTGGACCCGGCGGAGTTTCTGGCTGAATGGAAGTGGGACGGTATCCGCGTGCAGGCTTCAGCCGGGCGAGATGCGGCGGGCAGGCGTGTGGCGCGGCTTTACTCCCGCTCCGGCGATGACATTTCCGCCGCCTTTCCCGATGTACTGGAGAGCCTCACCTTCGAGGGCTGTATCGACGGGGAACTGCTGATCCTGCGCGATGATGCGGTGCAGCCCTTTTCCGAGCTGCAGAAGCGGCTGAACCGCAAGACGGCAGCACCGAAGCTGATGCAGCAGCTTCCGGCCGCCATCCGGGCCTATGATCTTCTGACGGAAAATGGAGAAGACCTGCGCGCCCTGCCGTTTGAGCAAAGGCGGGCGCGGCTCGAGGCTTTCCTGATCGCGCAAGCCCCGCCGCGCATTGACCTGTCGCCGCTGGTGCCCTTTGCGAACTGGGAGGAACTGACCCGCTGGCGGGAGGAGCCTTCCGCGCATCTGCCGGAGGCTGATGCAGGCGCCGTGGAAGGGTTGATGCTGAAGCGGCGCCAGTCGCCCTATCTGGCAGGGCGTCCGCGCGGGGAATGGTTCAAGTGGAAGCGCGATCCCTTCACGGTGGATGCGGTGCTCATGTATGCGCAGCGCGGCCACGGCAAGCGCTCGTCCTACTACTCGGATTACACCTTCGGCGTCTGGCGGGGCGAGGAGCTTGTGCCGGTGGGCAAGGCCTATTCCGGCTTTACCGATGAGGAACTGCTGGAGATCGACCGCTTCGTCCGCAACAACACCGTCAACCGCTTCGGTCCGGTGCGGGAAGTGGCGCATACGCCCGATCTGGGGCTGGTGCTGGAAGTGGCGTTCGAGGGGCTGAACCGTTCCGGACGGCACAAATCCGGCCTTGCCATGCGCTTTCCCCGCATCGCCCGCCTGCGCTGGGACAAGCCGCCGCATGAGGCTGACCGGATCGAGACTCTGGAGGCTCTGTTGCCAATGCCTGCCAGCGTGACTTGAGTCTCCGGCGCGAAACCGGCAAGGTTCGCCCTGACCGGAAAAGCCGGTTCGACGGGAGACCTGCCAGTGATCGACTATTTTTACACCCACGTTTCGCCCTGGGCCTATCTCGGCCATCAGGCCTTTGTGGATCTTGCGGCGGCGCATGGGCAGGAGGTGCGGTTCCGGCCGGTCAATCTGGCCGGGGTCTTCGAGGTGTCGGGCGGTCTGCCGCTGGCCAAGCGCCATCCGGTGCGTCAGGCCTACCGGTTTGTCGAGTTGCAGCGCTGGCGGGAAAAGCGCGGCGTGCCGCTGACACTGAAGCCTGCCTTCTTTCCCGCCGATCCCACCCTGGCCGATTGCTGCGCCATTGCCGTTGCCGAAGCGGGTGGTCCGGTGGCGGCCTGTTCGGCGCGGCTGTTCCGCGCCATCTGGGTTGAAGACCTGAACATCGCCGACGAAGCGGTTCTGGCCGGGCTGTTGAGGGAGATGGGCCTTGATGCCGGCGCCTTGCTTGAAGCAGCAGGCAGCGTGGCCATTCAGGAGGCCTATCAGGAGAACCAGCGCCGTGCCATCGAACTGGGCGTCATCGGCTCGCCCTGCTACGTACTGAAAGGTGAGCCCTTCTGGGGGCAGGACAGGCTGGACCTGCTGGAAGATGCGCTTGTCTCGGGCCGGGATGCCTTCCGGCCGGTTTGAGGCGGGACAAGCTTCCTGGGCAGAACTGCCGCAACGGCGTGCTTTTGACATAGTCCCCCGCTAACATGCAGCTTATGTGGGCGAGTGCCCCGGCGCGCGGCGAATGGAGGCACGGTCGATGGCTGATCCGAAACTGGCATCATCTGCGCGGCTGCGCGCAGGAAGGCTCGCCGTGGCTCTTCTGGCCCTGTCCGGCTTCCTGCATGGACAAGTGGCAGAGGCGAAAAGCGCGGCACCGCAGGGCGGCCTTGCGGCCGGCCAGGTGGCAGGTCAGGGGGCTCCCGCAAAGACCGTGCCCTCGGGCAAGCCTGCCGCCAAGACAAAAGCCCAAGGCCAGAGCCAGAGCCAGAGCCAGGTTAAAACCAAGCCCAAGCCTGCTCCCGCCGTTCCCGCAAGCAAGACTGCAAGCAACGCTGCAGGCAGATCCCAAGCGGACACACCAGCGAAAGTGCCGGTGAGCCGGCCTGCAACGGCACCTGTCCCGGTGGCGGACCAGCAGGCAAATCCGGCGCAGGAGGCCGCACCGACTGAGGCTCCGGTCGCTGATCCGCGGCGTTACGCGCTCGTGAAAGTGGACGGCAGCTACCTGCGGCTGGACAGGGTGGCCGGAACGATCGCCTTCTGCAAACCGGCCAATGGAGTGTGGCGCTGCATGCCCTCTCCGGATGCGGAAGCCGCTTATCTGGGTGAAATCGACCAGCTGAGGCAGGAAAACGCGGCCCTGCGGCAAGAAATTGCGGCTCTCAAGGGCAACTCGGACAGCGGCGTCCCGGGCCGCCCCTCCTCAGAAGCCCCCCGCGGCAACACCCGCCCTGCGCCGGAACTGTCGCAAAAGGATGAAGAACAACTCGACGAAATGCTCTCCTTCACGGAGCAGGCCATGCGCCGGTTCTTCGGTCTGATGCGGGATCTGCAAAGAGAAACGGGCCAGTAGACGGCCTTTCCCTCGCATCTCACGGCCGCGTTGCAGGCTCCGGCGGGACAGGCTGTCTCCTTTGCTCAGTCTGCCCGCAGGCGTGACAGGGCTTCCTGCGTGCCAGTAGGCAGGACCGCTGGCTCGCCGCTCTCCCGGCAAATGGGGCCGAAAGCGGTGTCGGTGATGGCGCAAAGGCGGCTGGCGCGGCTTTCAAACACGAAGAAACGCGCGCCCAGCATGTTTGCCTGGGTGCCGGTCAGGCTGACGGCGATCACGAAGCTTTCGCCTGCCTTGAGCGGACTGATCCAGGTCAGTTTCATCTCGAAAAGACGGCGCTCGCTGCCTGTTTCCTGTTGCCAGCCGAGGTTCAGGGGAGTCTGTTGCCAGACATGAGGCAGCGCCTCGCCGATGCATTGCGCGACAAAGCCATCATCTGCCTTGTTGTCCGCCCCAAGATGCCTTGGGAGCACGGTTCCCCGGTAAATGACCGATCCGCCGCCCTCGACAATGCTTTCCAGCGTTGCCTTGTTGGCCAATGGAGAAGGGGGCAAGGCACGGGGCGCCGCTTCCTCCGGCATGGCCTGAACCACATCTTTGAACTTGCTGCGGAACGTGCGGGCGGTGCCGGCAGGCGGGGTATAGCCATCGATAGCCGTGGCCAGAACCTCTCCGGTCACGGCGTTCTTCATCTGATGGACGATGGTCAGAATATGCGGGCCGTCGAAACAGACGAGAGAGGAAACCACAAGCAGCGTGCTGCAGGGGGCCGGAGTGTGGAAGCGGATATGCCGCACGCGGCGTGCGCCGACCAGAGACTCGCTCAGCGCGCAGATGAGCCGGAACTGCCTGTCCGCCTCATCGAGCCGTTGGACGCAACCATGTTCGCTCAAAACACCCTGTTCTGTACAATCGCTGTGGCTCACATAGGAGAACAGGGTTTCTTCAGTCAGCATCGTGTGGTGGCCCTGATGGTTGCTGTAGCCGGGAAAATATGTAACTTACTTTCAGGTAATAGTAGAGTTATTCATAATTACGCTAAGGAAATTATCAATAAGAGATTTGCTCTGGTCCGCTATTTCGAGAGGAAAGCTCTGGAAAACATGGCATCCGCCGGGGAAGACGTCCAGCGTGGCGGAGTTCCCGGACGATATCCATCGGGATGCCTGAAACAACGTGTCATCCAGAAGGGGATCCCGGGTTCCCACCACGAAATAGGCGGGCGGCATGCCGCTCAGGTCTGCCATCAGGGGGGAAATGTCCGCAGACTTGGGGTCTTCGCCGTTCTGCAGATACAAACGGACGAACATTTCGATATCGCGCGTGTTCAGAACCAGCTTCTCCGTGCCCCAGGATCTGGCGCTCGGCGTCAGGCTCAGATCGAAACAGCCGGCGATAAAGACGGCGGCACTGAAGGGTGTCAGGCCGTGCCTGTCCCGCAGGCGCAGCAGGGTGACGGCAGCCAGATTGGCGCCTGCGCTGTCCCCGCCGATGGAAAACCATGACAGCCCGAATTCCTGCGCGGCCGGCCCGATGAGCCAGAGGGCTACAGCTTCGCAGTCATCCGGTGCGGCAGGATAGGGATGTTCCGGAGCAAGCCGGTAGTCCACGGAAGCAACCAGAAGTCCCGTCCTGTCCGCCATCTCGGCCAGCCGCAGATCCTGCAGGTCCGCCCCGCCGAACGTCCAGCCGCCGCCATGAATATGCAGGAACGCCCCCTCCGGCCGGCTGTTCTGTGGCCGGAAAAGCCGCAGGCGAAGCTTGCCCGCTGCCCCGCCACGGGCAGGACCCTCGATCCAGATATCCTCAGCGCGCGGGCTGCGGACGGGGGCCGGGAAGGGGCCTATGCCTTGCTCTCGCCGGTCGCGGACCACCTGCGGGGGGAAGCTCCACTGATCCGGCTCGGCAGCCAGCCGTGCCGCGAGAGCCTCATTGAAGGCGCGTGTTTCTTCGCTCACGGCTTCGGGCAGGAAGAGGGAATGGTGAAGGCTCAGCATCAAGGGTTCTCCGGTTCCGGTGACTGCGGGAAAGCTAAAGTGTCAGATCGTGCCTGCCAATCTGCTTCAGTCAGGGGGCGTCAGGGGGCAATCCGGAGAAGCTGCAGCGCATTGCCGTTTCTCCCAAGTCACTTGCGGGAGATTTCGGGCAAGGCTTGATCTGGTGCAAGGTGATGTGCACTGTGAAGGCAGAGCCTTCCGACCGGGACGGCCGCGCCCGTTGTGCGGTGTGCGCTGGCCTGACCGGATGGAATGGCGTTCGAGCGGATCCGGGAAGCAGATGCGTCAGCATTCCGGTCCGTCCGGACGGTCTGTGATAAGGGGCCGGGAGCCGTGGAGCGGCCCAGACGCCGGCAGACGTGCCGGGGTGTAAAATCGGGGGGGAAGCATTGGCGGACAGCAACAATTACCATTTCATCATTGCGGATGATCATCCTTTGTTTCGCGGGGCGCTGCGGCAGGCGCTTGATTTGCTCTATCCCGGATCGGTGATCGACGAAGCCGGTACGCTGGAGGATGTGACCGCCCGCCTGGAGGATGCCGGCGGCGTGGATCTGGTGCTGCTGGATCTGTCCATGCCCGGCATGCGCGGCTTCTCGGGCCTTATGTTCCTGCGCGCCCAGCACCCTTCGGTCCCGGTGGTGATTGTCTCGGCCAATGAAGAGCCTCAGGCCATTCGCCGGGCCATCGGCTTTGGGGCGTCGGGCTTCATTCCCAAGTCCCATGGCATCGAAGTCATCCGCAATGCGATCGAGCAGGTGATGGCCGGTTCGCTCTGGACCCCGCCGGAAATCGACCTCACCATCGCCGACAAGGATTCTGATGCGGCGCGCCGGCTGGCCAGTCTGACGCCGCAGCAGGTGCGCGTCCTCATGATGCTGTCGGAAGGTCTTCTGAACAAGCAGATCGCCTATGAGCTGTCCGTATCCGAGGCAACCGTCAAGGCGCATGTGTCTGCCATCTTGCAGAAACTGGGCGTTGAAAGCCGGACGCAAGCGGTGATTGCGGCCTCCAAGATCGAAGCCGGAAGCTGGCAGATACCGGAAGCAAGCCAGGATCTTTGATCCTGCTGTTTTGAATCTCAGCCCTGCCAGATTTCGCGAACAGTCAACCGCTGTTCTGCGGGCGTGCCCATCCTTTAGGCATGCTTACTGAGCAATGCTGGGCAGGCTGGAGAGCGTGGACAGGTATTTTATCAAGTTGATTAAATTGATTGGGCCGTTTCCTGTTGAGCTCAATTGGAAATCTTCGCTTTGTTTAATTCAAATCGTGATTTTTACCCCCTCTTTACGGAGATATGAGACATTATGTTCCCCAGCGACACATGTACCCTGTGCGCAAATATTGACCGGATAGTGGATGAGCCAGGCGAAGGCCGAGAAGCAGGTCGCATTCGGAGCAGCAGAGCCCGGTGATGCCGGGCGGGCTGCAGCAGGGGAAGACGTGTGCATGAACGGGGAACTCAGCATCGCTGATTTTCTGAGGCGTCCACTTCATCATCTGACCGACGCCGTGCGCTTCATCTTCCGGGGACTGTTGGATGAGGATGAACTGAGCGGCCGGATACGCGCGCAGCAGATCACCGCGATTGTCCGGTTCATGCCGTATATTACGTCATGGAACGTCTTCAGCGCTCTCATCATCATCAATTTGAATTTCGGTGTGACGCCGCTCTACCTGTTGCTCGCCTGGTCAGCTGCCATGATGTTTGTCATCAGCCGCGGCGTTGCCGTCTGGCAGAAGAGCCGGAAGCGGACATTTACGACGGCGTCCTCCAGAGGCATTGTTTCCGCGACCATACAGGCTGGCGTACTGGGCATCCTGTGGTGCCTGGCACTGTTCATGACCTTTTACTACGGCTCTGAGGACACGCTCATCCTTTCCGCCTGCCTGATTGCCGGACTGATCTGCGCGGGCGGCTTTGTGCTGGCGACGGTGCCTCTGGCAGGCCTTGCCTGGGTCGTGACGATCTGGTGCGGATCGGTGTTCCAGATCATGCAGATCGGCAAGGGGCCGATGGTCGAGCTTGCCAGCTTGCTCTCGGCCTATTCCTTTATGGTGGTGGTTTGTATTCTGGCGGTTTCCCGGGTGTTTGTGGCCCGTGTGATAACGGAGCAGGAACTCGAACACCGGGGACAGGTGATCGGCCTGCTGCTCAACGAGTTTGAGGAAAGCGCCAGCGACTGGCTGTGGGAAACCGACAGCGCGGGCAGTTTGAAACGGACATCTGCCCGGTTCTGCGAGGTTTGCGGGCGCGCCCCGGAAGACCTGCAGGGATACGGCCTGATCGATGCCCTGCAGACAAGTGCCGAGCAGGGGGATGGCTGGGATGAGGTGCGGGAGGTGATGAACGCCTGTCAGCCTTTCCGCGACATGCCCGTGCTGACCATCGTCAATGGTGAGCGCCGCTGGTGGTCTCTCACCGGCAGGCCCTATTTCGACCGAGCCTGCAAGTTCACCGGCTATCGCGGCGTCGGGTCTGACATCACCGATGCCCGCCGCGCCCACGATCTGGTCAAGTATCTCGCCGAGCATGATGCGCTGACCGGAGTGGGCAACCGCAACTGGCTGCTGGGCCGGGCTGGCGAGAGCCTGGAGAACGCGCTGGCCGATGGCAGCAATGTCAGCCTGCTGATGGTGGATCTCGACAACTTCAAGGCCATCAATGACATGCGCGGTCATCCCGTGGGCGACGAGATCCTCAATCTGGTCGCGCAGCGGTTCAGCGAAATCTGTGCCGGACGCGCGGATCTTGCTCGCATTGGCGGTGATGAATTCGCCATTCTGCATGTGGGGCAAAGCCGCCAGAACACCGAGGCGCTGGCGAACGAACTGATCAACAGCCTGAAGGCGCCGCTGCTGACCGATAGCGGCAGCTACACCGTGGGTGCAACGATTGGCATCGCCTGCGCGCCGCGTCAGGCGGACACCATCGATGACCTGATGCGCTGCGCGGATATCGCGCTCTACAAGGCCAAGCGCAGCGGACGGGGGCAGGCCCTGTATTTCGAAGCCGAGATGGACCGGGAACAGCGTGAGCGGCGCGAGATGGAAGCCGCGCTCCGCAGGGCCATCGAAAAAGGCGGCCTCGCCCTGGCTTTCCAGCCGATTGTCTCGGCGCAGACCGGACACATCCAGTCCTGCGAGGCCCTGCTGCGCTGGAACGATCCGTTCATCGGTCCGGTTTCACCCGCCGTCTTCGTTCCCATCGCCGAAGAGGCCGGGCTGATTGTTCCGATCGGGGAATGGGTGCTGCGGGAGGCGTGCAAGCGGGCTGCCGGGAGCAAGCACGAGATATCCATTGCGGTCAATCTGTCGCCGCTGCAGTTCGCGGCGGCGGGGCTTGTTGACGCGGTGAAATGGGCGCTGGAGGAATCGGGACTGCCGGCACAGCGGCTGATCCTGGAAATCACCGAATCCGTGCTGATCCAGGACGCAGGGTCAACGGCCGAGATCCTCAGTCAGCTCAAGGCGCTGGGCGTGCGCATCGCTCTGGACGACTTCGGAACAGGATATTCGTCACTGAGCTACCTGCGTCATTATCACTTCGACAAGATCAAGATCGACAAGTCCTTCGTCAGCGAACTGGGCGATGGCGGGGAGAGCATGGCCATCATCTCTGCGGTCATCATCCTGGCGCGCAGCCTGAAGATGGAAGTGACGGCAGAAGGCGTCGAGACAGAAGAACAGGCCAATCAGTTGCGCCTCATGGGCTGTGGCAGCTTGCAGGGCTATTATTTCGGCCTGCCGGTGGAAAACTGCCCGGACACGCTCGTGCCGCGTCCTGACTATGGCGCCAGCCGGGTAGGGTCGCGAAAGATCGTCACTCAGTAACCAGCATTTCTGTCCGGACCCGCGCCAGCTGGGCCCTGAGCGCCGCAGGCCGGACCGGCTTGTTGAGCAGTCCGATATCCCGCTCCGCCGCTTCCGCCCGCACGGCGCGGCTGCGGTCCGCGGTGATGAGCAGCGCAGGAATGCTGCGGCCGAATTTCCAGCGCAGCCGCACGGCACATTCAATGCCATTGCCCTGATCAAGATGATAGTCGACCAGCATGATGTCGGGGGTGCGGCCAAGCTGCGTCACGTGCTGGGCTGCTTCCATGTCGTTGCTGGCGGTCAGAACCTCGCAGCTCCAGCTTTCCAGCAGGCGGCGCATGCCGTCGAGAATGTTTGGCTCGTTGTCGATGGCCAGAACCAGCATGCCATCCAGCTGGCTGCTGGTCACGGCAACCGGCTCACCAACGCTGGGCAGCACGGGAACAGGGGCTGCTGAGGGAACTTCCACCGCAAAGCAGGAGCCTTTCCCCATTCGCGAGCGCAGGGTGACGGGATGATCCAGCACCCGGCTGATCCGCTCCACGATGCACAGGCCGAGTCCCAACCCTTTGGCCGTGCGGATGCCATCGTCCAGCCGATGGAACTCCATGAAGATGGCTTTCTGCTTGGAGGCCGGAATGCCGATACCTGTGTCGTGAACCTCAATGACGACACGTGAGCCATGGCGGCGGCAGCCGACAAGGACGCGGCCCGTCAGGGTGTATTTCAGGGCATTGGACACAAGGTTCTGCAACAGGCGGCGCAGCAGGCGGCGGTCTGAACGGACGGTGAGCGAGGTCGGCACGAAACTCAGCCTGAGGTCCCGTTCGCGCGCGACCGGGTCGAACTCCAGCTGCAAGGCGCGGAAAATCTCGTCGAGGCGGAAGGTGCCGTATTCCGGCTTGAGTGCGCCGGTGTCGAGGCGGGAAATATCCAGAATGGCGCTGATGATGTCCTCGACGGATTCGAGCGAGGCTTCGACATTGCGCACCAGATCCCCTGCCTCCCCCTCGCGGAACCTGTCGACCAGCACGGAGGCGTAAAGGCGGGCGGCGTTCAGCGGCTGCAGGATGTCATGACCGGCGGCGGCCAGAAACCGGGTCTTGCCGATGTTGGCCTCTTCGGCGGCATGAGTTGCCTGGACGAGCTGCTGGTTGACGCGTGTCAGCTCCTCGGTGCGCTCGCGCACCCGGCGCTCCAGCGTTTCGTGGGATCTGGACAGGGCTTCCTCGGCCAGCACGCGCTCGGTGATGTCGGTGAAGGTGGTAACGATGCCGCCATCCGGCATGGGGCTGATGCGCACCTCCAGAATGGTGCCGGTGATCGACAGGCGCTCCTGGAACGTCTCCTGGCGGATGACCAGCTTCTCGATCCTGTCGGCCACAATCGCATCGGCCGAACTGCCTCTCAATTCGCCCCGCTCCGCATTGAAGCGGATGATGGTGTCGAGCGGGGTGCCCACCTGGCCATATTCAGGTGGAAGGCCTAGCAGGTCGCGGAACTGACGGTTCCAGCAGATCAGCCGCAGATCCCGGTCGAACACGGCGATGCCCTGACGCACCTGATCAAGCGCCGTCTGCAAAAGGTCGCGGTTGTACTGGATGGCCTCCGAGGCATCATCCAGCAGCTTCATGGCGCCCTTGATGGTGGCATCGCGCCGTTTGAGCAACAGCGACAGGACCAGCCTTGCAGAGGCCGCGCCGATGGCCGAGGCCAGAAGCTGCTCCGAATAGCGCAGCACCTGCGCATCCGCCGGAGCGTTGAGATCCAGCGTCAGGCCGCGTTCACGGGCGTACCGGTGGAAGGAACGCTCGGAGCGTTCCACCCCCAGATAGCGGGCGACGGTGGCCTTCAGATCACCAACCGTCACATGGGTCCGCCACAGGCGGAAGGACGGCGTCGAGGCCAGCTCCTGCGGCACGAAGAGATTGGCCTGAAGCCGTTCGGACGGCTCGGGCGCCCGGGTCAGCGAGAAGAGAATGAAACAGGTGAGATTGGCCAGAAGACTGAAGGCAACCCCGTGCAGGAACGGGTCGGCGGGGCTGTAGAACAGGGATTGCGGCCGCAGCCATTCGATGCCGAACGGCCCGTCGAAGAGGATCGCTTCGGCAATAAGCCCGGACTGGACAAAGGTCGGCAGCAGCAGGGTGTAGAGCCACAGGCCAAAGCCCGCCACCATGCCCGCAATCGCACCGCGCGCCGTTGCCTTGCGCCAGAAAAGCCCGCCAAAGAAGGCCGGAGCAAACTGGGCAATCGCGGCAAAGGAGAGGAGGCCGATCGAGGCAAGGGCGGCGGTATCTCCGGCTGCTCTGTAATAGGCATAGGCGAGCAGCAGGATGACGAAGATGGAGGCACGGCGCACGCGCAGCAGCATGCGGCTGAGATCCTTGCCCCGTGTCGAGGCGATATCGTCGCTGCCGCGCTGGCGCAGAATGAGCGGAACCACGATGTCATTGGAAATCATGATCGCCAGCGCCACCGTGGCGACGATGATCATGGCCGTTGCCGCCGACAGGCCGCCGATGAAGGCGAAGAGGGCGAGAAAACCCTGGTTCGAGGCCATCGGCAGGGCGAGGACGTAGGAGTCCGGATTGATGCCGGGATCCAGCGTCAGCATGCCCGCCGCGGCAATCGGCACCACGAAGATGTTGATGGCGATGAGGTAGAGCGGGAACATCCAGGTGGCGAGGCGCAGCTCCGCCTCGGAATTGTTCTCGGTGACCACCACATGGAACTGGCGCGGCAGCAGCAGCGAGGCGATCAGCGACAGGCACGTGATGGCGATCCATTCCGCCGGCTGGAACGGCTGGGAAAAGACGCTGGCGACCTTGGGGCTTGTGGCAATTGCCGCCACCAGATCCAGCGGCCCGTCATAAAGGGCATAGGTGACCCAGAAGCCAACCGCCAGGAACGCGAAGAGCTTGACCACCGCCTCCAGCGCAATCGCCAGCATCAGCCCTTCCTGATGCTCGGTCGCATCAATGTGCCGGGTGCCGAACAGCCATGCGAACACGGCCATGCCGATGGCGATCAGCAGGGTGATGTCGCCGAAGGACGTGAGCAGCGACACCCCGTCCGGCGGGCCGAAGGGGCCGATCATGGTGGTGACCGACAGGGACAGCGCCTTCAGCTGCAGGGCGATGTAGGGAATGATGCCGATGACGGCGATGACCGTCGCCGTTGCGCCAACCGTCTGGCTCTTGCCGTAACGGGCGGCCATGAAGTCGGCAATCGAGGTGATCCGCTCCGTCTTGGCGACCCGGATGATCCGCCGCAGCAGCGGAAAGCCGAAGGCAAAGAGCAGGATCGGGCCTGTGTAGATCGCCAGAAACTCCAGCCCGTTCTGCGTCGCCCCGCCAACCGAGCCATAGAAGGTCCAGGATGTGCAGTAGACAGAGAGAGACAGGGCATAGATGAAGGGCCGGCTCTTCACCGCCAGCGGCAGGCGCGAGCGCCGGTCCCCGAAACTGGCGATGGCAAAGAGCAGCAGGATATAGCCCAGTGCGCTTAAGGTGACGATCCAGCCGTCCAGCATCGCAATCCTGTCCGCCCTTGTCCGGTTGAACCGGACTGCTTGTTGCCTCTGGCCGGATGCACCGGATTTTTCCGTGCGTCTCCGTCCTCCCGTGCTGATCGGACCATAGGTGCGCGGGCTTGTCCATTCGTCTTGCGGCGGGGGCGTGCCTGCGCAAATCTTCCCTTGCGGATAGGATGTGTTAACACTGTCAGGCAGACCGGGCGGACGGCCCGGACCAGGAGCACCAGATCACGGGGGCGGAAATGCTCAAGGAATTCAAAGAATTTGCCATCAAAGGTAACATGCTCGACATGGCCGTCGGCATTGTCATCGGCGCAGCCTTCAGTGCCATCGTCTCCTCCATGGTGGACGATATCATCATGCCGCCGATCGGCCTCATCCTCGGCAACGTGGATTTTTCCGAGCTGTTCCTGGTGCTCAAGCAGGGCATGCCGGAAGGCCCCTATCCGACGGTTGACGCTGCCAAGGCTGCCGGTGCCGTGACCTGGAACCTTGGTCTTTTCGTCAATGCGATGGTGAAATTCACCATCGTGGCCTTCGCCCTCTTCATCGTGGTGAAAGGCGTCAACCGGCTGCGGCGCGAAGAAAAGGCCAAGCCCGCAGAACCGGCTAAGCCGCCGCGCCAGGAACTGCTGCTGGAAGAGATCCGCGACCTTCTGAAGAAGTGAGCCTGGCCGGGATAGGCCTGTCCCGCCGGGGCTGGCACCCGGCGGCAATCATCGCTTTGGGTGAAGTCAGCTTCACGCAGATTCATGTGCTTTTGCCGGAGAGGATTTGTAAGGTCGATGACCAGACACATCCTTCCGGCGGAGCCTGACGTGACCTTGCACACCCCCAATGATCGCATCCTTGATGCTCTCCGGGCGCCTGCCCGCAATGCGCCGGAAAGCGGCATCGTCGAAGTCGTCAATGCGGCGCGCGAGCTGCCGGATGTGATCCCGCTCTGGGTGGGCGAGGGCGATCTGCCGACGCCGGCCTTCATCTGCGAGGCGGCGGAAGCGGCGATGAAGGCGGGTGAGACCTTCTACACCTATCAGCGCGGCCTGCCGGAACTGCGCAAGGCGCTGGCGGATTATCATGGCCGCGTCTTCGGCCGCCCGTTTGATCCGGAGCGCTTCTTCGTCACCGGGTCCGGGATGCAGGCCATCCAGATCGCGGTGCAGATGATCGCCGGGCAGGGGGACGAGGTGCTGGTTCCGGTGCCTGCTTGGCCGAACATTGCCGCCTCTGTCGGGTTGATGGGCGGGGTGCCGGTCTCCGTGCCCCTCGATTTCACGCAAGGCGGCTGGTCGCTGGATGTGGCGCGTCTGGAAGCCGCCATTACGCCGCGCACCCGCGCCATCTTCATCAACACGCCTGCCAATCCGACCGGCTGGGTGGCGAGCCGGGAGGATCTGAAACAGATTCTCGATATTTCCCGCCGCCACGGTATCTGGATTATTGCCGACGAAGTCTATGGCCGTTTCTACTATGGGGCCGGCAATCATGCGCCCTCCTTCCACGAAATTGTGGAAGAGGACGACCGGGTGATCCAGGTGAATACCTTCTCCAAGAACTGGGCCATGACCGGCTGGCGCATCGGCTGGATGTCCGCCCCCAAGGCGCTGGGCCAGGTCATCGAGAATATGGTGCAATATTCCACGTCCGGCGTAGCTGCCTTCATGCAGCGCGGGGCGATTGCGGCGCTGTCTCCGCAAGGGGATGCCTTCCTTGAGGAGCAGAAAGCGCGGGCGCTGGCGGGCCGCAAGATCGTCTGTGATGCGCTGGCGGCCATGGATGGCGTGCGCTTCACCGTGCCGGATGGCTCTTTCTACATGTTCTTCGGCATCGAGGGGCACACGGATGCGCGCCAGCTGGCCATGGATCTGGCCCTTCAGGCGCGGGTGGGGCTGGCGCCTGCTTCGGCCTTCGGTGTCTCCGGGCAGGGCTTCCTGCGGCTGTGCTTTGCCCGCCGGGCCGATCATGTGGAAGAGGGGATGAGGCGCCTTGCCGCTTGGCTAAAGCGTTGACGCAGCTTCGTAGAATGCGTTACGGATTTCCACGTAAGGACTTGTTACCCAGCGTTGTGCTTTGCCGCGCTCGGGACATTTTGGCGGCAGGGCATGGACGAGGGACAGGGACATTGTGGTCAGGGCGCGGCTTGGACCGTATCTGACGCACGTCTGGCCAGTGTTCTGGAGACGGCCGTCGACGGCATCATTGTCATCAACGACCGTATGCGCATCCTGGGCTTCAACAAGGCCTGCGAGCGCCTTTTCGGATACACGGCCGCCGAAGCTCTGGGTCAGAATGTTACCTTGATCATGCCGGGCTCCTATGCCCGCGAGCATGACCACTATGTGGAGCGCTATCTGGAAACCGGCGAGCGGCGGATCATCGGCATCGGCCGTGAAGTCGCCGCGCGCCACAAGGATGGCACCGAGTTTCCGGTGGAGCTGTCGGTCGGAGAGGCGAAGACGCCCGATGGCCGCCAGTTCATCGGCATCCTGCGGGATCTGCGGCACCGCAAGTCGGTGGAGCAGAGCCTAGCGAGGGCGCAGGCGCAACTGGTTCATATGACCCGAATCAGCGCCATCGACGAGATGGGCGCGGCGATTGCCCATGAACTGAACCAGCCGCTGACAGCGATCTTGTTGTATCTTCAGGCCGTTGTCCGCAAGGCGCGCAATGCCGATACCGTCGATGCTCAGTCTCTTGGCGTGATCGAGAAGGCCATGCGTGAGGCCGAGCGTGCGGGGGAGATCATCCAGCGCATGCGCCAGCTGGTGGAGAAGCGCGATCCGGAACGGGTGCCGACGGATCTGCTGAGTTTCAGCCGGTCCTGTGTGGAACTGGTGGAACTGGGATCGGGTGACAGCGGCGTGCGTTTCGAGATGAAAATCCAGCCGCAGTTGCCGGAACTGCCGATCGATCCGGTGCAGATCCGCCAGGTTCTGGTCAACCTTCTGCGCAACGCCCGCGAGGCGGTGCAGGGCTCGCCGGAAAAGACCGTCCGGCTCGAAGTCGAACGGAGCGGCGATTACATCGAGTTTCGCGTCCAGGACAGTGGGCCAGGGGTCCCCTCCGAGGTGGTTCCGGAACTGTTCCGAGCCTTCTCAGGCCACAAACGCAAGGGGCTGGGGCTTGGCCTCGCCATTTCCCGGACCATCGCCCAGAATCACGCCGGTGATCTGAGCCTTGAAAAAGCTGCCGAGGGAGAAGGGGCAACGTTCGTTCTCCGCCTTCCTATTAATTGCAATATTGATCCAGATCGTCACGCTGACGGCAAGTCGTGATATGCCCTTGGGCTATACGCAAGAAAGAGGACTTTAGGGATGACCGAAGCCATCTACATCGTTGATGATGATCCCGCCGTGCGCGATGCATTGTCTGTCGTGTTCGAGATGGAGGGCTTTTCGGTCGAAACCTTCGAGGACGGGGACAGCTTCGTCACGGTTGCCAAGGAGCGTGTTCCGGCTTGCGTCATTCTCGACGTGCACATGCCGGGCCGTTCCGGCATTGACGTGCTGAAGGCCCTGAGCGCGGACAGCTATGAAGCGCCGATCTTCATCATCTCCGGCCAGGGCGATATCCCGATGGCTGTGGAGGCCATCCGCAACGGTGCCTTTGATTTCATTGAGAAGCCTTTTGACGCCGACACGGTGGTTGCCCGTGTGCGCGAGGGCATCGAGGCGCAGCGGAACAAGGGGGCACCTGCAAATGGTGAGACCGGCAGCTTCCCCGGCGCTGAACTGCTGACCCGGCGTGAGCGCGAGGTTCTGGGCAGGATCACGGCAGGGGCTTCCAACAAGGAAGCCGGCCGGGAACTGGGCATCAGCCCTCGCACGGTCGAGGTGCACCGCGCCCGCATCATGGAGAAACTCGGCGCCAAGAATGCGGCGGATCTCGTCCGCATCGTGCTTGCTCATTGAAACGAATGTCATCAGCCCGCTCCTGCAATGCGGGCTGATGACATCGATTGCAAAAATTTGATTCAGATCCCTCGTAATAGTGCGTAGATCATATTGGGCAAAAGGGCCGTATAAAGAGAGCAGTGCCCAATGCACACGCTCTATCGTGGACCATTTGCGTGACAGTTCACATTGTCGAAGATGATTTCGGGGTATCGGACGCGCTGTCCATTCTCGTGGAGGGAATGGGTCACGAAGCGGTCGTATACCCCGACGCAGAGTCCTTCTTTGAAGGCGAGCCGCCGGTTTCCGGCGACTTGGTGATTGTCGACCTGGGCTTGCCCGGTGTCAGTGGCGCACAGGTGGTGCGCTGGCTGGGTGAATTCCGCGACCCTCCCAAGGTCATTGTCATCTCCGGACAGCCGGGGAACCGCCTGCGGGAGATGCTGAGCGGCATCAATCCCTTCGCCTTCCTGCGCAAGCCTCTGTCCGAAGAAGAGCTGGCGCCTTATCTTTGAAGGCGGAATTGCAGCTGCGACAAAATCCTGCGTTTCTTTTGTCTTGTGAAGTGGAATTGTATCAATTCCCCGGTTGCGATCTGCTGCCGGATTTATTTGCTTTGTGGTGTTTCCCCTCTGAAAGGCGGAGTACAACTCCCTTACACTACTGAATTCTACGGATGCGTCATCCTGTCCTGAGTATAAGGCCTTACGCACTCGACCGGATTTCGCCCTGCAAATCTCCAAGATAGTTTGTCACCATCAGCAGCAATACAGGCAGCCCGCCGGACGGGGCAGGTTGCCGGAAACGTGGTGCATGGGGAAACCCGTGCCGTGTTTCTTTGCGGGTTGAAAGCCACAGGAGGGAAACATGGCTTATCTGGAACGCAGTCTCACAAGATCACCCATGGCCGGTACCATCGCATCCCGCGTTCCTGCCCCTGAGGTCACCTCTCACTTCGCCAGCTTTGGCGCCAAGAGCGTGAGCTACAAGCCGCATGATGTGATCTATTACCAGGGTGACCCTGCCGACCGCATTTTCGAGGTTGGCCGCGGCACGGTGATGCTGTTCAAGCTGCTGCCGGATGGCCGCCGTCAGGTGGTCGAGGTGCTGCGCGCCGGGGATATCTTCGGTATGCCCGCCGGTGAAGAGCAGGATTGCACCGCTGAAACCCTGACCGATGCCTGTGTCCACACGCTGGACCTGCACCAGATCGAAGTCTCTCCCGACATTCAGCGCCAGTTGACCAAATGCCTGATCACGCAGATGCAGCATCTGCATGAACACGCGGTTCTGCTTGGCCGCAAGTCGGCAACCGAGCGTGTCGCCAGCTTCCTGATGCATCTGGTTCCGGACCGCGGCGGCAACAACTGCATGGGGCCGGTGGAAGACGGCCTGCCGGACAGCCGTCAGGTCAAGCTGCACATGACCCGCCAGGAAATTGCCGATTACCTTGGTCTGACCATCGAGACAGTCAGCCGTGTGATCTCGGACATGAAGCGCCGCGGCCTCATCACGCTGGAGCGCAACGACGAGATCCGCCTCAACCGGGTTTGCGCGGTCTGCCAGCTCACCGGCAAGCACTGATCAGACAAGCACAAGACCCCATCGATCATTGTAAGCCCTGTAGCCAGTCCGCAAGGACTGGCTGTTGGCGTTTCTGCGGGCAAAAGCGGGACACCGCCCCCGCTCCTGCCTTGGCCCAGCCTGCTGTCTGGCGGGGCGTCCTTTCCAATCCTCACACCGCCATCGAGTGGCGCGGCACCACGGCGCTGGGGGCGGCCTTGCCGAAATAGGCATCGAAGGCAGCCGCCGCGATCCGCACATAAGGCCGGCCTTCCGGCGTGATTTTCACCCAGGCGTCCTTGCAGGTCAGCAGCCCGTCTGAGCTGAGTTCCTCCAGCTTTGCGAGGCTTTCGCTGAAGTGGCTGAGGGGCAGGCCATGCCGTTTGGCAATCCGGGCCACGTCCACGGTATAGGAGGTCATCAGCTGTTCGATGATATCGGCCCGCGCCCGGTCATCATCGGACAGGGCAAAGCCCTTGTTGACCGGCAGCTGGCCGTTTTCCACCATGCGCTGCCACGTGCCCGTGTCACTGACATTCTGGACAAAACCGGCAGGCAGCCGGCCGATGGAGGAGACGCCGAGGCCGATCAGCGCTTCACCCTGATCGGTGGTGTAACCCTGGAAATTGCGCTTCAGACGGCCTTCCGCAAGTGCAATCGCCATGCTGTCGTCCGGCCGGGCGAAATGATCGAGGCCGATGGCCACATAGCCCGCATCCATCAGGGCTTCGCGCGCCGCATCGGCCATGGCAAGGCGCTCGGCCGGCGCGGGCAGGGTGCTCTCGTCAATGAGCCGCTGGTGCTTCTTCATCCAGGGCACATGGGCATAGCCGAAGAGGGCGATGCGCGAAGGCTGCAGCGCGACGGAGCGGGCCACGGTGTCCAGAATCGTATCACGCGTCTGCAGCGGCAGGCCGTACATCAGGTCGAAGTTGAGCGCCTCAAGCCCCGCATTGCGCAGATGATCCACGGCGGCCTGCAGCACCTCGTAGGATTGCACCCGGCCAATCGCCTTCTGCACATCCGGATTGAGATCCTGCACACCGAGACTGGCGCGGTTGATGCCCATCACGGCCAGCGTCAGCGCAAGGCGGCGGGTGACATAGCGCGGGTCCAGTTCGATGGCATGTTCCAGATCCGGCGTCAGATCGAACAGCACCCGGATCATGCCGGAGAGTTCCAGCAGGCTTGCTTCCGGCAAAAGGCTCGGCGTGCCGCCGCCCCAGTGGATGTGGCGCACGCGCCGCTGGGCGCCCAGATGCCCGGCGACCAGCTCGATCTCGGCTTCCAGCGATTTGGCATATTGCACCAGAGGCGCGTCCTTGCGGGTCGCCTTGGTGTGGCAGCCGCAATAGTGGCACAGCTCCCGGCAATAGGGCACATGCAAGTAGAGGGACAGGTCCGTCTCTTCAGGCAGGCCAGCCAGCCAGCTGCCGTAAAGGCCGGGTGTCACCTCCGCACTGAAGTGCGGTGCGGTCGGGTAGCTTGTGTAGCGCGGCACGTTACGGGCCGCATATCGGGCAAGATGGTCGCTCATGAGGGCAATCTGGCAGATGTCCGGGAGGGGAACCTTGATCTTCCTCAACGTTCCTGAAGGTGTGTTTCAGCTTCAAGCCATGCGTCATGCGCGCAGGTGCAAGGGTTCAGCCCGGCTGCAAATGCACTGGTTGGCCTGCCGCAGGCCGCTATAGTGACATGGCATGCCTGCCAGCCCCCTATTTCCTGATCCGCGACCAGCCAGATGACATCCAGCCAGATCGACGCCGAACCAACCGTTTCCCGCCGGACAGCCTTGGCGCAATTCTGCCTGACGATTGCCATCGGCGGGGCTGGCGCGGCCGGGTTCAACTGGCTCGGCCTGCCTGCGGCCTGGCTCTCGGGCGCGATGATCGTTGTTGCCGCCGCTACCTTTGCCGGGCTGCGGGCGAAGTTTCCAACCGGCATTCAACCGCCGCTCTACACGCTGCTGGGCATGACCATGGGCAGCGGCGTGACGCCGGACGTGGTGCATCGCATCGGCGACTGGCCGGTTTCGCTGGCTGGCCTTGCCGTCGTCGTGGCACTGGTGATGCTTGCGACCTATGTCTTCCTCCGCCAGCTTTGCGGCTGGACGAAAGAAGAGGCGTATTTTGCCGCCATCCCCGGCGCCCTGACCTTCGTGATGGCGGTTGCCTCCGACCGCAGGACCGATGTGACGCGTTTCTCGACGGCCCATATCATCCGGCTGTTCTTCCTGGTGGCAGCTCTGCCGCTCTTCATCGGGCAAGCGGGCGGGGCAGGGATGGGCGGCAGCGCCGAGGTCGCTCCCGTGCCGCTTCAGGACACGGCATTGGGCCTTGTCATCTGCGTCGCGGCCAGTTTTGCGGCGGTGCGGCTGCGCATTCCGGGCGGCTGGCTGACGGGGGCGTTCTTTGCCAGCGCGCTGGCGAGCGGAACGGGCTTTCTGGATACGCATGTGCCGGACTGGGCGCTGATTCCCTGCTTTGTCATTCTGGGCGCTTCCATCGGCATCCGTTTCTGCGAAATTTCCCCGGCCATGCTGCTGCGCCTTCTGGCGGCCTCCGTCGGAGCCTTCGCTGTGGGACTCACGGTGTCGGTGGTGGGGGCGCTGGCCGTTGCGCTGACGCTGGGCATCCCGGCCGGTCAGGTGCTGCTGGCCTATGCGCCGGGCGGGCTGGAGGTAATGATGCTGCTGGCCTACCTGCTCGACATGGATCCGGCCTTTGTCGCCGCTCATCAGCTGGCCCGCTATATCGCGCTGATCCTGATTCTCCCGCCCGTGACCCTTGCCGTGCTTGGCCGCAGCCCGCGCGGCGGGGCGTAACCAAGGCTTTCCCCTCTTTGCAGCGTCCAGCCGGGCCGGATGGCTGCCTGCGCCCGGGATAATGCCTTGCGGTACTCTCACGGCCTTCCCGCCTGATACCTTTTTGCCATCAAACCGAAGCCTTTCCGCCCCGTTGATCTGAATCAACGCGTCTGGCCCCATCCCATGTGCAAGGTCAGCGTCGGACTGCTGGCCCTTCCCTCGCCAGCGGCATTCAAGACTGGGGCGGAAGAATGGCACAATCAAAGGCCAAACTCATATCGCTCGAGGAAGGGGCCTTCGCCCTATTCCTTGTGCTGCTCGCCTTCGCCTGCCTGATCGTGGCAGGGAAGACTTACGACCAGGTGATGGCATTCCATACGGCAATCGGCGCTCTGTTCGCTGCTGCCGGTGCCTTCATCATCTTCAAGAACTACTTCGATGACGGCGGGATCGAGATCCCGCAGGAAATCGGCGGCAAGCCGAACTACAACATGGGGCCGGTCAAGTTTGGCACCGTGGCTGCCATGTTCTGGGGCATCGCCGGTTTCACCGTCGGTCTCATCATCGCGCTTCAGCTGGCCTTTCCGGCGCTGAATTTCGATCTGCCCTGGACCAATTTCGGGCGCCTGCGTCCGTTGCACACCTCTGCGGTGATCTTTGCCTTCGGCGGCAACGTGCTGCTGGCAACGTCCATGTATGTGGTGCAGCGCACATCCCGGGCCCGTATGCCCGGCAAGATCCTGCCCTGGTTCGTCATTCTCGGCTACAACGCCTTCATCGTCATTGCCGGCACGGGCTATCTGCTGGGCGCGACGCAGGGCAAGGAATATGCCGAGCCGGAATGGTACGCCGACCTGTGGCTGACCATCGTCTGGGTGGCTTACCTGTTCCTGTTCCTCGGCACTTTGTGGAAGCGCAAGGAGCCGCATATCTATGTGGCGAACTGGTTCTACCTGGCCTTCATCGTCACCATCGCGATGCTGCACCTCGTCAACAACGCCACCATTCCGGTGTCGGTGTTCGGGACCAAGTCCTACATCGTCTGGTCTGGCGTGCAGGATGCGATGGTGCAGTGGTGGTACGGCCATAATGCGGTGGGCTTCTTCCTGACCGCCGGCTTCCTCGCCATCATGTACTACTTCGTGCCCAAGCGTGCCGAACGGCCGGTCTATTCCTACCGTCTGTCGATCGTGCACTTCTGGGCGCTGATCTTCATCTACATCTGGGCTGGCCCCCACCACCTGCACTACACGGCTCTGCCGCAGTGGGCTTCGACGCTGGGCGCCACCTTCTCCGTGATCCTGTGGATGCCCTCCTGGGGCGGCATGATCAACGGCCTGATGACCCTGTCGGGTGCCTGGGACAAGCTGCGGACCGATCCGGTGCTGCGCATGATGGTCGTGTCGGTTGCCTTCTACGGCATGTCGACCTTCGAAGGCCCGCTCATGAGCATCCGTGCCGTGAACTCGCTGTCGCACTACACCGACTGGACCATTGGCCACGTGCATTCCGGTGCTCTGGGTTGGGTGGGCTACATCTCCTTCGGTGCGCTCTACTGCCTGGTTCCCTGGCTGTGGAAGAAGAAGGGCCTCTACTCGCTGAAGCTGGTGGACTGGCACTTCTGGCTCTCGACCATGGGCATCGTCCTGTACATCTGCGCCATGTGGGTGTCGGGCATCATGCAGGGCCTGATGTGGCGCGCCTACGACAAGATGGGCTTCCTTGAATACTCGTTCATCGAAACCGTCGACGCCATGTTCCCCTACTACGTCATCCGTGCTCTCGGTGGTGCGCTCTTCGTGATCGGCGCCGTGATCATGGCCTTCAACCTCTGGATGACCGTCCGTCACGGCGAGGCCGAAGCGGCTGAAGCCGGTACGGCTGGCAATCTGGCTCCGGCCGAATAAGGGGGAGAGCAATCAATGTCTGCCTGGGCAAAACACCAAATCTTCGAGAAGAACTCTATTCTTCTTCTTGTAGGCATCCTCTTGATGGTCTCCATCGGCGGTCTCGTCGAGATTGTCCCGCTCTTCTATCTGAAGAGCACGATCGAAAAGGTGGAAGGGATGCGTCCCTACTCCCCGCTCGAGCTGGCCGGCCGCAACATCTACATCCGTGAAGGGTGCTACCTCTGCCACTCGCAGATGGTCCGCCCGATGCGTGATGAGCTGGAGCGTTACGGCAAGTACTCGCTGGCGGCGGAGTCCATGTATGATCATCCGTTCCAGTGGGGCTCCAAGCGCACCGGTCCGGATCTGGCCCGCGTCGGCGGCAAGTACTCCGACGACTGGCACAGGGATCACCTGATCAACCCGCGCTCTGTCGTGCCGGAATCGATCATGCCGGGCTATCCGTTCCTCATGACGGCCAAGCTCGACACCCGTGGCATTGCCGACCACCTGAAGGTGAATGCAATCGTCGGCGTGCCTTACACGGACGAAATGATCGAGAACGCAGCCGCTGATCTGGCCATCCAGGCCAATCCGGATGCGGACGGTGTCGATGAATTCCTGGCCCGTTATCCCAAGGCTGTTGTCCGCGACTTCGACGGCAATCCGAAGGACCTAACGGAAATGGATGCGCTCATCGCCTATCTGCAGATGCTTGGCACGCTCGTGGATTTCACGATCTACGACGACAAGGCGAACCTGCGCTGAGGAGGCTCACATGAACGAGACCTACATGACCCTGGCCAGCTTCGCCCAGACGGGTGGCACGATCTACTTCGTGCTGATGTTTGCAGGTGTGCTCGCCTATGCCCTCTGGCCCCGCAATGCAGAACGCTTTGACGAGGCCTCCAAGATCCCGTTCCGGGAGGACTGACAGATGAGCGACAATCACAAGAAGGAGATCGATGCTGTCTCCGGCGTCGAAACGACAGGCCACGAGTGGGACGGGCTCAAGGAGCTCAACAATCCCCTGCCGAAGTGGTGGCTCTATGTCTTCTACGCCACGATCGTCTGGGCGATCGGCTACTGGGTGGTCTATCCGTCCTGGCCGCTGCTCAGCGGTTACACCGCGGGCGTCCTTGGCAACAGCCAGCGTGCAGACGCGCTGGCGGCTGTCGAGGCCGGTCAGGCCGCCCGTGCCCAGCTGGGTGCGGGGCTGAATGACGCAAGCCTGGAAGAGATCGCGGCCAAGCCGGAACTGCTGGACTTCGCCATGGCGAATGGCCGTGCAGCTTTCGGTGACAACTGTGCCCCGTGCCACGGCTCCGGCGGTACAGGCGCCGTGGGCTATCCGAACCTGCAGGATGACGTCTGGATCTGGGGCGGCACCCTGGACGACATCCACACGACGCTGCAGTACGGCATCCGGTCGGGTCATGATGAGGCCCGGTTCGCCGAGATGCCGGCCTTCGGCCGCGATGGACTGCTCGACAAGACGGAAGTCGATCAGGTTTCCAGCTTCGTCGCTGCGCGCGCCGGGCTGGAGCCGGAAGCGGGTGTGGATCTGGCTGCTGGCGACGTCGTCTATCAGGACAACTGCGCATCCTGCCATGGCGAGGATCTTGCCGGCATTCGCGAGATGGGTGCACCGAACCTGCTTTCGGCGAACTACGTGTTCGGCAAGTCGGTTCAGGCCATCAAGGCGCAGGTCAATGCCCCGCGTCATGGTGTGATGCCCGCCTGGGAAGGCCGTCTGGACCCCGCGACCATCAAGTCGCTGGCCGTCTACGTCCACTCCTTCGGTGGTGGCGAGTAACCTCGCCCCCCGGCCCGCGCGGCCAGGAGCAGAACTGCAGAAAACCGGAGGCCGGGCGCGCAAGCGTCCGGCCTTTGACATATTGCCGCATTTGATCAGGCTCAAGGCCCGAAGTGTCCGCGCCGTCTAGTGTGCCTTGAAGGTCAGCATGAACCCGGGTCTGCGCCCTCGCGCTGCACCCGGAATCGCCCGGGTGCCGTTGGGGCCGGAAACCGGGACGAAAGGACGGAAAGATGCGTGTCGAGCCAAATGCCGGCGGAGCCGGCGGAGAGCCAGAAGAGTGGTTTGCGTCCGCCAGGAAAATCTATCCGATGGCGGTCAAGGGAACTTTCCGCAAGATCAAGTGGGCGCTCCTGTTCATCACGCTGGGTATCTACTATTTCCTTCCCTTCATCCGCTGGGACCGGGGGCCGAATGCACCCGGTCAGGCCGTTCTGGTCGACCTCGAAGGGCGGCGTGCCTATTTCTTCTTCATCGAAATCTGGCCGCAGGAGGTCTATTACCTCACCGGTCTGCTGATCATTGCGGCACTGGCGCTGTTTCTGATGAATGCGGTCGCCGGGCGTCTGTGGTGCGGCTATCTCTGCCCGCAGACGGTGTGGACCGACCTGTTCCTCTGGGTCGAGCGCAAGATCGAAGGGGACCGGCGCGAACGCATCGCCCTCGACAAGGCGCCGATGAGCCTGTCGAAATTCGGCAAGCGGGCCGCCAAGCATGTGTCCTGGCTGATGATCGCCTGGTGGACCGGCGGTGCCTGGGTTCTCTATTTCTCCGATGCGCCGACGCTGGTCTATGAACTCGCCACCTTCCAGGCACCGCTGAGTGCCTATATCTGGATCGGCATCCTGACCGCGACCACCTATCTGCTGGCCGGCTTCATGCGCGAGCAGGTCTGCATCTACATGTGCCCCTGGCCGCGCATTCAGGCGGCGCTGACGGACGAAAAGGCGCTGAACGTCACCTACCGCTGGGACCGGGGTGAGCCGCGCGGACCGCTGAAGCGCAACAAGGAACTGGCGGCGCTTGGCCAGCCGGCTGGTGACTGCGTTGATTGCGCCCAGTGCTTCCACGTCTGCCCGACGGGCGTCGACATCCGCAACGGCCTGCAGCTCGACTGCATCCAGTGCGGGTTGTGCATTGACGCCTGCGATGCGGTGATGACCCGCGTCGGCAAGCCCACGGGCCTTATCGGCTATGACACGGACGAGAACATCCAGCGGCGGCTGGAAGGCAAGGACCCGACCTATGATATCGTGCGTCCGCGCACCATCATCTATGCGGCAGTCATTGCCATCACCGGTGCCATCATGCTCTATGCGCTGCTCAGCCGGGACTTTGCCGGGATCAGCGTGCTGCATGACCGCAACCCGATCTTCGTCCAGCAGAATGACGGCTCGGTGCGTAACGGCTTCACCGTGCGCCTGCTGAACAAGCAGAACCATGAACGCACCTTCATGCTCAATGTTGAAGGCATGCCCGGCGGCACGAGGGTCGAGGCAATCGGCATCGACCACTATGTGGATGGCCGTCCCTTCATCGTTGTCGGCCCGGACCAGAGCCGTGAGATCCGCGTGCTGGTCTATTCCCCGGCCGATGCAAAACTTGCATCCTCGACACCCGTCATCTTCCGCCTGACGGATACGCTGATGGGCGAGGTTGTCTACACCAGCGATTATTTCAAGGCCCCATAGGAGGACCAGATGACACAGACACTTGCGAGGATGGGCAAGGGTGATGGAACGGGAGGGGCGGCACGCCGCCCCATGACCGGATGGACGGTTCTGATCTGGCTGACAGGCTTTTTCGGGGTCATCTTCGCGGTCAATGGCTTCTTCCTCTGGGTGGCCCTCGGCAGCTTCCCCGGAACGGTTGTCGACAGCTCCTACAAGGCCGGACAGGCCTTCAACAATGAGGTGGCAGCGGCCCGTGAACAGGCCACACGCGGCTGGCATGTCGGCGTGCATCTCGAGCGCAGCATCGAAGGCCGCGCCCAGATCGCCATCAATGCCGAGAAGGCCGACGGCTCGCCGGTCTCCGGTGTGACGTTCGAGGCCAGGCTGATGCACCCCGTGGCAAGGGGGCAGGACCAGACCGTGGACCTGATCGAAGGAGAAAGCGGGCATTACACGGCCTTGACGCCGGAGCCGGTGGCAGCGGGCAACTGGCACCTGATCATCGAGGCTCACGGGGCCGAGGGCCGGGTGTTCCGGTCCGAGAACAAGCTGTTCCTCAAGGACTGAGTTTGACATGCGCCATGCGCGGTTCGGGGGGCGAACCGGGCATGGCATTTTCTCCCGCGAGAAGGACGGATCATGACTGTGCATATGCGTGACTGGGACGCATTCGTCACACCCGGAGAAGAGGGCAGGGCCCATATGGACCTGGCCGTCGAGGGCATCACTTGCGCGGCCTGCATGGGCGACATCGAGCGGGGGCTGATGCGCCTGCCGGGCGTCGCCAGGGCGCGTGTCAACCTCACCTCCCACCGGCTCGCGGTGGACTGGGATGCCGCGGCCACAGGGGCCGACAAGATTGTCGCCACGCTGGCACGCATGGGCTACAAGGCCCACCCGTTCGATCCGGCATCGGCGCGCAACCGTCAGGACCAGACGGGACGGGAACTGATGCGCGCTATTGCCGTCTCAGGCTTTGCAGCGATGAACATCATGCTGCTCTCCGTCTCGGTCTGGTCGGGCAATGTCACGGATATCACCGACGAAACCCGCGACCTGTTTCACTGGATCTCGGCGCTGATCGCCCTTCCGGCGGTTGCCTATGCGGGCCGCCCGTTCTTCAGAAGTGCCTTCAATGCCATCCGCGGCCGCCGCCTCAACATGGATGTGCCGATTTCCATCGGCGTGTGCCTTGCGGTCGGGCTGTCGCTGGTCCAGACCGCGCAAAGCCAGCATCACGCCTATTTCGAATCCGCCACCATGCTTTTGTTCTTCCTGCTGGTCGGCCGCTATCTCGATCACAACATGCGCGGCCGCACCCAGTCGCTGGCGGAGAACATCGCGGCCTTGAAGGGCGAGGTCGCGGCGCGGATCAATCCGGATGGCAGCGTGCGCGAGGTGCCTTTGTCGCGGGTTCAGCCGGGTGATCTCGTGCTGGTGACGGCGGGCGAGCGCATCCCCGTCGACGGGATCATCGAGGAAGGCATTTCCGAGGTCGATCAGAGCCTTGTGACCGGCGAAACGGCGCTGGAGCCGGTGAGGCCCGGGGACCGGGTCTATGCCGGCACCAGCAATGCCGATGGCGTGCTGCATGTGCGTGTGGCGGTTGCCTCCGGTGCCACGGTGCTGGACGAAGTGAACCGTCTGCTGGAAGCGGCCGGACAGGCCAAGTCCTCCTATGTTGTGCTCGCCGACCGGGCCGCCTCCATGTATTCGCCGGTGGTGCATGCGGCGGCAGCTCTGACCTTTGCCGGATGGGCGATTTATGGCATCGGCTGGCAGCCGGCGCTCGTCATCGCCATTTCGGTTCTCATCATCACCTGCCCCTGCGCGCTTGGCCTTGCCATTCCGGCGGTGCAGGTCGTCGCTTCCGGGCAATTGTTCAAGGCAGGCGTGCTCATCCGCTCGGGCGATGCCATCGAGCGGCTGGCGGCTGCCGACACCATCGTCTTCGACAAGACCGGCACGCTGACCCTGTCCGAGCCGGAACTTGTGGAGGAGCCGGATCTGTCGGACCGGGATCTGCTGCTCGCCGGGCGTCTGGCCCTGTCCAGCCGTCATCCGCTGGCCCGTGGCCTTGCCCAGGCAACGGCCGCCAGCGAGCCGCTGGCCGGTGTGGCGGAGACAAGCGGGGCAGGCGTCTCCTGCGATCTGGGGGCACGCGAAATCCGGCTTGGCAGTCCCGTCTTCTGTGGTGCGGCAGAGGCAGATGTGGCGGCGCTGATGCAGCGTCATCCCGATGCCTCGCTGCTGGCCTATCGGGTCGGCGAGGGGCAGGTGCGGCTGATCGCCCTGCGGCAGAAGCTCCGGCCTGATGCTCCGGCCGTTGCCGCCAGCCTCAGGTCCATGGGCTACCATCTGGAGATCCTGTCCGGTGACCGGGCGGGTGCGGTGGAGCAGGCCGCCAATGCCCTTGGCATCAGTGAATGGCGGGCCGGGATGACGCCTGCGGGCAAGATTGCCCGGCTGGAGGAGTTGAAGCAGGCAGGCCGCACCGTGCTGATGGTCGGTGACGGGCTGAATGACGCTCCGGCTCTGGCCGCAGCGCATGTGTCGCTGTCGCCGGTGACCGCGGTTCACATCAGCCAGGCCGCTGCCGATGCCGTGTTCCTGGGCGATCCGCTGCGCCCCGTCGCCGAAGCGCTTGCCATCTCCCGCAAGGCCAAGGCCGCCATGATCGAGAACCTGTGGATCTCGGTCATCTACAATCTGATCGCAGTTCCGATTGCGGTTGCGGGCTTTGTCACGCCGCTGATTGCGGCTGCCGCCATGTCGGGCTCGTCTCTCATCGTCACGGCCAACGCCCTGCGCCTGCGTCTCGTCAATGCGCGCATGACACAAGACACGGTGCCCGGCCAGCCAGGAACCGGCGCCGCTGGCCGCGCGCCTGCCATTTCTCTCAAGCCTCGGGGGGCAGAATGACCATCCTGCTGTTTCTTATCCCGGTCGCCCTGTTCCTCGGTGGTTTGGGGCTTGTGGGCTTCCTGTGGTCGCTGAAAAGCGGCCAGTATGATGATCTGGAGGGCGCCAGCTGGCGTATTCTGGATGATGATGATCTGGAAGATGATGACGGGAAAAAAGCCTGACCGGCTGCGCAAAAGCGGTCAGGCACGCTTGTCTCAGCCGACGAGAGCGGTGATCACCATGCTGGCTGAAACGATCAGCAGGGCCAGGCCGGAGAAGAGAAGAATATTCTCGTGAGCAGGGCCAGAGCCGGCGCTGAAGGACGGGGCCTGCGTGCCGGGTTCCTCCCCGCGTGCCTCCCTCTTCTTCTCTATGCGTTCGCTCTGCATGGCTGGCTCCGGAGTGTCTGGATGAAAGGCTATTGCTAAAACCCGCCTTGTCCGACTGTGACGGATTTATAGCACGGCTCCCTGAAAGGCGCGTTAAGCCATAGCTCCGGATCGAGTTAATGCTTCGCAACTTTACCAAGGTTTAAACCCGGTAATTTGAATCTTATGTCAAATTCGCGGCATCTCCGGTTAAATGCCCTTGGGTAAAAGAAAATCCTCTGCGGCTGCTTCTCTCGTGCAACGGGCTGAATTTATTGGAAAAATAGGTGGACAGGCTGAAAATGGCCACATCAGGCCACGGAAATGCCCGCTTGAGCAGTCAAACCCTGTGCATCTGTTAACAGTCGCGCTGAGCTGCTCCCGTGCAGAGGCCTTTGGTGCGGCTGTGGCCTGACAACGGAGCGCCGGGCACTGGCAGAGTTGACTAACTCTCTTTTCATCCTTTGCCCGTAGTCTGACCTGGACGAACGGAGGTGGCCGGTGAGCCTTGATCTTGCCTCGCTGACATTTCTTCTGGTGGAAGACAGCGCCTACATGCGCACGATCCTGCGCACCATGCTGCAGGGTTTCGGCGCGCGGCGTATTGTCGAAGCCGAAGATGGTGCGTCTGGCCTTGAGGCCATGGACCGCGCCAATCCCGACATTCTGATTCTCGACTGGGTGATGCCGATCCTCGACGGCGCCGACATGGTGCGCATGATCCGCACCCAGAACAATCCCTTTGCCTATATCCCGATCATCATGGTGACAGGGCATACGGAGCGCAGCCGCATCATCGAAGCGCGGCGTCTGGGCGTGCATGAGCTGTTGTCCAAGCCGATCTCGGCCAAGGCGCTTTATCAGCGGGTCTCCAGCGTGATCATGCAGCCGCGTGACTTTGTGAAGACCCCGAGCTACTTCGGCCCTGCGCCGCGCGAAATCCGCAACCGCCAGAAGATCTGGCAGAGCGGGCTGCCGCAGCCGGGAAATGCCGGCGCGCCTGCGCAGGAATCCCAGGAAACTCAGGCCATCGGCTGAGGCCGGTTCTGCGCCGGGAATTTCGTAAAAACAAAGAGATCGAGCACGCTTGGCGGCTTCGTTTTCAACGAAAGTGCTCTGGCTGCCGTCCCGCATCACGTCTCAACCGCGTACGGACCGCAAAGGGCCCGTATCAGGCTGCGATCGAGGCGGCGGCTGAACTGGCGGCAGCGTGATTGACCTGCTGCAGTTTCATTGCGCTGGCAAACTCGGAAAGCTGGTCCAGATCAACGAGGTAGTTGTCGAGCAGGAAGCGGACCAGCAGTTCGGTGGGCAGATGTGTATAGCCTTCCACCGCTGCAAAGAAATCGTCCAAAGTCTCAAGGCGTTTGCGCAAGCGAACCATGCCGGTCTCCCCGATATCCACGATTACAGCTTCGGCATTTATGGTTAATGCACAATGAATGACTGAGTCTGGATCGTCTGAAAAGAGATCTTTGCAAGGCTTTCGGGTCAGTGGCAGCGCTTACATGACGGAAGGCGCGGCTGCTCCCAGCAGCACCGAGGCTGCCGCTCCTGCGCTGAGCGGCAGGCGCAGCGCCGGATACCAGAGTGGAAACTTGCCCTCCCTCGATGCGGTCAGATCAAGGGCGAACATGGCGGCAAAGCACGCGGCTAGCAGCAGAAGCCCTGAAGTCTGCGGCAACAGCAAGCCTGCCCAGCCTGCAAGAGAAGGGGCGACGGCGATGGCGAGCCGGGTGAGAAGATCCCCCTCTTCGAAAGGCCCGTCCTGTCCGGCGGATGCGGCCATGGCCACGCCCCAGTGAATGCCCCCCAGAAAGGACAGGATGACCGCGCCATAAGCTGCAAGCGCGAAGCCGGATTGCGGGCGCAGCTCGGGCGGTCCTGCAAAGGTCATCAGGCTGGCGGCCGCAAAAGGGATCAGCCCGGCAGCTCCGAGGGCAAGCGCCGGGCGCGGCACAGTCAGGGGATTGAAGGTGAGGTGCCGTGTCATCTGTCTTGCTCCTGCGGATGAGGGCGGAACACGCGCCTTGCCAGGGCTTGCAGGGCAGGGCGGATGATGAGCGTCAGACGGTAGCCGGACTCCAGGATGGCGCGCGGAACCGGCCGGTCGAGCAGGCGGGCAGCACGGGCAAAGCGTGGCAGGCTGTGCCACAGGCTGAGAAAGGCTGCCGCGCCCGAGCGCAGCTTTCCATCGGCGCCGCGCACATGGAACCGGGCAAGGGCTGCGCTGCGCGTGAGCCCGTCCGGCAGGGTTTCCGAGGCCTCTGAGGAGACATCCACCCAGCAGACACCCTCCGCGCCGGCCTGCCGTCTGTAGATGGCGATCTCGCGCGCAGAGCGGGCAGGCGCCGTCATAATAGACTGTGACGGGCGGCGTTTCCGGCTGTGCTGCCGGGGGCGTGACGGCGGTGCTCACCATACGATCTCCTTGCCTTCCGCATCATGGAAACTGCCGGTCTGCGTAGCGCTGAGATTATCGATGGTCTGCAGCAGCAGCCGGGCTGCCTCCCGTGGCGGACGCACGGTGAGGCCGGATCTGGCGAAGGGCTCTGACAGACGGCTTTCAACGGTGCCCGGATGCAGGGCGATGCAGAGGCTTTCAGGGCGTTTGCGGGCCAGTTCGACACTGGCAGAGCGGACAAGCTGGTTGAGCGCAGCCTTTGCGGCACGGTAGCTGTACCAGCCGCCCAGATTGTTGTCGCCGATGCTGCCGACACGGGCCGAGAGCGTGGCGAACACTGCCTTTCCCTCACCAGCCAGCAGCGGCAGGAAATGCTTCATGAGCAGGGCCGGGCCGATGGTGTTGATGGCAAACACCCGTGCCATGGCGGCCGGATCCATCTGCCGCCAGCTCTTTTCGGGCTGGATATTCCCCTCATGGAGCATGCCGGTGGCATCGAAGACAAGCCGCAGGGGCACGGTTTTTGAGGCCTCGCCAATAGCGAGCGCAGCGGCGGCAATGCTTGCCTCATCCGTGAGGTCAAAGGAGAGGCCACCGGTGCCGGACCGGGAGAGCCCGATCACCCTGGCGAAGCGGCCGCTTGCCTCGATCTGGCGCGCGATCTCGGCACCTATCGCTCCCGTGCTGCCTGCAACAACGGCGAGGCCACCGGGCGGGAACGAGTTCAGGTCTTGCGCAGCAGGTCCGGTCAACTCGGGTGCTCCAGTCAATTCAACCGCTATTAATACGTCGCAGGCGCGCTGCCGGTTCAGATGCACCCGATGATGCCAGTGCCTTGTTTCTCCACGGAGATAATCCGCATTTTTGCCAAGCCGGATAAGGTGTGCTTCTGAGCGCCTGCTACCTTGTCATCTGCCTGTGACACTGAGCCATTAACCGGTCGGGCGAGGCGATAGACCTCGTAAACAGTTTCGAGAGAGAGCTAGCCATGTCCGACATCAAGAAGAGCGATCTGTCCTGGGACGAATGGGATGAACTGCAGAACCCGCCCCCGGCCGTGACGGATTTCGACCGCGTGGTCGAAAGCGCCCTGTCCCGCCGCGGCTTCCTTGGCGGTGTCCTGGCTTTCGGCTCCGCCGCCGCTGCCATGGGCACCGTTGGCAACCTGATGTCCTCCACCGCTGCGCTGGCGCAGGACACGTCCTCGCGCTTCCAGTTCAAGCCGGTGCCGATTGCGACCGACCACACCGTTCATGTTCCGGAAGGCTACACCTGGAAGCCGCTGGCCAAGTGGGGCGAGCCGCTGTTCTCGGGCGTGCCGGACCTGGACCCGGAAAAGGCTGTCAGCGTCGAGCATTCGGACAAGGTGTTCGGTGAAAACACCGACGGCATGGAACTCTTCGTCATCGGCGGCCATCAGGTCATTGCCGTGAACCACGAATATGTGAACCCGGAAATCAACCTGCCGCATGCGCCGGAAGGTGTGCCGCAGAGCGCCGACGACGTGAAGATCCTGCAGCACATGCAGGGCGTCACCGTCATGGAAGTGGCGGAAGGCGAAAACGGCTGGCACATCGTGGTGGACAGCCCGTTCAACCGCCGCATCCATCACAACACCCCGATGAAGCTCTCCGGCCCGGCTGCCGGCTCGGACCTCGTCAAGACCGATGCCGATCCGTCCGGCACCGAAAGCCTCGGCACTTTCAACAACTGCGGTGCAGGCAAGACCCCCTGGGGCACCTATCTGACCTGCGAAGAAAACTTCAACGGCTACTTCGGCTCGACCAACGCCGAATTCAAGCTGCCGGACGACTACAAGCGTTATGGCATCTCGGCTGAAACCCGCTACGCCTACGAGAAGTTCGACGAGCGTTTCGACGTTTCCAAGCACCCGAACGAGCCGCGCCGCGCCGGCTATGTGGTCGAGATCGATCCGTCGGACGCCTCCTCCACCCCGGTCAAGCGCACCGCTCTCGGCCGCATCAAGCACGAGAACGCTGCCTGCGTGATCGCGCGTGATGGCCGCGTGGTCGTCTACATGGGCGACGATGAGCGTGGTGAGTTCCTTTACAAATACGTCTCCAACGGCATCTACGTCCCGGGCGGCGACACCTCGACGCTGCTGGACGAAGGCACGCTCTTTGTGGCCAAGTTCGCTGAAGACGGCACCGGCGAGTGGCTGGCTCTGACGCCGGAAACCACCGGCATGAAGATGGATGAAATCTGCGTCTTCACCCGTCAGGCTGCTTCCAAGGTCGGTGCCACCACCATGGACCGCCCGGAGTGGGTTGCCACCAACCCGGTCGCCATCGAAGCCTACTGCGCGCTGACCAACAACAGCCGCCGTGGTGAAGTGAAGGACGGCAAGCTGCGCACCAACGCTGGCGGCGACCCGCTGGAAGTGAACGCTGTCAACCCGCGCGAGAAGAACAATTACGGCCAGATCGTCCGCTGGTTCCCGGCGAACGAAGACCATGCAGACGCTGCCTTCAAGTGGGACCTGTTCTGCATGGCCGGCAACCCGGCTGTCCACAAGGACGCCTATGCCGGCTCTTCGAACATCAACGAAGGCAACATGTTCAACTCGCCGGACGGCATGATGTTCGACACCACGGGTCTGCTCTGGATCCAGACGGACGGTGAAGACAGCAACGAAGGTGACTATGCCGGTCAGGGCAACAACCAGATGCTGGCAGGCGACCCGGTGACGGGCCGCATCGAGCGCTTCCTCACGGCCCCGAAGGGTTCGGAAGTGACCGGCATGACCTGGTCTTCCGACAAGCGCACCCACTTCGTCGGCATCCAGCACCCGGATGCTCCGTTCCCGGACGGCGAAGGCAAGCTGCCGCGCTCGGCCATCGTGGCCATCAAGCACGAAGACAACCGCATCATCGGCTGATCTGCCGTGATCTTCTGAAACACGAAGGGCGCGCCCACCCGGCGCGCCCTTTGGTTTTTTTGAAGCTGTCGGCCCCTCTCCCCGCGTTAAGCCTCCCCGTCTTCGTCTTGCCATGGCTCGACCATGGCATCCACTCCGTTGCCGTGCTGCACGGTCAGCCTCTCTGAAGGCTCGCGTGCTCTCACCGCTTTGGCGCGGGGAGAGGCAGGGGTATGGATGCCATGATCAAGTCATGGCATGACGGAGTGTGGTCTTTGAAACACGAAGGGCCCGCCCGCCCGGCGCGCCCTTTGGTTTTCTGGAAGCTTCCGGCCTCTCTTCCCGCGCCAAGCCTCCCTGTCTTCGTCTTGCCATGGCTTGACCATGGCACCCACTCCGTGACCGTACTGCAAGCTCAGCCTCTCTGAAGGCTCGCGTGCTCTCACCGCTTTGGCGCGGGGAGAGGTAGGGGTATGGATGCCATGATCAAGTCATGGCATGACGGAAGGGGGGGAAGCTCTTGAAAAATATGAATGTCTCTCAATCCCGGAACACGGTCAGGGCCAGGTGGTAGAGCAGCAGGATGGTCTTGCCGTCGCAGATGCGGCCGTCGCGGACCATGGCAAACGCCTCGTCAAAGGCAAGGTCCAGCACCTCGATGTCCTCGCCTTCCTCTTCAAGGCCGCCGCCGTTGCTCACCCGGTCATCGGGGGAATAGGGGGCGATGAAGAAGGTGACCTGTTCGGTGACCGAGCCGGGGCTCATGAAGGGCGCAAACAGGCGCTCCACCTTGCCCAGCCGGTAGCCGGTTTCCTCTTCCACCTCGGCGCGGATGCGGGTTTCGGGATCGAGCTTGTCGAGCAGCCCGGCAGGCGCCTCGATCATCTCTTCCTGATGCCCGGCAACAAAAGCCGGCAGGCGGAACTGGCGGGTGAGCAGCACGTGGCGGCGGGCGAGGTCATAGGCCAGCAGCACGGCGCCGTGCCCCCGGTCATAGACTTCCCGCGTCTGCTCCTGCCATTGACCATCCGACCGGCGCAGATCAAAGCGGTAGCGGGTCAGCTTGCCCCAGTTGTCGGAAAGCAGCTCGGCTTCGCGGATGCGGACCCGGTCCTGCAGGGTGCGGGCGGGCGTACCGGTCTCTGACATGGGAAAGGCCTTCTTGTTGCAATGCAGCAGGAAGGCCTTTCCCAAGTCTGTCTGTCAAGGCCAACCCGTGGCCGATCAGCGCGCGATGGCTTTTGCAAGGGCCTTGAAGGAGGCCTTTGGCGTGCGCACCAGCGTGTCGAAGTCGGTGTGCACGATGCCGAAGCGTTTCTCGTAGCCCACGGCCCACTCGTAATTGTCCATCAGCGACCAGAGGAAATAGCCTTTCACCGGCACGCCAGCGTCTGCTGCCCGGCGGATGGCGGCAAGGTGCTGGTCAAGGAAATCGATGCGCCCGTCATCCTGCACCTCGCCGTTGATCAGGGGATCATCATTGGCAAGGCCGTTTTCTGTGATGTAGAGCGGCAGGCCCTTGGTGTATTCCGCATGTGTGCGCTTGAGGAAAAATTCGAGGCCTTCGGGATAGACCTCCCAGCCCATCTGGGTCTTCGGCAAGGGGCCTTCCACCTCCTTGTGGGAGGGCCAGGCGCTGTCCGGATCCGGCGCGATGAGCTTGCGGGTGTAGTAGTTGAGCCCGCACCAGTCCACCGGCGTGCCGATCACGTCAAAGTCGTTCTCCCAGCCCTTCGGCATATGGGGGCCAAGGCCCTCCAGCACATTGGCCGGATATTCCTTCTTGAAGATGCCGCCGAGGAACCAGCGATTGTAATATCCGTCGTAGAGCTCTGCCGCCTTGCGGGCTTCCTCGCTGTCATCGGCAGGCGCTGCATATTCGAAATTGCAGACGGCGCCGAGGTTCTTAACGCCCAGTGCGCGCATGGCCTGAATGGAGCGGCCATGGGCCAGCAGCACATGGTGCATGGCGCGGGCGGTGGCGCGGATGTCGCGCACGCCCGGCGCATGGATGCCGAGGAAATGGGACAGCCAGGTGACGCACCAGGGTTCGTTGATGGGAGCGACGGACCACACACGGTCGCCCAGCCGTTCCATCATGAGAGTGGTGTAGTCGGCGAACCAGTCCGCGATGTCCCGGTTGCGCCAGCCGCCCAGATCGAGAAGCGCCGAGGGCAGTTCCCAGTGATAGAGGGTGAGGGCAGGCTTGATGCCGCGTTCCAGCAGGCCGTCCACCAGCCGGTCGTAGAAATCGAGCCCTTCCGCATTCACCGCCCCGCGCCCTTCCGGCATGACGCGGGCCCAGGAGGTGGAGAAGCGGTAGACGTCGAAATTGCCCTGTTTCAACAGGTCCAGGTCCTCGTCCATGCGCAGGATGTGCTCACAGGCGCGGGCGCCGTTTTCAGCACGGATGACATTGCCCGGCGTTGCGGCAAAGTCATCCCACTGGCTGCGGCCCGCCCCGCCAAGGGCGCTGCCCTCGATCTGGTAGCTCGAGGTGGAGGCGCCGAAGAGGAAGTCTCCGGGGAAATCGGCACGGGTGAAGTTCATGGAAATCAGGTCCTGGCTGGCGCCGGTCCGGTGGACTGGCCAATGATGAGATCGCATTCAAGAAGGCGGGTTTGCGGCTCGCTGGCAGGCTCGGCAATCTGCGCCAGCAGCATGTCCGCCGCCAGACGTCCGGCCTCGCGCACGGAGGAGCGGGTGGCGGTGAAGAGGGGCACTTCCGCGCCGTTCTTCAGATATCCAAGCTCGTCATCATGGATGATGACGGACACATCCTTGCCGAGCTTCAGGCCGCGTTCCTCGACAGCGCGGCGTACGCCGATGCCGGAGATCATGGAAGACGCAAGGAAGGCGGCCGGTGGTTCGGGCAGGGCGAGCATCGCGGAAGCGGCGGCATAGCCCTGACCTTCGGTCATCTCGGCGCTGAACATCAGTTCCGGCGCAGGCTTAAGCCCGCGCGCTTCCAATGCTTCGAGATAGCCGGAGCGGCGGCGGGCGGCGAAGTCCATGAACTCCAGGCCGTTGATCAGCCCGATGCGGCGGTGGCCGAGATCCAGCAGGAAGTCCGTGGCGCGGCGGAAGGCGCGGCGGTTGTTGATGTCGAGCCAGGCATAGGGAACCGCCGTGCCGCTGGAGCGGCCATGCACCACGAAGGGCAGGCCGATGTCCTGCAGCAGCGGAATGCGCGGATCGGCCATCTTGGGGCCATGGACGATGATGCCATCCACCGTGCCGCGCGATTTCAGCTCCCGGTAGACGCTGGCTTCCTGGTCATCAGGCACGATGGACAGAACCATTTCGTAGCCGGCGCGCGAGTAGCTCTCGCCTGCACCTGCGATGAAATCGGCGAAGACGGGGTTCACCATCTCGTGCCGGGTGGCGATGGGGATGACGTGGCCGATGGCCATGGCGCGGCCCGTGGCAAGGCGCTGGGCGCGGGCATTGGGCTGATAGTTATGCTGCTTTGCGGCCGCCAGCACCCGCTCACGCGTGGCCTCATTGACCTCCGGATACCCGTTGAGGGCGCGGCTGACCGTGGTGGGCGAAAGCCCCAGCTTCTGGGAAAACTGCTTCAGATTCATCGGGGCACATCGCGAATAAGTCCGGGTCTGAGCACCCAAACCGCTTTGAAGTTTGTGTGACTTTAGCTGCCTGCGGTGCGTGCGTCAAAGATCTTTGACCGGGTGTTTTGTTGCAGTGCGGTGAGAAAACTCAGGTTGTATGCGGTGTTGTAGCATGCCTGAAAAACATCCCCGTTGACTCGCATGCGCCGATCAGCGAGTGTGAGGCATTCAAAGCGGTTTGAATGACGCTTGGTCCTGTGTGTGAAGCACGGGAACCTGGCGCGGTACTGGGAGGTAGCGATGAAGACAGTTTTGCTCGCCGGCGCGGCCGGGCTGGCGCTGATGTGCGGCGCAGCCAATGCGCAGAGCCTGAAGTTCGAGCCGGGCGCCGACAGCCGTTTCAACTGGGAAAGTTATGAGGGCGTGAAGTCCGATGCCCTGAAGGGGCAGTCGATCACGGTGCTTGGCCCCTGGCTTGGGCCGGACAAGGTGCTGGTGGAAAGCGTCTTTGCCTATTTCGAGGCGGCCACGGGGGTGAAGGTCAACTATTCCGGCTCTGACAGCTTCGAGCAGCAGATCGTCATCGATACGGAAGCCGGTTCCCCGCCGAATGTCGCCATTTTCCCGCAGCCGGGTCTTGCACGCGATCTGGCAGCCAAGGGCTTCCTGACGCCGCTGGGTGATGAGGCTTCCAACTGGCTGCGCGACAACTATGCCGCAGGCCAGTCCTGGGTGGATCTGGCCACTTTCAAGGGCAAGGACGGTCAGGATGCGCTCTACGGCCTGTTCTACAAGGTCGATGTGAAGTCGCTCGTCTGGTACGTGCCGGAGAATTTCGAGGATGCGGGCTATGAGGTGCCCACGACCATGGAAGAGCTGAAGGCGCTGACGGACCAGATCGTCGCCGATGGCGGTACGCCGTGGTGCATCGGTCTTGGCTCGGGGGCTGCCACCGGCTGGCCGGCCACCGACTGGGTGGAAGACATGATGCTGCGCACCCAGTCGCCGGAGGATTACGACGCCTGGACGCGCAATGATCTGAAGTTCGATGATCCCAAGGTGGTGGGTGCCATCGAGGAATTCGGCTATTTTGCCCGCAACGAAAAATACGTGGCTGGCGGTGCGGCCGGTGTCGCCACCATCGATTTCCGCGACAGCCCGAAGGGCCTCTTCGCCTCGCCGCCGCAGTGCTACATGCACCGCCAGGCGTCCTTCATCCCGTCCTTCTTTCCCGAAGGCACGGTCATCGGTGAGGACGTGGATTTCTTCTACTTCCCGGCCTATGCGGAGAAGGATCTCGGCCAGCCGGTGCTGGGTGCGGGCACCATGTTCTCCATCACCAGGGACAGCCCGGCCGCCCAGGCGCTGATCGACTTCCTGCAGACGCCGATCGCCCATGAAGTGTGGATGGCGCAGAAGGGCTTCCTGACCCCGCACAAGGGCGTCAACACGGAAGTCTATGGCGATCCGACCCTGAAGAAGATGGGTGATATCCTTCTGAACGCGACCACCTTCCGCTTTGACGGATCCGACCTGATGCCGGGTGCCATTGGTGCCGGTGCCTTCTGGACCGGCATGGTGGACTATGTGGCCGGCGGCAAGGACGCGGCCGTGGTCGGTGCGGATATCCAGAAGGCCTGGGACGCGATCAAGAAGTAATGGTCTGAAGTGATGGCCTGTGCCGCCAGCCGCGATACGGCTGGCGGCTCTTCACAACGACAAAAAGCCGGTTGAACCGGATGCCGGGACCCTGCAGGCCGCATGTGCTGCCGGCGGGCCGAGGCGGGCGGGAGGGGCAATGCTCCAGCAGATCATGATGGCGGGTGCGACGATTGTTGCCGGCGTGTTCGGCTGCGTCGCCTATTTCTACGGCTCCAACCTCATCCTCGACGCGGTGTTTCCCCCGCGCGGGGCCAATGCGGGGCGCAACATCAACCGGGCGGCCCTGATCCGGCCGTGGCTGTTCCTGGCGCCCGCCCTGCTGCTGCTGGGCGTCTATCTGCTTTACCCGGTGTTCGTGTCGGTCTGGCTGTCGCTGCATGACAGTTCGGGCACGCGCTTTGTCGGCCTTGGCAACTACATCTGGCTGGTCGAGGACGCGAAATTCCGCGAATCCATCCGCAACAACATGCTGTGGCTGCTGTTCGTGCCTGCCGCCTCCACCGCATTCGGCCTGCTGGCGGCGGCGCTGACGGACCGTATCCGCTGGGGCAATCTCGCCAAGTCGCTGATCTTCATGCCCATGGCGATCTCCTTCATCGGCGCCTCGGTGATCTGGAAATTCATCTACGACTACCGGCCTGCGGGGCAGGAGCAGATCGGCCTTCTGAATGCGGTGGTGGTGTTCTTCGGTGGTGAGCCGCAGACCTGGCTGACCATTGACCTGTGGAACAACTTCTTCCTGATGATTGTGCTCGTCTGGATCCAGACCGGCTTTGCCATGGTCATTCTCTCGGCTGCCCTGCGCGGCATTCCGGAGGAGACCATCGAGGCGGCGATTCTTGATGGGGCCTCGCCGCTGCAGGTGTTCTTCCGCATCAAGGTGCCGCAGATCTGGGGCACCATTGCCGTGGTCTGGACGACGATCACCATCGTGGTGCTGAAGGTCTTCGATATCGTGCTGGCCATGACCAACGGCCAGTCGGGTACGCAGGTGCTTGCAAACCTCATGTTTGACTGGATGTTCCGCGGCAATGACGCGGGCCGTGCCTCCACGGTGGCGCTGGTGATCATGCTGCTGGTGACGCCGATCATGATCTGGAATATCCGCAATGCCCGCAAGGAGATGCAGTGATGGATCATATTGCGGGCAAGCGCTCCGGCCTCGTCTGGGCCGTCAACCTCTCCGTCATCGCGCTGGTGCTGCTGTGGACGGTTCCGACCATCGGGCTTCTCGTTTCCTCCTTCCGGCAGGCGGATCAGATTGCCGCCACCGGCTGGTGGAAGGCGCTGTTTCCATCGGTTCAGAATTCCATCGTCCGGGCCGGTGACGCAGCCTCCCAGCGGGAGGAGGCGGGGCGTTTCGTCATCGATGGCAATGTCTTCGACACAGGCAGCGGCATCGTGACCGCCTTCGGCACCTCCTCGCGCGAATATGCGGCCCATGAGGCGGGCACAACGGCAAGCCTCGCCGATGGGCAGACGCTGACGGTGGAAGCCGATGGCGCCTACCGGCTGGAAAGCCCGGTGCGGTTCGAAGGCCGCAGCCCGCGCATCTTCGTGACGGCGGAAACGCCGCCGAGCTTCACCATGGCCAATTACGAGACGGTGCTGTTTGCCGAGGGGCTGGGGAGAGCGTTTCTCAACACGCTGACGGTGACCATTCCGGCGACGGTCATCCCTATCCTGATTGCCGCCTTTGCCGCCTATGCACTGGCGTGGATGGAGTTTCCGGGCCGGGCGCTGCTGATTGCTGCCATCGTCGGCCTTCTGGTGGTGCCGCTGCAGCTGGCGCTGATCCCCTTGCTGCGGCTGCATAATTCGCTGGGTATCGGCAAGGAATATCTGGGCATCTGGCTGGCACATACGGGCTTTGGCCTGCCCATGGCGATCTATCTCTTGCGCAACTACATGGTGGGCCTGCCGCGCGAGATCATCGAGAGCGCGCGGGTGGACGGGGCGAGCGACTTCCAGATCTTCCTCAAGCTGATCCTGCCGCTCAGCTTCCCGGCGCTGGCGTCCTTCGCCATCTTCCAGTTCCTGTGGACCTGGAACGACCTGCTGGTGGCCACCGTCTTCCTTGGCAACAACCAGCAGCAGCTCGTCATGACCGGCGTGTTGCGCGAGCTTCTGGGCTCCAAGGGCGGGGAGTGGGAAATTCTCGCGGCTTCCGCCTTCGTGTCCATCTTCGTGCCGCTGCTGGTGTTCTTCGCGCTGCAGAGGTTCCTCGTGCGCGGGCTGCTGGCCGGCTCCGTCAAATAACCTTCCTCCCCCAAATCTCAGACGTATCAACGACAGGATTTCGTGAATGACCACCCTCATCAAGGACAAGGACTGGTGGCGCGGTGCGGTGATCTATCAGATCTACCCGCGCAGCTATCAGGACTCCAATGGCGACGGCATCGGTGATCTGGCGGGTATCGTCAGCCGCATTCCGCATATCGCCAGCCTTGGCGCGGATGCCATCTGGGTCAGCCCGTTCTTCACCTCACCGATGAAGGACTTTGGCTATGACGTGTCCGACTACTGCGATGTGGACCCCATGTTCGGCTCGCTGGCCGATTTTGACCGGGTGATCGAGACCGCCCATGCTCATGGCATCAAGGTGCTGATCGACCTTGTTCTGTCCCATACCTCCGACAAGCACATCTGGTTCGAGGAAAGCCGCCAGAGCCGCAACAACCCGCGGGCGGACTGGTATGTCTGGGCTGATCCCAAGCCGGATGGCACGCCGCCGAACAACTGGCTGTCCATCTTCGGCGGCCCGGCCTGGCACTGGGATGCAAGGCGCGAGCAGTATTACCTGCACAACTTCCTGATCTCGCAGCCGGATCTGAACTTCCACAATCCCGATGTGCAGGACGCGCTGCTGGATGTCGCCCGCTTCTGGCTGAAGCGCGGCGTCGATGGCTTCCGTCTCGATACCATCAACTTCTATTTCTGCGACAAGGAACTGCGCGACAACCCGGCCCTTCCGGTGGAGGAGCGCAACGATCTGACGGCGCCGAAGGTGAACCCCTACAATCACCAGCGCCACGTCTATGACAAGAACCAGCCGGAGAACCTGGAATTCCTGCGCCGTTTCCGTGTGGTTCTGGACGAGTATAACGCGGCCACCGTCGGCGAGATCGGTGACAGCCAGCGCGGGCTGGAGCTTCTGGGGGAATATACCCGGGGCGATGACCTGATGCAGATGTCCTATGCCTTCGAGTTTCTGGCAAACCGGCCGATGACCGCGCCCTATGTGGCGAGCGTCTTTGAGGAATTTGACCGTGTGGCCTCGGACGGCTGGGCCTGCTGGGCCTTCTCCAACCACGATGTGGTGCGCCACATCACCCGATGGCACCTGACGCCTGCCGCCGCGCGGACCTATGCGACGCTGCTCATGTGCCTGCGCGGCACGGCCTGCATCTATCAGGGCGAGGAACTGGGCCTTCCGGAAGCAGAGCTTGCCTTCGAGGATCTGCAGGATCCCTATGGCATCGAGTTCTGGCCGAAGTTCAAGGGCCGCGACGGCTGCCGCACACCAATGGTCTGGAATGTTCAGCAGCACAGCGGCGGCTTCTCGGATGCCCGGCCCTGGCTGCCGGTGCCCAGCGAGCACTATGCTCTGGCCGTGGATGCGCAGGACAATGATCCGGCGGCGCTGGTCCACCACTACCGCCGTGCCATTGCCTTCCGCCACGCCTATCCATCCGTGATGAAGGGCAGCCAGTCGCCGATGACTGTGACGGGAGATGTGCTGAGTTTCTCCCGGAAGCTGAATGGCGAAACCATATTCTGTGCCTTCAACCTCTCGGACACGCCTGCCGATATCCGTATTCCCGCGCAGGACTGGGAAACGATCGGGCATGAGATTGGCAGTGTTTCGGAGCATGATGGCGTTATCGCGCTCGGGCCCTGGGGCGTCAGCCTCATGCGCAGGCGCTGAAGGCAAGGGGAGGGCCGGCAGATGGCAGATCTCAAGCTTACGGACGTGGCCAAGGCCTATGGCGGCGTCAAGGTTCTCAGCAACATCAACCTGGACATCAGGAAGGGTGAGCTGATCGTCTTCGTCGGCCCCTCCGGCTGTGGCAAGTCAACCCTGCTGCGCATGATTGCCGGGCTTGAGAAGATCTCCGGCGGCACGCTGGAGATTGGCGGCGGGGTGATGAATGACGTGCCGCCCGCCCAGCGCGGTATTGCCATGGTGTTCCAGAGCTATGCGCTCTACCCGCATATGACCGTGCGCGACAACATGGCCTTTGCCCTGAAGATTGCCGGCAAGAGCAAGGCGGAGATTGACGCCGCAGTCTCGCGGGCTGCGGATATCCTGCAGCTGACGCCCTATCTCGACCGCCTGCCCAAGGCGCTGTCCGGCGGCCAGCGCCAGCGCGTTGCCATTGGCCGGGCGATTGTGCGTGATCCCAAGGTCTATCTGTTCGACGAGCCGCTTTCCAACCTCGATGCGGCGCTGCGGGTGGCCACCCGCATCGAAATTGCCCAGCTCAAGGAGCAGATGCCGGACAGCACCATGATCTATGTGACTCATGATCAGGTGGAAGCCATGACGCTGGCCAGCCGCATCGTCGTGCTGGCGGGCGGCGGCATCAGCCAGGTCGGCACGCCGATGGAGCTTTATCAGAAGCCGCAGAACGAGTTTGTCGCCCAGTTCATCGGCAGCCCGGCGATGAACCTGCTGCCGGGCGAGGTCATCGCCACCGGCGAGATGACCCGGGTGCGGCTGGACAGCGGTCTGGAGGCTGTGGCCGCCATCCCGACCCGTGACGGCGACATGGGCCTCAAGGTCAATCTCGGCGTCCGGCCCGAGGACCTGCGCGAGACGGAGGGTGATCCGCTGTTCACCGGTACGGTGGACATCACCGAGGCGCTGGGCGAGGTGACGCTGCTCTATTTTGAGAAGGATGAGGCGGGGCGCCAGATGGTGGCCAAATTGCCGGGCATCCGCTCGGGCCTCAGGCATTCCGCCGTGCGGCTGACGGCCGCGCCGGAGGCGCTGCATCTGTTCCACGACGGCGTGTCGCTGCTCTACCGCTGAGGCTGCCTGGTTCAAGCAGCCTTGGCGATGGCCTCGATCAGGGCCTCGACCTGCAGGCCGAACAGGGCCTGGGTGTCGATGGTGTAGCGTCCGCCTGACGGGGTGCGCAGCTGCAGGGCGGGCACGCCCTGCGCCCGCATGGCCTGCATCAGGCTCATGCCTTCGTTGATCCACTCCTGCATGGCAGCCTCAAGGTCCTTGTCAGGCGAGGCAAGCCGGTCAGACGCGGCCTGCAATCCCGCGTCACTCAGGATCTCTACAAGGACGGCCAGACTGGTGATGTCCTTGCCATCGACATATCGTGCCGCCTGCAGCGCCTTCAGGGCCTTGTGCAACTCGTCCGGTTCAGTCAGGCGCACGGCGGTGAGCGCAAGATTTGCAGGGCCGCTGTCGATCCTCTGCGTGCCGCCGAACAATACGTTCTGCCGGTAGGTATCGCTGAAGGGCTGGCCGGTCATCGCCGTGATCCGCTCGTCGGCCTTGACGATATAGGAGGCGAAACCCGGGTCCATGGGCCGCGCACCGGCCCCGGCAAACAGGCCCACCGGCTGCAGGGTGACCGTGATGCCGGGCTCCGCCGCGAGCCGTGCAACGCCCGGCCCGGCGCCATAGCACCAGCCGCAGAGCGGATCGAAAAGATAGATGATTTCAGGGTTCACGGCACGGCCTCTGCTGATGAGGCAGATCTTATGGCATGTTCGCCGGCGAGGAAAAAGAACGCCTGCGTGGATGACGTGTCCACGCAGGCGAGACAATCGGTGCAGGGTACGCCTCAGGCACTGGCGAAAGTCAGGCTGACCTTGATGGCCTGCGAGCGGTCACCGGCAATGCGGAAGGCCTCTTCCGCGTCGTCCAGCGCAAAGCGGTGGCTGATGACCGGCTTCACGTCGATCTCGCCGCTGTCGATCAGGCGGGCGGCCAGCGCATATTCCTCGTGGAAGCGGTGCGTGCCCACGAACTCGATCTCCTTGCCGACGATCAGGTTGACCGGAATGGGCAGATCGCCGGTTACGCCGACCTGCACGATACGGCCGCGCGGACGCACGCATTCGATGGCCGTGCGCAGGGCAGGGGCCGCGGCGGAACATTCGAACGCCACGTTGAAGTGGCCCTTGTCCGCCTTGAAGGGCTCCAGCGCTTCGGGCTGGGTCATGACGTTGATGGTCTGCGATGCCCCCATCCGCGTTGCCACGGCCAGTGTCGCGTCCTGCAGATCGGTGACGGTGATGCTGGCAGCACCCGCCCGTCTGGCTGCGGCCAGGCAGAGCAGCCCGATGGGGCCCGCCCCGGTGATGAGCACGTGGCGGCCTTCCAGTTGCCCGGCCTGATTGGCTGCATGCAGGCAAACAGCCAGCGGCTCGGCGCAGGCCGCCTCCGCATGGTCCACATGCGCGCCGACAGGCTCGCACTGGATGGCATCGGTGACCACAAGGTCGCGGAAGCCGCCCTGTTCATGGGGAAAGCGCAAGGCCGATCCCATGAAGCGCATGGCCAGGCAGTGGGCGAAAAGCCCTTCCGCGCAATATTTGCAGGTGCGGCACGGCCGGCTGGGATTGACGGCGACCTTCTGGCCCAGGTTGAGCGAGGTGACGCCCTCGCCAAGGGCTGCGATGGTTCCGGCAATCTCGTGGCCGAGGATGATCGGTTCCCGGACGCGGATAGGGCCGAAGCCGCCATCCTGAAAGTAGTGCAGATCCGACCCGCAGATGCCGCCCGCGCCGATGGCGATGAGCACCTCGCCAGGGCCGGGCTGCGGCACGTCCGCTGTTTCTATGCGCAGGTCATGCTGGCCGTAAAGGCGGCACACGCGAGTTTCCATGACGGTTCAATCCAGAAGATAGGCGGGCAGCCAGGTCGACAGTCCGGGGATATAGGACACGAGCAGCAGCACGATGATGTTGGTGATGAGGAAGGGTGTGATGGCCCGGATGACCGGCGACAGCGGCAGCTTGGCGATGTTGGCGCAGATGAACAGGCACACACCCACGGGAGGCGTGGTGAGGCCGATCATCAGGTTCAGCACCGCAAAGGTGGCGAAATGCAGCGGATCAATGCCGACACCCTGCGCAAGGGCGAGGAGCGGCACGAAGAGGATGATCAGCGCCGCGATGGTCTCCATGAACATGCCGACAATCAGAAGCACGATGTTGATCAGCAGGATCACAACGAACTTGTTGTCGGTGACGGACAGCACGCTCTGGGCAATCATCTGCGGGATGCGCTCGGAAACGAGGATCCAGCCGAAGACATTGGCAAAGCCGACGAGCGCCAGGATGGCCGCCGAGGAAACGGCGCTGTCGATGACGATCTTCGGCACTTCGCGGAGGGGCAGCTCCCGGTAGAAGAAGGCGCCGACGACGAAGGCATAGATGCTGGCGACAACGGCGGTTTCCGTGGGCGTGGCAAGGCCCGTCAGCAGACCGCCGACGATGAGACCCGTCATGGCCAGAGCCCAGAAGGCGCCGAGAAAAGCGAGGCAAAGCTCGCGCACACCCTGCCAGGGCTGGCGCGGAAAGCCGCGGCGCACGGCGATGATATAGGTCGTCACCATCATGGCGAGGCCCATCATGATGCCGGGAACGGCACCGGCCATGAACATCTTGCCAACGGAGATGCCGGAGAGGGCGCCGACGATGATCATCGGCACGCTGGGCGGAATGATCGGCCCGACGGTGGAAGAAGCTGCCGTGATTGCGGCGGAGAAATCGGCCGGATAGCCGGCCTTCTTCATGCCGGGGATCATCATGCCGCCGATGGAGGCCGCATCGGCCACGGCCGTTCCGGAAATGCCGCCGAAGAGCATGGACCCGGCGACATTGGCTTGTCCCAGGCCGCCGCGCATCCAGCCCACCAGCGCATTGGCAAAGCGCACGATGCGCCCGGTGATGCCGCCCCGGTTCATCAGGTTGCCGGCCAGGATGAAGCCGGGAATGCACAGGAGAACGAAGACATCGATACCGGCAAACATCTTTTGCGGCATGACGACGAGAGGAATGCCCTTGAACCAGAGGTAGGTCATGGAGGCGAGGCCCAGCGTCACCGCAACGGGGGCGCCGATGATCAGGCCGAGGGCGAAGACGCCGAAGAGAATGGCAAGGCTCACGGGGTTTCTTCTCCGGCTGCCTGCGGCAGGCCGTCACTTTCGCCGGTGGCGATGGACAGGAAGCGCGCAAGGGAAAAAATGCAGAGCGAGACGAGGGCAACCAGCATGCTGGCGTGAATGAAGTCCATCCGCCAGGTCAGGGCAGGGGACGTCTGCAGGGCGCCGATGGAGGTGAAGCGCCAGGCCGGGCCGATCAGGATCAGGCACAGCATCGCCGTCAGCAGGGCCGACAGCGCCCGCAGCAGCTTCGGCCAGGGGGCGGGCAGGCTCTCGCAGACCAGATCCACGTTGACCAGGTCCCCACTGCGATAGGCAAGGCCGAGGCCGATGGCGGCGACATAGAGCAGGGCGAAGCGGGTGAGCTCCTCCGTCCAGACCGGTGACGAGTGAAAGAGCGTGCGCCCGAGCACCTGAACGAGCACGGCGCCCATCAGGATGAAAAAGGCGGCTCCGGTGGCAAAACGGCTGACCGCTGCCACAAGCGCGAGGGCCTGTCTGAAAATCATGATTGTCTCCCGAAGGAGGCATGCTGCGGCCCGGGCGAGGTGCCGGGCCGCTGCCGCCTTGTCACTTCATGAGGTCTTCAACGATCGGGCGGATTTCCGGCTTCACATTGGCCAGAACGGCCGGACGTGCCTTTTCGGCGAAGGCGGCAGCATCCACCTCGACAAAGGTCATGCCGGCAGCCTGAAGCTCCTTCACGAGGTTTTCCTCGTCGGCAAGGAACAGCTCGCGCTCATAGGCCTGCGCCCGCTTGGCCGCTTCCATGACAGCGGCCTGATCTTCGGCGCTGAGCTGCGACCAGGTCATTTCCGAGATCGTGAGATAGATCCAGGAGCGCACATGCTCGGTCTTGTTCACGAACTTCTGCACTTCGGCAAAGTTGGCCGACTTGATCAGCGCCAGCGGGTTTTCCTGCGCATCGATCACGCCGGACTGCAGCGAGGTGAAGACCTCCGAGAAGGCCATCGGCGTGGGCTGTGCGCCCAGCGTCTTCCAGGTATCGACGAACAGCGGCACGTTCGGCACGCGCAGGCGCAGGCCCTTCAGGTCATCGGGAGACTTGATCTCGCGGTTGGCGGTCAGGTTGCGCGGGCCGCGGGCGAAATAGGCGATGGGGCGGATCTGGGCGCGTGCCACGATCTCTGCCTTGATGTCTTCGCCGGTCTTGCCGGACGCCACTTCGTCCATGTGCTCCAGCGACTTGTAGGCGTAAGGCACGGCCAGAAGGGCTGCCATGGGCGCCCAGTTCTGCAGGCTTTCGCCGGTGATCGTCATGTCGGCCGTGCCAAGCTGCATGCCGTTGATCAGGTCGACTTCCTTGCCGAGGGACTCGTTCGGATAGACCTCAACCTCGATACGGCCGTCGGTGAGCGCCTTCAGTTCCTCACCGAACTTCACGGAGGCCTTGTGCCAGGTGTTCTGCTCGTTGGCGAGATGGCCAAGCTTGAGCACGCGCTCCGCGGCAAGGGAAGGGTTGCCAAGGGCAGTCAGGCTGGCAAGCCCGATGGCGGCGGCAAAGGCCTGCCTTGTGAAACAACGCATGTTTTTCCTCCACTTCATGTGATTATGGGGTGACTTGCACCTCTTCCATGTCGAACAGTTCCGGCCGGGCGGCCGCGATGTTCGGCAGGTCCTTCAGGATCTCCCGCAGATGGATCCGCATGGCCTCCTCGGCGGCTTGCGGGTTGCGGGTTTCGATCGCATCGACGATGGCCTCATGCTGGGCGATGAGGCGCGAGATCGGAAAATCGGCGAAGCTGAGATAGCGCACCCGGTCCATCTGGGCCTTGACGCTTTCCACCACGTCCCAGGCATAGGTCTTGCCGATCGCCCGGGCCATGGTGTGGTGAAAGGTTTCGTCCAGCGCCATGAACACATCCTGCGCATCGGGAGCGACCTCGCGCTGGCGGGCGATCTGGGCGCGCAGGTCCGCGATGATGGCCGGTTCGGGTTCGCTGGCCAGCAGGTGAACCACATTCGCTTCGATGGCCTCCCGTACGAAACGGATGTCCATCACGCGCTTGATGGAGATCTTGCGCACCAGCGTGCCGCGCTGCGGGCGGACCTCGACAAGGCCTTCCTCCGCGAGCTTGATGAAGGCTTCCCGCACGGGCTGGCGGCTGGAGCCGAAACTGCGGGCCATCTCCGCCTCGGACAGAAGGGCGCCCGGCGCAAGCTCACCGCGAATGATGCGCTGGCGCAAGTCACGATGCACCAGCTGGCCGACGGGAACGCCCGGTTCGGATGCGGCAAGTGGTCTGAGCGGCAGAATCTGACCCGTCATGTTCCCGTCCATTTTCCACACTCTCCTCTTGTCAGCATCATTTTCCATACTACCATACAAGTCAATATCAAACTACCATACTAGTCGGCAGGGGCGAGGGCGTGCTATGCCTTCCCCCTGAAAGAGGCGGCAAACCGGGGCAACCGGAAGGCCCGAAGGACCGGCCGGGCCAGAAGCGGCAGGCCGGAAACAGGAGTGGAACGCGTGCGGCAGACCTGGCGCTGGTTTGGTCCCAAGGACCTTGTGAGCATTGACGACATGTTGCAGGCGGGCGTGGAGGGCGTTGTCTCAGCGCTTCATCACGTGCCGAGCGGCGCGGTGTGGACGCCTGAGGAAATTGCCCGGCGTCAGCGGGAGATCGCCACGCGCGCCGATGGCAGCCCGTCGGGAATCGCCTGGGAGGTGGTGGAAAGCCTTCCGGTCTCCGAGGATATCAAGAAGCAGAAGGGCAACTGGCGCGAGCACATCGAGAATTACAAGGTCAGCCTGCGCAATCTGGGCGCGGCCGGCATCGAGGTGCTTTGCTACAATTTCATGCCGGTGCTGGACTGGACGCGCACGGATCTGGCCTGGCGGGTGGACCATGGCGGCACCTGCATGCGCTTTGACCATGCGGATTTTGCCGCCTTCGACATCCACATCCTGCAGCGCAAGGGGGCGGCAGAGGACTTCCCGGCAGAGATTGCCGAAGAGGCGGCCCGCCGCCATGCGGGCATGAGCGAGGAGCAGAAGAAGGCGCTGGCCATCAACGTGGCCTTTGGCCTGCCCGGTGCTGCCGAGCACATGACGCTGGACGATGTGCGGGCGCATTTGGCCGAATATGGCGCGATCGATGCCGATCAGCTGCGCCGCCATTTCATCGCCTTCCTCGAGGAGGTGATCCCGGTGGCGGAGCAGGAAGGCATCCGCATGTGCTGCCATCCGGATGATCCGCCCTATCCGCTGCTCGGCCTGCCGCGCATCATGTCGACGGAAGCCGACTATGAGACGATTCTCTCGGCGGTGGACAATCCGTCGAACGGCATCACCCTGTGTTCCGGGTCGCTGGGCGCGCGCTCGGACAATGACCTGCCGGGCATGATGCGCCGCCATGGCGCCAAGGTGCATTTCCTGCATCTGCGCAACGTGAAGCGCGAGACGGACGCGCTCTTCGGCTCCTTCCACGAGGCAGAGCACCTGAAGGGCAATACCGACATGGTGGCGCTGCTGGCCGAGGTTGTGAAGGAAGAGGCGCGCCGCAAAGCCGAAGGCCGCAGCGATGTGTCGATCCCCTTCCGTCCGGATCACGGGCAGGACATTCTCGATGATCTCAAGCGCAAGGCACAACCCGGCTATCCGGCCATCGGCCGGCTGAAGGGGCTGGCGGAACTGCGCGGCATCGTCACCGCGCTGGAGCACGCCGAACACGGGCTTCTTGCCCGCGCCTGAAACGGATTGTGTGTTTATCCTTGAAGATGCGCTGCCGTAGGGCTACCTGCGGCAGCGCATTTGTGTCTGAGGGAGGAACATCAGCGGATGAATGGGCTTGGCAGTCTGGCCGGATTGTTTCTGGCTGCCTTTCTGGCGGCGACGCTGCTGCCGGCCCAGTCCGAAGGGGTGCTGGCGGCGCTGGTGATTGCCGGTGGCTGGCCCCTGTGGCTGCTGGTGGGCGTCGCCACGGCGGGCAATGTGCTGGGCTCGGTGGTCAACTGGTTGCTGGGGCGCGGGATTGCCAGTTTCCGGCACAAGCGCTGGTTTCCGGTTTCAGACAAGGCGCTGGCGCGGGCTGAGGGCTGGTATCACCGCTATGGCCGCTGGAGCCTGCTGTTCGCCTGGCTGCCCGTCATCGGTGATCCGCTGACCGTGATTGCTGGCACATTGCGCGAGCCGCTGGGCATCTTCCTGCTGCTGGTCACCATCGGCAAGGCCGGGCGTTATGTCCTCGTGGCGCTGGCGGCATCCGGGCTGGCCTGAGATGTGCTGGACAGGGAACCTGCATCCGCATGGCCTTCCGCTGGCCGGTAGTTGCCGACAAAATAAAGCGGGCGCTGCTTCGTTTCGTTGAAGATGCGGCCCACATATTCACCCAGAATGCCGAGCGAGATCAGCTGCACGCCGCTGAGGAACAAGAGGCCGACCATGAGCGAGGCATAGCCCGGTACGTCGATGCCATGAAGCAGCACATCGGTCACCAGGATGAGCGCATAAATGATGGCGATGAAGGAGACCAGAATTCCGGCGATGGAGGCGAGCCGCAGCGGGACGGTGCTGAAGGCTGTCAGCCCGTTCAGCGCAAGCCCAAACAGACGCCGCATGTTCCAGGCGCTTGCCCCGGCCGTGCGCTCGGCCGGCTCGTAGGGGATCTGCTTCTGGCGGAAGCCGACCCAGAAATACAGGCCCTTCATGAAGCGGGCCCGCTCGGGCATGGATTTCAGCGCATCCAGCGCCGCCCGGTCCAGCAGGCAGAAATCACCCGCGCCGCGCGGCAGCTTGATGTCGGAAAGCTGTGCCAGCAGCTTGTAGAAGGATTTCACGCAAAGGCGCTTGACCATGCCTTCGGACGGGCGGACGGCCTGGGTGGCGTGGATGATCTGAAAGCCCTCGTCCCAGGCCGCGGCAAGCTCGATGATCTTTTCGGGCGGATGCTGCAGATCGGCATCCATCAGGATCGCCGCATTTCCGCGCGCATGGTCGATGCCGGCGGTGATGGCGATTTCCTTGCCGAAATTGCGCGACAGGGCGAGGATGCCGATGCGCGGGTCGACGGCGGCAAGGCCTGCAGCCACCTCGAGCGTGCGATCGCGGCTGCCGTCATCCACCAGCAGGATCTCAAAGCTGCGGCCAAGCCCTTCCAGCACCGGAACAAGCCGGGCCATCAAGGGCGCCAGATTTGCAGCTTCATTGAAGCATGGTATCACGACCGAAAGTTCTGGAGCCTTGCCGTTCATCTCTCTCGCATCCCGGTCCAGGGACGGCAGCCCCCGCAGCAGCTGAATAGCGCCGTATTCTTTTCACAGTGTTTCTGTTGGCTGTTTACCTAAAGCAAGAGGAAAGGTTTTTCAAAGGGTGGCGTCTGATAAAAAACAGGTGATTCTGAGCGCTGATGACTATGGGCTGACGCCGGGCATCAGCGAGGGCATCCGCCAGCTGCTGCGCCAGCAGCGCCTGACGGCCACGGCAGCCATGACGGTGAGCCCTTTCTGGGCAGAAGAGGGACGTCACCTTCTGGCCGGGGCGGAGCAGATCGATGCGGATACCGGGCTGCATCTGACGCTCACCGATCACATTCCCCTGACCCAGATGCCGAGGCTGGCGGAAAGCGGGCATCTGCCGTCGAACGGGCGGCTGATCATCATGGCCCTGCGCGGCCAGCTTGAGGATGAGACCATCCGGCAGGAACTGGCCGGGGAGATCGCCGCCCAGATCGATGCCTTTGTGGCTGTCATGGGCCAGGTGCCGGATTTCATCGACGGGCACCACCACTGCCACCAGCTGCCGGTGATCCGCGATCTTGTGCTTGAGGCCTTCGCAGCCCGCATCGCCCCCCAGGGCGGCTACCTGCGCCTGTGCCAGGAGCCGCTGCCGGCCATCCTGAAGCGGGGCAGGGCGGTGTTGCGGGCGGCCGTCATCAGCGCGCTCGGGCAAGGCTTTGCCCGCAAAGTGACGGCGGCGGGGTTCAAGGCCAATGACAGTTTCCGCGGCGTGCGGGATTTCACGGCGCGGGAGAAGACCGGCGATCTGTTTGGCCGGTTCCTGAGCGGCGAGGGGGAGCGGCCGCTGATCATGTGCCATCCCGGCCTCGTCGACGGGCATCTCATCGGGCTCGATCCGCTGACGGATCTGCGGGAGGTGGAGCTGGAGTATCTCGCCAGCGATGCCTTCGCCGCGCTTCTGGAAGAAAAGAACGTCCAGCTCGTCCGGTTCAGCGGCTTTTCCGTCCGCTGAACCGGAGAGCATCAGGGTCAGCCGGTGATGGTCAGGCTGATCTCCAGCCGGTCATCCCAGCGGGCTGTCCAAAGACCGGGAGCAGGGGCGTTCTGCACGCCGCTCATGGAACCGGTGATGATCCAGTCTCCGGCCTTGAAGCCGCCGAACCGGTCACCGCCTGCATTGACATAGGCCGTCAGCGAGCCTGCCGGATCGATGTCGTTGGGCGCGAAAGGCTCCGGCGTGCCGTCCCGCATCAGCACGAGGCGCTTCACCGGGGAGATGATATCGCCGGTGAAGGGCACCGGCGTGCCGAGGACGAGGCCGTCATTGGACAGGCAGTCGGCGATCTTCTCTTCCACTTCCACATCCTTCGCCAGCCACCGCGATGCGCAGAGCTCGAAGGCCAGAGCGTAATGAGAGACAGCGGCAAGGACGTCCTCACGGGTGTAGGGTTCGCCGTCGCGGAAGGGCAGATCCTGGCCAAGCTGCAGGGCGATCTCCGTCTCCAGGGCGTTGACGCGGCCAACGCTGGCGGGGCTCGTGAAGATGCGGCTGCCGTGGATCGGGGCGGTCATCGCGCCCTTCGGGCCGGTTTCGGAGGTTTTCCAGTGCCGGACCGGAGCATCGCCCAGCAGCGCATGGACGCGGCGCTGGATCTCGTAGCCCTCCAGCATGGATTGCGGGCGGGCTGCTTCCGGCAGGCGCTCAAGCGCGCCGCCCTGACGGCGGCATTCGGCGAGCATGGCACTGGCCTGCGTGAGGCGGGCTTCAAGGGCGGCATCAAGCTTCATTGTTCCAGGTATCTCCGGTTCGGGGCCGTGAGGTTAATCAGGTTCATGCGGGCTTGAGAAGGTCAATTCTGCCAAGGGTCATCGCCCGATACCTTGGCAGCTGTTCCTGAAAGGAGACCTTTCGCGTCCTCCGAAGCTGTGACAGCATCGCGCCCGGGAGATTCTTCAAGATGAAAGAACTGACACTCCGGCAGGTTGAGGTCATCCGCGCCGTGATGATGGCCGGGACGATTGCGGGCGCCGCCAAGCTGTTGAACGTGTCTGCGCCCGGCGTCAGCCGCCTCATCAAATACACAGAGGATTCGCTCGGCGTGCGCCTGTTCGAGCGCAAGGCGGGGCTGTTCGTGCCGGTGCCCGAGGCGCAGAAGGTCTTCGACATGGTGCATCAGGTCTACCGGCAGATGGAGAACCTGAACCAGGCGGTGTCCTCCCTGCACAAGGGTGAGGAATTCACCCTGTCGATTGCCTGCGCCCCCTCGATTGCCCAGTTCATCGCGGCACGCGCCATCCGCAATGTGCGCCAGCGCTTTCCCGATCTCTTCATCGACCTCAACATCCTCAAGATCGAGGAGACCCTCGATTACCTGCTGCTGGAGCGCGGAGAGTTCGTGATCATGAGCTCGGCCATGGACAATCCGGCGGTGGATTGCCAGAAGCTGGTGGAGGGGCGGCTTGTCGCCGTGGTGCCGGAGGGGCACCGGCTGGCAGCAAAGCCGGTCATTTCCGTGCATGACCTCATGGAAGAGCCGATCATCGGCATCGATGAGAGTGATCCATACGGGCGCATCCTGTCCCACCCTTACCGGGACGCCGGGCTGGAGCCGCGCTTTTCCATGCGCGGGCGCTTTGCCCAGACGATTGTCAGCCTCGTCCGGCATGGGCTGGGTGTTTCGGTGATTGACGAGTTCTCGGTGGCGGAGGTCTACATGCCTGGCCTCGTGCGGCGCCCGCTGAAGGAGCCCGCGTCCATCAACGCCTGGGTGCTGACCAAACATGGACGGCAGCTCTCCAGCTTCGCCGAATTCACCGTCGAGCGTTTCCGCCACGAACTCCAGCGCGCCCGTGCCCGCGAGGCCTGGGACCCCGCACCTTCAGCAACGGGAACGGGCTGAGATGCTGGATTAACATCATGTTACTATGACGGCAAAATCGGTATTTGCTGTTATCTCTGACTTCTGGCAATCAAGGGTTCGGGCGGCTCAAAAGGAGAATGGGCCGGGACCGTTCAAATGGGAGGATCTTCATGAAGAAGACGCTTATCGGCGCAGCTCTTGCGCTTGGGCTTGCTGTTGTTCCGGCTCTTGCCGAATATCCGGACAAGGAAATTCAGGGCATCATCCAGTGGGGCGCAGGCGGCTCCACCGACACGGTGATGCGCGCCGTCACCCCGCATGCCGAACAGGCGCTGGGCGGCAAGATCATCATGCAGAACGTCACCGGCGGCGTTGGCGCCCTGGCGCTCAACATGGTCGAGGCCGGTGATGCCGATGGCTACACCATCCTGTTCGGCGCGGAAAACCCGCTGCTCTACAAGGTGATGAAGCTGGGTGAGAAGGACTATTCCGACTTCACCCCGATCAATGTTCTGGCGCGCGGTATCCCGATCCTGGTGGCCCGTCCGGATGCTCCGTTCAACACCTTTCAGGAGATGATCGCCTATATCAACGCCAATCCGAAGGCGGTGAAATTTGGCTCCACCGGTCCGGGCGGCCTGCCGTCTGTCGTGACCGCGATGATCAACCAGAAGACGCCGATCGACGTGACCTTCGTTCCCTACGACGGTGACGGCCCGGCCCTGACCGCCCTGCAGGGCGGCGCCATCGACGTGATGCCGGCGGTGCTGGGCGCTGCGGTCGAGAACATCAAGGCCGGCACGATGAAGCCGATTGCCCTGTTCGACGTCGAGCCCACCCCGGCCCTGCCGGACGTGCCGACCATCGTGTCCACCAACCCGGAATTTGCCGAACTGCTGCCCTGGGGCCCGTTCTTCGGCATTTTCGTGAAGAAGGGCACCCCGGATGACGTGGTTGCCAAGCTGGTGGCCGCTTATCAGGAAGGCGCAAAGAACGAGGACTTCCTCAAGTTGATGGACAGCCGCGGCTTCAAGATGATGTCCTATTCCGGCGCCGAGGCGGAAGACTTCCTGTCGAAGTGGCAGTCCACCACCAGCTGGCTTGTCTGGGAAGCGGGCCTTGCCAAGGCCTCGCCTGAGGAATTCGGCATTCCCAAGCCCTGATCCTCGCCATAAACCAGAAAACGCCGCCTGATCTTCCGGGGCCTGGCCGCCGACGGCAAAGGGAAAGCACCCTGCCGGGCCTCGGGAAACGCTTCTGAAGCAGCCTGCATCATGCATGATTTCATGTGACGCAGGCTGCCGAAGAGGGGCGGCGTTTTGCATGGGCAGGTGGTAAAACCCTGCCTGCCTGATCCGGCTGCTGGAGGTCACATGGAAAACCCGCAACCCCGCCGCTCCTTTGAACTGGTTTTCAGCTTCTTCGTGTTCGGCGCCAGTCTGTTCCTGTTCTACACCGCTTACGGGATTTCCGGCTTTGAGGCCTTGTCCGCACCGGGCGGCGTGCCGATGATGACGACCGGTCTGATGACCGTGACCTCCGGCATGGTGCTGATCCAGACCCTGCGCAAGCCCGCGGAAGGCAACCAGTGGGCCCTGCGCGAGATCCTGCCGCTGCCGGTGGTGCTGATGACCGTGCTGATCACGGCCTATGCCTTCCTGCTGAAGCCGCTTGGCTTCATCCCCACGTCCTTCCTGTTTCTGGTCATCGGCATCCGCATCCTGACCCGCCGCAACTGGGGCTGGACGGTGATGGTCTCGGCCTTCAGCATTCTTCTGATCTGGGTGATCTTCCGGCTGATCTTCTCGGTGCTGATGCCTGCCGGCATCGTGCCGGAGGCGGAAATCCTCGCCTTCTTCCGCAAGCTCATGGCGTAAGGCAGAGACCCTGATGGATATTCTCAACGCTCTTCTCGTGCCGCTGCTGGACATCAAGCTGCTCGCCCTCATCGCGGCAGGCACCATGGCCGGCATCTATATCGGCGCCATTCCCGGCCTGTCGGTGACGATGGCGGTCTCCATTCTCATCTCTTTCACCTTCTCCTGGGACGTGCTGCCCGCCCTGTCGCTGATGATCGGCATCTTCATGGGCGGGGTGTATGGCGGCTCGCGCACGGCGATCCTGCTCAACATCCCCGGCGCGCCTTCGGCCATCGCCACGGCGCTGGACGGCTATCCCATGGCCCAGCGGGGCGAAGCGGGTGAGGCCATTGGCGTCACCACCGTCATGTCCTTCTTCGGCGGCCTGATCGGCATTCTGGTGCTCGCCCTGGCAGCGCCTGCCGTATCCGATTTCGCCATCCGCTTTCAGCCGCGCGACTTCATGCTGCTGGCCATTCTCGGCCTGCTGCTGGTTGGCTCCCTGTCGGGGGAAAGCCTGATGAAGGGCGTCTTCGCAGGCTCTCTGGGCCTGATGATCGGCTCTGTCGGCCTCGACCCGCTGACCATGGACCAGCGCTTCACGTTTGGCTCCCCGTCGCTGATGGGCGGCATCTCCTTCATTGCCGTGATGATCGGCATGTTTGGCGTGTCCGAAGCCCTGATGCAGCTGCACACGATCAAGTCCGAAGCGGTGAAGCAGAAGATCAGCCGCATCGTTCCGCGCTTCAGCACCATCCGCAAGCATCTGCCGTTGTCGCTGCAGACCTCGGCCATCGGTGTCGTCGTCGGTGCGCTGCCCGGCACGGGCGGGGATATTGCCGCGCTGATGGCCTATGATCACGCCAAGCGTGTGACGAAGGATCCGGAAGTGCCCTTCGGCAAGGGCGCCATCGAGGGGCTTGTTGCCCCCGAGACGGCGAACAACGCCGCTGTCGGCGGCGCCTTCATCCCGATGATGACGCTCGGCATCCCCGGTGATGCGGTGACGGCCATCATGATCGGCGCGCTGTTCATCCACGGCCTCAATCCGGGGCCGCTGCTGATGGTGCAGCAGCCGCACATGTTCTGGTTCATCGTCAGCGCGCTGATGATCGCCAACTGCTTCATGCTGCTCTTCGGCCTCACCGGCATCCGCCTCTTCGTCAAGGTGGTGGAACTGCCGCGCGGGCTGCTGATCCCGCTGATCCTGCTCCTGTCCATCGTCGGCGCCTATGCGGTGAACAACCGGCTGGGAGATGTCTACTGGATGCTGGGCTTCGGCGTGCTGGGCTATTTCATGCGCCTTTATGGCTATTCCCTGGGCCCCGTCATTCTCGGCGTGATCCTGTCGCGCCTCTTGGATGACAACTGGCGCCGGGCCATCATCTCGGAGCAGGAAAGCCTGCCCATGCTGTTCAAGGGCATTCTCACCAGCCCGCTTTCGGCCACGCTGATGGCCGGTGTGGTGCTGATCCTTCTGTCCAAGACGCCGCTCTGGCGCCGCATTTTCCGCAAGCGAGCCTGACACGCCATGTCCGCATCCTCTCCCGCTGCCGTGCCGCAGACCGGCACCATCCGTCTCGGCCTCATCGGCGACAACATCGCCGCCTCATCCTCTCCCCGCCTGCATGTGCTGGCGGGGCTGCAGAACGGGCGCACGGTGACCTATGACCGGCTGGTGCCGCGGGAGATGGGCATGGAGTTCGACCCTCTGTTTGCCCATGTGGCGGCAGATGGCTACCGGGGCGTCAACGTCACCTATCCCTACAAGGAGCGGGCGGCGGCCAAGGTTCAGGTCGATGATCCGCTGGTGCGGGCCATCGGCGCGGTCAATACGGTGATCTTCGAGGACGGTAAGGCACGCGGCTTCAACACCGACTATTCCGGCTTCATCGCCGCCTATCGCGCGGTGCGCGGCGATGCAGCGCCCGGTCCCGTTCTGATGATCGGGGCAGGGGGTGTCGGCAAGGCGGTGGCCTTCGGCCTCATCGCCCTAGGCCTTGCCGAAATCCGCATTGCCGACCGGGATGTGGCCAAGGCCGATGCGCTGGCCGAAGCGCTGAAGGTGGTGCGGCCGGAACTCGTCACCCGCACCGGACCGGAGGCAGCAGATCTATCCACCGGCGCCAGCGGCCTCATCAACTGCACGCCCGTCGGCATGGTCGGCTACGGCGGCACGCCGCTGGAGCGGGCGCGCATGACAGGCGCTGCCTGGGTGTTCGATGCGGTCTACACGCCCGTCGACACGCCTTTCCTCAAGGATGCGGAAGCCGAAGGCCTGACCATCATCTCGGGCTATGAGCTATTCTTCGGGCAGGGCGTTGATGCCTGGGCCATCTTCACAGGACTGCCGCTCGATCATGGCCGCCTGCGCCAGGATCTCCTCAAGCCGGAGTGAACCGATGCTGAATTCGATCGCCACCGTTTCCATCGCGGGCAATCTGCCGGTCAAGCTGGAGGCCATCGCCAAGGCGGGCTTTCAGGGGATCGAGATCTTCGAGCAGGATTTCATTGCCTCGGACCTCAGCCCCGCCGATGTGGGCCGCATGGTGCGCGATCACGGGCTGACCATCACCCTGTTTCAGCCGTTCCGCGACTTCGAGGGCCTACCGGAACCCTACCGCGCCCGCGCCTTTGCCCGTGCGGCGCGCAAGTTCGACCTGATGAACCAGCTGGGCACCGACCTGATGCTGGTCTGCTCCTCCGTGCATCCGGCGGCCATGGGCGGCATCGACCGGATGGCGCAGGACTTCCACGAACTGGGCGAGCTTGCCGCCCGTTTCGGCGTGCGCGCCGGGTTCGAGGCACTGGCCTGGGGGCGGCACATCAATGACCACCGCGACGCCTGGGAAGTGGTGCGCCGTGCGGATCATCCGCGCATTGGCCTGATCCTCGACAGTTTCCACACGCTTGGGCGCGGCATTTCACCGGATTCGATCCGCGCCATTCCCGGCGACCGCATCTTCTTCGTGCAGCTGGCCGATGCCCCGGCCATTCCCATGGACCTGCTCTACTGGTCGCGCCACTTCCGCAACATGCCGGGCGAGGGCGATCTGGATGTGACCGGCTTCATGCGGGCGGTGCTCTCCACCGGCTATTCCGGGCCGCTGTCGCTGGAGATCTTCAACGACCAGTTCCGCGCCGGCCTGCCGCGCCTTGTGGCGCTGGATGGCCACCGCAGCCTCATCGACCTGCAGGACCGGGTGCGCCGGGCCGAACCGGCGCTGACCGTCGATCTGCCGCATTTCCCCGCGCCTGCCCCCGTGGAAGGTGTCGAGTTCCTCGAAATCGCCACCTCGGAAGCGGAAGAACCGGCCATCGCCGCCTTCCTGACGGCGGCAGGCTTTGCGCCCGTGGCGCGGCACGTCTCCAAGCGGGTGACGCGCTGGAGCCAGGGGGCGGTGAACATTCTCGTCAACACGGCCGTCACCGGCTTTGCCCACACCGCCTATGTCACCCACGGCACCACCGTGTCCGAAATCGCGCTGAAGGTGCCCGATGCCGCCGCTGCCGCCGGGCGGGCGCAGGCGCTGCTGATCCCGGCCCATCAGAGCCATATTTCCGAAGGGGAGCTGGCCATTCCTGCCGTGCGGGGCCATGGCGGCAGCCTGCTGCGCTTTGTCGATGGCGGGGAGATGCTGGGCCGCCTGTGGGATGTGGATTTCCGCCCGCTGCCTGATGCTGGCAAGGCTGGTGCGGGCAAGGCTACGGCCTCCGCAGGTGCCGGGCTGACGCGCATCGACCATATCGCCCAGACCATGGCGCATGATGAAATGCTCAGCTGGTCGCTGTTCTACCACGCCCTGTTCGATGCCCGCCGCGCGCCCATGGTGGATGTGGCCGATCCGGATGGGCTGGTGAAGTCGCAGGCGGTGGAAACCGGCGCGCTGCGCGTCACGCTCAACGGTGCGGAAGCCCGCCACACGCTGGCCGGGCGCTTTGTGAAGGAAAGCTTCGGCTCCTCCGTCCAGCATATCGCCTTTGCCACGGATGACATCTTCGCCACCGCCGCCGCGCTCAGCGCCCGTGGCTTCCCCATCCTGCAGATCGGCGCCAACTATTACGCCGACGTCGAAGCCCGCTTCGGCCTCGATCCGGCACTGGTGGCCCGCATGAAGGCGGCTAACGTGCTCTATGACGAGGATGCAGGCGGCAGCTTCTTCCAGCTCTATTCCCAGACCCGTCCGGAAGGGCTGTTCTTCGAATTCGTCCAGCGCGGCGGCAACTACGCCGGCTACGGCGCCCCCAACGCCCCCTTCCGCATCTCCGCCCAGAAACGGGCGTTGAGGCCCGCAGGGATGCCGCAGGCGGAGTGAATCTACGCGGAAAGATGGTGGTTATTCCAGGCTGCACGCGATAGGCTGCTTAACAGTCGTATTGCGTATTTTGCACCATATAAGGTACATTGCAGCATGGTCGATCAGAAGCGGCTGGCAGCGCGGTTCTTTGAGAACAGCAGCGGGCGGGTGCCGGTTCGGGAATGGCTTCTTGAGCTGAAGCCCGAGGATCGCAAGATCGTCGGGTTTGACATTCGCACGGCGGAATTCGGATGGCCTGTCGGTATGCCGCTCTGCCGGGCGATGAGCTCCCACAAGGGGCTTTGGGAGATCAGATCAAATCTGACCGATGGCAAAATCGCGCGCGTGCTGTTTTGCATTCACGGCGGATCAATGGTGCTGCTGCACGGCTTCATCAAGAAGACGCAGAAGACACCCAAGGCCGATCTGGATCTGGCGGCAAGGAGAATGAGAGGTCTGACATGACGGCTGATGTGGAGCAAGGCAAGGCAGGCACCCTGTTTGAGGACTTTCTCAAGGAGGAGGGCATTCATGAGGAGGCGACAGAGCAGGCAGTGAAGCGGGTTCTGGCCTTTCAGCTTGCCGAGGCGATGAAGGCGCAGAAGATCAGCAAGGTGGAAATGGCAAGGCGGTTGCAGACAAGCCGCTCGCAGCTGGACCGCCTGTTGGACCCGGATAACGACAGTGTCACACTCGCCGTTCTTTCCCGTGCAGCACGCATCGTCGGGCGGGAAATCAGACTGGAACTGGCTTGAGGTTTTGGGCTTTGGCGCTGCACGCCAAACGGATTTCATCTCGAAATCCGTTTGGCAATTGAAAGCCGTAAGATATCAGCGATGATCAATGTGCAAGTAATTTAAAGACGTAAGGAAGGAAGATGGTGCTGCAAGAGAGGATTGAACTCTCGACCTCTCCCTTACCAAGGGAGTGCTCTACCACTGAGCTACTGCAGCATCTCCGGGCGGACCCGATGGCCTTTTGTCCGGTGAGCCGGAAGACCGTTCGTGACCGGCGCGCTGTGGCGCCGCGAACGGGTCGGCTTGTGCCATAGAAGGCTGGACATGGCAAGCGCTTATCGTGCTGATTTTTCCGCATGCCTGTGGACAGTTTGCCGGGAAGGGAAGGGGGATGCCTTCCGGTGGCGGAAAGCATAAGCTATTCCTTGGAAAATTGGAAACAGCAGGGATGGCGATGATCAGGCAGAACAAGCCGGACGGGCCTAAGCCCGGCTCCCGCGAGGCGCGCCTTGCCGAGGCGCTGCGGCAGAATCTGAAGCGGCGCAAGGCGGCAGACCGCCAGCGCCGCGAGACGGCGGCAGGACCGCTTGAGGCAGATGATGGTGCCGCTGCGCCCGCCGGGCAGGGTGGGGATGCAGATGCGGTGCCGCAGGCGTGATGGCGTCAGATGAGGGCATGCGGGAGTGGCGGGAAGCTGCGGACCCCTCGTGCTGCCGCAAGGCGGAAGCAATGCAGGCAGGGCGGTGTGCCACGCTGCCTTGCCTCAGCCTTTATCCCGGTGTAGAGCCGGGCCAGTTTTCTATTTGCCGGCAGGCCTGAGACCTGCCCAATCAGGTGATTCCATGGACAGCATCAAGATCATCGGCGGCGCGCAGCTCAATGGCGTCATCCCGATTTCCGGCGCCAAGAATGCGGCCCTGCCGCTGATGATCGCCTCGCTCCTGACGGACGAGACGCTGACGCTGGAAAACGTGCCGCGCCTGCGCGACGTGGCGCAGCTGACGCATATCCTGTCGAACCATGGCGTCGACTATTCGGTCGATGGCAAGCGCACCGGCGTTGACGAGCTGCGCGGCCAGACGCTGCATCTGACGGCCCGCGCCATTGTGGACACGACCGCGCCTTACGAGCTGGTGTCGAAGATGCGCGCCAGCTTCTGGGTCATCGGCCCGCTGGTGGCGCGCATGGGCGTGGCCCGCGTGTCGCTGCCGGGCGGCTGCGCCATCGGCACGCGGCCGGTGGACTTCTTCATCGATGGCCTGAAGCAGCTGGGCGCGGAGATCGAGATCGAAGCGGGCTATGTGGTGGTCAATGCGCGTAAGGGCCTGACCGGCGCGCATATCACCTTCCCGCGCGTGTCTGTGGGTGCCACCCACACGCTGATGATGGCGGCGACGCTGGCCAAGGGCGAGACCATTCTGGAAAACGCCGCCCGTGAGCCGGAAGTCGAAGACCTTGCCAATTGCCTGAAGGGCATGGGCGCCAAGATCGAAGGCGCCGGCACTTCCACCATCCGCATCGAGGGCGTGCCGCGCCTCAAGGGGCACCGCCATGCGGTGATCGCCGACCGGATCGAGACCGGCACCTATGCCATGGCGGTTGCCATGACCGGCGGCGACGTTGTGCTGCAGGGCGCAAGGGCCGAACTTCTGGACGAGGCGCTGAACGTGCTGCGCCAGACAGGCGCGGACATCACGCAGGTGGAAGACGGCCTGCGCATCTACCGCAATGGCAACGGCATTGCGCCGGTGGATGTCACCACCGAGCCGTTCCCCGGCTTCCCGACGGACCTTCAGGCCCAGTTCATGGCGCTGATGACCCGGGCGGGCGGCCAGAGCCGCATTACTGAGACCATCTTCGAGAACCGCTTCATGCATGTGCAGGAGCTGGCCCGCCTGGGTGCCCGCATCCGCATCGACGGCAAGACGGCCATCGTGGACGGCGTGGACAGCCTGCGCGGCGCTCCGGTGATGGCAACGGACCTGCGTGCCTCCGTGTCGCTGGTGATTGCCGGTCTGGTGGCCGAAGGCGAGACGAACGTGAGCCGCGTCTATCACCTCGACCGTGGCTTCGAGCGGCTGGAAGAAAAGCTCGGCCGCTGCGGCGCCATGATCGAGCGCATCTCGGCGTAAACCTGCTATGCGGCAGGCGTGGTGCACGGCCTGCCGCATTGTCAAACGGACCGGGACGCGCTAGGCAACGGATTGGAATGGCGGGAGCTCTCCCGTCCTTTGCCACAAGCCTTCCGGAGACAGAGCCGCCCATGGACCTGCTGAAACTTGCCGCCCTCGATGAGGAAGATCTGGCCGTGGTTTCCGCCCATGTGCAGGACGCGGTGCTGAGCGTTGGCGACATCCGCTACCTGCCGAAGGAGCGCAAGGTGATTGTCGCCATGAACCGCTTCGTCTGGGACAAGGCAGAAGACCGGCGCTCGCGCACTCACGAAAGGCGCCGCTCGGCACTGGCCTTCGCCCGCGTGACGGCGATGCGCGCGGCCCATATCCGGCAGGAGGCGAAGGGCGCCATCCTTTCGCTGCTGGCCATCCGCTTCGAGCCGGGCGCGGACGCCCCTTCCGGTACGGTGCGGCTGGAATTTGCCGGTGGCGGCACGCTGGCGCTGGATGTGGAATGCATCGAGGCGCAGCTGACCGATCTTGGCGCGGCCTGGGCCACGCCCAACAAGCCTCATCATCAGATCGACTGAGATTTTCCGGCTGGCAGGCACAGGTTTGCCAGCGATAAGCGGCGCGGAACCTTGCAAGGTGAGCCGGCGCCGCGAAAAGGCCTTGCAAGGAGACAGACGTGGCAATCCGGCTTTCTACCGCAGATGCAGATTTCGAGACCCGCTTCAAGGACCTGCTGTCCGGCAAGCGCGAGGTGTCCGAGGATGTGGATCAGGTCGTCCGCACCATTCTGGACGATGTGCGCACACGCGGCGATGCGGCCGTGGTGGACTATACCAACCGCTTCGACCGGGTGAGCGTCTCTTCCATCGCGGATCTCAGGGTGACGGCTGAAGAGATCGAGGCTGCCACTGCGGCAGTCGAGCCGGCGACGCTTGATGCGCTGAAACTGGCGCGGGACCGCATCCACTCGCACCACGCCCGCCAGATGCCGAAGGATGACCGCTATACGGATGCGCTCGGCGTCGAGCTTGGCTCGCGCTGGACGGCGGTGGAGGCGGTCGGCCTTTATGTGCCCGGCGGCCTTGCCAGCTATCCAAGCTCGGTTTTGATGAATGCGGTGCCCGCGCTCGTCGCCGGGGTGGAGCGCATCGCCATGGTGGTGCCCGCGCCGGACGGGGTGCTGAACCCGCTGGTGCTGGCGGCAGCCAAGGTTGCCGGGATCACGGAAATCTACCGCATCGGCGGCGCGCAGGCGATCGCGGCGCTTGCCTATGGCACGGAAAGCATCGCGCCGGTGAGCAAGATCGTCGGCCCCGGCAACGCCTTTGTGGCCGCCGCCAAGCGCCGGGTCTTCGGCACAGTGGGCATCGACATGATCGCCGGTCCTTCCGAAGTGCTGGTGGTGGCCGATGCGGACAACAATCCGGACTGGCTGGCAGCGGACCTTCTGGCGCAGGCCGAGCATGATCCGGTGGCCCAGTCGATCCTGATCACTGATGACGAAGGGCTGGCGGCTGCCGTGGAAGCGGCGGTGGAGCGCCAGCTGAAGACGCTGCCGCGTGCGGAGGTGGCCTCGGCCAGCTGGCGCGATTTCGGCGCCGTCCTCATGGTGAAGGATCTGGAGGAAGCCATTCCGCTGATCAACCGGCTGGCGCCGGAGCACCTGGAGCTGGCGGTGGAAGATCCCGAAGCGCTGCTGGGCCGCGTGCGCAATGCGGGCGCCGTGTTCCTGGGCCGCCACACGCCGGAAGCCATCGGCGATTATGTCGGCGGTTCCAATCATGTTCTGCCGACCGCCCGTTCGGCGCGTTTCTCGTCCGGCCTGTCTGTGCTTGACTTTGTGAAGCGGACGTCGATCCTTAAGTGCGATGCGCAGAGCCTTCGGGCTCTCGGGCCTGCGGCAATTGCCCTGGGCGAGGCGGAAGGCCTCAGCGCGCATGCAAGGTCCGTTTCCATCCGGCTCAATCTGGGAGCCGAATAGGCAAGCGGCTGGGAGGAGGACAGCATATTGAGGGCTCTGACGGGGAAGGTGCGAGCCGTATGACCTTGGTGGAAAGCAGTGCGTCCTCCGGCGCAGGAGAGGGTTCCGGCGAAGATGCTTCAGGCCGTCTTATCGATGTCATTCTCGATGAGGCGTCCATTGCCCGTGCGGGCCCCGACATCGAGCATGACCGGGCCGTGGCCATCTATGACCTGATCGAGGAAAACAGCTTCTGCCCCAGCGGGCTGGGCGGTGGCCGCTTCGTGCTGCGCCTGTCCGTCGTGGAAAAGAAGCTGGTGTTCCAGATCACCAGCGAAGGCGGCGAGGATGTGGCTACCCATGTGCTGTCGCTGACGCCGCTGCGCCGCGTGGTGAAGGATTACGACCTGATCTGCGAAAGCTACTATCAGGCGATCCGCCATGCGACGCCCAGCCAGATCGAGGCGATCGACATGGGCCGGCGCGGCGTGCACAACGAGGGGGCAATGGTCCTGAAGGAGCGGCTGGAGGGCAAGGTGGAGATTGATCAGCCCACGGCCCGCCGCCTCTTTACCCTTGTCTACGCCTTGCACTGGAAAGGCTGAGCACCATGACCGGGCCGGGCTCCCGTCCGACTGCGGTCCTGTTTGCCTGCAGCATGAACGCTGTGCGTTCTCCCATGGCTGCAACGATTGCCCGCAGCCTGTTTCCGGGGCAGGTCTACGTGCGCTCGGCCGGCGCACGCAAAGGCGAGCGTGACCCGTTCGTGGATGCGGTGATGGCCGAAATCGGCATGGACGCCAGCACCCATCAGCCCAAGACGCTGGAGGATCTGGACGAGTCCGGCTTCGACCTTGTGATCACCCTTTCGCCGGAAGCCCACCACAAGGTTCTGGACCTCACCCGCGCCGATGCGGTGGACGTGGAATACTGGCCAACCATGGATCCGACCATCGTTTCCGGCAGCCGCGACCAGATTCTGGACGCCTACCGTTCGGTGCGTGATCAGCTGATGATGAAAATCAAGAAGCGGCTGGGCTGGACGCCGCCACCCAGCGGGTGATACAGAGAAGCGAAAGAGCTGGGAAGCTGCTGCGAAGCGGCCTTTTTCCGCCCTCACGCCTGAACCGGCAAGTCCGCATGACGGCCCGCCCGATGGAAAATCACCGGCGCGGAGATTGCCCTGTTCACTTTTTTGCTTTGATCCTATAGGTTCCGCGCACCTCAGGATCGGTTTAACCGGGATACCATATGGCTAAGGAAGAAGTTCTGGAGTTTCCGGGCGTCGTCACGGAACTGCTGCCCAACGCGACGTTCCGCGTGCGTCTTGAAAATGACCATGAAATCATTGCTCACACTGCAGGGCGCATGCGCAAGAACCGCATCCGTGTTCTGGCAGGCGACCGGGTTCTCGTCGAGATGACCCCGTATGACCTGACCAAGGGCCGCATCACCTACCGCTTCAAGTAAGCCGCGGTCCGGCCGGGAGCGAGACACCCATGAGCGATACTGCCACCGTTCCCCTCGTTCTGGCCTCCGCTTCGCCGCGCCGTCTGGCTCTGCTGCAGCAGGCCGGCATAGAGCCGCAGCATCTCATTCCGGCCGATCTGGACGAGACCCCCCTGCGCGGCGAGACGCCGCGCGCTCTGGCGGTGCGTCTGGCGAAGTCCAAGGCCCGTCACGTGCGTGAGCAGCTGGCGGAGGATGCCGTGCTGTCGAAAGCCGTCATTCTGGCGGCGGACACGGTGGTCTGCGCCGGCCGCCGTATTCTGCCCAAGGCCGAGACGGTGGAGCAGGCAGAGGCCTGCCTTGGCCTTCTCTCCGGCCGTGGCCACCGCGTGCTGACCGGCCTTGCCGTGATTTCGCCGGCTGGCTCCGTGCGGACGAAGATCGTAGAGACCCGGGTGCGCTTCAAGAAGCTGTCGCGCCGGGAAGGTGATGATTATCTGGCTTCCGGCGAATGGCGCGGCAAGGCGGGCGGCTATGCCATCCAGGGCCTTGCGGGCACCTTTGTCGTGAAGCTGACTGGCTCCTACCCCAATGTGGTGGGGCTGCCGCTTTATGAAACGGTCAACATGCTGGCTTCCGCCGGTCTGGATGTCCGCGCCCTGTGGCGCGATCCGCTGAAGCTGCCCGCGTGAGGACGTCTGAATGACCGCAGCATCCGGCAATGCAGGGGACCAGGGCCGCCGCATGCGGCCATGCCCCATCTGCTCCAAGCTCTCCACCCAGGCCGACTATCCCTTCTGCAGCGACCGCTGCGCCAAGATCGACCTGCACCGCTGGATGGTCGAAGGCTACAGCATCCCCGCCGTCGAGACGGATGATGTGGATGACGAGGCAGAGGGCGGCGAAGACCGCTGATTCCTGCCTTGCCGGTCTGCGCCGTGAAATTCCGGGCAGGCGTGCTGAAAAAATCATCTTGTCCTGAAAAATTTTCCGCTGTCATAATCAGGGCTGCCTGTCACAAACGCTGTCACAATTCAGCGGAAGGCGGGAGGCTGGCCTGCCCTCTTGCGCGCTGCTGCGAATAAAACTGTCGCAGACCTGTGCTAGGGCGGCTGTGTAGAAAAAGCGGAGGCCGGGGCTGGCTTCCAACAGGCGAGGCGAACATGAAAAAGATGCTTCTTGGCGCGACTGCCCTTTTTGCCGCGATGGCAATGGGCGGCGCAGCGCTGGCCGATTACTCGGTCACCATCCTTCACACCAACGACCTGCATAGCCGCATCGAGCAGATCAACAAGTTTGATTCGACCTGCAGCGCCGACGAAGATGCCAAGGGCGAGTGCTTTGGCGGTGTTGCCCGTATCAAGACCAAGGTGGACGAGCGCCGCAAGGCGCTGACGGACGCCGGCAAGAACGTGATCCTGCTGGACGCTGGTGACCAGTTCCAAGGATCCCTGTTCTACACCACCTACAAGGGCAAGGCGGCAGCCGAGTTCATGAACATGATCGGCTATGACGTGATGGCCGTGGGCAATCATGAGTTCGATGATGGTCCGCAGGGCCTTGCCGACTTCCTGGCGGATGTGACGTTCCCGGTCATCTCCGGCAACACCGATGTCTCCAACGAGCCGCTGCTCAAGGACAAGGTGCCCGGTTCGGTGATCCTGGAAGTTGGCGGGCAGAAGATTGCCATCGTCTCGGTTCTGGCCGAAGACACCGCCGAGACCGCATCCCCCGGCCCCGGCGTCACGTTCGTGAAGGCTGAGGATTACCTCAAGGGCGCCGTGGGCGAGCTGGAGGCACAGGGCGTCAACAAGATCATCGCCCTGACCCACATGGGCTACGAGCGTGACAAGGAAATCGCCAGCGCAGTTTCCGGTATTGACGCCATTGTCGGCGGCCATTCTCACACGCTGCTGGCCAATGACAATGACAAGGCCGCCGGTCCTTACCCGACCATCGTTGCCAACCCGGACGGCAAGGACGTGCCGGTTGTCACGGCCTATGCCTACAGCAAGTATCTGGGCGAGATCGAGCTGACCTTCAACGACAATGGCGATCTGATCTCTGCCAAGGGCGACCCGATCCTGCTGGATGCGTCCGTCACTCCGGATGAGACCGTCGCCGCCCGCGTCGCTGAACTGGCCCAGCCGCTGGAAGAGCTGAAGGCCAAGGTGATCGGTTCCACCACCGCCGCCATCGATGGCTCGCGCGACACCTGCCGTGTCTCCGAGTGCCAGATGGGCAATCTGGTGGCCGAAGCGATGCTGGACCGCGTGAAGGAGCAGGGCGTCGAGATCGTCATTCAGAACGGCGGCGGTCTGCGTGCCTCCATCGATTCGGGCGAGATCACCATGGGTGAGGTTCTGACGGTGCTGCCGTTCCAGAACACCCTGGCCACGTTCCAGCTCAAGGGCTCCGACGTTGTGGCCGCTCTGGAAAATGGCGTGTCCAAGGTTGAAGAAGGCGCTGGCCGTTTCGCGCAGGTCGCAGGTCTTCGCTACGAGTGGACCAAGGCCAAGCCGGCCGGTGAACGTATCCTCAAGGTCGAGGTGAAGGACGGCGACGGCTGGGCTCCGATCGACCCCGAGAAGGTCTACGGCCTTGCCACCAACAACTACATGCGTGGCGGCGGTGATGGTTATGCCGTCTTCGCCAAGGCCGGCATGAATGCCTATGACTTCGGCCCGGGCCTTGAAGAAGTGCTGGCGGAGTACATTGCCAAGAACGGCGGCGACTACACCCCGTTCACGGACGGCCGCATCACGGAAGTGCAGTAAAGGCCGGGCTTGCGGGCAGGGCCGCCTGATCCTGTCCGCAGGGCCCTGTCCCGTGCGGCGGCCGGGCTTGCGCCCGGCGATGCACCCCGAAAAAGCCACAGGCTCCGGAATGGCGCGGGATTTTGCTCCTCGCGCCATTTCTCTTTTCATGCCAGTGCTTTGGCTGAGGGAAGGTCAGGTGTAGCCGTTGATCAACGCACGGCGAGATAAGTGTCCCGTGCCGGATTGCAGGTTTGCTCCGGCGGGACTCTCATGTATCTCTGCAAGCACGGGGCGATCTTAAAATCTGGTAAAGCGTGGGATGCCGGGGAACGTGACAAGTATCGGGGCAAATTCACCGCGGATACGGGCAGGCCGCACGGGCAGCTGCCGCAGCAGGGCGCACCGGTTTGGCGGCCTTCTTGCGCTCGCCCTGGTGTTTGGCACGGCGGGTCTCGATGGTGCGGCTCAGGCGCAGCAGTTTCCGGCGGCAAATCTTGCTGCGCGCCAGCAGCAGCTTCTGCAGGCAACGCTGGCAGAGCCGCAGAATCTGGACATCGCCTTTGAATACGCCATGGTCTCGGCTCAGATTGGCGACCACGAAGCGGCTATCGGCACGCTGGAGCGCATGCTCGTCTACGCGCCGGGCCTGCCGCGCGTGCAGCTGGAACTGGGCGTGCTCTACATGCGCCTCGGCGCCAAAGACATGGCGCGCAATTATTTCGAAAGCGCCATTTCCGGCCCCAATGTGCCGCCGGAAGTGACACAGCGGGTGAACTACTTCCTTGCCGCCATTGCGGAGCAGGAAGCGCCGGCCAAGGTCAGCGGTCTGCTCACCGCCGGGGTGCGCGGTCAGAGCAATGCCAACGCCGCCCCCGAAAGCCGCATCATCAACCTGAACGGAACCGCCTTCACGCTTGATGATGCAGGAACGGGCAAGGCGGACATCAATGCGTTCCTCTCTGCAAACGTGCGCTTTTCCTATGACCTAGCCAGTCAGGGGGACCGGCTTGAGGCAGACCTGATCTTCTATGGTGCGCGCTACGGGGATATCAGCCGTCTTGATACGGAGATGGCAGAGATCACCTTTGGCCCGTCGTTCAACCTCGCCCGCTTCGGCATTGATGACGCAAGGCTCGGGATTTACGGCATCGCCAACGGCATCCGGCTGGATGGGGCGAATTACAGCGGCGGCTTTGGAGCCGGCGCGCGGGTTGCCATGAACCTGAGTGAGCGGGCAGGCCTTCTGGCACGGGTAGAGGTGCGCCACAGCTGGTTCAACGATACCGTGAAACAGCCCAATCTCTCCGACAGGGCCGGTTATGCGGTGCGGATTGCATCCGGGTATCAATACCGCCTGACCGAGACTTTCACCGCCCGGCTGACGCTGCTTGGCGACGTGGTGACGGCGAACAAGGCTTACAAATCCAATACAGCCAGCGGCTTTTCTGCCGGCGGGACTTACCGCTTCTCCTCGCCTTTCAGGCTATCCGCTGCGCCCTGGTCCGTGGATGTTGAGGGCGGCTACCTGTACCGCGCCTATAACGAGCCGGACAGGCTGATCAATCGCAACAGGGCCCAGCGGGACAATGAGGGGTGGTTGCGCTCGTCGCTGACAATGCCGCTGGGTGAAGGCAAGACGGCTATAGGCCTGTCGGGCGAACTGCGCCGCCAGCAGTCCAATTATGATCTGAATGATTACACCAATGCATCGGGCATGCTGTCTGTCATGCGCCGGTTTTGAGGTTTTATACCATGATGAGCCGCTTCCGCACCGCCCGTTCTCTCGCTGCTGCCGTCAGCCTTCTGCCGGCGCTGCTGGCCTCCACTGCGATGGCTGCAACGGATGTGGGCGTTGCCACTGCGGTGAACCCGCAGGCGCAGGGTACGGCGCCGGGGGCAGGCGTGCGCACCATCATGCTTGGCAACAACATCTATCACAACGAACGCATCCGGACCGGCGGCACGGGCCTCGTGCAGGTGCTGTTTGTCGATGGATCGACCTTTACCGTCGGGGCGAATTCCGATCTGGTGATTGACGAGTTCGTGTTTGATCCAGAGGCAGGCACCGGCAAGCTGGTGGCCAGCATGGGCAAGGGCGTGGCCCGGTTCGTCGGCGGCAAGCTGTCGAAGAACAAGGGCGGCGTCAATGTCCGCACGCCGGTCGGGACCATCGGCATCCGCGGCGGCATTGCCAATCTGGAGGTGCGTGAGGATGGCGGCACCTTCTCGCTGGTCTTTGGCAAGGAACTGACCTTCACCGGGCCGAGTGGCACCGGGCAGCGGATTTACGAGCCTGGCTACACCATGGTTGTGGGCGGCAGGGGGAGCGGCCTGCCCGAAATACGCCCGACAACGCAAGCGGATCTTGGCTCCCTGCAGCAGTCGCTGACCAGCCGGCCGGGCCAGAATGGCGGCGCGCCGCGCCCGCCCACCAACGAGATCGTGGCCCGGAGTGGCATTCCCTCCGTCAACTCGAACCTTTCCACAGTCAACACCTTGCCGTCCCCCAAGCCGCAGGTGGTTGTCGCGACCGAACTCGGGCGCGTCGAGGACGCAATCGAAAAGACGCCGCGTCCGGACGTCAGCGAAGGAAACGGCGGCACTGCGCCTGCAATACCGGTCCCGCGGCTTCATGCCCTCAGCGGCGGCAGCTGGCTTGAGTTGCCGTGGCCTCACTATCTGTCAGATCCGGGGCGGCAGGGCGTTCTGGGCAAGGGAGGGGGGGCGATCGATGGCGAGCTTGTTCTGGAAGGATCGCTGTCCGGTGGCTCCTCCGGGGCCTATTCGTCGGCAAACGGGGATTCCGTTCTGACGGGCGAAATCGACGGGCAGATCATCACCGTCGGCGTGCCTTCCATGCCGGGCATCAGCTACTTCCAGTCGGCGCTGACGGACAAGGGCTATCATATCGGTCAGATCAGCCAGTCCGGCGTGCCGTCATGGCTGAGCGTTGATGCGGGAACGGATGGCAATATCGAGACGAACGGGCGCGGGGTCTTCTACCGGGGCAGCGGTGACTTCATCGCACTGCTCTATCAGGAAGCCTTTTTCCCCGGTGATATGCCGTATTTCGGGACGGATCTTTCCGACGCAATCCTGGCATTCGGCGGAACTGCGGGATCCTTCGACGTGATGGATCAGGGGGACCTTCGAACCTATACCCTGACAGCCGATCTTCAGCAGCTGCTGTCTGCCGGGGTGCAGAATTCGGATGGCAGCGTCACGGTTGCGGACACCGGTGCGCTGTTCCTCAATCCGCTCGTGGCGCAGGACCTGGGAGCCTCCTTCCTCAGCGGAGTGGGCAACACCGGCCTGCTCGTGCTTGAGAGCGATGCAGGGGCCGAATCCACGCCGCCGCCGCTGGCGCTCGCTGCCTCCTTCTCCATTCAGGGCAGTGGTTCATCGCAGCAGTCGATGGTCAGCCTGTTCCTCGGATCGATTACCGAGAATTATTTCTCCGGGACCATGACGCTGGATGGCGACCGGCGCGGCGGCTACAAGTCGGCTTCCCATGATGCAACCGGCAATTTCTCCGGTGGCATCGGTTCTCTGGAAGGCGTGGATGGGGCGCATGCCTATGGCTCCAATGCACAGAACTTCCTGCTGAGCGGCAATGCGAGCGGGAATATCTATGTCGACAGCTATGCCGTGGTGCCGTCCACCATCAGCGCGTCCGAGCAATACAGCGCTTCGACCCATATTGCCGAGCTGTCGTCGTCGGCCGATGGCTCGACGCTGACGCGCACCACCCGCAATCTGTCGGCCTTTGCTGCGGGAATGGTGCAGCAGGGCAGTGGTGGGACACTGGTGGTCACGCCCTATGCCTCCCAGGGTACCTTTGACAACACTGTCAGGTTTGATGCCGCCAGCAAGTCGCTCTCGGCCTCGTTCAGCTTGAGTGACCAGAGTTATACAGGTGCCGGCTACGCGCCGAAGATGACGGTGTCCTTCGGCAACAGCGCCTCTGCCCCCGAGAGCGAGCGGGCCTCTGTCTTCATCGACAACGACCGCTACGCGGCAATCGAGACCAGTGACAGTCTTGGCAATGGGCTGCGTGATGATGCAGGCACCAGCAAAGATGCCGATGCCAAGAGCTACTTCATTTCCAACACGCTGGTGGAGGGGGCAGACAGCGCCATTTTCGCCGGCGTGACAACCAAGTGCAGCTGTGCTTTCCTGGAATGGGGCTACTGGGGCACCAGCCTTGTCACCGACAATCCCTATCCGGCAGCCGATGATGTGGCCCAGGTGCATCTGGGAACCTGGGCGGCAGGGCGTATTCTGGGGCCGAATGATCTTCCGAGCAGCGGAAGTGCCAGCTATCAGGGCCATGCGGTCGGCAGTGTGGTGAACGGCGGCAGCCAGTATCTGGCAGCTGGCGACTTCAACATGAGCGTGGATTTCGCCAGCCGCCACGGCACCGCGACCATCAGCAACTTTGATGGCCGCACGTTCGGGGCCAATGTCTCGGAATCCAACCCTTTCGCCGACCAGAATCTCTTCAGCGGAGCGATCTTCGATAGCGGCACGATGGGCGGCACTTTCAATGCCTCTCTGGTGCAGGGGCCGAACAGCAATTTCGACGGCGTCATCGGCAACTTCTCTGCCATTGACGGCTCGTGGATGGCCACCGGTGTTGCGGTGGGCGAGCGGCTGCCCTGAGAAGGCCGCTGGCGGCTGTCCCGGCCAGAAGCCGGGCCAGCCGCGGGCCCCTGCCGGGGCGCTTGTCCACAGGCGGAATATGCTCCTGAAGTTGTTGAAACCATGGAGAAAAGCGGCGCTTTGCGGTGGGTTCGAAAATAATGGTCCAAGCCTGCGAAAAGTTTTGCCGGGGCGCTGGACAAGGCCCGGGCGATCTCCTATAAGACCCCCACTTCCGGCGGTCACGCCACATGAAGTCAGGCCCAGATAGCTCAGTTGGTAGAGCAGCGGATTGAAAATCCGCGTGTCGCTGGTTCGATTCCGGCTCTGGGCACCACTTCTCTCTCCCCCACGAAAATCAAAGAACAGTAGCCAGGCGTTACGCAGCTTGCTCTGTATTGCGCCAGAGATTGCTTGCAGCGGTCACGGCAGGCCGTGAGCGTTGATATCTGTCTCGCGCTCCCCACCCGCACCGTCCCGGCCTTTGCGCCGGGACCCGTTATGGACGTGATGCGGGTGAGATGGGATGACCGCTGTAGAGCTGGGATTTGAGCCGGTGCTGTAGCTTTGTTTCAGCTACCGTGCGTCAATAACAGGTCCCGGCACGGAGGGTGTTGTGGCATCAGGGTGAAAGGTTGCGCCTTACGGCGCAGTAAGCCTTTGCGGCGGCTGAGCATTTCGAACTGTGATGCGTCAGCATTGTGAGGCTTGTATAAGCCCGCCTCTCTACCCCTTCTGTCCCGTCTCCTTCGCCAGAGCCAGCGCTTCAGCCAGTATTGCCGGGTTGCCGATATGGTTCATCAGGATGAGGATCAGGCGGGCGTTGAGGGCGTGGCTTTCGTCTTCCGTCAGGCCTTCGTGGGCGGCCAGAAGGCTGGCGTAGGCATCGTCCGGGTTGGGCAGGTTCGGGGCGGTGATCAGCATGGTTCATCTATCCCGGCTGCCGCCTGGGGCGGGCAGCCTGTCAGGGGTGATTGTTCACGTCACGCAAGGCATCTGGTGAAAGACGCATTAAGCAAGGCAGAGCGCGCGGGCGAGGGCGGTGGAGACTTCGTTTGCATCAAAGCGCTCCCAGCGGGCGGCGGTGTGCTGGTCCGGGCGCACCAGATAGACGGCGGAGGCTGCCTGCCCGAGATAGCGCTCGCGCAGCGGCTCGTTGCCTTGCGGCGAAAGCTGCAGGCAGGGCAGGGTGAGGCCGTGGGCGGTGAAGCTTTCGGGCGCATCCGTGCCGATGGCCAGCAGATGGAAGCCGCCGCCAAGCCGCGCCAGCAGCCAGTCTTCCGCGCCCGGCTCCCCGCCAAGAGGCGCATCCAGCAGCGGGGCACCGGGGCGGGTGCGGGGCGGCATCAGCGGATGATCCGGCCCGTTGAGCGGCAGCCCGTCATAGACGCAAGGTACGGACAGGCGCCCGGAGTTGACGATGCTGCGGGCAAAGGGGGCTTTGGCGGCCAGATCCAGCACCGCGTTGCGGAACATGCGCGACATGCCGCTTTTCGGGGTGATGAAGTCGGTGGCGCGGGTGGAGTTGAGAATGTTCTCGTCCGCCCCGTGGATACGCTCTGCGCAGTAGCTGTCGATCAGGGCTTCGGGCGCAATGCCCTTCACCACCAGCGCCAGCTTCCAGGCGAGATTGTCCGCATCCTGAATGCCGGAATTCGCCCCGCGTGCGCCGAAGGGGGAAACCTGATGGGCAGAATCGCCGGCAAAGAGCACCCGGCCCTTGCGGAAGGTCTCCATGCGGCGGCACTGGAAGGTGTAGATCGAGGTCCAGACCAGTTCGTAATCCGCGCCTTCGCCCAGCATGGCATCCACCCGGGCGCGCACGCGTTCGGGTTCCAGTTCGCGCTTGCGGTCGATGTTCCAGCCCAGCTGGAAGTCGATGCGCCACACGCCGTCCGGCTGCTTGTGCAGCAGGGCGCTGTCGCCGGACTTGAAATGCGGCTCGAACCAGAACCAACGCTCGGTCGGGAAGTCCGCCGTCATGCGCACATCGGCGATGAGGAAATTGTCCTCGAACACCCGGCCTTCGAAGCCCAGCCCCAGCATGGAGCGCAGCGGCGAGCGGGCGCCGTCGCAGGCGATCACCCAATCGGCATGGAGCTGATAGGGGCCGTCCGGGGTTGAGATGTCGAGGCGGGCGCCGTTGCCGGTCTGCGCCAGCGCCTCCACCTTGTTGCGGCCGCGGATTTCGATGGGCGCGCCTTCCGCGATGGCCGCAAGGATGCGCTCATGCAGGAACTTTTCGAAATAGGGCTGCTGCAGGTTGATGAAGGCGGGGAACTCGTGCCCGCCTTCCGGCAGCAGGTTGAACTCGTAGAGCAGCCGGTCATCGCGGAAGACCTTGCCCTTGTTCCACTGCACGCCTTTGTCCAGCATGGGCCGCGCCGCGCCAAGGCGGGCGCAGATCTCCAGCGTGCGCTTGGCAAAGCAGATGGCGCGGCTGCCCTCGCCAACGCCTTCCTGATCATCCAGCACCAGAACCGGCACGCCCTTGAGCCCAAGGTCGAGCGCGGTGGCGAGCCCCACCGGCCCGCCGCCAACGACAATCACCGTATGGCGGGCGGGAGCCGGCTGGTCCTGATCGGCCGAGCGGGCATAGGGGTAAAGCGCGAAGGCAAGGGCGCGTTCGCCGGCCTTGCTGGCGGGCGCAGGTGCAATTGCGGCGGGTCTGTCCACGAGGTCTCCTCCCTCTTGTCCCGTTTTCCGTGCGAGGCGTCGCAGGGCTGGTGTCAGCCCTGCAGCGCGGCCCACATCTCGAGGTCGCGGGCGGCGGTCCAGATGCGCGGATGGCTGATGCCGCGCGCTTCGTCATAGGCACGGGCAACGTTGAAGGGCAGGCAGTGCTCGTAAATGGCGTAGTCCTTGAACTTCGGATCGCATTCGGCGCGCACCGCGTCCCAGGCTTCCTTCAGGGTGCCGTTGCGGGCGGCAACCCGTGCCACCGGGCGGAAGGTGCTCTCCACGAAGTCGCGGGTACGGTCCAGAGCTGCGTTGACCGCATCCCGGCCCAGAACGGCATCGCCGCGTCCCGGCGCAATGGCGTCAAGGTCAAAGGCGCGGATGGCCTCCAGCGTCGGGCCCCATTCGCGGAAATGGCCGTCGCCGCAGTAGCAGGCGGCATGGGCCTCGACGATGTCGCCGGTGAACATGACGTTCTGGTCCGGCACGTGGATGACGATGTCACCTGCAGTGTGGGCGCGGCCAAGGTGCATCAGGTCCACCCGGCGCTTGCCGAGGAAGACGGTCATCCGGTCGCTGAAGGTGGTGGTTGGCCAGGTAAGGCCGGGGATGCTTTCATGGCCCTGGAACAGGCGCGGGAAGCGCTGGAATTCGCTGTCCCAATCCTCCTGGCCGCGCTCGGCCACCATGGCGCGGGCGGTCTCGCCCATGATCACCTGCTGCGCCTTGAAGGCGGAGGCACCCAGCACGCGCACGGCGTGATAGTGGGTGAGCACAACATGGGTGATCGGCTTGTCGGTGACGCTGCGCACACAGTCGATCACCTTCTGGGCAAGGCGCGGGGTGGCCTGCGCCTCGACGATCATCACGCTGTCATCACCGATGATGACGCCGGAGTTGGGATCGCCCTCGGCGGTGAAGGCATAAAGACCCTCGCCGACTTCGGTGAAGCTGATGGTCTTCTCGGTGAGGTCGCCCTGCGAGGCAAATTTCTTGCTCATGGATATGGTCCGTCCGTAAGTCTGTTTCAGGCGCTCTGCTCGACTGTCTGCTCAACCGTTTGCTCGATGGCGCCGAAGATGGAATGGCCTGTGGCATCCAGCATCTCGATGCGCACCGTGTCGCCAAAGCGCAGGAAGGGGGTCTGCGCCGCGCCGGTGTTGATGGTTTCGATCATGCGGATCTCGGCAATGCAGGAATAGCCTGCACCGCCCTCGCTCACCGGCTTGCCGGGGCCGCTGTCCAGCTTGTTGGAAACCGTGCCCGAACCGATGATGGAACCGGCAGCCAGCGGACGGGTCTTGGCTGCGTGGGCGATGAGCTGTGGGAAATCGAAGGTCATGTCGATGCCGGCATTGGCGCGGCCAAAGGGTTTGCCGTTGAGATCCACCTTCAGCGGCAGATGCAGCCGTCCGCCATCCCAGGCGTCGCCCAGCTCGTCCGGCGTCACGGCAACGGGCGAGAAGGCAGAGGAGGGCTTGGACTGGAAGAAGCCGAAGCCCTTGGCCAGTTCCGCCGGAATGAGCCCGCGCAGCGACACGTCATTGACCAGCATGATGAGGCGGATGGCCGCCCGTGCTTCGTCCACGCTCGCTCCCATCGGCACGTCATCGACGATGACGGCCACCTCGCCCTCCATGTCGATGCCATAGGCTTCATCGGCCATGCGGATGGGGTCGCGCGGGGAGAGGAAGCTGTCGGAGCCGCCCTGATACATCAGCGGATCGGTCCAGAAGGTTTCCGGCATCTCCGCGCCGCGCGCCTTGCGCACCAGTTCGACGTGGTTGACGTAGGCTGAGCCATCCGCCCACTGATAGGCGCGTGGAAGCGGCGAATGGGCGTCATGCTCGTGAAAGCGCATGGAGGGCACGGCATCGTGCTCCAGGCTTTCGGCCAGCACGGCAAGCTTGGGCGCGAGTTCTGCCCAGTCGTCCAGCGCGGCCTGCAGGGTAGGGGCAAGGTGGGTGGCTTCGGTGCAGCGGGTCAGGCTCTTGTTGACCAGCACAAGCCGTCCGTCACGGCTGCCGTCCTTCAGCGTGGCAAGTTTCATGGTGTTTTCCCGAAAACTGGTGTGAGAGGGCGGCAGGCTCCCCCGGCCCGCCGCTGCCCCATGTGATGTCTGGCGCTGAGTGGCTGCCGCCGCTCACTTCACGCCGGGTGTGCCGTCGAACTTCTTTTCGAGGCTGTCCCAGCAGTCGATGTAATCATCCTGCAAGGGCGCGGAGGTCGCTGCCCATTCGGTCAGGTGCTGGGGAAAGCGGGTTTCGAACATGAAGCTCATGGTCTCGTCCAGCTTTTCCGGCTTCAGCTCCGCGTTGGAGGCGCCCTCGAAGGCGTTGCGGTCCGGCCCATGCGGCAGCATGCAATTGTGCAGGCTCATGCCGCCGGGCACGAAGCCCTTCGGCTTGGCATCATAGATGCCGTAAATGTTGCCCATCAGCTCGGACATGATGTTCTTGTGGTACCAGGGCGGGCGGAACGAATGTTCGGCCACCATCCAGCGCTCGCGGAACAGCACGAAGTCGATATTGGCGGTGCCTTCGACGCCCGAAGGGGCGGTCAGCACGGTGAAGATTGACGGGTCCGGATGGTCGAAGAGAATGGCCCCTACCGGTGAGTAGGTGCGCAGGTCATACTTGCAGGGTGCGTAATTGCCGTGCCAGGCCACCACATCCAGCGGCGAATGGCCGATCTTCGTCTCGTGGAACTGGCCGCACCACTTGATGATGACGGTGGACGGCACTTCCCTGTCCTCGAAGGCGGCAACCGGCGTCTTGAAATCGCGCGGGTTGGCAAGGCAGTTGGCGCCGATGGGGCCACGGTTCGGCAGGTCGAACTTCTGGCCGTAATTCTCGCAGACAAAGCCCCGGCACGGGCCTTCCAGCACTTCCACCCGGTAGACCAGGCCGCGCGGCAGGATGGCGATTTCCTTCGGCTCCAGATCGATGACGCCCAGCTCCGTGCAGAAGCGCAGGCGGCCTTCCTGCGGCACCACCAGAAGCTCGCTGTCGGCGGAGAAGAAGTACTCGTCCACCATGGAACGGGTGACCAGATAGATGTGGCTGGCCATGCCGGTCTGGGTGTTGACGTCGCCGGCCGTCGTCGCGGTGCGCATGCCGGTGACCCAGGTCAGCGGCTCATCCGCATGGGGCACCGGGTCCCAGCGGTACTGGCCAAGGCTGATCACGTCATCAACGATGTTGGGAGCGCTCTTCCAGAAGGGCACGTCAATCTTGGTAAAGCGGGTGGTGTGCTTGACCGAGGGGCGGATGCGGTAGCACCAGGTGCGCTCGTTCTGGCCACGGGGAGCGGTGAAGGCTGTGCCGGAAAGCTGCTCGGCATAAAGGCCGTAATTGCATTTCTGCGGCGAATTCTGCCCCTGTGGCAGGGCGCCGGGCAGGGCCTCCGTCTCGAAGTCATTGCCGAAGCCGGGCATGTAGCCTTCGACCGTGCCGTTGACCGTGGCGGCGCGAACCATGCCTGTGGGCAGGGCGTGCGTTGTCATGATGTCCTCCTCTTGCCGGCTCCCCCGGCCGTTGCCTGTGATAATAGTTGCAAGTGCAACCAAGTCAAGAGAGGATGACAGTCAAGGGCGCTCGTGGCAGTTTGCGCGCCCGAAGCAGCCCATGAAGCGGCAATACGGGCGGGAGACGGGGTGAAGATGACAGGTCCGGCGGATGGATTCGATCTGGAGGCATTTCTGCCTTATCTGCTCAATCAGGCGGCAGAGGCGACCAGCCGGTCCTTTCAGGCGGTCTACCGGGACGACTTCGGCCTGACACGGACCCAGTGGCGGGTGATGGCCAATCTCGGCAAGTTCGGCTCCATGACAGCACGGGATATCTGCGCCATTTCCCACATCGAGAAAACCAAGGTCAGCCGCGCCGTCGCGGGGCTGGAGGCGGGTGGCCACCTGCAGCGGCAGACGGCGCCGCAGGACCGGCGGGCGGAAATCCTGTCACTGACGCCCAAGGGCCGGGACGTCTTCCTCCGGCTGGGGGAGCGGGCGATGGCCTATGACCGGGACCTGCGCGCAGGTCTTGGGCCGGACATCTCGGCTGCCCTTGAGGAGTTCCTGCGCCGGCTTATCCGCGAGGGGCGGGATATGCCGCCGGATGAAGATGCGGATTCGGGTGCTTGAGATCGGTTAATCCGCAGATTTGACAATGCAAAACGCTCTGCTGACCACTTGGATTTCATCTGGTCAGACCACGGGTGGCGAAATTTTGGGCGGCATGCGGGGCGTCAGGGATCAGATGGGCGCAGTGGATTGATGCCTTGATGCCCGGCAAAACCCTTCCGCCGTCCTCCCGGCCACGCGCAGCGCGAGCCGGGATCGGTGAACCCGGAAGTTAGATAATTCAATAGGTTATGGTTGGTTGGGTCCTGGCTCTCCGGTCCCGGATCTTCGCTTCGCTGCGTCCGGGAGGACGATGGAGAGGGGAGGTGATGGGCGTGGAGCAGACGGCAATGTGTTGGTCCGCATGATCCGCCATGACCGGATTAACTGTCTGAATATAAACATAAAAATCTTCTATGCCTGCTTCTGTTGCGCTTCCGTGCTGAAACGGCAAGCAGCGTAAAAACCTGCTTGCCTGCTGTGCATCCCCGCGTCACTCTGCTTTCACAAACTGGGAAAACCAGAGGGGAACAGCATGCGTCGTCTGATGGGTTTTGCGATGGGTCTGGCGCTGTCGGCGTCTTCGGCTCTCGCTGCAACGGATGTGAAATTCACGCTCGACTGGAAGTTCGAGGGCCCGGCGGCTCCGTTCTTCATTGCGCTGGACAAGGGCTATTTCGCTGAGGAAGGGCTCAATGTCACCATCGACACGGGGGCAGGCTCGCGCGAGTCGATCCCGCGTGTGGCAACGGGCGCCTATGAATTCGGCTTCGGCGATATCAACGCCCTGATCAAGCTGCTGGACGAGCAGCCGGACCTGAAGGCCAAGGCCGTGCTGATGGCCTATGAGCGTCCGCCCTTTGCCATCATCGGCCGCAAGAGCCTCGGTGTTACGGAAGACCCGAAGTCGCTGGAAGGCAAGAAGCTGGGTGCGCCCCCGCCGGATGCAGCCTTCGGCCAGTGGCCGGCGTTTGCGGAAGTGGCTGGCCTCGACACGTCCAAGATCACCATCGAGAATGTCGGCTTCCCGGTGCGCGAGCCCATGCTGGCGCAGGGGCAGGTGGATGCCATCTTCGGCTTCTCCTTCTCTTCCGTGCTGAACCTGAAGGCGCAAGGCATTGCTGACGACGAGATCGTCACCATCCTGATGGCCGAGAACGGCCTCGACCTTTACGGCAACGTGGTGATGGTGAACACGGACTTCGCCGCGGCCAACCCGGAAGCGGTGAAGGGCTTCGTCAAGGCGCTGACCAAGGGCTATCTCGACGCCATCGCCGATCCGGAAGCGGCCATCCCCTATGTGATGAAGCGCAACGAGGTGCTGGATGCCGCCGTGGAGACCGAGCGTCTCAAGATGGCTGTCGAGCAGGCCATTGCCACCCCGGCGGTCAAGGCCAACGGCTTCGGCGGCGTGGATATGGCCAAGCTGACCAAGAGCATGGACTATCTCAAGGCTTCCATGGGCGTGAGCGACACGCCGCCGGCCGCTGAAAAGGTCTTCGATCCGTCCTACCTGCCGTCCGCAGAAGAGCGGGCCGTCAAGTAAGCCAGACTTTGCACCCTCCCGGCTGGCCTGCCGCCTGCCGGGAGGGTGTTTGCATCATGCGGAATGATCTTTTGGGGGCGCGGGTGACCGGTTTTGTAGAATTGCGGGATATCCGCCTCACCTATGGCGGCGGAGACACGGGCACGCTGGCTCTGGACGGGCTGACCATGTCGGTGAAGAAGGGCGAGTTTGCCGCCGTTGTCGGGCCGTCAGGCTGCGGCAAGTCCACGCTGATGAAGCTCGCCACCGGCCTGATGCGCCCCAATGCGGGCACTGTGGAAGTGGCGGGCAAGGAAGTCAGCGGTCCGGTGAGTGTGGCCGGAATGGCCTTCCAGAACCCTTCCATGCTGCCCTGGCGCACCACCCTCGACAATGTGATGCTGCCGCTGGAGATCGTTCAGCCGCACCGCGCCCGCCTGCGCAAGGAAAAGGCCGCCTATGTGGCCAAGGCCGAGGCGCTGCTGTCGCTCGTCGGCCTCAAGGGGTTCGGCGCCAAGTTTCCCTGGCAGCTTTCGGGTGGCATGCAGCAGCGTGCCAATCTGTGCCGTGCGCTGGTGCATGATCCGGCGCTGCTGATGCTGGACGAGCCCTTCGGCGCGCTGGATGCCTTCACCCGTGAAGAGCTGTGGCAGGTGATGCGTGACCTGCATGCGGAAAAGGGCTTCACCACCATTCTCGTCACCCACGACTTGCGCGAAGCCGTCTATCTGGCGGACCGGATCTTCGTCATGAGCGCAAGGCCGGGGCGTGTGATCATCGAGCGCGAGGTCACCTTCCCGCGCCCGCGGCCCATCGATCTGACCTATGAGGCCGGGTTCAACGACATCGTGCACGAGCTGCGCGGCTATATTGCAGAGGCGAGGGCGGCAGCATGAGCGAGCGCTGGATCAAGGCGGCCCCCTGGCTGTGGACCATCGGGCTCTTTCTCATCTGGCAGGCGGCCTGCAGCATCCTGAAGCTGCCGGTCTATATCCTGCCTGCACCCACGGATATTTATGCGGCCACGGTGAAGTTCTGGCCGGCCATCTGGAAGAACTCGCTGCAGACCCTGTTCACCACCGTGATCGGCTTTGCGCTGGCAGTCGGCGGCGGCCTGCTGCTCGGTCTTGCCATCGGCTGGAGCCGGGCGATCTATGCCGGGCTCTATCCGCTGATGATCGGCTTCAACTCGGTGCCCAAGGTGGCTGTCGTCCCGATCCTGGTGATCTGGTTCGGCATCGGCACGGTCCCCGCAGTGCTGACAGCCTTCCTCATCGCCTTCTTCCCCATCGTCGTGAATGTGGCGACGGGCCTTGCCACCATCGAGCCGGAGATGGAAGACGTGCTCCGGGCGCTGGGCGCGCGCAAGATGGACATCATGCTCAAGGTCGGCATTCCGCGCTCGATGCCGTATTTCTTCGGCTCGCTGAAGGTGGCCATCACGCTGGCTTTCGTCGGCTCGGTGATCTCCGAAACGGTGGCCGCCAACTCCGGCCTTGGCCACATGATGCTGGCGGCGCAGTCGCAGTTCAACGTGCCGCTGGTGTGGGCGGGACTGATGGCGCTCGCCGTGCTTGGCATCGTCATGTATGCGATCATGGCCTGGCTTGAAATGCGCATGACCGGCTGGGCGCACCGGTCCGGTTCGGCGAGGGCCTGATACCATCTCCCGATGAGCCTGGCTTGCCGGGGGCAGGCAAGCCCGGGCGGTGTCCGGGCAATTTCGAGGCGTGAGGCATCACCATCTCAGAGCCTTGGGGGCAGTCCGTTTTGTCATCGGAAAATGCCGTTCAAAGAATTGTGCGCTGCACGCCTGCGGACGGTGAATTCCGGGCGTTTTCCGTTGCTGCGGCATTCGGTCAATCTTGATCCAGCTGCGCATTAAGGCTTGACGCATCAAGGCATTACTGTGACGTTTCCGTGCTGTCACATTTGGCGCGGCTGGAGTTTCATGAAACTGTCATAAAATAGAATCCGAACTGACATGCTGATGCTCTAAGGCGCATGTCTGAAACCTTCGCGGTGATCAGCGAAGGGCGGCGGCAGGGCCGGGTGGGAGGGGCAGTATGGGCTGCCCGTCTTCCGGCCGTCACAGGTGCAGGGCGAAGGGCCTGGCACTTGCCGCAGGAGCAAGCGGGTTCCCCGGCCAAAGGCCAAGAGGGCGACTGGTTGACACCGGCGGGCGCCGTCCGCCGGAACAGTGAGGAGAAGCGAATGAGCATGAAAAAGACACTCGCTGCAGCGGTGAGCCTCGCGGCTCTCATGCAGACCACTGCGGTGAACGCGCAGTCGATGGAAGAACTCATCGAAGGTGCCAAGAAGGAAGGCATGCTGACCACGATCGCTCTCCCGCATGACTGGTGCGGCTATGGCGACATCATCGCATCCTTCAAGGAAAAGTACCCCTTCCTGACCGTCAACGAGCTGAACCCGGATGCCGGTTCCGCCGATGAGCTGGAAGCCATCCGCGCCAACAAGGGCAACACCGGCCCGCAGGCTCCGGACGTCATCGACGTTGGTCTTTCCTTTGGTCCGCAGGCCAAGGGCGAAGGCCTGATCCAGCCGTACAAGGTTTCCGTCTGGGATCAGATCTCCGACGACGTCAAGGATGCCGACGGCTACTACTACGGCGCCTATTACGGCGTGATGTCCTTCATCGTGAACAAGGACCTCGTCACCAACACCCCGGCCGAATGGGATGACCTGCTGAAGCCGGAATATGCCGGTCAGGTGGCCCTTGCCGGTGATCCGCGCGCGTCCAACCAGGCGATCCTCGGCGTTCTGTCCGCCGGCATGGCCCAGGGCGCTGCTGCTGGTACGGCTTCCGGTGAAGCTGGCCTCGAATTCTTCAAGAAGCTGAATGATGCCGGCAACTTCGTTCCGGTCATCGGCAAGGCCGGCACGCTGGCCCAGGGCACCACGCCGATCATGGTGATGTGGGACTACAACGCCCTGACCGCCCGTGACACCCTGAAGGGCAACCCGCCGGTGGAAGTCGTCGTGCCGACCAAGGGCACGCTGGCTGGCGTCTACGTTCAGGCCATCAGCGCCTACGCCCCCCATCCGAACGCTGCCAAGCTGTGGATGGAGCACATCTTCTCCGACGAAGGCCAGAACGGCTACGTGAAGGGCTACTGCCACACCGCCCGCTTCAACCAGATGGTTGCTGACGGCAAGATCCCGCAGGACCTGCTGGACGCCCTGCCGCCGGCCGGCCCCTATGAGAAGGCCTACTTCCCGACCATCGAAGAGCAGAACGCCAACAAGGAAGCTGTTGTTGGCGGCTGGGACAAGGTTGTTGGCGCCAACGTTCAGTAAGAACGTCTGACGCATGAGACTGTCCGGTTCCGGCCCTTTGGCCGGGACCGGTGCTCTGCATTCCGAGTCAGCTGCCTGCGCGTGGCTGGCATGCGTTTCACAAGGCGCCTTGGGGGCTCAGCCTTATGACGAAACCGGCAAGGGCAAGCGCGTTCCGATTGAACCTCAATTGGCTCGGCCTTGCTCCCTTCACGCTTTTTGCGTTCCTTTTCCTGATGCTGCCTGCCCTGCAGATCGTGGTGGGGGCGTTCCAGACGCCCGATGGCAGCTTCACCCTCGAAAACATCCGCGGCCTGAACACGGACTCGATCAAGTCCTCCTACTGGGTGTCGATCCAGCTCAGTTTGGTGACGTCACTTCTGGGATGCCTGATCGGCTTTGGCATGGCATCGGCGGTCATCCTCGGCGGATTGCCGGCACGGGTGCGGTCGGCGCTGATGACCTTTTCCGGCGTTGCCTCGAATTTCGCCGGCGTGCCGCTGGCCTTTGCCTTTCTCGCCACACTTGGTCCGGTTGGTCTTGTCACCATTTGGCTGCGCAACGAATTCGGGATCAATCTCCGGGCGATGGGCTTCAACCTCCTGTCCTTCTGGGGGCTGGTGGTCGTCTATCTGTTCTTCCAGATCCCGCTGATGATCCTGATGATCGCGCCTGCGCTGGACGGCCTGAAGCGCGAGTGGAAGGAAGCGGCCTCGATCCTGGGCGCGACCTCCGCGCAATACTGGCGCATGGTGGCCATTCCGATCCTGTTCCCGTCCTTCCTCGGCACGTTTGCGCTGCTCTTCGCCAATTCCTTCGGCGCCATTGCAACGGCCTTCGCGCTGGCCGGGCCTCAGTTCAACATCGTGCCCATCAAGCTGTTTGCGCAGATCCGCGGCGACGTGCTCGGCAATCCGCATCTGGGCTATGCGCTGGCCTTCGGCATGATCGTCATCACCGGCGTTGCTAACGGGATCTACATCTGGCTGCGGGTGCGCAGTGAAAGGTGGCTCAAGTGAACCGCCTTCTTGCCTGGGGCACGCTCATTCTCGGCTGCATCTTCTTCGCCCTGCCGCTGATCGGCATGACGGAATTCAGCCTGCGGATGCGGCGCGATGCCTATTCCTTCGATGCCTATGTGGCGGTTCTCGCCGACAGCCGCTTTCAGGACACCTTCATCTACTCGGTGTCCATGGCGCTGGCGACGATCGTTGCCGGGGTCTTGCTGGTGGTGCCGACGGCCTTCTGGGTGCGGCTGAAACTGCCCGCCGCCCGGCCGTGGGTGGAGTTCATCACCCTGCTGCCGCTGGTGATCCCGGCCATCATCGTGGTCTTCGGCTATATCCGCCTCTACAACACCTCGTCCTTCCTGCCGCTGACGGGCAGCATCTGGGGCACCAACATCCTGCTCATGTGCGGCTATGTGATGCTGGCGCTGCCCTATATGTACCGCGCGGTGGATACGGGGCTCAGAACCATCGACGTGGCGACGCTGACGGAAGCAGCCATGAGCCTTGGCGCCGGATGGACGACGATCCTGTTCCGGGTGATCCTGCCCAACGTGCTGATCTCGGTGCTTTCGGGGGCTTTCCTGACCTTTGCCATCGTCATTGGCGAATTCACCATGGCAGCGCTTCTGAACCGTCCGGCCTTCGGACCCTTCATGGCAAGCCTTGGCGTCAACCGTGCCTATGAGCCGGCGGCGCTGGCGGTGATCGCCTTTGCCATCACATGGGGCTGCATGGCGCTGATCCAGCTGGCCGCCCGCTTCTCCAAACATCTACAGGCTCGACGCTGATGGCTTTTCTCGAACTCAAGAACCTGCAGAAGTCCTTCGGGCTCAACACCGTCGTGAAGGATTTCTCCCTGTCCGTAGGCGCGGGGGAATTCATCTCGCTGCTGGGGCCTTCGGGCTGCGGCAAGACGACGGTGCTGCGCATGGTCGCCGGCTTTGAAACGCCGACCACCGGCGTCATCGAGATCGGCGGGCAGAACGTCACCTACGCCAAGCCGAACGCCCGCAACATCGGCATGGTGTTTCAGGCTTACGCCCTGTTCCCCAACATGACGGTGGCGCAGAACGTTGCCTTTGGCCTCAAGATCAAGCGCGTGTCCAGGGCCGAAACTGATGCCCGTGTAGCGGAGATGCTGAAGCTGATCGGCCTGCCGGATCTGGGCGGGCGTTACCCGTTCCAGCTGTCGGGCGGCCAGCAGCAGCGCGTGGCCCTGGCCCGTGCTCTGGCGCCGCGCCCCAATGTGCTGCTGCTGGACGAGCCGCTGTCGGCGCTTGATGCCAAGATCCGCGTCAGCCTGCGCAACGAGATCCGCGAGATCCAGAAGGAACTGGGCATCACGACCATCTTCGTGACCCACGACCAGGAAGAGGCGCTGTCCATGTCCGACCGCATCGTCGTCATGTATGGCGGTGTGGCCGAGCAGGTTGGCAATCCCTTCGAGATCTACAGCCGCCCGAGAACGCAGTTCGTCGCCAATTTCGTCGGCACGCTCAACACGTTCGAGGCAAAGGCCGTGGATGGGGAGAAAGGCATCGTCAGCCTTGCCGGGCGTCAGATCACGCTGACGGAGGGCGGCCTTGCTGCGCGCAAGGATGAGGCGCTTTCCGTGGCGCTGCGGCCGGAGGCGCTGCATCTGGGCCGTGGCAATGACGATGACGTTCTTCTGCCCGCCGAGGTCGAGGATGTGCATTTCATGGGAGCCATCATCCGCCTGAAGCTGGATGTGGCGGGCACGAAAGTGTCGCTCGACACCTTCAACCGCAGCGATGCACCGCCCCCGTCTGCAGGCTCCACAGTCGAAATCGGCTTCGCCCCGCGCGACCTGATCGTGCTGCAGGGCTGACGGAAATTGACCTGGGGCTGCCTGATGGCTGCCCCAGGTGCTCTTGGCGTACTGGTGATCAGGCGCGGGCAAAGGCCAGCAGATCCGGGTTGATCACCTCGGGATGGGTCGCGAAGGGGGCATGCGAGAGGCCCGGATAGGTCTTCAACGTGCCGTTCTTCAGAAGCTTGATGGCCTTGTGCGCGGAGTTCGAGATCGGGACGATCTGGTCATCCTCGCCATGCATCAACAGGACCGGGATGGTGAGGGCCTTCAGGTCCTCGGTGAAATCGGTTTCCGAGAAGGCCTTGATGCAATCGTAATGGGCCTTGGCACCGCCCATCATACCCTGTCTCCACCAGTTCTGGATCTGGCCCTGGCTGACCTTGGCGCCCTCCCGGTTGAAGCCGAAGAACGGCCCGCTCGGAATGTCGAGGAAGAACTGGGCCCGGTTGGCGACGAGGGCCGCGCGGAAGCCGTCGAAGACCTCGAGCGGAATGCCGTCGGGATTGGCTTCCGACCTGACCATCACCGGCGGAACCGCGCCGATCAGGACAGCCTTTGCGATGCGGCCCTTTTCGGCACGGGCGGCGTAGCGCGCCACTTCGCCACCACCGGTCGAATGGCCGATATGGATGGCGTTCTTCAGGTTCAGGGCGCGAGCGAGTTCGACCACGTCATTGGCGTAGGTGTCCATGTCATTGCCGGTGTCCGTCTGATCCGAACGTCCGTGGCCACGCCGGTCGTGGGCAATGACGCGGTATCCCTGCTCCAGGAAATACAGCATCTGATTGTCCCAGTCGTCGCCGGACAGCGGCCAGCCGTGATGGAAGACAACCGGCTGGGCGTCCTTGGGGCCCCAGTCCTTGTAGAAGATGTTGGTTCCGTCCTGCGTCTTGATCGTAGCCATGGTGATTTCTCCTTGCGCTTGGGCGCTCGTGGCCCGGTTCAGTATGAGAAGGGCGGCGGCGGCCGCCCCGGTGGAAAGAAGAGTTCGCCGTGTGAGGTCGAAGGTCATTGCGATCCCTTTCTGTTTGGCATGGACAAGCTACGCCGTAGCCCGTACGAAAGGACGTGGCGTAAAAGACAATGATCGGGGCAAAACGGACAATGACGCAGGCGCCAGCACTCGTGGCCGAGATCGGCCTTCTGATCTATCCGGACTGCCAGCTTGCGGCGGTCTACGGGCTGACGGACCTGTTCCGTATTGCGGGCGAGTGGACCGGAGAACCGCCGCGCGCCATCCGTGTCTCGCATTGGCAGGCAAGCGATGCGGGCGTGGAGCCTGTTTGGGACAGCCATCCTGGCGGGCCGCACCGGTTGAGCCACGTCATTGCCCCGCCGAGCCTGATCATGCCGGACCGCATGGCGCCGATGCCAGCGGCTGCGCACTGGATGAAGGACCTGCACAGGTCCGGGACCACGCTCTGCTCAGTCTGTGCCGGTGCATTCGTGCTGGCTGAGACCGGGCTGATTGACGGCCGTCGTGCCACGACGCATTGGGCCTTCGCACAGCAGCTGGCGCAACGGTTTCCCAAGGTGCATCTGGCCGACGAGAAGATGGTGGTCGACGAAGGGGACATCATGACGGCCGGCGGCATCCTGGCCTGGGCCGATCTGGGGCTGACGCTGGTGGGGCGGCTGCTGGGGCCGGCAACGATGCTGGCCACGGCGCGCTTTCTGCTGATCGAGCCGCCGCGCCAAAGCCAGCGCCCGTTCGCGCAGTTCATTCCGCGGCTGGACCATGGCGACGATGCGATCCGGCAATGCCAGCACCGGATCCATGCCGAGGCAGCCAGCCTGCAGGGCGTTACCGGTCTTGCCGCTGCCGCAGGCATGACCGCACGGACCTTTCTGCGCCGCTTTAGCGCGGCCACAGGGCTGACACCCGTCGAATATCTGCAGCAGGTCCGTATCGCCAAGGCCCGGGAGGCGCTGGAGCGCACATTGACCCCGGTCGACCGGATTGCGTGGGATGTCGGCTATTCTGACCCGGCAGCCTTTCGCAAGCTGTTCCAGAAACTGACAGGCCTGCCACCTGCCGCTTATCGCCAGCAGTTCGGCATCGCCTCAGAGGGAGCTCAGGAAGGGCGCCAGAGTGAGATCTCAGCCCTTTGAAATCATCCAGTTGAGGATGAGGCGCCAGTCGGTCATGCGGATCGGGGTGCCGTGGGTGCCGGTCTCGAACAGGGTGAAGCGGACCGGGTATCCGGGGGCCTTCGTGCGGAACTGCTCGAAGAACTGCACCTGTTCTTCCCAGTTGTAGACCTTGTCCCAGCTGCCGTGGCCCATGTAGATGGGCACGCGCAGAGCCGGATCCTTCAGGGTGCGGCTGGCGAAAATGCCCTCGTCCTTGGGCGAGCCGAAGAACAGCAGGCCTGAGAGCTTGCGCGCGGTGGCCGGGGATTTGGCGAAGTTCCAGCACAGGATGCCGCCCATGGAGCCGCAGGCAACGAAGATTTTTGCGCCCGGCGAGTTGGCGGCATAGGCATCGATGATGGCTTCCACGTCCTTCGTGCCTTCAGCGCCGAAATTGGTGAAGTCCGGGGTGATGTAGACACCGCCGTTGCGCGACATCAGGTTCTTGATGCGGTTGAAGTTGCCGCCGAAGGTGACGTCATTCATGCCCTGAAAGCGGTTGCCGCCCTGACCGTGAACATAGATCACCACATAGGCTGCACCGCCCCTGGTCTTGCCGGCCGCCATGTATTTCACTGTCCGGCCGTTGGCCTTCAGCTCCAGATCTTCCTGGCTTCCACGCGGATGGTAGGAGACATAGTTGCCCCAGACCTCGCGCTCCGGCTCCTTGTCCCGCTGGTGAATGTCACGGGCCTTGTCATAGGCGACCACTTCAAAATCACCATCATGGTAGCTGTTGAGCAGGCCCGGATAGGCGAAAAGGTCATCCTTGTAGGGGGCCAGGGACCGGGCGGCCGCGGGGGCAAGGGAAAGGCTTGTGGCCACAAGAAGGGCACTCAGTCCGGCAAGGAAGCGGGAAGGTCTTGCGGTCATTGCGGCATCCGGTTGAAAACGGCGCTGTATCCGTCACCCGCCTCACGAAATTGCGCAGAGGGGCCGGACATGCAGCTCATGGTGCCAAGAGATAACGGCGGGGGAGGGGCCTGACAAACGATTAATGGCACTTTTGAACACGCAGTCCCCTGGCCAAGGAACACCTGTGAATTTGTTCTGCCTCTTCCAGAGTGGCTGATTGATTCTCGCTCGCTTCTGCGATTTTTGCTTGGCTCTGTCATGATGATGGCGCCAGTAGACTGCCAATACTGTGGAATTAAGTAGGTATTAATGACAGGAAATCGCATTTTGCGGGCCGGTTATGAATTTGTTAACCATGGAGTATTGTAATCACTCCCGGGAGAGGCAGTCAGCAAAGCGCCACCTGCCGCAGATCCAGGAGAGACCAGATGCCCGTTATTTCCTTCGCAAATGCCAAAGGCGGGGCCGGCAAGACGACAGCGGCATTGCTGCTGGCAACGGAAATTGCCGAAAGGGGGATGACCGTCACCATTTTTGACGCGGACCCGCAGCGCTGGATCTCCACCTGGTCGGACCTGCCGGGCCGGCCGGCGAACATTTCAGTCCAGAGCCAGCTGACGCCTGCCACCATCACGGAACAGATCATCGAGGCATCTGCCGTCAGTGATTACGTGATCGTTGATCTGGAGGGGACGGAGAATCTGCTCGTCGCCAACGCCCTTTCCGTGTCCGATCTGGTGGTGGTGCCGATCCAGGGCTCGTCCATGGATGCAAGGGGCGGGGCGAAGATCCTGCGTCTCATCACCAAGCTGGAAGAAATCGTCCGTCACGAAATCCGCCATTGCGTCGTGCTGACACGCACCAATGCCGCCGTGACAACGCGCGCGCTCAAGGCGGTGCAGGATCATCTCGCCGTCAGCGGCATCGATGTGCTGATGACCGCGATTGTGGAGCGTGCTGCCTATCGCGACATGTTCGAATTCGGCGGCAGCCTGGCAACGCTTGATCCCAAGCTGGTGACCAATCTCGACAAGGCACGGGACAATGCAGCCCTGTTTGCAGCTGAGGTGCTGGAACGCATCCAGGCCCGCCAGCAGCGCCGCTGGTACGACTGGTTCCGCAAGGCGTCCTGACCGTTTCCCGATTGCAACGCGACGCCCGGCTGGAACAGCCGGGCCGCTCCGCAGATTGGATGCCCTTTGACAGGGATGGCAGACGCCTCATGGCATGCGGCGCGCCACGATGAAGTGGCAGGGCGGACTGACCGGAAAATCGCCTGTTTCCAGGATTGCAAATCCATGTGCCCTGACCCGGTCCTCAAGGTCTTTCCGGGACAGAAAAAGCACATGCGGGGCCTTGCCGGCGAGCTTCATCAGGCCCAGCACCGGCCGGAGCAGACGGTAGGGTGAATCGGACAGACAGACGGTTTTGGAGATGAACAGCCCGCCAGGACGGACCCGCCGGGCAAGCGCTGCCAGAGCTGCATCGAGATTGCGCGACAGGTGCAGGATGTTGAAGGCCATGACTGCATCGAAGGGCCCCTCCGGCAGGCTTTCATCATCGAGTGCGGCAACCTCGAATGTGACGTTGACCGGCGCATCTGGCTCCAGAAGCTTTCGTCTTGCGATCTCGATCATCGCGGCGGAGATATCCGTGCCCAGAATGTGAGCCGTTGATCCCGCAAGGCGCAAGGCGGTCGTTCCGGTGCCGCAGCCAGCTTCCAGAACATCGGAATGAGGCGGCAGGAAACTGCGCGTTCTTTCGAGAGTGTATTCGTAGGACTTTATGTCCTTGATGGGGGAGCGCGCATATTTCTCAGCCGCCCTGTCCCAGAACTTCGCGTCACTGTTCATCTGCTGTCCCTGCGTCTTCGCCGAACTCCTTGGTAGATCCATGCGGGAAAATTTGAAATTGCGGATTCATGTAATCATGATATGCAAAAATGCATGAATTGGCCAAAGCTCGCCTTTGACTGGAACCATGCCCGTGCGCTGGCCGCGGTGGCGGATCTCGGCTCCCTTTCGGCTGCGGGCAAGGCGCTCGGACTTACCCAGCCGACTGTCGGCCGTCAGATTGCCGCCTTGGAGCAGGAGCTTGGCCTTGTTCTGGTGGAGCGGACGGGGCGCACGCTCGTCCTGACGGAAACGGGCAGGCAGCTCGTGGAAGCGGCCCGGTCAATGGCGGAAGCGGGCCTGCGGCTCAGTCTCGTGGCCTCAGGTCAGGCGCAGGCCGTGGCCGGGCCGGTCAGCATTTCGGCTTCTGACATGTTTGCGCATTATTTGCTGCCACCGGTCCTGCGCCATCTGCATGCCATTGCGCCCGGCCTGGAAATCGAGCTGATCTGCTCCAACGAAATCAGCGATCTGAAGCGGCGTGAGGCAGATATCGCCGTTCGTCATGTCCGGCCGGAAGGGGGAGACCTGATCGGGCGCCTGTTACGGCACACGGACGCCCATCTTTATGCCGCACGCAGCTTTCTTGATCAGGCCGGACGTCCTGAAACGGCCGCTGATCTGACCGGTCAGCCCTTCGTCGCTTTCGGCAACAAGGCTGAAATGATCAGATATCTGAAGATGTTTGGCATCCAGGCGGCTGAACGGGACCTTCGTTTCAGTTCGGCCAGCGGCACGGCCGCTTGGGAAGCGGTGCGGCATGGGTTCGGCTACGGCTTCATGGCCGTTGACTTCATTCCTTTCGCTCCGGAGGTCGAGGTGGTGCTGCCCGGGGAAATCAGCATCAGCTTTCCGGTCTGGCTGGTCACGCACCGGGAACTCCACACCAGCCCGCGCATCCGGCTCGTGTTCGACGTCCTGGCAAAGGCACTGTCAGCCCAGCCAGAGCTGCGCTGACAGCTCCCTCAAGCCCCTCCCTGCCAGACCTTGATGGCCTCCAGCGGATAAAGCAGCATGATCACGTTGAGGGTCAGGTTGTCGCGGATGACCCAGAGAGCGATCAGCTCGAAGGCGATGGCGACGGCAACCGTGACCCAGACCGGCATGCGGGCGGCGAACCAGAAGCCGGCGAGCATCCAGAGGATATCGGCGATCGAATTCAGCACGCTGTCGCCGGTGTAGCCCACGGCGATGGTGGCCTCGCGGTAGCGGTCGATGACCCAGGGGCTGTTCTCGACGATTTCCCAGGCCGCTTCGATGACGATGGCGAGCAGCGCCTTTTCACCCAGCGGACGGGCGTGCATCACGAGCCAGGCCAGTCCAAAGAACAGGAAGCCGTGGATGATGTGCGAAGGGGTGTACCAGTCGGCAATATGCTGGGAGGAGCCGGAGACATCGCTCGCCGGGGTCCAGAACTTGACGTAGCCGCATTCGCAGATGGGAATGCGGCCCATGGCGAGCAGGATTGCGGCGGTGGCGGCCAGAAGAACGAGGCCGGTGATGAAGGAAGCACGTGCGGACAAATGGGTCTCCTGTTGAAACTGCCCATATCATCCTTAGCCGCAGGCGCCTGCGCTGGCCAGAGGCGCTGCGTGACGGCTCGGGGCAGGGGGCCGGGAAGCGGCGGGAAAGCCCTATTCTGTGCTGGCATTCTGGCGCTGCTGGCTCTATGACCTTGCGCCAATGACAGACCCTGCCGGCTGAAGCCTGCGGCCTGGCGCGCCCGCGCTGCCTTGCCCGCCCACGCTTCGCCTGTGCCCCGCCTCTCGCCAAGGAGCCGACCATGACCGCCCCCTATCTGACCCGCCGTACCTTTGCGATCATCTCGCATCCGGACGCCGGCAAGACGACGCTGACGGAAAAGCTGCTGCTTTCGGGCGGCGCTATCCGGGCTGCCGGTCAGGTGCGTGCCCGCGGCGAGCGGCGCCGCGCCCGGTCGGACTGGATGAAAATCGAGCAGGAGCGCGGCATCTCGGTGTCCTCCTCCGTGATGACCTTCGAGCGCGGCGGCATCATCTACAATCTTCTCGACACGCCGGGCCACGAGGACTTCTCGGAAGACACCTACCGCACGCTGACGGCGGTGGATGCGGCCATCATGGTGATCGACGCGGCGAAGGGCATCGAAACCCAGACGCGGAAGTTGTTCGAGGTCTGCCGCCTGCGCGACATTCCGATCATCACCTTCGTCAACAAGATCGACCGTGAAGGCCGCCACGCGCTGGAGATCCTGGACGAGGTGCAGGAGGCGCTGGCGCTGGACGTGTCACCGATGACCTGGCCGGTGGGCATGGGCTCGGATTTCTTCGGCATTTATGACTGGCATCGCAAGACGTTCCAGACTTCGTCCGGCGAACGCGGCGGCCCCTATGCCCGCACGCTGGAGGTCTCCGGTCTGGAAGATCCGGTGCTGACGGACTGGGTGTTTGACCGCATCATGGGCGAGCTGACGGAGAATGTGGAACTGGGCGCGGAAGGCTACACTCCGTTCGACCGGGAGAGCTTCCTCGAAGGGCATCTGACGCCGGTGTTCTTCGGCTCGGCCCTGCGCGATTACGGCATCAACGATCTGCTGGATTTCATTGCCGAATATGCGCCAGCACCCCACTCGCAGGCGGCAACGGGCGGGCGGACGATCAGCCCGGACGAGCCGGATGTGACCGGTTTCGTCTTCAAGGTGCAGGCCAACATGGACCCCAAGCACCGCGACCGCATCGCCTTCGTGCGCCTGTGCTCGGGCACCTTCAAGCGCGGCATGCGGCTGAAGCACGTGCGCGCGGGCAAGAGCATTGCCGTTTCGGCGCCGATCCTGTTCTTCGCCGAAGAGCGCGAAATTGCCGATGAGGCCTATCCCGGCGACGTGATCGGCGTGCCGAACCACGGCCAGCTGCGGGTAGGCGATACGCTGACGGAGGGCGAGGAAATCCACGTCACCGGCCTGCCGGCCTTCGCGCCGGAGGTGCTGCGCCGCGTGCGCCTGTCCGACACCATGCGCGTCAAGCAGATGCGGCAGGGCCTTTCGGATCTGGCAGAAGAGGGACTGGTGCAGATCTTCAAGCCCGACCTTGGCTCCAACTGGATCGTCGGCGTCGTCGGCATGCTGCAGCTCGACGTGGTGGTGGACCGCCTGAAGAACGAATACAGCACCGAAATCGGCTTCGAGACCGTGCCCTACACGACGGCGCGCTGGATCGAGTGCAATGATCCGGTCAAGTTGCAGAAATTCATCGAGGCCAACCGCATGAGCGTGGCTCTCGACCGCGACGACAAGCCGGTGTTCCTGTTCAAAAGCGGCTGGGAAGTCAATTACGTAGGGGAAAAGAATCCCGATATCGGTTTCCGCGAGACCCGCGAGATTGTGCACAGTGCCTGATTGTTGATCCGTTTGCCGGAACGATTGAATGGCATGGAGAAACTGGCTGCCTCTTAGTTGTTTTGACAGGGATCTGTCTGAATGACTTGAGAGGCTAAGATTGTCGTAACATCTATCCCGCATCATCCCACATGGTTTGGTACGTTCACCACATGCGCCAAAGAGGGATTGCGGGATGCGTGTTTCAGGGAAGCTGCTGAGTATTTTCTCCGCAATGGCTGCCGTCGTTGTTGTGACGGGTGTGTTGACCTTTGTTCAGAGTGCGAGACTGGCCGATGAGGGCCTCCACGTCGGAGAGAGGCTGGCGCCGCTCGCTGACGCTGCGATGGAAATCAAGCTGACGGCTACCCGCGCCCATCTGGTCTTCGAAGAAATCATGACCGGGGACGAGGGCGAGGACATCAACGAAGTCTGGGACCTGCTGAAGGAAGCGCGCTTCTTCGCCGGGGCCATCCTGAATGGCGGCACCAATGATGAGGGCAGGTTCTTTCCCACGGAATCGGCGGAAGTGCGCCGGGTGATGCAGGGTGTTTTGAAAGAACTCGATACCTTTGAGGGTGTCGCCCGCGAGCGTTACAGGAATGTGGGCACCGACATAGCCGGCAGCACGGCTGACGAAACGTTTGACAAGGCGTTCGACATGCTGATCGCCGAGGCCGATGTGGCGGAAGAGCTGATCAAGGAAGAGATGGCCGAAGGCATTGCTGGTCTGCGTGCCACCGCCAGCGTTGTGGCGCTGGTGCAGATGATCTCGATTGGCGCGACCCTTGTTGCGGCCATTGGCGGCTGGCTGTTCCTGCGCTCGCGCATCGCGGTGCGGGCGGATGAACTGGCGGCAACCGCCGGTGCCCTGTCGCGAGGGGAACTGTCCCACCGGCTGCCGGAATGGTCCAGTGCGGATGAATTGGGCGATCTGCGCGATGCTCTTGCCGGATTCCGCCAGTCGTTGATCGAGCAGAATGAGCTTGCCGAGACCGTGCGCAGGCGTGAGGACGAGGCGCAGGCCGAGAAGGCCGAACTCATGCGCCGCCTTGCCGAGGACTTCCGCGCCACGACAGGCAGCTACTTCGATGCCCTGCAGAATGCGGCGGTGGAACTCGGGCGTGATGTTTCGGCGATGGACGCGACCGCGCGCCAGAGCAGCGGCATGGTGAGTGCCGCCGCCGACGCCGCGCTGCAGGCATCCGCCAATGTGGAAACGGTCGCCGCGGCCTCCGAGGAACTGTCTGCCTCGATCGGTGAAATCACCCGGCAGGTGACGACCACGGCACAGGTGGTGGATGATGCCTCCCGTCAGGCAGAGGCCACGAACCAGAAGGTGACCAGCCTTGCGGTCGCGGCCGACAAGATCGGCCAGGTGGTAACGCTCATCCAGGAGATTGCCGCCCAGACCAACCTTCTGGCGCTCAATGCCACCATCGAGGCGGCGCGGGCCGGCGAGATGGGCAAGGGCTTTGCGGTTGTGGCATCCGAGGTGAAGCAGCTTGCCTCCCAGACGGCCAAGGCCACGGACGAGATCTCCAGCCAGATTTCGGCCATTCAGGCCTCGACGGATGACGCGGTGCTGGCGATTGAGAAGATCACCGAGATCATGCGCACCATTGATGAACATGCCGAATCCGTCAGCCGCTCCGTCGAGCAGCAGGGGCAGGCGACAGCGGAAATTGCCTCCAACGCACAGGTCACCTCCGCCCGCACCTCCGAAGTTACCGGCAACATGGAGCAGATGCGCAGCGCGGTGGCGCAGACGAATGAGACTGCGGCCCGGCTCATGACTTCCTCGCATGCGGTGGGCAGCCAGACGGATGCCCTGCGCCGTGCGGTGGATGACTTCGTGCGCAGGCTTGCTGCTGCATGATCTGCCTGCAGGCGGCGCAAGGCGGCTTTGACCTTGCCCGCTGCGGCTTGTATGAGTGCGGATGAACCGGCCGGGCGGCAGTGCAGAACTGCCGCCCGCCTGCATTGAAAGCGCCGCCATGTCCGATCCTGTCCTTGAAACGCTCCTCCTTCCCTTTCTGAACGGCACGCTGGACCTGCCCAAAGCGCGGGGCAGCATCCTGTTTCTGCGTGCCCGCGCGGGCGCGGACCTGAAGGAGCTGCCCGAGGGCGCGCTGGTGCCGGTGCAGAGCTTTGCGCCCGACCGGGATGCGCTGGCCGCACTGGGCCACACGGTGCTGCATCAGGCGGAGGGCGAGGGCTATCCGCTGGTGCTGGTGCTGCCGCCGCGCCAGAAGCAGGAAGCCCGTGCCCTGCTGGCCGATGCCGTGCGCCGCACAGCGCCGGGCGGGCTGATCGTGGTCTGTGCCACCAATGCGGAGGGCGGCAAGGCGCTGGAAGGCGATCTCGAAAGCCTTGCCGGACTGGACGGCAAACTCTCCAAGGCCAAGTGCCGCGTTGCCTGGACCATCAAGGACGAGGCCCGCGTCAACGGCGCGCTGGTGGCCGAATGGGTGGAACTGGATGCGGTGCGCCCGATCCTTGACGGGCAGTTCGTCAGCCGTCCGGGCGTTTTCGCCTGGGACCATATCGATGCCGCTTCCGCGCTGCTTGCGGCCAATCTGCCGTCGAGCTTGTCCGGCGAAGGCGCGGATCTGGGGGCGGGCTTCGGCTATCTGTCCACCGAGGTTCTCAAGCGCTGTGCCAAGGTGACGGGGCTCGACCTTTACGAGGCCGAACAGCGGGCGCTGGATCTGGCGCGGGAGAATGTGACGCCGCTGGCCACCGGCCGCCGTCTCGGCTTCCACTGGGTGGACGTGACCAAGGGGCTGAACAAGACCTATGACTTCATCGTCACCAATCCGCCGTTCCACCAGACCGGCAAGGCCGGACGGACGGATATCGGCCAGGGTTTCGTGAGGGCGGCTGCGCGGTCCCTGAAGCCGGGCGGGCATCTGTGGCTCGTCGCCAACCGGCATCTTCCCTACGAGGGCGTCATCAATGAAGTCTTTGCCGAGGCCATCATGGTGGCGGACGAGGGCGGCTACAAGGTGATCCACGCACGCAAGGCGCGCGGCCGATGAGACTGGTCAAGCTTCTTGCCAATCTCGGCTACGGCACCCGCAAGGAAGTGCAGATCGCCATTCGCAACGGCTGGGTGAGCGACCGGGCCGGGCAGCGGCTCAAGGCCGATTCCAAAACCGCTCATGAGGATATCCTGTTTGATGATGAGCCTCTGGATCCGCCGCAGGGCATGATCCTGCTGCTCAACAAGCCGGTGGGCTACACCTGCTCGACCAAGGATCAGGGGCGCCTCGTCTATGACCTGCTGCCGGACCGGTTCCGCTACCGCAAGCCGGTGCTGTCCACCGTTGGCCGCCTCGACCGCGAGACAACCGGCGCGCTGCTCTTCACCGATGACGGCACGCTGCTGCACCGGATCATCTCGCCCAAGGCCGAGGTGCCCAAGGTCTATGAGGCCGAGCTGGACAGGCCCTTGCAGGGCAATGAGGCTGAGCTTTTTGCCTCCGGCACGATGATGCTGGAGAGCGAGGACAAGCCGCTGAAGCCTGCCGAACTGGAAGTCCTGACCCCGCAGAAGATACGGCTGACGTTGCACGAGGGCCGCTACCACCAGGTCCGCCGCATGTTCGCCGCCACGGGCAACCACGTGAACACCCTCTCGCGCATCCGCATCGGCCATCTGGGACTGGACGGCGTCGAAGAAGGCAAGTGGCGCCTGCTGGATGCCACAGACGTGGACAAGGTGTTCGGAACGGTTTGAGCGAGGTGCGGCAGAACAGATCTGCCTGCCGCACCCTGAATGGGGCCCCGTTCCGTCAGCTTTCGGGTGCGCTTGGCTCCTGCCGCGCAGCCACCGGCCGGTGCGAGGCATCCACTGCGACCATGACGAACTGTCCTTTCGCGGCCAGTTGCCTTTCTCCCGTCAGCAGGCATTCGGACCACAGATCCACCTCCACATGGATCGAGGACCGTCCGACGGAAGCTATCCGCGCCATGGCCTCCACGATTGCCCCAAGGGCGACGGGGTGGTGGAAGTCGATCTGCCTTGTTGCTGCCAGCACTGTGAGCCTGCCGCTGAGCCGCGAGGCGCTGATGAAGGCTGCCTTGGTCATGAAGGCAAGAGCGTGGCCGCCGAACAGGGCACCATTGCCATTGACCTGATCTGCAAAGACAATGTCCGCCATGCACAGTTCGTCAGGCCTGGCAGGGGCTGCCTTTTCCGTCAGGGGCGGAAGGCTCCAGCCGGCAGCCTTTCCTTCACCGGGCATGGCAACCATGTGGAACACACCCGCCGTGCAGAGATGACGTTCGCCGCCCAGAATGGTCTGGGCAGCCATCTTCACTTCCACAGTTAGGGACCGGCGCCGCACCTCACGGATGGAAGCGTCAAAGGAGACGATCTCGCCCACATGCGCGGGCTTGTGAAAACTTACATTTTCGCAGGAGGCAGTGACGAAAGGCGCACGGCCGTGACGGCTGGCAGCGATGAAGGCGATCCGGTCCATATAGGCCAGACCGGCACCGCCGAAGAGTGTGCCATGGTGGTTGGTGTCGCCCGGAAAGACGATTTCCAGCAGAGTGGCGATCGGGGCTGGCGCGTGCGCCAGTCCTTCCTGCGGTAAAATGGCTGTGGCTGTCATGCTGCGTCTCCGCCTTGTGTGCGGGCATTCGCGGCACGGCGCAGGGCGCGGGCTGCCTCAACCATGTTGATCAGGGCCGGGCGCACCTCATCCCACTTGCGCGTCTTCAGCCCGCAATCCGGATTGACCCACATCTGACCGTCGCGCAACCGCTGGCGCGCGAGGCCCAGCAGGGTTTCGATCTCGCCGATGCCCGGAATGCGGGGCGAGTGAATGTCATAGATGCCGGGACCGATCTCATTCGGGTAGCCCTGTGATGTCAGGGCATCCAGCAGTTCCATCCGCGAGCGGGAGGCCTCGATGGAGATGACATCCGCATCCATGGCGATGATGGCGGGAAGGATGCCATTGAACTCCGAGTAGCACATATGGGTATGGATCTGGGTCGAATCGCCCGTCTCGCTGCAGCAGATGCGGAAGCAGCGGATGGCCCAGTCGAGATAGTGATCCCAGTCCCTGCGGCGCAGCGGCAGGCCTTCCCGCAGGGCGGCCTCGTCGATCTGGATCATGGAGGCCCCGGCGGCCTCCAGGTCCGACACTTCATCCCGGATGGCCAGGGCGATCTGGCGGCAGACAGTCTCGCGCAGCAGGTCGTCGCGCACGAAGGACCAGTTCAGGATGGTCACCGGACCGGTCAGCATGCCTTTGACCGGCTTGCCTGTCTGGGACTGGGCGAAGCGCCACCAGTCCACCGTCATGGGAGCGGGCCGGGAGACATCGCCATAGATGATGGGGGGACGCACGCAACGGGAGCCATAGCTCTGCACCCAGGCATTGCGGGTGAAGGCAAAGCCCTTCAGCTGCTCACCGAAATACTGCACCATATCGTTGCGCTCGAACTCGCCATGAACCAGTACATCAAGGCCGATTTCGTCCTGCCAGCGGATGGCTGCGGCGGTCTCGCGCTTGAGGAAGGCTGTGTAATCCTCATCCGTCAGCTTGCCGCGCCCATTCAGGGCGCGGGCCTTTCGTACATCTGCCGTCTGCGGGAACGAACCGATCGTGGTGGTTGGAAAGAGCGGCAGCGGATTGCGGGTGCGCTGCAGCACCTGCCGCAAGGCAAAAGGCGCACCGCGTAGATGCTGCCCCGTGCCGAGGGCCTGCACTCTTGCCTGCACGGATGGGTCGCTGACCCTGTGGGACCTGCTGCGCGTTGCAAGGGCTGCAGCCGCCGTGTCAAAGGCCGCCTGCGTGTCGCCGTCAAGCTGGCTGCTGCCACTGGCCCGGGCTGCGAGAGCGTTCCGCAAGGCTGCAAGCTCGCCCAGCTTCTGCGTGGCAAAGGCGAGCCAGGAGGCAAGCTCCTGATCGAGGTCCGTTTCAAGCGCGAGATCCACCGGCACATGCAGCAGGGAGCAGGACGGTGCGATTTCGATGCCGCCGGGCCAGGTGGCTGCCGCGCTGATACGCTCAAGGCAATTGGCCAGATCCGCACGCCACACATTGCGCCCGTCGATGATCCCCAGTGACAGGCGCAAATGCTCCGGCGCATTGGCCAGCAAGGGGGCAAGGGTCTGCGGTGCGCGGACAAGATCCACATGCAGTCCGGCAACGGGCAGGGAAAGGGCCGTTTCGAGGTTGTCCTCAAGTCCGCCGAAATAGGTGGCCAGCATCAGGGAGAGACCGGGAACCTCTGCGGCGAAGTACCGGTACGCCTGCACCAGCGCTTCCTTCTCGATGGTGGAAAGGCTGGTCACAAGGCAGGGCTCATCCATCTGCACCCAGTCTGCGCCTGCCGCCTTCAGCTCCTTGAGGATCTGGCCATAGACCGGCAGCAGCTTCTCCAGCAGCGCGAGAGAGGCTGATCCGTCCCGCGTCTTGGCAAGCGTCAGGAAGGTCATCGGCCCCAGAATGACGGGCCGCGTATGAATTCCCAGAGCGGCGGCTTCCCGGAAGTGCTCCAGCGGCTTGTTGCCGGTCAGGGAAAATGTTTGCCCTGCGTGCAGTTCCGGCACCAGATAATGGTAATTGGTGTCGAACCATTTGGTCATTTCCAGCGCAGGCTTTGTCTCTGCCCCATCAGGAGACTGGCCGTTGCAGTTGCAGAGGTGGCTGCCAGTGCCGGCTGAGCCTCTGGCAAGGGCGAAGAGGGTGGCAATGGAGACCGGTCCGCCGGTCCAGCCATAGCCATCCGGGATTGCCCCGGTCATCACCGCCAGATCAAGGACATGGTCGTAGAGTGAGAAATCGTTGGACGGGATGATGCTTATTCCCGCCTCCCGCTGATGCTGCCAGTGGGCCGCGCGCAAGGCGCGGGACTTGGCCTGCAGGGTGGCCTCGTCAGATTTGCCTGACCAGAAGTCTTCCAGAGCAAACTTGAGTTCGCGCTGTCTGCCAATTCTCGGAAAACCGAGGTTTGCGGTCTGTATGCTCATTTCCTTACCCCGAAGGTTGCGGGCAAGGTATGGGCATGACGCAAGACAGCCTGAGCACGCGCATGCGTGTGCCGGGCGGAACAGGCGCACACCGGGACACCCCGCCCGAGAACGTTATCTACCGTGGCAGGTCTCCTGGCTTGCAGGTCATCACGGCCATTCGTCTTCCCGGGGCGTCTTCCCCAGTGACATGGTGAATGGCAGCTCGCTGCTTACAGTTGCGGGGGCAGCTCCGGCATGGGTACATCACTGCACCGCACCGGATTCCCTCTTAGCTCCGGATCACTGATCCGCAGAACCACGATGAAGGCAGTGTTGCCGCAATATTTGCGCATGTCAATGATATAAAGATATCTTTATATCGCTCTTTAGAGCGGCAGCGTCACCGTGGCGGTGAGGCCGCCTTCGGGGCGGTTGGTGAGGGTGATGGTGCCGCCGTGGGCGTGGATGAGGGAACGGGCTATGGCAAGGCCGAGGCCGATGCCGCCCGTTTCGCCGCTGCGCGAAGTTTCGAGGCGGACGAAGGGCTCGAACACGTCGCCCATCCGGTCTTCCGGAATGCCGGGGCCGTCATCTTCCACGCGGATGATGACTTCACGCTGGCCCGTCTCCACCGAAATGCGGGCTGCGCCGCCGTAGCGGACGGCGTTTTCGATCAGGTTGCGCAGGGCACGCTTCAGCGCCATCGGGCGGCAGGGCAGGGTGACAGGCGCTGTCTCCGCATCTGCCCCGGGTGCCATCAGGCGCACATCGTGGCCCATGTCGGACTGGTCCCCTGCAAGGCTTTCCAGAACGGCGATGAGGTCCACCGCTTCACGCGGCTCGCTGACGGCTTCGTCCCGGGCGAAAGCGAGGGTTGCTTCCGTCATCGCGGCCATTTCATCCAGCGTGGCGATCATCTTCTCCCGGTTCTCGTCATCGTCGATGAACTCGGCCCTGAGGCGCAGGGAGGTGATGGGGGTGCGCAGGTCGTGGCTGATGGCGGCCAGCATGCGCGTGCGGTCTGCCACGAAGCGGCTCAGCCGGTCCTGCATGGCGTTGAAGGCGGAGATGGTGCTGCGCAACTCGCGCGGGCCTGCTTCCGGCACCGGCGGCACGTCTTCGCCCCGGCCCAGCCGGTCGGCTGCATCGGCCAGCTGGCGCAGGGGGCGGGAGACCTGCCGGATGGTGAAGGCAACGATGGCGATGATGGCCAGAGCCATCAGGCCCATCTGCAGGACCAGCGTGTAGAAGGCGCCGGGTGGCGGCGGGCGCTGGCTGGTCACCACGTTCAGCCATTGCCCATCGGCCAGAGGCACGGAAAACTCGATCGCAATCAGCCGGTGGCGCAGCCGCTCCTCGCGGCGGCGCTCCCGCTCCTCCAGCTTTTCAAGATTGGTATCGCCTGCCTCTTCGCGCTTCTTCCGTTCTTCGCGCGGCGGCCTGCTGGAGCCTCTTTCAGCGCTTCTTTCCGGGCCTTTGCCCGCTGCGCTGAGCGAGGCACGGATGCCGGGGTCCTGTCCGAGCTCGTCGGCCAGTGCTGCGGCAAGCCGCCGCTCCGCGACGGACTGAGGCACGTTGGCCACCGAGGGCTTCTGGTCCAGCCAGAAGCGGGTGATGGCAGAGCTGGTGGCCTGCAGCAGCTGGGTGCGGGTCGTTTCGCCGGAGGTCTCCAGCAGCGGCACCAAGGAGGCGGTGCGGACAATCACCCCGTCGCCGATCGCCTCATAGACCGCAAGCCGCCGCTCCCCGGCAAAGAGCCAGATGGAAACCGCCTGGCTGCCGATGAGGGCGATCAGGAGCAGCGCGATGAGCTGGCCGCCAAGGCTGCGCGGCCACAGGCGCTGGAGAAAGGCGGCGGATTTGCGGAAGATGGCGGGTGCGGTCATGCCTCAAGCTCCTCCACGGCGGCGGTGAACATGTAGCCGCCGCCCCAGACGGTCTTGATGATGCGCGGCTCCTTCGGGTCCTCCTCGATCTTGCGGCGCAGGCGGCTGACCTGATTGTCGATCGACCGGTCGAAGACACCGGGCGTGCGCCCGCTCGTCAGGTCCATCAGCTGGTCACGGGTCAGCACCATGCGCGGCCGCTTGAGGAAGGCGAGCAGCAGCTGGAATTCGCCGCTGGACAGCGCGATGGGTGCACCTTGCGGGTCAAAGAGTTCACGCCGCGCCGTATCCACGGTGAAGCCTTCAAAGATGAGGCGCTCCTGCGTGATCGGATCGCGGGGCTTGGGCACGCTCGCGGTGCGGCGCAGGACGGCCTTGATGCGGGCCAGCAGCTCGCGCGGGTTGAAAGGCTTGGTGACATAATCATCCGCGCCGATCTCCAGGCCGATGATCCGGTCGGTGTCCTCCGCCATGGCGGTGAGCAGGATGATGGGCGGGCCATCTGAATCAACCAGGCTGCGGCAGAGGCTGAGGCCATCTTCACCGGGCATCATCACATCCAGCACGACCAGATCGATGACGGCGGCCTTCAGCGCCTTGCGGGCAGAAGCTGCACTTTCCGCGGCCGTCGCCCGGTAGCCGTTCTTCACCAGATAGCGGGCCAGCGTTTCCCGGATATCGCGGTGGTCGTCGACCACAAGAATATGGGGGCTTGGCTCACTCATCACACTGATTCCGGTTCACTGTTCTCTGCCGGCGGGCTGATGCCGCCGTCCTTCATCTTCTAGGTAGCGCCATTTTCCGCGCCGGGGCAGGGGAAAGTGTAACAGTCTGTCGCAGGAGGCCAGACCTGTCACAGGTCACGACACTTGGGCCTCCTGCCCGCCCTAATCCGGCGCGGATCCTTCGCCTATGTTCTGGTCATTGCAGGACGGCACGGCGGTTTCGCCAAAGACCGCCAGGCACAGACCGCAAGGTACGCCTTGCCGCTGCAGACATCCGGATAGGCCGGAAAAGGAGAAGATTGATGACCGCACTCAAGACCATCGCCATTGGCACGCTTGCTGCCGCGCTTGCCACCTCCGTGGCCGGGATCGCGCTGGCTGACAGCTTCGGCCCCAAGGGCTGGGGCGGCATGGACCGCGAAGGCGGCCGCCACGGCGGACGGATGATCGAAATGTTCGATCAGAACAAGGACGGCGCCGTCACCCAGGATGAAGTGAACGCCGTTGTCGCGGAGCGCTTCGCAGCCGCTGATGCCGACAAGGACGGGCGCGTCACTCTGGAAGAATTCAAGGCTTACCGCCTTGCTCAAATGCAGCCGATGAAGGTGCGTGCCTTCCAGCGGCTGGACCGCGATGGCGACGGCAAGGTCACCCGCGCCGAGTTCGACCGGATCTCTGACCGCATGTTCGCCCGGCTCGACCGGGATGGTGACGGGGAACTGAAGGCGATGCCGGTGCCGCCGCGCGGCCCTGAAGGCCGTGGTGCCGAGGCACGTGGCCCCGGTGGCAAGGGTCCGGAAGGCAAGGGTCCGGAAGGTAAGGGACCGGAAGGCCGGGGTCCGGAAGGGAAGGACCGTGAGGGCTGGAAGATGGGCCATGGCCCCAAGGGTCCGCATGGCCGCCACGGCATGATGATGATGGAGATGTTCGAGCGCTTCGATGTGAACGGCGACGGCACGGTGACACGCGCTGAATTCGACGAGGTGCGCGGCCAGCTCTTTGCCCTTGCGGACACGGGCAATGCCGGCAGCTTTGACCTGCAGGGCTTTGATGCGCTGTTCGCCAGCATGGCCGAGCCGCGCCTGGTGCGCATGTTCCAGCGGCTCGACACGGACGGCGACCTTGCCATCACCGCCGAAGAAAACGCGGCACGGACTGCTGATCTTGTGGCCCGCATGGACCGTAACGGAGATGGTGTGCTGACCAAGGCCGACTTCCGCAAGGGTGGCAAGGAAGGCCGCAAGGGCCCGCATGGTGAGCGCCACGGTGACCGCCAAGGTGGCGACAAGGGCAAGGGCCCGCAGGGCCGCCAGGGCTGATCTGCAGGCGCAAACCTGAACAGAATCAGATCTGTCCGTCAAAAGCCGCCAAGCTTCGCCCCCCGAACGGCGGGCAGATCTCAGCCGAAGGGCCGCCCCAGTGCGGCCCTTCGTGCTTATGAAGAAAAGCATCTGATTGCTGCTGGGACGGCATGCCGTTGCCCGGTCTGCGGCCGCTGCGCGGCGGGCTTCTGCGCGCGATGTTTGCACGTCTAAAAAAGTGGCGAAAATCCGGCGTTTACCTTGTCTTTTCCAGGCTTCCGGCTTCACGAAAAAAATCTGCGCCTCATTCAAAAAATCCCTTGAACATGACAGCGAATGAGCGCAAATAACCCTTGCCCAAATTCGCACGTGCCCGTGGTCGTCCATGAATTCCAGTGGCAGTCAGACAAGCCCCACTACGACTCTTGGGGTCTGACAAAACCGGACGGCTTAAAGCAACGACGTAAGAGGGCTTTTTTGGTCTCTGCCGGGTTTCCACATCCCGGGGTTACTGAAGAGGCACTTGTTACTTCATTGCCGGCCGTGCGGAGCGATCCCCGTTCCAAGCCAAGGCATCCCATAAAGGGACAGTGTGCAGCCCCCGCTGTGCGCTCGACCGATCGTCACCTCTTGCCGAGCCTCCCTGTCCATACCGGAGGGCTCCGCGGCGAGCGGACGGACGACCTCGCGCCAAGACTTGATGAACGGGAGAACCCCGATGACCGATCGCATCCGTGAATTCCTCCGCCAGCGCACCGAAGATGGTCCTTGCGTTGTTGTCGACCTTGACGTTGTGCGGTCGAACTACGAGGCTTTTGCCCGTTCGCTGCCCGACACCTCCGTCTTCTATGCGGTGAAGGCAAACCCGGCCCCCGAGATCCTCAGCCTGCTGGCTGAACTCGGCTCGTCCTTCGATTGCGCCTCCGTTGGCGAAATCGAGATGGCTCTGGCTGCCGGTGCCAGCGCGGACCGCATTTCCTATGGCAACACCATCAAGAAGGAGCGCGACATCGCCCGCGCCTTCGAACTGGGCGTGCGCCTCTATGCCGTCGACTGCGAAGCCGAAGTCGAGAAGATCGTCCGTGCTGCTCCGGGCGTGCGTGTGTTCTGCCGCATCCTGTGCGACGGCGCAGGCGCCGAATGGCCGCTGTCGCGCAAGTTCGGCTGCGCCCCGGAAATGGCTCCGGACGTGCTGGAAGCTGCACACCGTGCCGGCCTCGAGGCCTATGGCGTGTCCTTCCACGTCGGTTCCCAGCAGGCGAACCTCGGCGCCTGGGACGGCGCGCTGGCAACGGCTGCCGGTGTGTTCCGTGAATGCGCCACCCGCGGCATCCCGCTGAAGATGGTCAACATGGGCGGTGGCTTCCCGGCCCGTTACCTGAAGGATGTCCCGGGCGTTCCGGCCTATGGCAATGCCATCTTCCAGGCTCTGACCGACCACTTCGGCAACAACCTGCCGCAGACGATCATCGAGCCGGGCCGTGGCATGGTGGGCGATGCCGGCCTGATCGAAGCGGAAGTCGTGCTGATTTCCCGCAAGTCGGCTGACGACACCGTGCGCTGGGTCTATCTGGACATCGGCAAGTTCCATGGCCTCGCCGAGACCATGGACGAGGCGATCCGTTACCCGATCCGCACGCCGAAGGATGGCGATGCCACCGCGCCCTGCGTGCTGGCTGGCCCGACCTGCGACAGCGTGGACGTTCTTTACGAAAAGACGCCCTACGAGCTGCCGGTCTCCCTGTCGATCGGCGACAAGGTGCTGATCGAGTCCTGCGGTGCCTATACGACGACCTATTCCACGGTCGGCTTCAACGGCTTCGCCGCTCTCGCATCCTACGTGATCTGAAGGATCAGGTGAGATGATCGAAATCCTGGACGAGGCGCCGGAGCACACCGGCGCCCGCGAGCTGCTGCTCGACCGGGCGTTTGGTCCGGACCGGCATCAGAAAACCTCCGAACGCCTGCGCGAAGGCCGCGTGCCGGCCATCGCCCTGACCGCGCTGGATGACCTTGGTGTGCTCGTGGGCACCCTGCGCCTGTGGCATGTCACGGCCGAAGGCGGCCAGGGCTTGCTGCTGCTTGGACCGCTTGCGGTGGAGGCCACTTGCCGCAGCGAAGGGCTTGGCGCGCGTCTGATGCGTGCCGCGCTCAATCAGGCCGCCATTGCCGGCTTTGGCGGCGTCATGCTGGTGGGCGATCATGCCTATTATGCAAGGTTCGGCTTTTCGCCGGACCTGACGCTTGGCCTTGATCTGCCGGGACCGGTGGAGCGTCAGCGCTTCCTCGGCCTCGAGCTGAAGGAAGGCGCACTCGCCGGAGCCTGTGGCCTCGTCGAGGCAAGCGGTGCGGAAGATCCGGTCTATGAGCAGATGATGCCTTTCACCGGACTGCGCAGCGTCACCTCCCGCGCGGCCTGAACCAAATGCATGAGCCCTGTGCCTGCGATGGCGCAGGGCTCATGCAACTGCGATGATCTGCCGGATTTCGTCCAGAATCGGAACCGGGATTGACAGACCTTCGGCGGTGGCTTTCTGCCGGGCAGCGAGGCGGCGGGAGCCGGGCAGGCGTGCGCCGTCTTCAGCCGCCACCGTATCCAGCAGGGTATCCATTCTTTCGCCAAACAGGCCGCCGGACACCAGCTCCGGGTCAATGGCAATGATCGTCTGGCCGAGATTGAGCACCGGCCCCTCGGACGTGAACAGGCTGGGTGCCTCAAAGGCCAGGCTGGCGCCCACCATGGCGGCGGACATCACTTCCACCATCATCGCCAATGCCGCGCCCTTGGCCTCGCCGATCGGGATCATGGTTCCGGCCATGGCTGCGCTGGCATCGGTCGTCGGATTGCCGTCGGGATCAAGCGCCCAGCCTTCCGGAATGGATTTGCCCGCCTTTTCTGCTGCCATGATCTTGCCCTTGGCGACGCGCGAGACTGCCAGATCGATGATCAGCGGCGCGCGGCCCTTGCCGGCGGGGGCGGCGAAGGCAATCGGGTTGGTGCCGAACAGCGGCGTCCGCCCGCCCCAGGGCGCGATGGATTTCGGCGCGTTGCCATAGACGAAGGCTGCCAGCCCATGTTCTGCCAGCTTTTCGCAATGCGCCCCGGCCTGGCCGAAGTGATGCGAGCGGCGCACGGCTGCCATGGCAATGCCCAGCTTATGCGCCCGCCCGGGCAGATGCTGGATGACCATGTCAAAGGCGGGATAGGCAAAGCCGTCGCAGGCATCCACTCTGAAGAGGGCCGGTGTCACATCCTCCAGCTTCGGCACCGCATGCCCGTTCACCTTGCCGCTGCGCGCTTGCCCTGCATAGGAGGGAACCCGCGACAGGCCGTGCCCGCTCTGGCCATCTGCCTCTGCGGCCACCAGCGCCTGCGCAACGCTTTCAGCCACATCCGGTGCCGTATTGCTGGCCACAAGGGCTGCAACGGCCAGTTCATGAGCTTCGGCAAGGGTAAGTGTCTCGGTGGCGGACATGGCGGGCTCGCGGCAGGGTGTCTGATATGTCTGCCTAGCATGCCGGAGCTCATCCGGACAAACGTGGTGTCAGGTTTCCTCCCCCGGCAGCGACAGCCTCACCACCGTTACCGGCTGGGTCTTGCCCTTGACGGTCTGCTCGCCGAGCGGTGTGACGACGGGGCGGGCGGAGCCTTGCTGTGCGGCAAGGGCGCCGGCTACCTCGGCGGAGGCAAGGATGATGGCTTCCGCGCCGGGCTCTGCCGTGTGGCCGAGCCTCTCCAGCCTTGCGGCGATGTTCACCGTATCGCCGATGACGGTGTAATTGACCCGGCCCGGTGCGCCGATGTCCCCGACGATCAGGGGCCCCACATGAAGGCCTGCCCGGATGCGCACGGGGGCAAGGCCTTGTTCGCGCCTGACGGCATTGTCGGCCTTGAGCGCCCGTTCGATATCGAGTGCTGCGGCTGCAGCGGCGGCTGCGGGATTGTCCATGTGATCGGGCGCGCCCCAGAAGGCCATGACGCTGTCGCCGATATATTTGTCGATGGTGCCGCCGTGGCGCTCGACGACGCTGCCGATGAGCGTGAGGTGGTGATTGACGAAATCCGCCGTCTCCCGTGCGTCCATGCCTTCACAGATGCTGGTAAAGCCCACCACATCGGTGAAGAGCACGGCCACCTGGCGTTCCTGCGGGGCGGCGCTGCCGCTGCCTTCACGCAGCAGCTTGAGAACGAGGCTGCGCGGCACGTAGCGCACGAAGGCGGTCAGCGCCGTCGTCATGGCGTTGAAGCCGCTGGCCAGATCCTTCAGTTCCTCGATGCGGCTGGAGGGCAGGGGCTTCAGCCCGGCAATATCCAGCCGCGCGATGGCCCGCGCGCCTGCCGCAGCCCGGCGGATGGGTTGGGCGATGCGGTAGGCCATGACGGCGCTGCCCGCAAGGGCTGCGGCCAGAATGGCCAGGGCAATGAGAATGGAGACGTAAAGCTCCTCCAGCGGCTGCTCCAGAACGGAGGCAGGCATGATCGCCCCGGTGATGACCGGCAGCTCGCCGAATTTCGTCGCCGTGCGCTCCAGCACCACATAGTAGCGGCCATGCTCCTCCGTCTCGCCCTCAAACATGGCATGGGCTTCATTGAGGTCGAACCGGAGCGGATCGACGGGCTTCAGGCTGGCAAGGCGGGCGAGCAGCGGGTCGGGCGCGTCTTCTATGTCCACAAGATCATTCTCTTCGGACAGGGTGGCATCCAGCGGGTCGAGATCCGGGTGGGCGAGAATGTCGGCCTCTCCGTAAAGAAGAAACACCTTCAAAGTCTCGTCAGACAGGGTTTGCGCAATGCGGGACAGGCCGGAGGAGGGGATGGAGACGGCGGTGTAGCCCAGATAGGCGCCTTCCCGCCTGACCGGAACCACGTAGGAGAGCAGCGTTTCCTGACGCTGCGCATCGTAGTCCGGCGGCAGCCAGAAGGGAACATCTGCGGCCTCCGCCTCTGTGAGACGGGTTGTCAGCGCCGCATCCTCCGTGTGCGGGATCCGGCGCAGCATCATGCCGCCGCCGGGCATCTGGCCGACTTCCAGCGCATCGCCCTGCGCTGCACGGGCAACGGTGATGCGGGTGCCCTCCGGCGCGGCGGCCAGCCCGCCAAAGGCAAGGCGCGCCACATCCTCATCCAGCGCGATGGGCGAGGCGCCGCGCGCGAAGGCGGCGGCTATGAACCCTGCCTGATTGCGCAGGACGTTGATCTTGCTTTCGAATTTCTGCTCATAGGCATCCATGCCAAGATCGACGAGCCGGCTGCCGAGCCCGGCCACGATCCGCCGGGAGGCCGTGCTTTCCACATAGAGGACGGAAGCGGTGGTGAGAAAGACGAAGGTGCCGATCACGGTGGCGAGCGTGGGCGTGAGGCGCAGGGTAAAGGGCATGGGCTGTCGCTGGCCTTGTCGTTTCATCCGGCGGCAGGGCTGATCCGCACAGATTCGCTGAAGGCTCATCCTAACCCGCATTGGCGGCCTCTGTCCGTTTGCCCCGGAAAGTGGCAAGACGGCACAAAGAAAAACCCCGCCGGGCGAACCGGCGGGGGCAAAACCATCGCGTCAGGGCAGCAAAAGATCAGTTGCAGACTTCCTGATGGCCGACGACAACATACTGGCCGATATAGCCATCCCAGCGCTGCACCGGGCTCAGGTAGCAGCGGACCGGCGGGGGCGGCGGCGGCGCGTAATAGACCGGACCACCATAGACGACCGGCGGCGGGGGCGGCGGGGCGTAATAGGCCGGAGGAGCGTCGATATAGTCCGGGCCGCTGTTGGCCATGGCCGTTCCCAAAAGGGCGCCAGCGGCAAGGCCGACGACAGCACCAGCTGCCAGCGCGCCGTTGCGCCCATCCCGCGCTTCGGCAGAGCCCGTGGCGGCGCCCAGCGTCAGCGCACCGGCCATCACCAGCGCCAGCGCGGTGGCACCGGCTTTGCGGGCGAAAGCCGCGAAATTCATGTTCGATACAGTCATCATGACTTCGTCTCCGAAGGAACCGGCCCCACCGCCTCGTGCCCATTCTCAAGAGGGCGAAACAGGGGCACCGGACCAAGCTCAAATTATCTGAACCCGGATCGCGGCGAAGTGATGGCAATCACAGAGGGCAGGAATCCTTCCCCGCAGACGGCCGCCTCAATGGCAGTGATAGGGTTTAGAGCCTGCATGGCAGCATTTACCCGGAGGACTATCCTTACGGCATCCTCCACCATGGGCGGAAGCGGGCTGCTGGAAGGCAAATGCAGACAGGGACAGAGCTGCTGCGATGATCAGAACAATCCTCATGACGTATCCTCCCGCAATTATCAATTGAGGCAAGTTTAAGGCATCCAGTGTGTTTATCTACTGGTGCTTTTGACGATGGAAAATAAAGCTTCACCACCGCTCAGCGCCTGCCCTTCTTTCGCGCTTGGCGGGGGGCGGGGTGGGGGGTAAAGGTGAGGGGAAGTGGCGGGGGTGAGTCTTCTGCCGCAACTGGAGGCCTGTGCGGATGTGTCCGCCGGGCCTGATGCTTTGGACGGGGCAGGAGGTGCTTTTCCATGAAGCCGACAAACCTGGTGTTCACCGGGCTTGAGACCACGATTTTCGAGACCATGTCCCGCCTTGCCAACGAGCATGGGGCGGTCAATCTCGGCCAGGGCTTTCCGGATGTGGACGGTCCGGAGGATGTGCGGCGCGTGGCCGCCGAGGCTTTCATTTCCGGCCCCAACCAGTATCCGCCCATGCTCGGCCTGCCGGAATTGCGGCAGGCGGTGGCGGACACTGCCAGCCGCTTCTACGGTCTTGACGTGGACTGGAAGAGCGAGGTCATGGTCACCTCCGGCGCGACGGAAGCGCTTGCGGACTGCCTGCTGGCGCTGATGGAGCCGGGTGACGAGGTGATCCTGATCGAGCCGCTTTATGATTGCTATCTGCCGATGGTGCGCCGGACAGGTGGCATTCCAGTGCGCGTGCGGGTGACACCGCCGACCTGGAGCCTCGACCTTGAAGCGCTGGAAAAGGCCTTTACCGAGAACACCAAGGCCATCCTCATAAACAATCCGATGAACCCGGCCGGCAAGGTGTTCACCGAGGCGGAGCTTGCCCGCATTGCCGAGCTTTGCGTGGAGCATGACGTCTTCGCTATCTGCGACGAGGTCTATGAGCACCTGCTGTTCGACGGGGTGAAGCACCGCCCGCTGATGAGCTTTCCGGGCATGCGCGAGCGCACGGTGCGGATCGGCTCTGCCGGCAAGACCTTCTCCTTCACCGGCTGGAAGGTGGGCTATGTCACGGGCGCGGCCAAGCTGCTCGATCCCATCGCCAAGGCGCATCAGTATGTCACCTTCACCACGCCGCCGGGGCTGCAGAAGGCCGTGGCCTATGGGTTGCAGAAGGATGACAGCTACTTCACCGGCCTTGCCGCCGAACTGCAGGCCAAACGCGACTTCTTTGCCGCCGGTCTGGCCGAACTCGGTTTTGGCGTGCTGCCCTGCGAGGGAACGTATTTCCTCACCTGCGATGTGGCGCAACTGGGTCTCAAGGGCACGGATGTGGACATCTGCCGCCGCATGGTGACCGAAGCGGGCGTTGCGGCAGTGCCTGTGTCTGCCTTCTACATCACCGACGCGCCGCCCAACTACGTGCGCTTCTGCTTCTGCAAGCGTGATGAGGTGCTGAGCGAGGCGCTGGACAGGCTGCGGGCCTGGCTGCTGCCGATGAAGGCGGCGAGCAACGGCTGACAGGCCGCAAACGGAAATCCTTGAGGAGACTGGCAAACATGAGCAATCCCGTCCTTGTGGAAGTGACACGCGGGCAGATGACCGAGAGCCGCCACCGGGGCGCGATTGCCATCTTCGATGCCAATGGCGATCCGGTGCTGCGGATCGGCGATACGGGCGCCCGCGTCTTTCCGCGCTCGGCCATCAAGGCGCTGCAGGCGCTGCCGCTGATTGAATCGGGTGCCGCCGATGCGCTGGGCTATGAGGCGCCGGAACTGGCGCTGGCCTGCTCCTCCCACAACGGCGAAGAGCGGCATGTGAATGCTGCCCGCGTCATGCTGATCAAGGCGGGTCTGGACGAGGATGCCCTTGAATGTGGCGTTCAGTGGCCGTCGCGGCTGGAGGATGTCGCCAGTCTCGTGCGCGCCGACGAAACCCCTTGCGCCCTGCACAACAACTGCTCGGGCAAGCATGCCGGTTTCCTCGGCCTTGCCAAGGCGATGGGTCTGAAGACCAAGGGCTACGTGGAAGCGGACCACCCGGTGCAACAGGAGATCCGCCTCGTGCTGGAAACCATGACCGGTGACAGCCTGACGGCGGATGTCTGCGGCACGGATGGCTGCTCCATCCCCACCTATGCCAGCCCGCTGGAGGGTTTTGCCCGCGCCTTTGCGGCCTTCGGCACGGGCGAGGGGCTGGAGCTGAAACGGGCTGAGGCGGCGCAGCGGCTGCTGAAGGCCTGCGTCGAAAACCCCTTCATGGTGGCTGGCACCGGCCGCTTCTGCACCCGCGCCATGGAAGGCCTGCGCCAGCGCGTCTTCGTCAAGACCGGGGCGGAGGGCGTGTTCTGTGCCGCGATCCCCGAACTGGGGCTTGGCATCGCGCTGAAATGCGATGACGGCGCGTCGCGGGCCTCGGAAGTGATGATGGCTGCCGTGCTGGAGGCCTTCCTGGATCTCAATGACGACGAAGCCCGCCTGCTGGCGGACCTGCGCCAGCCGGTGCTGAAAAGCCGCCGCGAGGCAGAGGTGGGGCTGATCCGCCCCTCGCAGGACTTCCTGACGGACCTGCGCCGCGCCGCCAGCGTCAGCGCCTGACGGCGGGCCGGTGCCACCGGAGGCTTGCACCGGCTTCAGTCGAATTCCAGCGTCCAGTGCACGGGGAAAGGCGTTGCCTTGCCGCCGGCGGTGGTGTCTACCGTGCCGGCAGGCCCCGGCGCACGGCGCAGGTTCTGCTTTTGCAGCAGCGGCATGGCAATGGCAGGAATGGCCACCTGATTGATGTGGGCGCCGAAGCAGGTGTGCATGCCATAGCCCCAGAGGATGTAGCTGCTCCAGGGCCGTCCGGGGCGGAAGTCCCCCGGCGCCTCCATCAGGAACCGGTCGAACATGGCGGAAAGATTGGCGGCCATCACCATGGCGCCCTCTTTTACCCTGACCGAGCGCAGTGTGCCGCGTGCGATGCGGGTATCCCGGTTGGCCCGCCGGTAGATGACCGGATTGACCGGGTTGAAGCGCAGCGCCTCGAACATGCATTGCGCCACCAGGGTCTCGTCTCCGGCGCGGGCGGCGCCTTGCGCGCGGGCGAGGTCTGAGGGCCGGTCCAGCAGCACATCCAGCGCCTGCACGGCGGCCTTGCTGATGGTCGGAATGCAGCCGATGAGCATGCCGAAGAGATTGTTGCGGATCTCCACATCGCTCATGCCCGGCATGCCTGCGGCCTGCATGGTCAGGCAGCGGCTGATGACATCCTCCCCGGCAAAGCCCTGCGGATCACCTGCAGCGGCGGCCTTGCGGGCGGCGATGACCTGATCAATGTAGTCACAGCAGGCTTTTCCTGCGGCAAGCGCCTGCTGCTCAACCTGTTTGTCCCCTGCCAGATCGATGAAAAGGTACCAGAATATGATGGTGGTCCAGGCGGTCATCGTCTCCCGGTCCGGTCCCGGTAAACCGAGATAGCGGGCGGCGATGGCCCAAGACACCAGCAGGGACAGATCCTGCGGCACGTCAATGCGCCTGACAGCAGAATCCACGGCGGCTTGCGCCGTCTGATGTGCCAGCGGCTGGACGAGCCCGGGAATATCCTCCCGCCGGATGGCGAGGCGCATGTTGGAGACATCCCGGGTGTAGTCCGGCGTGTCCTGCATGCCGAGGAAGAAGTTGCCACCGCCTGTCAGCGCCCGCATCTTCGGTTCGTAGACGACGCCGAAATCGCTCTCCCTGTCCAGCACCTCGCGCACATCGGCGTTGCGGGTGACGAAGACGGTGCCGGTGTTGTCGTAGGCCGTCACCACCTTTTTCGAAATGGCCAGATTGGGCAGGAAGGCCCGGGCGATGGCCATGACGGCGCGCAGGTTCGCAGGTTGTGTCAGCGCTGACAGGCCGCCGCCCCGGATGAGCGCCACGGCCAGCCGGACAATGGCCGCCAGTGCGTCCCACAGCATGGCGAGGCGGACCAGAACCGCCCTGATCAGATTGCCGATGACTGCCATGCCCGTTTGTCTCCCTCGTTCTGTTCCGGCGCGGCTTGCCTTCCCGCTGCGGATCAGGTCGGATCGATGATGCCCATGCCCAGCATGCGCAGCGCGGTCATGCTGGGGACGAAGAAGTAGTCGCCACCGCGCATGGTGACGAACTGAGGCAGGCGGGCGGCGATGAACGGCGGCTTGCCGCTGTCCTTACCCACTGCAATGACGAATTTGGCCTCTGCATCGTGACGGCCGAGTATCGGGCAGGTGTCGTTTCCGGCGTTGAAATCGAGGCCGTAGTTGATCCACTGCTGCTGCACGAACTCGAACTGGCGGAACAGGCTGGCACACATGATCAGCATCAGGACACCATGGTCACCGTCGTCGGTGGGTGCTGCCGGATCACTGGCGCCATAGGGCAGGCCCCGGCGCAGGATGCGGCGCCGGTTGTTCAGGACCGATGACGCCCTCTTGCGCGTCTCAGCCGAGCCGTAGCCGGGATCGAGATTGTCACGGGTGTTCATACGGCGGGTATGGGCGGTGATGGGACAGGCCGTGCCGTTGGGGTCGCCCTTGAAGTCGTAGTCGGTGATCACCTGCGACAGAGCCAGCACCTTGGCGTCATCGCCTGCAATCTGCGCCTTCAGAAGATCCGACCGCCACGTGTTCCAGCGCTCGCTGATCCAGTCCTGATAGGTTGGGGCGAGGATGAGCGGGATGCCATCAGACCAGCGCCCGGCGAACTTGGCCATCAGCGTCTCATAGGCTTCGTCCTGCGGAACGCCCATGATGCGGGCGTAGAGTTCTGCCTGTTCGCTCATGTAGGATTTGAAGGTGGCGACGTTCTCGTGAAGCTTGCGGTAGGCGATGAAGGTGCCATTGCGCGAGAACTCCAGCGGCATAGCCGCGCCGGGCACTTCCTGCGCCTCGTCCGGATAGCCGAGCAGGAACTCGCCCGTCGCCAGCGGCTCCCATGTCTGGTCCGGCGTCAGCTTGCCGTTGCCAACCACAACGGTCTTTTCCGTTTCAGGCCCGTACTGGCCATGGAACACCGGGTCACTGATGCCGTCGGTGAAGCCGAAATGCTCCTTTGGCGTCGGAATGGGGTGGCCTGACGAGCGGTCGTAGAGGACGGTGACTTCCTGGAAATCCGGATTGGGGCCGCCGTGTCCGGCAAGAATTTCGACGCGATGTTCCGCACAAAGGGCGCGCAGGTTCGCCGTGGCCTTTTCCAGGGCATCGGGGACCGTCATCCGGGCATTCAGGGTGACGAGCATGTGGATGCGCCGGGCGATGGCGAGATTGGGCTCGCCATTGGTGCGCCAGACCGGATCCCAGTCCTTGATCGAACCGGCGGGGCCATCATCCCCCAGGATCATGCAGCGCTTGGGCATGCCGTCGATGAACTCGTCCGGGAAGCCCTGCAGGGTGCGTGTCGGCACGTCCAGCATGAACAGGCCGGGGAAGGTGAAGGCGATGTTGATGGCGATTTCGGGAGGGGTGACGGCAGTGCCTTTGCTGCCCGGCAGGGATGCGGCCGTCGTGACCTTGCGGCGGATCGTCTCGACAAAACGCCGCCCTTCGGCGGGGTCATTGATCCGCAGCGTGAAGTAGCGTGCCTTCGGATAGCCCTGCTTGCCATAGGGCGCCAGAATGTTGCCCTGAATGTCGGCGAGATCGAGTTTCACGGTCATGAAGAAGTCTCCTCGTCGTCGGCGGCTCAGCCGATGACACCGGGCGGTTGGGTGGGCGCGGACACATTTGCGGGCTGATGCTGGGTGATGAACTCGCCAAAGTTCCGGTAGAGCGTTTCGTCATCCAGCCCCTGGTTGGCGATCATGAAGCGCGTGAAATGGCGCTGCAGATAGATAGCCTTGAGAACGGAGCGCAGATCGGAATTGGGGGCCGGAGGGAAGGGAACGGCGCCCCGCCGCAGGACCAGGACGTATGCGAAAACCGCCAGAAGCAGCAGGCTGATGAAACCGCCGCAGGTGATCCAGCCCCAGGTGGAGGCTGCCATCCAGAGGAAGGGATCAACGCCAAAGAGACCGCTGATCAGCCAGCCTATGAGGCCGAGCACGAAGGCAGCGCCGGCAAGAATGGCTGGAAACGCGTAGAAGCTGAAGAAGCCACCGAGGGAAGGCAGGGGCGGCGGCGTGATCCAGTAGTCGTTGAAGGGCATGGTCGTCTCGACCTGGCAGTCGAGGATGTAGCGGGCGAAGCTGTCCGCGTCCTTCACCCGGTCGGCAAAGCCGTAGCAGTTGATGAAAACATCATGCAGCATCGGTTGCATCTGGGCCCAGAGTTCGCGCAGGTAGGCAGCGGGTTCCTCGGAGGGCGGAGCTTTGGGGTCGACGGGATCAAAATCCACGGCCCAGAGCAGGAAGGGGCAGGAAAGCTGATCCTGCGGCTGAGGCTGCGTCAGGTCCGTTGCGGCGATGGACGCATAAATGGAATCCTGCGGATTCCGGCCATTGTACATCGGGGTCTCAATGACCACGAAGCGTGTGAGATGTGTGCGCAGGTTACGTGCGAAGAAACTCTGGATGCCTGTGTGAATGGTCGCAGGCGATTGCAGCGCCACCGGCAAGGTGGAGAGGGTGCTGCGCAACTGGTCGGCATAGGAAACAGGCGTGTTGTCATCCCGTTCCAGCAACTCGTCCGTCACTTTCGTTTGCGGCAGAAGGTCAGTGCGGACCGGCACCAGAACGGTGAGAAAATAGTGGCCACCATCGAAACTGGGCATTGGGTTCCTCCGGATCAGGTTGGGCCGTTGCGGTGCCGCGAGCAGCAGGAAAGCGGGACCGGTGAAGGGGCTGGCATCAGGCGCCGCTATCAGGCGCCCGGAGATGCGGGGCCGCTGGGCAGCGGTGGGCTGCCCCAGCGGGCGCGGACATAAGGCTCGCGGTTACGGTCGGCGTTTTCGGTGTCGTTACTGGCGACCGGGGCAAAGCCGGGAACGCCCAGGTTGTTCTGGGCCGCGATGCAGGCCTTGCGGTATGCCTCGGAAAACTGTTCCGGCGTCATCCGGCCATGGGCTTCCGCCAGCGGCAGAAGCTGGCTGTAGACCCTGAGCGCCATCTTGATTTCACGCTGCGAGGACCCGGGCGTCGCATTGTAATAGTAGTCCGTGTCGATCTGGTTCGCCCGGATGTAGCGCTTGAAGGGTGAGATCGAAATGGAATGAGGGTATTTGGTGGAGCAGTACCAGAAGAGATCGAGGCCGCCGGGAATGCCATCGGAAAAGGCGTCGATATACTGGTCCCAGGTGCCGTTGAAATTGCTGCAGAAGAGCATGTAGTCGTTCTGGAGCGTCTGTTTTCCTTGCCCCAGATCGGGCCACTGGTCGCGCCGGATGATGACCCAGCGGGCAAAATGGATGATCGACAGGCCAAGCAGACCGGAAAGCGTCGATGGCAGCACGCGGGCGACCATGAAGATCAGGGCATTGAGCCAGGACCATTTCGGCGGAACCGGCGTGATCACGTTCATGCCATAGGCTTTGCCCGCAACATTCGACATTTCAACGCCCCCTCAGACATTTCGCGTTAAGGTAGCACTCGCGCATCCGTGAAACCACATAAAAATCCGCAGAGCGGGTGTGCAACCGCAAATTCAATCATGGGTTATGGGGTGTGTGTGCCGCTGATGGATGGACCTGCCCAGAGGCTTGCTTTAACAAGCTGCTTCGAACGGCTGTACGGGCGAGGAAGAACATGAAGTCCATTTGCGTTTTCTGCGGGTCGAATTTCGGCACGGACCCGGCATTTGAACAGGCCGCCCGCGAGACGGGGCGAGTGATTGCCGAGGCGGGCAAGATGCTGGTCTATGGCGGGGCCGCGGTGGGCCTGATGGGCGCGGTGGCCGATGGTGCGATTGCTGCGGGCGGCAAGGTGATCGGTATTCTTCCCGAAGCCCTCAAGGCCAAGGAGATGGAGCACAAGGGCCTCAGCGAAATTCACATCGTCCGGTCCATGCATGAGCGCAAGGCGATGTTTGCCGAACTCTCCGATGGCTTCATCACCCTGCCGGGCGGCACGGGCACCATGGAAGAGATCTTCGAGGTCTGGACCTGGGGGCAGCTTGGCTATCACTCCAAGCCCTTCGGCCTGCTCAATACGGCGCATTTTTATGATGCGCTGCTGACTTTCCTCGATGAGCAGGTTTCCAAGGGCTTTGTGCGGGCGGAGATGCGCAGTATGCTGCTGGTATCGGAAGACCCGGCGCATCTGATCGCAGGCTTTGAAGCCTATGTGCCGCCGGTGATTTCCAAGTGGATCAAGAAACAGGATACCTGACAGTCCGCTGATCGAAACGGCTGGTTAACCCGGATCAACCATTGTCCCGCGCAACAGGGGCAGGCTTGCCGCAGGGCTGCCCCAATTGGCTGGCAAAGGAATGCCGTCTGGCCCGGCTGCCTGCCGATTTGCCGAAGCATCATTCTAGTGTCCGGAGTAATTCTCACATGCGTCTTCCGCTTGCCGCTGCACTTGGTCTTGCCCTGCTTCTGCCCGCATGCTCGCGAACGTCGGACTATGCGGAGACCACGTCTTCGGTCAGCACCATGTCCTATGCCGCGGTGCCGGCCGCGCGGACGTCGAATGTGACGCTGGTGCAGATCACGGGGGCCGGTGTTGGCGGCATCCGAGCAGGCACGGCCTATTCCTCCAAGGCCATTCAGGCGGCCCTTCCGGGCTTTACCACCGACACGATCCAGACAGCGGAAGAAACCACCACCGAAAACGCGCTGGGCGCGTTCAACTCGGATGGGTTTCAGGTGCTGCAGATCTTCCGTGGAAGGGATGGCAATGTCCGCGCCGTGCATGGCGTCACCCATCATCTGGCCGGCCCCAACGGCGAGCGCATCGGCATGACCTTCGCCGAGGCCGGCATGCGCCGGTCCGATTGCCGCGTCGGCCAGAACCTGTGGCGCGGCATGGCCATCTGCCGTTCCAAGGGCGCGCCGAATGTGGAGCTTGTCTTCGCCATTCCGCAGTATCAGGGCCCTTGGGATGCCCTGCCGGATGAAGGCCAGCTGCGCGGCGCTGCCCTGCAGCGCATCGTCTGGACGCCGACCGCACAGGGCTGACACAAAGTCTTTTGGCGAAGGTGACGGGGCGGGCCTGATCGGCTAAGCCTGAAGGCATGAGCGCCGAATCCCTTGTCCGCACGCCGTCCGTTGACGATCTCGCCCGGCAGATCCTTGCCGGGAACAGGGCGATGCTGGCCCGTGCGATCACGCTGGTGGAGTCGCGCAAGGCCGAGCACCGGCAGTCCGCGCGGGAGCTTCTTACCCTGTTGATGCCCCACACGGGCAAGGCGCAGCGCGTCGGCATTACCGGCGTGCCGGGCGTCGGCAAATCCACCACCATCGACACACTGGGCAGCAACCTGACCGAAGATGGCCACAAGGTGGCGGTGCTGGCGGTTGATCCATCCTCCACCCGCACCGGCGGGTCCATTCTGGGCGACAAGACCCGCATGGCGCGGCTGGCTGTCGATCCGAAGGCCTTCATCCGTCCATCCCCCTCCGCCGGAACGCTGGGCGGTGTGACGGCGCGCACACGCGAGACAATGCTTCTGTGTGAAGCGGCCGGTTTCGACGTGATCCTTGTAGAGACGGTCGGCATCGGCCAGTCGGAAACGGCCGTCGCGGAGATGGTCGATTTCTTCCTCGTGCTCATGCTGCCGGGCGCCGGCGATGAGTTGCAGGGCATCAAGAAAGGCGTCCTGGAAATCGCCGACCTCATCGCCGTCAACAAGGCAGACGGCGAGGGGGCCATGCGGGCGCGGGCGGCGGCTGCCGATTACCGCAGTGCGCTGCATATCATGGCACCGCGCTCGCCCACGTGGTCGCCGCCGGTGGTGACGGTCTCCGGCCTTGCCAACGAGGGCCTGCGCGAGATGTGGGCGCAGGTGGAACTGCACCGCGACAAGATGCAGGCGACCGGCGAATGGCAGGAGCGGCGCGCCCGCCAGCAGGTGTCCTGGATGTGGGACATGCTGCAACAGCGGCTGATGGAGGCCCTGACCCGCGATCCCGGCCGGGCCGCCCATATTCGCGCGCTTGAGGACAAGGTGCGCTCCGGCGAGGTTCCCGCTTCCGCCGCCGTGGAGGACATCGCCAGGCTTACCGGCATCTGACCCTTCCTTGCCCCTGTCTGCGGGCATGGTTCTTGCTCCCTGTTGCACAATGGCTGCGTCTGCTGCGCCAGATTGAAACGCGCGGTGAGGCGATGAGCGGGATTTGCAGGTCAGACAGGCTGAAGATGGGCCGCAGGGGCTTTCTGGCCGGGCTGGGCCTGTCCCTTTCCGGCACACCCGTTCTGGCGCTGACACAGGTGGCGGATCTGCGCGGCAGCATTGACGGGCAGGATCTGGGCCTTGTGCCGGACCGGCCCGAAGACCAGAGCGCCGCCATGCAAAAGGCCATCAACCGGGCCGTGGCCCGCGGCAAGGCGCTGTTTCTGCCCGCTGGCAGCTATCCCGTTTCCAACCTCGATCTTCCCTCCGGTGCCATGATCGTTGGCGTGCCGGGGCGCACACAGCTGGTGCATCTGGGCGGCGGCGGTGTGCTGATGGGGGCCAATGGCGCCAGCCGCATCCGTCTGGAGGGCCTCTCCTTCGACGGCGGCAACAAGATGCTGGGGGAGGGCAGTTTCGGCCTGCTGCATTTTACCGGGGTCACCAGTCTCGGCATGACGGATTGCGAGATCACCGGTTCCAGCCGATCGGGACTGGCGCTGGACCGCTGCAGCGGCCATGTGGAGCGCTGTGTGATTTCCGGCGCGGCGGAAGCCGGTATCCGCTCCGTCGAGGGTGCGGGGCTGACCTTCTCCGGCAACACCATTACAGGATGCGCCAACGGCGGGCTGCTGGTGCTGCGCTGGACCCCGGGCGAGGACGGCACGCTGATCACGGGTAACCGGATCAGCGCGATTGCGGCAAAGGCGGGCGGCACCGGCCAGCACGGCAATGGCATCAATGTCTTCCGCGCGGGTGGCGTCATCATCGCCAATAACCACGTGTCGGACTGTGCCTTCTCGGCGATCCGTGCCAACTCGGCTTCCAATGTGCAGATCAGCGGCAACACCTGCCTGCGTTCGGGCGAGACGGCGGTTTACAGCGAGTTCAGCTTCGAAGGGGCCGTCATCTCCGGCAATCTGGTGGATGGGGGCACGATGGGCATTTCCGTGGCCAACTTCCAGCAGGGCGGGCGGCTGGCGTCCGTGACAGGGAACATCGTGCGCAACATCCGTCTGGATGGCCCTTATCCGGAAGAAGTGGCGGGCTTTGGCATCGGCATCGCGGTGGAAGCCGATACGGTGGTCAGCGGCAATGTGGTCGAGGGTGCGCCGAAATACGGCATCCTTGCGGGCTGGGGTCCTTACATGCGCGACCTGCTGATTGCCCAGAACATTCTGAGAGACTGCCCGCTCGGCATCGCCGTGACCGTGGTGGAAGGCGCAGGAGCGGCCGTCATTCAGGGCAACATCATTTCCGGGGCGCGCCGCGGGGCCATTGTCGGCCACCGCTGGCGCGAGGCGGTGACCGGCGACCTTGCCGGAGCCCGCACCGTTCCGCAGCATCTGACAATTTCGGGGAACACGGTGAGCGGCTGACAGCCCCTCAGGCGGAGGGCTGATCCATGCCGCCAAACAGGCGCCTGAACATGATGGGATGGAAAGCCTCGATATTGGAGGCCACATGCCGTGCCATCAGCTTGCGGCAGAGCTCCGGGTCCCGCTGACCAAGTGCCTCGATGATGGCCACATGCTGATCCGGGAACAGATCCAGCCAGAAGGTTTCCCCCACGCGCTGGGCGATCATGAAACGGTGAACCAGCAGAAGTGTCCGCGCCAGAACCGGCATCAGGTTTGGCAAATCCGCGCGCTCGAACAGTTTCAAGTGAAAAGCGAGATCGACACGGCTGAGAAGGTAGCCATCCCCCAGATCACGGACCTTGCGGTAATCCTCGACCGACTGGAGCAGGAACTCACGGGTAGCGGTATCAATGTTCAGGCAGGCCCTGGCGATACCGGCGCTTTCGAGGGCGATACGCTGGTGGATGAGGATCTCTGCCTCGGCCTCACTGATGCTTGTGACGAAGGTGCCTTGATAGCCCCTGCGTTCGACAAGCCCATCCTGTTCGAGCCGCAGCAGCGCCTCTCGGATGGTGCCTTGCGAGCAGGCGAACTCGTGCGCCAGGGACTGTTCGGTCAGAATGCTGCCGCCATTCAGCTCCGACAGCATGATGAGCCGTCTCAAGCTGCCGTAAACCGCATTCGATTTGCGCCCGTTCTCCTTCGGAAGCGTCGGAAACTTCATCTGCATCGCCACTGACATGCGGCTGTGCCCCCACCTTCTCACATGCACGTTCCGGGCAGCGGCCCGGCAGGAAACAGCAAACCAGACCCAAATGGCACCGGAGGCTGAAGCGTGCCGCTGACAGCAGAATGCTGATTGAAGCGGTCTTTTGGAAGAACCTTCTGGCGGGAACAAGCCTGCCGCGCCACTTCGGCAGCTGGAATTGTCTCATTCTGAAGCAAACGGCCTGCGATGCATGTAGATCAGCTTACAGTCACGCTTATCCGGACATGTATCATAATTTATCATGAAATTTGTATAGTACTGTAAACAAGTTTACGCCCGATTGGTCCGGTCTATATGGACAGGCTTCAAATTCCGCTGCGCGAGATGACGGAGATCCAGTTCTTCCAGGCCAGCTTTTCGATTAGATTTTCACCAAACCCGTGGTCCCGGAAGGCCGCGATCAGACGCGGCAGGCCCGAGACATCGCCGATATCGCGGGGCACAAGGCATCCGTCGAAGTCGGAACCAAGGCCAACGTGATCCTCGCCCAGCTTGTCAATGAGATAGGCAGCATGGCGCACGACTGTTTCGAGCGGCGTATTGCTGTCGGGGCGTCCATCCTCGCGCAGGAAGGCGCAGTGGAAATTGACGCCCACAAGCCCCTTGCTCTCTGCGATGGCTGCCAGCTGGCGGTCCGTCAGATTGCGGGCGCTGGGGCACAGGGCGTGGGCGTTGGAGTGGGAGGCGATGAGCGGCCTGTCCGAGATGGCCGCCACATCCCAGAAGCCTTTTTCGGTGATGTGCGACAGGTCCACCATGATGCCGAGGGCATTGCAGCGGCGCACAAGCTGGCGGCCAAGGTCTGTCAGCCCCTCGCCGGTATCGGGCGAGGAGGGAAAGGCCATGGGCACGCCGTCGCCAAAGATGTTGCGGCGGCTCCAGACCGGGCCGAGGGAACGCAGGCCCGCGGCATGGAGAACATCCAGCGCAGCAAGGTCCGGGCCGATGCACTCCGCCCCTTCGATATGCAGCACCATCGCCATCTGTCCGGCTGCCATTGCCGCCTCGATTTCGCGGGCGCTGCGGGCGATGCGGCAGGCGCCTTGCGAAGCGGCTTCCAGCTTCAGGGCACGCGATGTCATGGAAAGGGTCCAGCTCAGGGCTTCTTCCTGACCCAGCCGCTGATAGTGGCGCGGATCGGCGGAGCCAAGCGAGCGCATCAGCTGCATGTCCTGCACGCCGGGCACGAACATGGCGAAGAGCCCGCCGGCGAAATCGCCCGCCCGGGCGCGGGGCAGGTCTATGTGGTCCTCTGAGGAATGGTCGAAGAAGGACTTGCCGCGCCCGGCACGCTCGCGCATCTCCAGCTTGAGGAGAGTGTCATTGTGGCCATCGAAAACGGGCACGGGCGGATGGCCGGACTGTGATTCGCTCAAGGGAACCTCGTGAAGGGAGCCGGGAACTGGCGGAGGGCAGGCTGGAGTGGCGTCCATTTAGCCATTCCGGCACCCCATATGGCAAGCCGGAGCACGCATCTGTGGCGGAATTGCCGCGCTCGCGGGGATTTCATTTGTCCATTCTTCCCGAATATTGCCTTCTCCTGAAGAACCGGCGCAAAAGATGGCGTTTATGACGGTTCGTCAGGTCAAGGGTGAGCCCAAAATGGCAGCGGATGTTGCTTCGGAATTTGAACGTGAGTCGCGCGGTCTGAGCCGGCGTGGTTTTCTTTTCTCAGGTGCGGCGCTCATGGTGCTGTCGGCCGCTGGGTGCCAGACGCTCGAGCAGCCTGTCGGGCTGCCGAACCAGCCGCCGCTGCCGGACGAAAAGTTCGACTATGATCTGGCCTATGCGGCCCGCAAGGATGGCGACTGGAACATTCCGGCGATCAAGTACAAGAACTTCGACCGGCAGTTCTGGCGTCAGGTTGTGGACTACGAGACCAAGGAAGCCCCGGGAACGATTATCGTCGATCCCTATAATCACTTCCTGTACTGGACCATCTCCCGCAAGAAGGCCCTGCGTTACGGCATCGGCGTCGGCAAGGCCGGTTTCGGCTGGTCCGGCGCTGCGACGATCCGCATGAAGCAGGAATGGCCCGCCTGGTTCCCGCCGAAGGAAATGATCGAACGCCGCCCTGAGCTGAAGAAGTACAAGGACGGCAAGATGGATGGCGGCATCGACAACCCGCTGGGTGCCCGCGCGCTCTATCTGTGGCAGGGCAATGTCGACACGCTGTACCGGATTCACGGCACCACCGAGCCGCAGAGCATCGGCCGCAGCGTATCGAGCGGCTGCATCCGCATGTGGCATCAGGACGTGATCGACCTCTATGAGCGCGTTCCGATGAACACCAAGGTCGTCGTTCTGGGGGATGCCATCCCGGACAGCGTGAAGAAGCAGATGGCCGAGGCGGAAAAGAAGAAGGCCGGCTGAGCCGCTTTCATTCCTGCCTTTCGAGACGATCAGGCCCCGCCATGTGCGGGGCCTTTTCCGTTCCGGCTCAGGTCAGGACGGGTGTCAGGGCCACGTCGGAAAGAATGGCGCCGAAGTGGCAGATGGCAGCGGCCAGCACGAAGCTGTGCCAGATGGCATTCTGGAAGGGCAGGGACTTCCAGGCGTAGAAGGCCGTGCCCGCCGAATAGAGCGCACCGCCCGCCACCAGCAGCCAGAAGCCCAGCGGAGACGCGTTTTGCAGCAGCGGCTGATAGGCAAAGACGATGACCCAGCCCAGCGCCAGGCAGATCGGGACGGTGTATTTGTCAAAGCGCTGCAGGCGCACCAGCTTGATGGTTGCGCCCGTGATTGCCCCCGTCCAGACGACCGCAAGCACCAGCATGCCCGGCCAGCCGCCGATAACCATGGCGGCAAAGGGGGTGTAGGTGCCTGCAATCATCAGGAAAATGGCGGCATGGTCAAAACGGCGGAACCAGCTGGCATGGTTGTTCTTGGCCAGCATGTTGTAAAGCGCCGAACAGATCAGCATGGCCATCAGGCAGGCTGTATAGACGGAAATGCTGGCAATGCGCCCGGCCGCATCTTCCTGCGGGATAACCAGTGTCAGAAGAATGATGGTGGCCGCCACCCCCAGTGCTATGCCGATGACATGCACCGTTCCGTCTGCAATCCGCTCTGCTCTTGTCTGCTCCCGCATGCGCCCCTCGTCTGGTTGTCTTCCGATTACGTCAACGTAATGTATCGTCCGGCCAAGCGCAAAGATAGATCCGTTCTTGTCAGATTTGATGGCGGCTGATGCCTGATTTGTGGGCATTTCCCCTGCGTCTTGTGCAGTCTTGCCGCAAGGTGTCTGCGGGAAATGCCGGTTTCCTGCCGTTCCGGTAGTCATTGCGCTTGGCACGGCACTTGCAAAACATCACGCAGAGTTTAGCGGCTAGGGTTCCGGCGTCTCATGACGCGGCTGGTCCGAGAGCTGCTACCGGCGGGGAGACAGTCCGCCGGGTGCACGGCGGGATAAAAGCCCGGGAGACCTCGTAAGCCAAGGGATTGGCGGCGCGAAGGTCCATGCCGATCCCTTTCTAAAGATGCAAGAAGGGGAACACCAATGCAGACCATTTCCAAATTCCTGGCGTCCATTGCGGTTGCAGCCCTCGTGGCGGGCGCTCCATTTGCCGCCCATGCTGCTCCCAAGAAGGACTTCAAGGTTGCCTGGTCCATCTATGTGGGCTGGATGCCCTGGGGCTATGCGGCAGATCAGGGGATCGTGAAGAAGTGGGCTGACAAATACGGCATCACCATCGAGGTCACCCAGTTCAACGATTATGTGGAGTCCATGAACCAGTATACCGCCGGTGCTTATGACGCGGTGACGCTGACGAATATGGATGGCCTGTCCATCCCGGCCGCCGGCGGCGTTGATACGACAGCAGTGATCACCGGCGACTTCTCCAACGGCAATGATGCGGTGATCCTCAAGGGAAAGGACAGTTTGGAGGACATCAAGGGCCAGACCGTCAATCTGGTCGAATTCTCCGTCTCGCATTACCTGCTGGCCCGGGCACTGGAAACCATCGGGTCGTCCGAGCGTGACGTGAAGGTGGTGAATACCTCCGATGCGGACATGGTGGCCGCCTTCCAGACGCCGGACGTGACGGCGGTGGTGACCTGGAACCCTCTCGTATCCTCGATCATGGAAGATCCCTCGGCCCGCAAGGTCTTCGACAGCTCACAGATTCCCGGTGAGATCATTGACCTCATGGTGGCCAAAACCGAAGTGCTGAAGGACAATCCGGAGTTCGGCAAGGCACTGGCCGGCATCTGGTACGAGACCATGGGCATCATGCTGGCCGATAGCTCCGAGGGCAAGGCTGCGCGCGAGGCGATGGGCGCGGCATCAGGCACGGATCTGGCCGGCTTCGAGGCGCAGATGGCGGCGACGATGCTCTTCGGCAAGCCGGATGAGGCCCTGGCCTTCACCCTCTCGGAAAGCCTGCCCAAGACCATGGACCTGGTGCGCAACTTCCTTTTCGAGAAGGGGCTCTTGGGCAGCGGTGCCGCCTCTGCGGACGTGATCGGTATCGAGATGCCGGACGGCAGCGTGCTGGGCGACAAGGAGAACATCAAGTTCCGCTTCACCGGCACCTTCATGGAAGCAGCCGCCAAGGGCGACCTCTGATCTCCTGCCCGGTCCGGGAATGGGGAGAGCCTCCATTCCCTCTCCCGCTGTCCCGAGAGGTACCTATGCGCTGGATCAATTCACGCCCGGGAAAAGGCGCCAGCCTGACACTGGTGATGCTGCCCTTCGTGCTGCTGCTGGCGGCCTACATGCTGGGCTCAGCTGCAAGGCTGGCGGAAAACCCCAATGACAAGCTCTTGCCGGGCCTTGAGGCACTTGGTGATGCCATCAGCCGTATGGCGCTTGAGCCCGATGTGCGGACGGGGGACTATCTCCTCTGGACCGACACCCTGGCGAGCCTGAAACGGCTGTTTGCGGGTCTTGGGATTGCCACGGTCATCGCACTGCTGACCGGTCTTGTCATCGGCATCCTGCCCTATGCGCGGACGCTGCTTTCGCCCTTCGTCGGAGCCTTTTCCATGGTGCCGCCGCTGGCGCTGCTGCCGGTGCTGTTCATCGTCATGGGGCTGGGGGAAGCTTCCAAGGTTGCATTGATCGTCATCGGCGTTGCTCCCGTCATGATCCGGGACCTGGCGCTCAAGGCCATCGAATTGCCGCGCGAGATGATCGTCAAGGCGGAAACCCTCTCCGCCTCCTCCTGGCTGATTGCCTTGCGTGTGGTGCTGCCGCAGGTGCTGCCCCGCCTGATCACCTGCCTTCGGCTGCAGCTTGGGCCTGCCTGGCTGTTTCTGATCGCGGCGGAGGCCATCTCGGCGGACAGCGGTCTTGGCTACCGCATCTTTCTGGTGCGCCGCTATCTCTCCATGGATGTGATCTTTCCCTATGTGGTGTGGATCACCCTGCTGGCTGTCGTGACGGACATCCTGCTGGACCGTCTGCGCATCGCCGTCTTTCCCTGGTCTGAACTGGAGAAGGGCAAATGAGCGCGCTGTCCGTCAGGCACCTCTGGAAGGAATATGGCGACCAGATCGTGCTGGAGAATGTCTCCATCGAGATCGAGTCCCGTGCCTTCGTTGCGCTGGTCGGCCCTTCCGGCTGCGGCAAATCCACCTTCCTGCGCATGCTGCTTGGGCAGGAGGTGCCTACTAGGGGCGAAATCCTGCTCGACGGGATGCCACTGCCGAAGGAGCCGGGCCCGGACCGGGGTGTTGTCTTTCAGCGCTATTCGGTGTTTCCGCATCTGACGGTGCTGGGCAATGTCATGCTGGGCAAGGAACTGCAAGCCTCGCGCATTGCCGGGCGGCTGTTCGGCGCGGCCCGCCGCACCTGTGCAGATGAGGTGCGGGCGATGATTGCGGCGGTTGGCCTTGCCGGCGCCGAGGCCAAGTATCCGGCCCAGCTTTCCGGCGGCATGCAGCAGCGGCTTGCCCTGGCGCAGGCGCTGATCATGCGGCCCAAGGTGCTGCTGCTGGACGAGCCCTTTGGCGCGCTCGATCCCGGCATCCGCGCCGAGATCCATACGTTGATGAAGAAGCTCTGGCACGAGGCGCCGATGACCGTGGTCATGGTCACCCATGACATGCGGGAGGCCTTTACCCTTGCCACCCGCGTTGTCGCCTTCGAGCGCCCGCGCGACCGGCCCGAGGAGAAGCTGCGCTACGGGGCCACCATCACCCGCGATATCGGCATCTGGCCGCCCCGCAAGGCGGGACAGCCCTCACTCTTTCGCCCTGACCGGGACGGCCCGGTCTTTCTGGACGGGCAATAGCCGGGACGGCCCGGCCATCCATCCACAGGAGCTGCAACCGTGCACATCCGCCGTTCTCCCGAAGAGATCGCCGCCAACAGGGCGCGCTATGAGGAACATCAGAAGAAGGGTCTTGAGTTCGCTCCCAAGGCCCTGCCGGGCAAGAGCGTGAAGCCCGCGCCTGCCATCGCCGCAGACAGGATCATCCACCGGGAGGTCATTCCCGGCGGCTGGTACTGGACAACCCGCGTCAAGACCGGAGAAACCCTGCGTGTTGCGCTGGATGAGGGCCTGTCCACCGTGTCTCTGGTCGCCTGGAGCGCAGCGGATCCGAGCGAGCGGCTGAACCTGCCCGATACGGTGAAGGTTCAGTGGACCACCGCCCTTGCCATGGGCCGGGTGATCTTCTCCGACATGGGCAAGGTGATGTTCTCCATCACCGGGGATAGCTGCGGTACCCATGACTGCCTGATGGGCGGGTCCACTGCGGCGTCCAATGCCCGCAAATATGCCGGCGCAAACGGAGCTTCCTTGCGCAACACCCGCGACAACTTCGTGCTGGCCGCTACCAAGGCCGGGTTGGACAAGCGCGATATTCCCGCTGCCCTTGCCCTGTTTGCCCCAGTGCGCGTTGATGCAGAAGGCCGGTTCAGCTGGGTGGCGGATATGGTCTCGGCTGGCGACTACGTGGAGCTGCGCGCCGAGATGGACATGACCGTCGCCTTTTCCAACTGCCCGCATCCGCTCGACCCGAGCCCGGTCTATGCGCCCAACCCCGTCACCATCACCCGCATTGCGGCCAGTTTGCCCGCTGCGGACGACCTGTGCCGCACGGCAACGGCCGAAGCCGTGCGTGGCTTTGAAAACAATTCGCTGGCAGCACTGTGAGAGAAAGACCGATGACCGCTTTCATTCAGACATCTCCCGCCCGCACGCCTGAAACAGCAGTGCAGGACCATTACATTCCTGCCGAAGCGCCGTTCTCCACCTTTGTCCGCAAGGGGCAGGTGCTGCGCATTGAGGACAGCTATGGCCAGCAGGCCGTCGACACGCTGTTCTACAACGCCCATGACTTCTCCGAGCGCTATTCCAGCCAGGACACCATGCGCGAGCAGGGGGCGGCCTATGTCTCCACCGGTACGAAGATCATGTCCAGCGAAGGCCGGGTGATGCTGACGGTAACGGCGGACAGCTGCGGCCGCCATGACACCTCCGCAGGGGCCTGCTCCTGCGAGAGCAACACGGTGCGCTTTGGCGCCTACACGAAATATCTCCACGCCTGCCGCGACAATTTCGTCATCGAGGTATCGAAGCACGGCATGAGCAAGCGGGATGTGGTGCCGAACATCAACTTCTTCATGAACGTGCCGATCGAACCGTCCGGCAAGATGACCATCGTGGATGGCATTTCCTCGCCCGGCGACTACGTGGAGATGAAGGCGGAGATGGATGTGCTGCTCGTCATCTCCAACTGCCCGCAGATCAACAATCCCTGCAATGGCTTTGACCCGACACCCATCCGGGTGCTGGTCTGGGATGACGGGGCGGCGTGATGTTCCAGAAGGTTCTGATCGCCAACCGCGGCGAAATCGCCGTGCGCGTCATCAAGACGCTGCGCAAGATGGGGATCGCAAGCGTTGCGGTCTATTCCGATGCCGACCGGTTTTCCAAAGCGGTGCTGATGGCCGATGAGGCTGTGCGGCTGGGGCCCGCCCCGGCGGCTGAAAGCTATCTCAAGGCGGAGGCCGTCATCGCCGCCTGCCGTGAGACGGGGGCAGAGGCTGTCCACCCGGGCTATGGCTTCCTGTCGGAGAACATCGGCTTTGCCGAAAGGCTGACGGCGGAGGGGATCACCTTCATCGGCCCCTCGCCGGACAATATCGCGGCCTTCGGCCTCAAGCATACGGCGCGGGAGCTGGCGAAGGCCAGCGGCGTGCCGTTGCTGCCGGGTTCGGGCCTCATTGCCAGCGGGACTGAAGCTCTCGCAGCGGCGGAGGCCATCGGCTATCCGGTGATGCTGAAGTCCACCGCCGGGGGCGGGGGCATCGGCATGCAGCTGTGCGAGACGCCGGAAGCGCTGGACGCCGCCTTCGAGACGGTGCAGCGGACGGCACAGGCCAGCTTCGGCGATGCCCGTGTCTATCTGGAGCGCTTCGTTGCCAGAGCCCGCCACGTGGAGGTGCAGATCTTCGGGGACGGAAAGGGCAACGTGGTGGCGCTGGGCGAGCGGGACTGCTCGCTGCAGCGGCGGAACCAGAAGGTGATCGAGGAAACTCCGGCGCCGGGTCTTTCCGCTGAGGTGCGGCAGAAGCTGCATGCGGCGGCTGTGGCGCTGGGCCGTCAGGTGAACTACGCCTCGGCCGGTACCGTGGAGTTCATCTACGATCCGGCGCGGGAGGAGTTCTACTTCCTTGAGGTCAACACCCGCCTGCAGGTGGAGCATCCGGTGACGGAAGCCGTCTTCGGCATCGATCTGGTGGAATGGATGATCCGTCAGGCCGCCGGGGAGGATGTGCTGACTGGCGCAGAGTATCTGAGGCCGAAGGGGGCGGCCATCGAGGCGCGCGTCTATGCGGAAATGCCCCATGCGGGCTTCCGCCCCAGCGCGGGCCTTCTGACGGAGGTGCGCTTTCCTGAAGACGTGCGCGTGGATGGCTGGGTGGAGACGGGCACGGAGGTGACCGCGTTCTATGACCCGATGCTGGCCAAGATCATCGTCAGTGGCAAGGACAGGGCCTCGGCCATTGAAGCCCTTTCTACAGCACTGTCACAGACATCCCTGTGCGGGATCGAGACCAATCTCGGCTATCTGAAGGCGATTGCCGCCTCGGACCTGTTCCGCAGCGGTCAGGTGGCGACGACGGCGCTCAGGGATTTTGCCTTTGTGCCGGATGTGATCGAGGTGATCGCGCCGGGGGCTCAGTCGAGCCTGCAGGAGTTGCCGGGCCGTCTTGGCCTCTGGCATGTGGGCGTGCCGCCGTCGGGACCGATGGATGAACGCTCCTTCCGCCATGCCAACCGGCTGGTGGGCAATGCGGATGAGACAGCGGCGCTGGAACTGACCGTTTCCGGCCCGGTGCTGCGGTTCTTCTCGGACGTGCGCGTGGCGCTGGCTGGAGCCCTGATGCCTGCCTCGCTGGACGGCACGCCGGCGCCGCACAACGAGGCCTTCGAGGTGCTGGCAGGCCAGACGCTCTCCATCGGAGCCATCAAGGGGGCCGGACAGCGGACTTACCTTGCTGTTGCAGGCGGGCTTGATGCGCCGGTGGTGCTGGGCTCGCGGGCAACCTTCGGGCTTGGACAGTTCGGCGGCAATGCCACCGGCACCCTGCGGGCTGGCCATGTGCTGCGGCTGGCGCGGGCGGAGCAGGTTCCGGTCAAACCTGCCGGTGTGCCTGCGGAGCTGACGCGGGAGTGGCATGTGGGCGTGCTCTATGGCCCGCATGGCGCGCCGGATTTCTTCCTTGAGGAAGATATCGAGACGCTGTTTTCCGCCGCTTACGAGGTGCATTACAACTCGGCCCGCACGGGCGTGCGGCTGATCGGCCCGGCACCGAAGTGGGCACGGGCTGATGGCGGGGAGGCGGGGCTGCACCCTTCCAACCTGCATGACAATGCCTATGCCATCGGTGCCATCGATTTCACCGGCGACATGCCGATCATCCTGGGGCCGGATGGCCCCAGCCTTGGCGGCTTCGTCTGCCCGGCGGTGATCGCCCGGGACGAGCAGTGGAAGATGGGCCAGTTCAAGCCCGGCGACCGGATCCGTTTCCATGCGGCCGGGCGCAAGGGCGATCCGCTGGCGGGGCCTGCGGTCCGCAAGCTGGGTGAGGAGGCGGGGGCGCCTGTGCTGGCCTCCAGCATGGCCGGGACAGTGCCCGTTGTCTACCGCCGTCAGGGCGATGACAACCTGCTGGTCGAATATGGCGCGATGCAGCTCGACATCGGCATCCGCATGCGGGTCCACCTGCTGATGGAAGCGGTGAAAGCGGCGAAGCTGCCCGGATTGATCGACCTGACGCCGGGCATCCGCTCGCTGCAGATCCATTATGACGGCACGAGCCTGACCCGCCGCCGCCTGCTGGGGCTTCTGTCGGAGATCGAGCAGACCCTGCCGCCAGCCTCGCAGGTGAAGGTGCCAAGCCGCACCGTCTGGCTGCCGCTGTCCTGGAACGATCCGGACGCGGAACTGGCAATGCGCAAGTATCAGGAACTGGTGCGCCCCAATGCGCCCTGGTGCCCCTCCAACATCGAGTTCATCCGCCGCATCAACGGCCTTGCAGATGAGCAGGCGGTGAAGGACACCATCTTCAACGCAGCCTATCTGGTGATGGGGCTGGGGGATGTGTATCTCGGTGCACCTGTGGCAACGCCTGTCGACCCGCGCCACCGGCTGGTGACGACCAAGTACAATCCGGCCCGCACCTGGACACCGGAGAACGCGGTCGGCATCGGCGGCGCTTACATGTGCATCTATGGCATGGAAGGGCCTGGGGGATATCAGCTGTTCGGGCGCACCATCCAGATGTGGAACACATGGCGGCAGACGGATGTGTTCGGCAAGGACAAGCCGTGGCTGCTCGATTTCTTCGACCAGATCCGCTTCTTTCCTGTCTCGCATCAGGAACTGACCGAAGCGCGGGCCGCCTTTCCCCATGGCGGTTATCCGGTGAGGATCGAGGAGGGCATCTTCTCGCAGGCAGAGTATGAGGCTGGCCTCGCGGCCAATGCGGCCGGCATCTCCGCCTTCAAGCAGGGTCAGCAGGCTGCCTTCGAGGCAGAGCGCCAGCGCTGGAAGGACGCGGGGCTGGACAGCTTCGTGGCGGACGAGGGGGGCGGGCCGGGCCTTGGCGGTGACATTCCGCAAGGCTGCACGGGTGTCGAAAGCGCCGTGCCTGGCAATGTCTGGAAAGTGCTGGTGGAGGCCGGCCAGAAAGTGGAAGCTGGCGAAACGCTCGCCATCATCGAGTCAATGAAGATGGAAATCACGGTCACCGCCCATGTGGCTGGACGGGTCAGCGAGCTGCGTGCCGCCCCCGGCCGCAGCATCCGGGCCGGTGACGTGCTGGTGGTACTGGAGGATGCACTATGATCCCGGTGATGCTTGACCTTGCCTCCCTGCGGGCGGCCTACCAGAATGGCCTGACGCCGCTTGCTCTGGTGGAAGAGGTGATTGCCCGGTGCAATGCCTGTGATGATCCGGCGGTCTTCATCACGCGTGCGAAGGACGAGGATCTTCGGGCCGCCGCCATGGCGCTGATGGCGCAGGCGCCGGAGCCCAACAGCCTGCCGCTCTGGGGAATTCCCTTCGCGGTGAAGGACAATATCGATGTGGCAGGCCTGCCGACGACCGCAGGCTGCCCGGCCTATGCCTATCAGCCGGAGGCGGATGCGGCAGTGGTGGCGCGGCTGAAGGCTGCTGGAGCGCTGGTGGTGGGCAAGACCAATCTTGACCAGTTCGCCACCGGGCTCAACGGCACCCGCTCTCCGCATGGGGCACCGCGCTGCGTCTTCAACAAGGACTATGTCTCCGGCGGCTCTTCCTCCGGTTCGGCGGTTGCCACGGCGGCGGGGCTTGTCAGTTTTGCGCTGGGCACGGATACGGCAGGATCTGGCCGCGTGCCTGCGGCCTTCAACAATCTCGCCGGCATCAAGCCGACGCCGGGACTGGTGCCCAACACCGGCGTCGTGCCCGCCTGCCGCAGCGTGGATGTGGTGACGGTGTTCGCCGCGACTGTGGGCGATGGCGTTGCCATCCGCAAGGTGATGGATGGCTTTGACGCGGGCGATCCCTATTCCCGCAAGGCAGAGCCTGTGAGCCTGCCCGTCTCCGGGCTGCGTGTCGGCGTGCTGGCAGGTCCAGAGCGGGAGTTTTTCGGCAATGCCGGCGTCGAGGCGCTTTATGATGCGGCCATCGAGCGGGCGCGGGGGCTGGGGGCAACCATCGTGCCCTTCGACTATGCGCCGTTCCGGCAGGCGGCGGAGCTGCTCTACAACGGCCCCTGGGTGGCGGAGCGCCTGGCGGCGGTGAAGGATTTCATCGCCACCAATGCTGATGATTTCGACCCCACGGTGCGTGCTATCATTGAGGGGGCGAAGGCCTATGATGCGGTTGCTGCCTTCGAGGGCCAGTACAGGCTAGGCCACTTGCGCCAGAAGACGCTGGCCGAGTGGGCGAAGGTAGATGTGCTGATGCTGCCGACCTCGCCCACGATCTATACGGTCGAGGAGATGCTGGCTGATCCTGTCACCAGAAACAGCCACTTTGGCCGTTACACCAACTTTGCCAATCTCTTCGGCTATGCCGCCATTGCCGTGCCGGCCGGGTTCGGCCCGGATGGCCTGCCGGGCGGGGTGACCCTGTTCGGTCCTGCCTTCAGCGATGATGCGCTCGCTCCCTTCGCCGATGCCCTGCACCGGGCAGCGGCCTGCGGCATGGGCAAGGATATGACGGCAGAGCTGCCTCAGGCCAGCCGCGTGCCGGAGCCCGACGACGGGCTGGTCCCGGTTGTGGTAGTTGGCGCGCATCTGACCGGCATGCCGCTCAATCACGAGCTGACCGGGCCGGGCGGCAAGCTGGTGAAGACCTGCCGCACGGCGGGCGACTACCGCCTCTTCGTGCTGCCGGGCACCACGCCGCCAAAACCGGGCCTCATCCGCGAGCCGGGCTTTGACGGAGACGGGCTTGAGGTGGAAGTGTGGAAGGTGACGCCGGAGGCTTTCGGCCGGTTCGTCCAGAAGATCCCGGCACCGCTCGGCATTGGCAAGGTGACGCTGGATGACGGCAGTGCCGTCTCCGGCTTCCTGTGCGAGGGCCATGCCGTGGCCGGAGCGCAGGAGATCACCAGCCTCGGCGGCTGGCGCGCCTATATCGCGCAGAGAAATTGAACGCAGAAGCGGCGGTAGGGCAGGGCCTTGCTGCCGCTCGTCCACAAGGGGATCGCAGAAGAGCGGGGGAATCGGCTTCACCCCCGCCTGAAAATCGCTATGTTTGCGGCGCAGAGCATTGACCTTGCCCACCTTGAGGGAGTACCGCCGGACGGCCGGGTTTGACCGGCAAGTCTCAGGCGGCGGCAATGCCATGCCCGAGGTCTTTAGACCTAACCGGATTTCAGCGGCACGGGACGGGGAATGACGGTCAGCATCGATATCGGCGAAATGTCAGGCGGCGCAAAGGCGCTGATGGATCTGGAAGAACTGCTCGCAACGCGCCTGCTGGTGCAGGGCAACTCCGGCTCTGGCAAATCGCATCTTCTGCGCCGTCTTCTCGAACAGTCCGCCAGCTGGGTGCAGCAGGCGATCATCGATCCGGAGGGCGACTTCGTCAGCCTTGCCGAGAAATTCGGCCATGTGGTGGTGGATGCTGCCGGAACCGAGCGCGACCTGCAGATGATCGCTGCCCGCGTGCGTGCGCACCGGGTTTCCGTCGTGCTCAATCTGGAAGGTCTGGACGCCGACCGGCAGATGAAGGCGGCGGCGACGTTCCTTGACGGCTTGTTCGATGCGGACCGTGATCAGTGGTATCCGATGCTGGTGGTGGTGGACGAGGCGCAGCTTTTTGCCCCTGCGGCTGCCGGTGAAGTGAGTGAAGAGGCGCGCCGCCGCTCGCTGACCGCGATGACCAACCTCATGTGCCGCGGCCGCAAGCGCGGGCTGGCCGGCATCATTGCGACGCAGCGCCTCGCCAAGCTTGCCAAGAACGTGGCGGCGGAGGCTTCCAACTTCCTGATGGGCCGCACCTTCCTGGACATCGACATGGCCCGCGCGGCCGATCTTCTCGGTATGGAGCGGCGGCAGGCGGAAGCTTTCCGCAATCTCGACCGCGGCCATTTCATTGCCCTGGGACCAGCCATGTCGCGCCGTCCGGTGCCGGTGCGCATCGGGCCGGTGGAGACCTCCGGCCGCGGCGGCGGACCGAAGCTGACGCCGCTGCCGGACAAGCCGGCGGAAGACGCCAAGGATCTGATCTTCACGCCCATGCCGGATGAGGCCTTGCGCATCCGTCCGCGTGCGCCGGAGCCAGTTTCGACGGCGGAAATCCTGACGCAGCTGTCGGCTGCGGGCCGCATGGAAAGCGCCCGCAATCAGCCGGTGCCGCAGCCGGACGAACCGCCGGTGGATACGGCGGAGCGGGATGCGGCAATCGACGAAATCATGACGGCAATTCTGGCTGAGCCCGAGGCGGCCTTCCAGCCGGTAGCAGCGCTTTATCAGGACTTTCAGGTCCGCTGCCGTATCGCCAAGGTGCCCGGCGGCGTGCCGGATCTGTCGGTCTTCCGCGAGAAGCTGTCGGTGGCCCGTGCCGGCGTCGACAGTGGTGAGGTGGACACCAATGACTGGGAGCGGGCGGCACTGATTGCCGCCGAGCTGCCGGAGGACATGCGCGGGGTCTATCTGCTGCTGGCCAAGGCGGCGCTCGCCAAGGCGCCGTGCCCGCCGAATGCGGAAATCGCCAAGGCCTATGGCACCCGCTCGCCGGGCCGTGCCCGCTGGCTGCTGGCCCATATGGAGGAGCGGGGCTTCCTGCTCTGCGCCACCGACATGCGCGGCAACCGCATTGTCACGCTGACGGACCTGGGCTGGCAGACAGCCCCGGGCGATGCGGAAGCGGCAGCCTGAGAGCATTCTCAAGGCCTGACGCGCCAGACCTCGCTCCCCTGACATGAAAAGGGGCGCCGCAGCGCCCCTTCGGTTCCTTGTGACGGTTGTTGCCTGTCAGGCGGCGCGCACGCGCTGCAGGAAGCTCGCGATCGTCTCTTCCAGCTTTGCCGCCTGACGGGTCACATCCTGCGAGGCCTGCAGAACATCGCTGGCCGAACCGCTGGTCTCCTGGGCCGACTGCATCACATTGCCGACGCTGCCGCTCATGTCGCTGGTGCAATCTGCGGCGCGCTGAACGTTGACCGTGATTTCACGCGTTGCCTCTCCCTGCTGGGAAATGGCATCGGCGATGGTGGTGGTGAACTGGTTCACCTCACCCATGGTCTCGGCAATTTCCTGGATCGAGCCAACCGCCTCGCGGGTGGAGGACTGGATGCCGCTGATCTGCGACGAGATTTCCTCGGTCGCCTTCGCGGTCTGGTTGGCGAGTTCCTTCACCTCCGCCGCCACAACTGCAAAGCCCCGTCCGGCTTCGCCCGCACGGGCCGCCTCGATGGTGGCGTTGAGGGCCAGAAGATTGGTCTGCTCGGCAATGGCCTGAATGAGCTGCACCACTTCGCCGATCTTCTGGGCCGCGGTGTCAAGGCTCCCGACCCGCTCGTTGGAGAGGGCGGCGGCACGGGCCGCAGCTTCCACCACGCCCTTGGTCTGCTCCACCTGGCGGCTGATTTCGCCGATGGAAGCGGACAGCTCCTCCGCCGCAGAGGCAACCGTCTGCACGCTGATCTGGGCCGTTTCCGAGGAGGCTGCCACGGTGGAAACCTTGCTGGAGGTCGCCTGGGCAATCGAGGTCAGTGCACCCGCCGTTTGTTCCATCCGGCCCGAGTTGGCCGATACCTCGGAAATGGCCTGGCGGACCTCTGCCTCAAAGTCCTGGATGAGCGCCTCGACATGCTCCTGCCGGGCAAGGCGCGCCTGCTGCGCTGCCTCGCTTTCGCCCTGGAGCTTCACCCGTTCGATCGCATTTTCCACGAAGACGCCGAGGGCGCCGGCCATCATGCCGATCTCGTCTTTCCGTTCCCGGTGTGCAACGGGGCTGTCCACATCCCCGGCCGCAAGGGCACGCATGCGCTGGGTGAGCTGGGAAATGGGCCGGGAGATATTGCTGCCCAGCAGCCACATCAATGCCGTGCCCGCCGCCAGAATGACCAGAGCCAGGATGATGGCGGTGTTGCGGGTGGTGATGGCGGCTGCCAGCAGCTCGCTTTCCTCAACGGTGAGGATGACGAACCACTTCTGGCTGGTGTTGACCAGCGGAATGGCGCGGATTGCTTCATAGACGCCATCCGTCTCCTTCATGCTGATGCCGTCCTGAGCCTGCGAAAGGCGGGCGATCAGGCTCTGGTCCGCCGTCTTGCCCAGCAGGCTGCTGTCGGGATGGGAAACCCAGACGCCGCCCTCGCTGATCAGGCCGACGTAGCCTGTCTTGTAGGGATCGAAGGAGGCGACCTGCTTCTGCAGTCCTTCCAGAGACACATCGATGGTGGCGCCGCCTGCGCCGCTGCCCCTGACATCGATGATGGGAGAAGACGCGGTGGCCATGAGGACATCAACGTTGTTGACCGGGTAGAGATAGGGCTCGGTCACAGTGTCCTGCCGCAGCTGGCGGGGCTTGTCGTACCAGTCCTCCGATCCGCTGTCGCCGCCGAAGATCAGCGGCTCCATCGCCACCTTGCCGTCCGCATGATAGAAATAGGGAATGAAACGGCCGTTCCCGTCCGAGAAGCCGGTTCCCTTGTTGTCCGCATCAAGGCCGGCGAGATCGGGTTCCAGGATGGCGCCGCCGCCGACAAACTGCGGGTTGCGGGCAATGATCTGCTGCATGACCGCGCCATAGGCATTGCGGTCCGTGATCCCGGCATGGAGCAGGCCTTCCATCGCATCTGCGGCAGAGCGTGCGGCCAGCTGAGCTTCGGCCACGGTCTTGCTGACCTGTGTGGCAAGCGACAGCGTTGCCTGTTCAACCTGCTCTTCGCCTGACCTGCGGGCAGACGATTGCATCATTGCCGAGATCACCGCGATGACCACGACAAACCCGATGATGAATACGGCACTCGCCGAAATGAAGATGCGGCCCTTCAGCGACATGGAATGCTCCAGACATCTTGAACAAGTGCCGGAATTCTGCGTGTGTGCGGTGAAAAAAGTGTAACCCTTCAGGAATAAATATAAATTAGATAGCTGACTATTGAATATATATTCCAGTATTCCTCAGCGTAAGACGGGGCTGCCACAGTTTATTGCGCACGGCGCATCCGTGTCATGGGGGGCGAGGAAGGCTGTGCTGATGGAACCGGAAACTCCGGGTCCGCCAGTAAAAATTTCAGTTGTGCCAGTTCCAGCTCCAACCCCTCAATGGTGCGGGCGAGCACTGTGTCGAGGTAGCTTCCGGCCGGGGCGTTGCTGCGGATGCGGCTGGCCTGATTGAGCGTTGCCCGCAGATAGCGCGCAACGTCTTCCACTTCGAAGCGGGTGATGCTGATATCCATCTGTCCGTCCATGGCAGTGACTCTGGTTCGTTCTCTTTTTGTTCCTATACTCCGTTCCTTCAAGACAGGCAAGAGGAGTCTCCGCTCCTGTCTGGAACCACCCGATCAGCTCCTGCCGGATCAGTATCAATGCCTGTCCATTCCCGGCTTGCGCTTTGCCGCAAGGCTGACATGATCGCCTGAGAGAGAAAGCGGCATGGCAGGGATTCTGCCGCTTTAAAACATGCTGCAGTCCCGGCGAGGCCGGGTGCGCCAGATGGGGTGAGTGCCGGAAATGCTGAAGACAGCCGTGTTCGCAATTGGGCTTGTCCTGCCGGGGGGCGTTCTTGCCGCCGATGCCACCGCGCCCGTGCGCGAGATCATGAAGATGACGGAAGCGAATTGGTCCGAGAGCGGGGCTGAGTATCAGGACATCTTTGACGCAAGCCGGCTGAAGGTGCTGTTCAGCTCCGATTTTGCTGCCCGCTACGAGAAGGCGATGCAGGGCGAATATGCCCGCGAGAGCGGCTCGCCCTTTGATTATGATGTGATCGTCAACGGTCAGGATGGCTGTCCGCTGAAGAATGTCACGATCACCGCCGCTCCGCCGCAGGGCGCCGTGACAGATGTGAAGGCCCGTTTTCAGGCCGTGACCTGCTTCGGTCAGGAGGCCGAATATCAGGCCTATAACGAGACGCTGTTCAAGGTCATCGTCGAGAACGGCAAGCCGGTGGTCGATGACATCGTGCTGTCGATGGATGGCACGCCCTTCTCGATCAAGGCGGAACTGGGCGCTGCCGCAGGTCAGTAAGCTTCCCTTGCGGGAGGTCATGAAATGGCAGGCGGAAGGCCTTCCTAACCTTCCGCCGTCAGAATCCTGTTGCGTTATTTATTTCGGGCAAGCGCCTTCCCTTGAGTCGAGGCTGTGCCGCCCCGGGCTCGGAGCAGAGTCAATCCGCTGAAGAGTGCGGTTTTTAAGCTGTGCCCTCTGCTACGCATAAGGCCTGATTTATTTAACCTGGAGGAATTTACTGAATTTTTATTCCGATACCCCGTAATTCCTGCAAGGGTAACGGGAGTTGAGTATGCCGGGGCTGCGCGGGGTTTTTTCCCATCTGAAAGTTTCCACCAAGCTGGCGGGCGGTTTCGCCGCCATGATCCTCCTGACGGGTCTAGCGGGCGGGGCAGGCACGCTGGCCGTGCTGGACCTCAAGGACAAGCAGGCGGTCAGCGGTCTGGCAACGGAGTCGATTGCCGCGCTTCAGGAGGCGTCGGCAGCCAGTCAGGCCTATCTGGCAGCGCCTGCCGGGGAAGCTGCGCAAACGGCAGAAGACAGGCTTTCGGCACTGGCGGGCCAGCTCACCCAGCTCCAGTCCCGTCTTACTGACGGCCAGGCCCGCGCCGCGACTCAGGCGGCATCGGGCGCTGTCGCGGAGCTGCAGGCGAATTTCACCGAAGTGGTCGGCACCATCGCTGCCCGTCAGGCTCAGCTTGAGCGGCTGACGGCTTCTGCAGGCAAGCTCGACACACTGGTGACCTCCATCAGTGACCAGATGCAGCAGGCACAGCGCGCCGCCATTGACGAAAGCAAGAAGGCTGGCGGCACACGTGACCGGGCCGACCGCGTGGTGCGGCCCTTGTCCGGCATGCTGGAAAACCTGCTGATGGTCGAGATCACGCTGCTGCGGGCAGGGCGCGACGGAAATCTCACTCTGATCGGCGAGGCCGTCTCCCTCAGTGGACATCTCACGGATGCGGCCGGGGCGATTGCCAAGGTCAAGGGCAGCGGCATTGAGCCTGCCAGCCTGACTGCACTGACCGAAGGCCTGACGGCCTTTGCCACCCGTCTGCAGCCGCTGGGTGCCATGGACAACCCCTGGGGCCGCCGCGCGGCGGTGGCTGTGCTGGCGGGTGAACTGGAGGGCGTGCGCAAGCAGGCCTCCGGCCTGCAGCAGAGCCTTTACGCAGTTCAGGATGACGCCCGCAAGTCGGCAGCCTCTGCCCAGAGCCGGGCAGGGATCGTGGATCTGGTCAAGAGCAACGTGGACAAGCTGACCCGCGCCGTGCTGGAGCTGCGCTCGGCCACGATGGAAACGCTGGCCGCAGATGGGCCGTTCAAGCCCGATCCGGTGTTGAACCGGATGGAATCCCTGCGAACCCTGGCCAACACGCTGGCCGCGGATGCAGGTGCCTTTCCCGAAATCAAGCCCGCCGTGGAAGCGATTACGGCCGAGGTGGATGTGTATGCGGCCGAATTTGCCAGCCTGACCAGTGCGCTGCAGCAACTGGCCGAAACGGCCACGGCGCTGGATGCCTTGTCGGCAGATGTGCGCCAGCAGATCAGCCAGCTCGCCAGCGCCCAGTCCCAGGCTGCGTTTTCCGCCGCCAACGGCGCTCTGGGCACCATTGGTGGTGCGGTCGCTCTTGCCATTGCCGCAGGCATCGGCCTTGCGGTCCTGCTGGCCATGCTCATCACCCGGCCGCTGCGCGCCATCGGCGTGCAGATGGAGCGGCTGGCGGAAGGGCGCACGGACATTGACCTGTCGCAGGAGGCGCGCCGGGATGAATTCGGCGGCATGATGCGCACCATCCGTGTCTTCCGTGACAATATTCTCGAGCGTCAGCGGCTTGAAGCGGCCAATGAGAAGGAAGCCCGCGCTCAGGTGGAGCGGCAGGAACGGATGACGGCCCTGATTGCCAGCTTCCGGGACCGGGTGCAGGAAACGCTGGCGGCTGTGGGTGAAACCGCGTCCGGCATGGAAGGCACTGCGCAGGCGCTGGCCGGTATCGCAGGCGAAAGCGCGCGCCAGGCCGGCGATACGCTGGATGTCAGCGGCGTTGCGGCCCACAGTGTCGAAAGCGTTGCAGGCGCTGCCGAGGAACTGGCCGCCTCCATCGGCGAGATCGGCTCCCAGGTTCAGCGCACCAGCCAGGTTGTTGAAATGGCAGCCGCCTCCGTGGACGACACCAACCGCAAGGTCGAAAGCCTGTCGCAAGCGGCCGACCGCATTGGCGAGGTCGTGACCCTGATCCGCGCCATTGCCGAGCAGACCAACCTTCTGGCGCTGAATGCCACCATCGAAGCGGCCCGTGCCGGTGAAGCCGGCCGCGGCTTTGCGGTGGTTGCCTCCGAGGTGAAGGAACTGGCGACGCAGACGTCCAAGGCAACCGAGGAAATCTCAGGACAGATTTCCGCCATTCAGGATTCCACCCGGGCTGCCGTCGATGCCATCGCGGGAATTGCCCGCACCATGTCGGACGTCAACAGCTACACCACGGCCATTGCAGGGGCCGTCACGCAGCAGGGGGCGGCAACGGGCGAAATCTCCGGCAACGTCCAGAAGGCCGCCGAAAGCACGCAGGCCGTGCGCGGCAACATGAACGCCCTGTCTGCCACCGTGGAACAGGCCAGCGAAGTTTCAGGCCAGGTGCTGGAAGCCAGCGAAAAGCTCGCCGCCCGCACCTCGGACCTGCGCAGTGAAGTGGAGCGGTTCCTCAACGGTATCGCGGCGGCCTGATGCCAAGGCGTGATGCGCGGCTGCCGCAAGCGCGGGCGTCATACCAAGTCTTATGATGCTGACGCATCAAGCCTTGAAACTGCTCAAGCGCTGCACGGGCTTAGCCACCTCTCGATGAATCGTTCTCATCGAGAGGTGGCGTCAGCCGAGGGGCGGATTCCGGCGTTTGACGGGCTGTGACTTGACGATCGAGGTGTTGGTCTCTGCCTTGTCGGCGATCCGGTCCAGCAGCTTGTCCAGTTCATCAATCGACCGCACGGCAATGCGGGCAATGTAGCAGTCGTCACCCGTCACCTTGTCGCATTCAAGCACCTGAGGCAGATCGGCAATCATCTGCTGCACGATATGCAGCTTGCCCGGCAGGGGGCGGATGCGGGCGATGGCCTGCAAGGTATAGCCCAACGCCTCGTGGGAGAGATCTACCGTGAAGGCGCGGATTATGCCGCGCTCCTCAAGACGGCGCAAACGCTCCGATGTGCTGGGCGATGACAGGCCGGCGGCCTGCGCCAGTTCCTTCAGTGAAACGCGTGCGTCCCGGGTGAGGATGTCAATGATCCGGCGGTCAGTGTCGTCAAGCATCGGTTCTCTATCAGGTGTATGGCCTGTTTCACCTTCGTAAATAAGGCTCAGGTGAGATATTGCCTACTCTAGATCATGTTTTGCGCTTCTGTCTGCCCTTATCATGAGGGCCTTCAGGATGGAGCGCCACAATGACAAGCACTCATGCCCGCGGAACGGCCGAAATGACCGCCGCAATGATCATCTCCGGAACGGTCGGCCTCTTCGTCGTTCTCTCCGGTCAGCCGGTTCTCAACATTGTCTTCTGGCGCTGCGTCTTTGGCGCGGGCGTTCTTCTGGCGGTTTGCGCGGGCCTGGGACTGTTCCGGCGCAGGCGGATCAGCCTGCCGCAGGCAGGACTGGCAGCTCTTGGCGGGGTTGCCATTGCCATCAACTGGATCCTGCTGTTTGCCGCCTACCCGCGGGCCTCGATTTCCGTTGCCACGGCTGTCTACAACACCCAGCCTTTCATGCTGGCGGTCATGGCGGCCGTCATTTTCGGGGAGAAGCTGACGGCATCCCGGCTCGGCTGGATGGTCATGGCCTTCGCAGGCATGCTCGCAATCATTCAGGGGCGCCCCGGAGCGGTGACTGAGGCCGGGGCAGGCGGCTATCTGGCGGGGGTGGGGTTGGCATTGGGAGCGGCGTTCTTTTATGCGGCCGCCGCCATCATTGCCAAGAAGCTCAAGGGCATCCCGCCGCATCTGATTGCACTCATTCAACTGGCCACGGGCTTGCTGATGCTCGCGCCGCTGGCGGACTTCGGTCAGATGCCGGCGGACCTTCATGCCTGGGCGCTTATCGTCACGCTGGGCGTCATCCATACCGGGTTCATGTATGTGCTGCTGTATGGTGCCATTCAGAAACTGCCAGCCAGCTTTGCCGGATCGCTGTCGTTCATCTATCCGGCCGTTGCCATCGTGGCGGATTTTCTGGTTTTCGGGATCAGGCTGGAGCCGCTGCAAATGGCTGGCGTGGCCGTTATCCTGCTGGCTGCAGCCGGTGCCGCATTCGGCTGGTCCCCTACGGGCCGCCCGGCTGAGCGGACAGGATCTTGTTAAACGGAAACCGCCCAGAGCACGGTGTCGCTGTGCCACGACAGTGATCACGCTGTCTGCATAACAAAAAGGGTGCAGCTAAGGCTGTGCCCTTTTTGATGGTGCGGCGCAAAGGCTTGGGCTCAGTAGCCCGAGCCGCGCGTGAATTCGTTGACCACGGTCATGACGATGATCTTCAGATCGCCGCGCGTGCTCTGGGACTTCAGATATTCGAGATCATATTCGAGACGCATGGACGCATGGTAAGGGTCGGTCGTCTCGCCGCGGAAGCCGTTGACCTGTGCAAGGCCGGTGATGCCGGGGCGTACCTGATGACGGGACAGATAGCGGGTGTCGAACTCTTCATAAAGCTTGCCGGCGGCGAGCATACCCGGAACATGCGGGCGAGGGCCGACGAGAGACATCTCACCCTTCAGCACGTTCCAGAGCTGCGGCAGTTCGTCGAAGTTCGACTTGCGCAGGAAACGCCCGATCGGCGTGATCCGCGGATCGTTTTTCCGGGTCTGGACAACGCCGGTGGCATCCTGCTTGGCCACATACATGGAGCGGAACTTGAGCGCCATGAACAGTTCGTTGTTCCGGCCGTAACGTGCCTGACGGAAGATTACCGGGCCGGGGCTCGACAGCTTCACGCCAATGGCAAGACCAGCGAGCAGGGGGCTCAGCAGGATCAGGCCCGCAGCGCTGCCGGCAATGTCGATGCTGCGCTTCAGGAAAGGACGGATACGGCTGCGAAGGCCGCTTTGAATACCGCTGGCAGCGGCTAGAGCATCCTGAAGCGCCTCTTCAGGTGCGGGAATGGAAGGGTGAAGCGCCTGTCCCATGCCTGAGGACTGTGCTGCCAGTGGGGCGCCCAGTTCCGGTGTGTGGGTGACGCCATGCTGCCGGCCGGCGGCCAAAGGGCCAAGATGCCGGGCAGGCGCCAGATTACGCTCTGAAAGGGCTCTGGAGAGAAAGGGAAGGCGTTTCGCGGGCTTCTGCGGGGTGGAGCGCTTGCGTGCTTCACCTTCAATAAACTCGTGCACCATTGCAATCTCCAAACTCACAAGAAATTAACACGTCAGGTGCCTGAACGGCGTTCTGTCCGATGCGATCTCCGCTTCAAAACCGGCGCGGATGTTGATCAATTTAAATCAATTCTCAGACTTACTTTAGGTCTTTGGTAACATATTCCGCACCGCAGCGCAATCGGCGGGATGCGGCACTTTTAGGCACGGTCTCCTTTAAGGCGCTGAAATACTGGCGTATCACGCCTTGAAATTGCTCACGGGCCGTGCCGGCTGGACCGGCATCCGCTGCGTTTGGCTCATAGGACACCGGTCCATACGCCGTCTTTGCAGCCAATCTGCATTCGGCGCGGGAAGTCTGCGCGGCGATGGAACCTGACGTAGGTTCGGGCAGCCTCCGGCCATGAAAAAACCGGCTGCGGAACCGCAGCCGGCCGGTTGTGGGGCTGATTGTCAACGGCCGTTGATGAGCCGGCTTGTCCACCGCCCTCCGGCGGACAAGCCGCCGCCTGCGCCCGCACCTACTCCGTGTAGTAGTCGGAATAGGTGTTGTAGAAGGTCGTCTTGCCTTCCTGCTGGTTCAGGGCGGTCAGAATACGGCAATGCTCGCTCTTTGTCTGGCTGAGGCGCTGGATGGCGTTGACGCACATGCGTTGCGGCGTCCGGGCCCAGCGGATGACGAAGGTGATCACATCCGCATATTTTGCGAGATAAAGGCCATCGACCACCGGCTCGATCGGGGGGGAGTCCAGCACGATATAGTCAAAGCGGGGACGTGCGGTCTGAATGAGGCGGGAGAACTTCTCCCGGGTCAGCAGCTGATCCGTCGGCACGTCTGCCCGGCGGGCGCCGACCACGGCCGTGAGCGACGTTTTGGGATCAGACCTTACGATGTTCTGCAGCAGCTCATCCGAGCCGATGTCACCAATCAGGAAGTCCACCAGGCCATTGGAGGGCTCGATGTTCAGATGGCGCTGGATACTCGGCTTGCGGAAGTCGCAGTCGATGATCAGCGTGCTGGCGCCCGAAAGAGCCAGCGTGCGTGCCAGTGACAGGGCGAGAGTCGATTTGCCTTCTCCGGGCATGGCTGAAGACAGCATGATCACACGGCCAGACTTGCGGGCCTCTTCCGGCTGCTGTGCCCAGGAGCTTTGAAGCGCATTGTCGAGTGTCGCCCGGAGCCTGCGAATGGATTCCGCATACATGGACAAAGGACTGTCGACAAGCGCATCTGAAATGGAGTGCATGTCGGCTACATTGCTGTTGTGCCGGGGGACGACGGTTGCAAGCGGCAGGCGTGTCACGGCCTGAACCTGCTCCTCGTCCGTAAAGCCGCCAACGAAATTCTCGAAGATGAAAGCCAGTGCAAGGCCGGCGCCAATGGCAAAGAGAACAGCCACTCCGAGAATCAGGGGCACTTTCGGCGAACTGGGTCTGTTCGGCGGATAAGCCGGAGAGACGACACGGCTGTCGGCTATCTGCAGGGCGGCTTCCGTTTCCAGTGTCTGCGAGCGGGCAAGAAGCATCTGGTACTGGGAAGTCGCGTTACGGGAGATCTGCTGGAGCCGGTAGATCTGCGCCAGCATGTCGGCAGGCAGATTGCTGTTGAGGATGGCGCTGCTGAGGTCTCGCCGCAGCGTTGCAGCTTCCTGGTCATACTGAGATGCGGAGTTCTGGAGCTGTTGCAGCGCCGAGGTCGTTTCCTGCTGCAGGCTGGCGTTGATCTTGTCCAGTTCCTCGCGCAGATTGATGGCCCGTGCAGAGCCGCCTTCTACCTGTGCCAGGCTGCGCTCCAGTTCCATGCGCTGACGGTTCAGCTCGGCTACGGCAGCCGTCTGGAGATTGTCGGCAACGCTTTGCCAGTCGCTCCGCGCCACGCTTTGGCGCAACGCCATGGCCTGGCTTTCTGCCGAGGACCGGTCCGCGATCAGCTGATCGATCCGCCCGCGCATGCTGGTCAGATCAGTGCGTCCTGTCTGCTCGGCAATTGCGTTGACATTGGAGAGAATGAAATCGTCGTAGGCCTTCTCGGCGGTGACGACGGCATTTTCAGCATCGGCCACCTGGCGCTGCACGATATCGCGAGCCTCTCTTGTATTCGATGTCTTGGACTCGATCTGCAGCCGGATGTAGGTCGTGGTGATTGTGTTGGCGAGCTCGGCAGCACGGGCCGGATTCTCTGACCGCACGCTGACTGCAATCAGATAGGTGAGGCCGCGGCGGGACACGGATACATTGTTCTTGAGCTTGGCCAGAACCGAGCCAAGTGCCTCTTCGCCCGTCGGAATCGTTATGTCTCTGATACGCAGGAATGCGAGCAGTTTGTCCCGAAGGCCAATCTTCACACCGAACTCGGGATCGGTCACAAGCCCCTTTTCAGCAATGACAGAAAGAAGAACAGCGTCGGAATCGACTATTTCCACTTCGCTCTCGACGCGCGCGCTGTCAGCTGCCGAAGATCCCATGGAATTGCTGGGATCCAGAAGGTTTTTGCGGCTGGGATCGACAAGAACCAGGGCGGTTCCGGTGTAGAGCGGTGTAATCGAGAAAAGTGCGATGCTCGCAATGGCGAGGATGATTGCAATTGTCGCAATGATTAACTTGAGCTGGCGGCGAACTATGCCAAAAAGGCGGCGGAAATCAATCTCTGCGTCATCCATGAAAAGACATCTTTCCTGTCAGACTGAGGGGAGGGCTCAGATCTTGGGTCAATGATTGGAGACAAAACATTATCGCGCAAAGTCATACTTGAGCAGCGCCTTTGCGTCCAGCGCTTGCCTGCAGGAATGAAATATGCCCGTCGTAGGTCACGCGCAGAGCCGTCAGTATACCGGTTGCATATGCGCCGGTATCGATGGCGATGCGGTTGCTATGGACCTCGGGCGCCTGAACGACCGTATGCCCATGCACCACGATGGCACCATGGTCGGCGGTGTTGGACAGAAAATCCTGTCTTATCCAGGCCAGATCCAGATCGTCCTGCAGCGCAAGCGGCACATTCGGGCGGATGCCCGCGTGAGCGAATATGATGCCGGGCATCGCGTATGCCGTCGGCAGGCTGTCCAGCAGCTGCACATGCTCTTCCGGGATGTAGCTGCGCAATAGCATTGCAGCCGTTCTGGGATTGCGCCGGAGGTTGTCAATTTCCTCCGCGCTCATGCCGTAGGAAAACAGCGCCTCCTTGCCGCCGTGGGCCAGCCAGGCCATGTTCGCTTTCGGATCCTCCAGGAAGCCGAGCATCATCATTTCATGATTGCCCGCAAGAATGGTGCGCCTCATGCCGCCGCGAGGCGGGGCCAGCATGCGATCGAGCATCTGCGCGGTCGAAGGGCCGCGGTCGACGATGTCGCCGAGCAGAATGAGGTCTGCAGGGCCGGAGAACTGGGCCGCGTCCTCCAGGATCATGGCCTCGAGCTCTTCATAGAGATCAAGGCATCCATGGATGTCGCCTACGGCATAGAGCACCTGTGGCCGGTCTTCGCGCAGGATAACGCGCGGATTGACGCCTCCGGTTTCCCGTGCTCTGCCCGAAAAGAGGCCGCCAAATGCAGTCAGCAGGCGCCTCATGCGCTGCCTCCTGCGTCTCCCGCGGCGCGCGCAGCGCGTTCACGCGCTGCGGCATAGCCAAGGCCCAGCATGATGACAAAGAGGAAGGTGACGGCTTCGATCTCAAGGCTGAAGTCGACAAGCGAGTGAACGGCACCCAGGACGATGGCTCCCGTTGCAGCGCAGATTTCGATCTGCCGGTTGCCGCGAAACAGAGCCGCCGGCAGAAGCGAGGCGGCAATGACAAGGACGATGACGATCGGCAGGCTGCCGAACAGGAGGCCCATCTCGCTCCAGTGTGCGAGGTACGTGGAATGCGCCTTGTCAAAGACGACGGAGGTGGACCGGGGCATGACATTGTAAAGCGGATAGGCCGCTTCGAACGTGCTCGCGCCGAAACCGAGAAGGGGACGGTCGCCGATCATTCTGAAGGTGTTTTCGTAGACTGCCCAGCGGACGTCGGCATCCCGTTCAACGGTCAGGCTGCGCTCCAGCGTGCCCTGGCCATAAACGGCAACGATCGCCAGTCCGCCCGCTATCAGCAGGCTGAAGGCAATGAGGCGGCTGCGCAGTGAGGGCAGGCGCAGGAGCACGGCGGTTGCGACGCCGCAGCCGCCGGCAAAAAGACCCATGCGCGAATTGGAGGCGGCAAGTGCCGCTATGATGATGAGGAAGGCGGTGGCAGCCAGGACCTGCTGGGATGAGATCCTGAAGCCCCGCTTGGGCAGGCCGCTGCGCTCGCCGACGCCGCGCAACTGCGGCGGGGGCGAGCCGGGCTCGTTCTCAGCCGGTGGCAGGACAAGCAGGGCAGCCAGAATGGCGCCGAACCCCATGAAAGTCGCAAAGGAGTTCCGGTTGATGAATGTGCCTGTGGCATCGCCCATGTACTGCGACTTTTCGACGAACAGCACGCCATCACCCAGGTAAAGCAGGGCGATGATGGCATAGAGCGCCTGGGCCGTGACGATGCCTGTCAGAAACAGCGTGATCCGCCGCGCGCGGTTCTTGCGCACGCCTGCCTGTACTGCGAGGAAGAAAAGCACGCCATAGGACAGCCAGCGCAACAGGGCGAGAAATGTGTCGCCCGGCACAAGGCTGATGCTGCGGCTTTCGAAAACGGCACCGGTCTGCCCGGTGAAGGTGAAACTGCCGAGCGGCAGGATCTGGGCCAGCATGAAGGCAGCAACGGCGAAAAACGGGATCGCCACCGGCCATGTGGCGGAAAGAGGCATCCGCAGGCTGACGCTGCCGGAGCGGCTGAACTGCAAGCAGTACCAGGCGAGCACAAGCCCGAGCACCAGGGCCCAGAGCGCCCAGAAAACAGGCCTGTTGCTGCCGAATGGCACCGGGGCCACAAGCATGACGGCAAGGAGAACCCTGCCGGCGGTGTCATTGAGACGGGTGGTGCCGCTGCCGCCTGAGGACAGTCTGTCCCGGGTTGCTCTGGGCCTGCTGCTGAACATTTATGGGTCTCTGAATAACGTCGTTCTTATGGACCGCGTCAGGCGCCCTGACGCGACAGGGCGCGTAGCTGCCGCAAGAATTGCGTCTTTGGCTCATTCGGCAAGCTGTCGATTATACCGATCAGCGCCTGACCGTTTTCACCGTTCTGCTGGTAGAGTTCCGCAAGGCGGGCCGGACCGTTGCGTGACATCGCCAGCAATGTCACGTCAGGCACAAGGATGGCCCGTCCCTCCTCACCCATCGCCGAAAGTCTCGGCAGCAGAAAGCGGATGCGTGAAACGGCGAGCCAGCCTTCTCCCGCCGAAGCCTCCTGGGAGCGCCGGATCGCCGCCGCCGCGGCGGCCCGATCTCCAAGCACGTCCTGTGCCTTTGCCTGAATGAGCCATGCCACGCCGCTGGCAGGCGAGCCGCCTGTCACTTCCCGTGCAAGGGCAAGGCAGTTGCGCGCTCCGGCCTCCCGCTGCTCCTGGGGAAGAAGACGGGCATAAACGGAGGACAGGGCTTCGTCGCAGTCCCGCATCAGCAGCTTGTTCGAGTAGGTCGACAAGCTGGCCCGGGCCCCGCCATCATAAAGCGGCTGCAGTCGCTCGGCCTGATTGCCCGACCGGGTGAAGAAGGCGCTGCTTTCGCCGATGACCGCATCCAGCCCGGCAAGGGCGAGGCCGAGACCGGCGATGCAGCCGACAAGCGCCAAACGCGCCGGCCGGCGCCCGGTTGGGAAATTTCCTTTACGAGACTTCAAGGCTAAAGTTGCTCTGCTTTGTTGCCTGCAGTGCCTGCAGGACGTGAACACAAACCCATCCTGATGCGTCTGACACGGCAAAATCTGTCATTGGCATCACGTTATTGCGTATTACACCAAAATTCTAAATAGATGCGGAAGGGTGGCGGAGGGCAGTGTCCCCAGAAAGTGCCGCCAGCCGGACTTTCCTTCGCGGAAAATGGCGGGTAACCATGATCCTTGCATGGGTTAACGGAATCTTTAAAAACTGATGACAAGTTTTGAAAGGTATGGCATACAAGAGTCCGAGATTGCCGGACTTTACGGCATGCGCTCCGTTGCGTAATGAAATTTATAGTTTAGGAGACACAAAATGGCTCTTTTGAAGATGGTTCAGGTTGCTGCCGCAGCCGCAATGATCGCAGGTGTTTCTGTTCCGGCGCATGCTCAGCAGGCGTTGACTGTCGAGGCAGTCGTTGCAGGCTGCGCGTCCGGCAGTGATTGTGCCGCGCTCGTCAATTCGTACCTCGCCAGTGTGCCGGCTGCCCGCCGTGTCGCCGCGATCGCCAATCTCGGAGCGCGCCTTGCAGAAATTCCGGGTGCCGGCGCAAACGTGGCCCGCGGCATTCAGGCCGCCGCCGCATACAGCCCGGATGCCGGTCAGCGCGCCCAGCTTGCCAGCCTCGCCAGCACCCTCAGCGCAGACGCCGGTGGCCTTGACATCGAGACGGCTGCCAGCGAAAGCTGATGCTGCTGCCTGACCTCGTCAGGCTTGATGCGAATTCCTGCCGCTTTGCGGTAGACTAAAAGGCGCGCCATTTGGCGCGCTTTTCTTTTGTTTGGCACGCCTTTTCCTCATCCGGCCTCACACCGCTGCGTGCAGCGGGAGGGCGGGGGATCGCAAGCAGCCCGCGAGAGAGAGCATGCATGATCTCCCGCAGGACCATTTTGAAAAAAAAGCGCCGCCTGAGGCGGAGCCAGGCGGCGCTTTGGCACTTCAGGGCACAATGCGTTTGTGTCGCATGTCCCGTGTCAGAGGCGTTCCCACTTCAGCGGGTCGGCAGAGGCAAGACCGATCCAGCGGTAGTTCGTCTGTTCGCGGGTGAGGACTTCATCCTTGGTGTTGTCGAGAACGAGGTCGCCCTTGGTGGTGCGGACCACCAGAACAGCATGCCCTTCGCCCTTGCGTGTCTTCACGACGGCCATGCGCAGTGCTCCGGCAGGAACGCCCATGCGGATCAGGCGGCTGCGCTTGGTCAGGGCAAAATCTTCACAGTCGCCGGCTGCGCCGCCAACCTTCCAGACGTCTCGCTCGTCCTGCTTCCACTTCATTGAGCGGTTCACGGACAGGTTCACCCGTTCGATCTTGGCGGCAAGGGCGGCCGAGTAGGGAACAGACGTTGCACCCTTGGACTTCCGGCACTCGGCACTGTTACGCAGGCAGAAGATCTGATAGGCCAGCGGGGCGCGAACAGTGTTCTTCGGCTCGATGCGCGAGATTTCCGGGTCTCCGAGCGTGCGGGCACCGCCAAACCAGCTGGCTTGTGCCGGTTGATATGCGGTTGCGCTGAGAAAAAGCGCTGCGGCCGCCGCTGCAAGTACTTTCTTGAACATGACCTTTTCCCATCTTCGAATGGTGGAAGCTGCAGCCGCCGGTGAGACACCTTTCAGCGCATGACTTTCCCTTGATCCTGTTCCGTTGATACAGTGCCTCCTCCTGAAACCATTTTAAATGGATCGGGACAATTTTATCGAAGTGCTCTTTTTCTGGCGCTTGAAGAGAAGTGTGGCGGGGCCGTGGAGCCGCTACGGAAGTTCAAGCCTTGTTAATGATTTCCAGTCTATGAATCGAATTGCTCAAATGCCGAGGATCTCCACCGGGCGGCAGTGCCCGCGGAGACTGGCATCGGCAGTCGACCGGCGTGGAGTTTGCGATGACTGGAACCCTTGTTCTGAGCCTTCTCGGTGGCGGGATCTATTGCATTGTTGCCGGATTTTTCCTGACATTCTCCTTTGCCGAGCTGGTTGAAACCCGTAACTCCTCCCGCTTCTCCGCCGCACTTGCCGTGGTTTCCGCGCTGTTCTGGCCTGTTGCGCTTGTGGTGGCGACGCTGGCAGCGCTGATGATGCGGCCGAAGGCTGGCCCCGTCCTTGGCCAGCAGGCGCGTGCAAGGGCTGCAACCCAGCCCGCAGAACGTCTCGCGGCCTGAGAGCTTTCAGCGAAGCCGCTGATTTCATTCGCAACTTCTGCTGCCAATTTCCGCTCGCGCTGCACAGCTTTCCTCTGTATGAGAAGAGCAGTGTAAAGCGTGGGGATCTGGTGTGACAGAGCTTGGCCATATGGCTGCGGCGAGTGAAGCTGCCATCGACTGCAAACCTCTGATCAGCATGGCGCTGGAGGCGGGGCGGGCTATCCTCGCTATTTATACCGGTGATCATGACGCGGCCGAGAAAAAGGACGGATCGCCCGTGACCCTGGCTGACCAGGCGGCTGAAGCGGTCATCCTGAAGGGCCTTGCGGATGCCTGCCCGGACATTCCGGTTATTGCGGAGGAGGCAGTTTCGGCCGGGCATGTGCCGGCTGCTGCAAGCCGTTATTTTCTCGTCGACCCGCTTGACGGAACCCGCGAATTCATCAGCCGCAACGGCGAATTCACGGTCAATATTGCACTGATCGACCGGGGTGTTCCGGTGGCCGGCGTCGTCTATGCTCCGGCCTCAGGCGAAATCTACTGGACCGGCGGTGCGGATGCCCGCATGGCCAGGGTCAGCCCTGACGCGCTTGAGGCGGGGGACGGTGTGCCGGTCCATGTTCGCCCCGCGCCGGAGGGTGGTTTGACGGTGTTGGCCAGCCGTTCCCATGCCTGCGCGCGCACCAAGCAGCTGATTGAGCAACTGCCCGTCTCGGATGTCACGTCCGCGGGATCTTCATTGAAATTGTGCCTGGTGGCCGCAGGACGCGCGGATGTCTATCCGCGCCTGTCGCCGACCATGCAATGGGATATTGCTGCCGGTCACGCGGTTCTGCGTGCAGCCGGCGGAAGGGTTTTGTCTCTGACCCCGGGCGGGGCAGAGGCCACGGAACTCGCGTACCACGCTCCCGCCTCCCGGGATGGCAGCGGGCTCGAGAATTCCGCTTTCATCGCGATCGGCGATCCGGAGCTTGCTCCGGTGGTTCTGAAAGCAAGTCATATTTGATTAAATGAGGTTACCGCCATGCGCGTGACAATGATTGGGACTGGGTATGTCGGGCTTGTTTCCGGCACCTGCTTTGCGGATTTCGGTCATACGGTCATTTGCGTCGACAAGGACGCCAGCAAGATTGACGCCCTGAACAAGGGACAGATCCCGATCTATGAGCCGGGCCTGGCTGAACTTGTTGCCAAGAACGTGCGCGAAGAGCGCCTGTCCTTCACCACCGATGCGGCAGACGCCATTGCCGGTGCCGATGCGGTGTTCATCGCCGTGGGCACGCCGTCGCGCCGTGGCGATGGCCATGCGGACCTGAGCTATGTCTATGGCGCGGCCGAAGAGATCGCCGCCGCCATCAAGGATTTCACGGTGGTGGTCACCAAGTCCACCGTTCCGGTGGGCACCGGTGACGAGGTGGAGGACATCATCCGCCGCGTCAATCCGGCAGCTGACTTTGCGGTTGTGTCCAACCCGGAGTTCCTGCGCGAAGGCGCGGCCATCGAGGACTTCAAGCGTCCGGACCGTATCGTCGTCGGCACGGATGACCCGCGTGCCGTCGAGGTGATGCGCGAGCTTTACCGCCCGCTTTATCTCAACGAAACGCCGATCCTGGTGACACGCCGCCGCACGTCCGAACTGATCAAATATGCCGCCAACGCCTTCCTCGCCGTGAAGATCACCTTCATCAACGAGATGGCCGATCTTTGCGAGAAGGTGGGGGCCAACGTTCAGGAAGTGTCGCGCGGCATCGGCCTCGACAACCGCATCGGCTCCAAGTTCCTGCATGCAGGTCCCGGCTATGGCGGCTCCTGCTTCCCGAAGGACACGCTGGCCCTGTCCAAGATCGGCCACGAGGCCGGGTCTCCGGTGCAGATCGTCGATACGGTGATCAAGGTCAATGATGACCGCAAGCTGGCCATGGCCGACAAGGTGATCCGTCATCTGGGCGGTGACATCGCCGGCAAGACGGTGGCCGTGCTTGGCCTTGCCTTCAAGCCGAACACCGACGACATGCGCGAGGCGCCGTCTATTCCGATCATCAAGCGCCTGCAGGAAGCCGGCGCCACGATCCGCGCCTTCGACCCGGTGAGCATGCACGAGGCGTCCAAGTCCATGACGGACGTGATGTTCTGCGACGGCCCGTATCATGCGGTCGAGAATGCCGATGCGGTGGTGATCATCACGGAATGGGACCAGTTCCGTGCGCTGGATCTCAACCGGCTGAAGTCGATCATGCGCACGCCGAATGTCATCGACCTGCGCAACATCTACCGTATGGAAGACATGACCCAGCGCGGCTTCAACTACGTCAGCGTGGGCCGCAGCTACTGACTTTTGTCAGGCGTCATGAAACAGCAATGCCCCGGCGATGAGCCGGGGCATTTTCTGTTTCGCGGGGGATTTGACTCATACCAATTCTCGATGGGCTTGACTCATCGAGAATTGGTTAAGCCCGTGCGGCGCTTGAGCATCTTCAAGGCGTGATGCGTCAGCATCGAAAGCCTTGGTATCAGTTTCCGTCCATGATCTCGACGGTGACGCGGCGGTTGAGCGCGCCGGTGCGGCCGAAGCGGCGGGTTTCGCCGCCGGTGACAATGGTGATGCGGTCCGCGCTGGCGCCCTGTTCCGTCAGGAAGTCTGCCACGGCCTGCGCACGCACATGGGCCAGGGCCTCGTTCATCTTGCGCGGGCCGGCCACACTGCTGAAGCCGGTCACCTCCAGCTTGCAGCCCTCTTTTGCACTCAGCTCCGCCACCGTCTTCAGCGGCAGATGCGCTTCGCCGGGCAGGTCCGAGCGGTTGAGCGGGAAGCCGGTCACATCAACGCGCTTGGGCGCGCATTTGGCTTTCGGGCTCGGCGTTGCCGTGTTGGTCGATGCCTTGGACTTCGGCGCATTCGGCACCTTTTCACCAGCGGCAGGCACGGCAGTTTCCGGCGCAGAGGCCTGAGGAGCGGCCGGGGCGTCAGGAACGGCCGGGGACGTGGACGGCGCGGCAGTGGCGTCAGCCTGTGCTTCCGGAGCCTTGTCCGCGGGAACAGGCTCGGCCGGAGGCTGGGTCCCCTGTATTTGCGCGTCCGGTGTTTGCGTCTCTTGTGTTTGCGCGTCCGCGACCGGAGGCACCGCGCCTTCGGAAGGCGTGTTTTCCCCGGCCTGTGCAGAGGCCGGCAGCCAGCCGGTTGCCGGCGGCTCGATCACGGCAATACTGGAATTGTTGCTAAGCCGGGCGCTGCGCGGTCCGGTGGCGTTGTCCTTGGGCTGAGCCTTGTCGAGCACCTTGATGTCTTGCGCTGGAACCTTCACGCTGCCGATTTCCGCCGACAGCACGTAGAGGTTCCGGTCCATCGCCGTGCCTGCGCCGCCCCATTTGTCATTGGTGAAGTGGACGGAGAAGGGCTGGTTCTTTTCAAGATCGGCAGAATCGACGGTGAAAGTGACTGCCTTCTGATGATCCTGCCAGTCCGTCAGCTTTGAGAGCGGTCCGTCTGTGGATGTATCGATTGCGTTTTCAACAGTGCCCTTGGCTATTTCCTGATCACCATATCGGATTTCGTAGGCGGGCGGGCCGTCGAATGCCTCGCCAGCCAGAGTGAATGTAACGTTGATGCTCCCGGCATTTGCCGGGAAGACGATCAGGGAAACGCCGGCAAGGGATATGGCGGCGAGCCGGGCGAGAGAATAACGGGTTGAAATCATCTGGTCCGCTCCGCGAATAAAAACTGGAGCGGCATTAAGACCAGAGAATACGGCGGCAAGATGAAGCCGCAGGATGGTGTTCAGGCCTCCTGCGCAGCCACCTCGGGCTCGCGGCACACATCCACCCAGATGGCATCCGTCAGTTCGGCCATGCGCTCCGGTGTGATGCAGACAGCGGCATTGACGGCACCAGCAGCCGGATAGACCACATCAAAGGCCTTCAGCGACACATCGCAGTGGACCTTCAGAGGGCGGGCAAGGCCGAAGGGGCAGACACCGCCAACCGGGTGGCCGGTGATCTCTTCCACCGCATCCAGCCCCAGCATCTTCACCTTGCTGCCAAAGGCGGCCTTGGCCTTCTTGTTGTCGAGGCGGGCATCACCACGTGTGACCAGGAGAATCGTCTCATCGCCTGCAGCGATCGAGAGCGTTTTGGCGATCTGCGCCGGTTCCACGCCAAGGGCAGCGGCAGCTTCCACAACGGTGGCGGTGCTGGCGTCCTTCACCATCACCTCGATGTCCGGTGCCTTGCTGGCAAAGAAGGCGCGCACGCTTTCAAGGCTCATAGTCTTCCCCTGCAACTTTGGTGACGGTTTGCGTACCGAACCGTTCGGTTCGTTTCCGGGAGAGTAATAAGCCGCCGCCGTACTGTCCAGCCCTTCGCCTCACATGTGCTGCGTCGCTGCGTCCCTAGGAATGGAAGCCTTTCCTGAGCGGGCAGCGGCGGGCAGCGCCGTCCCGGAGGCTTGGCTCCAGAGGCAGATGGAGGCCGGAATGTCAGCATCAACAACCATGCAGTCAGGCAAAGTGGGCGCTGGTGCGGAAGGTCGGGGGCAGGGGGTGCTCAGGCTCCTTGCCGCAAAGCTCGGCAGCAAGGGCCGCACCAACAAGATGGGCAATGCCAAAGCTGATCTTGAAGCCACCGGTGGCGGCAAAGATGCTGTCGAAGCCGGGAACGCGGCCAATAAGGGGATCACGGCCAAACGGCTTCGGCCGCACCCCGGCCCAGGTCTCCACAATCTCGCGGCCCGCAAGGGCGGGGCAAAAGCGTATGGCCCGGGTGAGCAGAGCCGCGGCGGGCCCCGCCTCCGCTTCGGTGTCCGTGCGTCCGGCAATCGCGGTGCTGCCGATGGCGACGGTGCCGTCGCCGTGGGGCACAACGTAGAGGCCGTCGCAGTAGACGGCGGGCATGGTGGAAAGCTCCGGGGCGGCAACGCGCAGGGCTTGTCCCTTCTCACCCTCGCCAAGCGGCTTGCCGGTCAGCGCCTCCAGCATGGCAAAGCTGGAAAAGCCCTGCGCAAGAACGATGGCACCGGCGCTCAGCACCTGGCCATCCGCGAGGGTGACGGAAGGGGCGCTGCCGCTGACGCTGGCAACGGGCGCACCGGTGATGAGGTGCCCGCGCGCGGAAAAGGCCTGCGCCAGCGCCTGAAGATAGCGGCGGGGGCTGATGCGCGCGGCCAGAGTCTCACGCACAACGCCAAAGGGGGCGGCCTCGGGGGCAAGCCAGGCAGCGTGGTCCCCCGCCTCCTCGATCTCGTAGGCAAAGCCGGCCGCAGGGGTGTTCCAGTGCGTCCGCGCCTCAGCCGCCCGGGCATGGTGGTGCGCGAGAAGGTCCGCCGTGGTGATGGGAAGAACCCGGCCGCAGCGGCGGTAGCCGGTCTCAAGGCCCGTCTCGCCCTCAAGCCGGGCAATGTGTCCCTCAAGACCGGCAAGGGCCTCAAACTGAAAGGCCTTCTTGGCGTTCCAGCGGGCGGGCATATGCGGCATCAGCGCGCCAAGAACGCCCCCACTGGCGCCTGACCCCACCTGAGCTGCTTCCACCAGCGTGACCGACAGACCGGCCTCTGCCGCAGCCCGTGCGGTGGAGAGACCGAAGACGCCAGCACCGATGACCAGAACATTCGGTGCCCCCTGAAGGATGGCGGGGCTGGGCTGCTGGGGCATGCGGGGCGTCCTTGGTTTGGGCTGATGGCGCGGGCTGAGGGATGGATTGGCTTTGACATCTCGTCCGGAAGTGATGCAATCCAAGGCAACTGTCACAATCCGATCAGTAGCGTATGACACAGGCAGGGCAAGAGGATTTGAGTGCTGTATTGCCGCAGGCAGGCACAGCGCCGGAGCTGGAATGGCTGGAAGACGGAGTACCCCGTGCCGGGCGCTTCGGCGACACCTATTTCTCCCGCGCGGGCGGTCTGGCCGAGACGGGCCATGTGTTCCACGCAGGCAATGGCCTGCCGCAGCGCATGGCAGGGCGTCAAGGCTTCACCATCGGCGAGCTTGGCTTCGGCACCGGGCTGAACCTTCTGGCGACGATGAAGCTGATCCGGACACTGGAGGCGCCGCCGCGGCTGACCTTTCTGTCCTTCGAGGCTTATCCCCTGACGCTGGCGCAGCTGGAGCGGGCGCATGCGGCCTTTCCCGATGTGGCCGGGGAAGCAGCTGAACTGCGGTCGGCACTTGCCGGCATGGCTTCAGATGACGGCGCCCTGACGCCGGGCTGGCACCTGGCGGCGATGGACGGGGCGCGCCTGTGGCTTGGCATTGGTGACGCGCGCAGCTTGCTGCCCGAGCTGACATCGGGACAGGGGCCTGAGGGGCTTTTGTCGGCGCTGCCGGTCGAGGCGTGGTTCCTCGATGGCTTCTCCCCGGCGAAGAATCCGGAGCTCTGGAGCCCGGAGCTGATGGCGGCTGTGCATGGCCTGACGGCACCGGGCGGCACCTTTGCCACCTATAGTGCAGCCGGATGGGTGCGGCGAAACCTTGAGGCGGCGGGCTTCGAGGTGGAGCGCATCAAGGGCTTTGCGGGCAAACGGCAGATGATGCGCGGCATGCGGCGCTGAGCGCTTCCTGCCAAGGCTTTCTATGCTGATGCATTGCGCCTTGAAATGGCTCGAGCGCCGCAGGGGAGTTGGTATCAGAAGCCGATGGAGAGACGCCCCGTGGCGCTCCAGCTCTGGCTGCTGGCGCCAATGTCGGACACCTGGCCGCCCAGATTGAGGCTGGCCCCCCGGCGGCCTGTGAAGTTGACGCCGAGGCTGGCGCTGGTAAGGGCAGACCAGGCTCCGGCCACCATTGGCTCGGTGTTCGGCTTGCTCAGGTCGAGGGCCTGCGAGTAACGCAGGTTGGCATAGACACCCGCATAGGGAGAGGCCTTGATATAGGGGGTGAGTGTCTGGGTGATGCTGGCCCGCGCGCCGAGGGTCGTGCGCCCCAGAAACACATCCATCGCCTCCATTGAGGTACCGTTGCTGGCTGTGAAGCTGCCGTGCCGCTCATAGGCGCCATAGAAGCGCGCCTCCGGCGAGAGGGTAACGGGCCCCAATGTCTGACGTCCTGTCAGGCCTGCACCCACGAGATAGCGTGAGCCGGAGAAATTGCCGCCAATGCCATCGGAACGGCCCTTGTAGGTGAGGCCCGACCATGCGGCCATGGTGGTGAGCGTCAGCGCCGGGGTCAGGCGCCAGCCGGAATAGCTGCCAAGGGTGGTCCCTTCGCCAATGAGGCCGGATTTCGCGGAGCTGTAGCCGTAGTCGAAGCGCTCGGACCCGGCCATGATGCCAAGGATCGTATCCGGTGCCACCCGGTATCCGACGCCAGACAGGGCATTGATCTGACTGCCGGTGCTGTCCGGGCCGCCGCTCAGCCAGCTGCCACGCACGGTGGCCCAGGCGGTCCACGGGCGCTGCACCGGCACGGGCTGGCGGGTGGCGGCAAGGGCCAGCTTTTCATCCATCCGCAGCTTGCGGAAGAGCTCCCGGTTGCGCGCCGCATTCTCCTTGGCGGTGATGCCCTCGCCCAGATTGAGGGTAATGTAGCCCGGAGCTGCCGCGAAGAAGCGGCCGCTGCCAAAGCCGGACGTGACGCTGCTGCTGACCACATCACTTATGGTGCTGGTCGAGGCTGCTAGGGCGGAGAGAGATGCCCGGCCCTGTGCCTGCCGGAAACTCTGGATGCTGGCCGCCTCCGGGCTCAAGGGGCCGGTCTCGCGCGACGGAACGCAGGCGGCGGTAACCGTGACCGTGTCGAAATAGAGCCCCTCAGTCCGGAGCTGCAGCGTCAAGGCACTGTTTTCCCGTTCAATACTGCGGGTGATCGTCATGGCACCGGAGGGAGCGGCAGACCGGGGCACTTCGCCGGTTTCGGACAGGGTGTAGCGATAGGGCGTGCCGCTGTTCGGGGTGAAGGTGATCGTCACCGTATCCCCACTGCCGAACCCCGCTGCCGTCCGCTCAATCTGATTGAGATTGCCGGACATGGCGTTGAAATGCCCGGCGTTGATCTCAAGGCACCCTTGCGAGACGGCCTGTGCATTGGCCGGTAGCTCTCCTGCCAGCAGCAGAACGGCAGTCATAAAAAGACTACACCGCATGCGTCGGTAACTGTAGAGCGGGTGAGGCACGGGGAAGACTCCGTGAATTCCTAAATCAACAACAAGATCTTCTCTTTGCCGAAAACTGGCAAAGCGGCGCTTGGCGGAAAGATGGACTGTCTGTTTGGTGTTTGTATGGCGATTTTGCAGAAAAAATGTTGCAAGTAATTCTGAAATAAATGGATATTTATTGCTGCGGCGTTTCCGGTGTGCAGCGGGAAACGGCTTTGAGAAGACTGCAAAATAAAAATGCCGCCGGAAGGTCCGGCGGCATCTGCGTCAGATGTTGGAAGAAAATCAGCCGCGGCCGATGAAAGGCATATTTGTGGCCATCACGGTCATGAACTGGACATTGGCCTCCAGCGGCAGGCTGGCCATATGCAGCACCGAGTTGGCGACATGGGCGACATCCATCACCGGTTCCGGGGCGATGGTGCCATTGGCCTGCGGCACGCCTTTCTGCATCACTTCGGTCATGTCCGAGGCGGCGTTGCCGATGTCGATCTGGCCGCAGGCAATGGAGAAGGGCCGCCCGTCGAGCGAAAGGGTGCGGGTGAGGCCGGTGATGGCATGCTTGGACGCGGTGTAGGCAACAGAACCCGGACGCGGCACGGCGGCGGAGATGGAGCCATTGTTGATGATGCGCCCGCCCTGCGGCGACTGACGGCGCATCATGCCGAAGGCGCCACGGGCGATGAGGAAAGCGCCGTAGACGTTCACGTCCAGCACCTTGCGGAAGTCCTCCGGCTTCATGTCGTCGATCAGCGTCGAGGGCAGGCTGATGCCGGCGTTGTTGAACACCACGTCCAGACGGCCGAACCGCTCGCCCAGACGGGCGAAGAGACCATCGGTGAAGCTTTCGGTGCTCACATCTCCGGCCAGGATCAGCGCCTTGTCAGCAGCAGCTCCCGAGCGGGCGAGTGTATCCGCCAGCGCATCCTCCCGGCGGCCGGTGAGAACCACATTCGCGCCGGCCTTCAGGAAGGCAATGGCGGTGGCACGGCCAATGCCGGAGCTTGCGCCGGTGACGAGAACGGTCTTGCCGGTGAAATCCATGAAACATCTCCCATACGGCCACAAGCCTGTGCGGCCATGTTGTCTGACAACTCCGGCTGCAAGCTAGCCCGCAGGCCCGCCCTCCGGCAAGACCGGAAGGCGGCAAAAGTGTTCTGGAATGGAGGAAAGCTATTCCGGCGTGGCGAGCGCCGCCGCATCTGCCTGGTTCATGCCGAGGCGGACCTGGGCCAGATGCTCCACGTGGGCGCGCAGATCTGCCGAACGCTTCATCAAAGCGCGGAAATCGGCAGCCGAGAGCACCAGCAGATTGCAATAGCCAAGGGCGACCACATCGGCACTGCGCGGCTGGCCGGTCAGAAGGGCGATTTCGCCCACCACGTCACCACGCCCGACAGCATGGGTGCCGAAGGCAGTCCGCACCTCTGCCGCTCCCGACGAGATGAAATAGGCTGCGTCACCTTTTTCGCCCTTGCGGATAATGTATTCGCCGGGCGTTGCAAAGCGCGGGCGCATCAGCCGGACGATTTCCTCACGCTCGGCATCCTTCAGCCCGGAGAAGAACGGGTTCTGGGCAACGAGATCGCGCGTCTTCAGGCCAAGGTCCAGACGCGGGCGGCCGCCGCCCGTGGTGCGGCGCTGGGCCAGCTCGTGCTTGAGGTCGTTGTAAAGCTCGGTGCCGATCAGTGTCTGGGTATAGGCGTCGGAATAGGCCGCCTCCTCGAAACGCTGGCCGGTGCGGCGCAGGAAGTCCAGCTCCAGCGCATCGGCATAATCGGGATATTGCAGGCGCATGGCATCCAGCCCCTGGACGATATCTTCGCGGCGGATGTCGAGGGTTTCGTGCAGGATCGACGCCACGCGGTCGCCCAGGAGCGGCTTGATGCGGTTGCTGTTGAACTCGATCAATTCGTTCAGGACGATGCGGGTCAGCAGCAGCCGCTCGAAACGGTCAGCCACGACGATGCGCAGCGGCAGGTCGATCTTCAGCCAGCGCTGGGTCCACTGGGCGAGGCGGAACAGCTTGCCGAAAGAGACGATCCGCCGGGCCGAGCGGTTGTAGCCGGTCCGGCCCTTGGTGCGCGCCTGATCGGCGATCCGGCCGACAAGAGCCAGATGGCTGGTGATGGTACGGTTGGAAACCGTGCCTTCGCGGAAATGGCGCAGCACCAGAACGCGCTCGCGGTCGGCAAGGGCGATGAGGCCCAGCAGCACGCGTTCACGGTCCATGATGTCTTCGGCAAAGGCATTGATTTCCGCCGCTTCCGCCGAGCGCGCCGCATAGTCGTCGCTGACCTTGCGGGCGATGGCATCCGAAATGGAATAGGCGTGCGCGGCCTCGTCCACCTTGTCCCGCACATCCGAGAGGGCAAGCGCCAGGAACTGGTGCCGCAGCGCCTGATCCAGCGGCGACAGGGTGTTGAGCTTCAGGATCTTGATCAGCGGCTTCAGCGTGGTGCCGTAGATCAGCAGGGTGAAGAGCACGAAGCTGGTGGCCAGAACGGCCACGAAGCGCTGCACATCATCCGGCAGGGTCCGGTGCTCGGTGATGGACAGGGCAAGGATCAGCGTCACCGCACCGCGCATGCCGCCCCAGAGAATGACGGTCTTGTAGCGTGTATTGACCGGTTCGCTGAGTTTCATCACCTCAAGCAGTGGCATGATCCCGAATATGACCACGGCGCGTGCGGCAAGGGCGGCAACGATGAGGACGACCAGCAGCAGGGCGTCCAGCATGCGGAAGCCTGTCAGCAACTCGGGGATCAGGATCGAGGCAAGCACGAAGATGAGGGAACTGGCCCAGAAGGCGATCTGCTCCCACACATCATGCAGATAGGACCAGGCATCCGGGGTGATGCGGGCCGGGCCGTAGAGATTGAAGACGATGCCGCTGGCGACCACGGCGACTACGGCCGAAACATCCGCCAGCTGCTCGCTGACCACGTAGACGAGATAGGGCAGGGCGACGGAGAAGGTGACCTGCGCCAGCTTGTTCTCCCGCATCATCGGCAGGAGGGCCACCGCTCCGCGCCCCGCAACGAGGCCCAGAAGGATGCCGCCGATGAAGGAGCGGAAGAAGGTGACGACAGCTGCCATCGGCTCGGGGGTCTGCGCACCGGTCAGCATGCCCAGCAGAATGACGAAGAGCACGATGGCGGCGGCGTCATTCAGCAGGCTTTCGCCTTCAACGAGGCGTCCGAGGCGCCCCGGAGCGCCGATGTCGCGGAAGATGGAGACGACGGCCACGGGGTCTGTGGTGGCGACGATGGCACCCAGCAGCAGGCAGGCCACCAGGGAAACGCCCGCCAGCGGGAACAATGCAAAGCCGATGATTGCGGTTGCCACCAGCACGGCGATGACTGCCAGCAGCAGGATCGGAACCCAGTCTTCCAGGATCCGCCGCACGTCCAGCGTCAGCGTCGTCTGGAAGAGCAGCAGCGGCAGGAAAATGTAGAGCACCGTCTCGGAATCGATCGGCGGATCGACGAAGACATAGGCCAGCGCGTTGAAGGTGTCGGTTCGCGGCGTATAGAGCAGATAGGCCGCGAGAACGCCGATCATGGCGCCCACCGCGGCAATGAGAACGCTGGGCGCAAGGTCAAGCCGCCGCGCCAGAGGCTGCAGCAGGGCAATGACAACAAGGAGGCTGGCGAAGGCCGCGATGACGACAGGAGTGTGCATGTGCCTATCTTGGCGGGCGATGTGGCAAAATGTGGTTAAAATTCTCTGCCAAGCTGCTTTGAAAGCAGTTTTTTTATGTGCTTAGCCCTCACCTGACGCAGAGGCGGCCTCCGGTGCCTTCCGCCGCTCGGACAGCCAGATGCCAGTGAACACCAGACCCAGCGCAAGGGCGTGGTAGAGGTGGAAAGGTTCGCTCAGGATCAGCACGGCCAGAATGGCGCCGAAGATGGGCACCAGATTGATGAAGATGCCCGCCCGCGCCGGGCCGATCAGCTCCACGCCGCGCATGAAGAAGATCTGCGACAGGAAGGACGGAAAGATGGCGATGAACAGCACGATCAGCCAGCCCTTGGGCGTCGGCCACAGGGCATTTCCGGCCATCACCTCATAGATCACCGGCGGAACGGAGGCGGTGGCGGAAATGAGTGCCATGACGCCGAAGAAGATGGCGCCCGGCACGAGCGGACGGTTGCGCAGGGCGAGCGTGTAGCCTGCATAAAAGACGCAGGCGATCAGCATGATGCCGTCGCCCATGTTGATCTCCAGTGCCGCCAGATTGCTCAGATCCCCCTTGGCCGCCACCAGAGCGACGCCCGTCATGGTGACAAAGATCCCGGCAACCTGCAGCGCCACCACCCGCGTGCCGAAGGCAATCACTGCGCCGATGAGCACAAGGGCGGGCATGGCGCCCTGGATGATGCCGAGATTGACTGCTGAGGTCGAATGGGCGGCAATGTAGAACAGCATGTTGAAGCCCACGAAGCCGAAGAGGGCCATCAGCGTCAGATGCAGGAAATAGGGGCGCATCTGCGGCCAGTGGGCGGTGATGCCCTTGCGCATGGTCACAAGCACAATGCTGCCGACGATGGCCCACCGCAGGAACACGATCACCATCGGTGACACTTCGCCAATCGCCATTTTGCCTGCCACCGAATTGCCGCCCCAGGCCAGTGTCGCCAGCATCAGCATGAGAACGGGACGGTCATAGGCGCTCCGCAGGAGGCGTGAAAGCGGCTGTATCATGATGGCTCCATGACGGACGCTCCCGAAAGGAGGTTCCGGCGCCTGCAGGCGCTTCTGGCTGGAAGGTCGGACGTTGCGCGGTGTGCCCAAAGAAGTTGCACGGCTGATCCACTGCTGGCAAGCGGCCCTGCCTGAAAATTCCTCTCTGCCTTGCATCTGCATCAGGTCCGGCTCCCTTTCTCAAAGGGAGCCGGGAGATTTGATTTGTTCTCTCAGGGAAAAGGTCATGTGGGATTTCGTTGGATTGACGCAAAGCCTGCTCGCGGAGAGAGTGCGGGCATGATGCGGCGGTATCTGCCGCGAGAGGTGTTTGCACAGGGCAGTTGCCGGGAGCTGGACATGACGGAACGGATTGAAATCGATGGCCTGAAGATTGCGCGCGCGCTTCATGACTTCGTGAATGATCAGGCCCTGCCGGGCACTGGCGTCAGTCCGCAGGTGTTCTGGAGCGGCTTTGCGAAGATCCTGGCGGATCTGGCGCCGGTGAACCGGGCCCTCCTTGAAAAGCGCGACGGGCTGCAGGCCGCCATTGATGCCTGGCACCGGGCCAATCCGGGCGCGCCGGACATGGAGGCCTACAAGGCTTTCCTGACGGAGCTCGGCTATCTGGTGCCGGAAGGCGCGGATTTTGCGGTTGGCACGCAGAATGTGGACCCGGAAATCGGCGAAGTCGCCGGGCCGCAGCTCGTGGTGCCGGTGATGAATGCGCGCTATGCGCTGAATGCGGCAAATGCCCGCTGGGGCTCGCTCTACGACGCGCTTTACGGCACCGACGCCATGGGCACGCCACCGGCAGGCGGTGGCTATGACGAAGCGCGCGGGGCGCAGGTGATTGCCTATGCCCGCAAGGTGCTGGATGAGGCGGCGCCTCTGGCCGAAGGCTCCTGGTCGCAGGTGACCGGGCTTGCCGTTGAAGGCGGAGCGCTGGTCTGTTCGCTCATGTCCGGCAAGACCGGGCTTGCCGCGCCGGAGCAGTTCGCCGGTTATACGGGCGGGGCTCAGGATCCGGAGAAGGTGCTGCTGCGCCGCAACGGCCTGCATCTGGAAATCCTGCGGGACCGCACCCACCGGATCGGCGCCACGGACAAGGCGGGCATCGCCGATGTCGTGGTGGAGGCGGCGCTGTCCACCATCATGGACTGCGAGGATTCCGTTGCCGCTGTGGATGCGGAAGACAAGGTGACGGTCTATGCCAACTGGCTGGGCCTGATGAAGGGCGATCTGGAAGACACGTTCGAGAAGGGCGGGCGTCAGATGACCCGCCGCCTCAACGGCGACCGGACCTATCTGTCGCCGCGAGGAGACACCTTCACGCTGCATGGCCGCTCGCTGATGCTGGTGCGCAATGTCGGGCACCTGATGACTATCGATGCGGTGCTGGATGCGGAGGGCAACGAGGTGCCGGAAGGCATTCTCGACGGCATGGTGACGGCGGCCATCGCGCTGCATGACATCGGGCCGAAGGGCCGGTGCGCCAACAGCCGGGCGGGCTCGGTCTATATCGTCAAGCCGAAGATGCACGGGCCGGAAGAGGTGGCCTTTGCCGATACGCTGTTTGCGCGCATCGAGGACGTGCTGGGCATGGCCCGCAACACGCTGAAGATGGGCATCATGGACGAGGAGCGCCGCACCACGGTGAACCTGAAGGAGTGCATCCGCGCTGCGAAGGACAGGGTGTTCTTCATCAACACCGGTTTCCTCGACCGTACGGGCGACGAGATGCACACCTCGATGGAGGCCGGGCCGATGATCCGCAAGGGCGACATGAAGGCCGCCGCATGGATCTCGGCCTATGAAGCCAACAATGTGGATGTGGGTCTTGCCTGCGGGCTGCCGGGCCATGCGCAGATCGGCAAGGGCATGTGGGCCATGCCGGACCTGATGAAGGCGATGATCGAGCAGAAGATCGGCCACCCGATGGCTGGGGCCAACACCGCCTGGGTGCCGTCGCCTACCGCTGCCGCACTGCATGCGCTGCATTACCACAAGGTCAGCGTCGCCGCCCGCCAGGAAGAGCTGAAGAGCCGCCCGAAGGCAAAGCTGGAGGACATTCTCTCCATCCCGGTGGCCACACGGCCGAACTGGAGCGCGGAAGACATCCAGGCCGAACTCGACAACAATGCCCAGGGCATCCTTGGCTATGTGGTGCGCTGGGTGGATCAGGGCATCGGCTGCTCCAAGGTCCCGGATATTCACAACGTGGGGCTGATGGAGGACCGGGCGACGCTGCGCATTTCCTCGCAGCATATCGCCAACTGGCTGCGCCATGGCGTCTGCTCACGCGAACAGGTGATGGAAACCATGAAGCGCATGGCTGCTGTGGTGGACCGGCAGAACACCGGTGATCCGGCCTATCAGCCGATGGCCGCAGATTTCGACGGCTCCGTCGCGTTCCAGGCGGCCTGTGATCTGGTGTTCAAGGGCGTTGAGCAGCCCAATGGCTACACCGAGCCGGTGCTGCACGCCCGCCGCCGCGAGGCCAAGGCCCGCCAGCGCGGCTGAGACCGGCAGCAAGGGAAAAGCAGGAGGCGCAGGCTGCCGTTGCCTGCGCCTTTTTTTCATGGGGGTGAAGCCGCTGAAATGAGCTGTGATTCTCGATACTTGTTCGTCTATCCCGTAAGCGTGTAGGGCGGTTGTATCGTTTTGGTGCGTCTTTGGACGTTTTCATCAAACATTGTAAGACTTTGGTGGGATTCATCTAGACAAGTTTTCTGCGTGCTTCTCATTCGGCTTGAAAGCGCAAAGGGACAAGCATACCTTGGCGTTAGTACAGAATGCATAACGCGCCCCATCGATGCTGTACCACCGGTGCGAGAAGAGCCAGAAGGCTCCCGGTACCGGGCCCCGGTTGCGAGGCCAGCAGCCGGGGAGACTGGACGGAAAGTGCTTGTTTCCAGTCCCATTCAGGCTTGCGCCTGTTCTGGAGACTGGGGAGACCGCGCTGCCTGTCCGTCTTGGGCTGGTCAACTGTTTGAAGAAGGCAACCTTGCAGCTGCGGCAGCGGGGTTGCCGTTTTCTTTTGCGGGTCCATCCGGTGTTTTGCCATCTGACGGGCATAGCATCTTGCGTTCTGCTGTGCCCGCTGTAGCCTTGCCGCAAACGGGGTGTTGCGGATGGGAGCAGGGCTGTCACCATGCTGATTGCGGAAGGGCTTGCCCGCAACGAGCGGATCGATCTGGCGCTGGCCTGCTCGCTTGCCGCGATTTCAGGTGCGCTGAATGCGGCAGCTTTTTACGCTGTCGGCTTCTTCTCGGCCAACATGACGGGCAATGTCTCGCTGTTTTCCGACAAGGCGGCTGAGGGCAACTGGCTGCCGGCCTTGTTTTTTCTGACGATCGTCGTGGTGTTTATCGCCGGTGCTGCCGTGTCCGCTCTGATGATCAGCGCCGGGCGCCGCAGAGGCAATATCGGCATCTATGCCTACAGTATCTTCAGCGAGGCCGTTCTGCTGGCGGCGCTGGCGGCGGCGGACCTGTGGTTGCTGGCGGAATGGCGCAGCACGGTGCTGGTGCTGGGCCTTGCCTTCCTCATGGGGCTGCAGAATGCCACGGTGACCCGCATTTCAGATGCGCGGGTGCGCACGACGCATGTGTCAGGCATGGCGACGGATATCGGCATCGAGATCGGCGTTGCCGTTGATATTGCGCGCGGGCGCGATACGCAGACGGACGCAGCCCACAACATGGCCAAGCTGCGCCTGCATGGCGCGACGATCCTGTCGTTCCTCGCCGGAGGCGTGGCGGGCGTTCTCGTCTACCGGGAGATCGGGGCGGGGCTCTTGTTCATCTGCTCCGGCGCGCTCAGCCTCATTGCCACGCGGGCCATCTTCCATGTGCGCAAGCGCAGCCGCCAGAACGGCGCCTCGGGCGCCGGGGTCTGACCGCTCCGGAGCATTGTCCGGAACGGTCAGGCAGAAGGCGTCTGATCAGGCCTTGGCCAGCTCTTCCAGCACGCGGGCCCAGGAGCGGATGCCCTTGTGGAAGCTCTTCAGCTCGTATTTCTCGTTGGGCGAGTGGATCTGGTCGTCATCAAGACCGAAGCCGATGAGCATGCTGTCCATGCCGAGCATGCGCTTGAAGTCGCCGACGATCGGAATGGAGCCGCCCATGCCGATGAGGGCGGCTTCCTTGCCCCATTCTGCCTTCAGCGCGGCCTGACCCTTGGCAATGGCCGGCATGTCCGGGTTGAGGGAAATGGCCGGGCTGCCGTCCTTGGCGATGAAGTCCACCGTGCAGTCCGCCGGGATCTTGGAGCGTACATAGGCGCGGAAGGCCTCGCGCACCTTTTCCGGATCCTGATCGCCGACGAGGCGGAAGGTGAACTTGGCATGGGCTTCGGCCGGGATCACCGTCTTGGAGCCGGGCCCCTGATAGCCACCCCACATGCCGTTCACTTCGGCGGTCGGGCGGGTCCAGATGTGCTCCAGCGGCAAGCGGCCCTTTTCGCCGCGCGGATACTTGAGGCCGATCTCGCCGAGGAATTCCTCTGCCGAGAAGTCGAGCTTCGACCACATGGCGGCGAGGCTCTCCGGCAGGTCATGCACGCCGTCATAGAAGCCGGGCAGGGTGATGCGGCCATTTTCGTCATGCAGGCCCGCAATGATGCTGGCGACGATATGGTTCGGGTTCTGTGCCGAGCCGCCATAGCTGCCCGAGTGCAGGTCACGGGCGGCGGCCTTGACGATGATCTCGTCCCCCACCATGCCGCGCAGCATCAGGGCAATGGCCGGGGTGTCCCGGTCCCACATGCCCGTGTCGCAGACAAGCGCGAGGTCGCAGGAGAGTTCGTCCTTGTTGGCTTCGAGGAACGGGTGCAGCGAGGGCGAGCCGGATTCTTCCTCGCCCTCGAACAGGATGGAGACATCCACCGGCAGATCGCCGGTTTCGGCGATATAGGCGCGAGCGGCTTCGACGAAGGTCATCAGCTGGCCCTTGTCGTCGGCGGCACCGCGCGCAACGATCATCTTCGAGCCATCGGCGCGGGTGACAATGCGCGGCTCGAAGGGATCTGTTTCCCAAAGGTTCAGCGGATCGACCGGCTGCACGTCATAATGGCCGTAGAACAGCACATGCGGGCCGGGCTTGCCGGACTTGCGGTGGCCGACGACCATCGGATGACCCGCCGTGTCGCGCACGCTTGCAGGAATGCCGATGCCGGTCAGCTCTGCCGCCAGCCACTCGGCCGCCTTGCGGCAATCGGCCTTGTAGGACGGGTCGGTGGAGATGCTGGGGATCTTGATAAGGTCGAAGAGGCGCGCAAGGGCGTTGTCGAGATCCGCGTCAATGCGGGCGAGAACCTTGTCGATCTGGCTCATGAAGAGGCTCCTGGGGTATGTCTGCCATCAGGGGGCAAAAGGCGGGGGGCGAAGGCATGGGGCCTTGCTCCGGTTGCGCCACAATGGCGGCATCGGACCAGCGGGGCAAGTGTGCTGCGGACAAAGGACACAGTTGGCTGCGCCCGGTCCTGCGTAAACCCGGCCCTGCGTCAATCCGTTCCTTCCGGCCAAATTGCATCTGGCCGTGCCGGTGCTAGGATCGCCTGCACAAGCTGAAGGAAAAACTCATGTTTTCCATCTCCCGCCGCGAATTCCTGACCGGGACAGCCGCAAGCCTTGCGGCCTTCGGGGCGGGCGGTCTTGCCGCAAGCCGGGCAAAGGCGGCGGATTTCGTGCTGCCGATCCGCCCTTGCGAGCATGAATTGCGCCCCGGCATCGTCACCCGCGGCATGATGGGTTTCGGCGAGACGGGCGTGCCGCCTGTGCTGCGGCTCAAGCAGGGCCAACCTTTCATTGTCGATGTGCAGAACCTGCTGGAAGAAGCCTCCGTGGTGCATTGGCACGGCCTGCGCATCGCCAATGCCATGGACGGCGTGCCCTATCTGACGCAGGACCCCATCGAGCCGGGACAGAGCTTCCGCTACGAGCTGACCGCGCCGGATGCGGGCACCTTCTGGTATCACCCCCATTGCAACACACTGGAGCAGATGGCCAGAGGGCTGACGGGCACGCTGATCGTGGAAGAGGCGGAAGATCCTGGTTTTGATCTCGACCTGCCGCTGAACCTGCGCGATTTCCGGCTGGGCAGCGACGGGCAGTTCATCGAGTTCTACAAGCTGCGCAACGCGGCCAGAGGCGGCACGCTGGGCACGGTCTCCACGGCAAACTGGCAGGAAGAGCCCGTCTATGAGGCCCCAGCCGGTGGGCTTGTGCGGCTGCGCCTGATCATGACGGATGTGACGCGCGTTGGAGCCTTTGCTGTATCAGGCGGCGAGGCGCAGGTGATTGCGCTCGATTCCAACCCGCTGGCGTCTCCTCTTTCCGCAGACAGCATTCTTCTTGCCCCCGGCCAGCGCGCGGATGTGGCGCTGCGCATGCCGGATGGGGAAGGGCAGGAGGCGCTGGTGACGCTGGCCACCCAGAAGGGGCCGCGCGTGATGGCCCGGCTGAAGGCACGCGGGCAGAGCCTGAAGCGCAGTCTGGCGGAGCTGAAGCCGCTGCCCGCCAATCCCGTGCCGCTGCCGGATCTGGCTTCGGCGGAAACAATCGATTTCGTCTTCGGCTGGACGCCGGACGGCACCGCGCCGCAGCCCAGCATCTGCGGCACGCTGGGGCTGAATTTCTGGTCGATTAATCGCGTTGCCTGGCAGGGGGATACGCCGGGACCGGTCGATCCGCTGGCGGTGCTGCGCAAGGGCAGGTCCTATGTGCTGCGCCTGCGCAACGAGACGCAGAACGACCACCCCATCCACCTGCACGGCCTGTCGTTCCAGCTGCTGCGCTCCAACAAGCGCGAGCTGCCGCCGCTGGTGACCGATACGGCGCTGCTGATGGCGCAGGAGACGATCGAGGTCGGCCTTGTGGCCGATAACCCCGGTAACTGGGCTTTCCATTGCCATGTCATCGAGCACCAGAAGACCGGCCTGACGGGATATATCGCCGTCGAGGCGTGATGTCGGAGTTATCCCCTTGGCATCACCTCCACATTGTCGATGAGGCGCACGCCGTCGAGCCAGGCAGCGGCGAGGAGGCGGGCGGGGCGGTCGGCGCGGGACAGGGGCGTCAGGTCGCTTTCGGCGCGCAGTTCCAGATATTCAAGGTCGCCGAAGCCAGCAGCGGCAATGGCTGCGCGGGCGTCCGCGAGAACAGGTTCTGCCGCGTCGCCGGCGGACAGGCGCTCTGCGGCGGCGAAGAGGACAGCGGGCAGGGCTGCAGCCGTGCTGCGGGCCTGCGCTGATAGGCGCACATTGCGGGATGACATGGCGAGGCCATCCGCCTCGCGCACCGTCGGGCAGGGGACGATCTCCACCGGGATGTCGAGATCGCGCACCATGCGCTTGACCACTTGCAGCTGCTGGAAATCCTTCTCGCCGAAGAAGGCAAGGTCTGCGCCGGTCTGCAGCAGAAGCTTGCTGACGACCGTTGCGACGCCATCGAAGTGCCCGGGCCGGTGCGCGCCGCACAGACCTTCGCTGACGCCGCTGACGGAGACATTGGTGGCAAAGCCGTCCGGATAGATCTCTTCCACTTCCGGCGCGTAGAGCACATGGGTGCCGAGCGGCGTGAGCTTGGCCGCATCGCTTTCCACCGTGCGCGGATAGGCGGCGAGATCCGCTGCGTTGTTGAACTGCTTCGGGTTGACGAAGAGAGTGACGATCACCCGGTCCGTGCGGGTGAGGGCGGTGCGCACAAGGCTGAGATGGCCGTCATGCAGCGCGCCCATGGTCGGCACCACGCCAATGGTCAGCCCCTCGCACCGCCAGCCGGCAGTGCGGGCACGCAGGGCGGCAAGGCGGTTGATCGTCTCAAGGCTCATGCTTTTTCTCCCTTGGAGCGGTCAGTGTTCAAGCGCGTGAAGTTGCCTGCGTCCCGGCATGTTTTTGCCTGTCTGAAGCCCGGTCTCTCCGCCCCCCTCCCCCTCGTGGGGAGGGGTAAGGGGTGGGGGGCTCTGAAGCTGCAACTATCTGAAAGATAGATTTTTTCTACGCAGATCATCATTAATAGCTGCTGTTTGGGGTCAATTGTTTCTCTGCCAGCCGGAAGAGCTTTTCCCCCCCACCCCTCACCCCTCCCCACGAGGGGGAGGGGAGCTGACAGGCCGTGCGGTGGAAGTGAAATCATGCCATTTTGACATGCCGACAATGCTTTCAAGCGTTGTCTTTGCTGCGCGGCGCGTCAGCGAAGACATGTTCGGGGCCGGGGAAGCTGCGGGCGCGCACCTCTTCGGCATAGGCAGCAACGGCGGCTTCCGCCGTGTCGCCCAGTTCGGCGTAGCGCTTGACGAAGCGGGGGCGGAAGGCGGTGAACATGCCGAGCATGTCGTCGATGACGAGGATCTGCCCGTCGCAATCCACCGAGGCGCCGATACCGATGGTGGGAATGGCAAGCTCCTGCGTGATCTGACGCGCGAGGCTGTCCGGCACTTTTTCCAGCACCACCGAAAAGGCGCCGGCCTGCGCCACCGCATGGGCATCGGCCAGAATGCGGGCGCCATCCTCGCCCCGTCCCTGCACCTTGTAGCCGCCAAAAGCGTTGACCGCCTGCGGCGTCAGGCCGATGTGGGCCATGACGGGAATGCCGCGCCGGGTGAGGAAGGCGATGGTCTGCGCCATTGTCTCGCCGCCCTCAAGCTTGACCGCGCCTGCGCCCGTTTCGCGCATCAGCCGTGCGGCATTGCGGAAGGCCTGTTCGGGGCTTTCCTCATAGGAGCCGAAGGGCATGTCGATGACGAGCAGGGCTTTTTCGGTGCCGCGCCGGACGGCCTGGCCATGCAGGATCATCATCTCCATGGTTACGCCGAGCGTGGAGGGCAGGCCATGCAGCACCATGCCGACGCTGTCGCCCACCAGAACCACGTCACAGGCGGTGTCGGCAATGCGGGCGACGGGGGTGGTGTAGGCGGTGAGACACACCAGCGGGGTGCCGCCCTTGCGGGCCTTGATCTCGGGCGGCGTCAGGCCGCTGACGGAAGCCGAAGCGCTCATGCAGTTCCTCCCAGAGGCCTGATGGCGGAGACTGCCGGAAGGTCCGGGCGGGGCCGCCGCAGGCCGATGCGTTGCGCATGGCCTGCGTCATTGGCATATTTTCTTGCGCCTGCGAAGTGAATTGTGCGCCGCAGTGGTGAAGCAGGGCTCAGAAGCCCCGCTTGAGCGAGCCCAGAACACCGCGCACCAGCGCCCGGCCCAGCGAGGAACCAAGGCTGCGGGCGGCGGATTTCATGCCTGCCTCCAGTGCAGTGTCGCGGGAAGAGGCCCGCTGCCGCCGCTGGGTCTGGCTGTCCTGCCGGGGCCGGTCGTCGCGGCCGAAATCCGGCAGCTGAAAGCCGGTGCGCGTGCGGTGGACAGGCTCTTCCCGGTCATAGGCGCCGGTGCGCAGATCGTCTTCACGCTGGCGCTCCTCGACCCGCGCCTGATCCCGCGCGCGCTCGGTCAGCATTTCATAGGCGGACTCCCGGTCACGGGCGCGGTCATAAAGGCCAAAGAGGGGGCTGGACTGGATGCAGTCGCGCCGCTCTGCCGCGCTGATGGGGCCAAGGCGGGAGGAAGGGGGGCGGATGAGCGTGCGCTGCACGACAGAGGGCACTCCCTTGCCTTCCAGCGTCGAAACCAGAGCCTCGCCGACGCCCATTTCCATGATGACGCTGCTTGTATCAAGGTTCGGGTTGGGGCGGAAGGTTTCAGCGGCCGCACGCACGGCCTTCTGCTCGCGCGGGGTGAAGGCGCGCAGGGCGTGCTGCACCCGGTTGCCAAGCTGCGCCAGCACCGTTTCGGGCACGTCCATCGGGTTCTGGGTGACGAAATAGACGCCCACGCCCTTGGAGCGGATCAGGCGCACCACCTGTTCCACCTTCTGCAGCAGCGCCTTGGGGGCGCCGGTGAACAGAAGATGCGCCTCGTCGAAGAAGAAGACCAGCTTCGGCTTTTCCGGATCGCCCACCTCGGGCAGCTCCTCGAACAGCTCCGACAGCATCCACAGCAGGAAGGTGGCATAGAGCCGGGGCGAGTGCATCAGCCGGTCGGCGGCCAGAATGTTGATGGTGCCGAGCCCGTCGCGGCTTAGGCGGGCAAAGTCGCGGATGTCGAGGGCAGGCTCGCCAAAGAACTTGTCGGCGCCTTCGCGCTCGAGCACCAGCAGGGCGCGCTGAATGGCACCGACGGAGGCGGAAGAGACATTGCCGTAGATGCGCGACAGCTCGGCCGCCCGCTCGCCCACATGGGCGATCATGGCACGCAGATCCTTCAGATCCAGCAGCAGCAGGCCCTCGTCATCGGCCAGTTCAAAGGCGATGTTCAGCACGCCTTCCTGCGTTTCGTTGAGGTCCAGCATCCGGGCCAGAAGCAGCGGCCCGATCTCGGAGATGGTTGCCCTGAGCGGATGGCCCTGCTCGCCGAATAGATCCCAGAAGACGGCGGGGAAGCCTTCAAATTCATAGCGGTCTGCAAAGCCGATGTCCTTTGCCCGCTTCAGCAGGAAGTCCTTCGGATCACCCGGCATGGCAATGCCCGACAGATCGCCCTTCACATCGGCGCAGAAGACCGGGACGCCGGCCTTGGAAAAGCCCTCCGCCAGGATCTGCAATGTCACCGTCTTGCCGGTGCCGGTGGCCCCGGTGATGAGGCCGTGCCGGTTGGCAAACTTCAGGTTCAGAACCTCATCCTTGCCGCTGCTGCCAATGAAAATGCTGTCCGTCACGTTTTCCCGTCCTTTGGCGTCATGTCCCTTGGTGATTTCTATCACCGTAAGGGGCGCGGTCCAGAGGCAAATCTGTTTCCGGAAAATCTCGCGGAACCGGTGATTGCATTTTCTGACGCAACGGCTTCAATGGACTGGGGCTGGCGCTGCCGCGCCGGACCGGTGGGAGCTAAAGGGAGTAATGCGCATGTCCTATCCAGTCATTGATATTGAAGGCATCGGTCCTGTCTATGCAGAAAGGCTTCACGTGGCGGGCATCCGGACGACCGGCGATCTGCTGGAGCGTGCCAAGGATCCCAAGGGGCGCGAGGCGCTGGGCGCCGAAACCGGCATCGAACACAAGCGGATCCTGAAATGGGCCAACATGGCCGATCTGATGCGCATCAGGGGCGTTGCAGAGGAATATTCCGAACTGCTGGAAGCTGCTGGTGTCGACACGGTGAAGGAATTGAAGCACCGGGTGCCTGCAAATCTGACCGCGAAAATGGCCGAGGTGAATGCGGTGAAAAAACTTGTCCGCCAGGTGCCGTCGGAGACGATGGTGGCCCGCTGGATCGAAGAGGCCAAGCAGCTGCCGGCCATCCTCACGTACTGACAGCCGAGCTTCGCAGCTGCCTGAAAAACAAAAGGCCCGCCGGATGCAACTGGCGGGCCTTTGGAATCTTGGAGTTCGGGAGCCTTCAGCGCTCAGACGCGGATCTGGCCGTAGCGCAGGGCCTCAACGACCGTATGGGTCTTGTTGGAGGCGTTCAGCTTGACGCTGGCGTTCTGCAGGTGGGCGTGCACCGTGCGCTGGGAAATATCCAGAAGCTCGGCAATTTCCCCTGCGGTCTTGCCGAAGGCGGTGAGCTCAAGCACCTTGCGCTCGCGGGTGGACAATGCGCCGGGGCGCTGGGCGGTGATGACGCCCATGTCCTGCAGCTTCACGAAGGCCGCTTCCGCAATCATTTCGATAGCCGCGAGGGAGCATTTGTCAGCCTTCAGGCTGGGGCCGGCGCAATAGACGAAGGCCTGGAAGGGCTGCAACTCGGTCACCGGCACCGCGATGATCTGGTAGCCTTCTCCAACCGCAGCCATCAGGCGCGAATGCTGTGTATCACCGGCCGACACGGTCCAGACCGAGGTGCGGTCCGAGGCAAGGCCGAGAGACAGGACCGCATCATTGGCCGAGAGCGGCGGATTGTCAGCCGAACCGGTGCGGGCATCCGGCCAGCGGTAGCGCTGAACAAGGCTCTCGATGGAGCGCTTGGGCATCGGCAGGCCGGTGACGAGAATATGGGTCGCACCCAGGCGGCGGAGATTTGTCTCCAGAACGTCAAGGACAATCTGGGCAGAGTTCGACTCTGAAATGGTACGCAGCTCTGTGCTGAGTTCAGCTTCATCCATCATTGTGCACATCCACTTGCAGGCGGCATGAACCGCTTGTTGTTATACTTCCGGGTGACCGGAAGTTTGACCTCATTCGGGTCTGCAGGCCGTCCGCTGTTTTTTGATGGGAAGCGTTTCCGGTCTGCAGGCTGCCGGGAAACAAGCGTTTTGCTTGCTCGGAAGCTTGTCTTTGCTTTTAGCCCAGAAACCATAAAAATACCAACCGTAATATGAGCAGAGTTTTTGCCAAATCCGCCAATCTGCACCTGAGGCCGGAACAATCGGGCAAAGACGGGCAAACGGTGGCTGGATGGTTATCATCATGATAACGCTGCGTCCGTTGGCGAAAAGGCTTCAGCCTTTGGGCGAGCTTGTCTCACTCTCCCTCAAATGAAATAAAGGTGACAATCCCGAGGAGTTGAGCGTCGTGGCAGAATTGCACCCGGACTGGACACCTGATGAAGCTGCATGGCTGGCAGCCGTTGACAAGGCGCTGAAGGGCGCTCCGCGCGAGCGTCTCGTCTCGCGCAGCGAGGACAACCTTGCCATTGCGCCCTTGTATCCGCGCAAGGCGGAAGCCTCCCCGCGCGCCGGCCGCCCGGCCGGGCAGCCCTGGAAAATCCTGCAGCGCGTTGACCACCCGGATGTGGAAACTGCCAACCGGCTGCTGCTGGAGGACCTGGCGGGCGGTGCCGATGGCATCGACCTGGTTCTGACCTCCTCAGCCAATGCCCATGGCTTTGGCTGCGGGGCGCAGGATGCAGCCGGGTTCGACCGTCTGTTCGAAGGTGTCTACACCGATCTCATCACCATACGGGTCGATGGCGGCTACGAAAGCGGCTCGACGCTGGCCCTGCTGATTGGTCACGCTCAGCGCATGGGGCTGGACGTGTCGAAGCTGAATATCATTTCCTGCAGTGACTATGTGACCAAGCTGGTGCACACCGGCACGCTCAAGAATTCCATTCCCGTATTGCGCAAGCGCATCGCTGACCTCTCCCGCTTTGCCCAGGCAAAGGGGATGCGTGGGCCGCTGCTCTGCGCCGACGGGCGCAGCTGGCACAACCGGGGCGCAACGGATGCGCAGGAGCTGGCCTTCACGCTGGCGACGGCCCTGCATTATCTGCGCGACCTCGATGCAGAAGGCGAAGGGGGAGACAATCCCGCCTCGCTCATCAGCATGACGCTGGCCGCGACGGCTGACCAGACCGGCACCATTGCCAAGGGGCGGGCGATGCGCCGTCTCTGGGCGGCGGTGCTGGAGCAAAGCAGCCTGCCGCAACACCACCTGCATCTGCATATGGAAACCTCCTGGCGGATGCTGACCAAGGCCGATCCATACGTGAACATGCTGCGCGGCACCGTGGCCTGCTTTGCGGCTGGCGTGGGCGGGGCGGACAGCATCAGCGTGCTGCCCTTCACCACCGCCTGCGGCCTGCCGGACAGCTTTGCCCGGCGCGTTGCCCGCAACACCCAGACCATCCTGATCGAGGAGAGCAACCTGCACCGGGTGGCCGACCCGGGCGCCGGTTCCGGCGCCATCGAAGCCCGGACTGAAGATCTGGCCGCTGCTGCCTGGGCGCTGTTTCAGGAAACGGAAGCGGCTGGCGGCATCGTTGAAGCCATGGTGGCCGGAACCGTGCAGAAACACGTGGACGCGGCAAGGACGGAGCGCAGCCAGAAGATTGCCCGCCGCCGCCAGCAGATCACCGGCGTCAGCGCCTTCCCCAACCTGCAGGAAGGGCCGGTGCGGGTTCTGTCCGGCGAGCATCTGCTGCTGGACGTCGCCTCTTCAACCCTCGCCCTGCCGAGACCGGGGGAGGGTTCCGTCATGCAGGCGATTTTCGACGCGCTGGAACAGGGCGCGACGCTGACGGACATCATGGCGTCCCGCCCGCTGATCGACGAGATCAGCCTCAACACCAGAATGCCGCAGCCGGAGCGCCAGTCCGAGCCATTCGAACGCCTGCGGGAGGCCGCAGCCCTGACCAACCCGGCCGGGCGCACCGTTTTCCTGGCCGCGCTGGGGCCGCTGGCGGATTTCACCGCAAGGGCTACATGGGCCAAGAACTTCTTCGAGGCGGGCGGTCTGCCGGTGACCGGCGGGGCAGAGACGGATGGCATCGGCGCCGCCGTCGAGGCCTGGCGCGCCAGCGGGGCGCCGCTGGTCTGCCTCGTCTCCTCGGACAAGATCTATGCCGCGCAAGGCGCGGAGGCCGCTGCCGCCCTTTCCGCCGCCGGGGCGGAGCACATCTATCTGGCCGGAAAGCCGGGCGAACTGGAGACCTCCTTGAAGGATGCAGGTGTCAGCGCCTTTGTCTTTGAGGGCTGTGCCATGCTGGACATCCTTGCCGATGCGCACAGGCGTCTTGGATTGCCGGTTGCGGCGGGAACATCAGGGGAGGGGCTGCTGTGAGCCGGATTCCGAATTTTGCCGACCGCCCGTTCCGTGATGTGCTCGGCAAGGCCGAAGCGCCTGAGGGCCTGGACAGCTGGATGACGCCGGAAGACATCGCCGTCCCCCCGGTGCCAACAGCTGCCGATCTTGAAGGGCTCTCGCATCTCGACAGCTACCCCGGCCTGCCGCCCTTCGTGCGCGGGCCTTACCCCACCATGTATGTGCAGCAGCCCTGGACGGTGCGCCAATATGCGGGCTTCTCCACGGCGGAGGATTCCAACGCCTTCTACCGGCGCAATCTGGCGGCCGGGCAGAAGGGGCTATCCGTCGCCTTCGATCTTGCCACCCATCGCGGCTATGACAGCGACCACCCGCGTGTGGCCGGGGACGTGGGCATGGCGGGCGTGGCCATCGACAGCATCTTCGACATGCGCACGCTGTTCTCCGGCATCCCGCTGGACCAGATGAGCGTGTCCATGACCATGAACGGCGCCGTGCTGCCGGTGCTGGCGCTCTATATCGTTGCCGCCGAAGAGCAGGGCGTGGCGCAGAACCTGCTGTCGGGGACCATCCAGAACGACATCCTCAAGGAGTTCATGGTCCGCAACACCTACATTTACCCGCCTGCGCCCTCGATGCGGATCATTTCGGACATTTTTGCCTATACCTCGCAGAACATGCCGAAGTTCAACTCCATCTCCATCTCCGGCTACCACATGCAGGAGGCCGGGGCGACGGCGGATCTGGAGCTGGCCTATACCATCGCCGACGGCATCGAATATGCCCGCGCCGGGGTGGCGGCGGGCATGGACATCGACCAGTTCGCGCCGCGCCTGTCGTTCTTCTGGGCCATCGGCATGAACTTCTTCATGGAGGTGGCCAAGCTGCGCGCCGCGCGCCTGATCTGGGCGCAGCTGATGCAGCAGAATTTTGCGCCGAAGAGTGACAAGTCCCTGTCACTGCGCACCCATTCGCAGACCTCCGGCTGGTCGCTGACGGCGCAGGATGTCTACAACAACGTCATCCGCACCTGCGTGGAGGCCATGGCGGCGACGCAAGGCCACACCCAGTCGCTGCATACCAACGCGCTGGACGAGGCGCTGGCCCTGCCGACGGACTTTTCCGCCCGCATTGCCCGCAACACCCAGCTGTTCCTGCAACAGGAAAGCGGCACCACCAGTCCCATCGACCTGTGGGGCGGGTCCTTCTATGTGGAGAAGCTGACGGCGGATCTCGCCGCCAAGGCCATGGCGCATATCACCGAAGTCGAGGCGCTGGGCGGTATGGCCAAGGCCATCGAAAAGGGCATTCCGAAGCTGCGCATCGAGGAGGCCGCCGCCAAGACGCAGGCGCGCATCGACAGCGGCGCGCAGACCGTGGTGGGCGTCAACAAGTACAAGCCGGACTTCGAAGAGCCCATTGAGGTTCTGAAGGTGGACAATGCGCAGGTGCGCGCCATGCAGATCGAAAAGCTGCAGCGCCTCAAAGCCGAGCGCAACGAGGCCGAAACACAGGCCGCGCTGGCCGCCCTTACCGCCTGCGCTGCCTCCGGCGAAGGCAACCTGCTGGACCTTTCCGTCAAGGCGGCAAGGGCGAAGGCGACGGTGGGCGAAATCAGCCTGGCGATGGAGCAGGTGTTTGGCCGCCACAAGGCGGAGATCCGATCCATTTCCGGCGTCTACAAGCGCGAGGCAGGGGCCATGTCGGACAAGGTGGGCAAGGTGCAGAAGCTCGTGGAGGCCTTTGAGGAGAACGACGGGCGCCGCCCGCGCATTCTCGTCGCCAAGATGGGGCAGGACGGCCACGACCGCGGCCAGAAGGTGATCGCCTCCGCTTTCGCCGATCTCGGCTTCGACGTGGACATCGGCCCGCTGTTTGCAACCCCGGAGGAAGCCGCCCGGCAGGCGGTGGAAAATGACGTGCATGTGGTGGGCGTCTCGTCGCTCGCCGCCGGCCACCTCACCCTGGTGCCCGCCCTCAAGGCGGCACTTGCCGCTGAAGGGCGCGAGGATATCATGATCGTCGTCGGCGGCGTCGTTCCCCCGCAGGACTACGACGCCCTCTACGCCTCCGGCGCCACCGCCATCTTCCCCCCCGGCACCGTCATCGCCGACGCCGCCGTGGACCTCATCGCCAAGCTGAATGCGAGGCTGGGGTATGAGGGGAGTGCGGCGGCGTGAGGGATCAGATTCCTCACAAAGCTGGTGTTCTCTCCTTCGTCATGGCCGGGCTTGTCCCGGCCATCTGCAGGCCAATGGCTTGTGCAGATCCCCGGCACAGGGCCAGGGATGGCGATGGAAGCTATTCGGTTTCGGAGCCGCCGGTGCGTGCGTGCCGACAATGCCTCAAGCTGCGTCAGTTGGCGTTGCGCCAGAGTTCGATGCTGCGGAGGCGGGATCTCATGCCTTGCAGGGTTGAGTGCACCAACTCTTCAGGAAAGGAGCCGGGCAGTGAAGAGATGCAGGCCTGCGCGGCTGCGTGGCCTGTGTCGAGCAGCGTTTCGAGTTCCCGGGCGATGATGGCCGGATCGAAGTCACACCGTCCTGCCGTCTGAAGGAAGTGGCGTGGCGTAATACTGGCGATCTTGTAGTGATTGCGGTCCCCTGCCGAAATGGCCATCTTGAACCTGCTGATATCCACCTGACCGGCATCAACACTCGGCTGTGCTGTCAGCACATCATACAGCGGGGTCAACTGGTAGCGGCCTCCGGTCCGCAGGAAGATACTGAAGTTCTTGGCGTGGCCATCCGTCGCTCCAATCAGCCAGAAGACGATCTGAGCCTTGAGGTAGGCGCGTTGATCCTCCTCCGGCCTATCGCTGCCCTTCAGCAGCGTCATGACAGCTTGATTGTCCGGCCCGCCATCCGCCTGGTATTTGCGCTCGGGCGGTACGGACAGCGCCTGACACATATCCTCCTGCGGCAGCCGCAGCAGGCGGCCATCAGCTGTCCAGAAACGGTCGAAACGCTCGATAGCAAGGGCCTTGGTGCCAGCAAAATCCACGATCCCGGCATTGGCTACCGGGAGGCCGAAAGCCGCACAGAGGCGCAGGCAGAGATATTCATTCTCGATGCTGTTGCTGAGGTCGATACCGCCCGGAATCTGGCCGATCTGGGGCTTGATGATATGTGTCGTTGGTGTCGTCCCATCGGGGATCATCCATTGCCCGGCATGTCGCAGCAAGGCGGTCTTTTCCTGCGCGCCTGCAATTGAAATCCTGAATGCGTCCTCGCCATCCATCCCTAGCGGCGCCATCTTGAGGGCTGCGATTTTCCGGGCGATACCTTCATCGCTGATCGGGTGTCCGGAGATGGTTCCGGCCTTGCCCGGATCAGCATCCTCTGCAAGGAATTGAAGCGCTCCAACGCAGTCGCCGCCGATCTTGCTGAGCAGGCTGTAGGCATCTGTGCCGTGCGCCTTCACCCTTGCAGCGACCTGACGGCGTATTCCGACGTTGTCCGGCAGCAGGTTTTCAAAGAAGGAAATGACGGCAGCACCGGAATAGCGCTCTTCGCGCAAGGGCAGGGATAGGGAGACCGGAAAGGCATGTTCCCAATCCAGCCAGTCCCTTTCATAGCTGAACAAGACGGCGCCGTTGGCTTCCTGCATGAGCAGACCTGCCCTGCGCCCGTTGATCAGCACCTGTAGCGGAGGGTTTTGTCTCTTGCGCGCCATTCAGAAGATGTCCTCGAAGCTGACCGGGGAGGTGGTGCGCTCCTGGATGACGAGTTCGAGATTGAGGGCGGAGAGAACGTCAGTCAGCGTTTTCAGCTGGGCGCCGCCTTCACCCTTTTCCAATTGAGAGATTGTCGCCTGCCGCAGGCCGGTCTTTTGACCAAGCTGGGCTTGTGTCAGGCCTTTCAGTTTGCGCTGCCGCCGTATGGCGGCGCCAATCTGGAATGGGATGCGGACAATGGTGCTCATGAAACCTCGCAGGCGCGGCTGCTCATCCTATACGCCCCAGCGTATCAAAATAATTTATACGCTACAAGGTATAAAATTGCGTTATACGGAACGGCGTATAAATGAAAATAATACGCTTTAGCGTATGTATGGCGCTGACTTGCTTGAATGCTGGTGTCAGGCCAAACGGGCACCCCGTTGGATGCAGAACCAGACCCTGCCGGGCGTGAGCAGATCGTACCGGCCGGACGGCCCAAAAGACCGCAGATCTGGCGGCATCGTGAGTGATTTCGGCGCATTGTTTTGCCCGCATGGTGCGATGAAGGGCTGATCGGACCTTTGTGTCCGCAGTCCTGCAGCCGAGGTTGATTGGAACATGTCGCCCATAGTCGAACGCATTCCGAGCGATGAACGCCTTCCGGCTGAGGCCGATGTCGTCATTGTTGGCGGGGGCATCCTCGGCGCCACCGCTGCCTACTTCCTGGCAAAGCGGGGCCTGTCTGTGGCTCTGCTCGAGAAGGGGCATATCGCCTGCGAACAATCGAGCCGGAACTGGGGCTGGTGCCGCCAGCAGAACCGCGACAGGCGGGAGTTGCCGCTCTCGGTGATCTCCATGCGGCTGTGGGACGAGCTGACCCGGGACATCAACCGGGATCTCGGCTTCCGGCGTTGCGGCCTTGTTTATGCGACCCATGACGAAGCGGTGCTCGCCGGCTGGGAAAAATGGCGTGAAGTCGCCAGGGATTATGGCGTCGGCACCCGCGTGCTCAGCCGGGCCGAGCTGGCCGAGCGCGTTCCCGAGACACGTGGCAAATGGGTTGGCGGCACCTATTCGGAGCACGATGGCAAGGCCGAACCGGCACTCGCCGCGCCTGCCATTGCGGAAGGGGCCAGAGCTTTGGGCGCAACGATCCATCAGGGATGCGCCGCCCGGGGGATTGATCTGGCCAATGGCAGGATCGCCGGTGTGCACACGGAGAAGGGCTATATCAAGACCAGTGCGGTGCTGTGTTCGGCGGGCGCCTGGTCCTCGCGGTTCCTGAGGCCGCTTGGGGTCAGCTTCCCGCAGGCAAGCATCCGCCAGACTGCGCTGCGCTCCGCCCCGACGATCAACATCGGCGAGGCGATTTCCACGCCCTATTGCACGATCACGCGCCGGCTGGATGGAAGCTACACACTTGCCATCAGCGGCAAGGCGAACCTCGAGATCACACCCCAGGCCATCCGCTACAGCCGGGAATTCATGCCGCAGTTCATCCGCCGGCTGAAGAATGTCAAACTCGGCATTGGCAAATCGTTCCTGTCCGGGCCGGATTCACTGTCTGCCCTGCTGGCCACCGATGACCGGATCTTCGAGAAGAACCGGGAGCTGGATCCGCCGCCGTTGAAGTGGCTGATCCGCCAGGTGGTGGAGAGCGTCAGCAAGACCTTCCCCCAGCTGGAGGGCATCAAGATCGAAAGCGCCTGGGGCGGCTTCGTCGATTGCACGCCGGACGCGGTGCCTGTGGTCTCCAAGGTGGACAAGGTTGAGGGGCTGGTGCTCGCGGCGGGCTGTTCGGGCCATGGCTTTGGTCTGGGGCCGGGGCTGGGCTATCTGGCTGCTGAACTCATCGTCAATGACACGCCTAGCGTCGATCCGGCGCCGTTCCGCCTGTCGCGTCTGGTTGATGGCTCGAAGCTGGACGTCTCCGCCATCTGATACCCGGGCGTGATGCGTCAGTGCTGAGCGGGCGGCCCGCATATTGGCCGGGGGAGCTGGCATCTGCCGTTCCCCCGGTTCGCAGCCGCCTGATCTGGCGTGTCAGCCTTGCTGTGTCTTGGCACGGATCAGCGCATCGGCGATGAACAGGTCCTGAAGCGAAATCCCCGAACTGTCGAAGACGGTGATCTCCTCATCGCTGCGGCGTCCGGGCGCCCGTCCCTCGATGACGTCGCCGATCTGCGTAACCTTGAGAGTGCCCGCTTCGATCTCCTGCCGCGCGTGCTGGAAATCACCGATCTGGACGGATTGGGACAGCAGATCGCAGAAAAGGCTCGCACGCGGGTAGAGACCTGCGGGCAATTCGTGCTTGCCGGGCGCATCGGAGCCCATGCTGACCACATGCGTGCCGGGGCGAACCCAGCCGGCATCGAACAGCGGTTCACGCGAAGGGGTTGCCGTGACGATGATATCGGCGGCCTGCACCGCTTCCTGGGCCGAAACTGCGCGGGCCTTGAGCCCGGTCTGAGAGACTTGCCCGACAAAGGCGTCCAGCCGCTCGGACGGGCGGGAGACGACCAGCACCTCCGTAACCGGCCGGATCCTTGCGAGGGCGGCAATCTCGAAGCTGGCCTGATTGCCGGACCCGAAGACGGCAAGGGTCCTGGAATCCTTGCGGGCCAGCAGGCTGGCGGCAACCGCATCGGCGGCGGCGGTCCGGTAGGCGTTGACCTTGCCGCCCTCAAGCACGGCGCGCAGACGGCCGGTCCGCTGATCGAGCAGCACGATGGTCGAATTGTGCCGCGGCAGGCCGATGGCCGGGTTGCCGGACCAGAAGGAGCCGACTTTCACGCCGGTCAGCTCGTCCGACCAGCCCGACTTCAGGGAGAACCTGTTGGTTGGGTCCTTGGAGTGTCCCAGGACAGCCGGAAAGACGCCGCTCTGGCCGGAAGCTGCGGCAGCGAACGCCTGGCGCGCTGCCTCGAACGCCAGCTCATGCGTCACCATTGCGGCGGATTCTTCTTCGCTCACATAGATCATCCGGGGTCTCCGATTGCGCGTGGAACGCCGCAGGCCGCTGACAGGGGCAGTGTCAGGGGCGGGGGTGTCAGGGGGCAGACTGCATCTTTGCCCGCATGGCCGCCGTCAATTGTGCCGATTGAACGGCAAAAACGAATGATTCCACTGGCTTGGCTGCGGCAAACGGCAGGGGCGCCTTGACGGAGGATGACATCCTGTCCGTGACTTCAACAGAAGCCGGACCCCGTTGCACCATCGCCACGCCTCCGGCGCAGGGCAATGGCATCCGGTTCTTCAAAGATCTGCCTGGGCCGCAGGACGGCCCTCAGGTCCGCCCCTGAAAATCAATCCTTCGGCCAGTGATGAGGATCGCGCCACCCATGCAAACCGCAGAACAAACCAGCCCGCACCCGCAATCGATCCACGGTCTCGTCACGCCATCGCTTCTGCTCGACCGCAGCAAGCTCGACCGCAATATCACCCGGCTGGCTGATCACGCGCGGCAGTTGGGCGTGGTCCTGCGCCCGCATATGAAGACCGCAAAGAGCATTGACGTGGCGCGGCGTGTCTTTCCGGATGGACCGGGGCCGATCACCGTCTCCACGATTGCCGAGGCCGAGTATTTCGCCAGCCACGGCTATCGTGACATGACTTATGCAGTGGGCCTGTCGCCTGCTTCTGCCCTGCGCGCCATGGAGCTTTGCGCCCGCACGGGCGCAGACCTCAAACTGCTGCTCGACACGGTGGAACAGGCCGATGCCCTGGCTGCGGTGCGCGAGGCGTCCGGGGTGGTCCCGTCGGTGCTGATCGAACTGGATGTCGATGACCATCGCGGCGGGCTCAAGCCCGACGACCCCAAGCTCATCGAAGTGGCCGGGCGCGTCGTTGCGGCGGGTGCCAAGCTTCTCGGGGTTCTGGCGCATGCCGGCGAGTCCTATGGATTGAACACGCCTGAAGCCCTGATCGCCGCCGCCGAGAGCGAGCGGATGGCCACGGTCCGGGCCGCCGAAATCCTGCGGGCGCATGGCCATGCCTGCCCGGTCGTCAGCCTGGGCTCCACCCCGACCGCCCACTTTGCGCGGAACCTCGAGGGTGTCACGGAGCTGCGCGCGGGCGTCTACATGTTCTTTGACCTTGTCCAGCACGGCGTCGGGGTCTGCAGCAAGGATGACATCGCCATTTCCGTGCTCGCCTCGGTGATCGGCGTCAAGCCCGAGAAGGGCTGGATCCTGGTCGATGCCGGCTGGATGGCTCTGTCGCGTGATCGCGGCACGGCAAGTCAGCGCGTTGACCAGGGCTATGGCGTGGTTTGCGACGAAGCCGGGCGGGTGATCGAGGACGTGATCGTCTCGCAGGCAAGCCAGGAGCACGGCATCCTGTCCATCCGGCCCGGCTCGGGCAAGGCCATGCCGGATCTGCCCGTCGGCACAAGGGTCCGCATTCTGCCCAACCATGCCTGCGCCATGGCCGCCCAGCACGGGTTTTACAGCGTCGTTGACGGCGAGGATGCCGGTATCGAGGCGCGCTGGGAACGCATTCGCGGCTGGTGAAGGCCGCCGCTACGACAAGAGGCACGAAGCAAGATGAAACTGACATCTGGCGGGGCGGCGTCCCCGCTCACGCACCTCGCCGATAACGGCCATCTCGGCCTTTTCTACATCGGCGGCCAATGGGTTTCCCCCAAGGGCACTGCCCACGCCGATGTGGTCAATCCGGCCACCGAAGAGATCATTGCGCGGGTTCCTCTCGGAAACAGCGCTGATGTGGATGCTGCGGTGGCTGCCGCGCGGCGGGCGTTCGCCAGCTGGAGCCGGACGCAGCCGGGCGAACGCGCTGCGCTGCTGGAGCGTCTGCAGCAGCAGCTCGAGGCGCAGAGCGAACGCATCGCGCAGTGCCTCAGCCTCGAAATGGGGGCTGCGATCAGTTACGCGCGGAGCGCCCAGGTGCCGCTGGCCATCGCCCATGTGAAGGCCGCACGGGAGATCCTTGCGGACTTCCGATTCATCGAGCGGCGCGGCCAGACCGCCATCGCACGCGAGGCAATCGGCGTCTGTGCGCTGATCACGCCGTGGAACTGGCCGCTCTACCAGATCACGGCCAAGGTGGCCCCGGCCCTTGCCGCAGGCTGCACCGTGGTGCTGAAGCCGAGCGAACTGTCGCCGCTGAGTGCGCTGCTGTTCGCCGAAGCCATCGAGCAGGCGGGTTTCCCGGATGGCGTGTTCAACCTCGTCCACGGCAACGGCCCGGACGTTGGGGCCGCGCTCGCCGCGCATCCCGATGTCGACATGATCTCCATAACCGGCTCCACCCGCGCCGGCATTGCGGTGGCCCAGGCTGCCGCAGTGACGGTGAAGCGCGTGGCCCAGGAACTCGGGGGCAAATCGCCCAACGTTATCCTGCCGGATGCCGATCTCGCGCGTGCAGTTCCTCCCGGCGTTGCTTCCAGCTTCCGCAATCTGGGGCAATCTTGCAGCGCACCGACCCGCATGATCGTGCCGCGCGCGCGGCTGGCCGAGGTCGAGGCGCTTGCCGTCAAGGCTGCAGCCGAGGTCGTTGTCGGGGATCCGTTTGTGGAAACGGCAACGCACGGGGCCATCGCCAATCGCGCCCAGTTTGACCGCATCCAGACCATGATCGGCGCGGCCATTGCCGAAGGCGCCAAGCTGCTGGCGGGCGGGCAGGGCCGCCCGGACGGCCTCAAGGCCGGGTTCTTCGTCAAGCCGACCATCTTCTCAGACGTGCGCACGGATATGCGGATCGCGCAGGACGAGGTGTTCGGGCCGGTGCTCTGCATCCTTCCCTATGACACGGTCGAGGAAGCCGTCGCCATCGCCAACGACACGGTCTATGGCCTCGGAGCCCATGTTCAGGGCAGCGACATGGATCTGGTCCGGCACGTGGCCTCGCAGATCCGCTCCGGCCAGGTGCACCTGAACTATCCGGCCTGGGACCCCCACGCCCCGTTCGGCGGCTACAAGCAGTCCGGCAACGGGCGCGAATATGGCCTTGAGGGCATGCTGGAATATCTCGAAGTCAAGTCGGTGCTGGGATACTATCAGGAGGCCTAGGTTCGGCCGCTTCTGTTGTTGCTTGTTGACAGCGTCCGGACACACCGTGCCGGACGCTGTCTGCTTTTGTGAGGGACAGTGTGAGCGGCGAGCAGACGACTGCTGGTCTCAGGTGTTTGGCCCAACGATGCGGGATCTTTGACCTGTTGCAGGGTTTGGATGGCATGGGCGGATCAGGGTTCCCGCGTACCTCTGCCTGGAACTGACCTAACGTCCTGAATTGCATGGCCAAACCGCGTTTCCGGCTATTTAATCAGAAAATCTGATTGATACAATCAGAAGATACGAATTTTGCTAATTCCAGCAATTGAGTAACGTCATGTCACTGGCGCTGTTCCTGAAGAGGGAACGGCGGCTGATCCCTGCTGAAGCAGGGCAGAGTTCTGAGTGGAATTTCCGGGCAGCGTACCCCGCCGCTGCCTGCCGAAGGAGAGGGCGGCGCACCGTGCCGCCCTGCTGACGTGCCTCAGGCGGCAGAGATGCTGCCGGGGCCAATGTTCGGGCGGTCGGCTGTACCGCTTGGGGTAAACACAGGCGGCGTCTGGCCGCCTCAAGAACCATATGGACCGGAGAGAGACAATGGACGCGACGAATGCCAGCAAGGCAGGCAAGTGCCCGGTGATGCACGGTGGAAACACCGCCACCGGCAATTCGAACATGGAGTGGTGGCCGAACGCCCTCAACCTCGACATCCTGCATCAGCATGACGCCAAGTCCAACCCGCTGGGCAAGGACTTCAACTACCGCGACGAGCTGAAGAAGCTGGATGCAGAGGCGCTGAAGGCCGATGTGAAGGCGCTGCTCAAGGACAGCAAGGACTGGTGGCCGGCTGACTGGGGCCATTACGGCGGCCTGATGATCCGCCTTGCCTGGCACTCGGCCGGGTCCTACCGTCTGGCCGATGGCCGTGGCGGCGGCGGCTCGGGCAACATCCGCTTTGCCCCGCTCAATTCCTGGCCGGACAACGCCAGCCTCGACAAGGCCCGCCGCCTGCTGTGGCCGGTGAAGAAGAAGTACGGCAACAAGATCTCCTGGGCCGACCTCATCCTCCTCTCCGGCACGCTGGCCTATGAGGACATGGGCCTGAAGACTTTCGGCTTCTCCTTCGGCCGCGAGGACATCTGGCATCCGGAAAAGGACACCTACTGGGGTGCGGAAAAGGAATGGCTGGCGCCGTCCGACAACCGCTACGAGGACGTGACCAAGCCGGAGACCATGGAGAACCCGCTGGCCGCCGTGCAGATGGGCCTCATCTACGTGAACCCGGAAGGCGTCAACGGCAAACCGGACCCGCTGGCCACCGCCGCCCAGGTGCGCGAGACCTTCGCCCGCATGGCCATGAACGACGAGGAAACCGCTGCACTGACCGCAGGCGGCCACACCGTCGGCAAGGCCCATGGCAATGGTGATGCCGGTGCGCTCGGCGTCGAGCCGGAAGCAGCAGGTCTGGAGGCTCAGGGCCTCGGCTGGCTCAACCCGAACCAGCATGGCAAGGCCAGCGAAGCCGTGACCTCCGGCATCGAAGGCGCATGGACCACGAACCCGACCGTGTTCGACATGGGCTATTTCGACCTGCTGTTCGGCTATGAGTGGGAACTGACCCGCAGCCCGGCAGGAGCCCAGCAGTGGCAGCCGGTCGGCATCAAGGAAGAGGACATGCCGGTCGATGCGACCGACCCGTCCGTCCGCCGCATGCCGATGATGACCGATGCCGACATGGCCATGAAGATGGATCCGAAGTACCGGGCCATCTGCGAAAAGTTCATGGCTGATCCGGAGTACTTCAAGGACACATTCGCCCGCGCCTGGTTCAAGCTGACCCACCGCGACATGGGCCCGAATGTGCGCTACATCGGCCCGGATGCGCCCAAGGAAGACCTGATCTGGCAGGACCCGATCCCGGCTGGCCCGAAGAACTACGACATCGGCGCCATCAAGTCGAAGATCGCCGCCAGCGGCCTTTCGGTTGCCGAACTGGTGTCCACCGCCTGGGACAGCGCCCGCACCTACCGCGGCTCTGACATGCGCGGCGGTGCCAACGGTGCCCGTATCCGCCTTGCCCCGCAGAAGGACTGGGAAGGCAACGAGCCGGCCCGCCTGGCCAAGGTGCTGGGCGTGCTGGAGCCGATCGCCAAGGCCTATGGCGCAAGCCTCGCCGATGTGATCGTGCTGGCGGGCAGCGTGGGGATCGAGAAGGCTGCCAAGGCCGCCGGTTTCGATGTCTCCGTGCCGTTCGCTCCGGGCCGTGGTGATGCCACTGCCGAGATGACCGACGCGGACTCCTTCAGCGTGCTGGAGCCGATCCATGACGGCTTCCGCAACTGGGTGAAGAAGGACTATGTGGTTTCGCCGGAAGAGCTGCTGCTCGACCGCGCCCAGCTGATGGGGCTGACCGGTCCGGAAATGACCGTTCTCCTCGGCGGCATGCGCGTTCTTGGCACCAATCACGGCGGCTCCAAGCATGGCGTGTTCACGGACCGCGAAGGGGCGCTGACGGCGGACTTCTTCGTCAACCTGACCGACATGGCCTACACCTGGAAGCCGGCCGGCAAGAACCTCTACGAAATCCGCGACCGCAAGACCGGCGCGGTGAAGTGGACGGCGACCCGTGTGGATCTGGTGTTCGGCTCCAACTCGATCCTGCGCGCCTATGCAGAGATCTATGCCCAGGATGACGCGGCAGAGAAGTTTGTGAAGGACTTCGTGGCTGCCTGGGTGAAGGTGATGAACGCAGACCGCTTCGACCTGACGGCCTGATCCGTCCGGTCACGGAAAAAACCACGGCGCTCCGGGAAACCGGGGCGCCGTTTTTCGTTTGCAGGCCTTGTGTGTCAGAGCCCGTAGCCTTGGGCCATGGCGGCGGCAAAGAGCGGGAGAAGCGGGAAGAGCAGCAGTTCGGCCCCCAGCGCGCGGCGGACCTGCCTGCGCTCTGCCTGCGAAGGCACAAAGGCCGCATCCGCCTTCCGTTGGCGCCGCCAGGATAGGATGCGCAGGGTTGGCAGGATGGAGATAAGGCCGATGGCGAGGAAGACGCCTATCTTTGCCCAGAAGAACAGGTTCTCGAGGTAGTAGTCCGGCCCCTTGCCGCCATACATGACGCGCAGGCCGCCAGCCAGCAGCACCAGAACGGCGAGCGCGCCATAGTGGAGATCGAGCAAGGCAAGCCGCTTCAGATCCTCCGCTGCGAGTGTCTGGCGCAGGCAGATGGCCAGTTCCATCACCAGCACCGCGAAGAGCGCGAAGACGGCCAGATGATGCAGGCCAGCAAGAACAAGGCCAGAAAGAGCAAAGGACGCGTCTGCCATTCAATCCTCCAGAGGGAACAAAACGGCCCGGCAACCCGTCCTCACGTACCTCACCTGCAGGTGGGGCCGTTGCGGCGCGCAGGGTATGACTGGCCCTGTGGTCACACCGCCTTCCCCCGCACCGGAAAAATAGTCTGAGCAGCCTGCCAGGGCACGTTGCCAGGGGGATAGCTTGATGTGTACACTGTAAACATAGGCTCAGATGTAAACGGTGTCAACATGCCTGATAAAACCGGAAATGGCCGCAGGCCTGCCTATCACCACGGCGATCTGCGCCGAGCTCTTGTTGATGCTGCAATGGCGGAAGCGGGCAGGGGCAGTCATGCAAATCTGTCTCTGCGGTGGCTGGCGGCGAGCGCCGGGGTCTCCCCGGCGGCAGTCTACAGGCATTTTCCGGATGTCGAGGCCCTTCTGGCCGCCGCAGCACACGAGGCTTTCGACCGGTTTGCCGCATATCTTCAGGCTGGTGCCCGGACAGGCGGCGATGATCCTGCAAAACGCCTGAAGGCCATGGGCTGGGCCTACCTGCGCTTTGCGGAAACTGAGCCGGGGCTTTATTCGCTCATGTTTGGCCGGACCTACAGCCCGTCCCATACCGGACTGATGGAGGCTGCGGCCCATGCGTTCCGTCAGTTGACGGAAGGGCTGTCGCACCTGCTGCCGGAGGGGCAGACGGCTGATGCCGAAAAGATTGCGGGCAGCCTCTGGGCGCTGGTGCATGGGCTTGCAGATCTGCGGGCCAGGGGGCTGTTATGCGCGAATGGCAGCACGCTGCAGGGGGCGTTTGACGAGCAGGCGGAATATGCGCTGACACTGGCCATCGAAAGCATGGTTTCGGGCCGCAGTGGGCAGAAAGTCCCTCAATAGGGCGTCAAAAGGCCTGGGTGGCGAGATGCCGGCTGGCAAGCATTGGCTCGCCCGTCAGGGTGAGGGCAGCCTGGCGGCCGTGATGCCACAGAACGCTGGCGGCGCAGACTGTCTGATCCTGCTCGTCCAGCACCAGAATGCGGGGCGGCAGGGTGACTTTCACCTCGATGAGGGCGCCCGTCTCGCCGCTTTCCGCATCAAACAGGGTGCAGGGCGTGATGTCCGCGCCGTCTTCCGTCTTCAGGCGGCCGCCGCGCATGCGCGCCCTCAAGGCGGGCTTGAGCTGCGGCGGGCGGAAGCGGTGGCCTGTACGGGCTGGAGTTGCGCGGGTCATGGTTTGTCCAAATGGCAATCGCGGCGCGCAGCATGCGCAGCCGTTCATCCTCCTGTCAGTTGTAACAGGGTTAGACACCTTAACTTGCCCGGAGCTTGCCGGAATGGCACTCAGACCAGAAACGGCAGGCCCGTCAGGTCGGACAGAACGGCGCTGGGGGCGAGATCCGGATATTCGTCCGGCTGGGTGGTGCGGTTCATCCAGACGGTGCGGAAGCCATAGGCGGTGGCGCCTGCAATGTCCCAGCGGTTCGAGGACTGGAAGGAGATCGCTTCCGGATAGACCCGGAAATGGTTGGTCACCAGCTCGTAGACGCGCGGATCGGTCTTGTAGGTGCGCAGGTCATGCACCGAGAAAATCTCGTCCAGAAGCTCGGTGATGCCGGCAGCCTTGGCCGCTGATTCCAGCATGGACGGCGTGCCGTTGGACAGGATGGCGAGCCGCGCCCCGGCCTGCTTCAGGCTGGTGAGCACTTCGGGCACTTCAGGATAGCAGTCCAGCGCCCAGTAGGCGTTGAGAAGGTCGGCCCTGAGGCCCCGGTCGGCGGAGGGGAAGAGATTGAAGGTGGTGTCGAGCGCCTGCTCGGTCAGAACCCAGAAATCCTCGTAGCGCTGCATGAGGGCGCGGACCCAGGAATATTCCAGCTGCTTCTGCCGCCACACGAAGGAAAAGGTCTGCGCGTCGGGCCCCAGTTTCGCGGCATGCTTGCGCACGGCGGCGTGAACATCAAAGAGGGTGCCGTAAGCGTCAAAGACATAGGCCGAATGGGCCATCGGGATGCTCCGTGGGGTCGCAGGACAAGATCCGCCGTCAGCTTTCCTGAACAGCGTCCGAACATATGCCGATCATTTGCCGGGATGCAATCAGGACAAAGGGTAAAGGCCGATATCGCTGTTGACCTGAACGGCGGATGCTGGAGCACTTTCGATGAAGACGCTGCCATCGAAAGTGCTCTTTCCGTTCATTTCTCGCAATTCCAGCCGCAGAACCGGTTCTAACTTTTTGCTCTGGCCGGGCTGTTCAGGGCACTGCGACGATCCGTCCGCTGCCATCACGCTGCTTTCCAACGATGAGCCGGAAGAACACATAGACGGTGTGCAGCACATCAATGGCCAGAAGCAGGAGGCCAATCAGGATGAGGTTCGTGCCCTGGGAAGGTGCCACAAGAAGGCAGAAGATCCAGAGCGCGAAGAGCCCAAGGTCGAACAGGCCGTGCAGGATATTGCCGAGGTAGAAGTGATGGAGCCCCATCACGCCGAAAACGCCGCACAGGGCAACTGCAACGCCGTAACTCTTGTCACTGACATTCTCTGCCTGTGCTTTACCTGCTTCCGGCTGGGGGGAACCGCAATGCGGGCAGAAATGCGCCCGGAAAGCGATCTTGTCCCCGCAGTGGATGCAGAAGCTCCATCCGCCGCCTTGCGGCTCTGTACGGGGCTCACTCATCGGCGGAGCGGCAGCCCCTGCTTGTCCTTGTAGGACCCGACGATGATCATGATCAGGTCAATGAGCGACCAGATGCCAAGGCCGCCGAGCGTCAGGATCATGAGGATGCCGGTGCCGATCTTGCCGGTGTAGAAACGGTGGATGCCGAAGGTGCCGAGGAAGAAGCATAGCAGAGCTGCAGCAACCATGCTCTTCTCGGAAACAGGTGCTGCGGCCAGGGCGTTCGGTGCGCCGCACTTGGGGCAGGACGGTGCCGTTGACGCAATCTGGTGGCCGCAGGTGCCACAGAAAATCATGGACGGATTGGCACCCATGCCAGAATTGGGGACCGAAACGGTGCTCGACGACATTTGAAGACCTCTGATCGAAAATTGAGTTGCTTTTCACAACAAGCGCACGGGTCTTAACACGGTGAAAGCTGCAGGGTCATGTCCAGAGGATCACAAATTGCAGGTTTCCAGCCGGTAGTCACAGCTTCTCCACGGCCCGGCCAAGGGCTCAGCCCGGCAGCACGATGGCCCCGTGTTCATCCAGGGACCAGAACGGGTTGAAGGCGATTTCCAGAAGATGGCCGCCGGGAATGCGCACATAGGAGGTGTAGCCGCCCCAGAAGGCCTTTTCCGGCGGCACGACGGCTTCAGCGCCAGCCGACAGCGCCCGTGCATAGGCGGCATCGACCTCGGCCTCGTTGCGGCCATTCCAGGCAAGGGAGACTGCACCCAGCCCTTCCGGAACGGGGCGGACAATGTCCTTTTCCAGCGAGGCGCGGGGATAGAGCGCAAGAGCAAGGCCGGGAAGCTGATAGAAGGCGATGCCTTCCTGGCTTTCGGAGGAGGCTGTCCAGCCGAGCCCATCCTCGAAGAAGCGCCGGGTTTCGGCCAGATCATCGACGGCAAGGGTGATGAGGGAAAGGCGCTGTTCCATGATCGGATTTCCTTGGGCTGGAGGCATCAGCGGGTGACGATGAGCGTGGCACCCGTTCCGGCCATGACGGCTCCGGCGGTGCGGTTGACCCGGCGCACGACGGCAGGGCTGTGCAGCAGGCGGCGGGCGCGCATGGCCATGAGAACATGCCCGCCGATGACCACCACTTCAACCGCCAGAATGACGGCGGCAAGCTCCAGCACACTCAACGGCGTGAGGGCGGTTCCGGCCACATTGGGCAGAAGCGCCACATAAAACAGCGGCATCTTCGGATTGCCGAGGTTGAGGGCGATGCCGGTGGCAAAGGCGGACAGGAGATTGCCGCTGCCGGTAGGCTGAAGGGCCGGCACCACAGGCTCTGCCGTCCACAGGCGGATGCCCGTCCAGATCAGCCAGAGGGCACCGGCGTAGCGCAGCACGGTCATGGCCGTGCCCATTTCCGAGGCCAGCAGCGACAGGCCGAAGGCGGCAAGGCAGAGGAAGATGAGGATGCCCGCCACGGTGCCTGCCCCATAGGCAAGGCCGGACACGGCCCCATGCGACAGGGTGCGGGCGATGATGGTCATGTTGTCCGGGCCGGGGCTGGCGGCAAAGACGAAGAAGGCGGCAGCAAAGGCAAGGAGCGTGGCGAGGTCCATGGTCAGTCCTCCGGATGGCGCCCGGCGAGCGGCGGGCAGACGGAGGATCAGGCGGAATCCGTGAAAGATCAAAGGCTTTGTGCGCCGATGAGCCGTGACGGATGGGGATACTGCGGATCAATTTTCCTGCAAGAGCGCTTTTCAGGAATGACAGCCTGTCCGGGTGCGGCCTTGCCGGAGCAAGTCTTCCGATTTTCGGCTGAAGGGCGTCAAACGGTTGACCTTGCCTTTTTCCGGGCGTTTGTTCGCTGGCAGTGAAAAATACAGCGGAGGACGCGCAAGATGAGCGGCTGGAGTGAGACTTGGACCTATGTGGATGGCGCGTGGCATGAGGGCAATCCGCCGCTGATGGGGCCGCGCACCCATGCGGCCTGGCTGGGATCTTCGGTCTTTGACGGGGCCCGGTTCTTCGAGGGCGTGACGCCGGATCTCGACCTGCATTGCCAGCGCGTGAATGATTCGGCCGTGGCTCTCGGCCTGAAGCCCACCGTCAGCGCGGGCGAGATGATCGAGATGACCCGTGAGGGCGTCACCAAATTCAAGCCGGGCAGCGCCGTCTACATCAAGCCGATGTATTGGGCGGAAGGCGACGGGCCGGGGGTGATCGTGGGCGATCCGGAGAGCACGCGGTTCTGTCTGTGCCTGTTCGAGGCGCCGATGGCGCCGGCCGGTGCTTCCTTCTCGATCACCCTGTCGCCGTTCCGCCGCCCGACCATGGAAACCATGCCGGTGAATGCCAAGGCGGGCTGCCTTTATCCCAACAATGCCCGCGCCATGGCCGAAGCCAAGGGCCGCGGCTTTGACAATGCGGTGGTGCTGGACATGCTGGGCAATGTGGCCGAGCTGACCAGCGCCAACATCTTCATGGTCAAGGACGGGGCGGTGCATACGCCCGCGCCCAACGGCACGTTCCTCAATGGCATCACGCGCCAGCGGGTGATCCAGCTGCTGCGCAAGGCGGGCCATGCGGTGCATGAGCGCACCATTGGTTATCGTGAGTTCCAGGAGGCGGACGAGATCTTCTCCACCGGCAACTATTCCAAGGTGGTGCCGGTGAACCGCATCGAGGAGCGCAGCCTGCAGCCGGGACCGGTGGCAGCCAAGGCGCGGGAACTCTATTGGGACTTCGCCCACGGCTGAGGTTTCGGCTGATCACTGCTGCCGGGCGGGCACAAGCACCAGTCCGGCAGCCAGCAGCAGGCAGATGGCAGCACCTGCCGAGGGCAGGGCAAAGCTGCCCGTGCTGCCTGCGGCAAAGCCTGCAAGGCTTGGCCCCAGCATCTGACCGAGGCCGAAGCTGGCCGTCATCAGCGCGATGGTGCGGCGCGGATCGCCCGTGGACAGGCGCCGGGCTTCGATGAGCCCGAGCGCCGTGATGCCCATGAAGGTTATGCCGAGTAGAAAAGCCGCGAGCAGGATGCCGGCAGCGCCAGTTGCGGTAACGCTGAGAGCGACGCCGCAAGCCTCGATGACACAGGCGAGCGCATAGGCACGCGGCACGCCGGTGCGGGCAGCGATCCGGTTCCAGATGAAAATGGACGGGGCAGCGGCAAGGCCCACGATCAGCCAGAGATAGGGTTCGGCCGTTGCCAGCGCCGGATCGGAGCGGGCGATCACGGCGATGAAGGTTGCCGTCACCACATAGCCGATGCCGAACAGGCCGTAGGCGGCAATCAGCTGCGGCAGCCCGGCGGGCAGGCGGCGGGGACCGGTTTTCGCGGGCGCGGGCGGGGCTGTTTCGGTTGCGCCCGGAACCATCCATGCGATCAGGACCGTCAGCGCGAGACTGATGACGCCGCAGCCCGTCCACAGGCCCTGCCAATCTGCGCCCATGGCGGCCAGGCCGGAGACGATGAGGGCGGAGCCAGCAATCCCTGCACCAACGCCCGAGAAATACAGCGCCGACAATCCGGGCCGCCCGGCCTGCGCCAGCCGGTCGAGGATGAGTGCTGCCGAGAAGACGAAGGCAAAGGCGCTGGCAAGGCCCGCCAGAAACCGCAGCAGCATGAAGACCGGGATGCTGTCCGTCCAGGCCATGGCGAAGGAGAGGGCAGAGCTGGCAATCAGCGAGCCGAGAAACCACACCCGGCGGCTGCCGGGCAGGGAGCCGGAGGAGGCCGCAAGCGCCCCCACCAGATAGCCGAGGAAATTGGCCGAAGCGATGAGCCCGCCGTCTGCCTTGCTGAGAGGCACCTGCCCGATCATGAAAGGCAGCACGGGCGTGTAGACGAAACGCCCGATCCCCATGGCCGCAGCCAGCGACAGAAGGCCGCCGAGAGCAAGGCGGACGGGAGAGGCGGCTGAGGGGGCGGCTGAGGTCACGGAAAGGCTCCGGCTGGCAGGTGGGCCGGAGCCTAGCGATTGATGGCGGACTTGGCGAGTGGCCAGAAAGGCGGGCGGGTGGTTACTTCACCTGCGCCAGCAGTTCATCCAGCCGCTCACCCTTCATGACCAGCTTGGAGCGGAGCTTGGCGGCCTTCTGGTCCAGATCGGCGCGGTTGACGGCCTCTCCGGCCTGGATCATGCCGATCATGCTCATCATCAGATGCGGCGGGCAGTAATAGAGATAGACGCCGGGCTGGTTGATGATGACGGTGGTCTTCTCATCCAGCGGTGTGTTCCAGGCGGCAACGCCTTCCGGAGCCACGTAGGAGCGGACATTGTGGCCCGAGTTCGTGGGAATGAAGGTGACGGTGTCGCCCACCTCAACCTCCAGGAACGAAGGCTCGAACACCATGCTGCCTTCGGTTCCGTAGTTCAGCATCTTCACCTCGTGATCGGCAGCCGAAGCACTGAACGGTGTGAGGCAGAGGGTGAGGGCCAGAAGGGCGTTGCGGGTCGTGAGCTTCATGCTGTGTTTCCTGAGGTTCAAGGGTTCAGGGGTGGAGTGTTGCGGACATTGACCGCAAGGGGCGGACGACGGGGGCGCCGACACTGTCGGTGAGGATTTCCACATCGACGCCATAGGTGCGGCTGATGAGATCGGCCTTCAGCACTTCGGCGGGGCTGCCTGCGGCTTTCAGCTCGCCATCGCCGATCAGGATCAACTGGTCGGCATATTGGGCGGCAAGACTGAGGTCATGCAGGATCAGGATGCTGATGCGGTTGCGGGCGCGGGTCTCGCGGTGGACGATATCCAGCAGCTTCTGCTGATGGTGCATGTCGAGCGCGCTGACGGGCTCGTCCAGCAAGAGGATGCCGGGATCGCGCAGCAGCACCTGCGCAAACAGCGCCAGCTGCCGCTGGCCGCCGCTGAGCGAGAGAATGTCGTGGCTGGCCAGATGCGCAATCCCTGCCGCCTCCATGGTGGTGACCGCGGCATGGAGCGTTGCGTCGTCCACGTGGAAGGAGAGTTCATCCATCCGGCCCAGAAGCACCACTTCCAGAGCCGTGAGGGAGGCTTCAAGGGCAGTGTCCTGCGGCATGTAGCCGATGGCCTTGCGCCAGTGGCGCAGGGTTTCGCGGGTGAGCTGCCTCTCGCCATGGGCGATGCGGCCCGTCTGCGGCCAGAACTCGCCGAAGAGCGCGCGCAGCAGTGAGGACTTGCCTGCGCCGTTGGGACCGAGGATGACATGGACCTTGCCCGGCTCGAAGCGTAGGGAAAGGTCACGGGCGACGCAGTGCTTGCCCCGGAAGAGGGTGATGTCCTGAAGGATGAGATCGTTCATCGCCGCCGCGCCAGCATGATCCAGAAGAAGAAGGGCACGCCGACCATGGCGGTGACGATGCCGACCGGAAACAGGGCGCCGGGAATGACCACCTTGGAAATGACCGAGGCCATGGACAGGAAGGCCGCGCCCGCCACCATCGACATGGGCAGGAAGAAGCGCTGATCCTCACCCACCAGCAGCCGCGCCACATGCGGGGCGACAAGGCCGACGAAGCCGATGATGCCGACGAAGCTGATGGCGGTGGAGGTCATGAGGGCGGTCAGCGTCAGCGTGGTAACGCGCAGATGCGTCAGGTTGACGCCAAGGCTCTGCGCCCGCGCCTCACCCAGACGCAGGGCAGTGAGCTTCCAGGCATCGCGGAACAGCAGCGTCACGCAGAAGACGGTCACGCCGAGGGTGATCCAGAGGCTGGTCCAGGTGGTCTTGGTCAGGCTGCCGAACAGCCAGAACAGGATCTGCTGGCCGACTTCCGGCGAGGCAATGAACTGTAGCAGCGACAAAAGCGACTGGAACAGGAACAGAAGCGCAATGCCTGCCAGCACCAGCATGGTGGAGGATATGCGCGCAAAGGCCGCCAGCGCGAAGAGGAAGGCGGCAGCCACCATGGAGAAGAAGAAGGCGCCCAGGGGCACCGCTATGGCCGGATGCAGGCCGAAGCCGCCGGTGAAGATGCTGAAGGCGGCGCCAAGCCCGGCAGCGGCAGCAAGGCCGAGCGTATAGGGGCTGGCCATGGGATTGTTCAGCAGGGTCTGGATTTCCGCCCCGCCCGCACCCAGCGCGCAGCCGACGACAAGGGCCATCAGCGCCATGGGCAAGCGCAGGCTGTTGACGATGGTCACGGTCATGCTGTCCGTGCCGTCCAGACGCAGCAGGCCGGCCAGCACATCGGCGGGGCTGAGCATGGACGGGCCGGTGCCGATGTCGAGCACCAGGGTCACGCAGCAGAAGAGGGTGAGGCCGAAAAGCAGGCGCCAGCGCCGCCGTTCCCGGTGGCGCTGGCTTGCAATGGCGGTCGCAACATGAGTTGTGCCGGTCACTGGTTTTCAAAGTCCCTGAAAGAGGCAGCAGGCATGCTCGCGCCCGGAAACGCAAGGGTCCCGGGCGCTGGCAGATGCGGTGCTTATTCCTTGATGGCGAGGGTGAAGGTGCCCTCGGGCGCCACCGGCAGGTACTTCTTGTAGAAGTCCTTGTAGGTCTCTTCCGGGTTCAGGTCGGTGAAGAGGTCCGGGTAAAGCACCTTGGCGAAGAACTGCAGCATGGCGTGGTCAGCCAGCGTGCGCGATGCACCCTGATAGACGCCATAGAAGCGGCCGTCCTGCACGGCGGGAAGCTGATCCCAGCCGGCGCGGGCGGTGAAGCCCTGCAGACGCTCAAGCGCTTCAGCCTTGGTCACGTCCTCGCCCATGAGCATGGAGGTCGGGTTCTTGCGCGATTCAGTGCCGGCAATGACGATCACGTCCGGCTTGGAGGCCAGAACCTGCTCCGGGTTGATCGGGCCCCACCATTCGACGAAGGGGGCTGCGATGTTGTCGCCGCCGGCCGCAGTGGCCATGGCGCCCCACATGTTCTTGCCATAGGTGAAGCTGTGCTCGGCCGGGCCCTTGTTGCCGAACTCGATATAGATCGTCGGCTGCGGCTTGCCTGCATCGGCGATGCGCTTGGTAATGAGGTCGGCGGTCGCCTTGTACTCGCCGGAGATCTCAGCGGCGCGGTCTTCCTCGCCGGTGATCAGGCCGAGAACGCGGGCGCTGTCCAGATGGCGCTCCACCGTCTGGGCGTTGAAGTCGACGACGGCGATGGGGATGCCTGCTTCTTCGATGCGGTCGGCATCAAGGCCGAGGCCCTTGTACTGCCAGTCGGCCAGCACGACCATGTCCGGCTTCAGCTCCAGAACCTTTTCGACGGAGAAGGTCTGGGCCTCGACTTCGCCCACATCCGGCAGGGCTTCGAGGGAGGGGCGGTGCTTGACATAGCGGGTCCAGGAGGCCGGGCGCCAGCCTTCCCAGGCCTCGCGCGAAATTCCGACAACGCTGTCGTAAGAGGCTTCGCCGCCAACGGCCATGTAGTCTTCGAAGTAGAAGCCGAGCAGCACACGCTTGGACGGCAGGTCCGCCTTGACCTCACGGCCGATCACATCGGTGAAGGTTTTTTCTTCCGCAAAGGCGCCGGTGGTCAGGCTGGTGGCGGCGGCAAGGCCCAGCAGACCCGCGAGGGTGCCGGTTCTCAAGTGCTTGAAAATGCGCATGGACTACTCCCGATTGAGGATGCGCTCGTTTGTCAAACTTGAAAAAAAGAGTCAACTTTAAAGCCCTCCTGTCCGTAATCCTCCGTAGTCTTTTGTGGATCATCCGCTCTCACGCGTCCGTGATTTCAGTTTTGCGGCGCAGTCGGGTCTGAATGGGCGCACCGGCCAGTGACGCGGCCGGCTCTTTTGAGGGAGACTTTGATGCGCAAATATTTTGTGGCCGGCGCCTTGCTGGCTGTAACCCTGACTGCGGCATCGGCTGCCGGTGACCCTGTCGCGACCCGCAAGGCCATCATGCAGTCCGTGGCTGCCAATGCCGGTCTTGCCGGTGCGATGATGAAGGGCGACATCGCCTACAGCCCGGCAGCGGGCAAGGCGGCGATCGCTTCGATGAATGCAGCCGCCAATGCTCTTGGTGCGTTCTATCCCGATGGCACGCAGAATGCGGAAGGCTCTTCCGCCAGCCCGAAGATCTGGGAAGATGCTGCAGGTTTTGAAGCTGCGCTTGCCAAATTTTCCGAGGTTACGGGCGCTGCAGCTCAGGCTTCCGGCAAGGATGGCCCGGCCGATGTGGAGGCCTTCAAGACCGCGATGGGGCCAGTCATGGGCAGCTGCAAGGCCTGCCATGAGGCCTACCGGGTGCAGAGATAAGCAAGACATGGAAGGCGTGGTCCGATGCTGAAGAAACTGGCTCTTGCCGGTGCCCTCGTACTGGGGGCGGGTGGATTGGGTTTCTGGGCTCTGACTGCGCCCGCCTCGATTGAGCCCGTGCGGCTCGCCGCCCTGCCGGAAGGCAATGCCGGGCGGGGGGAAGCGATGTTCTGGGCGGGAGGCTGCGCCTCCTGCCACGCCGCGCCGGGCGCATCAGGTCTGGACAAGCTGAAGCTGGGCGGCGGCCTGAGGCTGGAAACCCCTTTCGGCGTCTTCGTTGCCCCGAATATCTCACCGGACATTGAAACGGGCATCGGCAGCTGGACGCTGCCGGACTTTGCCAATGCCATGCTGGCCGGAATTTCGCCGGAGGGCGAGCATTACTACCCCGCCTTTCCCTACACATCCTATGCCCGCATGAAGGATCAGGACATCTCCGATCTCTTCGCGTTCCTGAAGACGCTGGAGCCGGTGCAGGGTGTTGCGCCCGGCCATGAGCTTGCCTTTCCCTTCACCCTGCGGCGGGGACTGGGGCTGTGGAAGCTCATGTATCTCGATCCGGGTCCGGCCGTGGTGCTGCAGAGGATCGACGAGCAGCTGCAGCGCGGCCAGTATCTGGTGGAAGGGCCCGGCCACTGCGGCGAATGCCACACGCCCCGGGACATGGCGGGTGGCCTGAAGCTGGATCAATGGCTTGCGGGGGCAAAGGCGCCGGTTGGCGAAGGCCGGATTCCCAATATCACCGGCGGTGAAAGGGGCATCGGCGACTGGTCTGTCTCGGATATTGCCTATTACCTCGAAAGCGGCTTCACGCCTTCCTATGACTCCGTTGGCGGGGAAATGGTGGCCGTGCAGGAGAACATGGCCCGGCTGACGGCGGAAGACCGGGAGGCCATTGCCGCCTATCTGAAGGCCATTCCCGCCCACGCGCAGGGCCAGTAGGCGAAAGGCCGCAGTCTTCCTCTCTGGCCTGTCCCCGTCCACTGCCGCTAGAGTGGTTGCAGTCATACCGGGTGGAGCAGGGGCATGAGCGGACAGATTGCGGGCCGCAGTTTTGAGGAGGCGCTGCGCCTGATGGGGCTTTCGGAGCTCTCCGAGGCCGGGCGCCGGACTGTTGAACAGGCCCTGCGGCAGATGGCCATTCCGGCTGGAACCGAAGTCTTTGCGCCCGGACAGGCCTGTCCGGGCTGGCTGGTGCTCACCTCCGGCAGCATCCGCGTGCTGATGACATCCGATACAGGCCGGGAAATCCTCCTGTACCGCGTTGCGCCGGGTGAGAGCTGTGTGCTGACCACATCCTGCCTGCTGGGTGAAGAGCCTTATGCCGCGTCGGGCATCACCGAAACGGCCTGCCAGGCCTTCATGATCCCGGCCGGGGTGGTGGCGCGGCTGCTCGACAGCGAGCCCATGTTCCGCAGGCGCATCTTTCAGGGCTTCAGCCTCCGCCTTGCCAGCATTCTGCGGAAGATGGAAGACACCATGTTTCACCGGCTGGACGCGCGGCTGGCGCGGCTGCTGCTGGAACTGGCCGGAGACGGGGCAGCCATTCACCTGACACAGGCTGCCCTTGCGGCAGAAACCGGCAGTGCCCGCGAGGTAATCGCCCGGCTGCTGGGGCGCTGGGCCGAGGCCGGTCATATTGCGCAGGGGCGTGGTGAAGTGCAGTTGCTCAACCCCGCAGCGCTGCGCCGGATCGCGGATACCGGCTGACCAGTTGAGGCACTACGTGCAACTACGTTGCCGGGCTTTGTTTGTGACCATGTCACAGACGGGGTGTCCCACTGGCGCTAGGGTCGTCTCACCGTCCGGACAGTCCGGACAAGCCTTGAGCCAAGGGGACGGGATATGACTGTGAACATGGGAACCCTCGACCGGGCCATCCGCTTCCTGGTCGGGATTGCACTGATTGGTTTCGCGCTTTTCGGCCCGGCTGACATCAGCTGGAAGTGGATTGGCTGGTTCGGCGTCATTCCGGTCGTTGTCGCACTGGTTGGCTGGTGCCCTGCCTATACGCTGTTCGGGATCAAGACCTGCAGGGCAAACTGACCCCCTGCATTGATCCCGCAGACCGGAAGCCGGAGCAGCCCCATGCTCCGGCTTTCTTGCGTCTAGAGGATGTCTTTACAGCCGCTTGCATTCCCGCGAATAGACGAAGTCGATATAGCCGCTCATCACGTTGAGGAAGGCTTGGCATTCCTGTTCGGTTCTGAAACAGCCTTCGCGGCTGACCGGGCGCGTCTGGCCTGTATCCGGCCAGACCTGACCACCGATCAGGCCGCGCCAGACGCCTGCCGTCTGATTGGCGGCTTTCAGCGGACGGCAGTCATAAGCCGTGCCATAGGTCTCCGGGACGTCCCCCGGGGTGCGGGTCGGGGACAGCAGAAGATGCTCCAGAAAACTGCCCTGCGCCATGGCAGCCGATTGCCCGATCACGAGGACCAGTGCGGCGAGCGTGGATCTGTTCAACATTTTCATGACTTCTCCAAACATGAGGCAATCTGCCGGCCGCTGCGATGATGCAGCCAGGGCGGGCACCTGCCGGGCTCAGCTCAGCCTTATGGAAGGTTATGGGAAGCGTAAACGCAAATGGGAAGAAGCTTCTGCGACATTTGTGCTGTTTCTGACGATCCTGTTCAATTGATCTGCCGCAGCGCCTTGTGCAGGGGGAGGCGGGCTGCGGCCAGCGCCGGGAGGGCGCCGCCTGCAAGGCCGAGGGCGAGGCCGAGAAGGCCGCAGGTGAGCATCACATGGCTATCGACGGAAAGTTCAAAGGCAAGGCGGGTGTTGCTGCCAGCGGACGTGCTGGCCTGCCAGCCGTTGAAGGCAAGCCATGAGCCGAAGACGCCGATGGCGGTGCCGAGCCCCGCAAGGCAGATGGCCTCGATCCAGACTGCGAGGAAGGCGGGCAGACGGGCAAAGCCGAGGGCCCGCAGCGTGGCCATTTCGCCGGAGCGGCTGGAGACGGCGCTGAACATGGTGTTGAGCACGCCCGCCGCCGCCCCCAGCGCCATCAGCCCGGCAACTGGCCAGCCAAACAGGCGGATGAGATCTGCCGTGCGGGCCGACTGGCCGGAATAGAGCTGTGCTTCGGTGAGAGCTGTGAGTGCTGGTCCGGGCAGAGACGAGAGTTTCTCCTGCAAGGGTGCGAGGCCGTCCGGTTCAGTCAGCAGAAGCCGCAGGCTCTGGACGTCTCCCGGGCGGTTGAAGGCGGCCTGCACGGCTTCAAGGCTGGTCCAGAGTTCCGATTCAAAGGCACTGCCGCCTGCGCTGAACAGTCCGGTGACGGTCCATTCCATGCCGGAAAGCCTGATCTTGCTGCCCGGTGCAAGACCGGACATGCTGCGGGCGAGACTTTCGCCCGCCACCAGTTCCCGCGCGCTGGACGAGAACATCCGCCCTGCGGTCAGCCTCACATCCGGCCGGGCTGGAAGGCCTTCAGCATCCATGCCGCGCAGGGCAAGGGTGGCTTCCTGCCCGTCCGGCCGTGTCAGGCTGGCGGGCATGATCAGTTCGCGGGAGACAAGCGGTGTGCCGGATGGCGTCCTGCTGATGCCGAAATCATCCCGCGACGCGAGCAGCGTACGGATGGCATCGGCGGATATGCTGGAGCCGGTTTCCTGCACCTGCGTGCCGCCGAGAACCACGGCGGTAAGCGGTGAGCCGGTGCCCTTGAGCGTTTTCTCGAAACCGGCGGCCATGGCAAGAAAGCCTGCAAGAACGCTGACGGCAAGAGCAGCGGAGAGCACCATGGAGAGGGCGAGCGCTGCCCGGCGCGGCAGGCTGAGAAGGCTGGTGCGCAAGAGGGCATGTGTCTGACGGAAGAGGGAAGCTGCGGCGGACATGGGTTACCTCGTGCGGAAGGCGGCAATGACGGGAATGCGCATGGCGCTCCATGCGGGAAGAAGGCCGGTGAGAAGGGCAAGGCCTGCCAAGAGCAGCAAGGCTTCGCCAATGACGGCACCGGTAGGCGCCAGCCCCAGAACGGGCGGGCCGAACATGGCGGCAAGGCCGGTGAGGCTGAGGCCAATGGCGCCGCCAACGGCAAAGATGAAGCCTGTCTCGCCGAGGATCAGCAGGGCGATGCGCGCGGGCGGAACTCCGAGCGCCTTCAGCACGCCGGTCTCAAAGCGCCTTTCCCGCACGGCAAAGACCATGGTGTTGGTGATGATCATCAAGAGGGTGATGAAGGCAGCGGAGGTGACGAGGCCGGTGATCAGCTTCACATCGGCAAACTGGCGCAGAAAGGCTTCCAGAAACTGCTTTTCCGATTGGGTTCGGGTTGGCGCAGGCGAGTTGGCGAAGTGTGCATCAATCGCGGCGGCCAGCGCGCTGGCGCTGGTGTCCGGTCCGGGGTGGATGGCGAAGACATCAGCTGTGTCTGAGTCACTGGCGCGCAGGGCGTTGATATAATCGTACCGGGCAATCGCAAAATAGGTGTCGGTGCTGGCCGATGCGCCGTCGAAGATGCCCGCAATGCGGAAGCGCCAGACCCGGCTGCCGTCCTTCTGCGCCATGGTGAAGGCGGTGACGGCAATGCTGTCCCCCACCGTCCAGCCCTGCGCCTGTGCCAGAGCGCGGCCCGCCAGAAGGCTGTCGCGGCTCTCGCTGAGGCTGGCGATGAGGGCAGGCCTCAACCCCAGCTCCGGCCCATTGACGGCGGCAGCGCGGGCAGGATCCACTGCTGCGACCGCGATGACATTGGTCTTCCGGTCCAGAAAGCCGCGCAACCGGGCGACATGGGACACGGCGGCAACGCCGGGCTCTGCTTCCAGACGGGGCAGATATGAGAGCGGCAGCGGCTGAGCGGGACCGGCGGCTGACATGACGCCGAGGAGATCGTCACTCGCGGCCGAGCTGCCTTGAGAGCCCGCCAGAAAGCTGGCAGTGAGACCATGGATGAGGAAGGCGATGGCTACACTGAAGACGAGCAGGGCAAGCCGCAGCGGCTTGCGGGCGGCGTTCTTACGGGCAAGGCGGAGCCAGGTCATGACGCGACCCTCCGCTCTTCAAGGAAGCTGCCCTTGTCGAGATGCAGGGTCCGCCTTGCGCTGGCGGCGGCCAGAGGGTCGTGGGTGACCATGAGGATGGTCTTGCCCAGTTCCGCATTCAGCACGCGCAGTATGGCGAGAACGTCATCGGCGGACTTGCGGTCGAGGTCGCCTGTGGGCTCGTCGCAGAGGATCAGCTCCGGGTCGGAGACGATGGCGCGGGCAATCCCGGTACGCTGCTGCTGACCGCCGGAAAGCTGGGAGGGCCGGTGCCGGGTGTGGCCGGACAGGCCCACAAGCTCCAGCACCATCATCACCCGCTCGCGCCGCATGCGGGCAGAGAGCGGTTTCAGCAGCAAGGGCAGTTCCACATTCTCCGCCACCGTCAGCATGGGCAGCAGATTGTAGAACTGGAAAATGATGCCGAGATGATGCGCCCGCCAGCTGGTGCGGGCGGCTTCACCCATCTGGTCCAGCCGGGACCGGCCAATGCGGATTTCTCCCCGATCGGGGTGATCTATGCCGGCCAGAAGGTTGAGCAAGGTGGACTTGCCGGAGCCGGAGGGGCCCATGATCGCGGCAAAATCCCCTCTCGGAAAGGCGAGGTTCAGGCCGGAGAACACAGGCAGCCTGCTGCCGCCTGCGGGATAGGATTTCTCAAGGCCCTGAAGGCTTATGAAAGCGGCGTCTTCCTGTGGTGCGGGCTGGGTCATCGGGGCGTTGCTCCGGCTGTCTGTGTGGTGGGGGGAAGGCTGATGCGGATGCGCGCGGCCATGCCGGGGCGCAGGGGCACCGGTGGATCGAGCGGGGTGAAACGCAGGTTGAAGGTGCCCTTGGCAGGATTTGCCGCGGGCGCGGCCAGTGTCAGGCGCACGGGGAAGGATGCGCCGGGCGCAGCGTCAAGCTCAGCCTCGGCCAGAAGTCCGGGCGTGAGACCGGCGATGCTGCGCTCGGCCACATCCGCCTCGATGACAAGGCTGTCCATGCGGGTGAGGGTGAGCAGGCTCTCCGCCTCACGGATGCTGTCAGAGCGGTCGAGGACCATGGCGCCGTGGCGGGCATTCAGTTGCGTGACCGTTCCGTCAAAAGGCGCGTGGATGGTGAGGGCTTCCACCCTTTCGGCAGCGATGGCGGCAGATATCCGGGCTTCCTCAATGGCCGCACTGGCCAGATCAACGCTGCTGGCGGCTGTCCGGGCGGTGGTGGCGGCGTTTTCCAGTGCGCTTTGGGACAGGCTGCCACGGGCCGCAAGTGCTTCGGCGCGGCGAAGATCTGCGTTCGCCTGGGAGAGGGCAATCTGGCGGGCCGCGAGGGTAAGCTCCGCCGTTCGCAGCCGTGCGTGCGCCTGATCCACTGCCAGGCGAGCCGCAGGATCGGTGAGCACGGCCAGCACATCCCCGGCACGGACTTCAGACCCCAGCGTGACGTTGACGCTTTCGACCCGTCCCTCGTAACGGGCGAAGACGGGCACGGACTGCAGGGCAATGACATGGCCCGAGCCGGTGATTTCCCGCGTAAGGGGAGCCGGAGCGAGAGGCGGCGGTGCGGCCACCTGCTGCTGCGTAACTGCGGTTGCGGCAGGGATTGAGACCGTGCCGGTGAGCGCGGCCGCTCCGATGGCAAGGGCAGCGGCGCTGCCGAACCCGGTCAGCAGAAGCCATGTGGGGGAAAGACGCGGCTTGTGCTGCGGCTGTTCCATGCCGGGCGCGGGATCGGGGAGGGAGAGAGACCGCAGCGTCCCGGCAAGCTGGCGGTTCTGGTCTGTCAGGCTGGTCATGGGACCAGACTGGCGCCGTCAGCCCATCGGCTCGACCTTGAACACGATCAGGGAGGGTGCAGATCGTGATCGAGGACCTGCGAGGAGAGTTTCAGGTCGAGCCAGTCTTCTGCTGGCGCCACTCCACCGGGCTCAGGCCGGTCACCCGGCGGAATTCACGGTTGAAGTTAGACTTTGTCTGGAAACCGGCTTCGAACATGATGGCGGTTACCGGCTTGTCCGTGCTTTGGAGAAGCTGGCAGGCCTCTGCGATGCGGAACTCGTTGACATATTGGGAGACGTTCTTGCCGGTGGTGCGGTTGATCGCGCCGGAGATCTGACGGGCAGGGATGCCGGCACGCCGGGCGAGCCGGTCCAGAGTGAGATTGGCGTCCCGGTAAAACGTGCGGGCCTGCATCAGGGCTTCGATGTTTGCCATCACCTCACGGTCGGCAGCGGCGGTGTCTGCGGCAGGTTCTGTTGCTTCGGGAACCGGGGCTTCATCCAGAAGGCCTTTGTCTGCGGCGGAGGGCTCAACAGGTGTACGGCTGGCGGCAGCAGCTGCGATGGCGAGGATGATCAGCACGCCGATATTGCCGCCGGTGATGACGCCAAGCGCATGCCGGCCATCAAGCCAGACGAAATCCAGGGCAAGATAGGTATCCACCAGTGCGGACAGGATCAGTCCGGCGGCGGCAAAGAGAATGGCCTTGTGAGCGCGGGACGCATCCTCGAGAGCGGCAAGCCGCAGGGCATCCGTGCCCTGGCGCATGAGCCGCAAGATCGCGGCCGCATAGCCGAGAAAGATGGCGACCAGCGTAACATCGATGGCCTCGGGCTGGACGGCCAGCACCAGTGCCGCAAGCACCGCCGGAGTGCTGTGCAGGGCAAGGCGCTGGAAGAGGGACAGCGTGTTCCGGCGCACCAGCCGGGCGACGCCGCAATAAGCCAGCGGCGGCACCAGCGCGGCCGTGACAGGCAGGACATGCATGATGGCGGTGATGCCATAGCCCCAGCGCAGGCCAATCAGGACCGATTGCACGGCCGCCAGAAGGATCAGGGCGAGGAACGGAACGTTGCGGCCTTCCCCTCCGGACCGGCGCAGCGATCCGGCGAAGAGCATCAGCAGCACCATGGCTGCGGCAAAGGGGAAGGGAATGAAGAGCATGGAGGGGATCACGCGGGGCCAGCAGAACCCGCACTATGCCCGCCCCGGCCGGTAAATTCGACCTGAAACACGTTTGAGGACGAAAGGTTTCAGGGGCAATCGGCACCGCCCCGGCGATTGATCGGGGCGGTGCGGATGTTTCCTCAGGCCTTGCCGGTCAGCATGAGGGCGAAGGCCTGGACGAGGGCAACTTCCTTGAGGCGGTCGAAGCGGCCGGAGGCGCCGCCGTGGCCGGCGTCCATGTTGGTCTTCAGCATCAGCAGGCTGTCACCGGTCTTGCGCTCGCGCAGGCGTGCGACCCACTTGGCCGGTTCCCAGTAGGTGACGCGCGGGTCCGTCAGGCCGCCGACAGCGAGGATGGCCGGATAGTCCTTCGCCGCCACATTGTCATAGGGCGAGTAGGAGGCGATCAGGTCATAGGCCTCGCGCGAGGCAATGGGGTTGCCCCATTCCGGCCACTCCGGCGGGGTGAGGGGCAGGGTGTCGTCGAGCATGGTGTTCAGCACATCGACGAAGGGCACCTCGGCGATGATGCCGCCGAACTTCTCCGGCGCCATGTTGGCGACCGCGCCCATCAGCATGCCGCCGGCAGAGCCACCTTGCGCGACGATGCGGTCATGGGCGGTGAAGCCCTCCTTCACCAGATGCACCGCTGCGGCGATGAAATCGGTGAAGGTGCTGGTCTTGAACTCGCGGCGGCCCTTCTTGTACCAGGCGTAGCCCTTGTCCTTGCCGCCGCGGATATGGGCGATGGCATAGACGAAGCCCCGGTCCACCAGCGACAGGCTGGTGGTGCTGAAGCTGGCCGGGATGGAGATGCCGTAGGAGCCGTAGCCATAGAGCAGGCAGGGCGCGGAGCCGTCCAGCGGCGTGTCCTTGCGGTAGAGGATCGACACGGGCACCAGTTCCCCGTCCGGGGCCGGGGCCATCAGGCGGCGGGTGATGTAGTCATCCGGATTGTGGCCGGAGGGCACTTCCTGCTCCTTGCGCAGGGTGCGCTGGCGCGTTTCCACGTCATAGTCATAGACCCGCGCGGGCGTGGTCATGGACGAATAGGTGAAGCGGATGATGTTCGTGTCGAACTCGTAGCCATCGGCAAGGCCCAGCGAATAGGCTTCCTCGGCAAAGGCAATCGGGTGTTCGAGGTGGTCCGCCAGCCGGTGGATGATGATGCGCGGCAGGCCCTCGGCCCGCTCCAGCCGCACCATGAAATCCTTGTAGAGCGTGTGCGACAGGATCAGCCGGCCAGCCTCATGCGGGATGAAGTCGCGCCAGTTTTCCCGGCCGGGCGTCTCCATCGGAGCGGTGACGATCTTGAAGTCCTCGGCATCATCCGCATTGGTGAGGATGTAGAAGGTGCCGCCGTTTTCCTCGACCGAGTATTCGATGCCCGTGTCGCGCGCAGCGATGAGGCGCGGCGCGGCGAGCGGCTGATCCGCCGGAATGACGTGGACTTCCGAGGTTTCATGGTCGTGGATGTCGATCAGGATATGGCTGTCGGATTGGGTTTTGCCGACGCCCATGAAGAAACCGGCATCCTCTTCCTCGAAAACCAGCACATCAGCGGATGGATCAGTGCCGATCTCGTGGCGGAAGAGCTTGGACGGGCGGTGGTTCGCGTCAAGGCGCACGTAGAAGAGATAGCGTCCGCAGGCGGAGAAAACGCCGCCGCCAGCGGTATCCTCGATCCGGGTGGGCAGGTCCTTGCCGGTGGTGAGATCGCGGATGAGCAGCGTGAAGAACTCCGAGCCCTTGTCGTCAAAGGCCCAGGCCAGCCGGTCGTGGGCGGGGGAATGCATGGCACCGGCCATGCGGAAATAGGCCTTGCCTTCGGCTTCCTTGTCGCCATCGACGAGGATCTCCTGCGCGCCGCCGCCAAGAGGCGAGCGCACAAGGCGCGGGTGCTGGCCGCCGGTGACGTAGCTCACGCCATATTCGAACGGGCCGTCCGGCATCGGCACGGAACTGTCGTCTTCCTTGATCCGGCCTTTCATCTCGGCAAAGAGCTTGTCCTGAAGCTCTTTCGTGGGCGCCATGACCGTTTCCAGATAGGCGTTTTCCGCCTCCAGATAGGCGCGGATATCCGGCGCCAGCACGGACGGATCACGCATCACGTCCTGCCAGTTTTCGGCCCTCAGCCAGGCGAATTCGTCCTGGCGGGTGATGCCGTGAGCTTCGAGGGTGAGGGGGCGCGCTTCGGCGCGGGGGGGAAGTGTCTGTGTCATGGCGGGGAGGTAGGGTTTTTCCGGAAAGGAAGCAAGGGCGGGAACCGAATTCCAACCTTACTGCATGGCTGAACCGGCCGCAGCATCTTCACTGGTGCGTTCACAGTGATTTCAGCACGCGTGCCGCGTGAACCGGCTTGCAAGGCGCGGCGTATCTGGCAGCATCAGGATCTGGTTCAAAGGGGGACGGGGCTGATGGAGCGCATTACCAAGCTTGCCCGTATTTCCGTGACGCGGGCCTGGGGCTTTTGCGGTCTCGCCATCCTGATGGTGATGATGGGCACGGCCTCGCATCCACCCTATTGCTTCACCTTCGGAGCGCTGGGCTGCGGCATCACCGGGTTGGTGATGGCGTGGTATGGCCTGACCTATCATCACCGGCGGCGGGTCGAGGATACCGAAGTGTGGATGCTGCTGGCCCCCGAAGACCGCCCGGCCAAGGCGGTTGCACTGCCTCTCATAGCGACGGCGATGCGCGATGAGCTTCTGGAAAAGGCCTGGTACTCGGCGCGGCTCTGCGGGCTGTTTCTGGTGTTGGCCGGAGCGCTTCAAGGCGTGCGGCTGGTTCTGGGGCCGGCGGGGTGAAGTCGGCGGCCCCAGAGTGGAGTGAAGCGGGTATTTGAAAGAAGTCTCAGGCCTTGCCGGATTTTTCCAGCCGGGCGATGAGGCTGGAGGTGTCCCAGCGGTTGCCGCCCATATCCTGCACTTCGCCGTAGAACTGATCCACCAGCGCGGTGACGGGCAGGCGGGCGCCGGTCTCACGTGCGGTGTCGAGCACGATGCCGAGATCCTTGCGCATCCAGTCCACGGCAAAGCCGAAGTCGAACTTGCCGTTCAGCATGGTCTCCCAGCGGTTCTCCATCTGCCAGGACTGGGCCGCACCGCCCCGGATGGCGGCAATGACGGCGGGAACATCAAGGTCTGCCTTCTTGGCGAAGTGGATGGCTTCGGCAAGGCCCTGCACCAGACCGGCGATGCAGATCTGGTTGACCATCTTGGTGAGCTGGCCGGCACCCGGCGCGCCCATCAGGCCCACGAACTTGGCAAAGCACTCGATGACGGGCTTGGCGGCGTTGAAGTCTGCCTCCTCACCACCGCACATGACGGTGAGAATGCCCTTCTCCGCGCCCGCCTGACCGCCGGAAACGGGGGCATCGACGAAGCCGCAGCCGGCTGCCCTGGCGGCGGCATGGAGTTCGCGCGCGACTTCTGCGGAGGCGGTGGTGTGGTCGATGAAGATGGCGCCCTTCTTCATGCCGTGGAAGGCGCCGTCCGGGCCGGTGGTGACGGCGCGCAGGTCGTCGTCATTGCCGACGCAGGCGAGAACGAAGTCGCAGCCTTCGGCGGCCTGACGCGGGGTGGCGGCAGACTTGCCGCCGTGTTCAGCCACCCACTTGTCTGCCTTGGCTGCGGTGCGGTTATAGATGGTGACCTCGTGGCCGCCGCGCGAGGCAAGGTAACCGGCCATGGGATAGCCCATGACGCCCAGACCAATGAATGCAACTTTTGCCATGCCAGAACTCCCGGTAAGCGGATTGTTGCGTTTTGCTCGCACAGCCGTGCGCCGGGTGCAACGGATAATCGGCCCAATGACGCTACTTGCCGTGACGCAGATGGCGGGTCAGGCGCCGCTCCATCAGGTCCCAGGCGCGGCGGATGAGTTCCACCGCGATGAGATAGGCAACCGCGGCCCAGATATAGGCCTGAAAGTCGAAACTGCGCGAAAACGCCCGGTTTGCCTCGCCCATGATGTCGTAGATGGTGACGATGGAGGAGATGGCCGAGCCCTTGAGCAGCAGGATGATCTCGTTGCCATAGGGGCGCAGGGCCACGATCAGCGCCTGCGGCAGGATGACCTTGAAGAAGGTCACGCCACGGGAAAGCCCGAGCGAGAAGGCGCCCTCCCACTGGCCCTTCGGCATGGACTGGACGGCGCCGCGCAGGATCTCGGCCTGATAGGCGGCGGTGTTGAGCGCGAAGGTCAGGAGCACGCAGTTCCAGGCGTCACGGAAGAACCACCACAGGCCGACCGTGTCCAGGGCGCTGCGGAAGGAGCCAAGGCCGTAATAGATCAGGAAGACCTGCGCCAGCAGCGGGGTGCCGCGGAAGAAATAGACATAGGCATTGCCGAGCGACCGGACGGCTGAGTTCTTTGCGGAACAGGCCAGAGCCAGCGGCACGGAAAGCGCGGCGCCAATGAGGAAGGAGTAGATGGTCAGCTTCAGCGTCACCACCGCGCCGGTGACATATTTGGGCAGATACTGGCTGGCGAAGGTGCTGAAGAGGTTCTGGCCGAGGTAAAGGGCGAGACCAATGCCGCTGACGATCCAGAAGGCCATGAGCACATGGCCGGTGATGCGTGCGGCCGTCCAGGGGCGCCGGGCGGGCAGGGGCGGGCGGCTGATGGCGGGGGCGGCGGTCTGGCTCATCGGGCCATCTCCGCGCGCTTGGCCCAGCCTTCGGTGCGGCGCAGGACCAGGGAGGACAGGATCGCCAGCATCAGATAGATGAGGCAGGCAAGACTGTAGAAGAAGAAGGCTTCCTTGGTGTTGCGGGCGGCAATGCCGGTCTGGCGCATCACATCGACAAGACCCACGGCAGACACGAGCGATGTTTCCTTGAGAAGGATCAGCCAGAGATTGGTCAGGCCCGGCAGGGCAAGGCGTATCAGTTGCGGCATGACCACGAGGCGGAAGGTCTGGAAACGGCTGAGGCCAAGCGCCTTGCCGCCTTCATACTGGCCCTGCGGGATGCCGAGGAAGGCGGAGTGGAACACTTCGCTGGAATAGGCAGAGAACACCAGCGCCAGCGCGATCATGCCGGCGAGGAAGCTGTTCACCTCGATGGAGATGCCATAACCCATGCGCTCGGACAGGGTTTTGATGGCGATCTGGAAGCCGAAATAGACGAGGAACAGCGTCAGCAGCTCCGGCAGACCACGGAAAATCGTGGTGTAGATCGTGCTGGCAAGCTGCAGGGACGGCTCGGGCGATTTCTTGCCCAGGGCAATGATGAAGCCCAGCACCAGCCCGAAGGGCAGGGTGGACAATGCAAGGCTGACCGTGATGAACAGGCCGCCGAGAAGTTCATCACCCCATCCTGTGGGGCCGAATGCAAGAAGTTCCAGATATTTGTCCATCAGCTGCCCGGACCCTGCGCCTCAGGGGCACATGCCCCTGATCCTGGCTTTGCCGGACATGCCATGCTGTCAGGGGATGGACCGGCAGCGCCGGCCAATCCTGCCCGCGCTTTCCAGTCTGTACCTGCATCCGGCGTTCCGGCCACCTGTCTGAAGCGGTGCGGGCAGGGGATCGCCTGCCCGCCCGAGCCTCATCAATCGCCGTAAACGTCGAACTCGAAGTACTTGTCGTTGATTTCCTTGTACTTGCCGTTCGCGCGGATGGCGGCAATGGCAGCGTTCAGCTTTTCCTTGAGCTCCTGGTCTTCCTTGCGGATGGCAATGCCGGCGCCTTCGCCGTTGATCACCGGGTCCGGCTTCAGGGTGCCGAGGATCTTGCAGCAGGCGCCGTCTTCGCTCTTCACCCATTCCGAGAGCACGACAACGTCGTCAATCACGCCGTCGATGCGGCCGTTGACGAGGTCGAGCTTGTACTCGTCGGACGTCGGATAGAGCTTCAGATCGGTCGAAGGAAGCTTCTCTTCCGCATAGTTGGAGTGGGTGGTGGAGCTCTGCGCACCGATGGCCTTGCCAGCGAGGGCCGCATCGGTGGCTTCCGTCAGGGGGCTGTCCTTCGGCACGGCAATCGCCGGGGGGGTGTTGTAGTACTTGTTGGTGAAGTCGACCTGCTGCTTGCGCTCTTCGGTGATCGACATGGAGGCAATGATGGTGTCGAACTTGCCTGCCTGCAGCGCCGGGATGATGCCGTTCCAGTCAGAGGTGATGAATTCACACTCGACCTTCATTTCCTCGCAAAGCGCCTTGGCAATGTCGATGTCGAAGCCCGTCAGCTGACCATCGGAGCCCAGCACGTTGAACGGAGGATAGGCGCCCTCCGTGCCCATGCGGATCTTGCTCCAGTCCTTCGCCTCGGCTGCGCCGAATGCAGCGACGGACAGGATTGCAGCGGCGGCAATCGTCTTGATACCCATGTAACTTACCCCTCGCGCCTTTTGTCGCGGCAGCAGGCCGCTGGCGGCTGCTGTGCCTCAGGTTGCTTGTTCTTTCATTCATCCAGGCACCGGTCCGCAGCACTTCAGCAAGCGGCAGACCCGGCACCCATTGTATGAACATATCCCGGCAGAAACCGCTCGCCCAGATGAAAAAAACATGCTGGCACAGAAGATGTGCACTGACATTTTTGCCGGTATTCACCCCATGACGCAGCGTCCGGCTGAGGCTGCAGGGCGCGACATCATGCCAGAAAGCTGCTGAAGGGAAGAAAACACACCGCATCGCCCCTGTGGATGGCCGCCGTTTCTTCCGGAATTTCGATGAGGCCGTCCGCCTCTCTGAGGCTTGAAATCAGCCCGGAGCCGGAGCGGGGATAAAGCTCTGCATGCACGGAGCCATCGGGATGTGTGACAAGACGTCCGCGGCTGAACTCCCGCCGCCCGGTCTTGCGCCGGGGCAGGTCGAAGGCGGCCTGCACCTGAAAGCCCTGAACGGGGGCGGCCGCCATTCCGGCACGGCGCAGCAGCAGGGGGCGGGCATAGAGCAGGAAGGAGACCATCGCCGCCACGGGGTTGCCGGGCAGGCCGATGATCAGGCAGTCTCCGGCCCGGCCCGTGATCAGCCTGCGGCCCGGCTTGATGGCAAGGTCGAAGACCTGTGCCTCTCCGATGCGCTCCAGCACGGCCAGAAGGTGATCTTCCTCTCCGTGGCTGGCCCCGCCGCTGGTAAGGATGACGTCGCAGCGGCCCGATGCCTCAGACAGGGCAAGCTGCAGGGCATCGCGCCGGTCCGGGCAGATGCCGAGATCGGTGATGTCTGCCGGGCAGCTTTCCAGCAGCGATGTCAGCAGGAAATGATTGGCATCATAGAGCCCGCCCGCGCCAAGGGGAGTGCCGGGACGGACGAGTTCATCGCCGGTCGAGATCACACCGGCACGGATGCGGTTGAACACGGGGACCTGGGCGGTGCCTGTCGAGGCGATGGCGGCAAGGTCCTGGGCCCGCAGCCGGTGGCCTTGCGCAAGGATCTGCGTGCCTGCCGCAAGGTCTTCCCCCGCCAGCCGCCGGTTGGCGCCCTTGGGCAGGCCTGCGGGGATGACAACAACACTCTGGCCGCCGCCGGTCTCAAGGCGGCAGTCTTCCTGCATGGCCACCGTGTCGGCACCTTCCGGCATCACGCCGCCGGTGAAGATACGGGCGGCGGCCCATGGGGCCTGCGCCTGCACGGCCGGGTGGCCCGCGGGAATGCGCGTTTCCAGCCGGAAGAAGCCGCCGCAGGGGTCGAAGTCCTGATGGCGGAAGGCGTAGCCATCCACGGCGGAGGTGTCGTGCTGCGGCACATTGCGCGGCGCTGTGACGGGCGCCGCCAGAATGCGGCCGCGCCCTTCGCCGAGGCTTATGGTTTCATGGCCGGGCGCAGGCAGAGGCAGGCGTGCGAGCAGGTCCAGCGCCTCGTCATGGAGCAGGCGCTTGTCATCCGCGCCGAAACAATCCTCACCCCGCATCCGCTTTTCCCGCTGTCCTTCTGCCGCCCGTGTGCGGCCGTCCCGAACATTCCCTGCTTTGCGCCTGCGTGCAAGCCGCATCAGGATCATGCGTCAAGAGGTCAGGTGTAGCTGAGGCCCGCTCCCTCCCGCGCAGCAAGGATCCGCTGTGCTTCGGCGAGATCTTCCGGCGTGTTGATGTTGAAAAAGGGGTCTGTGCCATCCTCATCGAGCGGAAAATCCACCTCGACAGCGCCGCATTCGCTCAGGAACTGGCCCACGCGGGCATTGCCGGCGGCAACCCAGTCCTGCAAGCGTGGCAGCAGCGAAACGGGCCAGCAGGCGAACAGCGGATGCCTGCGGCCATCAGACACCGCCATGCCCGGGGTGCCGGGGCCGCTGGCTGCGGTCAGCCGCTCAACCAGTGTTTCAGGGAAGAAGGGGCCATCACAAGGAACACTCACCAAATGATTGCACTCTGGATAGTTTTCCCTTGCGTAAAGCATTGCCGTAATAATACCGACCAATGGCCCGCCGCGCCCCGGCTGAAAATCACGGGTGACCGGTAGCTTCAGAGTTTCAGGCAAATAGCCGGGATCGTTATTGATAATTATAACAGCCTCGACTTGTTTCTGAAGCCTTGCCGCCACATGCGAGATCAGTGGAAGTTCCGTAAGTGGAATTGATGGCTTGTGACCACCTTTCATCCGGGATGCGACGCCTCCTGCAATAATAAAGCCGATGATCATCGTGGCCTCTAACTTTCCCGTGTTTGAGCTCGCCGTTTTGCAGCGCATTGTTGAACAGGCTTGTTAACTTCACCTAGAGATTTCACGACGTATTGTTGCGCAATCCAGAACAGGAGCTGTCATGTTTATCTCGACCGTTCGTGCGAAGCTTTTTGGCGGATTTGGCGCATCTGTTGCCGCCCTGCTTGTCGTATCGTACATCGGCTACAGTGGTTTGCAGACTGCTGCCACCTATTTCAGCCAATTCCGCGAAACGGCGAGGCAGAGCCTGACTGGTTATGAGGCGCAGGCCGCGCTGATGGAAGCCAGGCTCGCCATCTTGCGGTATCAGCTGGAGGAAACCGCGGACAGCGCGGCCCAGGTGAACGACCTGATCGGAAAGATCAGCTCGGGCGCATCGCAGATCGAGGAGGTTTTCGCCGGATCTCCACTGCTGGAAGAGCTGCGGGAACTGATCCAGCAGGTTGACGCCTATCAGGCCGCCTTTGACGAACTGCGTGCGGTGAATGAGGAAGTCGCTCTCAGCCTGACGCAGGTGAAAGAAGGGGGCGACGCTTTCCGTCAGAATATGGCCGGCGTGATGCACAAGGCCATTGAGGAGCAGAATTACCTCGTTCTGGAAACCGTGGCCCCGGCGATGCAGGAATTTCTGCTGGCGCGGATCTATGTCGAGCGTTACGCCAGCAGCGGAAACGCGGACGACCTCTCTGAGGCCATGGACCATTACGATGAGGCGACCTCGCTTCTCCAGCGGCTGCAGTTTGCACAGAAGTCGCCGGAGCTGAACCGGCTTGTGGCGCCGCTGCCCGCGCAGATGGAAGATGTGATCAGCGAGGCTTCCTATCTGGAAATCGCCATCTCCAAGGCCGCGGACATTCGCGAGAACAAGCTCGAGATGCTGGGGCCGTTGATCATGTCCGGATATCAGGCGGCCGTCGACAAACTGATCGATGCGCAGAACGAAATGGGGCCGGTGGCCGAGGCCGGCATTGAAAACACGAGTTCGACGACGCTGACGCTGGCAAGCCTCTTCACGCTGGTGATGGCGGCCATTGCCCTGTTCCTGGGCACATCCATTTCCCGTGCCATCAACGCCATCACGGACTGCATGCGGGCCATTGCGGCAGGCGACCTGTCCATGAAGGTGTTCGGGGCGGGGCGTTCCGACGAAATCGGCGAGATGGCTGCGGCTGTTCAGGTTTTCCAGGCCAATGGCATCGAGAAAGAGCGGCTGGAGCGCGAGCAGGCCGCTGTCAAGGAGCAGCAGGAGGCCGAGCGCCGCAAGCTGATGAACGACCTGGCCGACAGCTTCGAACGGGCCGTGGGCGGCATTGTCGAGACGGTGTCTTCCGCATCGCGGGAAATGCAGGCTGCGGCGAACACGCTGAGTGCCTCGGCCGAGCAGACGTCGCATCAGTCGACGGCGGTTTCCGCCGCATCGGAAGAGGCTGCAGTCAATGTGCAGACGGTTGCAGCGGCCACCGAGCAGCTGGCAGCCTCTGTGCGCGAGATCGGCCGCCAGGCAGAGGAATCCTCGACCATGTCGCACAGGGCCGTCGGGGACACCCAGACCGCCAGCGAGCGCATCGCCTTCCTGTCTTCGGCCTCACAGAAGATCGGCGACGTGCTGAGCATGATTTCGGATATCGCTGGCCAGACGAACCTGCTGGCGCTGAACGCCACCATTGAGGCGGCGCGCGCTGGTGAGGCCGGCAAGGGCTTTGCGGTCGTGGCAACGGAAGTGAAGGCTCTTGCGGAGCAGACGTCCCGCGCCACGCAGGAAATCTCCGGCCAGATTGCCGAGATCCAGGCGGCGACCAACGCGTCCGTTGACGCGATCCAGAATGTCGGAGACACGATCGCGCGGCTGAACGGCATTGCCGCAACCATCGCCGCTGCGGTGGAAGAGCAGAATGCGGCCGCGCTTGAGATCGCCCGCAACGTGCAGCAGGCCTCTGCGGGCACGGTGGAAGTCTCCTCCAACATCACCGGCGTCAGCCGTGCTGCCGAAGAGACGGGGGCAGCCGCTTCAGAGGTCCTGGGCTCCGCAGGCGGACTTGCCAGGGACGCGGAAACCCTCAAGGTAGAGGTCGCCCGCTTCATCGCACAGGTGCGCGCCGCGTAATACCAAGGCGCTGATATCAGACACAGCAAAGGCCGGGCAGCAATGTCCGGCCTTTTGCCGTTGGCTGCGTGCCAACGCCGGGGCAGTGGGCAGGCGATGCCTGGCGCGGCAGGCTTCCGAGGTGGCTGGCTGTTTAACACACCGCCGTTCCAGGCGTTGTGTCATCTGCAACGTGCGGAGCGGAAGGGAGTTTTTACACTAGTTAAAATTAACGATAACTCTACGTCAGGTTTCGGCGGGCTCGTCACGTGAATACGGTTCACGGTAACCTAGGATAACTTTCCTTCGTCAAAAGAAAAACTTCAATAAATCCGACGGGGCCGATTTAATTCCTGTGCTGTCTAGGGTGCGAGGCCGAAAAGATCAAGTTTTCCATTAGATTTTTATCGATGCATGCCGGAGGAGTTGATCCGGTTCGAGTTGGGACAACCTTTCCGAGATGAATATGTGCGATTTGCATTCCGTAGAGTTTGTTCTATGTATTTTTTAAATATGGCTATTATTATTGCTCGTATATTGGAGTAAAATTCGCTTAATTTTTGCATTTTTTGTCTTAATTCTGCTGCTGAAAGTATGATTGTCATGTATTTTTAGATTTAAATCGTGGTGTTAACCATGTTTATATTGTTTTGGCGCAATCTGTAGGGGCCTGTTAACCGGGGGTTCTAATGCTAAATCTCACTGTGCGCTCCAAACTCTTCGGCGGCTTCGGTCTATCTGTCGCTGCACTCCTTGCGGTCTCCTGGCTCGGCTATAGTGGCCTGCAGACCGCCTCCAATTATTTCGATGACTACCGGGCAGCGGCCCGGCAGTCGCTTGTGATTTCTGAATCGGCCACGATCCTGACGGAGGCCCGCCTTGCGGTGGTCCGTTATGCTCTTGCTCCCAATGACACGGACGGGCAGCGAGCTGAAAAGCTGCTGTCGGATCTCAAGGCCAGCAAGGCCAAGGTCAGCCAGTTCTTTGCAGGCTCCCCGCAGCTTGCCGAGCTTCAGGCGCTTGAGAGCGATGTCGTTGCATATGAGCGGGCCTTTCTCGATTTCCGCACGTCCAATACCGCTGCTACGAATGCTCTTGAAGGATTGCGGAAAGAGGATGGGGAACTCCGGGCGCTTCTGACGGAAACCATCGAGAAGGCCATTGCCGAAGACAACAGTGTCGTGCTGGCTAACTCTGCGCGGGTCTTGCAGGAGTTCCTGCTCGCCCGGGTGTATATGGAGCGGTATGGGCTTGCCGCAAATCCGGCGGATCTGGCTCAGGCCCAGACCCGCTATGCGAATGTAGAGCCTCTCCTGAAGACGGTTACCTCGGCACAGCAGAGCTCTGGCTTGTCTCAGCTGACGGGCAGGCTTGTCGCGGAGTTCGAGCAGGTCAGGCAGCAGGCCAGGGACGTCGAGACCAATGTTGCGGCCCAGCAGGAGGCCCTGACAGCGCGGATCTTCAAGATCGGTCCGGCCATATCAACGGCCTATCAAACCGTCAGCAATGAAGTGATTGCAGTACAGAACGAAGTCGGCCCCAAGGCATCCGCCGGGATCGACAGCACCTTGTCCACGACGCTGACGCTGGCAAGCATCTTCACGCTGGTGATGACGGCGATTGCTGTCTTCCTCGGCATGTCCATCTCCCGGGCCATCTCTGCGATCACGGATTGCATGCGGGCCGTTGCGGCTGGCAACCTGACGATGAAGGTCTTCGGATCGGGCCGCTCTGACGAGATTGGCGAGATGGCGGCGGCTGTCGAGGTGTTCCAGGCCAATGGCATCGAGAAGGAACGGCTTGAAAGCGAGCAGGCGGCGGTCAAGGGCCAGCAGGAGGCCGAGCGCCGCCGCATCATGAACGAGCTGGCTGACAGCTTCGAGCGTGCCGTGGGCGGGATCGTCGAGACCGTGTCGGCCGCCGCGCAGGAAATGCAGGCTGCAGCCAACACGCTGAGCGCTTCGGCAGAAGAAACGGCCCAGCAGTCCACCGCCGTGTCGGCGGCTTCCGAAGAAGCTGCTGCCAATGTGCAGACCGTGGCCTCGGCAACTGAGCAACTGGCGGCGTCAGTCAATGAAATCGGGCGCCGGGCTGAGGAGTCGTCCAGCATGTCCCAGCAGGCGGTTGGTGATACCCAGACCGCCAGCGAGCGGATTGCCTTCCTGTCTTCGGCTTCGCAGAAGATCGGCGACGTGCTGAACATGATCTCGGAGATTGCCGGCCAGACCAACCTGCTGGCGCTGAACGCCACCATAGAGGCGGCCCGTGCCGGTGAAGCCGGCCGTGGCTTTGCGGTGGTTGCTTCGGAAGTGAAGGCGCTGGCGGAACAGACCTCCCGCGCCACGCAGGAAATCTCCGGTCAGATCGCCGAGATTCAGTCTGCCACCAGCGCTTCGGTGGATGCAATCCAGAACGTCGGCGACACCATCGCCAAGCTGAACAGCATCGCCGCGACGATTGCCGCCGCGGTGGAAGAGCAGAACGCAGCCACTTCGGAAATTGCCCGCAATGTGCAACAGGCCTCTGCGGGCACGGTGGAAGTCTCCTCCAACATCACCGGTGTCAGCCGTGCGGCGGAAGAGACGGGCGCAGCCGCCTCGCAGGTCCTGGGCTCGGCCGGTGGCCTTGCGAAGGATGCAGATACGCTGAAGATGGAAGTTACGCGCTTCATCGCACAGGTGCGGGCAGCGTAAGCTTCAGGCAATCACGTTAAACAGCGAAGGCCGGGCAGCAATGTCCGGCCTTTGTGTTTTCTCAGCCTTCGGCTTCCTCGCGCAGCATTTCCAGTTCCAGCCATTGCTCTTCGGCTGCATCCCTTTCACCGGTGAGGCGGGTGATTTCGGCGGAGAGCTTGGCGAAGCGGTCCGGACTTTTTGCGTAGAGGTTCGGGTCGGCCATCTCGGCCTGCAGCTTCTCCAGCTTCTTCGTCAGGCTGTCGACGGTCTCCGGCAGGGTCTTGAGAAGATGCAACTGGGTGAAGGAGAGCTTCACCTTCGACGAGGACTTGGCTTCGGTGGCGGCCGGGGCAGGGGCCTTTTCGGCCTTGGCTGCTTTCTCGGCCTTGCGGGCGGTCACGCCATCGCCGCGCTGTGCCACCATGTCGGAATAGCCGCCGGCATATTCCTGCCACTTGCCATTGCCTTCCGAGACGATGACGGAGGTGGCGACGCGGTCGAGGAAGTCACGGTCGTGCGAGACGAGGAGCACTGTGCCCTCGTAGTCGCTGAGCAGTTCCTGCAGGAGGTCCAGCGTCTCAAGGTCGAGATCGTTGGTCGGCTCGTCGAGCACCATCAGGTTGGACGGGCTGGCGAGGGCGCGGGCGAGCATGGCACGGGCGCGCTCGCCGCCGGACAGAACGCCGACAGGGGTGCGGGCCTGTTCGGGAGCGAAGAGGAAGTCCTTCATGTAGGACATGACGTGCTTCGTCTCGCTGCCCAGAACCACCGTGTCGCCGCGCCCGCCGGTGAGGACGGTGGCCAGCGTGTCGAGCGGATTGAGATTCTCGCGCTTCTGGTCGAGGGTCACCATCTGCAGGTTGGTGCCAAGGCGCACGGTGCCGCTGTCCGGCTCCAGTTCGCCGGTGAGCATCTTGAGCAGGGTGGTCTTGCCCGCGCCATTGGCGCCGATGAGGCCGATGCGGTCGCCGCGCTGGATGCGGCTGGAGAAATTCGAGACGATGGTCCGCTCGCCATAGCCCTTGGAAATGGACTTGGCCTCGATCACCAGCTTGCCCGAAGTTTCCCCTTCGGTGGCGGCCAGCTTCGCGGTGCCCTGCGGGCCACGGTGGCTGCGGGCCTTGTCGCGCAGGTCCGCCAGTTCACGCACGCGGCGCATGTTGCGCTTGCGCCGGGCCGTGACGCCGTAGCGCATCCAGTGCTCTTCCCGCTTGATCTGCTGGGCCAGCTTCTGCTGGTCGCGTTCTTCCTGCTCGAAAAGCTCGTCGCGCCAGGCCTCGAAATGCTCAAACCCCCGCTCCATCCGCCGCGATGTGCCCCGGTCGATCCAGACGGTGGCACGGGAGAGGTTTTCGAGGAAGCGCCGGTCGTGCGAGATGAGCACGATGGCGGACCTGAGGCTCTTCAGCTCGGTTTCGAGCCACTCGATGGCCGGAAGGTCAAGATGGTTGGTCGGCTCGTCGAGAAGAAGAATGTCCGGTTCCGGCGCCAAGGTGCGGGCGAGCGCCGCGCGGCGGGCTTCGCCGCCTGACAGGCTCTTCGGATCTTCCTTGCCGGTGAGGCCAAGGACTTCCAGCAGATAGGGCGCACGGTAGGGATCATCGCCGGGGGCAAGGCCTGCGGTCACATAGTCGAGCACGGTTTCGTAAGCCGACAGATCCGGCTCCTGCGGCAGATAGCGGATGGTGCGGCCGGGCTGCACGAAAATCTCGCCCTTGTCGGCCTCAATCATGCCGGCGGCAATCTTCAGCAGGGTGGATTTGCCCGAACCGTTGCGCCCGACAAGGCACAGCCGGTCACCTTCCGAAACGCTGAGCTCGGCTCCGGTCAGAAGCGGCGTGGCGCCGAAAGTGAGATGAATGTCACGCAGGATGAGAAGCGGAGGGGCCATGTGGTCCTGTCAAAGGTCGAGTGTCAGAGGCGCTGCCATGGAGGGGCGGCGCGAAGTCTGGCGCAGAGGAACGCCATCTTGGGCCGCCATGCAAGAGGAAACCGCAGGAGGGCCGATTCTCTGTTTTCAGCGCGTCCGTGCAGGGGGCAGGTGAAAAAAGCCGCAGAATGCAGGCGTTTTTCTGACGCCTTGATTGTGGGCACGATGAATAACTAAGCGGAATGCATAAATTTTCAGGGGAGGAAAAATTTTTCGAATGACTGGCACTGCCGAAAAGAATCCGTTTTTTTACCCTCCTGCAACCCGTGTTCCCCCGTGGCAGGGTTGAACAGGGTGGGGCTGCATGTGAACGTGCCAGCGCACCGGCACCAGGTGCTCTTCAAGTGTTGAAGAGGGGAGACTAAAATGTTCAAGTCCGCAAGGATGACTGCGCTCGCCGCCGCGCTTCTGGCTGCAACCTCCTTCTCTGCCATGGCGGAGATGGTTTATCACCGTGGCAATTCCGCCGATCCGGAAACGCTGGACCAGCACAAGACCTCGACGGTCTATGAAGGCAATATCCTGCGTGACCTCTATGAGGGGCTTGTTGCCTACAGCGCTGCCGGCAAGATCATTCCGGGCGTTGCAGAGAGCTGGACCCAGTCCGAGGACGGCAGGACCTACACCTTCAAGCTGCGCGACAACGCCAAGTGGTCGAATGGGGATCCGGTCACGGCCGGTGACTTCGTTTTCTCGCTCCGCCGCATCATGAACCCGGAAACGGGCGCGAAATACGCGACCGTGCTCTATCCGATCCTCAATGCCGAAGCGATCAACAAGGGCGAGAAGCAGGGTGAAGAACTGGGCGTGAAGGCGGTTGACGACCACACGCTGGAAATCACCCTTGAGCGGCCGACCCCGTATTTCGTGGACCTCCTGGCCCACCAGACCGGCCTGCCGGTGCATCCGGCCAGCGTCGAGAAGTTCGGCAGTGACTTCGTCAAGGCCGGCAACATGGTGTCGAACGGCGCCTACATGCTGGCCGAGTTCACGCCGAACGCCCAGCTCAAGGCCGTGAAGAACCCGAACTTCCATGATGCTGCCAATGTGGCCATCGACACCGTCGTGTTCTATCCGACGGAAGACCGCGGCGCTGCGCTGCGCCGCTTCCAGGCCGGCGAACTGCATTCCAACGATGACGTGCCGACCGAGCAGATGGCCTTCATCGAGAAGGAACTGGCCGATCAGTTCAAGCCCGCTCCCTATCTGGGCACCTACTATTACGCCCTCAACATGAAGGATGAGGCGCTGGCCAAGCCGGAAGTCCGCCGCGCTCTTTCCATGGCCATCGACCGCGAGTTCCTTGCGGACGAGATCTGGGGCGGCACGATGATTGCCGGCTACTCGCTGGTTCCCCCGGGCATCAACAACTATGGTGAGCCGGCCTATGCGGATTACAAGGATCTGCCGCAGATCGACCGCGAGGAGCAGGCCATCGAGCTGATGAAGCAGGCTGGTTACGGCCCGGACAAGCCGCTGAAGCTGACGATCAACTACAACACCTCCGAGAACCACAAGAACACGGCTGTTGCCATTGCCGACATGTGGAAGCCGCTGGGTGTGGAAGTTTCGCTGGTGAACACGGACACTGCGACCCACTACGCCATGCTGCGTGACAAGCAGGACTTCGACGTCGCCCGTGCCGGCTGGATCGGCGACTATTCCGACCCGCAGAACTTCCTGTTCCTGGTGGAGTCCGGCAACGACGGCTTCAACTACGCGAACTACAACAACCCGGACTACGACAACCTGATGAAAGAGGCCGCCAATACGACGGACCTCGAAAAGCGCGCTGCCATCCTCAAGGAGGCAGAGACCATCTTCATGCGCGATCTGCCTTTCATCCCGATGATGTACTACGCCTCCAAGAACCTCGTCTCGCCGAAGCTCAAGGGCTTCGAGACGAACCTCATGGACGTGCATCCGACCCGCTGGATGAGCATTTCCGAGTAAGACAGGACACGGCTGGTTGCGGCTTCCGAAAGGGAGCTGCAACTGGCCGTTTTGCGTCATGACGGGCGCTGTCTTGCAGCTTCTGGCTGCCGGGCAGCGTTTCCCGCTGGCGAAGGAAAGGTCTGGGCATGTTGCGCTACGTGCTTGAACGGCTGTTGGGAGCCATCCCGACACTCTTCTTTATTGTCACCATCTCCTTCTTCTTGATCCGCATCGCGCCGGGCGGGCCCTTCGATCTGGAGCGGCCGCTGGAAGCCAAGGTGATGGAAAACCTCAACCGGATCTATCATCTCAATGAACCGCTCTGGAACCAGTACCTGATCTATCTGAAGAATATCGCGGTTCTGGATTTCGGCCCCAGCTTCTACTTCCGTGATTTTTCGATCAACGAACTGTTTGCAGCCAGTCTGCCGATCTCCATCCAGCTTGGCCTGAGCGCGCTGGTTCTGGCACTGATCGTCGGCGGTGTGCTGGGCGTGATCGCAGCGCTGCGCCAGAACCACGGCCTTGATTATTCCGTGATGGCTGCCGCAACGCTGGGCGTGACCATTCCGAATTTCGTCGTGGCGCCGGTGCTGCAGCTGGTGCTGGGCGTCAATTTCGGCTGGCTGCCGGTTGGCGGATGGGCGGCCGGCAACTACGCCTATGCAATCCTGCCCGTGGTGACACTGGCTCTGCCGCAGATTGCCGTGGTGGCGCGCCTGACGCGCGGCTCGATGATCGAGGCGCTGCGCTCCAACCATGTGCGCACGGCGCGGGCCTATGGCCTGTCGGCCTATACGGTCATCGTGGTGCATGCGCTGCGCGGGGCACTGCTGCCGGTGGTCTCCTACCTCGGACCGGCCGCCGCTGCGCTGCTGACCGGATCGGTGGTGGTGGAAACCATCTTCGGCATTCCCGGCATCGGCCGCTACTTCGTGCAAGGGGCGCTCAACCGGGACTACACGCTCGTCATGGGCACCGTGGTCATCGTTGCCTGCTTCGTCATCCTTTTCAATCTTGTCGTGGATCTGCTCTATGCGCTGCTTGATCCGCGCGTGCGTTTCGACTGAGGACCAGCCATGAGCCTGACTTCCTCTGCTAACGGACCACAGCCGGTCAAGGGCCGCTCCCTCTGGGATGACGCGCGGGACCGGCTGAAGGCCAACCGGGCGGCGGTTGCGAGCATGATCGTGCTGGCACTCGTGACGCTCGTCTCCATCATCGGCCCCTATCTGTCGCCGCATGGTTTTGATCAGGTCTACCGTGACTTCGTGAAAGTGCCGGCGAGCCTGCAGCCCTATCCGCAGCCTGAACAGGTGGAGCCGGGGCTGATGAATGTGCTGCGCCGGGCCCGCCTGGACGCTGAGAACTTCCAGCGCGACGGGGACACGGTGAGCGTGCGCCTCACCTCCTCGCGCGAGATCGATCCGCGTTCGGTACAATATGTGGACCGCAGTGATTACTTCCAGAATGCCCGCCTTGAGGACATGGCGGCCGACGGCAAGTCGGTGACGCTGAAGGCAGACGTGCGCAAGCTGCATTTCTACTTCGGCACGGACGCCAATGGCCGTGACCTGATGACCCGCACCATGATCGCAGGCCGCGTATCGATGACCATCGGTCTGCTGGCGACGGTGGTGGCCATCTCCATCGGCGTCATCTATGGCGCAACCTCCGGCTATCTCGGCGGCCGGGTGGACCAGGTGATGATGCGCATCGTCGATGTGCTCTATTCGCTGCCGTTCATCTTCTTCGTCATCATGCTGGTGGTGTTCTTCGGCCGGAACTTCGTGCTGATGTTCATTGCCGTGGGCGCGGTGGAGTGGCTGGACATGGCCCGCATCGTGCGCGGCCAGACGCTGACCATCAAGCGGCAGGAATATGTGCAGGCGGCCGAAGCCATGGGCGTTGGCAATGCGGGCATCCTGCGCCGCCATGTCATCCCCAACACGCTGGGGCCGGTGGTGGTCTATATGACGCTGCTGGTGCCGAAGGTGATCTTGCTGGAAAGCTTCCTCTCCTTCCTCGGCCTTGGCGTGCAGGAGCCGATGACGAGCTGGGGCGTGCTGATTTCGGAGGGCGCGCGCAACCTGCAGGGCGGCGTGTGGCTTCTGATCTTCCCCTCGATCTTCCTGACCTCGACGCTGTTTGCGCTGAACTTCATCGGCGACGGCCTGCGCGATGCGCTTGATCCGAAGGACCGCTGACATGACGACATCTCAGAACCAGAATGATGCGGTGCTGAAGATCGAAGGCCTGACGGTCAGCTTTGCCACGAATACAGGCGTGGTGGAGGCCGTGCGGGGTGTCGATATCCACGTTAACCGCGGCGAAACGGTCGCCATCGTGGGGGAAAGCGGTTCGGGCAAGAGCCAGACCATGATGGCAGCGATGGGGCTGCTGGCGTCCAACGGCATCACCGGCGGGCGCGTGCTCTACCGGGACCGGAACATCCTCGGCCTGAAGACCGGCGAGCTGAACCAGGTCCGCGGCAAGAAGATCACCATGATCTTCCAGGAGCCGATGACCTCGCTTGATCCGCTCTACACCATCTCCCGCCAGCTGTGCGAGCCGATGGTGGAAAACGGCGGCCTGAGCTGGTCCAAGGCCAGGGCGCGTGCGCTGGAACTGCTCAAGCTCGTCAATATTCCCGAGCCGGAGCGCAAGCTGAAGTCCTATCCGTATGAGCTGTCCGGCGGGCAGCGCCAGCGCGTGATGATCGCCATGGCGCTGGCCAATGATCCGGACGTGCTGATTGCCGATGAGCCGACCACGGCGCTGGACGTGACGACGCAGGCGCAGATCCTCGATCTTCTGGCGGATTTGCAGAAGCGGCTGGGCATGGCGGTGGTGTTCATCACCCATGACCTTGGCATCGTGCGCCGGATTGCGGACCGCGTTTACGTGATGCGCAAGGGCGAGGTGGTGGAAGAGGGCGAGACGGCTCAGATCTTCGAGGCGCCCGCCCATGACTACACCCGCATGCTGCTGGACGCAGAACCGGAAGGCACCAAGGCGCCGGTTGACGTGTCGGCACCGGTGGTGATCGAGGGGCAGAAGGTGTCGGTGGAATTTGCCCTCGGCGGCGGCCTGCTGACGAAACCTTTCATCCTGAAGGCGGTGAACGACATCTCGCTGACCGTGCGCAAGGGCCAGACGCTGGGCATCGTGGGCGAGAGCGGGTCCGGCAAGTCGACGCTGGGCCGGGCGCTGCTGGGGCTGATGCCTGCACAAGGCCGGGTGTTCTTCAACGGTACGCGCATCTCGGACAAGAGCAAGGCGGAGCTGCGCCCACTGCGCAAGCATATGCAGCTGGTGTTCCAGGATCCGTTCGGCTCGCTGAGCCCGCGCATGACCGTGGGCCAGATCATCACCGAAGGGCTGCTGGTGCATGAGCCGGGCCTGAGCGGTGCCGAGCGTGACCGCAGGGCCTGTCAGGCACTGGAAGAGGTGTCGCTCGATCCGGTGATGCGCAACCGCTATCCGCACGAGTTCTCCGGCGGCCAGCGCCAGCGTATCGCCATTGCGCGCGCCATGGTGCTGGAGCCGAAATTCGTGATGCTGGACGAGCCCACGAGCGCACTCGACATGAGCGTGCAGGCGCAAATCGTGGATCTGCTGCGCGACTTGCAGAAGAAACGCAGTCTCGCCTACCTTTTCATCAGCCACGATCTCAAGGTGGTTCGGGCTCTGTCGAACTATGTCATTGTGATGCGCAACGGCAAGGTCGTCGAGGAAGGTCCATCCGCCGAAGTGTTTTCCCATCCCAAGGAAGACTACACGCGCGCGTTGCTGGCGGCCGCGCTCGATCATAAGGTGGCGCACAAGGGCGCGCTTGCGACCTAGCAGGGTGTTGAACTTCTCCCCTACTGACAGGACCGTGAGAATGTGATTCCGTTCGGTCTCCACGTTGATGGGGGCCAACATGCGCGGATCGGATGCCACGTCGGGGTCGCTGTTCTCGTATGTCGACCTTGAGAGCCGGGTTCCTGCGAAGCACCCGCTCCGGGTCATCAAGGCGATGGTCGATGACGTGCTGATCTCGCTAGATGCAGAGTTTGAGCATCTTTACGAGGGCACCGGCCGCCAGTCGATCGCGCCCGAGCGGCTGCTGCGCGCCTCGCTCTTACAGGCTTTCTACTCGGTGCGCTCCGAGCGCCAGCTGATGGAGCAGATTGACTACAATCTTTTGTTCCGCTGGTTCGTTGGGCTCGGGATCGACGATCCCGTCTGGGACCATTCGACGTTCTCGAAGAACCGCGACCGACTGCTCGATGCCGATGTCGCGGCAAAGTTCCTCGAAGCCGTTTTGCGCCACCCGAAGGTGAAGCGCTTTCTGTCTGACGATCACTTCTCGGTCGATGGCACGCTGGTCGAGGCGTGGGCCAGTCTGAAGAGCTTCCGCGCCAAGGACGGCAGCGACGAGCCCCCGTCGCCAGGCCGTAACGGCGAACGCGATTTTCATGGCGAGAAACGCGCCAACGACACGCACGAAAGCAAGACCGACCCCGGTGCCAAGCTGTTCCGCAAAGGCAAGAGCCAGCCGGCGAAGCTCTACTTCATGGGCCATGCGCTGATCGAGAACCGGAACGGCCTCGTCGTGCAGGCGGACGCGACGCAGGCGACCGGCAAAGCCGAGCGCGCTGCCGCGCTAGCGATGATCGACCGGCAAGACCCTGGCTCGGAGCGCCGGCTCACCCTGGCCGCCGACAAGGGCTACGACACCTCTGACTTCGTCTCTGACCTGAGGCAGAAGTGCGTGACGCCGCACGTAGCAGCGAAGGTGACGGGCTCGGCGATCGACGGTCGCACCACGCGGCATGAGGGCTACAAGGTCAGCCAGCGCAAACGCAAGCTGGTCGAGGAAGCGTTCGGTTGGGGCAAGACCATCGCCGGCATGGCGAAAGTAAAGGTGCGCGGCCTCGCTCGCGTGCGCTTCAAGTTTACGTTCGCGATGGCCGCATACAATCTGATCCGGATGCCAAGGTTGCTCGCCACAGCATGAGCCGAATGGGCTGAACCACCCCGACAATGCCAAAGGATATGGAAATAGGTTCGTTCCAGGCCTCGGCCGAGTAGGCGCTTCTACCCGCGACCAAAGTTCAACACCCTGCTAG